>Ga0207700_10000013_pt1 | contig 230462 bp, 208 predicted proteins | sample LARL82metaG_FD_184348 | JGI IMG/M metagenome (GOLD analysis project Ga0207700, IMG submission 184348) | Corn, switchgrass and miscanthus rhizosphere microbial communities from Kellogg Biological Station, Michigan, USA - LAR L8-2 metaG... | ecosystem: Host-associated > Plants > Roots >...
ACCATCCCGCGCGTTGCCATTCACAAGGGCAACTAAGGGGTGATGGTTAGCGGCGCCCCGGAGCGGTGTGGTGTGCCCGGGGCGCCGCGCCTGTTCTATCCGAAGGCGCGGACCGCCAGCACCACGGCGACGACCAGGCCGGCGAGCGCGATCGAGATCCGCAGCGCGTCACTGGGGATGCGGCGGGCGTAGTGGGCGCCGACACGACCGCCGAAGAACGAAGAGACCATGATCGTCACCGCGTAGCGCCAGTCGACCGGGGTGAGGAAGGCGTAGACGAGGGCGGCGAGGAGGTTGGCGCAGCCGACGAGGATGATCTTCATCGCGTTCAGGTGCTGGAGCGTGTCGGCGACGAAGAGGGCGAGGATGGCGAAGAGGAGGATGCTGACGGCGGAGCCGAAGTAGGCGCCGTAGGCGCCGCAGAAGGCGATCCCGGCGGTGAGGAAGGGCGAGCGCTCGTTGGCGGCGTGGGAGAGGCGCGGGACCAGGCGCGGCTGGAAGAGCAGCAGCAGGCAGGAGGCGGCGATCAGCACCGGCACGATCGCTTCGAAGGCGGCGTTGGAGGTGAGCAGCAGCGCCACCGTGCCGGCGACGGCGCCGAGCAGCATCGGCACCAGGAAGCGGCTGAAGCGCTCGCCCTGCTCGCGCAGCAGGTCGGCGTAGCCGAGCGAGCCGCCGATCGCGCCGGGGACGATCCCGACCGTGTTGGTGACGTTGGCCGAGAGCGGCGGCAGGCCGAGCGCGACCATGGTCGGGAAGGTGATCAGCGAGCCGGCGCCGGCGATGGCGTTCGACGCCCCCGCGGCGGCCCCGGCCGCCGCGACGGCAAGCAGCTCGAGCACGCCCTCAAGTCTCGCCGAAGAGGCGGGCGCGAAGTCGCGTCCACAGCGAGGGCGGGCGCGGCTGCGTGCGGCGCCACTCGTCTTCGGTCGGCAGGCGCCCCGCTTCGCGGGCGCGCAGGACGCAGGCCGTGTGGGCGTGGCGGCGGCGCGATTTGTCGCCTTCGGGCCAGATCAGCACGTGCTCGCTCAGCGCCGGCAGGTGCTTGCCGCAGAGCGGGCAGCGGTAGGTGGCCGGCTTCAGGTTCTGCGCCGGCCGCAGCGACCACCAGCGCGGGGACGCGGGCGGCTGTTGCCGCTCAGGTGGCACCGGAGCGCAGGACCGGCGTCGACGTCCCGCCCCGCTGCTTCTCGGCCGTGGTGACGAGATCGAAGAAGTAGTCGTTGCGGCCGCGGCGCGCCAGGCGCGGGAAGGCGGGGCGGGCGCGGCGGTGAGCTGCGGCGATCGTCTGGAAGGTCCTCTCGTGCGCGGCACTCCAGCGGATGCCGAAGATCTCCCGCACGCGCGGCGGCAGCGTCCCCTTGATGACGAGGTTCTGGATCGCGATGTTGCCCCGGGCGTGGCGCGGCACCGGCTGCTCGAAGGCGACCAGTGGCGCCATCGCCAGCGCGTGCTCGGTCGCTTGCAGCTCGGGCGAGGCGAGTTTCCCCGCGAACCAGGCCTGGAACTCGAGGTAGCTGCCCGGCACTGCCTCACGCGGCAGGCCGAAGAGCTCGCCGAAGCGGACGTAGTCCTGCCAGAGCGCCTCGCGCTCGCGTGGGCCCAGCGGCCGCACCATCGTCTCGTACATCGCCCGCCCGGAGTCGGCGATCACCGCCAGCGTCCACAGCATCAGCTCCGGGTCGAAGGCCGAGTAGGCGCTGCCGGCGGGGTGCACGCCGGCGGCCTCGGGCAGCTCCCCCTTGATCCGCTCGTGCAGGCGGTGGACCGCCGCCAGCGCCTTGTCGGCTTCGGCCTTGGTGCCGAGGAAGACCGTCTCCTGGATCTTCGCCGTGCGGGCGAGGCGGGTGAACGGGTGGTCGCCGGCCGCCGTCGAGAGCATCGTGCCGGTGTAGGTGAGCGGCTCCAGCGCCCCGATCAGCAGCGCCCGCTGCCCGTAGAGCAGCCCGACCGAGCGCTCGCCATGCACGCGCCGCGCCATCGAGCGTCCAGGCGGGAAGTAATACGCGTCACCACTGGCCACCCGGCCAGGGTACCTGCCGACGGGACGAAAACGGTCTATATGGGACCGTTTTCGTCCCGTCGAGCTACAGCCTCCCGGCTCATCGCGACGAGTGCCGAGCCCGTGCCGTTCGTTTGAACGAGGCCGTGCAGGTCGTGGGAGTCGAAGATCTCGTCGAGTTCCTCGCGGGTCAGCGTCTCCCGCTCCAGGGCCAGCACCGCCAGGTGGTCGAGCACCTCGAGGTTGGCGGAGAGCAGCGCCCGCGCCCGACGGTAGGCCTCGCGGGCCAGCGTCATCGCAGCCTGGTCGACCTCGCGGCGGGTCTGGTCGGAGACGGCGTAGTCGCCGGTCGGCAGGGCGATCGGCACCGGCCCGTCGTGGTCCAGCGCCACCCCCATCCCAAATTCGGCCACCATCTGCTTGCAGACCATGTGCACCCGGTTGAGGTCGTCGGAGGCGCCCGAGTAGCTCTCGCCGAGCACGACCTCCTCGGCGGCGCGGCCGCCCAGCAGCGTCACCACCTCGTCGAGCAGCTCCTCGCGGGACTTCAGGTAGCTGTCCTCCTGGGGCGAGTGGCCGACGAAGCCGAGCGCCGGTCCGCGCGGGACGATGCTGAGGATCTCCGGAGGGTCGAGCCCGAGCAGACGGCGGCAGAGCGCGTGGCCGGCCTCGTGGTAGGCGACGATCCGCCGCTCCTTTGCGTTGAGACGGCGCGCCTGCTGGGAGCCGACGGCCTGGCGCAGCAAGGCCTCGTCGAGGTCCTCGCGGGTCATGTGGAAGCGGCCGGCGCGGCCGGCGATGATCGCCCCCTCGTTGAGCGCGTTGGCGAGCTGGGCGCCGGTCATCCCGGTCGTCTTGCGGGCGACGTCGCCGAGATCGAGGTCCGGTGCGAGCGCCTTGTTCTTGGCGTGGCTGCGGAGGATCGACTCGCGGCCGGCGCGGTCGGGCGGGGCGACCAGCACGCGGCGGTCGAAGCGGCCCGGGCGCAGCAGCGCCTTGTCGAGCTTGTCGACGTGGTTGGAGGCGGCGATCACGATCACCATCCCCGGGTCCTTCTCGAAGCCGTCGAGCTCGACCAGCAGCTGGTTCAGCGCCTGCTCGCGCTCGCTGGTGCCGCCGTCGCCACCACCGCCGCTGCGGGCGCCGCCGATCGCGTCGAGCTCGTCGATGAAGATCACCGCGCGGCCGGCCTTGCGCGCCTCCTTGAAGAGGCGGCGGATGCGGGCGGCGCCGCGGCCGACGAACATCTCGACGAAGCTGGAGCCGGAGGCGGCGAAGAAGTCGACGCCGGCCTGCGCCGCGACCGCGCGTGCCAGCATCGTCTTGCCGGTCCCGGGCGGGCCGTAGAGGAGGACGCCCCGCGGCGCCTGGGCGCCGAGGGCCGAGAAGCGGTCCGGTTCCTTCAGCCAGGCGGTGACGTCCATCAGCTCGTCCTTGGCGGCGTCGACGCCCTGCACCTCCTCCCAGAGCACGGGAGCGGTCCTGCTCGCCTTGACGGTCTCCGGCTTGGTCGTGCCCATCATCCCGCGCATCATCCGCAGGAAGACGTAGAGCAAGAGCGCCATGAAGAAGACGCCGAAGACGGGGTACCAGTTGAAAAAGAATTCCTGAATTTCCGTAGCCATTGGTGGAGTGTGGCGACATCCGCGCGATTTCCCATCGCACATGTGTCCAAATTCACTCCAAGGGCTAAAGGCCCACTCGAATGGGCAGCAAATCCGGCGTTATTTCTCGACCTGGGAGCCGCCGACGATCGCCTCCTCGCCGGTGTCGGTGAAGACGATCCAGGCCTTGTTGCCGCCGTCGTAGTCGGGCGCCCAGAGCTTCAGCGTCGCCGTGCGTCCCCACACCGTCACCTCCTCGTCGCCGGTCTCCTCGAGGCCGCGCCAAATCCGCACGAAAGGGTTGCGCTCCCACTCCTCGCCGATCGTCGTCGGCTCCTTGTGGCCCGGGTGGACGTTGGTCTGCGGCGGCAGCTCCATCATCCGCATCACCGACGCCTTCAGGTCGGCGAAGCCGCTGGCGCCGGGGGCCATGGTGCCGCCGACCGTCCCCTTGAAGAGGACGTCGGCGGTGAAGACGTCGCTGCCATTGACGAGGAAGGCGAGGTGGCCGGCGGCGTGGCCGGGAGTGAAGAGGGCCTCGACCTGAAGGCCGCCGGCGTCGAGCACCTCGCCGTCGCCCAGCGTGACCTGGACCTCCTGGTCGAGCTCGGCGGCGCATGCCTCGTGGGCGACCAGCGGCGGGTTGCCGATCCGTGCCCGCGCCTCGGCGAGGCCGGCGACATGGTCGCCGTGGGGGTGGGTGACGAGCACGTGGGTGATCTCGATTCCCTCCTGGCCGATCCGCTCCAGCAGCGGGTCGAGCATTTCGTTGCCGTCGATCAGGACGCCCGTCTTGCGGTCGGGGTCGGCGACCAGGTAGGCGTTCGACAGCCACATCGGGTTCTCGGTCCTCTCGACGATCACTGCTCCTCCTCGGTCTTCGCGGGCACGGCCGCCTCGGAGGTTACGGCGCTGCCCTCGAGCAGGATGCGGGCGACGAGCCCGGGGTCGTCCCAGGTGGGGGTGTGGCCGACGCCGGGGAGGACGAGGAAGCGGGCGCCGGCGGGGCGACGGTGCGGCTTCGGCGGGCCGAGCAGGCGGTCGCGCTCGCACCAGGCGATCGTCACCGGCACGTCGGTCGGGTAGCCGGCCGGGTCGAAGATGTGGTTGCGCATCGCCCGGTTGGCGGCGTCGTAGCCCTCGCCGTCGAGCCAGCCGTAGAAGAGCGCCCGGGCGGCGTCGGGCGGGATCCGCTCCGGGTGGGCGGCGATCGACTGGAAGGCGGCGTGGCGCGTCTGCGGGAACTGGAGGGCGATGGAGAGAAAGGGGCGCGCCGCTTTCGCCCAGGGCGAGCCGCGCAGGAGCAGGCGGGCGCCGCCACCCTCGGGTTCGCCGAGCGGGCGGCGCCAGAGGCCGGCGGGGGAGAGGGTCGTGACCGAGGCCGCCCAGCCGAAGCGGCCCATTTCCAGGGCCACCCAGCCGCCGAGCGAGTTGCCGGCGACGTGCGGGCGCTCGACCCCGTTGCGGGCGCACTCCTCGTGGATGGCGCGGGCGAGGTTGGCGGCGGTCGGCTCGATCTCCGGCGGCAGCGGCGGGGTCGCGCCGAAGCCCGGCATGTCGATCGCCTGCACCTCGCGCTCGGCCGCGAGCAGCGGGATCACCGGCTCCCAGATCGTGCGCGTGCCGCCGAGGCCGTGGATCAGCAGCAGCGGTTCGCGGTCGGCGCCACTCACTTGGCGTCCCGGGCCTGGGTGTGGTCTCTGCAATACATAAGCTTCCGCGCGCGGTGGAGCGGCACCGCTGACGAATTATGTCCTGGCGCCAGATGAGACATGCTGCCTCGCCCACGACCACGAACCGTCGCGGCGCTGCCCGGCTGGAGGCGCTGACGCGGGAGTATGAGCTGCTGCGGCAGGACGATCGCTCCTACCCGGCGGTAATGGTGGGGATGGCGAGCGCCGCCGCGGTGATCGGGGGGACCAGCGTCTTCTTTCTCCTGCGTGGCTGCGGCTTCGAGCCAACCGCGAGCTGCACCCCCTACCCGTCCGTGATCTACATGCTGCTCCCCGTTCCCTCGCTGGTGGTGACGGCGCTGCTGGTCCAGCAGGCGATAGGCGCCACCATCCGCGGCCGGATCCTGATGGCGATCGAGGCGGCGCTGTCAGAGGAGCTGAAGCAGACCTACCGCCTAGGATCGGGAAAGGTCCCGGTCCACTCGACGTACCACCTGCAGCAACGCGTCCATCACGATTTCTCCGGGGCCGCGCTCTGGACGATCATCTTCTCCCTGCCGTTGCTGCTTATGGTGGGCCTCATCTACTACAGCGGGCTCGAGCTGCACGGGCTCCAGCGCCCGCTTTTCTACTTGGTCTATGCCTCCCTCATCGCCTTTATCGCTTGGACCGCCCTGCCCGTTCTCGGCAGCTACAGACGGATCGACTCGACCCTCGCCAACTACCTGCAGCGTCGTCGCGCCGAAGGAAAGTTCCGCATTTAGCCGTAAGGGCGGTAGAGGATCCGGTAGCCGAGCAGTTCGGAGACGGTGGCGAAGCCGTAGCCGCGGGAGCGGAGGGTGTCGATTACCTGGGGCAGGGCGGCGAGGGTCTCGCTGCGGGGGCCGCCGCCGTCGTGCATGAGGATGATCGAGCCGGGTTGGGCGTGGCTGACGATGTTGGAGTAGATCGCGCTCGTGCCGGGGAGCGACCAGTCGCGCGGGTCGACTTCCCAGGTGATCGTCCGCATCCCGAGGCTGCCGGCGTCGGCGATGACGCCTTCGTTGACGGCGCCGCCGGGCGGACGGAAGAGGCAGGGCTTGAAGTGGGTGTAGGCCTCGATCCGCGCCGCGGCACCGGCGATCTGCTCGTAGCCGGGGTATTCGACATGGTTCATCGTGTGGTCGCCGAGCTCGTCGCCTTCGGCGAGGATCTGGCGCATCACGTCTTCGTGGCCGGGCATCTCCTGGCCAATCTCGAAGAAGGTCGCGTGGACCTCCTTTTCGCGCAGCACCCGGAGGAATTCGGGCGTGTATTCGGAGGGACCGTCGTCGAAGGTGAGGGCGACGACCTTGCGGTCGCGCGGCCCGTTGGTGACAAGACCGGCGGAACCGCCGGTGCAGCCGACCGCGCGCACGGGACGGAGGCGGAAGGCGTAGGTGCCTTTAGCGGGAAGCGACTGGGCGCAGCCGCCGCCGGGCGCACAGCCGCTGCTCTGGATCACCCGCCAGCGGTAGCGGTGGGGCTTCAGTTCGGCCGCCGCCGGTTCGAGCGAGACAACGAGCTTGTCGGGTTCCGCCCGCTTCATCTTCGCTTGCACGCTCCCCGTCGCGACCGGCTTTTCGCTCCCGTCGACGACCACCAGCCCGATCCGCTTGTGGGCCTTGCGACCGCCGAGACAGAGTCGCCGCTCGCCTTCCTTCCCCGTTCGGCCCATCCCCAGGCAGAGGTAGCGCGAGGCAGCCCGCAGCGTGTCCGGCCGTGCTTCCAGCCCCGCCAGCGCCACCGGCCCCGACGTCCGCACGCTGAACACCAGCTCCCTCCCCTTCTGCGCCAGCCCCGCCCGCTGCAGCCCTGCGGCGCTGGCGCCTGACGCGCCGACGCTGACGAGAGCGCTCGCGAGCGCGAGGGCGCACAGGATCTTGCGAGAGCGGGTGATGGGTTGATTCCGGGGAGCGGGTTGCGCGACCCTGTGGATGTTAGGCGCGGCGGGCGGGCCATACGGGCCGCAGCCTCGCCCTCGTTACCGTGTTCGAAGCAGACGTGAGTCCCTTAACCCAGAGGAGACGCGGCGCGCTGGCGCTGCTGGCCGTCCTTGCCGTGTTCGTGGCGATGGCTCTGGCACCCGCTGGCGCCGCCGCTGAAGCCGGCGGGCTCTCCGAAGGCGAAGGCGGTGTCGAAAACGGTCCCACCCTCGGCAACAGCGCCTTCGACCGTCAGGGGATGTGGGTCTGGTACGTCTCCCATTCGGAGGGAGGCTCGGTCAGCGCGATCATCGCCCGCGCCAAGCGGTACGACATCGGCACCGTCTACGTGAAGGCGGCCGACGGCAGCGGTGCCTGGAGCCAGTTCAGCAAGGGCCTGGTCCAGGCCCTGCACCAGGGCGGCCTCGACGTCTGCGCCTGGCAGTTCGCCTACGGCAACGCTCCCGTCGCCGAAGCCAAAGTTGCCGCGGCGGCGCTGAAGAAGGGCGCCGACTGCTTCGTGATCGACGCCGAGAGCGACTACGAAGGCAAGTACGCCGCCGCCGACCGCTACGTCCGCGCGCTGCGCGCCCGCATCGGCGCAACGTTCCCGGTCTCCCTCGCCGGTTTCCCCTATGTCGACTACCACCCGTCCTTCCCCTACTCGGTCTTCTTCGGGCCGGGCGGCGCCCAGTACAACCAGCCGCAGATGTACTGGAAGGCGATCGGCACCTCGGTCCGCACCGTTTACGAACACACCTACCTCTACAACCGCATCTGGGGGCACCCGATCTACCCGATCGGCCAGACCTACGAAGGCCCTGGCGCCGCCTCGCTGCGGCTCTTCCGCCGCTTCGCCGCGAGCTACGGCGGGCTGCCGCCGAGTTGGTGGGACTGGCAGGAGACGAGCGGCCGCGAGTGGGGTGCGCTCGGTGCCGCCAGCGCCCTGCGGCCGCTGACCGGCTACCGCCAGGAAATCGTCCACCCGCTGCTGAAGCGGGGGAGCAAGGGCGACATGGTGGTCTGGGCGCAGGAGCACCTCATCGCGGCGGGCGCGGAACTGCCCGTGACGGGTATCTTCGGCCGCCAGACCGCCCGCGCAGTCCACGTCTTCAAGGGAGAACACGCCCTGCCGGCCAACGGCGTCATCGACACCGAAACCTGGAACGCCCTCCTCGCCTACACGCCCTACCGTCAGCCCTGGGCCGGCGTCCGATCGCTCCCCGGCGCCTTGACGAGCAGCGCGGCTCGCCTGCGCCCAGCCACGAAGCCGCTCTCAGCGAAGCTGCCGGCTAAGGCCTACGAGATCCCGCCCCGCCCCTAGTTCCGTGGTTCCTTTCGCACCGTATAGGTGCGAAAGGAACCACGGAATGGGTTAGGCGCTGATGTGGGTGGTGAGGCGGCCAAGGGTGGGGGACTCGACCACGACCTCGTCGCCGTCGGCGAGCCAGACGCGGGGGTTCCGGCCCATGCCGACGCCCTCGGGGGTGCCGGTGGCGACGAGGTCGCCGGGCTCGAGCGTCATCAGCGAGGACAGTTGGGCGACCAGCTGCGGCACGCCGAAGATCAGATCGGCGGTGGAACTGTCCTGCATCTCCTCGCCGTTCAGCGTCAGCCGGATGCCGATCCGGTCCGCCGGCCCCGCCTCGTTCGGCGTCACCAAATAGGGGCCACACGGCGCGGCGCCGTCGAAGACCTTGCCCGGCATCCACTGCGGCGTCGCCCCCTGCAGGTCGCGAGCCGAGAGGTCGTTGAGCAGCGTGTAGCCGGCGACGTAGTCGAGCGCCTCGTCCTCACCCACATCCTTAGCCCGCCGCCCGACCACAAACGCCACCTCGGCCTCGTAGTCCGTCTTCCCGGTAGGTGCCTTCACAGTCGCCCCATCGGCCACCAACGCATTCCGGTACTTGGCGAAGAAGGTAGCCCGGGTCGGCGGCTCCTCGACCCCCACCTCAGCGGCGTGCTTCCGGTAGTTCAACCCAATACAAACGATCTTGTCCGGATCGGTAATCGGCACCAACAGCCCCACTGAGGAGAGCGGATGCGACGGCGCACCCGTGTCGCCAAGCCGCCCCCCCAGATCATCGACCCGCCCCGCAGCAATCAGCTCCTGAAGCCCGCCCCGGTGCGGCTCCCCGAGCAGCGCCCACGCATCGACGACCCGCTCGTCCTCGACCACCCCGGCTCGGGGTCCGTCACCAGCGTCGAAGGTCACCAACCTCACAGCGCGCCAGCCTAGAGCACGTTGGGGGAGGATCGGGTGCCCCTCTGATGGAGGCTTTGGGTCAAGCCGATGACCCGCAACCGTCCCTCGTCAGACGTACGGTCTCCAGCAGAGGGGCACCCGATCCTCCGCACCTACGCTTGAGCGGGTTCTGCTTCTGGCTCGGCCTCGAACGCAGTGTCGACCAACGTCCCGCGCTCAATGTCGCTCTCGCGGACGAGCCACAGAGCGAAGACCGATCCCGCGAACGAGAGGATCGCTCCGAGCAGGAGGATCTCGTTCAGCCCGTGGAGGAATCCCTGTTCCGCTGCGTTCCGGGCTGCGTTCTGCGCGCCGGCAGGGAGAGCGGATACCGCCTGCCCCAGGTGACCCGACGACGTCGCTTCGACCAGTCCGCGGGCCTGGCTGCTGTCGAGCGCACCGCCCGCTGCTTCCTGCGCCTTTGACGCGCCCGCCCCGAGGAAGATCGCGCCCCAGGCGGCGATCCCGACGGCGATCCCGACCTGGCGGAAGGTGTCGTTGATCCCCGCCGCCATGCCGCTCTGCTCCTTCGGCACCACGCTCAGCGCCACGTCGGCGATCACCGGGTTCAGCAGGCCGACGCCGGCGCCGCTGACGAGGAAGCCGGCGAGCAGCGCGGTCCATTCGGAGCTCAGCTCCAGTCCGCTCATCAGCAGCAGGCCGACACCGGTGAGCGCCAGTCCCGCGGCCATCAGGTAGCGGGCCTTGATCCGTGCCAGAGCCACCCCCGAGAGCGGTGCGACGATGAACGAGGCGACCGTGATCGGCAGGTAGCGCAGGCCCGCTTCGATCGGCGAGTAGCCGAGGAAGCTCTGCAGGTAGAGGGTCAGGTATAGGAACAGCGCGAACATCGATCCCGAGACGGCGAAGGCCGCCAGTTGCACCCCGGTGAAGGCGCGCCGGCGGAAAAAACCAAGTGGAAGCATCGGCTCCTTCACGCGGCGCTCGATCGCCACGAACGCCGCCAGCAGCACCGCCGCAGCGGCGAAGAGGAAGACGATCAGGGTGCTGCCCCAGCCCTCGTCGTTGCCGCGCACCAGCGCCAGCACCAGCAGGAAGAGCGCAACCGAGAAGGTGACGAGGCCGCCCCAGTCGATCCGGGTCGCGTTGGGGTCGCGCGTCTCGCGCAGCTTCCACAAGGTGACGGCGATCGCAGCCACGCCGATCGGCACGTTGAGCAGGAAGACCGACTGCCAGCCGAGCCCGTCGGTGAGCAGGCCGCCGACCAGCGGCCCGATCGCGACCGCGATCCCGATCGTCGCCCCGTAGATGCCCATCGCCATCCCGCGTTCCGGGCCGCTGGGGAACTCCTGGGCGACCAGCGCCAGGGAGACGGCGAACATGATCGCGCCGCCGACGCCCTGCAGGCCGCGCGCCAGGTTGAGGAAGGTCGGATCGGGCGCCAGCGCGCAGAGCAGCGAGGCGAGCGAGAAGATCCCCAGGCCCCAGGCGAAGACGCGCCGCCGGCCGAGCCGGTCGGCGAGCGAACCCGCCGTCAGCACCAGCGCCGCCAGCGAGAGGGCGTAGGCGTCGATCACCCACTGGAGGTCGGTGAAGCTGCCGCCGAGGTCCCTCTGGATCGCGGGCAGCGCCGTGTTGACCACGGTGATGTCGAGCAGAAGCATGAAGGTGGCGACGCAGACCGCCCCTAGCGTCCACCACTTGCGGTTGGTTGCTGAGTCCATGTGGACCTCCAGACCGTCGGGTACAATTCGTAAGGAAGCCTTGTCAGGCGACCTGACCAGGGCACCTTATCAGGCTTCCTGACGAAATGACTTCTGCCCCTCAAAAGACCTTAACCCTCGCGGGGAAATCTGCCCGCATCCCCCTCACGGGGCTGCTCGACGTCGCCCTTCAGTCGATGCTGGCTGAGTTCCGAGCGGAGCTTGGGCAGGGTGAGTTCAAGGACATCCGCCCGACCCACGGCTGCGTCTTCCGCTTCGTCAAAGAGGACGGGATGCGGCTCACCGACCTCGCCGAGCTGGCGAGCATCACCAAGCAGTCGGCGGGGGAGATCGTCGACGACCTGGCCGCCCGCGGCTACGTCCAGCGCATCCCCGACCCCGCCGACCGCCGGGCCAAGCTGATCTGCCTGACCGAGCGCGGTGAAGAAGCGCAGCGGCACGGTTTCGGCCTCTTCGCCGAGGTCGAAAAACGGTGGATGGAGCGCTACGGCCGCGTTCAGATCGAGCGGCTGCGGGCGATCCTGGAAGAAATCGCCGCCACCGAGGCGCCGGAGGCGGTACCCGAGCTGGCACGCCCCGAGCTGGCCACGGTCTGAGCCGGGATACCCGGCCACAGGCCTGGAAGCGATGCGCGATGGCATCGAAGTCGCCCTCACCGGGCTGCAGCGCGAGCACCCACGCCCAAGCCGCCTAAGCGGCGTGGCCGAAGCGGCGCTGCCAGTCCTCCGGGTCCCACTCGGCCGGCTCGGTGGTGGCGAGGAAGTCCTGCAGCACGGTGACGAACTTCAGCGGCGCCTCGATCTGGGGCATGTGACCGACGTCCTCGAAGACCTCGAGGCGGCTGTGGGGGAGGCAGCGGTGGGCGTCTTCGCCGTGGCTGGCGGGGATGATCGGGTCGCGGGAGCCCCAGACGATCAGGACCGGGACGTTCTCGGCCAGGTAGAGGCGGTCGGTGGCGTTGACCAGCTGGCCGCCGGTGCTGATCACGCCGCGCACGGTCGCGAGGAAGGCGGCGCGCCGCCGCGGGTCCTCGAGCGAGCCGTAGCCGCGCAGCACCTCGGTGACGTCGGCGTTCGGTCCCAGGCCGATCCGCTTCACCGCGGCGTGTACGGGCGGGACGACGCGGTTGCCGAGCGCCGCGGTGGCGGAGATGAAGGTGCCGGCGCCGGGCAGCGCCGCCGCCCGCAGCAGCGGGCTCACCTCCGGTCCGAGGCCGCCGCTGGAGACCAGCACCAACCGCTCGACCATTTCCGGGAACTGGTAGGCGAACTGCATCGCGATGCCGCCGCCGAGCGAGTGGCCGACCAGGGTCGCGCGCCGGTGGCCGAGCGTCAGCAACAGGTCGCGCAGGCCGGCGGCCATCGCCCCCAGCGAGTAGTCGCCGCCGCCGATCCCGGATTCGCCGTGGCCGGGAAGGTCGGGCGCAATCACGGTGTGGTCCCGCGCCAGCGGCGCGATCACCGCTTCCCAGTTGCGGCAGTGCCCGGCGATGCCGTGGACCAGCAGCAGCACCGGCCCCTTGCCGGCTTCCAGCAGGCTGATCTCGCTGCCGTGGATCGTCTTGGTTCGTGTCTTCATCGGAGGAGGCCGCTCAGGCCTCCTCCGGAATCATCGCAATCGCGCCACCCGGTCGTTATGCACGCAGGAAAGGCCCGCTATCGGGGCCTTTCCTGCGCTGGACGGGTGAGGACTACCGGCCTACGAACGCCGGCGGCGCGACTGGGTGCTCCTGCGCAACCGCCTCCTGAACGCGGTTTTCCATCTCATCAGCGTCGCCGACCGCCCAGCCAACCCGCTCCATCAGCTGGTCGGCGAAGTGCTCGGACTCAAGGTTGCAACGGGCAACCCGCTCCCGGTAGACGACCTCGCCCGAGTTCTCGGACGAGTCGGTGACTACCAGTATCTGCGGCATCTTCATCCTCCTCCTCTCGGTCCTCTCGGTTGTGCCCGAGTATTTATCGCTACCCAACCTTCAGCCCAGGTCAACCTCCCGTAAAGATCTGCCCCAGTTACGGCCCGAGGCAGCCGATCGGGATGATCTGGACGCCGTCCTTGCGCACATAGCCGTAGCCGTTGGCGACGATCACGCCGAGGACCGCAGGCGGACCGGTTTTCGTGATGTCGATGCGGTCCCGGAACTTGAGAAGGCTCGCCGCCGCCTCGTCGACAGGTTTGGTGCCTCCGAGCTTCACCTCGAAGGCGCCCCAGGAGTTGCCGGCATCGACGATCGCATCGACCTCGAGTCCGCTGTTGTCCTGGTAGTACTGCACCTCCGAGGGTTGCGCATAGACGCGAAGGTCCCTGACGACCATCGACTCGAAGAGCAGACCGAGGAAGTTGAGATCGCGCATCAAGCTCTCCGGAGTTCCGCGTAGCGCCGCGACCGCCAGCGAGGGGTCGACGAAGTGGCGCTTGACAGACCGGCGCAGCCGGTAGCGGGAGCGCAGGTGCGGCTGCCATCCGGGCTGATCCTCGATCACGAACAGCCGGCTCAGCGAGCTGAGGTACTCAGCGACGGTTTCGCTGGTGATCGGGTCCTCAGGCTGCCTCGCATCGCTGGCGAGGGTGGTCGCGGCCACAGGCGTCGCGACGTTCCGGGCAAGGCTTTCGATCAGGCGAACGACTCGGTCGGGGCGGTGCCGTGCGCCCAGCCGTTTCGCGTCCCGGGGGATCTCGTTGAGGTAATCGCGGACGCCCCGCAGGGACTCGGACAGCTCAAGGGTCTTGAGTGCCGGCCACCCGCCGCGGCAGATGGCTGCGGCCAGTTCATCCAATTCGAAGCCGGGGTTGGGCGCACTACCGACCTCGCCCTCGAGCAGCGCCGCCAGCGATATCTCTCCACCGCTAATCCCCAGCTCGAAGAGCGACATCGGTCGCATCCGCAGTCGGCTGATCCGGCCGGCGCCGCTGTGACGGGTCTCGTCGTCGGTGGGCTGTGCCGAGCCGGCGAGGATGAACTGCCCAGTCTTCTGTCGGTCATCTACTGCGCGCCGGACGTGGTTCCAGACAGCCGGCACCAGCTGCCACTCGTCCAATAGCCGCGGCGTCTCACCGTCGAGAATCAGCTGGGGATCGAGTTCCGCGACCTCGCGCGCCTCAAGGTCGATGTCGAGCAGGACCTCGCTCCTGGCGTGCTGTCGCGCGGTCTCGGTCTTGCCGCAAGCTTTCGGGCCCTCGACCAGCACCGCCCCCGCATATCCAAGGCGCTCCTCCAGCTCTGAATCGGCAACTCTTTCTACATAGGTCATAGCGCTAGCCGGAAGATTGTAGAGAAAATAGCCGGAAGATTGTAAGAAATTTAGCTGGGATTCCGTAAAGGATTCAGCCGGAAGATCGTAGAGCCCAATCTGCCTTGCCGGATGCGCTAGCTTTGGCGCCCCGGGCCGCTCCCCCATCGGCCCATCCGAGCCATCTCGGGGGCGTAGCTCAGTTGGTTAGAGCGCCGGCCTGTCACGCCGGAGGTCGCGGGTTCGAGTCCCGTCGCTCCCGCTTTGAGGTGCCTTTAATCGCCTGGGGCTCGTTTGCGTGCCAAAGTGATCGCCATCTCGACGAGCTCTGCTGCTTGCTCGACTGGAACGTGTTCATAGAACCGCAGTACTTTCCAGCCTTCTCGCTCCAACATTGCGTCAATTCGACGGTCGCGGTCGACGTTTTTCGCCAGCTTGGCTCCCCAGTAGGCGCGATTCGCCTTTGGAATCTGTCCATGGTCGGGACAGAGGTGCCAAAAGCAGCCGTCAACGAAGACAGCGACCTTTGCGCGGGTGAAGACTACGTCGGGCCTGACTCGTCCTCCGTTGAGTTTGAGCAGCTTGTCTTTGCGGAACCGGAGCCCCCGTCGCTGCAGCTCTGATCGGAGTGCCAACTCCGGCGCGCTGTCGGTGCGGCGGTTGGCCCTCATCGTTTCGCGAGCGCAGAGGGTGCTGGGAGAGGGAGTCTTCTCCACCTAGCGAAGACTAACGAGAAGGCGCCCAGTGCCGCCCATGCAGAGCTTGGGCGACCGATACCGCGACCGCATAGCCAACTGGTGGAGCTACTGAGTTGCCGATCTGACCGAGCGCCATGTAGGTGGCACCGTGAAAGCTCCAGTCTTCCGGGAACCCCTGGAGGAGCGCGCAATCTGGGACGCTCAGCCTGAAGTGGCTGTTCTTTGCCGGAAATGCGCTCGCAGCAGCACGGTCGGCTGCGACCCCATTGGGCCAGATGCCGAGCTTCTCCCAGGCGCGCTGCGCCGAGGCGCTGCTGAGTATCGAGGTGGTATGGCGAGGGCCGGTGAGAGTGCAGCGGATGGTGGGGGCGGCGGCGTCATAGTCGATCGCCGGCAGCCCGAGGGCCGCCCGTGCTCCCATCGTCTCCAGCTTGCCCTTTATGGTTTCTCCAGTGGCGCTATGGGTCGGTTCCGGTCTTTCAAAGCGCGCAAAGTCGCGCTTTCGGCGAAAGCCGACGAAGACGACCCGTCGCCGGATTTGCGGGACGCCGTAGTCCTGCGCGCTCATCAAAAAAGTGTCGATGTGGTAGCTCTTGGACAAGGGCCGGTAGAAAGCTCGCTTGAGGTAGCTCTGGAACTTGGGGCCTGAGAGCGCAGCGACGTTCTCGGCCACGAAGGCCTGGGGGCGAGTTGCGAGAACGCTCTGCACGAATTGCGGGAGAAGGTTGCGGCCATCGCGGGCGCCCTTTTGCCTGCCTGCAGTCGAGAATGGCTGACAGGGGGGGCCGCCGTGGATGATGTCTGCAACTCCTCGATGACTGCGCCAATCGACGCCGCGCACGTCGCCGCTCTCGCCCGCATTGACCTTCCACTCGGGCCGATTGGCCGAGAGGGTCTCCCCAGCTGCCTCGAGGGTGTCGTAGGAAGCTACGTGCGAGTAGCCGGCACGATCGAAGCCGAGATCAAGCCCGCCGCCGCCGCTGAAGAGGGAAAGGCCAGAGAGGCCGTGCCCCTCGACCTCGGGCATCAGGATGCAGGGGTCCAGCACTGGGACGTTGACGGGGTGAATCGGGGTTGCGCCGCCGGAGAGGGCACGAAGCTTCGCTCGGTGCGATCGTTGCGAGCGGGCACGAAAAGCTGCTCGCTGCTGCTCCGTCAACTCTCGCCCCTGATACCAGGGAGCGTCCGTTCCAAGCTCATAGTGACTCATCGCGACGCTTTCTGCCATGCGCGTCGGATGGAAACAGGCGAGGCCTAGTCGGTCAGAGCCTCTACGACAAGGTCGCGCAGCCGAGCTGCATGATTTCGCTCGATTTTCTCCCAAGCTTTGAAGTAGCTGGGCGAGATATGCGGATTGTTCAAGGTGGAGCCCCGTTCGATCACGTAGCGGCAGCGCGCCTGCAGAAGCTCCAGCATCGCCTCCCGTGAGTAGCGCTCGCCTTCGAGGTCGGCGGCTTCACGGTAGCCCTGTCGGTTGAGCTGGTTCTTCAGAAGGAGCTTCGCATTCGCGTAGCCGAAGTTTTCGCCATCGCCCACCACGTTCGTCAGGATCTCGTCGTCGATGAGGTCGGGGACGCACTCAGCCAGTGCGACATCTGGCGCGATGTATGCCGCCATCCGATCGAACCACGGTTTCATCTTCTTGGGCGATCCATAAAGGCAGTACCGGAGCTTGGTTTCTCCGCCTTCGACGTCATAGACGCCGAACAGCCAGTGGAGCCTCCGCCACTTCTCGATGTAGTGGAGGCCAAAATCGCGAACGGTGGAGATGTTCGGCCGTCCACCGGTTGCGGACTTCAGCTCGAAGGGGATCTTTTTTCCCTCCAATCCCTCTGGAATTGCAGCGCCCTCGAGCTCGAGGATTGCATCGATGTCTCCTCGCCCGTACTCCTCTGGCCTGGTGAGGTTGAACAAGGTGCGCATCTCGCGCTCCCGAACGTCGTCCTGCGCCGCCACGCGCAAATCATCTCATTGCCGTGCCCGGGTCTGCTTTGGGGCCGTCTGCTATTTTGGCCCTTCAACGCAACCCTGATCCATCACGATGGCTCAGGAGATAGGAGTTGACATGTCTCAGGATTATGGGCAGGTCTTCTCGCAATTCGATCAGGAGGTCGAGGTTGCGATAGAAGACGTCTACCGGCGGGAAGGCTACGTGGACGAGAGCGATGAGCCGTCGGAACTGGCTATGAAGGAGAAGGCCTTCAGGGTCGCTATGAAGACCTTCGTCGTCGGCTCCAAGCAAGAGCGCTCGAAAAAGGCCTTGACCAACGGCCAGTTCTACTCGCTTATCTTCCCCTCAGGACCAGGGGCGGGCGAGGCGACGCCGACGCTCGATCGGGTTTCCGAGGAAGTGTTGAAGAAGCTGTCCTCGACCGTGTGGGGGCTGACCCAAACGCGCCGGTCGGGCTACCTGCAGCGCCGTCTGGAAACCGAGGAAAGCACTCTTGTCGTCTGCCGATGCCAGGTGCTCCGGTACGCCGAAAGGACGCAAGCCGTGTACGCAACCGACAACGAGACTCTGATCATGGAGGACGCGGTCGACAAGGAGATCCAGTCGCTGTTTCGCCGCGCCAGCTCGCTGCGTCGGGATTTGAGCATGGTTGTCGAGCGCCATCCGAAGCTCCAGGGAAAGGTGACGAAAAAGCTAGGGATTGAGCTCCAGCGCATCGAACATGAGCTGACTATGGAAGCCGGGAACGGTTCCCAAAAGCAGCTGAAGAAGCCCACCGAAAGCTAGGCGGTATGACCCGCCGGCAGAGCGTCGGCGGGTCAAATCGCAAGGAGGTCCAGTTGAACAAGAAGGAGAGCAGTCGAGAGGCGGTCCTTCGAGTCATGGAAGACGGGGTGGAGCGCACTGATATTGAAATCGAGGAGCTGACGGGGCTTCCCCATGGCAAGGCCTCAGGCGCCAGGTCGACCCTTTGGGAGCAGGGGCTTGTGGAGCCGCTTTCGAAGCAGAACAAGCGAGAACATACCCGTTGGCGCCTCTGTCCCCCGGAGCGGCGGGCAGAAGTGCGGCGGTCGTATCGGGACATGGCAGAGCGGCGCACGATTGGCCGCCTGATGGGGAAAAGTCCCGGCGAGCGGGCCAACATTGTGGTTCATCTGCTCGCCGACGACAAGGTCAACGCAGCGCTGCTGGCTCAGCTCGAGCGCAGCCGGGTTTGGCGCCGAGCGAGAGCGCGCTCGCGCGACATCGGACGGGACCGAGAAGCAGAACGGCGGGCGCGGCGGGCGGAGATGCGCCAGGCGATGGACGACGCTGACGCGAACCTCCAGTTTCTCCAGAGAGTGAGCCATCTCCGCGACCTCCAAGATGTGTTGTTCGTCATTGGGCGGGAGGTGGAGGCGGAACATGCGCGACAGCTCAAGGATGAAGTCAGCGCTATCAGGTCCGAGGGGTGGCGCGACGTGGCCAGAAACGTCCGCGAGGTGCTTGAGGTTGGCCAGGGTTTGTTCCGCGACTTAGCGGACCTGATGGAGGAACCGATGGAGAGCTGCCCGCTGTGCGGCGAGCGCCTCCACTCTTCTGCCGCACATCTTGACGAGGGCTATATCGACGCTGTTGTAGTCGAGGAAGCCAATGTCGAAAGCACGTGACGGGCAAGTAACAAGTCCATCGTCACGAGAGGGTCGGATGTCCGAACTGTGTCAGCAATGCTGCCCCAGTCTGATCCGTCCGACGACGGCGGAGGCATTAATTGTCTCCGCCGTCACCTCTGCCTGTGACACCGATGCACCACCCGTTGGTTCGATTGAGCAGCGATGAATTCTGCCGCTTGCGGCGGTCTCTTCTACCAAGGCCAACTACACAAGGAGGACCAAGATGACTGAGACGAGCACGACCGGGACCAATGTCGCCCAGGTGGCGACGGTGATGGTGCCGGTGGTCGATCAGGACAAGGCGATCGAGTTCTACGTTGGGAAGCTGGGATTCGAGAAGCGGAACGACACGCCGTTCGGCGACGGCAACCGCTGGGTTGAAGTGGCGCCGGCGGGTGCGGCGACGACTGTGGCGCTGGTGCAGCCGATGGAGGGGCAGGAGACCGGGATCGAGTCGCGGGTGGCGTTCGAAACCACCGATATCGAGGCCGACCATGCTGCTCTGCGGGAGCGGGGCGTGGACGTCGACGCGGAGGTGATGCGGATGGGCGGGCCCGTTCCGCCGATGTTCTTCTTCCGCGACCAGGACGGCAACCGGCTGCTGATCGTCGAGCGCGGCTGAGGGCTAGGCTGGGCCTCATGACTGAGGCGGCGCTCTTGGAGGCGGCGAAAGGGGGCGACGAAAGCGCCTTCGAGGCGCTGGTCGGCCCCTTTCGCCGCGAGCTGCACGCTCACTGCTACCGGATGCTCGGCTCGGTCCACGACGCCGAGGACGCGCTGCAGGAGGCGACGCTCCGCGCCTGGCGCGGCCTCTCCCGCTTCGAGGGGCGCAGCAGCCTCCGCGCCTGGCTCTACCGGATCGCCACCAACGCCTCGCTGGACGCGATCGAGAAGCGGCCCAAGCGGGTGCTGCCGATCGACTTTCCGCCCGCCGACCCCGGCGCCGGCCCCGGCGAACCGCTGCTGGAGTCGGTCTGGATCGAGCCGTATCCCGACGAGGCGATGGGGGTCGAGGACGGCTTCGCCTCGCCCGAGGCCCGCTACGAACTGCGCGAGAGCGTCGAGCTTGCCTTCATCGCCGCCCTCCAGCACCTGCCAGCCAACCAGCGCGCGGTGCTGATCCTGCGCGAGGTGCTCGGCTTCTCCGCCGCCGAGACCGCCGAGGCGCTCGAGACCAGCACCGCCTCGGTCAACAGCGCTCTGCAGCGGGCCCGCGCCTCGCTCGAGCGCAACCTGCCCGAGCGCAGTCAGCAGGAGACCCTGCGCACGCTCGGCGACGAGGAGGTCCGCGAACTGGTCGAGAGCTATCTCGCCGCCTGGGAACGGCAGGACGTCGAGGCGGTCGTCTCGATGCTCAGCGAGGAGGCCGCCTTCACGATGCCGCCGCTGCAGAGCTGGTTCCGCGGCCGCGAGGCGATCGCCACCTTCCTCGCCGGCTCGCCGCTCTCGGGCATGTGGCGCTGGCGCGCCCTCCGCGTCCGCGCCAGCGGCCAGGAGGCGCTCGCCTTCTACAGCTGGGACGAGGACACCGGCAACTACCAGCGCTTCGCCCTCAACGTCCTCACCCTCCAAGGCCGCGAGATCTCCTCCGTCGATGCCTTCATCACCCGCGTCCCCGAAAGCCCCGACCGTGAGGTCGTCGCTCGCCTGCCCGAGCATGCCTTCGACCCCGACGCCCTCGACGTCGCCTTCGAACGCCTCGGCCTGCCCGAGTCGCTGCCGGCCTGAGCGGTGTGGCTGAAGCGCGGGGGATAAGCGCGGCTAGTCCGCGGAGGAAGACGCGACCTGCGGGGCCGCTTGGCTCTCAGAGGATTTACTTGCAGACGATTTGGCCAAGGCAGCCATATCGTCCCATTCCTTCTTGGAGAAGGTGACATAGCCGGCCTCGGCCGAGCCGAGCGACCAACCCGAAAGATTCTGTTTCTTAAAGGCTTCGGCGAGTTCCTCGTACCCTTTGGGAGCAGCCATGAACACCATTCTAGAGGAGGCAGTCGCTGTTATTCCGGGTGGGGCTGACGGGGCGCAAATAGGCGATCAGAAGGCCGATCGCGGGAAGCCAGCTGAGCAGGGCGATGGTGCCGAGGAAGATGCGCAGGAACTCGACGGAGGAGTCGAGCGTCAAAACCGCTGCGCCGAGGAAGGCGAGTGCGCCGGAAGCGAACACGAGGGCGCGGGCCCCCGACAGCATCGCCGCCTCGAGCGGATGTGGCCGCCTGCTGCCGAGGTAGGCGCCGAAGGCGGCCGGCACCGCCAGCAGGATCGAGGCGGCGCCACTGGAATTGGTGGCAAGCGCCGGCAGCGCGAACCAGGCGGCGGTGAGGGCCGCAGCGGCAAGAGCCGCCACCAGGGGACCACCGCGCAGGATTCCCGTCCGGGTCGCTCGCAGGGATACGCTCGCGACTCCCTGGGTGCGGAGCGGAATTCGCGTCACCGTGATGTGCGCCTCGTTGCCTTTCCCCGAGCGGCGACGGGGAATCAGCGACCCGTCCGGGCGCTGGCCCAACAGCTTGAAATCCAGTACCTCGAGGCCCTCCACTCTGATGAACTCGAAGTGCCGGCTGGCGGCGTCCCCCAGCTCCGGGATGAAGAAGGTGAACGGCGCCGCGTCGAGACCGAGGTAGTGGCGGAGTTCGAGGTCGGTCTCGGCGGGATAGTCGTAGGCAAACTTGAGCACCCGTCGCGAGGGGTCGCCGACTTTGACCACCACCGCGAAGCCCAGGGCGTAGGTTTTGAGTGTGTTGCGGAACCGCTCGCTGCCTCCCAGCGCCTGGCGCGCTTCCTCGGGTTCGACTTCGGTGGCGATCTTCCCCATCGCTTCCAGGGCAGCCGGCTGATCGCCGCGGGCGACTCTCCAGCAGAGTTCTTCCAAGCGCTCAGAAGGGGGTTCTCCGGTGACCTCTGCGGCGATCGCCAGGAGGTGGGCGGCGGCGAAGGCGGCGTTTTCGTCGCTCGTCGCCAGCGGCACCGCCCCCCCTGCCTCGTCGCGTAGGTCGAAGCGGGAGAGCACGCGCTTGGCGAGGAGGGCGATCGGTGCGTGGGTCGGAGACGGCAGCCCTGCCGGCGTCGTCGGCGTGAAGTCCACGCTCGTCCGTCGCCGGAACAGGTCCGCGTCGATGATCTCGATCGACTCGACCCGGCGGTGCACCCACCGGGCCGGGTCCTCGACCAGCGCCCCGAATGCTTCGACGCTTGCCCTGTGCGGCCATTTGGCTGGTTTGGGGGGAAGGGGTACGCAAAAGTCGATCTCTTCCCTGTCGGGGGACCTGCCGAGAGCGCGAGCGATGAGCACCGCTCCGACCAGCGCCGACGGGAGCAAGACGATCAGCGCGATCCAGACGTCGCGCTCCAAGAGGCCTTCGTCACTGCTCTGAGTGCGGTTGCCGTCCTGGTCGACGAAGACGACGGTTCCGTTCTCTTCTGGCGGAGGTTGCCCGTGGTAAAGCACCCGATCGAGGAAGGGCTTGATCAGCTTCGCCTCCTCCTGGTGCCCTTTCTCGTTGGGATGGAAGGCGCCCGATTGGCGCGACTTGAGGCTGAGCCCATGCTGCCGCACCGCCGCTCTGACGATGTGGCGGATCCAGGAGTCCTTCGCGCAGTAGCCGTGGGTGCGGAACGCCTCGGCGACTCCCTTCACCTCCGTCCAACCGGCGGCGTCCGCCGCTTCGCGAATCTCCTTGTTCAACCGGGCGAGAAGAAAGGTCGCGGCCCAACGCGCCTCGCTGCGGTCGATCTGGAGGAATCCGCGTGGCAGCGGCACCCCGATTCGCTTGCAGAATTCACCGTTGCTGTCGCGGGTCGGATCGAAGTAGTCGACGATCAGCACGTCTTCCGCGGAGACGATCGGCGACAGCCGAGTTGCGAGGGTTGTGTACTCCTCCTTCAGCCGCCCCAGGGCTTCGGTCACGACTTCCGGCAGAAATAGCGGCGGATTCGGCGCCGGATGTTCGGGGTCCTTGGGATCGAAACGTCGTTCTTGGCAGTTGCGCTTCGCCAGGCAGAAGCCGACAATCGGGCCGAAGTAGACGTCGTTGGCCCCGACGCTGACCAGGACCGCGTCGACGTGGCGCTGGGAGGCAATCAGTTCCAGTTCGTCGAGCTGAGGTGAGAGGAGAGGCGGCTCGGGAGACTTTCCGGGGTCGATGCCTTCGTAGCCGTGGAGGAGACCGCTGGTGAGCTTCGCCCCTGAGCAGGCCAGGTGAACGAAAGTGACGCTCGTCTTCGGGTCAGCCTCCTCGAGCTTCAACGCCGCCTGCGCAGGTCCGGCGTTGATGCTGCGGTGGCAGCGCGAGGATTGCCATTTGGCCCGGTGTATGTTGCCGGACACTTCGGGGTTGCCCTCGCCCGAGGCCACCGAATCCCCGATCGAGACGATGAGCCAGTCCCGTACTTCCACGGTGCGGGTGAAGACCAAGGTGCGCCCGCCGGGGAACCTCACCCGAACCGCCACCGGATAACTGCCCTCTTCGGGAAAGTGCTGAGTCACCCTGCACCCCGCGCCGCCGCGGTCGCTCACCTTGCCGGCGACCGACCTCCAGGTGTAGGTCGCATCTTTCTTGCAGAGGTCATGGCGAAGGGTCAGAGTGACCGCGAAACCGCCCGCCCTGCTTTCCTCGGCCTTGAACTGTGCTGCCGAGCCGGCGTAGCGGATTAAGCCCTGCTCGTCGCGTTCGGCCCCGAACCTAGCCGGCATTGCCCATTCGAAAGGAGGTTCGTCTGCCAATGCCGGCGTCGACGACGCGACCAGCAAAAGTGCGGTCAAGGCGAAGAAGAAGGGGGCAGCCTTTCTCACCTGAGCGTCTCCCGTCGCAGCTCCTTACGGAATCCTAGAAGCGCTCTACAAACCTCGCTGTTTGTAAGGGCCCGGCTCCAGAAGCTGAGCCGCCTCCATCAGCCGCCGCTTGACGCGGCGCGCCCGCGCGTGAGAGCGTCTTCCTGCAACCAACGCGAGGGAGGAACGAGATGGCGGACGCACTGATCTTGGAGTTCGAGGGCTACGGCGTCGACGACTACGAACGGGTCAGCGGTCAGCTCGGCATCGACATGCAGACCGGCGAAGGCCCCTGGCCGGACGGGCTGCTGCTGCACAGCGCCGCCTCGAAGCCGGGCGGGTTCGTGATCTACGAGGTCTGGGCCTCGCAGGGCGACCAGGAGCGGTTCATGGACGAGCGCCTCGGCAAAGCCCTGCGGGACGGCGGTATCGAGGGCCCGCCGGCTCGGTCGGAGTGGCTCGATCTGCACTCCCACCACAACCTGGACGGCTGACGATGGCGATCAAACTCCACCGCTGCTCCAGCATGTGGGTGAAGATCAACGCCCACCCCTGCTGGAAAGTGCAGAAGGCCCTCGACGAGCAGGGCATCGAGTACGAGGTGGTCAAGGGCCCCCTGCGCAAAGGCAAGCGCGACGCCCTTGACCAGCTCTCCGGCCAGCGCGCCTACCCCGTGATCGAGTTCGAAGACGGCCGCACCTACCGCGAGGAATCAAGCGACATGGCGAAGCGAATCAGGACGGGAGAGCTGTTCTCGGAGTCCGCCGGTCCCAGCAGCTAACGTAAAGAGATGGAAGTCGAGCCGATCATTTGGACTGTCGGCCATTCGACGCACTCGCTAACGAGATTCTTCGAGCTGCTCGACGCAGAGGAAATTGAATTTCTCGTCGATGTGCGTTCGTACCCGTACTCGCGTTTCGCGCCGCAGTTCAACCGCGAGGATCTGGAGAAAAGCCTTTCCGAGCACAGGATTCGCTACCTATTCCTCGGTGAGGAGTTGGGCGGGCGCCCTGCCAAGGCGGAGCATTACGACGCTGACGGACATGCACTCTACGGCGAGATGGCACGGGAGCCGTCCTTCGAGAAGGCGGTCTCGCGCCTTGTGGAGGGGGCGCATTCGCATCGGATTGCGCTGATGTGCAGCGAGGGAAAGCCGGACGAATGCCACCGTCGCCTGCTGGTTGGCAAGGTGCTCGCCGAGCGAGGCGTTACATTGCGCCACGTCCTTCCTGACGGAAGTGCCCTTGGAGAGGACGACGTTAAGCTGACCCCGGCGACCTCGCAGGAGGCGCTTTTCAGCGAGGGGGGGCAGGCATGGAGATCTACTCAATCGGTTTCACGCAGACGACGGCTGAGCACTTCTTCGGCCGCCTGAAAGAGGCTGGCGTCAAACGCCTCCTCGACGTTCGTCTCAACAACGCCTCTCAGCTCGCAGGCTTCGCCAAGGCCCGCGATCTGCCCTACTTCCTGCGGGAGTTGCTGAGGGCGCGCTACGAGCACGAGCCTCTGCTCGCTCCCACCCAGGAGCTGCTGGACAAATACAAAAAGGAAGGGTCGCCCTGGGAGACCTACGAAATCGAATTCATGGCGCTGATGCGAAAGCGCCGAATCGAGTCGGTTCTACGTCGCGACGACTTTGAAGTGCCGACGGCCTTGCTCTGCAGCGAGGCTACTGCCGAGCAGTGTCATCGACGGCTGGTTTGCGAGTATCTGTCTGAGTTCTGGCCAGATCTCGAAGCAATGCACCTTTGACCCAGATCGTTCTCAACCACATTACGCGCATGGCCTGCCCGCGTCTCTGCATCGCGGGCGTCGATTGGGTCACTGGCGAGCATCTGCGCCCAGTCACGACGAAGGACGACCTGATTACCCGCACCCTCCTGTCCGACGAAGGCGGTCCACTTCAGCTGGGCGCTCGCATCGAGCTCGGGGGAGCGAGGCCCACCCCGAGCCCGCCGGAGACCGAGGACCACCTCTGCAAGACGGCAAATTTCCGAGTCCTGGACACCCTCTCCGATGACGATTATCTAGAGTTGCTGGATACGGTTGCTGTTGCCAATTTGAGCGCCGCTTTCGGAGATGCCCTGGAACGAGACGGGGGAACTTATACTGTTGAGCCTGGAACCGGAGACGCCTCTCTTGCGTGCGTGCGGGCGAGTGCCGGCGATCGCCTAGTTCTTGCCTATGGCAAGCCGCGTTTACGCACGGCGGATGGAGCCTACGTAAGCGTCAACGACATTCGCTTTTTCGAGGCGGACCAGAAAACGGTGCGTAGCGGTCTTCATGCTGGCATCAACCGCCGCCTAAAGAAGGGGGCAAAGGCTTATTTGATGTTCGGGCTCTCCCGACCGTGGCGGCGACCCGGGGGAGAGCGACGGCGGCATTGGCTGCAGCTCAATGGAATTTGTTTGGCTGACCGGCCTCTCGGAAAGGATCCTTAAGAGCGGGGCCGGCAGGCTCAGCTAGTAGCGCGGCGGCGCTTCGCGGTAGGCCGGGTCGCGGACTTCGCGGCGTTCTTCCACGGGGGCTTCGCCCGGCGGGATCCGCCGGCGGCGGGACCAGATGAATTCCTGGAAGATGCCGAGGATCAGGCCGATCGCGCCGGCGATCATCAGGATGACGCCGATCGTGTCGACCGAGATGCCTTCGATGTGGATATTGGTCGCGAACTTGAGGATCGCGCCGACCGCGATGAGGAATATGCCTGCTCCGATGGTCATGGGGGCTGATTACCCCCGGTCGGAATCGGCAAACCGGGCGATCTGGCGGGCGCGGCGAGCGTCGTGCCTGGGTCAGGAACAATCTCGGAGACTCGTCCAGAGTTGATGCTCGGCCTCGAGCACGCGCTCGGCGCCGTCCCCGACGGCCCGCCACAGCTCCGGCCGGGGCTCGTCACTCTCGCTCGCCGCTTTGAACGCCTCGGCCAGCTCGGTCCAGCGTGCCGCCGCCTCGGCGGCCAGCGGCGCCTCGTCCCGGCCCGCCTCCGCGAGGAAGCGCGAGTACATCAGCCGGAAGCAGCCGCCGCCGGTGCCGCGGCGCTCGATCACCTGGTAGGCGAAGCGCGCACACCACTGCCAGTCCTCGACGGCTTCCGGCCAGCCGCCCGCGTCCGCCGCCAGTCGCTCCAGTGCGGGCAGCCCCGCGTAGGGCGCCCACATGGGTTCGAGCATCTCCGCCACCGCCCGCTCGATCGCCCGCGGCACCGCCGCTTCCAGCTGCGCCCGGTCGAGCTCCTCGGCGACGGTGAACATGTGGCCTTCGAGCGGGTAGGCGGGGTGGCCGCTGTGGCGCGCCCGCGCCAGGTTCTCCAGCCGCGTCGTCTGCAGCTCCTCGAAGGCGGTGTCGGACAGCTGCGCGACCTCCTCGTCGTAGCCGGCCAGCACCACCGCATGGCCCGGGAAGTGGGCCGAGTTGCCGTAGTGGTCGAGGTGGTAGATGTCGGTCAAAAGCAGCGCCGGGCTGCCGGCGTCGACCTGCGCCCGCGCCGCCTCCCAGGCCGCCTCGCCCGCTCCCTCGGCGAAGGTCCGCAGCTCCAGCCCAGCCCCGGTCAGGTCACGGAAGCTCTCCTCCAGCCGCGCGGTGCGGCCGTTGAACCAGCGGCTCGGCGAGGCGTCCTCCATCTCCAGGTAGTAGAAGGCCGCGCCGGCGCCGAGCCCGAACGCCATCTCCTCGCTGATCTCGATCCGGTGGAAGGCGAGCAGGTTGCGCAGCGCGGTCGAGCCGCAGTGGTGGCCGGGGGTGTGGACGTAGCCGGGGACGGTGGGCATGACGGGATTCTGACGGGCGGCCGCGCGGGGGCGTGGCGAATTTCTGACATCCTCCCCCGCCGATGCGGGACCTCGACCTGAAGCTGCTGCGCTGGATGCGCACCCACGGGCACACGCCCGGCGTGGAGGAGACGATGATCGCCCTCGGCAAGACCGGCAACAACGGCCTGATCTGGTTCCTGCTCGGCGCGACGCTGGCGATTCTCGACAACGGTCGCTGGGAATCGTGGCTGATCTGCGCCTTGCTGGGCCCGTTCGCGATCGGCCTCAACTACGCGATCAAGCTGGCGGTGCGGCGGCCGCGGCCGGTGCTGGAGGGCCTGCCGCCGCTCGGCGGCGCGCCCAGCTCGCTCAGCTTCCCCTCCGCCCACGCCACCTCCTCCTTCGCGGTGGCGACGGCGATGTGCCGTGTCGACCCGGCGACCTCGGCGGCCTTCCTCGTCGCCTTGGTCCTGGCGCTCGGCCGCCCCTACCTCGGCATGCACTACCCGTCCGACGTCCTCGCCGGCGCCCTCATCGGCGTCGCCCTGGGCCTGATCGTCCCGCTCGCATTCTGATGGCGGTGCCTCGATGAAGGTCGGGATCGTCGGACTGCCGAACGCCGGCAAGTCGACCCTCTTCAACGCCCTCACCAAGGGCGGCGCGCAGATGGGCGACTACCCGTTCACGACGATCGAGCCGAACGTCGCCGTCGCCCAGGTCCCGGACGAGCGCCTGGAGAAGGTCGCCGAGACGGTCAAGAGCTCCGAGCTGGTGCCGGCCAAAATCGACTTCCACGACATCGCCGGCCTGGTCAAGGGCGCCTCGGAAGGGGAGGGGCTCGGCAACCAGTTCCTCGCCTCGATCCGCGAGACCGATGCGATCTGCCACGTCGTCCGCTGCCACACCGAATCCGACGTGCCGCACCCCGACGGCCGCGTCGACCCGCTCGCCGACATCGAGACGATCGAGACCGAGCTGGTGCTGGCCGACTACGACCAGGTCGAGCGCCGGCTCCCCCGCGTCGCCAAGCAGGCGAAGTCGGGCGACAAAGAAGCGCAGGTCGAGCACGAGTGGCTGAAGGGGGTGCACGAGGCGCTCGCTGCCGGCCGCCCGGCGCGTTCGATTCCGGTGCCGGAAGGCGCGCCGCAGGCGGCGCAGAACCTGCAGGCGCTGACGACGAAGCCGATCCTCTACGTCGCCAACGTCGACGAGGGCGATGCCGAGGCGCCGGAAGCGGTCGTCTCCCACGCCAACTCGGTTGGCGCCGGTGTCGTCGCGGTCAGCGCCCGAATCGAGGCCGAGCTGGCCGAGCTCGACCCGGCCGAAGCAGAGGAGATGCGCGAGTCATACGGGGTCGAGGGCTCCGGCCTGGCGCGCCTGGTCCGCGCCGCCTACGACCTGCTGGAGCTGATCACCTTCTTCACCGCCGGCGAGGACAAGGAAGCGGTAGCCCGCCCGCTGCACCGCGGCGCCACCGCCCTGGAGGCAGCGGGCACGATCCACACCGAGATCATGGAAGCGTTCGTCAAAGCCGAGGTGATCGGCTGGGAGGACCTGGTCGCCTGCGGTGGCTACGTCGCGGCGCGGGACAAGGGTGTGCTGCGGATCGAGGGCCGCGACTATCTAGTGCAGGACGGCGACGTAATCACCATCAAGGTCTAACTACAAATTGTCCCCGCATACCGGGGACGATTTGTAGGTCACTCTTCGGCGATGGTGACGATGCCGTTTGGGGCTTCGAGGAGCGGCAGGGTTCGGCGGGCGGCCTCGATGACGTTGATCCGTGGCGGCTCGGGGAGGTCGTCCTCGTGGTAGGTGCCCGGGCCGGAGAAGCGGCCGTAGCGGGCTACCACGCCGCCGGCGTCGAGCACCATCCGCTCGTGCTCTTCGACTGGGGCGTGAGCGTCGCCGGGCAGTCGCCAGGCGATGCTCTGGGCGAGGAAGCGGGGTGCGCCGGCGGCCTGGGCGGCGGTGAGCAGGTTGCGCGTCCCCTCGGTGCGGACGCGGGCGTTGGCCGCCCCTTTCGCCGAGATTTCGGCGGGGTCGGGCGGCAGGTCGGTCAGCTGGTGCATGACCAGGTCCGGCTCGAAGGCGACCACCGCCTCGGTCAGCGCCTCCTGCTCGTAGACGTCGACCACGACCGGCTCCGCCCCGAGCTCGCGCAGCATCTCTGCCTTGCCGGGGCTGCGGGTCGTCCCCGAGACCTCGTGCCCGGCCGCGACCAGCAGCGGCACCAGCTGCCGCCCGATCGCCCCGCTCGCACCGGCCAAGAACACGCGCACGCACCGAACTTAGCGAACGCCCATCCCGTGGTTCCTTTCGCACCTATTTCGTGCGAAAGGAACCACGGGATGAGGCTAGAGTGCCCGCCATGGAGGAACGGGCGCGGTTCCCGGGGGTTGCCGCCAAGGGCGGCCATTACGAGAGCTTCTACATCAAGGCCTGCGATCCGGACGGGGGGAAAGGGATCTGGATCCGCCACACCGTCCACAAGCGGCCGGGTGCCGAGCCGAACGCCTCGATCTGGTTCTGCCTCTTCGACCGCTGGGCGAGCGGGCCGCGGGCGACGAAGGTGACGGTGCCGGCCGCGCAGCTCTCCACCCCCGCCGGCTCCTGGGTGCGTGTCGCCGACGCCGAGATCGGCCCCGGCCGCGCCGAAGGCTCGGTCGCCACCGAGGCGCTCAGCGCCGCCTGGTCCTTCACCTTCACGGGCGACGCAGAGCCCTGCACGTACCTCCCCGCCGACTGGCTCTACAAGGCGCCGCTGCCGAAAACGAAGTTCCTCGCCCCGTTCCCAGACGCTCGCTTTGACGGCCGTCTCGAAATCGACGACGAGTCGCTCGAGCTGAGCGGCTGGCCGGGGATGATCGGCCACAACTGGGGGACCGAGCACGCCGAGCGCTGGGTCTGGATCGAGGGCACCGGCTTCCCTGACGCGCCGAACACCTACTTCGATGCCGGCGCCGCCCGCGTCCGCCTCGGCTCCCGCGTTAGCCCCTGGATCCCCTCCGGGATGCTCGTCCTCGATGGCGAGCCGCACCGGCTCGGCGGCCTCGGCGCGATCCGCTCCGCCCGCGTCGAGGAGCAGCCGACCGTCTGCAGCTTCGAGCTCCCCGGCAAGGACGTCCTCGTCCACGGCCGCGTCAGCGCCCCCGAGAAGGACTTCGTCGGCTGGGTCTACGCTGACCCGAAGGGCCCCGAGCACAACACCGTCAACTGCTCCGTCGCCGACCTCGAGCTGACTGTCGAACGCCCCGGCCTGCCGCCGCGCCAGCTCACCCTCCCGGCCGGCGGCGCCTACGAGCTCGGGATGAGAGAGATCGATCACGGCATCCCGATCCAGCCCTACCCGGACGGCTGAGTCGCATTTGTCTCCTGTGGGAGGACAAAAGCGCCACGGAGCGGGGGCGCGACGCTACTGGCTGATCTGGCTCGCGGTCGTGCCGGTCGCGGCCTGGGCGCTGCTGCGCCTGCTCGGCATCGACAACGGCTTCCCGCTGGCGGCGATGATGGCCTTCACTCCTTACGCAGCGATCGTCGCCTTTCTCGTCGTCGGCGTTGCCGCGGCGCTCAGCAACTGGGCGGCGACGACGGTCGCCGGTCTGGCGACGCTGAGCCTGGCGGCGGCCGTGCTGCCGCGGGCGGTGGGGAGCGACCTGGTCGCGGTCGAAGGCCGCGAGACGCTGCGGGTGCTCGCCGCCAACGTCCACCACGGCGGTGCCGACCCCGAGGCGCTCGTGGCCCTGGTCGACCGCCTGCATCCCGACGTGCTCAGCGTCGAGGAGCTGACCCCGCGCTTCGCCCGCGAGCTCGCCGCGGCCGGCCTCGGCAGCCGGCTGCCGAACGAGGTCCTGGAGATCCACCGCAGCGCCTCCGGCGCCGGCCTCTACTCGCGGCTGCCGCTGCGTCAGTTGCCTGGACCCCAGCGCTTCTTCTTCCGCTCCCCGCGCGCCCAGCTCCGCCTCCCCGACGGTCGCGCGGTCCGCGTCGTCGGCGTCCATCCGTTCCCGCCAGAGCCCCACCACACCACCGAATGGGAAGAAGCGCTGGCGAGCCTTCCCTCGGCCGGCCGCGGTGCCCCCTGGGTCCTCGCCGGCGACTTCAACGGAACCTTCGACCAGTCGCAGTTCCGCAGCGTCGTCGACCGCGGCTACCGCGACGCAGGGGCGACCGCCGGCGACGGCCTCGAGCCCACCTTCCCCCGCGAAGGTCACCTGATCCCGCCGGTGACGATTGACCACGTCCTCGCCGACACCCGCCTCGGCATCGCCGAATACTCGGTCGAGGAAGTCCCCGAATCCGACCACCGCGCCGTCTACGCCGAGCTGGTCCTGCCCTGAACAGTGAGCCCGGGACGTCTCCCGGGCTCACTGCGATCGCCGATCTGCTCGGACCCGCCCGCTTGGTATGCGGGCTCGATCCTTGACCCTCTTGCCTGTCGAGTGGTATGTCGGCTCAACAATTGGGCCTTACACGCCCCCTTACTATGTAACACTTAATACCGCCAAAGTGTCCCAAATCAAGAGTTTTTAGTGTAAAAGTTAAAAATAGGCAGGAAATAGCTCTGCACCTGAGTTGCAGCGAATATGTACACAATAAATTTGATTAATATCTATATAGATTTCGTATAGTCTTCTATACGGGATTAAATGACTGAACGACCTATTCCGTGGAATTTCCCAAGAAAGGAACTTCATGGCCGGCCCGTCGTGAAGGTGGATGATCGCTGGTTCGTCTACCTGGCTGAAGGCAGCATGATCCCGATTCCCGGCGCTCGTTTCATGAAGGTCGAGAAGTTCGTGAGAGGACGGACCCGCATGACTCAGCGGTACGGATCGTGGATAGAGCTCGACCGCGACACGGCTCACTCCGATGCCGATCTACTGCGCTGGTGCCGCGGAAACTGCAACAGCGAGCTCCCTTCCGGCACTTTTCGCTTCTCTCCGCGAGAGTGGGACCGCCGAGCTGAAGATTGCCTCTCAACCCCATTTTTTCCTGAGCTGGACGACCCGAGCCCCTTGCTTCGGGAACTGGCAAGGGCGGAGCTATTCCGGCGAATCGCGGAACACCAGCTGCGGATGAATCGGGAACGACGCGACGAGCTAGTTCGAGCCTCCAGCCGTGAGGGCCACAGCCGGAGGGAATTGGCCGAGCTGCTTGGAATTTCCTTTGGCAGGGTTCAGCAGCTGGTTCACCAGGATGTTCCTTAGCGGCCTGATCCTGAGACCACCTTCTGGAACGTCATCCAGTCCGAGTAGCCGCCGAGCGCGGTTTCGAGGTCGGTGCCGGTGACGGTGGTCGTCCCGGTGGTTCCGATCAGGTTGGCGGAGATGATCCGGGGGGAGACTCCGGTCTTGGTGATCACGACTTTTTTCAGGCGGCCGTCGAGATAGGGGGCTAGCTTGGCGCTGATTTCCGGGCCGGAGAATTTCAGCGTCCATTCGTGCAGCGGGCAGTAGTAGTCGTAGGGGTCGGGGACGCCCTGCAGGTAGGGGATCGCCGGTCCGCCGAAGACGTTCTGGATGCTCTCGGTGTGGCCGCCGGAACAGGCGGAGAAGAGGGTCTCGGCGATCTTGCCGTTGTAGGTGAGGACCTGGCCGCGGGTTTGTTCGGCAGCTTCGTTGGAAGTGGGGTACTCGCTTTCGAGGCCTTTGTAGACCTGGCTGCGGGTGTCGGCGTAGAGATAGAAGTCGTTGCCGCCGACGCCGGCGGTGAGGGCGAAGGAGCGCGAGGCGACCGCTTGGGCCTTCAGCTCGGCCATCGGCCAGGAGGGCGGCGACTCGTTCGGGACCACCCCTTTGACGTAGGCGTCGACCGCGAGCGCGTTGACGACGTTGAGCGAGCCGGCCTGGCTTTCGGTCGGCACCGTCTCCAGGGCGCCGCGGTAGGTGCCGTAGCCGGCAATCGTGATCCGGCCGGCGCCGGCGGCGCGCAGTTTGGCCCCGCAGTTGGCGAGCGTTTTGCCGCCGGAGCTGCGCAGCCGCACCGAGCCGCCGTTGCGGTGCGCCTCGTAGCTGCGTTTAGGGTCGAGCTTCAGGCCACAGGCGCTGGTGGCGCCGCTGAAGCCGATGTCGCCGCTCTCGATCCCCAGCAGCACCCGCACCACCCGCGTCTTTTCCAGCGTCCCCAGGCTCGTCCCCTCGTAGTAGTGGCCGAGGATGAAGCGGTAGCCCTTGCCGTGCAGGGCGTAGCCGTAGGCGCCGTAGGCGCTCATCCCGACCCCGTGGCCGAAGCCGCGCCCATGCACGACCCAGTTGACGCTCGCCGCGGCTGCAACCGGGTAAAGAGAGAGCAGGAGCGCTGCCGTCGCGCAGGTCGCGAAAAACGCGCGCAGTTTGCTCACGGGCTTGGACATCTCTGAGCCAACAGATTCAACGAATCGGAGTAGCGGCCTGCAAGACGGGAGTCGTAGTCTGGATGTACACGAAATTCCGAGGAGGGCGCGAATGGCGACGCAGACGGTGCAGGCAACCGACCACAAGCTCCTCGCCGCCGGCGAGTGGCAGGAGACCGGCGAGTGGGACGAGGTGGAGAGCCCCTACGACGGCAGCGTCGTCGGCCGGGTCGCACAAGGCGACGAGTCGCTCGCGCAGCGGGGGATCGAGGCCGCCCACGAGGCCTTCGAGAGCACCGACTTTCCCCAGCACCGGCGCGCCGCCGTGCTCGAGCGCGCCGCCGAGATCGTCGCCGAGCGCCGCGACGAGCTGGCGGCGACGATCGCCGCCGAGGCCGGCAAGCCGCTGAAGACGGCGACGGTCGAGGCCGAACGCTGCGTCTCCACGCTCGAGTTCTCCGCCGTCGAGGCGCGCAAGCTGACCGGCGGCACGGTGCCGATGGACGCCGCCCCGGCCGGGGCCGGCAAGCTCGGCATCATGCTGCGCGTCCCCTACGGGGTCGTCGGCGCGATCAGCCCCTTCAACTTCCCCCTCAACCTCGTCGCCCACAAGCTCGGCCCGGCGATCGCCGCCGGCAACGCGGTCGTCCTCAAGCCGGCCGGCCAGACCCCGATCTCGGCCCTGAAGCTGGCCGAGATCCTGGTCGAGTCGGGCCTGCCGGAGAACTGGCTCTCGGTCGTGCCCGGCCCGGGCTCCAAGGTCGGCAACGCGATCGTCGAGCACCCGCTCACCCGCGCCCTCACCTTCACCGGCTCAGCGCCGGTTGGCTGGGACATCCGCTCCAAGGTCCCGCACAAGAAGGTCAACCTGGAGCTCGGCTCCAACGCGCCGCTGATCGTCGCCGAGGACGGCGACTGGGAGACGGCCGCGGACAAAGCCGAGATCCACGCCTTCTCCCACGCCGGCCAGAGCTGCATCTCGATCCAGCGCATCCTCGTCCACGAGGACGTCGCCGACGCTTTCACCGAGCGACTCGTCGCCAACGCCGAAAAGCTCACCGTCGGCGACCCGCTCGACGAGAACACCGACGTCGGGCCGCTGATCACGCCCGACGACCGCGACCGCGTCAAGGAGTGGATCGATGAGGCGGTCCAGGGCGGGGCGGAGCTGCTGGTCGGCGGCGAGCTCGTCGACGAGGGCCGCTGCCTGGCGCCGACCCTGCTGAAGGCGCCGCCGAAAGAGGCCAAGGTCTGGTGCGAGGAGATCTTCGGCCCGGTCGCCACGATCGACACTTTCAGTGACTTCGACGAGGCGCTGCGCCTGGCCAACGACTCCAAGTTCGGCCTCCAGGCAGGCGTCTTTACCCGCGACATCGGTCGCGGCCTCCAGGCTGGCCGCACCCTCGAGTTCGGCGGTGTCCTGATCAACGAGGTGCCGACCTTCCGCACCGACCAGCAGCCCTACGGCGGCGTCAAGGACTCCGGCAACACGCGCGAGGGCCCGGCCTACGCCGTCTACGAGCTGACCGAGGAGCGCTTCGTCACCCTCCAGGGCTGAAAAGTAGCGGGCCTTAAAACTCTGCCTGTACCTAAAGGGGGGAAAGTGGCACCATGCATAGGGTGATGGTGCGCGTTCGGCATCTGCTGCTGGTGGCGCTAGTCGTCACCGCGCCCCTTTTCGCGCTCCCCGCGAACGCGTCCGCCAACGCCGGAGAGCTCGACCCCAGCTTCGGGGAAGGTGGGATAGCCATCGCCAAGGTTTACAAGGGATTTCCGCAGGATCTCGCCATCGACCGTCACGGCCGCATCGTCGTCGCGGGATTCAGTGTTTCGTTCCCCAGATCGCTTCCGGAGGTAGCCCGGTTCCAACCCGATGGCTCTGTCGACCGGAGCTTCGGCAGCGATGGCGTCCTCGCAGCCCACTGGTGCAAAGACCCCCGCGGCTTCATCTCCAGCGCCGCCAGCATCTCCGGGGTCGCGGTCGACAGCGCCGATCGCATCGTGCTCGTCGGCAGGGCGACGGTGAGCCCCCCGACGGTGAGCCCCCGTGTGGCCGAGATGTGCGTCGTTCGGTTGCTGAGCAACGGCGAACCGGATCCCAGCTTCGGCCAAGACGGGACGCTGACCCTGACCGGCGCAGGCGAAGCAACGGGCGTCGCGATCGACCATCAGGGACGGATCCTGATCTCTGGCAGCGATGGGCTCACCGCGATTCGACTTACCGATAGCGGTGCCCTCGACCCGACCTTCGGCGAAGGGGGAATCGCCTCGCTGCATCTCGGCCAGGAAAGCGAAGCGCGGTCGATCGCAGTCGACTCCTCCGGCCGGGTCGTCCTCGCCGGGACCACGACGACCGCAGGGGGCTCTCAGGTTGCTGCCGCTCGCTTCGACGCCGACGGCCGGCCTGACCCGAGCTTCGCGGGGATCGGCTATGAGACGCTCGGCCCTTCGGGACCGCCTCGGCGCAACGTGGCCACCGGCGTCGTCCTCGACCGGCTCGGGCGACTGGTGCTTTCCGTCACCGAGGGCGCCGAAGGGAATGAGACTGCGCTGGCCGGGCGGCTGCTGCCGAACGGCGCGCTCGACGCTTCCTTCGGCGATCGCGGCCGTGTTCTCCTGTCCCCCCTTGGTGTCGCCGTCGCCAACGGGATCGCGGTCGATCAGGCCGGTCGGGTCCTGGTCAGCGGCAGCGTCGGCGGGAGCTTCGCCGGGCAGGCCTTCCTGGCCCGTCTGGGATCGGACGGCGCGCTCGACGCCTCCTTCGGGTCCGGGGGAGTCCAGTCGGTCCCCTTGGAGGGTGGTTTTGCGATCGAGGTCGACTCTGCCGATCGCTACCTCGTGGCCGGCTCGACGTACTACTTCGCCGTCGCCCGCTACCTGCCGGAGGGGGCGCCGCCCTCCCCGCCCACGCGGTTCCGCTGCCGGGGGCGGCGGGCGACGATCGTCGGTACGGCGGGGCGGGACGTGCTGAAGGGGACGAAGGGGCGCGACGTGATCGTCGGCTTGCGCGGCAACGACGTGATCCGTGGCCTCGGCGGCAATGACGTCATCTGCGGCGGCGCCGGCCGGGACCGCCTCTTCGGCGGCAAGGGCCGGGACACGCTCTTCGGGGGCAAGGGCGCGGACCTGCTCGTCGGTGGCCCTGGCAGGGACCGCCTCCACGGTGGCCCCGGCCGGGACGTGCGGCGCTAACCCCCTTTGCGGGTCTCTAACACTCAAGTTTCTAAATCTTTTCCTCAGCGTGATTGGAGTGCATCGCACGCGGGTATTCGGCCGCCGGGACGGGGAACGCTGGGGTGTTTGGACGAGGGCCGTCGTTTGACTGGGGCGACGGCCTTCGTCCCCTTCTCGCCCCTTCCCTTGCCGTGGCTCTTCCGCCGCGCAGCCGGTCAGCCGACCTCGCGCTCGACCTCGTCGGCGAGCGCCGGGTGCCGGTAGGGCCCGGGTTTACGGAGCCGCTCGATCACCTGTCGCTGGCTGACCCGGTCCTTGTCCTGGCTCAGCTTGCGCTTGCAGACGAAGCGCTCGGCGCGGAGCCTGATCCCGACCGTGCCGCGGGCGAACGGCGCCGCCCACTCCTGGTCGAGGAACATCGGCTCTTCGACCTGCCGCTCGAAGCGCTCGACCAGGCGGGTCAGCGTCACCAGGTTCTCCTCCTCGCTGAGGATCTCCGGCACCCCGTAGAGGTGGGCGACGCTGAAGTTCCACGTCGGCGCTTTCGTCGCCCCCGGCCCGTACCAGCTCGGCGACACGTAGCCGTGGTGGCCCTGGACGATCGCCAACATCTCGCCCTCGCCGAGCCCGTGCAGCCGGTCGTCCGGCTTGCCGAGGTGGGTGAGGATCGCGATCCCCTCGGCCTCATCGTCAAGCAGGATTGGAACGTGCGAAGCGACGAGCCCGCCGTTCTCACTGACAAGAATCGCCCAAGGGTTCTCCTCGATCAGCCGCTTGACGACCTCCGGATCGGTGCAGGCGTATGCGGGGTTGTGACGCACCCCTACCCGTGCGGACGCGCCATGCGCCGGTGGTCCAGCGCCTCCTCCAGCACCGAGGGCTCGACCCCCTGCTCGAGTGCCACCTCGCGCAGGGAGCGGCCGGAATCGGCCGCGGTCTTGACGATGTCGGCGGCGCGGTCGTAGCCGATGTGGGGGTTGAGGGCCGTGGCCGTGGCGAGGGTCGCCTCGGCGTGGCGCTCGGTCATCTCCTCGTTCGCCTCCAGCCCGGCGACGCATTTCTCGTTCAGCAGGCGCGAGGCGCTCCCGAGCAGCTTGATGGAGTCGAGCAGGTTGCGGGCGATCAGCGGCACCCGCACGTTGAGCTCGAACTGGCCCTGGCTGCCGGCGACGGTGATCGCGGCGTCGTTGCCGATCACCTGGGCGGCGACCTGGATCGTCACCTCCGGGATCACCGGGTTGACCTTGCCGGGCATGATCGAAGAGCCCTTCTGCAGCTCCGGCAGGCGCAGCTCGGCGAGGCCGGCGCGCGGGCCGGAGCCCATCAGCGCCAGGTCGTTGGCGATCTTGTTGAGCGAGACGGCGTAGACCTTGAGCGCGCCCGAGAGCTCGACCAGCGCGTCGCGGTTGCCCTGCGCCTCGAAGGCGTCGAGCGGGGCGGAGATGGCGAGGCCGGTGTCGGCGGCGAGCTTCTCCCGCACCTTGGCGGCGAACTCGGGGTGGGTGTTGAGCCCGGTGCCGGTGGCGGTGCCGCCGAGCGGGATCTGACCGACCCGCCGCAGCGTTCCCTCGATTCGCTGCACGCCGAGCCGCACCTGCGCCGCGTAGCCGCCGAACTCCTGGCCGAGGGTGACCGGGACGGCGTCCATCAGGTGGGTGCGGCCGGCCTTGACCACGTCGGCGAACTGCTGCGCCTTCTCCTCCAGCGCGCCCTCCAGCGCGCCCATCGCCGGCAGCAGGTCGTGGGTGACCTCGTCCAGCGCCGCCAGATGGACGGCGGAGGGGAAGACGTCGTTCGAGGACTGCCCCATGTTGACGTGGTCGTTGGGATGGGCGCCCTCGCCGGCCAGCGACGCGATCACCTCGTTCGCGTTCATGTTCGAGGAGGTGCCGGACCCGGTCTGGAAGACGTCGATCGGGAATTGGTCGTCGTGCTCGCCCGCGGCGATCGCCTTGCCTGCCTCGGCGATCCGCTCGGCGAGGTCGCCGTCGAGCAGGCCGAGCTCGCCGTTCGCCTCGGCCGCAGCGCCCTTGATCCGCCCCAGCCAGCGCACCACCGGCACCGGCACCCGCTCGCCCGAGACGGGGAAGTTGTCTACCGCCTTGGTGGTCTCGCCACCCCACAACTGCTCAGTCGTCACGCTCAAGATGAAGCCTCCATCGAAGATCTTGGGGAGTACTGAGCGTATTCCCCCGCGCCTCTCGGCGGCCGCTCGGTCAGCCGCCGGAGTGGCCGGCGTCGAAGCCTTCGCGGTAGGTGGAGGGGAGCCGCGGCGGGGGCGGCTGCTTGCCGGGCGCGTAGCGGGCGGCGACGATGAGGCGGCGGAGGAGGTCGGCGTGGATGCCTTCGCCGTGTTCAGCGCCGCGCTGGGCGGCGCCGAGCAGGTAGCCGAGCCGGAGGGCGGCGTCGCCGGCGGGTTCGGCCCGCGCTTCGGCGTTCAGCTTCGTCGCCACCGTCACCATCGCTTCGCCGACCGTGGCGAGGTCGCCGCCCTGCTGGTTGCGCACGAGGCAGTCGCTGATCGGCGTTTCCCCGCCGAGCAGCACTTTCCCCGGTGCCGCCGCCAGCGCCTTTTCATAGGCGGCCGGTCCTTCCAGGCACGCGACCGGAGTCGATTCGTCTTGGCTCCCGCACCCCGCGGCGGCGAATAGGCAGGCAAGGGCGAAGGCGGTGAGGGCGACGAAACGCACCGCCGCATCCTATGGAGACTCAGTCGCCGGAGCCGTCGGCGGAGAGGCCGCCGGTGGTCGACTGGGAGATGCCGCCGCTGGGTCCCGGAGGCGCCTTCGGCGCCGGGGCCTTCTTGCCCCGCGCGCCTTCTTTGACGCCGGTGAAGCTGACCGGGAAGACTTCGACCCATTGGGCGAGGGTGTATTCCGGCGCGGGGGCGTGGTTCCAGGAGAGGTGGAGGTGGTTGCCGCAGCCGTGGCCTTCGTCGCCGTTGTAACCGACCCAGCGGAACGGCGCCCGCGGCTGGTTCTGCACCGGCTCGGCCCACTTGGCGAGGCGGGTGATCGGCGCCCAGGTCGCGTCGCATTTGGCGCTGCCGCCGACCGGCACGATGTCGACCGCGAGCCCGTTGTAATGGTCGGAGCCCTTGACGTGGCAGCGATTGCAGCCCACGTGTTCGCCGTTCGGCAGCGGCCCGGAGTAGCCGTCGGTGATGTAGATCGGGTACCGCTGGGCGATCCAGCGCAGGTCCGGCACGATCCGCTTGTCGACCATGTCGCCTTCTTCGTGCGGGATCGAGGCCGGGATCGGGACGATCTTCCCGGGCGTGGAGATCAGCTTCGTCGGCGCCGGCGGCCCTTCCGCCTTGGCCAGGCCGCAGACCGCGAGCAGCGGCGCGCAGGAGAGGGCGAAGATCGCCAGGGCGCGGGCCCAGCTGCTGGCGCGAAGGCGGTGGCTCACTCCCCAGTTATCGACCGTACAACGCCAGTGCCTTGAATCCTGCCACCAGCAATCGAACTGCATCAAATTTCCCGCCTAGCAGGTAGGAAATTTGATGCAGTTTGGCGTTGTGGTGTCTGGTTGGCCGGCCGGATAGGGTTCGCTTCGTGCCGACGGTCCGCGAAGCGACGTTCGACCTCTTCCGCGCCCACGGGATGACGACGATGTTCGGCAACCCGGGCTCGACCGAGCTGCCGATGCTGGCCGATTTCCCGGCCGACTTCCGCTACGTGCTCGGCCTGCAGGAGGCGGTCGTGGTCGGGATGGCCGATGGCTACGCGCAGGCCTCGGGCCGCACCACCGTCGTCAACCTTCACACCGCGCCGGGGGTCGGCAACGCGATGGGGGCGATCTTCAACGCCCAGGCCAACCACTCGCCGCTGCTGATCACCGCCGGCCAGCAGGCGCGGGCGCAGATCACCCTGCAGGCCAACCTCACCAACCGCGACGCGACGCGGATGCCGCACCCGCTGGTCAAGTGGTCCTTCGAGCCGCCGCGGGCCGAGGACGTGCCGCTGGCGCTCGCCCACGGCGCCCACCTCGCCGGGCTGGCGCCGCGCGGGCCGGTCTTCGTCTCGCTGCCGATGGACGACTGGTACGCCGAGGTCGACGAGGGCGACGCGGGAGCGGCGATCGCGCGCAAAGTCGACGGCCGGGCGGTCGCCAATCCGGAGGCGGTGCGGGCGCTCGCCGAGGCCCTCGACGCCGCCAAGAACCCCGTCCTCGTCGCCGGCCCCGACGTCGACGCCGCCGGCGCCTGGGATACCGCGATCGCCCTCGCCGAGCGCCAGCGCCTGCCGGTCTGGGCCTCGCCCGCCACCGGCGGCGTCCGCCTCGGCTTCCCGGAGGGCCACCGGAACTTCCGCGGCGTGCTGCCGCCGGCGATCGGCCCGGTCGGCCAGACGCTGGAGGGCCACGACCTGATCCTCGTCGCCGGCAGCTCGGTCTTCCCCTACTACCCGCACATCCCCGGGCCGCTGCTGCCTGCGGGGGCGCGGCTGGTGGCGATCACCAGCGACCCCGACGAGGCGGTGCGGGCGCCGATGGGCGACGCGATCGTCGCCGACTTGGGGCTGACCCTGGCGGCGCTGCTGGAGGCCGTGCCGGAGTCGACCCGCCCGGCGCCGGAGCCGAACGCGGGGCCGCAGGAAATCCCCGCGGAGGACCCGCTCAACTCTTCGACCGTCCACACCGCCCTCGCCGAGGTGATGCCGGAGGGCGCGATCGTCGTCCTCGAGTCGCCCTCGAGCACGCTGGCCCTGCGCAACCAACTGCGCATCTCCCGCCCCGGCAGCTACTACTTCAGCGCCGGCGGCGGGCTCGGCTTCGGGCTGGCGGCCTCGGTCGGGGTGCAGATCGCCCAGCCGGACCGGCCGGTCGTCTGCGTGCTCGGCGAGGGCTCGGCCCAGTACGCGATCACCGCCTTCTGGAGCGCCGTCGCCTACAAGGCGCCGGTCACCTTCCTCGTCCTGCAGAACTCGGAGTACGCGATCCTCAAGTGGTTCGCCGAAGTCGAGCAGGTCAACGGGGCGCCAGGCCTCGACCTGCCGAAGCTCGACGTCGCCGCCGTCGCCGAGGGCTACGGCGTGAAGGCGCACCGCGCGCGTGAGCGGGACGAGGTGGCGGGGGCTCTCGCCTCGGCTCTCGCCTCGTCCCAACCCGAGCTGGTCGAAGTACCGGTCGCCCCCGGCATGTCCCTCTTCTAGGCGATGGCCACGCGCGTCCTACCTCCGCCGAGCCAGCCGGTCGACGACCGTGCGCCAGACGAGATCGCCGGCGGCGTCGCCCAGCCGCTGCGCCGCGAACTGGAGGCGCTGCTTGGCGCCGGGCGCGTCCTCTCGCGTCCCAGCGACCTCGTGGCCTATGCATCCGACGCCAGCCCCTACCGGCTCTTTCCCCGCGCCGTGGTCGCAGCGCGCGACGCCGACGACGTCGCCAAGGTCCTGCGCTTCGGCCGCGAGCAGGGCATCCCGGTCACCTTCCGCGCTGGCGGCACCAGTCTCAACGGCCAAGGCCAGAGCGACGGCATCCTCGTCGACGTCCGCAAGCACTGGGGCGGGGTGCGGGTCGAGGAGGACGGTGCCCGCGCCCGGGTGAAGCCGGGGACGGTCCTCGGCCACGCCAACCGCGTCCTCGCCCCGCATGGGCGCAAGCTCGGCCCCGACCCGGCCAGCACCGACGTCTGCACGGTCGGCGGCGTCGTCGCCAACAACTCGGGCGGGATGCGCTGCGGGGTCACCAAGGACTCCTACTCGACGGTGCGCGAGCTGACCTTCGTCCTGCCCTCGGGGACGAAGATCGACACCGGCGCGCCCGGCGCCGCCGAGCGCTTCGCCGCCGCCGAGCCGGAGCTCGCCGCCGGCCTGGAGGCGGTCCGCGACGAGATCCGCGCCGACGCTGAGCTCGCCGAGCGCATCCGCCGCAAGTTCGCGATCAAGAACACGACCGGTTATCGCCTCTGCGCCTTCCTCGACGCCGACGAGCCGCTGGAGATCTTCCGCCGCCTGCTGGTCGGCTCGGAGGGGACGCTGGCCTTCGTCGCCGAGGTCGTCTTCGAGACGGTGCCGCTGCCGCCCGTCACGACCACCGCTTGGATCCACTTCCCCGGCATCGACGAGGCAATCGCGCCGGTGCCCGAGCTGGTCGCCTCCGGCGCGACCGCGGTCGAGCTGATGGTGGCGCCGGCGCTGATCACCGCCGCCTGGAACATGGTCGGGGCGCCGCAGGAGTGGAAAGAGCTGCCGCCGGAGTCGGCCGTGCTGCTGGTCGAGTACGGCGGCGCCGACGCGGCCGAGCTCGACGCCCAGGTGGCGAAGGCCGAAGCGCTCCTCGCCTCCAGCGAGCTGATCCGCCCCCTCGCCTTCACCCGCGAGCTGGAGGAGATCGAGCTCGCCTGGCGGGTGCGCGAGGGCCTGCACGGACTGATCGGCCGGGTGCGTCCGGAGGGGACGGCGCTGATCGTCGAGGACGTCTGCGTGCCGCCGGAGCGGATCGCCGAGGGCGCCAAGGACCTGCAGGCGCTGCTCGGCCAGCACGGCTTCCTGCCCGGAGTTGCCGGCCACGCCTCGGCCGGGAACCTCCACTTCATGCTGACGCCGGACTTCGCCAAGCAGGAGGACCTCGACCGTTACGAGGCCTTCATGGCGGGGCTGGTCGAGCTGATCGTAGACAAGTACGACGGCTCGCTCAAGGCAGAGCACGGGACCGGCGTGAACATGGCGCCTTATGTAGAGCGCGAGTGGGGGGAGAAGGCGACCGACTTGATGTGGCGGCTGAAGCGGCTGGCCGACCCCGACGGGGTGCTCTCGCCGGGCGTGCTGCTGAGCCGCGACCCCGGCGTCCACCTGCGCAACCTGAAAACGACGCCGGCGATCGAGGACTGGGGTGGGGCGAGCGCCTGCGTCGAGTGCGGCTTCTGCGAGCCGGTCTGCCCGAGTCGCAACCTGACGACGACGCCGCGCCAGCGGATCGTCCTGCGCCGGGAGATGGCGCGCCAGCCCGAGGGCTCGCCGGTGCAGCGGGCGCTGCTGGAGGAGTACGAGTACGACGCCCTGGAGACCTGCGCGACCGACGGCTCCTGCCAGCTCGCCTGCCCGCTCGGGATCGACACCGGCCGCATGGTCAAGGAGCTGCGGACGGCGCAGCACGGCGAGCGGGCCGAAAAGGCGGCGCTGGCGGCGGCCAAGCGCTGGGGCGCGGTCGAGCGACTTTCCCGTGGGGCGTTGCGCATCGGCGGCCCACTTGCCCGGCGGACCAAGCGCGGGAAGGGGCTGCCTGGGCCGGCCCCGGGGGGAGGAGTGGGTGACCCTTTCCGGACAAAAGCGGGGAGGGTCCGGAAAGGGTCACCCACTCCTCCCGACGAAGCCGCGGCGGTCTACGTCCCCTCTTGCACCAACCGCATCTTCGGCCCATCCAACGCTGACGGCGATACTTCTGCCGACGGGACGAAAACGGTCCTATATAGACCGAAATCGGCCCGTCGATCTGTGGTTGAGGCGTTGGTGGAGGTCTCGGAACGGGCTGGGATGCCGGTTTGGGTGCCCGGGGACGTGGCGGGGAGCTGCTGCGGGTTGCCTTGGGGCTCGAAAGGGTTCGACGCCGCGCATCGGCACAAGGCGAATGAGATGGTGGAGCGGCTCTGGGAGTGGAGCGGCGAAGGGAAGCTGCCGGTCGTCATCGACGCTGCTTCCTGCACCGGCGCGATTCCTGATCCGGCCGAGGGTGTTCTCAGCGAGGAGAACGCGGAGCGGCTTGCGAAGCTGGAGATCGTCGACTCGGTCGCTTGGGCTGCGCGGCTCTTGCCGAACCTCGAGATCGGCGAGAAGGTCCCGGCCGCCACCGCGCACCCGACCTGCGCCACCCGTCGCCTCGGCCTCGCTCCTGCGCTGCGCGCCCTCACCGAGGCGCTCGCCGACGACGTCTACATCGCCCCCTCGGCCACCTGTTGCGCCTTCGCCGGCGACCGCGGCATCTCCCATCCCGAGCTGACCGCCTCTGCCACCCGTCCTCAAGCCGGAGAGCTCTCCGGTCGCCATTTCGACGCCCACCTCTCCAGCAACCGCACCTGCGAGATCGCGATGACCCGCGCCACCGGCGCGCCCTACGAGTCGATCGTCTGCCTATTGGAGCGGCTCAGCCGCTGAGCCGTTCGGCGTCGAGGTCGCGGATCAGGGACCGCGTCTTCTCGTCGCGTTCCATCCGTTTGTCGAGCACGACCATCTGGCCCTTGCGCTCGACGATCTGCGGCAGCGCCGCCCGCACCGTCCGCCAGACGCCGAGCATGTCGACCTCGAAGACCCGTTCCCACTCCTCGCCGGAGATGCCGCGTGCGGTCGCGAACTGCTTCTGGGCGATGCCGGCGTTGGCGACCGCTACATCGAGCGCGCCGAAGCGCTCGACCACCTCGGCGACGGTGTTCATCAACGCGGTCTGGTCGGTGACGTCGCCGGCGAGGCCGATCGCCCGCTCGCCGATCCGCTCCGCCGCCTCCTGCGCCTCCTGGGCGTCGAGGTCGAGCACCGCGACCGAGGCGCCGCGCATGTGCATCTGCCGCGCGGTCTCGAAGCCGATCCCGCGGGCGGCGCCGGTCACCAGCGCGACCTTGCCGTTGAGGTCGTAGCGCTCCATCGGCCCCGCACCCTAGTGCACTCCTAGAATCCTCCCTCCATGCCCGGCTTCCAACCCGTCGACCCGAAGCAGTCCTTCCCCGCTCTGGAGGAGCGGATGCTGACGCGCTGGCGCGAGGAGGGGGTCTTCGAGCGCTCGCTCGCCGCCCGCGCCGAGGCACCGGTCTGGAGCTTCTACGAGGGCCCGCCGACCGCCAACGGCCGTCCCGGCTCTCACCACGTCCTCGCCCGCGTCTTCAAGGACGTCTACCCCCGCTACAAGACGATGTGCGGGTTCCGGGTGCCGCGCAAGGCGGGCTGGGACTGCCACGGCCTGCCGGTCGAGCTCGAGGTCGAAAAGCAGCTCGGCATCTCCTCCAAGCAGGAGATCGAGGAGTTCGGGATCGCCGAGTTCAACCGCCGCTGCCGCGAGTCGGTCTTCGAGTACGTCGAGGAGTGGAACAAGCTGACCGAGCGGATCGCCTTCTGGATCGACCTCGACGACCCCTACGTCACCCTCGAGGACGACTACATCGAGTCGGTCTGGTGGTCGCTGCGCCGGCTCTGGGACGACGGCCGCCTCTATGAGGGCCACAAGGTCGTCCCCTACTGCCCACGTTGCGGCACCGCGCTGTCCTCGCACGAGGTGGCGCTGGGCTATGAGGACGTCAAGGACCCCTCGATCTACGTACGGTTTCCGCTGCTGGATGACGAGGCGTCGTTGCTGGTCTGGACGACGACGCCCTGGACCTTGCCGGGCAACGTCGCCGTCGCGGTCGCGCCGGCGGTGACCTACGTGCGGGCGCGGGCCGGCGAGGAGACGGTGATCGTCGCCGAGCCGCTGGTCGAGCGGGTGCTGGGTGAGGGGGCCGAGGTGCTCGATCGCTTCCCCGGCACCGAGCTGGTCGGCCGCCGCTACCGCGGCCCGGTCTTCGCGCTCGCCGACGGCGGGCCGCAGAACGCCTTCGAGGTCCTTCCCGGCGACTTCGTAACGACCGAGGATGGGACCGGCCTCGTCCACCTTGCCCCGGCCTTCGGCGAGGACGACTACGCGACGGCTGCTGCCGCCGGCATCTTCGACCCAACCGAGCACGGCACCCTCTACAACCCGGTCGGCCTCGACGGCAAATTCACCGGCCAGGTCACCGGCTTCGAGGACAAGTTCGTCAAGGACCCCGAGGTCACGGCCGCCCTGATCGCCGACCTCGAGTTCCGCGGCCTGCTCTTCCGCGAGCAGGTCTACGAGCACTCCTATCCGCACTGCTGGCGCTGCGGCACGCCGCTCCTCTACTACGCGAAGTCCAGCTGGTACATCGCCACCTCGCAGGTGCGGGACAGCTTGCTTGCCAACAACGAGGAGATCGGCTGGCACCCCGAGCACGTCAAGCACGGCCGCTTCGGCAAATGGCTGGAGAACAACGTCGACTGGGCGCTCAGCCGCGATCGCTACTGGGGGACGCCGCTGCCGATCTGGGAGTGCACCGGGGAGGGGTGCGACGAGCGCTTCTGCGCCGGCTCGGTCGCGGAGCTGCGCGAGCGCGCCCGCGAGCCCGTCCCCGACGACCTCCACCGCCCCTACATCGACGGCGTCACCCTCGACTGCGAGCGCTGCGGCGGCGTCATGCGGCGCGTCCTCTCGGTGATCGACACCTGGTACGACAGCGGCGCGATGCCCTTCGCACAGTTCCACTACCCGTTCGAGGGCAAGGACGAGTTCGAGGAGCGCTTCCCCGCCGACTACATCTGCGAGGCCCAGGACCAGACCCGCGGCTGGTTCTACACCCTGCTCGCCGAGTCGACCCTCCTCTTCGACACCTCCAGCTACCGCAACTGCGTCTGCCTCGGGCTGATCCTCGACCCCGAGGGGCAGAAGATGTCGAAGAGCCGCGGCAACGTCGTCGACCCCTGGGACGTGCTGAACGCCCACGGCGCCGACGCCTTCCGCTGGTACTACCTGACCGCGCAGCAGCCCTGGGCCGGCTACCGCTTCTCGGTCGACACCGTCGGCGAATCGGTCCGTCAATTCCTGCTGACGCTGTGGAACACCTACTCGTTCTGGGTCCTCTACGCGAACGCTGAGAACCTCGGCCCCGCCGACTTCGAATCGCGTGGTTCCTTTCGCACCGATGACGTGCGAAAGGAACCACGGGATGGCGCAGGGGTGGCGGGCGACCTCGATCGCTGGGCGCTCTCGCGGCTGCAGGCGACGGTCGCGACCGTGCGCGAGCGGATGGAGGCCTACGACTGCACCGCCGCCGGCCGCACCATCGCCGAGTACGTCGAGGAGCTCTCCAACTGGTACGTGCGGCTCAGCCGCCGCCGCTTCTGGGAAGGCGACCGCGCCGCCTTCGCCACGCTCCGCCATTGCCTGCTGGAGACGGTGGCGATGCTGGCGCCGTTCGCGCCCTTCCTCGCCGACGAGATCCACCGCAACCTCGCCGGCGGTGGGACGGAGGAAGACTCGGTCCACCTGCGCGACTTCCCGGCGGTCGACGAGGCGCTTTCTGACCCGGACCTTGAGCAGGGGATGGAGGCGGTCCGGCTCACCGTCGAGCTTGGCCGCGCCGCCCGCGCCCAGGCGAAGGCGAAGGTGCGCCAGCCGCTGCGCCGCGCCGTGATCGTCGCCAACGAGGCCGAGCGGACGGCGATCGAAGCGCGCGCCGACCTCGTCACCGCCGAGCTCAACGTCAAGGAGCTCGACTTCGTCACCGACGAGTCGGAGTTGGTCAGCTACGAGGCCAAGCCCAACTACCGCGCCCTCGGTCCCCGCTTCGGCAAGAAGATGCCGCAGGTGGCCGCCGCGGTGGCGGCGCTGGACCCCGCCCACGTCGCTGCCGTTCTCGCCGAGGGCGGCGAGATCGGGATTGCGATCGACGGCGCCGACCACAGCCTCGGCCCCGACGACATCACCCTCGCCCTGCAGCCGCTGGAGGGCTACGAGGTAGAGGCCGAGGCCGGCCACGCCGTCGCCCTCCAGCTCGAGCTCGACGACGAGCTGCGCCGCGAGGGCCTCGCCCGCGAGATCGTCCACGCCGTCCAGAACGCCCGCAAAGAGGCCGGCCTCGAGATCACCGACCGCATCGCCCTCACCCTCGCCGGCGACCCCGACCTCCTCGAAGCCGCCCAGACCCACCAGGACTACCTCGCCAACGAGGTCCTCGCCACCTCCGTCTCCTACGCCGACTCCCCCAACGGCGCCGCCGCCACCATCGACGGCCGCAACCTCAGCATCACCGTCAGCCGCGCCTAAAACGCCGCAGGACCAACCTCGCTCGGTATAGGGGACGGGTATCCCCCGACCTCCCTGGGTTACTCGCCACATCGTCCCTGGCTGACCGCGAAGCTGGGTGAGGCGAGTAACAGGACGCCGGTCGGCCGGGGGATACCCGTCCCCCTTTAGCAACAGAGCTCCGCGGGACGGCTCAGGGTCGGAGCGTCTGCAAGAGCTCTGTCGCTAGGAGGGAGTGGTGTCCCTCTCGCGACCGGCGTCCTGTTGCTCGCACCGGTGACGCTGGCGGTCAGCTAACTCCGCACCAGGCGAGCAACCCAGGGAGCGAGAGGGACACCACTCCTCCCTACCGAACGCGCTCAGTCCTGCGGCTGCTCGCCGATGATGAAGTCCGAATTCTTCGAGTCGGAGAACTTGATCCAGCAGTGGTCGGGGGAGACGCCGGCGACGTCGATCAGGGCCGCTTCGATGCGCTTGGCGATCTCCGCCTTCTGCTCGTCGGAGCGGCCCTCGTACCAGTGGACGTGAACGAACGGCATGGGGGGACGGCGCTCGGTGTTAGGCGAGCGCCGGCTCCAGCTCGGCCTCGAGGCGGCGCTTGGGCATCGCGCCGACGATTTTCTTCGCGATCGCGCCGTCCTTGAAGAGGATCATGGTCGGGATCGAGAGGACTTCGTACTGGGCCGCCGTCTGCTGGTTCTCGTCGACGTTGATCGAGACGATCTTGAGGTCGTCGCGCTCCCCGTCGATCTCCTCGAGGACCGGGTGGACGACGCGGCAAGGACCGCACCAGGGCGCCCAGAAGTCGACGAGCACAGGGCCATCGGCCTCGAGCACGTCAGCTTTGAAGGTGGCGTCGGTTACGTCCGTCAATTTGCCAGTCACTGATATCGGTCTCCCGGTCGCGGTGTTCAGCTCAATACTTCAGAAAGTATAGCGGCGTTGTCCAGAGCCCTGCTCGGAGGTGGATGGAGCCCCCTCGACCGAGCCGCGCCCGAAGCGCAGCAGGGGTAGGCGCCACATGGCCTCGGCCACGATCGAGAGGTCCATCTTCGACCTCCCTACCCGACGCTCGCTAAAAATGATCGGCACCTCGACCACTTTGAAGCCGCGGCGGACCGCGCGATAGGTCATCTCCACCTGGAAGGCGTAGCCGCGGGCGCCGATCGAGTCGAGGTCGATCGCCTCCAGCACCTCGCGGCGGAAGCACTTGAAGCCGCCGGTGAGGTCGCGGACCTCGAGCCCCAGCACGAGGCGCGCGTAGGAGCTGCCGCCGCGGCTGATCGCCCGCCGCAGCGCTCCCCATTCGCTCACCCCGCCGCCGTCCACATAGCGCGAGCCCAACACCACGTCGGCGCGCCCGGCTGCCTCCAGTAGCCGCGGCAGGTAGGCCGGGTCGTGCGAGAAGTCGGCGTCCATCTCCAGGATCAGGCCAGCGCCTCGCGCCAGCGCCTCGCGGAAGCCGGCGATGTAGGCGGGGCCGAGCCCTTCCTTGCAGGAGCGGTGCAGGACGTGGACGTTCTCGTGCTGGGTGGCGAGGTCGTCCGCGAGCTGGCCGGTCCCGTCGGGGGAGTTGTCGTCGACGATCAGCACCCGCGCCGACGGCGGCAGCTTGGCGCGGATGGCCTCAACCACCGGCCCGAGGTTCTCGGCCTCGTTATAGGTCGGCAGAACCACCCAGGCGGGGCCGCCGTGCGCATCGATCATCAAGCCGATGCTATTCCGGAAACCCAAACGAACCTAAAGATCCTCGCCCCCGCGCCGGGTAGGTTGCTCTCGTGACCAACGCCGAAATCGCCGCCGCACTGGAAGAGCTGGGCGTCCTTTACGAGCTCGACGGCGCTGTCAAATACCGGGTGCTCGCCTACAGCACCGCTGCCAAGGCGATCCGCGAGAGCCCCGTCTCGGTGGCCGAGCTGGCGGCGCAGGGACGGGCGACCGAGGTCCCCGGGGTCGGCAAGACGCTGGCGGAAAAGATCGACGCGCTGCTGGCGACCGGCGAGATCCCCGCCGCGGTGAAGCTGAAGGCGAAGTTCCCGCCGACCCTGATCGAAGTGACTCGCGTCCCCGGCGTCGGCCCGAAAACCGCCCGGCGCCTGTTCGAGGAGCTCGAGATCTGCTCGATGGAGGACCTGAAGGCGGCGGCCGAGGGGGAAAAGGTCCGCCACGTCAAAGGCCTCGGTCCGAAGGCCGAGGAGAACATCCTCGCGGCGCTGGAGCGGCTGGGCGAGCCGGGCCAGGGGCCGGGCCGGCTGCTGCTCTCGGCGGTGAGGCCGGTGGCCGAGGAACTGGCGGCGGCGCTGCGCGAGCACCCCGCCGCGCAGCGGGTCGAGGTCGCCGGTTCGGTCCGCCGCTGGGCCGAGACCTGCAAGGACATCGACCTGATCGCCACCGCCGAGGAGCCGGCGGCGCTGGCCGAGCACCTCGCCGGCCACCCGCTGATCGCCGCCGCCGGCAACCCCGGCGCCAACGGCGTCCACGCGCAGACTCACAACGGCATCTCGGTCGACCTGCGGATCGTTCCGCCCGCCGCCTTCGGCAATCTGCTGCAGCACTTCACCGGCTCCCAAGCCCACAACGTGCAGCTGCGCGAAGAGGCGGTCGCCCGCGGCCTCTCGGTCTCCGAGCACGGGATCACCGAGAGCGAGAGCGGCGAGGTCGAAACCTGCGAGGCCGAGGCGGCCGTCTACGAGCGGCTCGGCTACGACTACATCGAGCCGGAGCTGCGCGAGGGCCGCGGCGAGCTGAAGGCGGCGCGCGAGGGCACGCTTCCCGAGCTGGTCGAGCTCGGCGACATCCGCGGCGATCTCCACTCCCACACCACTCTCTCCGACGGCCGCAACACCCTGGACGAGATGGCCGAGGCGGCGCGGGAGCGCGGCTACGCCTACCTGGCGATCACCGACCACTCCGCCAGCCACGGCTTCGGCGACCACGTAACCGCCGAGCGGCTCTGGGAGCGGATCGAGGAGGTCCGCACCTGGAACAAAGGCAAGCGCGGCTTCCGGCTGCTCGCCGGCTCGGAGATCAACATCGGCCTCGACGGCTCCCTCGACTACCCCGACGACCTGGTCGAGGCGCTCGACTGGGTTGTGGCCAGCGTCCACACGTCCTTCAACGTCTCCGAAAAACAGATGACCGAGCGGGTGCTGGCGGCGATCGAGAACCCGAACGTCGATTGCATCGGCCACCTCACCGGCCGCCTGATCGGCCGCCGCGAGCCCTACGGGATCGACGTCGAGGCGGTGGCCGAGGCGGCGGCCCGCACCGGCACGATGATCGAGATCAACGGCAACCCCAACCGCCGCGACCTCTCCGACGTCCATGCCCGCCTCGCCGCCGAAGCCGGGGTGAAGATCGTCCTCAACACCGACGCCCACGGCGTCGACACCCTCGACAACATGGCCTACGCCGTAGCCACCGCCCGCCGCGCCTGGCTCAGCGCAGAGGACGTAGCGAACGCCCGGCCCTGGGCGAAGTTCAAGAAGCTGATGAAGCGGTGACGGGCTGCAGCTGAGCGCGGCCCGTCACCTTCAGTGAGTCAGAACGCGCGCTGTCAGCCAGCCGCTACGTATCCGGCTTTCGGTTCTGTGTTGACGTATTTGCCTGTCAGGCGTGCTTCGGCAGGGCAGAGAAAGTTGCCGGCGACCTTCGACACGATCGAATTCACTTCTAGGTTTCCGGGGGCCCCGCCGACGACGACACCCCAATCTTTCATGGTCGAGCCAAGGCCGTAGGTGCACGACACCCCGCTGAGGGTAGTTGTCACTTCGAATCCCTTGGCTGTGATTGTTCCGTTGTCGGTGCCGGCGATCCAGTGGAGTTCTGCTTCGCCGCCCGCGAGGACGACGACAGGGGTGGTGCACCCGCTCCAGCTGAGGGCGCTGGCTGCCACTTTGCCAGCCACTGTCGTGGTCGCACTTCCTTCGTTCTGCAGGGTTTCTTTTGCGGTGGAGCCCGTGCATGTGTTGATGACGGTGCCGGAGACGGTCTCCATGACACCGCTGCCGGTCAAACTTGCGACCCCTACGGTTCCCACCGGGTACCGTTCGCTGCAATGTTCTGTATTCAGGTTGTTTTTGCAGAGGACGGTCGCCGAGGCCGAGTTGGCTCCGAGGAGCGCCGCCAGGCCGGCCGCCGCCACGGCGACAAGCCCGAGGATCTTCAGGAACTTCATCCAGTCCCCCTTCGTTACGCGCGGGAGGCGCGCGGTTTGAGCAGAACTAGGCGTTCCTAACAGAGAAAGGAGAATCAGTCAAGAAGTCTTAAGCTAATACGGCAATGCTAAGCCGCGCCCAGGTGGTCGCTGCGCAACCCCGGCGTCCGCACCAGCTCGATCGGGCGCAGCGCCGAGCTGGGGACGACGTAGAACTTGACGCCGTCGCGGCTCTCGATCCCGAGCACGGCCGCCTCGCGGGTGTGCCAGGCGAGGGAGACGATCAGGGCGTAGCCGGCGCCGATCACGGCGACGCCGGGGAAGAAGATGCCGATGACGCCGGCGGCGATCGCGGTGAAGGCGATCGGCCAGAGGCGGACGAAGGCGATCCGGGCGGGGCTTTGGTCGGGCAGCGAGGTGGCGGTGCGGGCACGGGCGAGGGCGTCGCGGATGTCTTCGGCGGCGCGCGCCGGGCGGCCGAGGTAGATGCCGATCGCGAGCGAGACCAGCCACCAGGCGGCGGCGACGAGCATGATCGTGGTGTCGCCTTCGCGGTTGGCGGCGACGGCGCTGATCGCCCCGAGCGCGGTTGCCTCGGCGGCGGTGATGAAGACGCTGACGCGGAGCAGGTCGGTGTAGGGCATCGCGTTTAGGTGGTCGATTCTTCTGGCTCCGCCAGCCACTCGAGGATCGCCATCCACCCCTCCGGCCCGTCCACCGTCAGATCCGACTCCTCGTCCAGCTCGGCCGGTGCCTCGGCCGAGTGCACGCCGACGCAGACGGCGCTCCGCAGTCGCCCATCCTCGCGCAGCTGCCGCAGGCGCCGGAAGGCGTCGAGGTCGGTGCGGTCGTCGCCGGCGTAGGTGACGCGGTCGAGCCGCTCGCCGGCCAGCAGCGAGGCCACCGCCCCGTCCTTGCCGCCGCCGCCCAGCGGCCGCAGCTCCAGCACCTTGCGCCCCCAGCGTGGTTCCAGCCCCGCCTTGCCGGCCTCGATCGCGATCTCGTGCGCGCGGCTCTCCGCCCCGGCCTCGTCGGCGGCGCCGCGCCAGTGCAGCGCCTGGATCGGCCCCTTGCCCTCCCGTCGCAGCCCGGCGTCGCCGAGGCGGTCATCCTCCAGCGCCGCGAGGAACTCGACCGCTTCGCGCTCCCTTCCCGCGATCGAGGGATCGGACCGGGGCGTCTCGTCCCCCGGCAGCAGCAGCTCCAGTCCGTGGTTGCCGGCGTAGGCGAGCGAGTCGAGGCCGACCAGCCGTCGCGCCTCCAGCGCCTGGCGGCCGGAGATGCAGCCGACCAGCGCGTAGCGCTCACTCAGCCGCGCCAGCACTTCTCGCGCCGCGGCCGGCACCGCCGCTTCCTCGGCCCGCTCGACGATCGGCGCCAGGGTCCCGTCGACGTCGGTGAGGATCGCGCTGCGATCGGGCTCGTCGCGGAGCGGTCCGAGGCTCGCCGCCCAGTCTCCCGCCGTCTGCTTGCCGTCTGGCACGGGCTTAGTATCGCCGGATGCCCGCTGCCGACGCGCCCCCCACCCACGCGATCTGGAAGCTGGCGGCGATCGGTACCCTCGCCGGCGCTTTCAGCGGCCTCTTCGGGGTCGGGGGCGGGACGATCATCGTGCCGCTGCTGATCCTCTGGTTCGGCTACGGCGAGCGCCTTGCCACCGGCACCAGCCTTGCAGCGATCGTCCTCATCGGCCTCCTCGGCGCCCTCGCCCAGGGTGGCATCTACGGCAACGTCCACATCGTCACCGGCCTCCTGCTCGCGCTACCGGCGATCGCCGGCGTCCTGCTCGGCACCGCGATCCAGCAGCGCATTCCCCAGCGCGCCGTCTCCTACCTCTTCGCCCTGCTCCTTGTCGCGATCGCGGTGGAGCTGATCGTCAAGTGAGCGAGCTGGCGGCGGCGTTGATCTGTCTCTTCGGCGGCCTCACCGGCGGCCTCGTCGGGGTCGGTGGCGGCATCCTCTTCGTCCCGGCGCTGACCGTCTTCATCGGCCTCAGCCAGGTCGAGGGCGAGTCGACCTCGTTGCTGATGATCGTCATCGTCGCCCTCGTCGGCTCCTACCGCCAGTACGGCTACGGCAACGTCCGCCTCCGCGAGGCGCTGATCGTTGGCGCCCTCTCGCCGCTCGGCGTGCTTGCCGGTGTCGAGCTCGCCAACCACGTCTCGGAACGGGGACTGCAGCTCTCTTTCGCCGCCCTCGCCCTCTTCATGGCCACCCAATTGGTCCGCCGCGCCCGCTCGGCGCCTTAACGGACTTCCCGGATTCATCGTCTACGCTCAGAAGGGTGGATTCGCTGACTTGGGAGGGGGACCTCCCGCATCTCCGTTCACCGATCCTCGTCTGCGCCTTTCGCGGCTGGAATGACGCCGCCGCAGCCGCCTCGACGGCGCTGGGGACGATCAACAACTCGCTCGAGGGCGAGCTGATCGCGCGGGTCGACCCGGAGGAATATTTCGACTTCCAGTCGACGCGGCCGACGATCAGCATGGACGAAGGCCAGACGCGCCGGATCGACTGGCCGGAGAACAACCTGATCGCGGTCTCCGTCCCCAGCGCAGACCGTGACATGGTCCTGCTCGACGGCACCGAGCCGAACCTGCGCTGGCGCACCTTTTCGGAGACGATCGCCACCGCCGCCGACGCGCTCGGGGTCGAGATGGTGATCACCCTCGGCGCCCTGATCGCCGAGGTCTCTCACACGCTGCCGGTGCCGATCACCGGCCTCGCCTCGAACCAGGACCTGGTCGAGGAGCTGGAGCTGGAGCGCTCCAGCTACGAGGGGCCGACCGGGATCGTCGGCGTCGTCCACGACCTCTGCCGCCGCAACGGCATCGACTCCGCCTCGCTGTGGGCGGCGGTGCCCCACTACGTCGCCGCCGTCCCCAACCCGAAGGCGGCGCTGGCGCTGCTGCGCCGGCTGGAGGGCCTGACCGGCATCGCCGTCGAGGCCTCCGAGCTGGAGGAGGAAACGGCCGACTACGAGGAGCAGATCGGCCGCGCCGTCGCCGCCAATCCGGAGATCGAGGAGCTGGTCCAGCGGATCGAGGCCGAACAGGTCGACCTGCTCGACTCCGAGGGCGAACTCCCCTCCGCCGACACCCTCGCCCGCGAGTTCCAAAGATTTCTAAGACAACGAGGCAAAGACAGCTCCTGACGGCGTCGCAGGGGAGCCGGTCACTCCCTCGCGTGAATTTGTCGCGCCCCTGTCGGGGCAGCTCCCGAAGATGCTGCCCGCCTCTGGCGGGCATGGAATCGGATTGCATTTCCGCGCGCTTCGCGGACATTCCCGCGAGGGAGTGACCGCCTCCCGCTCCAGCCGGGAGCAGAGGCGTCTTCCGTGCCGGAAGCTCGCCAGAAACTGACCTGCAAATTGTCCCCGCATACCGGGGACAATTTGTAGGTCAGGCTTCCGCTGCTGGGCAGATGAGGCGGTAGTCGCACCAGCTGCAGACGGTGGGGGAGGGACGGGGCTCGAAGTCTTGGCTGAGGACGCCCTCGCCGACCTGGAGGACGGTGCGCTCGACCCGCTCGGCGTCGTCGGGCTTGGTCGGGGCCGCCACCTTGTCGCCGTCGAGGACGTAGTAGTAGCTGCCGGTGGAGGCCTCGATGCCCCAGGCCTCGCGGGCGGCGAGGCGGTAGAGGGCGAGCTGGAGGTCGTCGTTCAGCTCTTCCTCGCTCTTGCGCTCGCCGGTCTTGTAGTCGATCAGCTCGTAGTCGCCGTCGGGCAGGCGGTCGACGCGATCGACGCGGCCGCGGACGTGGTGCGGCCCGACCTTGAAGTCGAACTTTTTCTCCAGCCAGACCGGCTCGCCCTCGGCCGTGCGCTCGCGCTCCCAGTAGCGGCGCAGCGCCTCGCGGGCGCGCTCGCGGTACTGCAGCTCGTCATCGCTGGAGCCGAAGCCGGTGCGCCGCCAGCCCGCCTCGAAGAGGCGGTTCAGCTCCCGCAGCCCGTCGTCGGGGTCGGCCGGCGGCTCCTTGTGGAAGCGCTCGAGGACGTTGTGGAAGAGGATCCCGAAGCGCTGATTGATCGTCGGCTCCTGGGGAATGCCGAAGACCCGCGCGAACTTGTACTTGAGCGGGCAGGTGAGGTAGAGCGACAGGTCGGAGGCCGAGAGGCTGAGCATGCCGTCGCCGCGCCGCGGCAGGAAGGCGGCCAGCGAGGGCTCCTCGCGCGCCGCGACCAGCTCCAGCCGCCGGCCCCGCTCGCGCTCGGAGTCGAGCAGGTAGGAGTCGAGCGAGGAGGCGTCGAGCTCGGCCTGCTGCTCGGGCGTCGCGACCTGTCGCAGCAGCCCGTTGACCGCCGCGATCGCCTCCGCCGTCGGCTCGTCCCCCGGCCGCTGCGCCAGTGCCGCCAGCTTCAGCAGCTCCAGGTAGCGGGCGATCGCGCGGTTGACGTCGAGCGCGGTGTCGAGCCGCGGCTCGGAGAGCTCGCGCCCCGCCCGCCAGGAATCCTCCAACACCTGCTCACGCAGCGCCCGGTAGGTCGCGTGCAGGCCCTCGGCCGGCCCGAACAACTCCTCCTCGTGGGCCTCCTCCAGCACCTCGTCGGACTTGCCTTCGGCAGCTGCCGCCAGCGCTTGCTCGTAGTAGTGGGAGGGACGGGAGCTCTCGCCGGCCGCGTTCCGCTCCAGCCGCGACAGCACCAAACCGCTGCGCGCCGGCCAACCGATCCGCGCCCAGTCGTGCTCCTCCTCCATCCCGAGCACGAAGACGTGGTCGAAGCCGAGTCCCTTGACCGCGTCGGCGGCCATCCCCCGCGCCGTCCCCGGCGAGAGCGGCTCCTCAGCTTCCTCCGCTTCCACCCCGGCCTCGGCGACGGCGCTGAGGTAGGCGACGAAGCCGCGGTTGGAGCCATGCGGTTCGCGCCGCGTCCAGGCGGTCGCCAGCTCGGCCAGCCGCGAGAGCCCGAGCAGCCGCTCTGCCACCTCCGGCTGGGCGGCGAAAAGGCGCTGGCGCCGCAGGCCGACCTGCTCGATCAACCGCCGCACGAAGACATCGGCGCGCCGTTCCTCCATCACCGCGGCGGCGCCGTTGTAGAGCTTGAGGAAGGCGCCGATCCGCTCCCGCGCCTCGGGTTGGAACTGGGGGCTGTCGAGCGCGGCTTCGCAGGCGGCGACGAGGTCGAGCTTGCGCCGCCGCGCGATCGTCGTCAGCCGCGCCAGGTCGCCGGAGCGCAGCTCCACCGGCGGCCGGGTCAGCGCCCGCGCCGCCGCGGCTGAGTCGTCGGGGTCGGCCAGCACCCGCAGCCAGGCGATCGCATCGCGCACCTCCGGCCGCTGGAACAGCGCCGCCGGGCCCGCGAGGTGGAAGGGGATGCCGCGCTCCTCCATCGCCGCCGCGACCGCGCCGCCCTGAGCCGCCGGGTCGGCGACGAGCACGCAGATCTCGTCCGGTGCCGTCCCCGCAGCGACCAGCTGCTCGACCGCGCGCGCGGTCGCCTGTGCCTGCGCCCGCTCGTTGCTGCAGCGCCAGAAGGAGATCTCCGGATCGCGAAAGCGCTCCTCCAGGACCACCGTCTCGCCCTCGGGGTGGAGCCCGCGGTACCACTCCGACGCCTCCCCGCCCTCAAAGGCGAAGAGCTGGCTCGGGTTGTCGAGCGCCAGCGACTCGACCAGCGCCAGCTGCGCCGGGCTCGCCTCCTCAAGCTCGTCGACCATCAGATAGCGGAAGCGCTCGGCGAGTTGCCGCCGCACGTCCGGCCGCTCGACCATCAGGCAATCGAGGGCGAGGAAGACGTCGCCGCGGTCGAAGCTGCCGGACTCGGCGACGATCCGGTCGTGGGCGGTGTAGAGGTCGGCGAACTCGAGCTCGCGCTGCAGCGCCTCGCGGCCCGCCTCGTCCTCGGCCGTCGCCTCGCGCGCCCGTTCGGAGAGCGTGGTCGGACCGACCCGTTCGGCCTTCAGCCGGTCGATCCGCGCCAGCAGCCGCGCCAGCAGCCCGGCCGGGTTGCCGCGGATCTCGTGCCGGCGCAGCGGCAGCTCGTGGAGGCGGTCGAGCAGCATCGCCAGCCGCTCGGCCCGGCCGAGCACGTCGAAGAACGGGTCGAGCCCGGCCTCCTCTGGGTGCTCGCGGAGGAGGCGCTCGCCGATCGCGTCCCAGCCGCCGATCCAGAGCTCCTCGAAAGGTCCCGGGACGAGCGCGTCGCAACGTTCGCGCAGCCGCGCCGCCGTGGCCTGGCCGGAGGCGATCATCAGCACCTGCTCCGGCCGGGTGCCGGTGGCGACCAGATGCGCCAGGCGCTGGGCCAGCAGCTCGGTCTTGCCGGTGCCGGGCGCCCCCACTACGAGCAGCGGGCCGTCCCCATGCTCGATCGCGCGCTCGCGCGGGGAGTCGAGCTGGGCGGAGGTGGCCTGGTCGTCGGGCATCGCTCAACGCTAGCGCGCCTGCGACGTTATCTAGCATCTGCCCGATGGACGTCCTCTCAGCGGACTGGCCGGGGATCTGCCGGCGCATCGTCGCCGCCCAGCGGCCGATCTTCGCCGCGGCGAAGACGAGCGAGGAGCGCACCGTCTACGAAGGCATCGGCGAGGGCGGCGACCGCACGCTGGCGATCGACCGCCGCGCCGAGGACGCGGTCTTCGCCGAGCTCGAGCAGCTGGCCGCCGAGGGCGCCTCCTTCGTCGCCGTCTCCGAGGAGCGTGGCGAAGTCAAGTTCGGCGGCGGCGGCGAGCAGCGGGTGGTGATCGACCCGATCGACGGCTCGCTCAACGCGCGTCGCACGATTCCCTCGTTCGCGGTCTCGATCGCCGTCGCCTCCGGCCCCTCGATGGCCGACGTCGAGTTCGGTTTCGTCCACGACTTCGGCGCCGACGAGGAGTTCGTCGCCCGCCGCGGCGAGGGCGCCCAGCTGAACGGCGCCCCGGCGCGGGTGGCCGCTGCGGGCGAGCGGCTGGAGGTGGTGGGTCTCGAGTCGGCTGAGCCGGAGTGGTCGCTGCCGGTGCTGGAGGCGCTGACCGGGAAGGTCTTCCGCCTTCGGGTGGTGGGGGCGATCGCGATCTCCGCCGCCTACGTCGCCGCCGGCCGCTTCGACGCGATGCTGAGCCTGCGCAACTGCCGCTCGGTCGACGCCGCCGCGGCACAGCTGATCGTCCGCGAGGCCGGCGGCGCCGTCGCCTTCGGCGAGGGCGAGCTCGCCGAGGCGCTGCTCGACCTCGACTCGCGCTACCCGATCGCCGCCGCCAGCAGCGAGGCGGGCCTCGCCACCGTGCGCTCCGCCCAGCTTGCCAACGCCGCGTAACCCTCGTTTGCAGGTGGTTTACAAACGTGTGTTCGCTGGAACATATGTTCGTTAGACTCGGAACCTGTCCGAGCCTCCCCAATCGAGACTGAAGAGGTGTTCAACTCATGCCAACGTCAAACAACGGCTCGCAATCCAAGACCCAGGCGAAACGCGCCACCACCGAAGCGAAGAAGTCCGCGGCGAAGACCGCGAGCGCTTCGAAACGCGCCGCCACCAAGACCGCTGCGGCCGAGAAGAACCAGGTCCAGGCCGTGGTCGAGACCGTCGTCGACTTCCCCGTCGGGGCCGTCCTCACCGTCAGCGACCGCGTCGCCGAGCTGGTCGAGCCCTGGACCGACCGCAGCAAGGCCGAGAAACAGGTCAAGGGCTACCGCACCCAGTTGCGGAAATCGCTCAAACGGACCGAGCGCCGCGGCACCACCGCCCGCCGCCGGGCGGCCACCGAGGCCCGCAAGACCCGCAATCGGGTCGAGCGCGAGGCGCGCCGCCGCCAGCGCACGGTCGAGACGACCCTGAAGCGCAACCGCACCGAGGTCGAGCAGCGGGTCCGCCGCGCGATCGAGGTGCCGACCAACCGCGCCCAGGACTTCGTCGGCACGGTCAGCGATCAGCTGTCCGCACTTCGTTAGGAGCGTTCAGCGGCCGGTGACCGTCACCGGCCGCGACGCTCCGGCGTCGTAGGGCCAGCCTTCCTGGGCGGGGACGACGGCGCGGAACCGGAAGCGGACGCCGCGGCTGTCGTCGTCGCTGAAGCGGTAGGCGTAGCGGAAGCGCCCACCGGCGGCGGTCGCGACGGTGCGGAACTCGCTCCAGCCGGCGCCGGGGTAGCGGAACTGCAGTTCCACCGACTTGCCCGCCGGCACTCTGGCGCCGAGGTGGGCGACGCGGCCGTTGAAGACGACGGGAGCGCCGCCAACTCGGGCGAACGCGGTCGAGGTGTGGAGGCGCACCGCGCTGCGGACCTTCAAGCCGGCGCTGCTCCCGGTAGTGCGGGTCAAAGTGCGGCTGCCGGCGAAGCTCACGCTCACCTGCCGGCTTGGCCCCGGCGCGAGGCGCAGGGAGAAGACGCCGTCCGGGTTGGTCCGCACGACCGTCGTCCGACTCGCCAGCGTCGAGCCGGGGGCGAAGGTCTCGCTCACGGTCACCTCGGCGCCGCCCACCGGGGCGCCCGCCGACGTCCGCAGCCGGCCGCTGTAGCGGACGCCGCGTCCGTAGGGCACCGACTTTCTCGCTCGCCACGCACCGGGCTTGGCGCCGAAGCCGGCGCTGATCGTGACCGACGTCTTCAGCGGGCTGGGCAGGACCATCTTCGCGCCGTTGTCGCGCAGGGCCCCGGCGGCCGCGTTACCGGCGAGGTCGTAGCCGGTGGCGCGGAACTCGTAGTTCCCCGGCGGGTAGGAGTCCGAATCCCAATGGGCGACGAGGCGCCCGGCTGCGACTTCGGTCGGCAACTCTTCGAAGCGGGCGCCGGAGCCGAGCGGACGCACCGCGATCGAGCCGTGCTGCCCGCTCGGCCCGGAGAGCGAATCGGTGACCGTGGCCTCGATCCGCTCCGGGTCGGCCGGGTCCGGTTGGGCCGCGAAAGCGACCGCGGGCGGCTCTTCGTCGATCTTCACCGTCGCCTGAGCCGGCGCCGGAGCTCCCGCCTGGCCGTCGGCGACGTTGCCGGCGACGTCCTGCCCATAGAAGGAGAGCTGGTGGGAGCCGCTGCCGCTGATCCAGGCCGAGGCGCGATCGCCGCTGGCGCGGGTGGCGAGGTCGCCGTCGACCGCGATCGCCGTGAACGGGTCGCCCCCTTGCGAGGGGTCCATCCCCGAAAGCGCGTCGGTGGCGACGGCGGTGATCCGCAGCGGCTTGTTGGACCAGCCCGTCGGGGGATCTTCGAGGGTGGTCAGGGGAGGAGTTGCGTCCACCTTTAACTTGGCGCTTTCGACTGCAGAGGGAACCCCTGAACCGGAGACCGCGACGACGCGGACGAAGTTGATCCCCTCCGGTAGCACCCCCAGCGAAAGCGAGTCGTCCGTGATCCCGCCGGAGAGATCGGTCTCTGCGGGGCTGCACCATACGATCGCCGCGCAGGGAGGAGCGAGGTCGCCGCGGTCGACCGAGACCGCGTAGCCGCGGATGCCCGAGAGTGGGAGGGGTGCGGCGGGATGGCCGATCTCGATCGTCACCGGCTTGCTGCCGTTTGCCCAGCCCGCTGGAGTCTGGGGCGGCGCCGGCAACGGTGCGGTGTCGTCGAAGCGCAGGCTCACGGTCACGGGAGGGCCTGGTTGGCCTTCCAGGTTTTCGAGCCAGATCTGCGCCGTGTAGGCGCCGGGGGTGGAGGGCACGAGGACGCCCTCGAGCTTATGTACGTTCTCGGTCCTGCGGACCGGCCCGCCGATCGGATGACCCTGCGGGTCGCAGAGCTGGTAGACGATCGCTCTTGCCAGCGCCGGTGGGCCGGGTTCCTGGGTCCAGTAGACGCGGAACGCTGGTTCCGCGTGCCAGCTGGCTTCGTCGCCAGGCAGCACATACACACCGCTCATCTGCAGCAGGGGTTCGTTGGCGTGGGCGCCCGGGGAGAAGGCGCAGAGCGTGGCGAGCGCCGCCGCAAGCAGCCCGGTCAGGCGCACCGCGCTTTTCATGGGCCGAACTCCCCCGCCGGGTTGCCGCCTTCGCCTGCGACCGGTTCCGGCGCGGGCGCAGGTTCCGGAGGCGGGGGAGGGGCGTATTCGACGGCGCCGGAGTCGGTGGCGGCGGTTTCGGTCGCGACCGGCTCGGGTTCTTCCTTGGGTTCGGGGTGCTGCGACTGCGACTGCGGCTCTGCGGCGGCCGGTTCCGGTTCCGGCGCGGGCGCGGGTTCGGCAGACGTCGTCACCTCGTGGTCCAGGGCAGCGGCTCGATGGCGCTCCACCCGCGGCGCCTGGTTGTGTGACGGGCCGTGCGCAGTCAGCCCCAGCGGCGCCGGCACGAGGCCGGTGGCGACGCAGGCTGCCGCTCCGCCGGCGGTGCCGATGCAGACGGCGGCGACCTTGGCGAGGGCGGCGATCCCCATCCCGCCCGAGCCGCCGCTCGCCGTGACCTGGGAGACGGCGTCGCCGCCGCCGAAGCGACCCGCCCATTCGGTGAGAGCGTCCTGCGCCCGTTCCCACAGCGAGCGGTCCAGCGGCAGAGCCGGCGCCAACGCCGCGGCGGCGGCCGGCGCGGCGCGGTAGGCGCGCAGCGTCGCCCGGCAGTGGGCGCAGGCGCGCAGGTGCTCGCGCAGCTCGGCGACCTCCGCCTTCTGCGCCTTCCCGTCGCAGAAGGCGGAGAGCAGCGGCTGCAGTTCGACGCACCGCTGCCCCGCTTCGCTGCGCAAGATCAGCTTGCGGAATCGCTCCCGCCCCTCCGCTAGACAGCGGTTGATTTTCGTTTGACTGAACCCGGTGATCTGCTCGATCTCGACGTACGAGTATCCCTCGGCGAGCAGGGTGAGAGCCCGCAACTCCTGCGGCTTCAGCGCTTGCAGCGCCTCCCGGCTGCGGGCGATCGCCTCCCGTCGCTCCGCCCGTTCCGGCGGCCCGTCTCCCTCGGCGGGCAGGAGGGAGACCCAGTCTTCGCAGCCGGGCTCGGAGGTCAGCGCGGCGGGGTCGGCGAGGGTGCGTTCGCGATCGCGCCGGATCGCCAGCGCCCTGTGTTTGAGGACGGTCTGCGCCCACTTGATCAGCTCGCGCGGGTCTTCGCTGGGGGCGTCGCGGAGCAGCAGCTCAAGCGTGTGCTGAAGTGCATCCTCGGCGTCGTCGGCACAGAGCGAGTAACGGCGCGCAATTCGTCGCAAAGTCGCCTCATTTCGAGCGAAAGTCTCTACAGCCGCCCGCTTGCGCGCGCCAGTTTTCACCGCTGCTCTCCCCCCTGCCGCTTTAGATTTCTGCATCGGACATTTGCAGCGTCAGGTAGGGAGGGAGCGGTTCTCTCCCCCCACCTGGACGGATTCCTCAAATCGAAAGTTCGGAAATTGCAGCCGGAACCGGAAGAACGTCCAGGCGAAGCCGCCCGCTAGGATCGCCCCGTGAGCACTTGCATAGTCACCGGCGGCGCCGGCTTTCTCGGTTCTCACCTCTGCGAGCGCCTGCTCGGGGACGGGCATCGGGTGATCTGCATCGACAACCTCGAGACGGGGTCGTTGGAGAACATCGCTCACATCCGTGACGATGCGTTCGAGTTCCGCAACATCGACATCACGGAGAAGGTCGAGATCCCCGAGGCGGTCGACTTCGTCTACCACCTCGCCTCGCCGGCCAGTCCGATCGACTACCTGCGGCTGCCGCTGCACACGCTCAAGGTCGGCTCGCACGGGACCCACCACATGCTGGGAGTGGCCAAGTTCAAGCGCGCTCGCTTCCTGATCGCCTCAACCAGCGAGGTCTACGGCGACCCGGAGGTCCACCCGCAGAAGGAGGACTACTGGGGGCACGTCAACCCGATCGGCCCGCGCGGCGTCTACGACGAGGCCAAGCGCTACGCCGAGGCGATGACGATGGCCTATCACCGCCAGCAGGGGGTCGACACGGCGATCGTCCGCATCTTCAACACCTACGGTCCGCGCATGCGCGCGCACGACGGCCGCGCGATCCCCACCTTCCTGCGCCAAGCGCTGCAGGACCGGCCATTGACGGTCTTCGGCGACGGCAGCCAGACCCGCAGCTTCTGCTACGTCGACGACCTGATCGACGGCATCGTCCGCCTCGCCGAGTCGGAGGTCCACCTGCCGGTCAACATCGGCAACCCGGACGAGTTCACCCTGCTGGAACTGGCGAAGACGGTGATCGAGGTGACCGATTCGCGCTCGGAGATCGTTTACGAGGCGCTGCCCACCGACGATCCCAAACAGCGCCGCCCCGATATCACCCGCGCCCGCGACCTGCTCGGCTGGGAACCGACGATCGAGCTGAGCGAGGGCCTGCGGCGGACGATCGACCAGGCCGGCATCGAGCGCCTGGTCGGCGCCTCGGACTAGCCACCGCCTGTCGCATACGGCGATCTCTCGCTGGCCGCCACCGGTTTCAGCCCCGTTGAGCAGGGGTAGGCGAGTATCCGAGAGTACCCAGTTACGACCCAGCAGTGCTCCGCGCTGTTATAGGGAACTAGAGGAGACGTACACATGAAACAGTTGAAGACGCTCGGCCTCGCCGCCATCGCGGCGCTCGGCCTGATGGCGCTGGCCGGCGCCGGCACGGCTTCGGCCACGGAATTGTGTTCGACCAACACCAGCCCCTGCACGGGCACGGTCTACACCAGCGGCACCGCCGTGGCGGCGAAGCTGAAAGCACTGACGGTGGCGACCCTGACAAACCCGATCTCCAATGTGATTTGTCAGAAATCCACGACCACGGGTAAAACGACCAGCACCGGCGCGAAAGGCAGCCCGGTCACGGGCACCGTCGAATCGCTGGGATTCACCGAATGCAAAACGGCCAGCGGGGTCGCGTGCACCGTCAACACGCTCAATATCCCGTATAAAGCGTCGATCGCGGCGACCACGAGCGGTAACGGCACGCTCACTGTTACCAGCGGCGGTACCGGCGAACCCGGTGTGACAGTTGAATGCGGGAACCTGATCAGTTGCACGTTTACGACCGCGTCTGCCTCGCTGGAAGTGCTCGGCGGGAACGGGGCGATAGCGAAAGCAAATGGAATCGGACTTGCGCCGAAAGCAACGAAAGAACACCTCACCTGTCCGCTAGAAGCGCACTGGGACGCCGAATACGAAGTGACGGCACCCAAGCCGCTGTTCATCGTCAATCCATAACGGGAGTCCGGCAGCAGCAACCTGCTAACCCCGGCGCGAAGCGCTGGAGCAAGGAGAAGCACACATGAAGCAGTTGAAGATGCTCGGCCTCGCCGCCGTCGCGGCGCTCGGCCTGATGGCGATGACCGGCGCCGGTACGGCCTCGGCCACGGAATTGTGTTCGACCAACACCAGCCCCTGCACGGGCACGGTCTACACCAGCGGCACCGCCGTGGCGGCGCAGCTAAGGGCACTCACGGTGTCGACCCTGACAAATCCGATCTCCAATGTGATTGCCCAGCGATCCACCTTTGCGGGTAAAACGACCAGCACCGGCGCGAAAGGCAGCCCTGTCACGGGCGTAATCGAAACGCTGACCTTCACTGAAATCAAAACGGCAAGCGGAGTCACATGCACGGTGAAAACGCTCAATCTCCCGTATAAGACGTCGATCGCGGCAACCGGAAACGGTAACGGTACGCTTACCATTTCTAGCGGCGGTACCGGCGACCCCGGTATAGGGGTTGAATGCGGGACTCTGATCAATTGCACGTTCTCGACCGCGTCCGCCGTGCTGGAAGTGACCGGCGGCAATCCGGCGATAGCGAAAGCAAATGGGATCGGGCTCGCGCCGAAAGGCCTCACCTGTCCGCTGGAAGCGCATTGGGACGCCGAATACGAAGTGACGGCACCGAAGCCGCTGTTCATCGTCAATCCGTAACGGAAGGGCGGCAGCAGCAACTCGCGACCCGGCGCGGAGCGCCGGAGCAAGGAGAAGTACAGATGAAGCAGGTCAAGATGCTCGGCCTCGCTGCCGTCGCGGCGCTCGGCCTGATGGCGATGACCGGTGCCGGTACGGCTTCGGCCACGGAATTGTGTTCAACCAATACCAGCCCCTGCACGGGCGTGATGTACCCGCCCGGCACCGCCGTGTCGGTGCAACTGAAACCAGGCACGGTGGCGACCTGGACAAACCCGATCGCCAACGTGACTTGCCAAAAATCCACGATCGGGGGTAAAACGACCAGTACAGGAGCAAAAGGAGTGGCGGTCACGGGCGCAATCGAATCGCTGGCATTCAGCGAATGCAAAACGGCAAGCGGGGTCGCATGCACCATGAGAACGGCGAATCTCCCGTATGCCGCGTCGTTCACGGCCACCGGAGGCGGCAACGGTACGCTTACAGTTACCGGCGGCGGCACCGGTGACCCCGGTGTGGCGGTCGAATGCGGGTTCGTGATCAATTGCACGGTCACGACCGCGGATGCCTCGCTGGAAGTGACCGGCGGGAATCCGGCGATAGCGAAAGCAAATGCGCTTCCGTTCACGCCAGCCGGCGTCACCTGTCCGAAAGAAGAGCATTTGGACGCCGAATACGAAGTGACGGCACCCAAGCCGCTGTTCATCGTCAATCCGTAGGAAGGACGGCAGCAGCACGGAAAAGGGGCGGCCCGGAGGCCGCCCCTTGATGCAGCGGGCTTAGCTGCGACTACTGCGTCTGGGCGGTGAAGGAGAAGGTGCCCAGCGGGTTGCCGGCCGTGATGTGGTCTTTTTCCACTCGTTTTTCGGCTGCTTCTTTGGCTTTCGCTTTGGCGAATTCTTCTTCGGCCGCTTTTTCGGCCGGGTTTGCGGATTTGCATTCGTTCGGCAGCGCTTCACACGTAGCGATGAAGGCACCACCTTCGAAGTAGGCCTGGTAGACCTTCACGAAGCCCTCCAGCACTTCAGCCGAGATCGGCTGCAGCGTCGCCTGGGCATTTTTCACGGTGACCTGCCGGTTCGTCACGTCAGTGGTGACCGTCGCACCCGTCAGCGTCAGATCGGCGATCGAGCTGCGCCCGAGGTTGCCGAGGTTGAGTTTTTCGCTGGCGTTGGATTTGGCGACCACTTCGACCGAAACGGTGTGAGCCGAGAGGTCGACGTAGAAGTTGCCCAGCGTGATTTCCGTTTCCAGCGCCGTGGTGGGGCTGGTCGGCAGTTTCTGCGCCAGCAGGAGGCCGCCGATGGTCTGGACCTGGCCAGCCGTCGCGCTCGGAGCGATATTCCCGCCACTGATCGGGAGTTCGTAGTTGCCGAGACCTTTTTCGGTGGTCGGGGCAATGACTTTCGCTTCGGTTTCGACGTCTTTCAGCTTTTTCAGCAGTTCCAGGTTGGCGTTGAAGCTGACGTTGCCGCCAGGAACGATCGTCACCGTCGCCGGCTGCTCTTCAGCCACCGAGGAGGCGATCAGCTTGTTGCCCTTGAACACTTTGGTACCGAGCTTCTTGTTCAGCTTTTTAGCCGCCGTGTTGGTCAGCTTCATCTTTTTGATCACGGCCGAGACGCCGAAGCCGGCGCGGGTGAAGGTGTAGCCGCCGACGGTGGTGATTTTCACCTTCTTGCCGGCGACCTTGCCGAAGAGGCCCTTTTTGACCGTGTTGAGGCTGAGGCCCTTGACCTGGGTGCTCTTCTTGCCGTGCTTGAACTTGAGGCCGCCGCCGAGGTTGAGCGTCCCCTGCCCGTTGGTCGGGTCGAGTTCGCCGCCGGTGACCTTGAAGGTCAGCTTGCTGCCTTTGACCTTGGCGGAGCCGACCTTGCTGATTTTGACTCCAGCTTTCTTCAGCGACTTCACGAAGCCGCTCTTGAGGGTGATGGTGGCAGAGCCACTCGCGACCGGATCGGGCGCGGCAGAGGCGAAGGGAGCGAACGCCAGCAGCGCGAACAGCGCCGCCGCCATAAACGCGGCGGACAGCTTTGCTCCCCGAGCCATCCGTGGCTGGTTTGCTTCAGTCATATGGATATATACCTCCGTTGTTGCCGCCCCCTGCTTGTCCCTTTCGGGCGACGTACGGCAGTTGATTTTGTAGACAGGTTATTCCGGGACTTCGATGTTTACAACCCACTTCGGCGGCCAAGGTTCCGGTCCCTGCCGCGATCCCGCCGGCAAGCACCCGGGGGCGCCGCCCCAATATCCTGCTCTGGATGGCGATCAGTGACGGCTCCGGGGCCCAGGAGGCCCACCGCACGATCGCGCCCGTGGTCGGCCCCGACGACGAGCGCGTCTTCACCGACTCCGGCATCGAGATCAAGCCCCTCTATGACGAGGGCGACGTCGCTGCCGGCCTCGAGGAGCGCCTCGGCGAGCCGGGGCAGCCGCCCTTCACCCGCGGCATCCACGAGGGGATGTACCGGGACCGGCTTTGGACGATGCGCCAGTACGCCGGCTTCGCGACGCCGGAAGACACTAACGAGCGCTACCGCTACCTGATCGAGCACGGCTCGACGGGCCTCTCGATGGCCTTCGACCTGCCGACCCAGCTCGGCCGCGACTCCGACGACCCGCTCTGCGAGGGCGAGGTCGGCCGCACCGGCGTGCCGATCGACACGATCGAGGACATGCGGATCTGCTTCGAGGCGATCCCGCTCGACCAGGTCTCGACCTCGATGACGATCAACGCCCCGGCGGCGATCCTGCTGCTGCTCTACGAGCTGGTCGGCGAGGAGCAGGGGGTGCCCTCGGAGAAGCTGCGCGGCACCGTCCAGAACGACGTGCTGAAGGAGTACATGGCCCGCGGCAACTACATCTACCCGCCGGAGCCGACCATGCGGCTGACGACCGACATCTTCGAGTACTGCCGCGAGAACGTGCCGAAATGGAACACGATCTCGATCTCCGGCTACCACATCCGCGAGAAGGGCTGCTCGGCCGTGCAGGAGGTCGCCTTCACCCTCTCCAACGCGATCGCCTACGTCGAAGCGGCGCTGGAGCGGGGGCTGAAGATCGACGAGTTCGCACCGCGGCTGGCCTTCTTCTTCAACGGCCACAACAACGTCTTCCAGGAGATCGCCAAGTTCCGCGCGGTGCGGCGGATGTGGGCGAAGATCGTCGCCGAGCGCTTCGGGGCCGAAAACGAGAGCTCGATGAAAATCCGCTTCCACACCCAGACCGGCGGGGTGACGCTGCAGGCCCAGCAGCCGGAGGTCAACATCATCCGCGTCGCCCTGCAGGGCTTCGCCGCCGTCTGCGGCGGCACCCAGTCGCTGCACACCAACGGCTTCGACGAGGCGCTGGCGCTGCCGACCGAGCGCTCGGCCCGGATCGCGCTGCGCACCCAGCAGGTGATCGCGTATGAGTCCGGCGCGGCCGACACCGTCGACCCCTTCGCCGGCTCCTACTTCGTCGAGTCGCTGACCGACGAGGTCGAAGCACGCGCCTGGGAGCTGATGGACAAGGTCGCAGAGCTGGGCGGCTCGGTCGAGGCGCTGGAGTTCATGCAGCGCGAGATCGAGGAGTCGGCCCTCTCCTACCACGAGCGCTACAAGACCGGCCAGGACATCATCGTCGGGGTCAACAAGTTCGTCACCGACCAGGTCGACGACGTCGACATCCTCAAGGTCGACCCCGAGTCCGAGCAGCGCCAGCTGGCCCGCCTGCGGGCCTTCAAGGAGAACCGCGACCAGGCCGAGGTCGGGGCCAAGCTCGAGTCCCTGCGCGACGTCGCCCGCGGCGAGGGCAACCTGCTCCACCCGATCCGCGCCGCCCTCAAAGCCAACGCCTCGATCGGCGAGGTCTGCGGCGCCATGCGCGAAGTCTTCGGCGAATACAAGGGCGGCGCCTTCTTCTAGGCGCGATGGCTGAATTAGGACCCCTATAGGGGGCAAAACTCAGCAATCGTCAAGGCTGAACGTTCCCTGTCAGGTGCCCGGGGCGAGAAGGAACGCGCTCGCGTCAGTGGAAGCGGGGGGCATGATCGAGGTCTCGCGGACGTTGATGAAGTCCGAGCCTGAGCTGGCGGAGCTGGTGGCAGGCGTCGAAGGCGTTGAGGTGACGATGGCCGAGAAGGGCTTCGGCACGCGGGTGCAGCTGCGGGCAGACGAGGGATCCGGCCTGCTCGAAGCTGACCTCGAAGCCGTGCTCGACCGGCTGGCGGAGCCGCAGCGGCGGCCGTTCAGCTGATCCGGACTGCCGTTTCCGCCCCTGAGGGCACCGCGGACTCGGCGCAAATAGAATGCCGCGGCCCGCTCGCAAGCCACCTAGGCGGGCGCTGACCCATCGATGCGTGAGAGAAACCCGGAAACCCACGAGGAGAAGCTCGCCTACCTGCGGGAGCTGCGCGAGGCGGCGATCCACTCCGCCTCCGAGGCAGCGGTCGAGAAGCAGCACGCGAAGGGCAAGCTGACCGCGCGCGAGCGGATCGAGAAGCTGCTCGACCCCGGCTCCTTCGAGGAGCTCGACACCTTCGTCCGGCACCGGACCTACGACTTCGAGATGCAGAAAAACCGGCCCTGGGGCGACGCCGTCGTCACCGGGCACGGCACGATCGACGGCCGCACCGTCTTCGTCTTCTCCCAGGACTTCACCGTCTTCGGCGGCAGCCTCGGCGAGGTGATGGCGGAGAAGATGTGCAAGGTGATGGACCTGGCCGCCCAGGTCGGGGCGCCGGTGATCGGCATCAACGACTCCGGCGGGGCGCGGATCCAGGAGGGCGTCGTCTCGCTCGGCGCCTACGGCGACGTCTTCGTCCGCAACGTCAAGTGCTCGGGCGTGATCCCGCAGATCAGCCTGATCATGGGGCCGTGCGCGGGCGGCGCCGTCTACTCGCCGGCGATGACCGATTTCATCTTCATGGTCAAAGAGACCTCGCACATGTTCATCACCGGCCCGGAAGTGATCAAGACCGTGACCGGGGAGGAAGTCGAGTTCGAGGAGCTCGGCGGCGCGATGAGCCACAACTCGAAGTCCGGCGTCGCCCACTTCGCCGCCGAGGACGAGGAGAGCTGCCTCGAGGACGTGCGCTACCTGATGAGCTTCCTGCCCTCGAACAACCTCGAGGCGCCGCCCCGGTTCGAGCCGACGGACGACCCCGAGCGCGAAGACACCGAGCTCGACACGCTCGTCCCCGACGACCCGCAGAAGCCCTACGACATGCGCGACGTGATCGCCCGCGTCGTCGACGACGAGGAGTTCTTCGAGGTCCACGAGCACTTCGCGAAAAACATCGTCTGCGGCTTCTCGCGCCTCGACGGCTACCCGATCGGGATCGTCGGCAACCAGCCCGCCTTTCTCGCCGGGGTGCTCGACATCGAGGCCTCCGAGAAGGCGGCCCGGTTCGTGCGCACCTGCGATTGCTACAACATCCCGATCCTCACCTTCACCGACGTTCCCGGCTTCCTTCCGGGCACCGACCAGGAGTGGAACGGGATCATCCGCCACGGCGCCAAGCTGCTCTACGCCTTCACCGAGGCGACCGTCCCGAAGCTCACCGTCGTCACCCGCAAGGCCTACGGCGGCGCCTACGACGTGATGAACTCGAAGCACATGCTGGCCGACTACAACGTCGCCTGGCCGACGGCAGAGGTCGCGGTGATGGGCCCCGAGGGGGCGGTGAACATCATCTACCGCAAGGACATCGCCAGCTCGCCGACCCCCGACGAGCGCCGCCAGAAACTGATCGATGACTACAAAGCCCACTTCGCCAACCCCTACTCGGCGGCGGAGCGCGGCTACATCGACGACGTGATCGAGCCCCGCCAGACCCGCCCGAAGCTGATCCGCGCCCTGCGGATGCTGCAGACCAAGCGCGTCGACCAGCCGAAGCGCAAGCACGGCAACATCCCGCTTTAGGTTTGAACTCCCGCCGGTGCGGTGACGTAGGTCGGGTAACCGGCTGATCGCCGGACACCAAGAAAGGAGCCCATTATGAGACGGTTGCTCTTGGCAGCCATCATCGCCGTGCTCGTCCTCGGTGTCTTGTCCCCGGTCGCGCTCGCTGGAAAGGGAAATCCATCGGGCACGGGCCCACCCAGCCAGTCGTGTCAGGAAATCGAGGCGGAAGGCGGGACCGTTCCCGGTCACTCGTCCTCCTCGCCCGGCTCTCCCTTCAACGAGCCGGAACTCAACAGCGAAGAAGGGGGAACCGGAGGCCAGCACTACAACGAAGGCTCGCAGTACGACGTGGCCTGCTTCCACGTCTCAAAGCGTTAGCTGACCCTGGCGTTCGTCCTTTTCTAGGCATATGCCCGGGAAAGGACGAACGCCGCCTCTACGGCATCGCCGTTGCCTCGGTCTCGATCCCGCCAGCGGCGGCGCCACCACCGCCGCGGCCGCCGGTGGCGCCGCCCTCCTCGCTGGAGAGGCGGTGGGCGAGGTAGACGGGGACGATCGAGATCAGGATCACGATCACGGCGACGGCGTCGACGATCGGCAGCTGGTTGGGGCGGAAGAGGTTGCGGAAGATCCAGATCGGCAGGGTTTCTTCACCGGCGCCGATCGTGAACGTGGTGACGATGATCTCGTCGAAGGAGAGGGCGAAGGCGAGCAGGGCGCCGGCGCCGAGGGCGCTGCGCATGTTGGGGAAGGTGACGAGGCGAAAGGTCTGCCAGGGGTCGGCGCCGAGGTCGGCCGAGGCCTCCTCGAAGGAGCCCGACATCCGCCGCAGGCGGGCGATCACGTTGTTGTAGACGACGACGATGCAGAAGGTGGCGTGGCCGACGATCACCGTCATCAGGCTGAGGCTGATGCCGAGCACCTGGGTGAAGGTGTTGCTGAGGGCGACCCCGGTGACGATTCCCGGCAGGGCGATCGGCAGGATCACCAGGAAGGAGACGGTCTCGCGGCCGAAGAAGCTGAAGCGCCCGACCGCCAGCGCCGCCAGCGTCCCCAGCACGATCGCGATCGTCATCGCCACCAGCCCCGCCTCGACCGAGGTCAGCAGCGCTTCGCGCACGGTTTCGCTTTCGAAGGCCTTGCTGAACCATTCGGTGGTCAGGCCCGGCGGCGGCCACTTGAGGATCTTGCTCGAGTTGAAGGCGTAGATCCCGATCACGATCAGCGGGACGTAGATGAAGGCGAGGCCGAGGCCGACGGCGGCCCGAAGCAGAATCTGTGCTCGTCGGGAAAGCCTCATGGTCAGACGTGCTCGAAGGCACCCAGCTTGCGGGCGACCGAGAGGTAGGCGATCATGACGACGATCGGGACCAGCGCCAGCGCCGCGGCGAAGGGCTGTTCGGTGGTGATGAAGTTGAAGATCGTGGTGCCGATGAACTGGCTGTTGGAGACCAGCCGGGGGGTGATGAAGTCACCGAGCGAGAGCGAGAAGGTGAAGATCGAGCCCGCCACCACGGCTGGGAAGGCGAGCGGCAGGATCACCCGCCGGAAGGTGGTGAAGGGGGAGGCGCCGAGGTCCTCGGAGGCGCTGATCAGCGAGTTGGGGATGCGCTCGAGGCCGGCCCAGATCGGCAGGATCATGTAGGGCAGCCAGAGGTAGCTGAGGACCAGCCAGACCGCGGTCAGCCCGTAGCCGGGCCCGTGCAGCCCGAGCGGGTTGAGAGCCCAATTGATGACGCCGTCTTCGGAGAGCATCGTCCGCCAGGAGAGCACCTTGACCAGGTAGCTCGACCAGAGCGGCATCAGCACCGCGACCACCAGCAGCGCCTTGCCGCGCCGGCTCGCCACCTTGGCCATGTAGAAGGCGATCGGGAAGGCGATCACCGCGTCGGTGACCGTCACCAGCGCCGCCGTGCGCACCGTGCGCCAGATGATTTCCCGGTAGACGGGTTCGTTCCACAGCCGTTCGAAGTTTTCGAAGCTGAAGCCCTTGACGAGTTCGCCGCTGACCGGGTCGACGGTCCAGAAGGCGGTGATCAGCAGGACCGCCAGCGAGCCCAGGTAGAGGATTACCAGCCACGCTCCCGGCGCCGCAAGCAGCGAGCCGACCTGCAGCCGGCGGCGGCCGTGAAAGAGGTCGGCGAGCCTGCGGCCCGCCGACCTCCTCAGTGCGACTGCTTCGGTCGCCATCCCACCCCGAGGCTTGGCGCCTAGCCTTTGATTTCGGTCCAGGCGCGGACCCAGTCGTTGTAGTTCTTACAGTCGGTTTCCCCGTTGCCGCAGTCGGAGACCGGGGTCTGCCAGTAGTAGACCCGCTTCCAGAAGCCGGGGTTTTCCGCGTGGTATTTGGCGCAGAAGCCGGCCTCCTTGGTTTCTTTGCAGGCCAGGCTCTGGGCCGGGGCCTCGCCGAAGAATTCGGCCACTTCCGCGTTGACTTTCGGTTCGATTATCCAGTTCATCCACTCGTACATGCAGTTGGGATGCTTGGCTTCGTTGCTGATCATCCAGGTGTCCGACCAGCCGGTCGCCCCCTCCTTCGGCAGGAAGCCCTGGCTGGCGGGGCTGGCGGCCATCGGTTCCCCTTCGCCTTTCAGGGCGAAGTACTGGTACTGCCAGGTGGTGCCGACGAGGTTGTCGCCGGCGGCGAAGGCCTGGATCTGCTTCGCGGCTTCGCCCCAGTATTCGCCGACGTAGGGGTGCTGTTCCTTCATCAGTTCGACCGCGGCGCTGAACTGTTCTTCGTTCAGCTCATAGGGGTTTTCGATCCCCAGGCTCGGGTCGTGGTACTTGAGGTAGACCGCGCCTTCGGCGATCGACATCGGGTCGTCGTACTGGCTGATCTTGCCCTTGTATTTGGCGGCGACCTTCGGGTTCAGCGTCACTTCCCAGGAGTCGGGCGCCGGCTTCACCTTCTCCGAGTTCCACATCAGCAGGTTGGCACCGCGGCCGTGCGGGATGCCGTAGTGGACGCCGTTGAAGGTGTTGTAGGGCTGGTTCTTGAGGTCGGAGAAGACGGTCTTGTAGTTGGGGACGAGGCTGACGTTGACCGGCGCCACGTCGCCGCCTTCGACCAGGCGGGCAGTGGCGTTGCCGGAGGCGGAGACGCCGTCGTACTGACCGGTCCGCATCAGCGCCACCATTTCGTCGGAGGTGCCGGCGACCTTGTCGCTGACCTTGCAGCCGGTCTTCTGTTCGAACGGCTTCACCCATTCGGGTTCGACGTAGCCGGCCCAGGAGATCAGGTTCAGCGCACCCTCGCCTTTGCCGAGCTTCTGCAGTTCTTCACCGCTGCCGGCGCCGGTGGTGCCGCCTCCGCTCCCGCCGCCGCAACCGGCGAGGACGAGCATGAACGCGACCAGTCCGTGGACGACGAGCCACGCCGTCCTGGCAGGGTGAGCATCCCTTCTCCTCATTGTGCAACCTCCTGTTTCGTTGACTTCTCACCGAGGGTGGCCGCGTGCTCCGGCCGCCAGCCGACGAGGACCTCGTTTCCCTGCCCGGGCAGCGCGCCCGCGGACGCGCTGTCGGTGTTCTGCTTGACCAGCTGCAGCTTCTCCCCGGAGTCCAGCTGGACCGTGAAGCGGGTGACCATGCCGGCGTAGGCGACGTCGACGACGCGGCCGGTCTCGGTGTGGAGGCCGTCGGCCGCGGCGCCAGGCGCGAGCAGCTCGATCTTCTCCGGCCGGATCGTCATCCGCTCGCCGTCGCGCTCGATCAGGTTGGAGACGCCGACGAAGCCGGCGACGAACTCGTTCGCCGGCTGCTCGTAGAGCTCCAGCGGCGGGCTCACCTGCTCGATCCGCCCTTGGCTGAAGACGGCGATGCGGTCGCTCATCGTCAGCGCCTCGTCCTGGTCGTGGGTGACGTAGACGAAGGTGATCCCGACCTCCTTCTGGATCGTCTTCAGCTCCGTCTGCATCTGCTCGCGCAGCTTCAGGTCGAGGGCGCCGAGAGGCTCGTCGAGGAGCAGCACCCTGGGCCGGTTGACGATCGCCCGCGCCAGCGCGACCCGCTGCCGCTGGCCGCCGGAGAGCTCGCCCGGTCGGCGCTCGGCGTAGCCAGGCAGGCGGACCATCTCCAGCGCTTCGTCCCGCCGCTTGGCGCGCTCGGCCTTGCCGACCTTCGCCACCTTCAGCCCGTAGGCGACGTTGTCGCCGACGCTGATGTGGGGAAAGAGGGCGTAGTCCTGGAAGACCGTGTTGACGGCCCGGTCGTATGGGGGGACGCCGCTGACGTCCTCGCCGGCCAGCTCGATCGTGCCGCTGGTGGGCTCCTCGAAGCCGGCGATCATCCGCAGCGTCGTCGTCTTGCCGGACCCCGAGGGTCCCAGCATCGTGAAGAACTCCCCCGGTGCGATCTCCAGGTCGATCCCGGCCACCGCGACAACCCCGCCATAGTGCTTGGCAAGGCCGGAGAGCCGGATGTCTGGAACCGCCGCGTCTATGTCATGAAGTTATCCGGAGCGGTGCGGAAAGTAAGGCCAAACTGGCCCGCAAGGCTTAGCCGACTTGTACTAAGGGTTGGTTGGTAAGGGAGCCGGTGACCCCCTTCACTCAACTTGCTCGGGTGGGACGTCGCCAGCCATCCGAGAGCCGCTCGACCGAGAAGTACAAGCCGTTCAGGGGGTCACCGGCTCCCTTTGCAATCGGGACTGGTACTTCGGGCAAAGCCTCCGGCCCGTCCCTCGGCAGCTAGCGTGCAGGAGGCGTCCCGCGCGGCACCTGGCCGGTCCTCACCGCGGATGGCTTGGGGAGGAGTACCCCCTCCGAACGGCTTGTACTTCTCGGTCAAGGCAATCTCGGACGGCCGGGGCCGATCCACCCGAGCAAGTTGAGAGAGGAGGGGGTACTCCTCCCCCTACCGATTGCGGCTAATACCCGGCCGGGTGCCGCGCGACGAAGCCTTCGTTGGTGAGAAGTTCTTCGTGCCAGCGGGGGCCGGTTTCGCCGTTTTCATCGCCGGCGGTGTCCCAGCGGAAGCCGGCGATGACGGCGTAGGCATGGCCGCCGTTGGCGTAGACGGTGATCCAGCGGCCTTCGCCTTCGAGGCCCCAGCTCTCGAGGGGACCGGAGGGGAGGGGGCTTTCGAGGAATTTGCCGCCGTGGAGGGCGAAGGAGACGGAGCCGGAGCAGTCGTAGCCGCGGTCCCACCAGCGGGCGTGGCCGCCGCCCCAGATATACGGTTTGCTGCGGATCTTGTTCGCCGCGGCGATTACCTGCTTGATGCGCGCAGGGGCGCTTTTAGGCGGGATCAGCATGCCGTCGGGCAGCAGCTTCGCCTTCGCGGTCGGGGTGCAGACGTCGACTTCCGTGGCGGACATGCCGCCGGTGTCGCAGCCGGCGAAGGCGCTGCCCGGGGCGATTAAAGCGGTGGCAGAGAGGGCCACGATGAACGCCAGCCCAACCTTCAACCTGAAGTTGTGAAGCAAACCGATTCTCCTTCGTCGGCCTGCGGGGTTAGCTGTCGGGCTGGCGCGAAAGGAGCTTGCGCCCCCACCTATCAGGTGGGCTCGCCCCGAAAACGTGGTTCCCCCGCTCCCCATCCGCTCTTGGCTTCGGGGATTAGGCGCTTCGGTTATCGAACGGCGGCAGTGTAAACGATTACACGGCGTCATGGCTCACAAAACGCAAATATTTAGAAAAAGATCCCGCTCTCATCGGGAATCTCTTCGACGCGGGGGCTGGTAGCTTGCGCGCTGGGATGAACCTTTCGGGCCGCAAAGCGCTCCTCACCGGTGCCACCGGAGGGCTCGGAAGGGCGATGGCAAAGGCGCTGGCCGAGCGCGGCGCCCAGCTGATGCTGAGCGCGCGCAACCGCGAGGCGCTGGAGGCGCTCGCCGCGGAGCTGCCCGGCGACGGGCACCGTGCCCTGCCCGCTGACCTCGCTGAGCCGGAGGCCGCGGAGCGCCTTGCCGCCGAGGCGGCCGGCACCGAGATCCTCGTGGCCAATGCCGGCCTGCCCGGCGCCGGCCGGCTCACCGACTTCAGCGCCGAGGACGTGAAGCGCGCCCTGCGCGTCAACCTCGAGGCGCCGATGCTGCTGGCCCGCGCCCTCTACCCGGCGATGGTCGAGGCCGGCAGCGGCCACCTCGTCTTCGTCTCCTCGCTCTCGGGCAAGGCCGCCAGCCCCCGTACCTCCGTCTACAACGCGACCAAGTTCGGCCTCCGCGGCTTCGCCCTCGCTCTCCGCGGCGATCTCGCGTCGATGGGCGTCGGCGTATCGATCGTCTCCCCGGGCTTCGTCCGCGAAGCCGGCATGTTCGCCGAGTCGGGAGCGAAGCCGCCGGCCGGAATGGGGACCGCCACGCCGGCCCAGGTCGGCGCCGCCACCGTCAAGGCGATCGAGCGCGACAAGGTCGAGTTGGCCGTCGCCCCGATCCAACAGCGCGTAGGCGCCCACTTCGCCCTGATCAGCCCCTCCCTCGGCGTCAAAGCTCAGAGTGGCTCAGCCGGCCAAAAGGCGGCCAAAGCGATAGCCGACGGCCATCCCCCGGACAAGCGCTGAAGAGGCGATTGCCTAGGATGGAATCGTGAGCAGCGATTCCTTCGGCGCCCGGTCCATCCTCGAAGTCGGAGGGCGCGAGTTCGAGATCTTCCGCCTCGACGCTTTGCAGGACCGCTTCGACGTCGCCCGCCTGCCTTACTCGATCAAGGTCATGCTGGAGAACGTGCTGCGGCTCGAGGACGGCACTTCGGTCAGCGCCGATGATGTCGAGGCGATCGCCTCCTGGGACGCGGGCGCCGAACCCCGCGCCGAGATCCCCTTCCAGCCCACCCGGGTGCTGATGCAGGACTTCACCGGCGTCCCCGCTGTCGTCGACCTGGCGGCGATGCGCGACGCGATGGACGAGATCGGCGGCGACCCGGCCGCGATCAACCCGCTGGTCGACGTCGACCTCGTGATCGACCACTCGGTCCAGGTCGACGCCTTCGGCAACGAGCGCGCCTTCGCGGTCAACGCCGAGCGCGACTTCGAGCGCAACCGCGAGCGCTACTCCTTCCTCAAGTGGGGCCGGCAATCGTTCGCCAACTTCCGCGTCGTCCCGCCCGCTACCGGCATCTGCCACCAGGTCAACCTCGAGTACCTCTCGCAGGTCGTCTACAGCCGCGAGAACGGCGGCGTCCTGCAGGCCTACCCCGACACCCTCGTCGGCACCGACTCGCACACGACGATGGTCAACGGCCTCGGCGTCCTCGGCTGGGGCGTGGGGGGGATCGAGGCCGAGGCGGCGATGCTGGGGCAGCCGATCTCGATGCTGCTGCCGCAGGTGGTCGGCTTCAAGCTCTCCGGCGAGCTGCCGGAGGGGGCGACCGCGACCGATCTCGTCCTCACCGTCACCGAGATGCTGCGCGAGCGCGGCGTCGTCTCCAAGTTCGTCGAGTTCTTCGGCCCGGGCCTGCCGACCCTCGGCCTCGCCGACCGCGCCACCCTCGGCAACATGTCGCCGGAGTTCGGCTCGACCTGCGCGATCTTCCCGGTCGATGCCGAGACCCTGCGCTACCTCGACCTCACCGGCCGCCCGACCGAGACGATCGAGCTGGTCGACGCCTATGCGCGCGAGCAGGGCATGTTCCACAGTGAGGATTCCGAGGACCCGGTCTTCTCCGAGCTGCTCGAACTCGACCTCGGCGACGTCGAACCGAGCATCGCCGGGCCGAAACGGCCGCAGGACCGGGTGCCGCTGGCGCAGGCGAAGGAGTCGTTCCTGGGGGCGATGTGCGAGCTCGACCCCGAAGCCGCCGGGGAAATGGGCAATGGCCGCGACGAGGCGATCGAAGAGTCCTTCCCCGCCTCCGACCCACCGGCCGAGATGCATGACGACGAGCGCGGCAAGCCGCGGCCCGCGGTCAGCGCCACCGCCACCGCACCGCGCACCGGCGACGCGGTCGCGGTGACGCTGGAGGACGGGACCGAGATCGAGCTCGACCACGGGCGCGTCGTCATCGCCGCGATCACCAGCTGCACCAACACCTCCAACCCGAGCGTGATGATCGGCGCCGGGCTGCTCGCTCGCAACGCCGTGCAGAAGGGTCTGCAGCGCCAGCCCTGGGTGAAGACCTCGCTCGCCCCCGGCTCGACCGTCGTCACCGACTATCTCGAGCGGGCGGGACTGACCGAGTACCTCGACGCCCTCCAGTTCAACCTGGTCGGTTACGGCTGCACCACCTGCATCGGCAACTCGGGCCCGCTGGCGCCGGAGATCTCCGCAGCGGTGGCGGAGAAGGACCTCGCCGTCTGCGCCGTTCTCTCCGGCAACCGCAACTTCGAGGGCCGGATCAACCAGGACGTGAAGGCGAACTACCTGGCGAGCCCACCGTTGGTTGTCGCCTACGCCCTCGCCGGCCGCATGGACATCGACCTTCTGAACGAGCCGCTCGGAGAGGGCCAGGATGGCGAGCCCGTATTTTTGCGGGACATCTGGCCCAGCGCCGAGGAGGTGAAGCAGATGGTCGGCTCCTCTGTACAGGCGGAGATGTTCAAGCGCAACTACGCCGAGGTGTTCGCCGGCGATGAGACGTGGAACGCGGTCGAGGTTCCCTCCGGTGACCGTTACACCTGGCCTGAGTCCACTTATGTGCGCCGTCCTACCTTCTTCGAAGATATGCCGGCTGAGGCGCCCGGCGTTTCCCCGATCACCGGCGCCCGCGCGCTCGCACTGTTGGGCGACTCGATCACCACCGACCACATCTCACCCGCCGGGGCGATCAAAAAAGAAAGCCCCGCCGGCCGCTGGCTGATGGATCAGGGTGTGGAGGTCAAAGATTTCAACTCCTACGGTTCTCGCCGGGGCAACCACGAGGTGATGATCCGCGGCACCTTCGCCAACATCCGCCTTCGCAATCAGCTCGTAGATCGCGCCGGCGGCTACACCCGCCACTTCCCCGACGGCGAGGCCGAGCTATCGATCTACGACGCGGCGATGCAGTATGCCGACGAAGGTGTCCCCCTCATCGTGCTGGCGGGCAAGGAGTACGGCTCCGGCTCCTCGCGCGACTGGGCGGCGAAGGGAACGCGGCTGCTCGGGGTGCGGGCGGTGATCGCCGAGAGCTTCGAGCGCATCCACCGCTCCAACCTGATCGGGATGGGGGTTCTGCCGCTGCAGTTCGCCGCCGGCGAATGCGTCGCCTCGTTGGGCCTAAGTGGGGATGAGAACTTTGACATCGGCGACCTCGAAGAGGGGGAGGCGAAGACTGTGACCGTCACCGTTCGCGCCGATGACGGAACCGAGAAGCAGTTCGAGGCGACCGTCCGGCTCGATACCCCGGACGAGGTCACCTACTTCAGAAACACGGGTATCTTGCAAACGGTGCTGCGCAAACTCAAAGAGTAGGTGCAGCGGGGCCGCGGGAGGCAGGGGGGTCCGCGCGACCCTCGCTGCACCTGCGCGTCGGTAGCCAGGGAGGGATGCCGACGCGGCCGTTCCCCTGGCGGGACTGCCCTGAGGAACAGTCAGGGTTTAGCTATACCGACTTATTCCCGGGCGGTCAAGCCGAATCGATCGCTTTTAGGAACGTTCTGAGGCGCTTTCCGGTGTGAATTTTTGAGAACTGCGTTGTTCACGGATTCCCCAGCCCTTGCGCTCGATCAACTCGATCCCGATCACGCTGCCGACCGGCCCGACCGGGGTGAGCGTGGCGGCGAGCAACGTATATGGGGCCTCCTTACGGATGCAGGCGATCCAGATCACCACACAGAGGGCGACGAACCCGAGCCCGTGGGCCCAGCCGAACAGCATCGTCTCGGTTTCGAACCCCGGCGCCAGCCAGAAGACGATCAGGCTGGTGAAGATCGCCAGCTCGACCCAGGAGAGCCGCTTGACCCAGACGAAGAGCTCGCCCGGCATGGGCTTTTCGAACGGTTGGCGCGCCAAAGCCGCTCAGGCTCCAGGGGTGAGCGCGGTGAGGACGATGCGCTCCTGCTCCCGCGCGTGGGCTCCGGAGTAACCCTCGCCCGGGCTGGCGCGCCCCTGCCGGCCGATGTAGGTGAGGGTGACGCCCTCGGGCAGGACGTCGGGCATGCGGCGGGACATCACCTTCCAGGCGCCCATGTTGCGCGGCTCCTCCTGGACCCAGGCGATCTCCTTGAGGTTTGGGTAGGAGGCGATCAGCCGTTCCAGCTGTTCCTTGGCGAACGGGTAGAGGACCTCGACCCGGGCGATCGCCACGTTCTCGGCCCCGGCCCGGCGCTCGCTGGCGTCCATGTCGTAGTAGACCTTGCCGGTGCAGAGGACCAGGCGCTCGACCTTCTCCCGGCGCTCGGCGGCGGTCGGGTCGTCGAGGGTGAACTGCAGTTCGCCCTGGGTCAGCTCCTCGAGGTTGGCGGTGGCGCGGTCGAGGCGCAGCAAACCCTTCGGGGTGAAGACGATCAGCGGCCGCGGCTTCTTGATCAGCGCCTGGCGGCGCAGCAAGTGGAAGTACTGGGCGGCGGTGGTGGGGTTGGCGATGCGGATGTTGCCCTCGGCGCCGAGGGCGAGGAAGCGCTCGATGCGGGCGCTGGAGTGCTCCGGCCCCGAGCCCTCGTAGCCGTGCGGCAGCAGCATGGTGAGGCGGCTCGTCTGGCCCCACTTCGACTCGCCGGCGACGATGAAGCTGTCGATGATCACCTGGCCGGCATTGGAAAAATCACCGAACTGCGCCTCCCACAGCACCAACGCGCTCGGGCTCGCCGCCGAGTAGCCGTACTCGAAGCCGAGGCAGCCGGTCTCCGATAGCGGGCTGTTGTAGAGCTCGAACGGCGCCGCGGCGTCCTCGAGGTGCTGCATCGGCGTGTATTTGAGGCCGGTGTTCTCGTCGTGGAGGACGAGGTGGCGGTGGGAGAAGGTGCCGCGCTCGGTGTCCTGGCCGGTGAGGCGGATGTGGACGCCCTCGCTGAGCAGTGAGGCGAAGGCCAGCGCCTCGGCCTGGCCGAAGTCGATCCCGCCCTGCTCCAGCGCCTCGACGCGACGCGCCAGCGGACGCCGCAGCTTGCGGTGGACGTTGAAGCCCTCCGGCGTCTTCAGCAGCGCCTCGTTCAGCGCGCGCAGCTGGGTCGCCTCGACCGCGGTGTGGACGGGCGGGCTCGCGGTGCGGTCGAGCAGTTCGCCGGTGCTGGTGGTGACGCCGGTGACGGTCGGGTCCTCGTACTCGCCGGCCTCCATCTTCTCGCGCAGCGCCTTCAGCGCCCCCGACATCTCCGTGTGGCGTTCGTCGGAGACCTTGCCGACCTGCTCGGCCGACACGGTTCCCTCGCCGATCAGCTTCTCGGCGTAGATCTCCGAGACCGGCGGGTGGCCCTTGATCTTCGTCGCCATCGTCGGTTGCGTGTAGGCGGGCTCGTCGGTCTCGTTGTGGCCGAAGCGGCGGTAGCCGATCACGTCGATGACGATGTCGCGGCACCAGCGGTCGCGGTAGGCCATCGCCAGCCGGACCGCGGCGACGCAGGCCTCGACGTCGTCGGCGTTGACGTGGATGATCGGCACGTTGAACCCCTTCGCCATGTCGGCGGCAAACGGGGTGGAGCGCGCCTCGTCGGGGTCGGTGGTGAAGCCGACCTGGTTGTTCTGGATCAGGTGGATCGTGCCGCCGGTGGTGTAGCCGGGCAGCGACTGCAGGTTGAGCGTCTCGGCGACCACGCCCTGGGCGGGGAAGGCGGCGTCGCCGTGGAGCAGCACCGGCACCGCCCGCTTCGGATCGTGGCTCAGGTTCGGGCCGTCGAAGTCCTGCTGCAGGAAGCGGGTGCCGCCGGTGACGACCGGGTCGACGAACTCGAGGTGGCTCGGGTTCGGGTAGAGCCGGACCGAGATCTTCTCGCCGTCGGCCGTCTCGTAGACGCCGCGGTGGCCGTAGTGGTACTTGACGTCGCCGGTGCCGCCGTGGGGGATCGCGGCGACCGCCTTCACCGCCTCGATCTGCTTCGATCCCTCGAACTCGGCGAGGATCGACTCGACCGAGCGGCCGAGGTTGTGGGCGAGCACGCTGAGGCGGCCGCGGTGGGCCATCCCGAAGACGACCTCCTCGGCCTCGGCCCGCTGCGCCAGGGTGACGACTTCGTCGAGCATCGGCACGATCACGTCGAGCCCCTCGATCGAGAACATCTTCTGCCCCAAATACGCTTTCTCGAGGAAGCGCTCGAACTGGAAGACCTCGATCAGCCGGTTCAGCAGGCGCTGTTTCTCCTCGTCGGCGAGGGGCTGGCGGTGGGCGCCGGTCTCGATCATTTCCCGCAGCCAGATCCGCTGCTGGTGCGAGGAGAGGTGCTCGACCTGGTAGCCGATCGGGCCGCAGTAGGCGTCGCGCATCCGCGGCAGCGCCTCCAGCAGGGTTTCGCCGGGGACGCCGATGCGCAGGATCGAGGCCGGAATCCGCGCCATCAGCTCCGGGGTCAGGTTGACGTTCTCCGGCTGCAGCGCCGGATCGCCCTTCGGTTCGGAGCCGAGCGGGTCGAGGTTGGCGGCGAGAACGCCGTGGGTGCGGTAGGCCTTCAGCAGCGAGGTCGCCGCCTGCACCGCCTGCAGCAGCTCTTCGTCGATCTCGCCGGGGGCGGTCGTCGGTTCGGCGCTGGGCGGGGCGGCGGTGAGCGGCGGCGCCGAGGCGGAGGCGGGGTGGGCGTTGGTGACGACGGCAGTTTCGAAGTCGAGGTCCTCGGCGACCGACTCGTAGAACTCGTCCTCGCCCTGCAGCAGCTGCTCGACCCGGCGCAGGAAGGCGCCCGACTCGGCCCCCTGGATGACGCGGTGGTCGTAGGTCGAGGTCAGCGTCATGACTTTGCTGACGCCGACCTGCTTCAGTCGTTCGGGTGAAGCGTGTTTCCACTCCGGCGGGTAGGCGATCGAGCCGGTGGCGATGATCGCGCTCTGGCCGCTGAGCAGGCGCGGCACCGAGGCCATCGTGCCGATCCCGCCGGGGTTGGTGAGGCTGATGTTGGTGCCCTGGAAGTCGTCGGCGGAGAGCTTGTTCTCGCGCGTTTTCGCGATCAGCTCCTCGTAGCGGGTGTGGAAGCCGGCGAAGTCGAGCTCGTCCGCGCCCTTGATCGCCGGGACCATCAGCGAGTGCGAGCCGTCCTTTTTCTCGACGTCGACGGCGATCCCGAGGTTGACCGGGTTGCCCTCGATCGCGAACGGCTTGCCCTCGCGCTGCTCGAAGACCCGCACCATCACGGGGAAGTCCTTGGCCGCCTGCACGATCGCCCAGGCGACCAGATGCGTGAAGGAGACCTTCAGCCCCCGGTCCTTCAGCACCGCATTGATCGCCTTCCGCTTCGCATCCAAAGTGTCCACCGCGATCGTCCGGAACGAGGTAGCAGTAGGAACCTCCCTGCTCTGATCCATCGCCTGAGCGAGCATCGCGGCCGCGCCTCGAAGCTGTTTGGCCTCCCCGAGAGCCGGCGCGGCCACGCCATTCCCGCCCCCGTTGGCCGCAGCGATCACATCCTCTTTGGTGACCTTCGACCCTGGACCCGATCCACTAACCGAGCCTAGATCGACGCCGTGAGCCTCAGCAACGCGCCGCGCAACGGGCGTAGCTCTGACATCGGCGCCCGAGCCGTTGCCTTGTCCGTTTGAGCCCTGGGAGGAAGACGCCTCTCCGGTGGGTGACGTCGTAGGGGGGACCCCCTCCTGCTTTGCAGGTGGGGGTGGGTCCCCTGCGGCGGCAGGACCCGCCGGCTCAGCGCCCTGTCCCACACCGGTTTCCATTTCGGCCAAGGGCGCGCCAACCGGGACCTCATCATCGACTTGAGCGACGAGCTTCGTGATCACCCCGTCCATCGGCGCCGGCACCTCGGCATCGACCTTGTCAGTCGACACCTCGACGATGGTGTCGCCCTCCTTGACCGCGTCGCCCTCGGCAACGTGCCACTCGAGAACGATGCCCTCGGTCACCGACTCGCCCATCTCGGGCATTGGGATCTGCACGGTGGCCGTCTCAGGCATCTCTTGTTTGCAGTCTAAGGAAAGAGGTTTACGGGGACCTCAAGCGAGATACCCTGCAACGACATGAGCTACTTCGTCACCGGCGCGACCGGGTTCATCGGTAGACATTTGGTTGAGCGGCTGCTGCAGCGCGAGGGCACGATTTACGCCCTTGTGCGGGCCGGCTCGCGCGGGCGGCTGGAGGAGCTGCGCACCGGCTGGGGGGCCGACGGCGCCCGCATCGTGCCGATCACCGGCGATCTCTCGCAGCCCGGGCTCGGGGTCTCCGAGGAGGACCTGCTGACGATGCGGGGGGAGATCGACCACTTCTTCCACCTCGCCGCGATCTACGACCTCACCGCCGACGCCGAGGCGCAGGAAGTGGCGAACGTCGAGGGGACGCGCCACGCGATCGAGCTCGCCGGCGCGCTCGAGGCGGGGATCTTCCACCAGGTCAGCTCGATCGCCGCCGCCGGCCTCTACCGCGGCGTCTGGACCGAGGACATGTTCGACGAGGCCGAACGGCTCGACAACAACCCCTACTTCCGCACCAAGCACGAGTCCGAGCGGCTGGTCCGCGACGAGTGCCAGCGGCCCTGGCGCGTCTACCGCCCCGGGATCGTGGTCGGGGACTCGCGCACGGGGGAGATCGACAAGATCGACGGGCCCTACTACTTCTTCAAGAGCCTGCAGCGGCTGCGGCGAGTGACGCCGGCCTGGCTGCCGTTCGTCGGCATCGAAGGCGGCGAGATCAACATCGTCCCGGTCGACTACGTGGCGGCGGCGATGGACCACATCGCCCACAAGCCGCGCCTGAACGGGCGCGCCTTCCACCTCACCGATCCCCGCCCGCACCGCGCCGGCGAGGTGATCAACATCTTCGCCAAGGCCGCCGACGCGCCGCAGATGGCGCTGCGGCTCGACAGCGACGTGACCGAGCCGGCGACCGGGGCGATGCGGACGGCGCTCAAACTTTTCCCGCCTGCCAGGCGTGCCGCCAAGGTGGCGCTGAACCAGCTGGGGCTGCCGCCGGAGCTGCTCACCTACGTCGATTATCCGACCACCTTTGACTCAACCCAGACGCAGCGGGCGCTGAAAGACTCCGGCATCGAGGTGCCGCCGCTGGAGAGCTACGCGGCGCGGGTCTGGGACTACTGGGAGCGCAACCTCGACCCCGACCTCTTCCACGACCGCTCGCTTTCGGCGGCGGTGCGGGGAAAAGTGGTGCTGATCACCGGCGCCTCCTCGGGGATCGGCAAAGCGACCGCGGTAAAGGTCGCCGACGCGGGGGCGACGGTGCTGCTGGTCGCCCGCTCGGTCGACAAGCTGGAAGAGACGAAAGAGGAGATCGTCTCTGCCGGCGGCACCGCGCACATCCACCAGTGCGACCTCTCCGACATCGACGACATCGAGCGGATGGCCGAGGAGGTGCTCGCCTACCACGGCCACGTCGACATCCTCGTCAACAACGCCGGTCGCTCGATCCGCCGTTCGATCGCGCTCTCTTATGACCGCTACCACGACTTCGAGCGCACGATCCAGCTCAACTACCTGGGGGCGGTACGGCTGATCCTGGCGCTGCTGCCGGCGATGCGGGGGCGCAAGCAGGGCCACATCATCAACATCAGCTCGATCGGGACGCAGACCAATCCACCGCGCTTCTCCGCCTACGTCGCCTCGAAGGCGGCGCTGGACGCGTTTGGCCGGGTGATCGCCTCCGAGGTGATCGACGACAACGTCCACATCACCACCGTCCACATGCCGCTGGTGCGGACGCCGATGATCGCGCCGACGCGGATGTACGACATGTTCCCGGCGATCACGCCGGAGGAGGCGGCCGAGATGATCGCCAAGGCGATGATCAACCGGCCGAAGAAGGTGGCGACGAGACTCGGTCAGTTCGGCGAGCTGATCTACGCGGTCGCCCCCAAAGCCAGCGACTCGATCCTCAACACCGCCTACAAGCTCTTCCCCGACTCGCAGGCGGCCAAAGGGAAAAAAGACGAGGCGCGGGACAAAGCCCCTTCGACCGAGGCGGTGGCGTTCGCGCATCTGATGAAAGGCGTCCACTGGTAGCAGGGACCGGCCGCGGCGGCGCGGCGGGCCCTGTCGCCGATTTTGGGCCCACCACCCGGCGAGATCAATTCCGTGGTTCCTTATGCACGTATACGGTGCGAAAAGAACCACGGAACCGAATGCGATGCAGGAAGAGTCATTCTGTGGTTCGAAACGCACGCTATGGGTGCGAAAGGAACCACGGGATTCCGTGTAGCTTGGTCCCGATGGTGGAGCGCAGGCTCAAGCACTGGGGGTGGGGGTATGAGGATCAGGCGCCTAGCTCTACGCAGCTGAGGGAGGCGGCGGAAGGGATTCGGGGGCGGTTTGGATTTGGCGGTGAGGTGGAGAGGCCGGTGCCGCTGGACAAGGTTGAGCTGGGGACGCCGCGGCTGAAGCGGCCGAGCGGGTTTGGGGACCTGTTCTCGGATGGGCACTATGAGCGGGTCTCGCACGCGCTGGGAAAGGCCTACCGAGACGTGGTGCGGGGGTTCTATGGGAAGTTCGAGAACCCGCCTGATCTTGTTGCCTTCCCGCACGACGAGTCCGAGATCGAGGCGGTGCTGGGGTGGGCCGAGGCCGAGGGGGCAGCGGTGATCCCCTTCGGCGGCGGCACCAGCGTCGTCGGCGGGGTGGAGCCGCGGGTGGGGGAGCGGCCGGTGGTCTCGCTGGACCTGCGGCGGCTGGACCGCGTGCTGGAAGTCGACCCCACGTCGCTGGCAGCGCGAATCCAGGCGGGAGCGACCGGCCCGGGGCTGGAGGACCAGCTGCGCGAGCACGGCCTCACCCTGCGCCACTTCCCGCAGTCCTTCGAGTACTCGACCCTCGGCGGCTGGATCGCGACCCGCGCCGGCGGTCACTTCGCGACGCTGGAGACCCACATCGACGACCTGGTCGAGTCGGTGCGGGCGATCACCCCGCGCGGCACCTGGGAGAGCCGGCGCCTGCCCGGCTCGGGCGCGGGTCCCTCGCCCGACCGGATGCTGATCGGGTCCGAGGGCATCCTCGGCGTCATCGCCGAAGCCTGGGTGCGGGTGCGCCCGCGGCCGCAGTTCAAGATCTCGGTCGGCGTGCGCTTCGACGACTTCTCCGCCGCGACCGGCGCCGTCCGCGAGATCGCCCAGTCCGGCCTCCACCCCTCCAACTGCCGCCTCCTCGACGCCGACGAGGCCGGCCTGACCGGCGCCGGCGACGGCAGCGCCCACCTCCTGCTCCTCGGCTTCGAGTCAGCTCACCACCCTGTAGACGCCCCGATGCACGAGGCGCTGGCGATAGCCCGCAACGCGGGCGGTACCCCCGGTGACCTCCGCACCACCACGCCGACGGGCCTAAAAGACGCCTATATGGCGAAAAATCGGCCCATCGGCAGTGGGGATGAGCCGGTGGATGCTTGGCGCGGGGCGTTTTTGCTGGCGCCTTACCTGCGGGACACGTTCGTCGCCTGCGGCGTCCTTTCGGAGACCTTCGAGACGGCGATCACCTGGGACCGGTTCGAGGAGTTCCACGCGACGGTGATGGAGACCGCCCGCCGCGCCGTTTCCGAGGTGAGCGGCGTCCCCGCCGACGGCCCCGGTCCGCCTCGCGTCAGCTGTCGCTTCACCCACGTCTATCCCGACGGCGTCGCTCCCTACTTCACCGTCCTCGCCCCGGCGATCCGCGGCGGCGAGGTCGAGCAGTGGGACGAGATCAAGGCCGCCGTCTCCGAGGTGGTCATCGAGGGCGGCGGCACCATCACCCACCACCACGCCGTCGGCCGCGACCACCGCCCCTGGTATGACCGCCAGCGCCCCGCCCCCTTCGCTGCCGCCCTCCGCGCCGCCAAGGCCGAGCTCGACCCCGCCGGGATGCTCAACCCCGGCATCCTGATCGACCCCGCCTAGCGCTCGAAGCCGTCCAAAATCCCGGCCAGAGCAAGGATTGACCCCGGCCGGCGCTACCCTTTCGCGACTCGCATTCCCCGCCCGGGTAGCTATGAGAGGTGCCCGAGCCGCCGCCCGTTGATGGAAACGATCACCTCCGAACAGCCCACCGTGCCCGTCGAGCCCACCCAGCCTGAGCCCGAGACCGTGGTGCCGCGGCGCTCGCCGCTGCGGGCGGCGATCAAGACCGGGCGGCCGAAGGAGTGGATCAAAAACGTCTTCGTCTTCGCCGGCCTGCTCTTCTCCGGCAAGTTCACCCACGGGCACGACGTGCTGGATGCGGTCATCACCTTCTTCTGCTTCTGCTTCATCTCCAGCGCCGGCTACTTCGTCAACGATCTGATCGACGTCGAGCTCGACCGCAAGCACCCGGAGAAGCGCTTCCGCCCGCTCGCCGCGGGGGAGCTCTCGGAGCGCGCGGCGATGACGATCGCCCCGGCCCTGGCCGCCGTCGCGATCGCGATCGCCTTCGCCGCCGTCAACTGGCAGGTCGGCCTGATGGTGGTCGGCTATGGGGTCGCCCAGGTCGCCTACAGCCTCGGCCTCAAGCAGATCGTGATCATCGACGTGATGACGCTGGCCGGCCTCTTCATCCTCCGCGTCGCCGCCGGCGCCAGCGCCGTCGAAGCCCACGCCTCCGAGTGGCTGATCCTCTGCACCGGCATGCTCGCCGCCTTCCTCGGCTTCACCAAGCGCCGCCAGGAGGCGGTCTCCGAGCTGCATGAGGGCACCGCGACCCGGCCAGTCCTCGAACACTATTCGCTGCCCTTCCTCGACCAGATGGTCTCCCTGGTCACCACCGGCACCGTGATCAGCTACTCCATCTACACCGTCAACTCGCCGCTGATCGGCAGCCAGATGATGCTCACCATCCCGCCCGCGGTCTACGGCATCTTCCGCTACCTCTACCTGATCTACGACCGCTCCGACCAGCGCTCGATGTCCGGCATCATCGCCGGCGACCGCGGCATCCAAGCCGCCGGCGCCGCCTTCGCGATCATCGCCTTCCTGCTGCTCTACGTGTTCAACTAGAGACCCGGCCTAAAACTGGCAAGGATGTCCTGCTGGTGTCTGCTGAACCAGCTAACTTCCATCAGCGGCAACCTATGAGGGAACTTATCTCTGGAATGCCGGAATTTGCGCCAAAGCATCAACTGCAAGGTCCTGACTCTGCAAGGTTGTGCTTCGGCGGAAGAGAAAGATCATTAGGAAGCTCCATATCGCTCCAAGGCGAATCAATGACCGTTCCCGTTTGCAGCGGCAAAAACTGGCAAATCCTTGCTGACAATGAGCCGGTGATCGACCACGGCCGTAGCAAGACCATTTGGTTGCAAAACGCAGATGATCCAAATGACTTAGGGCTTTTCAAGTCTCGCGACGAGAACGCACCCTCAACGGAGGTCTACTCCCTAGGGATGGAGCGCGTTGCATATGCCCTCGGGGACGCTCTTGGTTTTCCAGTTGCGCCAGGTGTGCATCTCGAGGAATTTGATGGAGAGCCTGGAGTGATCTCCTGTCAGATCGCTAATTCCGTTAGTTGGAGGGAATTTGAGAGCAGAAAGCTCTCGCATGAAGGGATTGTCAATTTGGCGGCGGTCCCGGAATACATCGCTTTCGATATTTGGCTGGCGAACATAGACAGGAGCCCGCGCAATATTCTTCTTCAATCGGTGCCGCCAGTCGTAGACGTAGCCAAGGCTGATCGGTTTTCCTTCCATCTCATCGACCATGGGTTCTCTGGACTTTGGCCCGTCGCCAAGCTTGGCAGTGATCCAAACGAGCCAGTGTCCTTCGTGAACCTTGGAGATGGGACCACGGTGAGGGAGGATCTTGTCCGTGAAGTTATGCCTCCCGCCTATTGGCACCTCTTCGCGTCAATGAACGACAGCGATCGCGTGGTGATTCTTGATGGGATCAGGAGCGTGAACGATGATCTCATCGATGCAGCGATAGACGACGTGCCCGATGCCTATATGACGGAGCGGGAGCGGAGCTTGACCGCGGAGTTCCTAAAGAAGCGTCGAGATAATGTCGATGCATTAAGCCATGCACTGCTCTGAGAGACGGCTGCTAAATTGGGTGGTCGGCCTTCGAAAAGGAGTTGAGCAATGCCTAGATATGCCGTAGTCGGAGCGCTAGATGCAAGCGCCCTTCCAGTTGGACTTGTCGTTGAAGATGAGGATTGCGTGCGCGTCGAGGCTCTTGACGATTATGCACTTCCAACGTGCATAACGGAGCCATATCGCGTCCTTCAGCGCGATCTCACGGAGGTCATCTACAAGCCAGGGGATAGCGGCTACTTCGATCAGGTTCTCGTCGAGCTTTCGAGGCAAGCTGCCATCGGAGAGCAAGGAGAGATTCCGTTTCCTAGCGAAGCCGCTCTTCTGAGTCTCTTTTCAGAGAAAGTTCTCAAGCCCCGTTTGCAGAAGGCAACCCGCGGGAGCTACAGGCCTCCCTCTCGGGAAGTTGTCTTCCAACCGAAGTTTCGCAGGCCCCGTCAGCGGGTTGAGAATCAATGCCTCAACCACTCGCCCTCTAGAGCGACTTATCGCGTTGCCGCCTAGCTTCATCCCCAACTCTGGGCAGCTTTCTGCTGCGTGGCTCAGCGACGTAGAGTTCCGCTACAACCCCGACTTTGAGCTCCAGGGAGGAATCCCGTACGACCTCGATGTTCAGCCCGAAACGACAGTTGGCCCAGAGGGGAGTCGTGCCGTCGTCCATGTCGCCATCCTTTGGGAGGGAGTAGATGAGACTAAGCATCCGTTTGAGCTGAAGATCGCTGTAGCAGGCCACTTCGACTGGGCGTCGGACATCGATGACGATTACAAAGAGGGATGGACCCGATTCAATGGGGTCTATCTCCTGTGGCCCTACCTTCGTGCGTATGTCACCTCAATAACGGCTCAATCGATAGGCGAGCCACTCGTTTTGCCTACGCTGGCTGTGCCACGCCCAGGGCCAAATGTTCCGATTGTTGCGGATCACGAGTTCGGGCTAGTGCGCGACGATCAAGAGGCCTAAGCCATCCCGACTTCGGGTGCCGGGCCTTCCATCAGGTAGAAGCGCGCCCTGCCGATCTCCTCGCCGTTGACCTGGACGACGGCGGCGTGGGGGCCGGCGGTGTTGAAGGTGGCGGTGGCGGCGATGGACATGACCAGGCGCTGCTCCTGGCCTTGGGGCAGGCCCGGCGGGCGGCCGGTCTCGAAGTTGGCGGTGAGGCCCTCGCCGAGTTCGACGCCGTCGGGGTCCTGGATGGTGACGACGAGCTCATGGGGGTCGTTGGTCTCGTGCCAGGCGATGTCGATGCCGAGGCCGATCGAGAAGGACCACTCGTGGGGCAGCTCGGGGAGGCGGAGGACGTTCCAGCCGCCGCCGGTCAGGTAGAGCTTGCCGTTGACCGCCTCGCTGTGGTCGCAGAGGAGGAGGAAGCCGATGTTCATGACGATCCTTCGCCCTCGGCGTAGGGGACGACCGGCAGGTCGGAGCGCAGTTCGACCTTGCCTTTGCGGGTGAACTGGAGGTCGATCGTCTCGTTCTTGCGGTAGGTGCCGAACAGGCCCAGGTACATCGCCAGCCAGCGGCCGGTGCCGACCTTCTCCTTGACGATCGGCCGGTTGAAGACGATCTCGCCTGCTTCGATCCGATAGCTCTCCCTGGGCTGCTCGACGCCGTTGATGAAGACGGTGAACGGCGGTTCGGCGCCGGCCGGCAGCCTCGCCCGCTCGCCGGCGGCGTAGCTGCCCTTGGGGATCTCGGTCTCGGTCCTGCTCATCGTTCCTGCGCTTCCAGAGTCTCCCGCACGAGGTCGAATGGCGTCTCGTGGTGCGTCGGATCGAGCTCCTCGCGGACCACCCCGCCCCTGAACGGCACGAACGTTCCGTCCCCGCGCACGTCCACCCCCGCCGCCGGCTTGCGCAGCAACCCCTTGCCGCTCAACTGCAGCCGCGCCTGCACCTGCTCCCCAGGCTCGTAGTCCCGCAACGACCGGACCGGTCGCGCCGGCCCCTCCGACCGAATAGCCAGAGCACGCTCCCGCATCTCTTCAACTGCCTCGCCGAGATCATCGAACTCCTGGTGATCAACGTCCGACCCGTGCCGGACGGTCAGCTTCCAGGGACGGGACATGAGCTGAGCCTACGAGAGGAGTGGGTGGGGTGTCCCTCTCCAGACACCGCTCGCTTATGGCTCGCGGTTGAGTGTCTGGAGAGGGACACCCCACCCACTCCCCACGCAAGCCCGCTGAACTCAGGCCCCGCGCCGAGGCCGCTTCGGGCGCCGCGCCGGCGGCCCGGTGATTTTTTCCGGCCCCTCGCGGTCGGCGACCGGGACGTACTGCAGCTCGCGCTCGCCGGTGTAGATCTGCCGCGGCCGGGCGATTTTCTTCTCCGGGTCTTCCTGCATCTCCATCCACTGGGCGACCCAGCCGGCGGTGCGGGGGATGGCGAAGATGACCGTGAACATGTCGGTCGGGATGTCCATCGCCTCGTAGATGATCCCCGAGTAGAAGTCGACGTTCGGGTAGAGCTTGCGCTCCGTGAAGTACTCGTCGTCGAGGGCGTGTTTCTCCAGCTCCTGGGCGATCTCGACCAGCGGGTTGTACTCGGTCGCCTCGAAGACCTCGTCGAGGTGCTGCTGGATGATCCGCGCCCGCGGGTCGTAGTTCTTGTAGACGCGGTGGCCGAAGCCCATCAGTTTCTCCTCGCGCTGCTTCACCCGCTCGAGGAAGTCGGGGACGTTCTCCGGCGACTCGATCCGCCGCAGCATCCGCAGCACCGCCTCGTTGGCCCCGCCGTGCAGCGGTCCGTAGAGCGCTGCCACCCCGGCCGCGACCGCCGAGTACGGGTCCACGTCCGAGGAGCCCACCCCGCGCACCGCGTTGGTCGAGCAGTTCTGTTCGTGGTCGGCGTGGAGGATGAAGAGGACGTCGAGGACCTTGGTCAGCGCATCCTTGGGGATGTGCCGAGCTTCAGTCTTCTTGAACATCATCGAGAGGAAGTTCTGCGCGTAGTTGAGCTCGTTGTCCGGGTAGACGTAGGGCAGCCCCATGTTGTGCCGGTAGGAGAAGGCGGCGAGGGTCGGCACCTTGGCGATCAGCCGCACCGCGGCCATGTAGCGCTCTTCCGGGTCGCTGATCTGCTTCGCGTCCGGGTAGAAGGTCGAGAGGGCGCCGACGCCGGCGAGCAGCATCCCCATCGGGTGGGCGTCGTAGCGGAAGCCCTCGAAGAACTGCTTGAGGTCCTCGTGGACGAAGGTGTGGTGGGTGATGTCGTAGACCCAGCGATCGAGCTGCGGCCCCGTCGGCAGCTCGCCGAAGATCAGCAGGTAGGCGACCTCGAGGAAGGTCGAGCGCTCGCAGAGCTGCTCGATCGAGTAGCCGCGGTGTTCGAGGACCCCGGCGGCGCCGTCGATGAAGGTGACCGCCGAGCGGCAGGAGGCGGTGTTGGTGAAGGCCGGGTCGTAGGACATCAACCCGAATTCGTCCTCGCTGACTTTGATCTGCCGCAGGTCCATGGCCCGCACGGTGCCGTCGGAAATCGGCACCTCGTAGCTCTTGCCGGTGCGGTTGTCGGTGATCGTCAGCGACTCGCTTCCGGTGGCACCGTCAGCGCGGCTGGTCGCGTCCTGGGTCTGCTGCTCGGTGGCCATCTCCCTCCTTCGGAAGCTCGGTTGTCGTGACTGGTCGGGGCCGACGAAGTATCGCAGTTCGCGCTCGGCGCCCTTGTTAACGCAGCGTGCGCCGGGCGCTCAGGCGCCGGCGACGGGGGAGCCGCCGAACTGCGTCATCGAGCGCAGGTCTTCGAGCCGCGCCTCGATCTCCTCGCGGCTCAGCCGCGCCACCCGCTCGGTCCCGAACTCCTCGACGTTGAAGGAGGCGAGCACGGTCCCGTAAGCCATCGCCCGCCGCAGCTCGGCGTCGCCCAGCTCGCCCTCGACGCTGTCGAGGTAGCCGAAGAAGCCGCCGGCGAAACTGTCGCCGGCCCCGGTCGGGTCGCGCACGTCCTCGAGCGGGAAGCCGGGCAGGGCGAAGAAGCCCTCCTCGGTGAAGAGCGCCGCCCCGTACTCGCCCTGCTTGGCGACGACCGCGCGCGGCCCCATCGTCATCACCGCGCGGGCGGCGCGGGCGAGGTTCGACTCGCCGGTCAGCTGGCGGATCTCGGCATCGTTGACGACGAGGCAGTCGACCTCGGCGATCGCCGCCGTCAGCGAGTCCTTCGCGGTTTCGATCCAGAGGTTCATCGAGTCGAGGCCGCTGAGCCGGGCCTCGGTGCACTGGGCGCGGACCCGGCGCTGCAGGTCGGGCTGGATGTTGGCGAGGAAGAGGGTGTCGGCCGCCTGCGAGGCCGCGGAGAGCTTCGGCTCGAACTCGGCGAAGACGCCGAGCCGGGTCTCCTCCGTATGGGCCACGTTGAGGTCGTACTCGTAGCGGCCGCGCCAGAAAAAGGACCGGCCGCCCTCGACCCGCTCGATGTCGTCGGTGACGACGCCGCGGCTTTCCAGCACCTCGAACTGCTCAGCGCCGAAGTCGTCGCCGACCGGCCCGACCGGGCGCACCTGGGTGAAGAAGCTGGCCGCGAGCGAGAAGTGCGTGGCGGCGCCGCCGAGCATGCGCTCGCGTTCCCCGAACGGGGTCTTGACCGCGTCGAACGCGATTGATCCGACAACCGTGAGCGCCATCGCGCAGGGAGCGTAAATGACCGGCCCTCCTCATTGCGTGGTTCCTTTCGCACGACATAGGTGCGAAAGGAACCACGAGACCGCGCCGCGGCGGCCGCCCTGCGAGACTCCGCGGCCAGTGAAGGCGATCCAGATAGAGGAGTTCGGCGGCCCGGAGGTTCTCCAGTACGTCGACCTTCCCGACCCGAGCCCGAAGCTGGGTGAGCTCGTCGTCAACGTCAAGCGCAGCGGCGTCAACTTCGCCGACACCCACGCCTCCCGCAACGACTACCTCGCCGAGCAGACCCTGCCGCTGGTCCCCGGCGCCGAGATCAGCGGCCAGCTGAACGACGGCCGCCGCGTGGCGGCGCTGCTCGGCAGCGGCGGCTACGCCGAGAAGGTGGCGCTGCCGCAGGCGCAGCTGATCGAGCTCCCGGACGGGGTCGATTACGACCAGGCGGCCGGGGGACTGCTGCAGGGGCTGACCGCGATGGCGCTGGTCCACCGCTGCGCCCGGATCGAGCCGGGGGAGACGATCGTGATCGAGGCCGCGGCCGGCGGCACCGGCACCCTCGCCGTGCAGCTGGCGAAGCGCGCCGGGGCGCGGGTGATCGGCCTCGCCTCCAGCGAGGAGAAGCGCGATCTGGTGCGCAGCCTCGGCGCCGACGCCGCCGTCGACTCCCGCGCCGAGGACCTCGGCGCCGCGATCCGCGTGGCCAACGACGGCAAGCGGGTCGACGCCGTCCTCCACATGAGCGGCGGCGAGGCCTTCGACGCCGAGCTCGGCGTCCTCGCGCCGCTGGGGCGGATGGTCGTCTTCGGGATCGCCTCGCGCGAGCAGCGCGAGGTCTCCGCCGCCTCGCTGCTGCGCGGCTCGAAGGCGGTGATCGGCTTCTGGCTCGCCCACCTGCTGACGTGCCAGGATCTGCTGGCGCCGATGATCGGCGATCTGTTCAGCGCGCTCGCCGCCGGCGAGCTGACGGTTACGATCGGTGAGGTCTACCCCCTCTCGGAAGCGGCGCGCGCGCACGAAGACCTGATCGCCCGCCGTACCAGCGGCAAGCTCCTCTTGGACCCCTCGTCCTGAACCCGAACCCAGTGACCGCCTTCAAAGACCTCGGCCTCTCGCCTGACATCCAGCAGGCGCTGGACGAGCTCGGCTTCGAGGAGCCGACGCCGATCCAGGAGCAGGCGATCCCGGAGCTGCTCGGCGGCCACGACGTGATCGGCCAGGCGCAGACCGGGACCGGCAAGACCGCCGCCTTCGGGCTGCCGCTGCTGCAGTACCTCGACCCGGAGAACGACGAGGTGCAGGCGATCGTCCTCACCCCGACCCGCGAGCTCTGCATCCAGGTGACGCAGGCGCTGCGCGCCTACGCCGAGCACCTGCCGATCGAGATCGTCGCCGTCTTCGGCGGCGCCCCGATCCGTTCGCAGCAGTCGCAGCTGCGCTCCGGCGCCCACGTCGTCGTCGCCACCGTCGGGCGGATGATGGACCTTATGTCGCGCCACTCGCTGGTCCTGACCGCGGCGCGCTACGTGGTCCTCGACGAGGCCGACGAGATGCTCGACCTCGGCTTCATCGAGGACGTCGAGAAGATCCTGCGGATGTGCCCGAGCGGGCGCCAGACGGCGCTCTTCTCGGCGACGATGCCGCCGCCGATCAAGAAGCTCGCCGAGGGCTACATGTATGACCCGACGACGATCCGGATCACGCCGAAGACGCTGACGGTCGACGCGATCCAGCAGGCCTACGTCGAGGTCCCGGCCAAGGAGAAGGCCGCGCGGCTGGTCGAGCTGCTGAAGGTCGAAGAGCCCGAGCAGGCGATCATCTTCACCCGCACCAAAATCGGCGCCTCGAAGCTGGAGAGGACGCTCAAGGACAAGGGCCTCGATGTGAAGGCGCTGCACGGCGACCTCAGCCAGGGCAGCCGCGACGGGGTGATGATCGCCTTCAAGGACCACCGCGTGCGGCTGCTGGTGGCGACCGACATCGCCGCCCGCGGACTCGACGTCGAGCACGTCACCCACGTAATCAACTACGACGTGCCGAACTCCTCGGAGACCTACGTGCACCGGATCGGCCGCACCGGCCGGGTGGGGCGGACCGGCCGCGCGGTCACCTTCGTCACCCCCGACCAGCGCGACGAGATCGCCCGCATCGAGCGCGACGTCAACACCACGATCGGCGAGTGGGAGACCCCGGAGGAGCGGCTCGAACACGCGCCGCGCCCGCGCCGCCGCCGCGAGAAGGCAGCGACCACGAACGGCAAGGCCACCAAGCTCTTTGTCAACCGCGGCGAGAACAGCGGCATCGGCGAGGAGGACCTGCGCTGGGCCCTGCGCGAGGGCGCCGTCCTCCCCGACGAGGCCGTCCACGACGTCCGCGTCCTGCACCGCTTCTCCTTCGTCGAGGTCGACCCCGACCAGGCCGAGCGCACCGTCGAGTACCTCGACGGCACCAAGCTCAAAGGCAAGGAAATCCGCCTCGAGATCGCCAAGAGCTGACTACGCGGTCAGCTCGGCGATGGTCTCCAGCAGCTGGTCGAAGTCGATCGGCTTGGTGATGTAGCCGCTGATCGCGATGTCGGTGGGGGCGTCGGCGTCGCCGGGGTTCTGGTGGGCGCTGACGATCAGGGCCGGGACTTCGCTGCCGGCGGCGCGGAGCTCGCGCAGGGCGTCGATGCCGGACTTGCGCGGCATCATCGCGTCGAGCAGGAGCAGGTCGGGGCTGCCGCCGTCGGCGACGCGGTCGAGCACCTCCTGGCCGTCGCAGGCGGTTTCGACCAGGTAGCCGGCCATTTCCAGCCGCGTCCGCATCAGCAGCAGGATCGTCTCGGAGTCGTCGGCGACGAGGATTGTGGGCATCAGCTCGCCTCCGCGGCGGCGCGGCGCTGGCCGCCGTCGCTGGTCACCCCGGCGGCCACCGGCAGGCGGACGCGGAAGATGGAGCCCTGGCCGGGGGTCGATTCGGCCACAAGGCTGCCGCCATGCAGGTCGACCAGCGATTTCGAGATCGCCAGGCCAAGGCCGGTGCCGCCGACGCGCTGCGTCAGCCCGGCGTCGCCACGGGTGAAGCGCTCGAAGATGCGCTCGAGCTGGTCTTGGGGGATCCCGGGTCCGTTATCGCTCACAGCTATCTCAACCTCGGTGCCCAGCGAGCGCGCCCACACCCCGATGGACGCTCCTTCGGGCGAGTACTCATGCGCATTCGTAAGCAAGTTCACCAGTATTTGGCGGATCCGGGCGGGCTCGACGTAGATCGGGGGCAGTCCGGGCTGGAGCTCTTCAGTCAACGACTGCTTGTCTGCCTCGGTCTGGGCGCGCATCGTACGCACCACGTCTTCGATCAGCGGCGCCACCTCGGCCGGCTGCGGTTTGATCAGGAGGCGGCCGGCGTCGCTGCGGGCGAGGTCAAGCAGGTCGTTCAGCAGCCGCACCAGGTGGCGGCAGTTGTCGAGGATCACCTCGACCGTCTCCGCCTGCTTCGGCGTCAGCGACTCGCGTTCCAGCATCAGCAGCTCGGCGAAGCCCTGGACGGAGGTCAGCGGGCTGCGCAGCTCGTGCGAGGCGGTGAGGACGAAGTCGTCTTTGAGGCGGTCGAGTTCGTCGCGCCGGCCTTCCTCGATCTCCAGCTGCGTCGCCATCTCGTTGAAGGCGGCGCCGAGGGTGGCCGTCTCGGAGAGACCGCCGACCTCGACCCGGACGCTGCGTTCGCCGGCGGCAAGGCGGCCGGCGGCGCCGACCAGCTCCTCGAGCGGGCGCCGCATCGAGGAGATCAGGCCGCTGAAGAGGAGCAGCGCTCCGGTCAGGCCGGCGATCAGCCCGGCGGCGACGAGCAGGGCGGTGTCGCGGGTGTCGCCGGAGATCTGGTCGCGCAGTTCGCTGCGGTGGCGGATCTGCTCGTGGACCACGGCGCGGGCGGGTCTGCCGCCGGTTCCCTGCGCGATCCGCACCCGCGCCGCCATCTCGGTCTGGTAAGAGCGGGCGATCGAGTCCTCGAATTCCTGCCGCTGCTGGATGAAGCGGGCGACGCCGATCACGGCCATCGCCGTGAGCACGGCAAAGCCGATCGCGAAGCCGATCCGGAGCCGGTTGGCGAGGGACGGGCTCAGCCGTCGATGGGATCGTGAATATGCTTGCGCCTCTATGGCTGACGAGGCTACCGACGCCGACGGCACTGTTGCCACTCCGGACGGAATCGAGCAAAAACCGCTTGAAGACTGGTTCGGCGCCAACGTCGCCGGGGTCCAGTTCCCGCTGCGCTTCGAGCGGATCGCCGGCGGGCACTCGAACCTGACCTACCGCGTCACCGACGCCGCCGGCGGAAGCTGGGCGCTGCGGCGGCCGCCGCTCGGCAAGCGGCTCGGCTCGGCGCACGACATGGGGCGCGAGTTCAAGGTCGTCTCGGCGCTGGGGAAGACCGAGGTGCCGGTGGCGCCGGTGGTCGGCCTCTGCGAGGACGAGAGCGTCAACGGCGCCCCCTTCTACGTGATGGAGTTCGTCGAGGGGCCGATCCTGCGCGGCCTGGCCGAGGCGGAGATCTTCCCCGAGGAAGGCGATCGGCGAGCGATCGGCGAGCGCGTCGCCGACACCCTGGTCCAGATCCACACGATCGACCCCGACGCGGTCGGGCTCGGCGACCTCGGCAAGAAGGAGGACTATGTCGCCCGTCAGCTGCACCGCTGGCAGGGACAGTGGGAGAAGTCGAAGACGCGCGAGCTGGAGCCGATCGACCGCGTCCACGAGGCGCTCGCGGCGCGCATCCCCGAGCAGGGGCCGGCGACGATCGTCCACGGCGACTACCGCCTCGACAACATGATCCTCACCCCGCAGGGCGCGGTGGCGGCGGTGGTCGACTGGGAGCTCTGCACGCTCGGCGACCCGCTCGCCGACGTCGGCCTGCTGATGGTCTACTGGCCCGAGCGCGGCGAGGACACCCTCGCCCTCGGCATGCCCGCCAACCTCGCCCCGGGCTTCCCCAGCCGCGAAGAGCTGATCAGCCGCTATGCCGAGCGCAGCGGCCGCGACCTCTCCCAGCTCAACTTCTACGTCGCCCTCGGCTACTGGAAGCTGGCGATCATCCTCGAGGGCGTCTACGCCCGCTACATCGCCGGCGGCTACGGCAAGGTCAACGAGGGCGTTGAGGCCTTCGCCCGCCTGGTCGAGCGCCTCGCCGACGAGGCCGAGCGGATCGAGCGGGGTGGCGAGTAGGGACTGCGTCTGGTGCGGCGCCCCGCTCGAGGACGGTGAACGGCTCCCCGGGCGCATTCGCTGCCGCCGCTGCGGCGCCGCGACCACTGATCCCTGGCCTTTGCCGGAGGAGCTCGACCGCGCTTATGCCGGTCCCTACCGGCCCGCCGACGGGCGCTTCTCTGGACCCGGGGACCGACTGCTGCGCCGGGCGCGCGCCCGGCTCGCGGACCGCCTCGACGCGATCGCCCCGCCGGGGCCCGTGCTCGACGTCGGCGCCGGCGAGGGAACACTGCTCGACGCCCTGCGCGCGGCAGGGCGTGAAGCCATCGGCCTCGAGCGGGAGGCGACGCGTCCCGGTGTCCTCGACCGCGACCTCGCCGAGATGGAGGGCGGGTGGGCCGCGGTCGTCTTCTGGCACTCGCTTGAGCACCTGCCCGAGCCGGCGCGGGCGCTGGAGCGGGCGCTGGCGCTGCTCGAGCCGGGGGGCGCGCTGGTGATCGCCCTCCCCAATGCCGACAGCCTCCAGTGCCGCCTCTTCGGCCGGCGCTGGTTCGCCCTCGACCCGCCACGGCACCTGGTCCACCTCGGCAGCAGCACGCTGCGCGTGCGGCTGGCCGATCTGGGATTGACGGTCGAGCGGGTCAGCTACCTCCGCGGGGGACAGGTCGTCTTCGGCTGGCTCGACGGCCTGGTCGGCGCGCTGCCGGGGCACCCGAGCCTCTACGACGCGATTCGCCGCCCCGCGGCGCGCTTCCGGCCGCTCTCACGCGGATGGCGACTGTTCGCTCTCGCCGCCGCCGCGGTCCTCTTGCCCGCCGCTCTCCTTGCCACCGCCGCCGAGGTGGCGCTGCGGCGCGGCGGCACCGTCTATGTCGAGGCGAGGGCGGACGGATGAGCGCGGGCGGCGAGAAGGTGGTGGCGGTGCTGCCGGCGCTGAACGCGGCGCGGACGCTGGAGCGGACGGTGGCGGCGATCCCACGCGACTTCGTCGACGAGATCATCCTCGTCGACGACCACTCGACTGACGAGACCCTCGCCCTCGCCCGCACCCTGCCGATCCACCTCGTCTGGCATCCCCACAACGCCGGCTACGGGGCCAACCAGAAGACCTGTTACCTCGAGGCTTTACAGCGCGAGGCCGACGTGGTCGTGATGCTCCACCCCGACGGGCAGTACGAGCCGGAGATGATCCCGGCGATGTGCGCGCCGATCCTCGCCGGCGAGGCCGACCTCGTCCTCGGCTCCCGCTTCGCCGAGCCCGGGATGGCACTCGCGCACGGGATGCCGCGCTGGAAGTACGTCGTCAACCGCTTGCTGACCGGGATCGAGAACCGGGTGATGGGGACGCACCTGACCGAGGCCCACACCGGTTACCGTGCCTACTCGCGCCGGTTCCTGTTGACGATCCCCTTCCTGCGCAACTCCAACGACTTCAGCTTCGACTCCGAGGTGCTGATGCAGGCGGCCGCCTTCGGGATGCGGATCGCTGAGGTGCCCGCTCGCGGTCGCTACCTCGAGGACTCCTCCTCGGTGGGCTTCGGCGCCGGCGCCGTCTATGGGCTGAAGACGCTCTGGGCCGGCTTGCGCCTCGTCCTGCACCGGCGCGGCATCGTGCTCTGTCGGCGCTACCGCTCGTAGCCGGCCTCAGCGCCGGCAGTGGGCGCCGAGAGTCCAGTGGAAGTTGAGCCCGAGGCCGGTGCCGGCCGGGCCACTGCGCAACGCCGGCAGCACCTCGTTCTCCATTAGCTCGCGTATCACCTTTTCGCGGATGGCGCGGTCGGCGATCTCCGGCAGGAACTCGGCCTGGTTGGACGGGACGAGCAAGCCGCGAACGATGTCCTCGCCGAGCATCTCGTAGGTGGCGAGCCCAGTCTCGCCGGCGAAGTGGAGCGCGAGCGCGGCGTCGACCTCGTGCGCCAGCGGCCGCGGCCGGATGCGGCGGGCGGCCCGGTCCTGTGCCCTGCGCAGGGCCGCCTCGTCCAGGTGCGCGCGCGCCTTCCGTGCCGCCTCCCCGGTCACCGGCAGGGAGGTCTGCTTGCCCCGCAGCAGCTCGACCCAGCATTTGCGCAGCAGGCGGTTGGGATCGTGGAGGAGGATGGCTTCGGCGCTGGCGGGGCCGAGGTCCGGAGCGCTCCAAGCGAGGAGGCCACCCGGCTCGAGCACACCGGCGAGGCCCGCCATCGTCCGCCCAAGTGCGCGACCTGGGATCAGGTGGAAGACCATGTTCGCCATCGCCACGTCGAAGCGCCGCCCTTCCACCACCTCGTCGAGGGGGCGGAAGCCGCTCTCGTGGCGGAGAGAGTGGAAGCGGACCCAGGCACACTCACCGAGCAGCCGATAGCCGAGCGCGTACCAGCTCGAGGGCAGGTCGACGAGATGGACCTCGATCTCGACCCCGCGCTCCTCGGCGCGCCGGTCGAGCCTGCGTTCGCGGCAGGCCTTAAGCAGCTCGAGCGTCGCGGTGCCGGTGCCGGCGCCGTAGTCGAGCACGCGGACGGTGGCGCCGTGCTCGGCTGCCACCAGCCGGGTTTCGATCGCCTCCAGCGCAGTCCGCACCACGAATCCGGTCGAGCCGGCGCACCAGCTCGCGGGATAGCGGAGGTCGCCGCGCCAGAAGATGATCTCGTGCAGCGCTTCGCCATCGGCGAGGTCAGCGTCGTCCGGCGGGCGCCAGGTGTCGGATCGCGGAGCCTCGGCGTCGATCGCCGTCAGCGGTTCGGACTCGGCGACGAGGAGACGGTTGAGGCTAATTGCGACGAAGGGGCGCATCGCGGGGTAGCGCAATTCGGCGTGGCCGACAGGCCGCAGGCCGGCGAGACGGCAGCACTCGAGGAAGGCGGGGTGCTCGACCGGGTACTGCTTCGAGTAGGCCTGGTGGGCGTCGAAGGCGAGACCATGCATCGAGCCCTGATGGCGGGCGACGATCTCCGGGTCGTTGCAGTGGGCCTCCAGCACGACCATTCCGTGGCGGGGCACGTGGCGCGCCCAGCGCCGCAGGTGGGCGACGAGGTCGCGCTCGACGTCCTTTGCAGCGACGGGGGCGCCCGCCGCGTCCATGTAGGCGCCGGTCGACCAGCCGGGCACCTCGGCGGCGCCCTCACCGCTGAGGTAGCTGCGCTCGTGGTCGATGAAGGAGCGGATGTGGAGCCCATCCTCGATCGCGATCCCCCGCTCGGCGAGCGCCTTCCGCAGGGCGTCGGGGTCGGTGACGTCGCCGCTCAGGAGTAGCGCCGGCGCACCGTGGCGCTCGAGGTTCGCCTGCGCCTCCTCGAGCGCGGTGGCGTCGGGGTCGATCCCGATCATCGCGAGCGGGTGCTCGTCGAGGTGCTTGCCGCGCAGCGTCTCGGCGGCGATCAGCCGGTGCAGGTGGACGAGCCAGGCGCCCTGCCCGCAGCCCATGTCGGCGACGAAGCGCGGCTGCTCGGCAACCGGCTCGCGGTTGAAGATCTCGAGGAAGAGGCGATCGCTGTCGGCGAAGTAGCGCTTGTGAGCGGCGGCGCTGATCCTGACGTTGAGGGCGCGGTTGACGTGCCACTCCGGTTTGCCGGATGTGGGCTCGGGGACGACCGTAAGCTCGCCCCGGTAAATGCGAGCGAGGCTGCTGAGCAGCGGCAGGTAGGTGGCGACGCCGCCGAAGTGGAGGGCGAAGGCGCGCGCCTGTAGGCCGGTTTCGCTCCAGGTGCCGCCCGAATCGAGCCAGCCAAGGCCACGGAGAAGCTCGGCGAAGGCAGCGCCGAACTGACCATCTGGAAGCCCCGGCGCCCCCTCGCCGAGCCTTTCGGTCTCGTGCAGCCACAGCATCGCTGGCACGATCAGGGCCCCCTCGAGGTGGGACTCGACGCCCCCCGGTTCACCCCCGGCCTCGGCGCCGCCCCGTTCGCCTGCCGCGGTGGCGACCAGCTCGGCGAAGTGCTTGACGGCGGCCGGTGCCCAGGGCCGCGTCCAGTCTTCCTTGCCGCTGTCCTCGAACCTGGCAAGGAAGTCGCCCAGCTCGAAGTAGCGGCGTCGCTTCTTCATTGCCCGCCGGCCCTTCTCGCTCCAGCGCAGGAAGGTGGTGGCAGGGTCGAGCGTGGGCAGATCGCTCGCCCATCCCGTCGCCACCAGGCCATGGACAGCGACCCGCAGCGCGCCGAAACCAGGCACCGTCAGATCGGGCATGAGATCGGCCAGCGACCGCCCCTCCTCCAACGAGGGATCGAGCAGGTCGACTTCGTCCAGCGCCCGCAGGGTCATGCAGAGCGTCACCCCGTCCTGTGCCAGGAACATCCGGCGGCGCATGGCGGCGCGGCTGCTCACGTTTTCCTCAGCACTTTGTGCAAGGGCCGGTACTTCAGTTTCATCAGCGGCCGCTCGACCAGGTAGTAGCTCGCCGTCGCCAACGGCAGGGTGAGGAGGCTGCCGACGATCAGCACCGTCCAGTAGCCCTCGCTGGCACCTGGGTTGCCGAGCATGACCGCGATCGTCACGTTCCAGAGCAGCAGCCCGTAGGAGATGAGTCCGACCCACATCAGCGCCGGGTGACCGAGGATCCGGTTCGGCAGGCCGCGGTTTGGGTTGCCGAAGACAGCGGGGATGAACAGCAGCACCGCGGCAATGCCCTGGACCAGGTTGAGCCAGTTGTAGGTCCACTGGTCACGGAAGGGGGCGATGATGAACGGAGCCGGGTAGAAGGCGAGGACGGTGAAGGCGTAGATGCCCGCGGCCAGGCCCCAGCAGAGCAGGGGCCGCGCCGCCATCGCCCGCACCGCCTTCGGCAGCCCCCTCTTCCAGTCGAGAGTCGAGACCACCGCGAGGCCGAGTCCAAGGGCAAACCAGTAGAGGTGGCCGAGGGCGCTGAAGCGGAACCAGTCATGGCTGCGGAGATCAAACGGGGGTCCGCCGAGGATCAGTGAGGCGCCCCCGACCGCCACCAGCAGCGCAAGCTCCCACCGCACCCAGACCCGCGGGTCGCGGCCGCGGGCGAGCAGGCCGGTAAAGGCCGCATAGAAGGGGAGGAGGAGGTAGAAGGTCATGTCGACTCCGAGCGTCCACGACTGCGGCAGGCCGCAGAGCAGCTCCTTCCCCGCGGGGCAGACGTCGTGAAGCGGCAGGTGGAGGAAGTCGGTGAGGCTGTAGAAGGCCCACCAGTGGCTGCTGAAGGCGCCGTAGATCCCGGCGAAGACAGCGAAGCCGGTCAGTGCTGCCCAATAGGCGGGATAGAGCCGGATGAACCTCCGTTTGGCGTAGTCGGCGACCTTCGGCGATGGCGGACCACCGGTGCGGTGGGCGATCATCGGCCGGTAGAGGAGGAAGGCCGAGAGCAGGAAGAAGAGGGCGACGAGCCCGTCCATCCGCACCATCAGCCGGTTCGGCAGGCTTTCGGTGAATCCGCCGAAGCCGCCGGTGAAGAACCAGGCGTGGCCGACGATGATCGCGATCGCGGGGATCCCGCGCATCCCGACGGTCAGCGGGAAGCGTGGATGGAGCGGGGGCGGCGTGACTACGTCGGGCACCTCGCCTCCCGGCGAGGTGGAGGCGGGCCTCCCCGTTTGCCAGACACTCATTCAGTCAGCGAATTGATCAGAAGTTGCGGAAAGTCAACGTCGCAAGCATGGATCCCCGCAAGCCCAGCGGCGCGCCGCTGGGCGAGGCTGAGATTCGTCAGCTGTGCCTCGAGGCCGCGCGAGCGGGTGTAATCGCCTTCGCGGCCGGCAGCGAGGCGCTTTTCGGTAAGCACGACGAACGGGTCGAAGAGGTTCGCGTAGAGGCTGAAAGCCTTACTGCGGGCGGCGGGCTCCAGCCGCTGCATGCGATTGGCCATCCTCTTCAGCAGCGGGATGCTCGGCCGAACCAGCCTCTCGGTCGTCAATTCCAACGTCGTCCCCAGCGACTCCCCTTGCGGGTGGGCCAGCGCCCCGTGCGCCAGCTCGAGGATTTCGTGGCGGAACAAGTGGCAGAAGGAGTTCGCGCGGGTGATCACGGCAGGGCTCGCGCGATGGCTGACAACTTCCTGGGTGGAGTCACCGCCGCCACCGCAGGAGGCGAGCGAAGCGCCTATGACCGATAGGCAAGCGAAGAGGAGGATGCGGCGTGGTGTCATCTCTCGGTCTGGGCCCGGTGCCAGTAGGTGTCTATCAACCAGATCGCTCCGATCGCAGCCAGGATCATCAGAAAGGGGTCGGCCGGCAACCGGTAGCGAGGCACGCCTGCGACCGGGATTGCGATGACGAGCATAGCCGCCGGCACCCACCAGAGAAATGCCGGGCCGGTGGGAACCCGAGGCGTGGCGCCGGTGGCGCGGCTGGTTGCTCGCGACCGCAGGATCGCCACCGCCCCGACCAGCCCCAGAGCGACCGCCAAGGCGAGGCCGATCCGCTCTGCGGGGGGGGTGGTGCTGCCGATGCCTCGGTCGCTGACATCACGACCGCGCTGATCGACCACCGAGCCGCCGGTCAGCTCGAACATCCGCAACACGTTCCAGAAAGAGGTCTCGGCTACGTATTCCGGATGGTCCACGGCGAAGGCGATCGCCCGCTGCCGCAGGGTCTGATCGACTTCTGCCTCATCCCGCCCCGGTTCGACGAACAGGTGGGTGAAGCCTGGAACGATCTGCGGGTCCCGCCAGGCACCGTGGGCGGAGGAATCGGAATAGGAGGCTTGGTTGTAGGTGCCGGCAAGCGCGATCCCGCCGCTGGTGGTTACCGGCACGAAGCGGCCGAATTCGGCAGCGTCGCGAAGCAGCCATGGCGTCAGCACCACCAGCGTCGACAGCACCGCAACCGCGGGGGCGACAAAGGAGGAACGCAAAGAACGGCCCTTGCCGCCCCAGAGCCCGAAGGCGATCGGCGGCAGCAGGGCGAAGCCGGTGTTGCGGGTGAGGATCGCCATTCCACAAAGAGCTCCGGCGGCGAGCGCCCAGCTCACACGCCGCCCGGAGCGGCGAAATTCGAGCACGCAGAGCACCGAGGCCAACTCCAACGGGATGAAGAGCGACTCGGAAACGAGCTCCCGGCTGAGCAATACCAGCGGCGGGAACACGGCGGTAAATCCGGCTGCGATCAGGCCGGTCCGGCGACCCCAGACCCTTTTCGCGATCAGGTAGATGAGCAACACGGTCGCCGCACCGAGGAGGCAGTTCAGCAGGCGACCGGCGGTGCGGCTGTCGTCGCTGGGCGCGTAGACGGCGCCGAGGAGGTAGGGATACCCCGGCCCACGGATAGCCGCCGGCCCCCCCTGGCGCAGGTAGCCGGACGGCCCGTACCCATGGCCTGCCGCGATCGAGCGGCCGTAGTAGTCGTACTCGAAGGCGTCGTTAGTAGGCCTGTAGCCGGAGTCGGCAACCACGACAGCCACTCGGAGGAGCAGGGCGACAAGGAGGATCGCCGTCAGGACGACGTTCCACCGCTTGTCGCTCCTTAGTGCCCTCACACGCGAAAAGGGCCTCCGACGGAGGCCCTTGCTCGCAGTGGTTTGAAGCGCCAGATTGTTAACGGCTACCGCACATCGCGATCGCGGCGATGTCCCAGGTCGGGGTGGTGCCGCTGATCGCGCTCGCGTCGACGAACCAGCCCCCTCCGTAGAGCGATTCCTCGGACTGGGTCACGGTGACCTTGTTGCTTTCACCGCCGACCGAGAAGCCGCCGCCGAGGACATCGGTGCCAGACGGGCAGCCCACGCTGGTGAGCTTCGGGGAGTTCGTGTCTTCCGCGGTGGGTTCACCGAACTGCTCGAAGGCTTCCTTGATCCGAGTGTTGGCGTTGGCTTCGGCAGCTTCAGCTGCGGACTTGGCTGCGTTGGCGGTTGCCTGGGCGGTTTCCGCGAGTCCTTTGGCCGAGTTGGCGGTGTTCTGGGCGGCGCCCGCGCTGGTCTGCGCTTTTTTGGCTTCGCTCAGGGCAGTGTTGGCGGTTGAGCTCGCGGCGCTCGCGGCAGCACTGGCTTCATTGGCCGTTTTCTGCGCGGCTTTGGCTTTTTTCAGCGCCTTGTTGGCGATGCTCTTGACGCTGGCGGACACGCTGGCCACCGGGTTGGTAGGCCCGCCGAAGGCAGGAACGGCAAGCGCCAACGCAAGGAAGACACTCAACCCCAACACCGCGTACCGCTTACTCATTCTCGACTCCCCTCGGCTATGGAAAAGCTTCATCAACGACGTCCGTGGCCCAGATTGGATCACATCCCAGCGGACGCTGCAACCAAAAAGTCCTGGATTGAACCTAACCCGCCCAAAGTGCGGGCCTCGTTCTTGGGCTAATAGATTGGCTGATCACCCATAGCGCTCGGCCAGCGTAGACACCGCTTCTCCCTGCAGGGCCGTGCTTTTCGTCCCAACCGTGGTGCAGGCCACCACGGAGGTGCAGGAGACCCCTGCGAAGCCGCTGAATTTGAAGTCCGCGACCACCCCCGGGCTCTGCAGTGACCACTGGGTTGCGGTCAACGCCTCGATCAGCGGTTTGATTTCAGTGGGATTGCCTGCTTCGACCTTCGGCGCATACGAGCCAGCCGCAAAGCAGGCCCGCGGCGAGAGACAGTTGATCGAGTTGAGCGAGATGAAGCCTTGGGCTTCGGCGGGACTGGGGACTGAGACGATTGACCAAGAGGTCCCGGTCCAGCTCTCGACCAGCGGTTTTTCGGCACCTGCTTTTTCTGCCGAGTAGCCGACAGCGAAGCAGGATTCGGTCGCCGGGCAGGAGACCGAAGCGAACTTGCCCAGCGTCGCCCCCGCGGGCAGAGCCGCCAGCGTCGAGCGCGACCAGGAGGTCCCGTTCCAGGTCTCGGCCACCGGCTTCGCCGACCGCGGTGCAGAGGCTCACCCCAGAGCAGGAGACCGAGAGCATCGAGTTCTGCGCGGTTCCTTCCGCCGGGGTCGGCGCTTTCCTGTAGGAGCCAGCCGCTGCCGGTTGAGCGCTCGACCAGCGGCCGGTAGGTGCCGCCGGAATCTGCTCCCTCCGGAGGGGAGGCAGGGCAGAAACAGTTCCCGCACGTCCTTCCTTGCCCAAAATAGTTACCGTCTCGGCACTTGCGACAGGGGTATCATCGAGAAAAGCTAACCCGAAGGAACCGACTAGCAGGAAGACTAGTAGCTTCCTGCTGGTTGATGATTCCCAGCGGCAACGATACCAAAAATTATGAACTTAGCTTCTATTCCGGTGGGCGCGTGTCAAGTCACTGGAGCCGTCTGGTCAGTGTGGCCAGAAGGCGAGCAGTCGGAATCTTTCCGTCAATAGGTGGTCGTTAGTCATAACGACCAGGGCTGTGTTGGACGCGCTGTCAACCAGAGTTCAGGCTCAGCCAGAACTCGATCCAATGCCGATTGCTGCTTCAGCGCAGTGCGTCAACCCCAAGTCGTCAACCGCTTCTTCCACTGCCGCGCTTGCTGCTTCGGCTGCCTGAGCTTTGGCGACGATGCTGTGCTTGGCACCTTTACCGACCGCGCGGGCGAGGCCGCCGATCTGGACCTCCGCTTCGAGCAGGGCCCCTTCCAGTTCTTGCGCAAGGGCGTCGCGATCTGCGGGGGCCTGCAGTTCGCTCATTTCACTGCGCCAGGCAGCAACAACCGGCACGAGTTCGCGCGCCACATCAGCGAACGTCCCTTTGCCTTCTTGAGCGAACCTCCGCTCCACCGCGACGATGCTTCGCTTGGAGGCCAAGCAGATGTGGTCCGCCTGGGCGGTATAGGCGTCATAGGGAATTGCTTCTTCGGAGGGCTTGAGGGCGATGAAGGCGCCGATAGCCATGAGGATCGCGAGCACGGTTGCCCCCGTGATCAGGCGCGCTTTGCGGGTCGTCCCGATCAGGCCCCCCAGGCGCGCGCGAAGGGGAAGATCCTCCTTGTCCTTCTTCGCGGCCCGGGGGAGCTGCGCACCGCAGGAGCTGCAGTACCGGTCCCCAGGCTCGTTCGGCGTTCCGCAGCGCGGGCAGTGCATCGGCGGCAAGCTATCCCATTGCCTGCGACGCCGTTGGCTACATTTGACGGGTGATCGAGCTTCGAAGAGAGTCCCGCTCCCGGGCGGGAGCCCTCGGACTGATGGTGATCTTCGCTTTGCTGATCGCCCTGGGGGCGGCGGGCTGTGGCTCCGGAGGGGACGGCAGTACGACCGCGCCGGCGTCCGCGTCTGGTGAAAGCCCTTCCGGTCAGGTCGCCACTGGCAAGAAGCAGGAGGTCGGCTCCGGCCCGCAGGGTCAAGGCGCGAGGAAGGGCAACCCCGCTCGGTCGCGCCATTCCAACAAGGCCGCGCGCGAACGTGGGAAGGTCGGCTCGAAGCCCCCCCGCGGATCCGGTGCCGACCGACACTCGGCGAGGGTGAAGCGGAAGCTCGCCAAGGCCTGTCCGAAGGGGATGAGCGAAAACAACTGCCGTGCCTACGTCGAAGGCTCTTTGAAGGCGAATCAGGCGAAGTCGACCCATGTTTCTCGCCCGCGCGACTGCACCAAGGTGATGTCGCGGTCGCAGTGCGAAGAACTGCTCGAACAGCAGCGCGCGGCCGAACAGGAAAGCTCCGGCGTCAACGTCGATCAGTGCATGGCCCACCCGACGCCACATTGCGAAGAAGTGTTGGGGGAAGAGATCGAACGGCAGCAGGCAGCGCAGCAGGCGGGCGACTAGGGTCCCGGCCTCCCAGCAGGCGAACCCAGCGGAGCGCACGTGGCGATCGAGATAGCAGAGGTTTCCCGCATCGACGCCGAGCTAAGCGAGCTGCCCAAGACGATGGCGGCTTGGGTCCTGCGGCCCGAGCGCGAGGGCGACCTGGCCACCGCCTACGAGGTTGAGGAGGTCGAGGTTCCGGAGCCGGGGCCGTTCGAGGTGGTGGTCCGGGTGATGGCGGCGGGGGTGAACTTCAACAGCATCTGGGCGGCGCTGGCCGAGCCGATCTCGATCTTCCCTTACGGGGACCATCCGCAGTGGGGGCATCACATCGCCGGCTCCGACGGCTCCGGTGTCGTCTGGAAGGTCGGAGCGGGGGTGACGCGGTGGAAGCCCGGTGACGAGATCGTGATCCAGGCCAACCACGCCTCCTACGAGGACCCCGAGGTGCATGGCCTCGACCCGCTGGCGGCCCCCAGCCAACTCGGCTACGGCTACCAGACCACCTGGGGGACCTTTGCCCAGTTCGCCAAGGTGCAGGCGCAGCAGTTACTGCCGAAGCCTCCCGCGCTCTCCTGGGTCGACTCCTCCTGCTACGCCGTCACCTACTTCACCGCCCACCGGATGCTGATCGACAAATGCAACCTGCAGGCCGGCCACAACGTCCTCGTCTGGGGTGGGGCGGGCGGGCTCGGCGTCTTCGCCAACCAGCTATGCGTCGCGGCCGGAGCCAACGCCCTCGCGATCGTCTCCTCGCCGGAGAAAGGCCAGGTGGCAAAGCGGCTCGGCGCCGTCGATTACATCGACCGCACGGAGTTCGCCGAGATGGTCCGCCGGGGGGATGAGACGCCGGCGGAGGAGAAGCGGCGCTTCGCCGCGACCCGCGCCTTCGCCAAGCGGGTGCGGGAGATCCTCGGCGACGCCCCCGACATCGTCTTCGAACACGTCGGCAAGGAGGTCTTCCCGACCTCGGTCTTCGTCGTCAAGCCGTTCGGCAAGGTCATCACTTGCGGTGCCACCACCGGCTACCGGCTCGATTTCGACGTGCGGTACCTGTGGATGCGCCAGAAGCAGATCATCGGCAGCCACGCCTTCAACGCCTACGAGGCTTGGCGGGCCAACGAACTGGTCCACCAGGGCAAGATCCGCCCGGTCGTCTGGAAGGCGCTTGACTTCGACCAGCTTCCGGAGGCGCACCGGCTGGTGCAGGAAAACCGGCACCTGGGGAAGATCGCGATCCGCATCGGCGTCCGCGACGAAGTTGAGGGCAAGCGGGTTCCCGGCCCGGACGCGATCCGGATCGACGCGCTCACTTGAGGCGCTGATGTCAACCCGGACTCGCACCCGCGTAACTGGCGAGCGGGTGTCGACTTTCGCGAACGGGTTCAACCCGACTTGGCAGCGCCACGTCGCCGCCTACTCGCTTTGCGCGTCGCTCCTGCCCGCGGGGAGGGTGCTCGACGTCGGCTGCGGAGTCGGCCACAGCTTCGAGCTGCTGGCGCCGCGGGAGACGGTCGGCGTGGACCTCGACCCGAGCGCATTGGCGGGGCAGCGACGGGAGACCAGGGTCGCCGACATGCGGGAGCTTCCCTTCGACGACGGGAGCTTCGCCGCCGTGCTCTCGGTGCAGTCGCTTGAGCACGTGCCGGATCCGCAGCGAGCGGTTGTGGAGGCGCGCCGGGTGCTGCGGCCGGGAGGCGTGGCTGTCTTCGTCACTCCCAACCGCCTCACCTTCGGGCGGCCGGACGAGGTGGTAGACCCTTACCACTACGTCGAGTTCTCGGCCTCAGAGCTGCGAGAGCTTTGCGAGGCCGCCTTTTCGGTGGTGGAGCTGCAGGGGATCTTCGGTTCGAACCGCTACCTGCAGCTGGTCGAGGAGGAGAAGGGAGACCTCGAACGAGTGCTGCGCAGGGACCCGCTTCGCTTGCGGCGATTTGTTCCCCGCAAGGTGAGGCAGGCGCTCTACGACAATGCGCTCAGGCGCCGGCGCACGAAATCGAACCCCCCCGCCGCCGCGATCGACGTCGCCGATTTCGAGTTGAGGCAGGGGACCTTGGACGAGGCCCTCGACCTCGTCGCAATCTGCCATCCGCCGTCCAGCCGCTGACCCCTGCGTCTCTACGAATTGGGAACTAGACCATCCGCGGGGCATGCCGCGGCTCCAAGTTGCCTTCGGCTTCGGCCTCGGCGCGTTTGGACCAGCGGTTCAGCTCGCGGCGGGCGAGGACCATTTTGTGGACCTCGTCGGGGCCGTCGGCGAGGCGGAGCATGCGGCTGAAGCGCCACATGACCGCCAGCGGGGTGTCGTCGGTCATGCCGAGGGAGCCGTGGATCTGGATCGCGCGGTCGAGCACGTCCATCACCATGTTGGCGGCGACGATCTTGATCGCCGAGATCTGCTGGCGGGCGGCGCGCTTGCCCTCGGTGTCCATCTTCCAGGCCGCGAAGAGGGTGAGCAGGCGGGCCTGGTCGATCTCCATCCGCGAGGCGGCGATCGACTCCTGGACGAACTGCTTGTCGCCCAGCGGCCCGCCGAAGGCGCTGCGCTCGTTGGCGCGGCGGCACATCATCTCGTGCGCCCGCTCGGCCGTCCCGATCGCCCGCATGCAGTGGTGGATGCGGCCCGGGCCGAGCCGGTCCTGGGCGATCGCGAAACCGGCGCCGCGCTCGCCGAGCAGGAACTCCTTCGGCACTCGGCAGTCTTCGTAGCGGATCTCGCAGTGGCCGGGACCGCCGTCGTGGCCCATCACCGGGATCGGCCGCACCAGGTTGAAGCCGGGCGCATCGGTGGGGACGCAGATCATCGAGGCGCGCCCGTAGGGGTGGGCGTCGGGGTCGGTGACGACCATCGCGATCGCCAGCTCGGCGCCCATCGCGCCGCTGGTGAACCACTTGTGGCCGTTGATCACCCACTCGTCGCCGTCCAGCTCCGCCCGCGCCTGCAGCAGGGTCGGGTCCGAGCCCGACACCTCCGGCTCGGTCATCGAGAAGCAGGAGCGGATCCTCCCCTCCAGCAGCGGCTCCAGCCAGCGTTCGCACTGCTCGGGCGTGCCGTGCTCGGCGAGGATCTCCATGTTGCCGGTGTCCGGGGCCGAGCAGTTGAAGGCCATCGGCGCCGCCATCGGGCTGCGGCCCATCTCCTCGCAGAGCAGGCCGTACTCCCAGTTGGCGAGGCCGGGACCAAAGCGCTCGTCAGGCATAAAGAGGTTCCACAGCCCCTCGCCCCTCGCCTTCTCGCGGACCTCGACCAGGACCTTCGGGTAGGGGACCCCCGGCCCGACCTCCGCGTCGAGCGCTTCCATGATTTCGCGCTCCCGCGGGTAGATCTCCTCGTCGATGAAGTCGAGGACGCGCTCGCGCAGCTTCGCGACCTCGGGGCTGGGGTTGAAGTCCATCGGTTCCTCTCCTCGTCCGCTTCGGGGAGGCGAACGCTATCGCGAGGGGCGCCGCCGGTAGCGGGCGAAGAGCTCGCCGTCCTCCTCCAGCAGCCAGGCGAGGTCGAGGTCGACGATCTCCGGCAGCGGCCCCTCGATGATCCGCAGCGCGTCGCCGCCGCTCAGTTTCGGGGAGATCGTCAGGAAGAGGTCGTCGACGAGGCCGTCGGCCTGCATCTGCTCGTGGACGTGCGGGCCGCCCTCGGAGAGCAGGGCGCGGACGCCGCGCTCGCGGCGCAGGTGGCGCATCGCCTCGGCGAAGTTGACGGCCCCCTCGTGGCGGACGACCTCGACCGCGCTCGCCGTCTCCGGCGGCTCGGTCTCCGATGCGGTGAAGATCAGCACCTCGCCGCCTTCGCTGAACAGCGGCGCTTCCCAGGGCAGGTCGAGGCGGCCGCTGATCAGCACCATCAGCGGCTCGGGCGAGAGGCCGGCCCGCTCGCGCCGCTCGCGCGTCTCCTGCCTGGCGACCAGCCGCCCGTATTGCTCGACCCGCATCGTCCCGGCGCCGATCATCACCGCGTCGAAGCGCGTCCGCAGGCCGGCCAGCATCGCCGTGTCGGCGTCGGAGCCGATCGGGCCCGAGCGCCCTTCGATCGTCGCCCGCCCGTCGACGGTGGCGACGAAGTTCATCGCCACCAGCGGCCGCTCCGCGTGCGGTTCCTCCCAGGGACGGTAGGTCTCCAGCTGCTCGGAGACCGTGGTCGGGCCGGGATCTGGAAGCAACCGCCGCATCGGCGCTGAAGATACCCAGCGTTTCCGATTTTCACCCCACTGGGGTGTGGCAAGGATCGGCTGCGCTCAGCTGTAGTCGTGCCAGCCGGCGAACTCGCGGCCGGCGAACTCCTGCAGCTCGGCGACGTCGTCGGTGAAGCGGGTGCGGACCGTCTCGAAGAGGTCGTCGGGGAGCTTCGGCTTCGGTGCCGGCGGCTTCTCGGGGTCGTGGACGACCTTCTCGACCAGCCAGCGCAGCGACTCCGGGAAGCGGTCGAAGTTGCGGTCGAAGGAGCGGAAGCCCGGCAGTTTGATCAGCTTCTCCATGAACTGGTATTTGTCGCCCTGCTTGGCGCTCGACTTCTCCCACTCGCGGTCGAACTGCTCGGAGGTGAAGCTCTCGTCGACGCCGGCGAAGGCGAAGGCCTTGCGCATCGTCTCCTCGCGTTCTGACTGCAGCTCCTCCTGGGTGATGATCTCGATCTGCGCGCGGTCGAAGCGCTCGAGGTAGGGCTGCAGCTGCAGCCAGTACTTGGAGCGGTTGGTGTAGGAGTTGTCCGGGTTCGAGAGGACCTCGACCAACTCGCCGGTCTCGTAGCCGGCGCCGGTGGCGTGGACCCAGTGCGAGAGGATCCGCTTGATCGGGTCGCGGACCATGTAGAGCAGCTTCGCGTCGGGACAGTTCTGCTGGATCCGCTCCGCGACGCCCTCGAAGCGGGGCAGGTTCGTGTAGTGGGGCGATGACTCGCCGCGGACCTTGAAGCGGTCGTCGAAGCGGCTCGCGTACCAGTCGAGACCGAGGTCCCAGTTCAGCTCCTCGACGAAGAAGTTGAGCTCCTTCGGCTTCGACATCTGGACTTCCGGATGCAGGCCGAGGTAGTGGTGGATGCTCGTCGTCCCGCACTTGAGGCCGCCGACGATGATCAGGTTCGGCAGCTGCGCATGGCGTTTGCGGCGGCGGCGCCACCGGCTCTTGCGATCGGCGGTGTAGCGCTCGCGGGCACGAGCGCACATCGCCTCGTCGGCGGGGTCGTGGATGGCGGCGGGGGGCGGCCTGTGCGTGTCGGGTTCCGGCACGAGCGGGCTAGTCTAGCTGCGATGCCTCTCGCGGATCTCCAGGACAACTTCGAAGCCTTCTTCAACCGAACCGCGGAATTCTTCCGCCATCTCTCGGAAATCCACTGGCAGGCCTTCGGGATCGCCCTCCTCTGCCTGCTGGGGATGCAGCTGGCGCGCGCCTGGGCTTGGCGCAACGTGCTGCGGGCCGCTTACCCGGACAAGAAGATCCCCTACCTGCAGCTCGCGGCCGCCTACCTGGCCGGGGCGGGGATCAACGCCGTCGTGCCCGCCCACGCGGGCGACGTGACCAAGGTCTTCCTGGTCAAGCGCCAGATCCCGGACTCGTCCTATCCGGCGGTCACCTCCTCTTACCTCGTCCAGACCGTCTTCGACACCTCGATCGGGGTGCTGGTGCTGCTCTACGCGATCAGCCAGGGCCTGCTGCCCTCGATTCCCGAACTCCCCAACCTGCCGGCCTTCGAGATCTCCTTCTGGGCGGACCACCCGGAGGTCTTCGCGATCGTGACCGCAGCCCTCTTGCTGGCGATCGCGATCGGCATCTACCTGCTCGCCCACCGCGTCCGCCGCTTCTGGGCGCGGGTGCGGCAGGGGCTGGTGATCCTCACCATGCCGCGTCGCTACCTGCGCGAGGTCGCCGCCTGGCAGGGGATCGGCTGGCTCTGCCGCTTCGCCAGCTTCTGGTTCTTCCTCAAGGCCTTCGGCATCGCCGGCTCCGTCGGCAACGTGATGCTGGTGATGAGCGTGCAGGCGATCGCCAACGTCATCCCCTTCACCCCCGGTGGCGCCGGCGCCCAGCAGGCGCTCCTGGTCGCGACCCTGAACGGCCCCTCCCGCACCGCCGTCCTCTCCTTCTCGGTCGGCACCCAGATCGCGATGGCGGCCTGGTCGGTCGTGCTCGGCTTCACCGCGATCCTGCTGGTGTTCAAAACCACGGATTGGCGCGGTCTGATCCGCCAGGCGCAGGAGGAGGCGGATAGTCAGAAAGCGGCCGAGGCAGCGAGCCCTCCCTAGAGCCTGTCGCATCCCCTCAGAGGAGACAAATGCGACATTGGCTGCGGTTCAGTCGGACCACCCGGGGTAGCGGCCGGGGACGTGCCATTGCCAGGGTGGGCGCTCGCCGGGTGGGAAGTCGTAGTGGTTGCGCCCGGGGAGGGTCTCGAGCGGGACGAGGGCGGGGTCGTCTTGGGCGAGGACTTCGACGCCGGCGGTGGCTTCGACGTCGGCCTCGGTGGCGCGGCGGGCGATCCGCTCCCAGCCCAGGGTCGGGCGGTAGAGCCAGTAGACGATCTCGACCCAGCCTTCCGCGGCGCGGCGGTCGATCAGCTCGGTGAAGGCGGTGGTGCGGCGGCCCGACGTGGTGAGGTGGGGGCCGGCGGCGACGGCGCAGCTCTCGCGGCGGCAGCGGCGGAAGTCGACCGGCATCAGCGGCAGCCCGGAAGGCCCCGGCCGCGCTTCGGAAGCCGGGGCCAGGGCACGCGTCAACCGCGCCAGCGGCCAGCCGTAGGCGGGGACGAGCGGGTGATGGCGGCAGGCATCGGGCAGGCGCGGCGCGCAGGCCAGCCGCCGCCCGATCGCACCGGCAAGCGAGCGGCCGGCATCGACTTCGCCGCCCGCGGCGACAGCCGAGACGGCGGCGATCAGCACCGCCGCGACCAGCGCTGCCAGTGCCACCTGCTCGACGCTTGCCGTCCCCTGCTCTCCTCGCCTGCGCATGGCCTCGACGCTAGGCGGTCGGGGCGCACGTGTGGCGCGCAGAAAGTGCCGTTTCGGGGTCGGCTCCGTGCCGAAGTCGCTACGAGCTCGCGCGCCGCATCCGCAGCAGCAGCTGGCGACTCCGCTGCACCGGTTCCCCTTCGTCGGGGTCGAAGCGCAGCGTCACCTGCAGCTTCACGGCTCCCTCCCGGTGCAGGATTCCACGGCAGGGTCCGCTCGCCCTCACCGGGACGAGGGATTCGACGCCCGCTTCGAGCCGGAGCGAGGTCGGGGAGCGGTCCTGGGAGCCGGGACAGCTGACAAACGCCTGCAGCGTGCCCGCTTGCGAAGCGGTCACCGGCAGCGCCGTCGCGTTGTGGCGGATGCTCTTCGCCTTGCCCAGCTGGAGCAGCGGGGAGGGCGGCGCCTGCGCGCTGCAGCAGGGAGAGGCCGCGACTCCGCTGCCGGTGAGCGGCACCGCCGCCGGCAGCCGCGGCGCTTCCGCCGCCAGCAGCAGTTCCGCTTCCTTCGGGCCGGCCGAGGTGGGCTGGAAGCGGACCGTGACGGTGCAGCTCTTGACGAAGGGGATCGGCTGCGCCAGGCAGGTGCCGGTGTCGACGATGCTGAACTGATCGGCGTCCGGACCGGCCAGTTCGACGGATTCGACCGGCAGCGGGTCGGTGCTGCGGTTGTTGAAGGAGAAGCCGAGGGTGCTCTGCGAACCGACCGCGACCGAGCCGTATTCGCCGGCTGCCGGCGAGGGCCAGGTCGCCGCTTCGGTGCCGCGGTCGGTGAGGTCGAAGATCGGGCCGACGCTGTCGTCGGGCTGGATTCGCACCCCCTGCATGACTGATTCGTAGGGCGCTTTGTAGTAGCCCAGGCGCCGCCCCCAGATCGGCGTCGCCACCCCGTCGGGCCCGAGGCCGAGACCGAAGGCGCCGAGGTAACCGTTGCTTTCGAGGATCTGCGTTGGGGCTCCCAGCGGCGCCCCGTCGCTCCCGAGCCGCCGGAAGAAGACGTGCCAGCCGTCGCCCCAGACGACCAGCGCTTTCCCGCTGGGTTCGACCGCGACCTGCGGGTAGATCCCGCCGACCGCGGGGGAGGTGACGTCGTAGATGGATTCCGCCGGCGTGCCGTCGGCTTCGACCCGCCGCTCGGCGAGGTGGCCGAAGGACTGGCTCCAGAGGACCGTGACGCTGCCGTCCGGGCCGGCGGCGAGCACCGGGGCGCGGGCGCCGGATTCGGCCGAGAGCAGGTGGACCGCGGCCTCCGCGCTGCCGTCCGCTTCGATCCGCCGCTCCTCGAGGACTTCGTCAGGGGGGTTGCCTTCGTGCCAGTAGATGTCCTCCCAAACGACGACCGCCGCGCCTTCGGAGGTGACCGCCACGGCCGGCTGCTGGGCGCTGCCGACACCGCTGGAGAGTTTGAGGACTTCGCCGAGGGTCCCGTCGGGGGCGATCTGGCGGGCCTCGGCCACCGCCTTGTCTTCCCCGAACTGCTGCCAGACGACGGTCGCCGTCCCATCCGGCGCGACGCCGAGGTGGGGCTGGTAGGAGGAACCGGTGGTCAGCTCCGTGGGAGCGGCGTCGGCGGTCCCGTCGGGGGCGATCCTGCTCGCGTCCACCACCGTTTCACCTTCCTCGGTAGCCGTCCAGGTGACCGTCGCCGTCCCGTCAGGGGCCACTGCCACTTCGGGATATACATGAGGGTCATCGCTCTGGCCAAGTTCGTTGATGTCGCCTTCGAGTTCGCCTTCGGGGTCGATCCGCCGCTCCAGGATCGCGGTGCCGATCGGGCCGACACGGACCCAGACGACCGTTGCCGTCCCGTCGGGGGCGACGGCGATCTGCGGCCCACCCTCTTCTTCGCTTTCGCGCGGCGCGTAGTCCCGCCAGGGGTCCTGGCTTCCGTCGGGAGCGAGCCGGCTGTACTGGAGCCCGGCGACGATCGTGACGGTCCCGTCGGGGCCGCTTGCCGTGTCCGCCGCCCGCGCGGGGGAGGGAAGCGCCCAAAGCGTGAGCACGCTGAGCGCCGCGAAGATCCAGATGGCCACCCTGGTCGCAGCGGCGGGGACGAGACGATCACCCATTCCCAGGGATGCTAGGCGCGCGGGGCGTGCCTGTGGGCATGCTCAGCGAGGCCGTACCAAGGATTCGCGGGACAGCGCCCCGCTTTTGCTTACATTCCTCTTATGGAGGGCTTCAACCTGTTCGGCGACCCGGAGGAGTTCCGCGCCCGCATGGAAGAGCTCTCCGAGCAGATGCAGTCCTCGCAGCGCGTCGCCTGGGCCGACAACGCGATCAGGCTCGCGGTCGAGATGACCGTCGCCTCGATCGGCCGCCTCGACCTCAGCGGCAGCCCCGACCAGCAGGCGATGCAGGTCCGCGACGCGATCCGCGTCCTCTTCCCCGAGGCGGTCACGCTGGTGCGTGAGGCCCGGGAAGGCCTCAGCTAGAAGCCGCAAGAGCCCGCCTGCCTCGCCTCTGCCCAGTGGATGGGCCGCTTCGGAGCGCGTCGCCCCGCCAATTCACCGTTACCCAAAATTATGACGCGTACTAAAACAAACTGATCAAACGGTTTGTTCCACTGTTTCATTTTCCTGTTGACGTTCCAGCGCATCTGTGTATAAGGTGCTTCCCCCAACTGGTACGCGCAGGGGTCGCGGGTCCCGGTTAGCGACAAATCGACAGATCGGGAGAGACCGTGAAAATTAGGCGGGATGGCAGCAGGGCAAGCTGGGTGCTCTTCTTGGCGATCGGAGTGCTGGTCTTGGCCACGTGCGCCGCGAGTGCCCTGGCGGACCAAGGCGGCGCAGAAGCCGGTTCCCTTCCGACTGCCGCTGATGTCGCGGCGGCGATCGAAGCCAGCCCGCCCGGTGCGGTCGACCAGGAAGTGACCGATCCCAACGCAGCCCAAGGCGTGCCGCTTACCGACCTGGGGCGCGAAGAAGCCCTGGAACTCCTGACGGGTGTGTTCAGTCAACAGGTGGAAGCACCCGCCGGCGTCTACGACGAACTTCAGAGCGCGAAGCTGCTCAGCTCCAACGTTGCCGTCGTTCCAGAAGCGGCGATGGAAGCCGGGGAAGAAGAAGTCGAAGCGTCTGCGGAAAGGGTTGGGGGCTCAGCCGAAGGCGGCGGGTCAGAACCAGTCGCCGGATCTGAAACGGCACCCGAAGCCGAAGCCAAGGAGGTGCAGGAACACCCGCCGAGCGCCCCGGCCGAAGTCTCGAACTCGGCCCTGGTCAACTCCACGGTGCCGCTCGAAGCCGGCGGCCAGAACGCCTCCGAACCTGTTGACCTCAGCCTGACTCGTGCCGGCGGCCAGCTCGAACCAGCCGAGCCCCTGGTCGAAACGAAGATCCCGACCGAACTCGGAAGCGGAATCGAACTCCCCGGCGCAGGCATAAGCATCTCCCTCGCCGGGGCACCAGCAGAACGCGCTCCCACCGTCACCGACAGCAGCGTCGCCTTCTACCCCAACGTCGCTGCTGACACCGACCTCGCCGTCTCCCCGACGCCGAGTGGCATCGAGACCTTGACTCAGCTGCGCAGCCCCGACTCCCCCACCACGGAGACCTACGAACTCTCGATCCCACACGAAGCCGAACTGATCGCGACCGGGGCGGGAGCAAAGGTGATCTCCGGCGGCGGCGAAGTCCTGATGACCGTCGAGCCGCCCAGCGCCCTGGACGCCACCGGCAAGCCGGTCCCCGCCGAACTCGAAGTAGCCGGGGACGCGGTGAAGATCCACGTCGAACCGCCGCCGGACGCCAGCGCGCCGATCCTGGTCGACCCGCTCTTCCAGACCTACGAATGGGCCGCGAAAGGGACCACCAAGGGCATCTGCAGCAACAGCTTCAAAGAAGAAAGCTTCTACTCCTGCAACAAACGCGAAGAGTGGGGCTATGAAGTCCTCGTATATCCCTGGGGCGGCCTGCCGCACCTGGACGCAGGCAACAATTGGGGACCTGCTCAGCCGGGGATCTTCGTCCATGCCGAACGCCAGCAACTCTCCGGCGACCACGCCACCGTCCTCTACACCGTCCCCCGCTACTTCAAGGAAACGCCCGCCCCAACCAGCTACATCAAGGACATGAAACTCTCCGACGTCACCTGGCAGGCGCTCGGGGAATACGCAAGCCCCTATCTCTTCATGGGCCTCTGGGATGCGACCAAACCCGGCTGGGTCAGCTACTTCTCCCACACCGGACAGGTCGAACACGGAATCAACGAACCGGCCTTCGTCTACAACTTCCAGAACGAAATCGCCGGCACCCACGGGGAAATCGACACCCACGCCAAGGCCGCCGAGGTGGGCATCTACGACACCGAAGCGAGCGCCAACAGCGACGCCACTGCCTACGTCGGCGCGGCGACGGTCGAACTCGGCGACACCGATGCGCCTTCCGCGCCAATTCCCACCACGCAGACGAAATGGGTGAACCAGAGTGCGGCGCCGCTCGCGTTCACCGCCTCCGACACCGGCCTCGGCGTCTACGCGATCACCGCGGGCACCGAAGCACTGAACAGCTCCGGGCAGCCGCTCCACACCTGGAAAGCACTGAACGGCTGCGTCGGGGTCGGCGACTCGGCCTGCCCTGTCACCTGGAGCTCGACCGAATCCGGTCACCCCGCCCTTACCTACGAACCGGCCCTGCTCCCGACTGGGATCGACTACCTGAGCCTGACCGCCGAAGATCCCGTCGGCAACAAATCGGAATCCAGTTGGGAGCAGGTCCGCGTCGACCACATTTCCCCGGTGATCTCGCTGTCGGGCTCGATGACCGAACAGGCCGCCCTCGGCACCCGCCGCAGCTCCTACACCCTGAAAGTCACCGGCTCCGACGGCAACGCCGAACACCCGCAGTCGGGCATCGCCCGCGCCGAAGTGAAGCTCGACGGCCAAGCAGTCGCGATGGAAGGCAAACAGCTCCAAGAATGGGCGCCTAACTGCACCACCGAAAACTGCCCCCTCTCGGCCGAATGGACGCTCAACACGGCCGGGCTCGCCGAAGGTAAACACACGGTCGAAGTGATCGCAACCGACGCGGCCGGGGTCAGCACGGCGCAGACGCTCGCGATCGAAACCCACCCGGCCGCGGCTCCCAGCGTGGCCCTCAGCGGCTCGCTCACCGAAGAGGAAGCGATCGGCGACTCGCGTCCTCGCTACCTCTTGAACGTGAAAGCCACCGCTGCAGCCGCCGGCTTTGAATCCCCGACGCTCGGCGCCACCCCTCTCTACGGCAGCTCGATCGGCGGCCCCGGCACCGAAAACGGCCAGTTCAACCACCCCGCCGATGTCGCCGCCGACGGAAAAGGCGACCTCTGGGTGCTCAGCAACACCCTTGCCCAGTCCCGCATCCAGGAGTTCAACGAAAAAGGCGAATGGCTCCGCGCCGCCGGCTCCTTCGGCTCGGGAGCGGGGATGCTGAGCTTCCCGGCGGGCCTTGCCGTAGATGCCAGCGGCAACGTCTGGGTCGCCGACACCGGCAACAACCGCGTGGTCGAGTTCAACGAAAAAGCCGAATTCGTCCAAGCCTTCGGCACGAACGTCAACAAGACGAAGGTCGAAGCGGCTGGCACGGAAGCCGAAAAGAACCTCTGCACCGCCGCCTCGGGCAACGTCTGCCAGGCGGGTACCTCCGGAAGCGGGTCGGGTCAGATGAAAGCTCCGCAGGGCATCGCCGTGATGTCGAACGGCAACGTCTGGGTCGCCGACACCGGCAACAGTCGCCTCGAGAAGTTCTCGCCCAGCGGAGGGTTGATCAGCACTGTCTCCGGCGAAGGCTCCGAAGCGGGCAAACTGAAAGAACCGAGCTCGATCACCATCGCCCCCGACGGCTCGATCTGGGTCGCCGACACCGGCAACAACCGGATCGAGCAGTGGAACTCCAGCCTTGCCTTCGTCCGGGCGGTCGGCAAAGAAGGCACCGGCGGCGGTGAATTCAAAGGCCCCGCCGCGATCGAGGCCGATTCCTCCGGCGAGATCTGGGTCGGCGACCGTGGCGACAACCGCATCGAGGGCTTCGATGAATACGGAACCTACCTGCGGCAGTTCGGCAGTGCGGGCAGCGGCAGCGGTCAGTTCAGCTTCTCGGGGCGGATGGGTCTGACCGTGGACGGCAGCGGCAATATCTGGATCACCGACGGCGGCAACTCCCATGTCCAGCGCTGGACGATCCCCGGCTTCGCCACCTTCCTCACCACGATCGGCGGCCTCGGCACCGAAAACGGCAAGTTCACCCACCCTGCCGATCTCGCCACCGACTCAAAAGGCAACGTCTGGGCGCTCGACAGCAATCAGGCCCGCATCCAGGAGTTCAACGAAAAAGGCGAATGGCTGCGGACCACGGGCTCATCGGGCACGGGCGCCGGAATGCTCAGCTCCCCCTCGGCCCTCGCCGTCGATCCCAGCGGCAACGTCTGGGTCGCCGACACCGGCAACAACCGCGTGGTCGAGTTCACCGAAAAGGGCGAATTCGTCCAAGCCTTCGGCACGAACGTCAACAAGACGAAGGTCGAAGCGGCCGGCACGGAAGCCGAAAAGAACCTCTGCACCGCCGCCTCGGGCAACGTCTGCCAGGCCGCAACGGCCGGCACCGCCCAGGGCCAGCTCAGCTCGCCGCGAGGCATCGCGGCCACCGCGGGCGGCAACCTCTGGGTCGCCGACACCGCCAACAACCGCATCGAGAAGTTCACCCCCTCCGGCGGCTTCCTCAACAAAGTCGCCTCCGAAGGCTCGGAAGCAGGCAAGCTGAAAGAACCGATGGCGATCACCGTCGCCCCCGACGGCTCGATCTGGGTCGCCGACACCGGCAATAACCGGATCGAGCAGTGGAACTCCAGCCTTGCCTTCGTCCGGGCGGTCGGCAAAGAAGGCACCGGCGGCGGTGAATTCAAAGGCCCCGCCGCGATCGAGGCCGATTCCTCGGGCAACATCTGGGTCGGCGATCGAGGCAACAACCGGGTCGAGGAGTTCACCGAAGGAGGCAAGTACCTCGGCGAGTTCGGCGCCACCGGCTCGGGCAAGATCGGTTTCACCTCCTCGCCGATCGGGATCGCCGTCGATGCCGGCGGGGCGATCTGGGTGACGGACCCCAATCACTGGAAGATCCAGAAGTGGCACCAGGAAACTCCGCGCTCGGAAGTGACCACGACGGTCTGGTTCAACGGAACCCAGGAGACGAGCGTCCACGGCGGCTGCTTGACCGCGAGCTGCACGGTGGAACCGCAGTGGACGCTGGAATCGCCCTCCGTTTCCGTCGGCACCTATCCGGTCCGGGTGAAGAGCACCGACGGCCTCGGGCGCAGCAGCGAAAGCACTCTCAACGTCAAAGTCGAACGCGACACGACCAAACCGAGCATCGAACTGGGCGGCGAACTCGCCAACGCTCCCGAAGGCTGGGTCGAACAGGAAAGCTACGGCCTCAACGCCACCGCGAGCGACGGCGGCTTCGGTCTCAACTCAGTGGCATTGAAGATCGACGGTCAGCAGGTCGCCTCCACCTCGCAGTCCTGCCCGGAAGGCGGCTGCAACGAGACGCTCGCCAAACAGATCAGCATGGCCGGCTACTCCGGCGGCTCACACACGGCCGAAGTCGTGGCGACCGATGGGGCCGGGAACAGTGCTGCGAAGAGGTGGACGATCAACGTCGATCCGGAAGGGCACATCTCCACGAAGGAAGCCGAAGCAACGCTGGAAGCGGTCGAAACGACCGCCCCCGCAAATCTGTTGGGAGCCGCAGAAGCAGAAAGCATTGAAGGAACTGCAGGTGGTCTCTCTGTGAGCAGGCTCGATGAAGGCTTCACCTTCGTCGGCTCCAAAGTACCCACCCATGTCGGCGCCAATCCCGCCGAAGGCGCCACTATGGCGGTTCTGGAAGATGGAGCTTTCGACCAGGAATGTGAACCCGGAGAAGTCTTGGGTTCAGAAATCGAAGCCGATGGGGAAGGGGAATGCATTATCTCGCCGGTCGTGGCGGAAGAAACTGGTACCCAAAACATCACCGTTTCTCCTACCCAAACGCCCGCCTATGCCGGGGTCCCGAGCGAAGTGGGGCCCTCAGCAGTGGTAACGGCCAATTCGGAAAGCGCTGTGGACACGGTTCAACGGCCTCTCTATGATGGCCTCTTGACCTTCCAGGCAATCCGCGATTCCCAAGCCCCCGATACCTTTGAATGGGAAGTCAAGCTGGAAGGGGGCCAATACATGAAACTCATTGATTCGCAACATGTCCAAGTGTTCTATCCAGACGGAATGACTGCCTTTGCGATAACCGCTGAGCCCGCCTCCGACGCTGTCGGTACCACCGTGCCTACTAGTCTGAGCATTGAAGGGTCTGTAGTAACGCTAACTGTCCACCACCGTGATGCAGCGTACGTGTATCCTGTCGTCGCCGGGGTCGGCTGGGAGGGCGGATTTACGACGAAGGAGATCGCAGGACCGAAAGACGAAGCCGAACTTCGGGAAGAAAAAGAAAGACTTGAACGAATTGAACAGGAAGAACGAGAAGCCCGGCAACTCGAAGAATGGGAACGTGCCGAAGAACTCCAAGCGGCCAAGCAAGCCGCAGTCGAGGAAGAGGGCTCGGACGGAATACTGAGGGAAGCAGCGTTCGGGGCACCGCGCCTGGAAGCAGAAGCTTCGGAATTCAACGCTGGACCCCCCAAGCGGAAACGAGCCTACAGGTTCAATGAATGTCATTTTGAGGACGGGTCCAGCCTGCCATTTGGCCCAGGCGGGACGTACTCAGTACCGAACGGCACCTCGCAACAATGTCATGGATCCTACTCAGAGTATAATGGTGAACACAAGCTCCGTTGGGCATTCGTCGAGTACGGAAGCTTCCACTACCGATGGGGAGAGCAGGTCTGGGTCAATGAACAACCTAAGTGCAAGCCACCGTGGGGCCCACACAAGCCGCGTGAGTTGACCTGCGAAGTCGCGCACGGGGTCATGGAGTCCACCCATCACATTGATGTCGTCGAGAAAGTAAATTGGGAACGCGGTGACTTCGACTCTTCGAGACAGACGCAGGATTACTTTTGTGGCTTGTTGGACGGCATCCTGTCCACGGAACCTCCGCCGTCGGAAAATGGGGAACGTGTATTATTTGAAACCCGACTCTTTTTCATCGAACCGGTTGTGGCACTCCCATGCTCATGGACGAATCTAAAGAAAGACTAGGGATGAAAAGCCGAGGGGCACTATTATTGTTTGTGGTTGCATTGGTGGTGGCGAGCATGGTTGGGTCCTCTCGTGGCGCCGCGTCGCCAAAGCGGGTGCCGGCGTTGAGGGCATCGAGCTCGAAGGAGGGCTGGTGGCGATTTCCGCTCTGGAAGGATGTGCCGGGGAGACCCTTTGTGGTTCTGGGAAAAGGTGTGCGGCACGGTGCGCAGTGGGCTGTATTCGCATCGAATGGGTCAGGGACGCGAAGAGGTCACGGCCGTCCCTGCATAACCGTGGCGCGGTTCACCGCCGACGACCGCTATGGGAATGCTACTGGGTGTGGCCCACTTGTCCCCTTCGAAGGGCATCACCAACGCTCTCCGATTCACCCGTTGATCGGGGAAAACGGAGCGAGCTTCTTCGGTCTGTCGTTTTCCCCTAACGTTGTGCGAGTTGAAGTAGAACTTGAACCAGAAAGGCTGATTTCACAGGTACCCAACTTGCTGTCGGTGGCGCAAGGGAAAAAGGCGCACCTGAAGCGCTTCCGGTATCTCGCAATGTCAGTCGACCAGCCTTCTTGCATCGAAGACATTCGTGGCTATAACGCGAGCGGCCATCTCATCCTGAATGCAAGCACCGGTGATTGTCCCCTTCTTTACAGGCGTAAATGAATCAGCTCAGCATTGTGCTGATCGCGTGAAGAGGATCGGGGGGATTGTGGACCGGACGGAGAATTCCATAGCGAGGAGAGCTTCGAAGGCAGCGCTTCTCACTGCCTTCATGACCCTTTGTGTTCTCGCTCTTGGATCCTCTGCGGCGCTTGCTTCCCCTCCGGTTTACGAAGGCCTGACTACGTTTCCGACGATCTACAGCCCAACCGGACCCGAGGAATTCTCTTGGGAAGTGACTCTCTATGAAGGACAGGAACTGGGACAGATCGACGAACAGGAAATCGCTGTTTACAACCGCTCAGGAGCCGTTGGATTCTCAATTCAGGCGGGGCCTGCCCACGATGCTGTGGGCGCCACGGTCCCCACGACGATCCAGGTAACGGGCGAAAACGTCTTCACGCTGACCGTCCACCATAGGGAGGGGAACCCGGCTGCGGGAGGGGCGCCCTTCCACTATCCGGTCAACTACGGGGAAGGCTGGGAAGGAGAAATTGTCCCGATCGAAATCAAGGGCCCGCCGGACGAAATGGAACTCCGCGAACAACGAGAACGCGAAGAACGAGAAGTACGCGAAGCGCGGGAACAGCGGCAAGCAGCCGAAATCGCGGCATGGGAAACGCGGTGCCACGTTCCGGCGCTCCGCGGCACCACCGTGGCCGGAGCGAGGAGACGCCTGCGCCGCGCCGATTGTCGCCTCGGCGTCATCACCAAATCCCGGGGCGTCACGGCGAAGACCGGCAGGGTCGTTCACCAGGGCGAGCCGGCCGGCAGCTCCCTTGCGCAGGATGCCCGGGTGGGCATCAGGCTCGGCCCGAGCTGAGAGAGCTTTTAGCGCCGGTTAACCCGCCTGGGCGAGGATTTGGGGGTGCAGCAGCGTGCTCGTCGTCGGCGCCGGCTTTATCCGCTTGGGGCGTTTCTGGTCGTCGCCGCTTTTTTGATCGTTCGTGGCTTGGGATCCGGCGGTTCGTCGGGGTCGAGCGACCCTGCCCGGCGCGAGGTGCTCGTCTCGCGCCTGGCGCCGAAGCCGCTGCCGGCGCCGATCTCCGGGGAGACGGCGGTGATCCTGCGGGGCGGGACGTTGATCATCGGCGGCCTCGATTCGAGCGAAGCCTCGGTCAGCGGCGTCTTCCGGCTGGACCAGACCGGCAAGCTGCGCCCGGCGGGGTCGCTGAGCGGGCCGCTCCACGACGCCGCCGCTACCGCCCTCGGCGACAAGGTGCTGGTCCTCGGCGGCGGCACCGCAACGAGCACGGACACGGTGCAGGCCCTGCCGGTGAGCGCCGCGGCTGGACGGTCGGCCGCCGCCACTGTCGTCGGCCACCTGCCGGCGGTCCGCTCCGACCTCAGCGCGGTGACGATCGGCGCCAAGGCCTACGTCCTCGGCGGCTACGACGGCACCACCCCCGACCCGGCCGTGCTCGCGACTGCCGACGGCAAATCCTTCGAACAGGTCGCCGAACTGAAGGTCCCCGCCCGCTACATCGCCACCGCGGCGGTCGGCGACCGCATCTTCGCCTTCGGCGGCGAGACCGCGAGCGGCGCCGCCACCGACGCGATCCAGGAAGTCGACCCCGCCCAGGGGACCGTGCGGGTGATCGGGCACCTGCCGCAGGCGGTCTCCCACGCCGCCGCCGTGGTCCTCGGCGGCCGCGTCTACGTCCTCGGCGGCGAAGACAACGGCACCGCCACCAACCGCGTCTGGCGCTTCGACCCGGCCACCGGCAAGGTCGCCGCGGCGCCCTCGCTGCCGCTGGCGGTCTCCGGCGGCGCGGCCGTCAGCGCCGGCAGGACCGCCTACCTGCTCGGCGGCACCGGCGCCGGCGGCGAAGCGCTGGCGAGCATCGTCGTCTTGCGGCTGCAGGCCAAGCCCACGGCCAGCTCGGCTGCCGCCACCGGGTCGCAAGCCGCGAAGCCGAGCGGCGGCAAGGCGCCTCCGTTCCAAGGCCAGCTGATGATCGCCGACCGCGGCAACAACCGGATCATCGTCGTCAACAACCGCAAGCGGGTGCTCTGGCGCTTCCCCTCGAAGGCCCACCCGGCGCCGCCCGGCGGCTTCTACTTCCCCGACGACGCCTTCTTCATCCACGGCGGCAGCGCGATCATCTCCAACGAGGAGCAGAACGAGCGGATCGTCCAGCTCTCCTACCCGGGCGGCAAGCTGCTCTGGTCCTACGGCCATCCCGGCCAGAGCGGCTCCGAAGCCGGCTACCTGCACGAGCCCGACGACGCATATCTGTGGAAGAACGGGAACGTCTCCGTCGCCGACGCGCAGAACTGCCGCGTGCTGATCGTCTCGCCGCGGAAGAAGGTGCTGCGGGAATTCGGCGACCCGGCCGAATGCACGCACGAACCGCCGCGGCGCCTCGGCTCGCCCAACGGCGACACCCCCCTGGCCAACGGCGACATCCTCGTCTCCGAGGTCAACGGCTCCTACATCGACGAGATCACCCGCACCGGCAAGCTGGTCTGGTCGCTGCAGCTGCCGATCTCCTACCCCTCCGACCCGCAGCAGCTCGGCCCCGACCTCTACCTCGTCGCCGACTACGCCAACCCCGGCGGCCTCTACGAGTTCACCCGCTCGGGCCGGATCGTCTGGTCCTACCACCCGGAATCCGGCGCCGGCCGCCTCAACCACCCGAGCTTGGCGGAGCGGCTGCCGAGCGGCGACATCGCCGTCAACGACGACTACCGCAACCGGGTCGTGATCATCGACCCCAAGACGAAGAAGATCGTCTGGCAGTACGGCGTCACCGGCCACCCGGGCCGCGGGCCCGACCACCTCCACATCCCCGACGGCTTCGACCTGCTGAGCCCGGAAGGGACGACGCCGACCCACCCGTACACGGGCTGAGCCGTGGCCTCAGAACAGTTCGAGGTGGAGCGAGATGACCGCGCCGCGACCGAGGGGGGCGCCGAGCAGCTCGATCGGGATCGCGACCAGCAGCGCCGGGATCGCGCCGACGAGGCTGACGAGGACGTCGATCCGCCGCTGCCAGGGGCGGGGCGCCGGCACCGCCGGGGCGTCGCGGAGGGCGCCGAGGGCGACGTTGCGACCAAAGGTGATGCTGTTCAGCAGCGTCTGCCAGGTGATGGCGAGGCTGGCGAGCGGCCGCCAGCGCTGCGCCTTGACCACCTGGTCGCGACGGGCGATGAGGCGGCGCACCGCCTCGACCGTGAACAGGTAGCGGTCGCCGGGCTGCAACCCCGCCCAGCCGACACCGCCGAGCGAGCAGGCGAAGCCGGCGCGGTTGACGATCCGCGGGTCGTCCCCCTCGCGCAGCGCGTCGAGCTCGTGGAGGGCGTCCTCCGGGTCGCCGACCGAGCCGACGACTCCGAGCCCGCAGCTCTCGCAGCGCCGCAGCGGTCCCGCCAGCCCCGGCCTCTCGCCGATCCAGCCGAAGAGCGGCTCGCCGCAGGCGGGGCAGGGCGGGTTGTCGGGGCCGGCACCGGCCTCGAGCGGAACGACGCGAGTGGTTTCGACCTCCGCCATGCTCGTATAGCGTACGGCCCCGGATGAGTCCCCAGGAGGCCCGAGAGACGGAGTCGCGCTGGGCCCTGCCGGTCGCGGTGGCGATCTTCCTGGCGGTGGCGCTGCTGATCGTCTCCAGACCGGTCGAAAACGTCAGCGGTACGGAAAACCCGGAAATCCTCCGCACGGTGCACGAACACGCCGGCTCGGTGACCGCCGCCGGGCTGATGCAGGCGCTCGCGCTCCTCTTGCTCATCTTCCCGCTCGTCTACCTCTTCCGGGCGGTGCGGGTGCGCAGCGAGCGGGTGCGCCCGCAGCTGATCGCCCTGATGGTCGTGGCGCCGCTCTTCCTCGCCCTCTCCGCGGGGATCTCGATCGGCGCCCGGCACGAAGCGGCGAACCAGTTCGTCGCGGGCGAAGCGAAGTCGACGCTGACCCCGAAGGAAGCGCACGAAGAATGCGCCTCCGAACAGAAGGAAGAAGGCAAGAAGGCCTTCGCCGAAGAATTCGAACCCGAAAAGGGAGAGACGCCGCTGGCCGCCTGCGAACGCCAGGAAACCGAAGACGACGAAGCCTCCAACGCGCTCGGGGAAGCTTCGCTGGCGGGGATCGCCACCGGCTTTGGCCTGGCGGGCAGCATCGGCTTCGTGGTCGCCCTCTTCTATAGCTGCCTCTGGGCGATGCGGACCGGCCTCCTCAGCCGCTTCTGGGGCTCGCTGGGGATGGCGGCCGGGATCGCCTTCCTGCTCGGGCCGCTCGCCTTCGTCACCCTCGTCTGGTTCGTCTTCTTCGGCTTCCTCGTGCTGGGGCTGGTCCCCGGCGGCAAACCGCCGGCCTGGGAGGCGGGCGAAGCCGTCCCCTGGCCGACGCCGGGCGAGAAAGCCGCGGCGGAACTGGAACCGCGCGAAGCCGAAGAGCCCACCGAGCCGGACGACCCCGCAGAGAAACGCAAGCGCAAGCAGCGCGAGTAGCGACCGAATGGGGAGGGCGAGGAGATCACGGTGGCGAAGCATGGCCGCCCGGTGGCAAGGATCGTTTCCGCCACGATGCCGCCTCACCTTGCCGCCCTTGTCGCTGGCGGAAGCGTGCTCCCGGCCGAGGGCCGCCGATACCTGCCAAAGCCCGTCAAGCTCCGAGGGTCCGGCAAGAGCGCCGCAGACTACGTCTCCGAAGGTCGACGCTGAGCCTCTACTGCGCGATGCTGCGCTATCACCCACCGCATCAGATTTTGAACACCGCGGAGTGTGCTCAAAGTCGAATGCGCTCTGACCATTCCTACTCGGACTGCCCGGCGCTGACCCGCTTGCGGTGGGTGCGGATCTCGCTCATGATCCGCTCCAGGCGCGGCTCGACCGAGGTGTCGACGTGGCTCATCGCGGCCGCGACGCCGGGGTGCACGGCGGCGATCCGCTCGTGCATCGCCTGGGCAACGGCGCGGTAGGTGGGGTGGCCCTCGCGGCCTGAGCGCAGCTCGATCAGCTGCATCGCCTCGCGGGCGTTGAGGTCGAGCGAGTAGCGGATCCGGTAGGCGAGGCTGAGCGCGTAGGGCGCCTCCGCGGCGAGGCCGGCGGCCGCGAGCCGCTCGTACTCCTCGCGTGAGATCTCCAGCGCCCGCTCGAACTCGCCGCCGGCACCGGCTTCGCGCACCTCCTCCGGCACCCCGGCGCCGAGGTCCGGGGTCAGCCGCTGCCACTGGCAGGTCAGCATCCGGTGCCGCTGCAGGTCCCGGAAGGCGCCGTAGTCGGAGACGATCTCGAAGCGATAGCGCAGCGCCTCGAAGCCGCGCCCGGGCCGGTGGCGGCGGTTGCTGCGCTCGCCCACCAGCGCGGCCAGCAGCTGCGCCCGCTCCTCGCGGTCGAGGACGTCGATGCGGGCGAGGACCTCGGTCTCCGGCGCGCTCGCCGCCTCGAACAGCGAGGAGGCGAGGAGGTCCTCTTCGGTGCCGTCGACGTGGACCAGCTCGACCGCGGGCATGTCGTCCCCCGCGGCGCGACGGTCGAGGCCGAGGCGGGCGACCCAGCTCTCGGTCTGCTCGCGCCGCCGCTCCAGGTAGGCGATCCACTCGCCGCCGCGGTCGGGGCGGTCGACGCGAGAGACAAAGCTCGGCATCACCTGCTTCAGCTCGGCCAGGATCATCCCGCCGTATGCGCGCGCCTCCGGCAGCGGCGAGGCCAGCAGACGCATGATCAGCTGCTCGTAGGCCTGGCCGGAGGCGTAGATGCCGACGTGGCTGAGGGTCGCCGCCGGCAGCAGCCCGCGCAGCAGGTCGAGCGCCTTGGCCCGGATCGAGCGCCGCCAGGCGGCCTCGGGCTCCTCGTCGCCGCGCGGCCAGCGCGCCGCCGCCCACTCCTCGACCTCGCCCAGCGAGCGCGAGTAGATCGCGAAGATCTCGTCCATCGCGGCGGCGAACTCGGGGCCGAGCCGCTCCTCGTCGCGGTAGAAGCGGTAGCCGCCTTCGGGCAGCGGCTTGTCGTAGGGGATGTAGCGGGTCGACTGCTCCAGGTAGGCGGCGAGCCGGCCGCGCTGCAGCAGCTTGGTGACGATGTTGGAGACCCACTCGCAGGCGACGTGGGCGCCGCCGACCTGGGCGATCGAGTCGTCACCGTAGCCGACGAAGACGCGCTCGTAGAGGCGCGCCGCGCGCTCGCCCTCCTCCTCGTCGAAGGGCCGCCCGCCGGCCGGCGCGTCGGCGGCGAACTCCTCCAGGTAGAGGCGGCGGACCGTCCCGGAATAACGCGAATAGCGGGCAAAAAGCGCCCCCTTGACGGTCTCGGGCAGGTTGACCAGGGCGAAGACGGGCCGGTCGAGGTTGGTGAAGTGGGGGGCGAGGAGCGCCCGCTCCTCAGCGGTGAAGTCTTCGACCGGGTAGCGCACCGGCGCATCGTAGTAGCGCGGGGAGACAACCTCGCCCCGGGGTCGCCATAAGTGCTCGGGGACCTTAGGCCTGCGGCGCGGGCGGCGCGGCCATCAGCTCGACCCGGTGCCCCCCGGGGGCGATCGCCAGCGCCCGCGGCTGCCCCCAGTGCTCGCGTTTGGGCTCGACCGCGAAGCCGCGCTCGCGCAGGCGGGCGACCGCCGCCTCAAAGTCGGGGACGACCACGGCGAGGTGGCCGGGGGAGGGGACGGCCGGCTCCGCCTCGGGCATCAGATGGACCTGGGTGCCCTCCCGCTCGAGCCAGGTGTAGCGGCGCAGCGTATCCGGAGGCTCCACTCGCTCAAACCCGAGCAACTCGAAGAAGCCGGCCGCAGCCTCGATGTCGGCGGGCGCCACCTCGATTCCGACGTGATGCAGCATGCCTTAAGACTTACAGAAACGTTTGAAATGCGTATGCTTTTGTCTGCTAACGTCCTCCACATGGAGGCAGCGGTTGCAGATAGGGAGGTGGAGATGACGGAATGGAACGACGGACGTCTGGACGATCTCAGCAAGCGGGTCGACCGTATCGAGACGAAGATGGACGCGGGCTTTGCTCGGATCGAGGGCAAATTCGATGCCGTCAATAAGCGCCTTGACGGTCTGCAGCGGTCGCTGACCTATTTCGCCTGGACCTTCGGGATCGGGATGCTGGCCTTTACGGGCACGCTTATCGCGACGAAGTTCTGATCAGAACGAAGAATTTACAGAGACGGTGCAGAAACGTAACATGTTGTCTGCTACGGTTATTTTCATGAGCGTGCGAGAAAGCTGGACTGACGAGCGACTCGATGACCTGAGCAGGAAAGTAGACCAGGGGTTTGCGCGACTGGATGCGGACATGCGAGCCCTCGATGGTCGCTTCGATTCGCTGCAGCGAACGCTGCTTCAGGTTGGCGGCGTGATGACGGCAGCTTTGATCGGTCTCATTGCTACGCAGCTTTAGCTGTGGAGGCGGCGGTCGCAGAGAGGGAGGTAGGGATGACGGAATGGAATGACGGACGGCTCGATGACCTCGGCCAGCGGGTCGACCGTATCGAGACGAAGATGGATGCGGGCTTTGCGGATGTCAAGCGCACGATGAACGAAGGTGTTGCCCGCATCGATGGGCGCTGTGATGCCCTGCAGCAGTCACTGATCAAGATCGCCTGGACCTTCGGGATCGGGATGCTGACCTTCGCGTGCGCGTTGATCGGGGTGATCGCAGCGAAGCTCTGATCAGAGCAGCAGCGACGCCAGGGCGGCGAGGACGACGATGGCGGTCGACCAGGTGATCGTCTCGGCGACGATGCGGTTGTCGAGGCCGTAGGCGTGGGAGACGACGAGGGAGTTGATGCCGGTTGGCATCGCTGACATCAGGCGGTAGGCGGCGGGAAGGTGGATCAGGGGCGCGGCGAGGAGCATCAGCAGGGCCGGGGCGAGGACGATGCGGCCGGCGGTGGCGAGGGCGACCGGTTTGGTCATCGGCGGCGGCAGCGGGAGCTCGCCCATCTCGGCGCCCTCGGCGAGGGTGGCGCCGACGGCGAAGAACCCGAGCGGCAGGATCGCCACCGCGAGGATCTGCGAGGCGTCGACGAGCACGGCCGGCGCCAACGCCTTCGGCGCCAGCAGCCCTGCCACCGCCGCGTAGAGCGGCGGGTTGCGGGTGAAGAAGGCGCGGACACGGGCACGCATCCCTTCGCCGGCCCGGGTGCCGAAGGCCGCTGCCACCCCGAAGGCCCCAAGCATCAACGCCGGCCCTCCGACCAGCTCGTCGAAGAGGACCCCGGTCGAGAGATGGTCGCGTCCGAGCAGGACAACGGTCAGCGGGTAGCCGAGGTAGGTGGTGTTGGCGACGATCGTCGCGCAGATGACGGCGCCGGTCTGCGGCCGCCCGAGCCTCAGCAAGCGCGAGGCAATGAGCCAGACCACAAGCCCTACCAGCACCAGATTGACCAGCCCGATCCCGATCCCCACCACTTTGTCGACGCTGATCGACGCCGCCGCCAGGTTGAAGAAGACCACCAGCGGCACCAAGACATAGAGCATCGCCATCAGCAGCCGCCGCGCCAGCGCCACAGCCTCCCGCGGCCGCCGCCGCTCGGACCAGACACCGACTCCGGCGCCGGCCGCCATCAACACCATCGTCAGCAGGACCCCCATCTAGGGACGGGAGTCTGACGGTGCGGCTGGTGGGAGGCGTTAGAAGAGCGAAGCGCCGGCGTGGGAGGCGAAGTCGACCAGCGGCTGGGGGATGACGCCGAAGAAGATCGTTGCGGCGGCCGCCAGGAGGGCTGGGCCGACCAGATACCAGCGGCGGCTTGCGTCGGGGTCGACCGGGTCGGCTTCCGGTGAGGCGCCGGCTATCGCCGGGGCGGCGCCCGGCCCCGTTCCCTGCTCCCCGCTTGAGACGGCCTCGCGTTCGGGCCGCATCCACATCGCCGCGACCACCCGCAGGTAGTAGGCGAGCGAGATCATCGTCCCGACCGCGATGAAGACCGCCAGCCAGGTGTAGTCGCCTTCGACCAGCGCCTCGATCAGGTAGAGCTTGCCGATGAAGCCCGTGGTCGCCGGCAGCCCCGCCAGCGCCAGCATCGCGATCGTCAGCGGCCAGGCCAGCAGCGGCCGCTCGGCGCCGAGGCCGCGGATCGCGCGGATGTCGTCGCCGAAGATCGTCTCGCGCTCGCGGGCGACGATCACCGCGAAGGCGGCGAGGTTCATGAAGGCGTAGGCGGCGAGGTAGAAGACCAGTGAGCTGACACCCGATTCGGAGGCGACGACGATGCCCCCCAGCATGTAGCCGGCTTGGGCGACGCCGGACCAGCCCATCAACCGCTTCAGCGAGTCCTGGCCCAGCGCGCCGACGTTGCCGACGATGATCGAGATCGCCGCCAGCGCCGCCAGCGCCGGCTGCCATTCGCCGACGCTCGGGCCGAGGGCGACGTCGAAGAAGCGGAGGAAGACGGCGAAGGCCGCGGCCTTGGTCGCCACCGCCATGAAGCCGGTGATCGGAGTCGGCGCGCCCTGGTAGACGTCCGGCGTCCACTGGTGGAAGGGAGCGATCGAGGTCTTGAAGGCGAGCCCGACCGCCGCCATCGCGATCCCGATCAGGATCAGCGGGTCGCTCGCGATTCCGTGGTGGGCGATGCCGGCGGCGATCCCCGCGAATCCGGTCGAGCCGGTGCCGCCGTAGAGGAAGGCCATCCCGTAGAGCAGCGTCGCCGAGCCGATCGAGCCGACGATCAGGTACTTGAGCGCCGACTCGAGCGAGCCCTCGCGGCGCAGGTTGGTGGCGCAGAGGATGTAGAGCGGGATCGAGAGCGTCTCCAGGGCGACGAAGAAGGTGACGAGGTTGTAGGCCTGCGCCAGTAAGACCATCCCCAGCACCGAGCCGAGCAGCAGCGCGTGGTACTCGCCCGAGCCGGCTTCCTCGGTCGCCCGCTCGCGGACCGAGAAGAGGACGCAGAAGGCGGCGGTGAGGATCGCGATCAGTGAGATCGAGATCGCCAGGTCGTCGAGCCGCAGCGCCCCGGTCAGCAGCGTCCGCGGGTCGTTCCAGTGCCAGATCAGCAGCCCCGCGGTGGCGCCGAGGGTGACCATCGTCAGCGCCGGGGCGGTGCGGCGGATGGGCTTGAAGACGGCGCTGAGGAGGACGACGCAGAGGCCGACCGTCAGCGCGATCAGCGGCGAGATGCCGGCGTAGTCGATGTGCGGCTCGTTGAAGTTCACGGCGCCTTCCGTCCACGGAGGTCGACGGGACGATTTCGGTCTATATAGGACCGTTTTCGTCCCGTCGGCGGGGTGGTGGTAGCCAGCTTCGCTTCCGGGGCGGCGCCGCCGGTGACGCCGGCGACAGTCTGCTCGACGCTCGGGTTGGTCGGCTTCAGGATCAGCTGCGGGTAGAGGGCGAGGCCGAGGATGCAGAGCACCAGCGGCGCCAGCACCAGCCCGTCGCGCACCCCGATCTCACGCGAGAGCAGGCCCTTGTTCCCCGATGCCGGGCGGTTGTGCATCGCCCCCTGGTAGAGGCGCAGCGCATAGTAGGCCGACATCGCCACGCCCGTGATCGCGATGAAGGCGAAGACGATCTTCGCCTGGAAGAGGCCGTTGAGGATGTAGAACTCGCCGATGAAGTTGGCCGAGCCCGGCATCGCCAGGGTCGCCAGGGCGACGATCAGGAACAGCGCCGCCAGGACCGGCGCCCGCAGCGCCAGGCCGCCCATCTCGCGGATGTCTTCGCTCCCGGTCCGCTCGACCAGCAGGGCGACGATGATGAAGATCGGGGCGACGACGAGGCCGTGGTTGACCATCTGCAGGACCGCCCCGTCGGCCCCGTCGGGCCGCAGGGCGAAGATCCCGGCGGTGATGAAGCCGAGCTGCGCCACCGACGAGTAGCCGGCGATCAGCCGCACGTTGGTCTGGGTGAAGGCCATCACCGAGCCGTAGAGGATCGAGGCGAGGGCGATCACCAGGATCACGGTCTGGAATTCGAGTGCCGCTTCCGGGAAGAGCGGCAGCACCACCCGCAGGAAGCCGTAGGCGCCGACCTTGGCGAGGACCCCGGAGAAGACCGCCAGCGCCGGCAGCGGCGCCGCCCGGTAGGCGTCGGGCATCCAGCCGTGCAGGAGGAAGGCCGGCATCTTGACCAGGAAGGCGGCGGCGAAGAACCAGAAGATCCAGCGCTGGCTGCCGAGCCCGATCCCCTCGTGCTGCAGCGCCTGGATCGAGAAGGTGACGTGGCCGCCGTCGGCGGCGATGATCGCGGTCGCGATCGCCGCCACCAGCATCAGCAGCGAGCCCATCAGGGTGTAGACGATCATCTTCAGCGTCGCCCGTGAGGCGCTCGGACCGCCGGGCCGGTCCTGCCCCCAGGCGCCGAAGAGGAAGTAGAACGGGACCAGCATGAAGTCGAAGAAGAGGACGAAGAGCAGCAGGTCCTGAGCCAGGAACGAGCCCAGCGTCGCCGTCTCGGCGACCAGCATCAGGAAGAAGAAGGTCTTCGGCCGCTCCTGCTCGCGGAAGGCGGCGAAGGCGACGCCGCCGGTCCAGAGCACCGCGGTCAGCAGGACCAGGTAGAGGTTGAGCCCGTCGACGCCGAGGTTGTAGTCGACGCCGAGCCCGGAGATCCAGGGCGTGTCGACCGTGTACTGCAGGCCCGAGTTGCCGGTGTCGAAGCCGGCGACCATGCCGATCGCGACGCCGAGGGTGACGACGGTGCCGAGCACCGCCCACCAGCCGACCGCCCGCCGCGGCAGGAAGAGGCCGAGGAGGCCGAACGCGAGAGGTGCCCAGAGGAGAACGTTGATCATGAGCTGGAGATGAGGAAGTAGAGGGCCAGGCCGGCGAAGCCGGCGATCAGGAGCAGCGCGTAGCTGCGGACGAAGCCGTTCTGGATGGCGCGGACGACGCCGCTGGTCCCCCGCACCGTCTCCTCGGTGCCGGTGACGAGGCCGTCGATGACGAAGGGCTCGAAGACGCGGTTGGCGAAGCGGCCGACCGCCTGTGCCGGGCGGACGACGAGGAAGTCGATCGCCTCGTCGAAGTACCACTTGTGGAAGAGGAAGCCGTGGAGGCCGAGGAAGCGCGCTTCCAGCCGCCGCGGCGCCTCCGGTTCGGCGACGTAGAGGTAGTGGGCGATCCAGGTCCCGACCAGAGAGATGACGGCGCCGATCCCGAGCCCGATCCAGCTCCAGTCGGTCGAGGGGTGGATCGCCGCCAGCGGCGAGTCGGCGAAGACCGGGTCGAGCCAGTTGGCAACGACGTTGTCGATCCCCGGCATCTGGATCAGGCCGCCGGTCAGCGCGAGGAAGGCGAGCACGCCCATCGCCCAGCGCATCGGCGCCGATTGCTCGGCGATGTGGTGCTCGGGGCCGGGGAAGCCGACGTCGGTGTCCTCCTCTACGCCGGTCGCCGGGTTGGAGGGATGGGCGTGGTGGACGTGGCCGGTGTCGATCAGCTCCTGCGCCTCCGGGCAGGGCTTGCCCGGCAGCACCCGGAAGATCAGGCGGAAGGTGTAGATCGCGGTCAGCAGCGCCCCGAAGTAGCCGAGCACGGTGAAGATCAGGTACATGCCGCCGCGCGCCCCGGCGTAGGCGAGGATCTCGTCCTTGCTGAAGAAGCCCGAGGTGAGCGGGAAGGCGGCGAGGGCGAGGCCGCCGCAGAGCATCGTGATCGAGGTGAACCGCATCGCCTTGCCGAAGCCGGACATCCTGTCGATGTTCTGCTCGTTCGCCATCGCGGCGATGATCGAGCCGGCCGCCATGAAGAGCAGCGCCTTGAAGAAGGCGTGGGTCATCAGGTGGAAGAGGCCGGCCCCGTAGGCGCCGATCGAGACGCCGACGACCATGTAGCCGATCTGGCTCATCGTCGAGTAGGCGATCGCCCGCTTCAGGTCGGTCATCACCAGCGCGATCGTCGCCGCCACCAGCAGCGTCGCCAGGCCGACGAAGGCGGCGATGTCGGCGGCGGTCGGGGCGAGCACGAAGAGGACGTGGGTGCGGGCGATCAGGTAGACGCCGGCGGTCACCATCGTCGCCGCGTGGATCAGCGCTGAGACCGGGGTCGGGCCCTCCATCGCGTCCGGCAGCCAGGTGTGGAGCGGCAGCTGCGCCGACTTGGCGAAGGCGCCGAGCAGCAGCAGCAGGCAGATCGCAACGACCGTCCACTCGTTGGTGTGGAAGACCTGCGGCGCCTTTGCGAAGACCGTGCCGTAGTCGAAGGAGCCGATTTCGCGGAAGATCAGGAGGGCGGCGAGGACAAGGCCGATGTCGCCGACGACGTTGATCACGAAGGCCTTCATCCCCGCCCTGGTTGCCGTCTCGCGCCGGTACCAGAAGCTGATCAGCGCGTAGGAAGCGAAGCCGACGAAGGCCCAGCCGACGATCAGCAGCACGAAGTTGCCGGCGAGGACGAGCAGCAGCATCGAGAAGACGAAGAAGTTGAGGTAGCTGAAGAAGCGGTGGTAGCCCGCGTCGGACTGCATGTAGCCGAAGGAGTAGAGGTGGATCAGGGTCGAGACGCCGGTGACGACGAGGACCATGAAGACCGAGAGCTGGTCGGTGAGGATGCCGAGCTTGATTTCGAGGCCGGCGACGCTGGCGTAGTCCCAGAGCGAGGAGGCGTGGTGGCGCGCGTCGGGGCTGTCGCCGAGCAGGCTGATCAGCGCGGCGACGCCGCAGACGAAGGAGACGGCGATCGAGAGCGTGCCGATCGCGCCCGCCGTTTTGGCCGGCAGCACGCGGAAGCCGAGCGCGGTGACGATCGACCCCAGCAGCGGGAAGAGCAGGACCAGCCAGCACCAGGCGGTGGCGCTCATCCGCGCAGCTCCCTCAGGTCATCGACGTTGAGCGGCAGCTTGCGGCGGAAGATGGCGACGATCAGGCCGAGGCCGACGACCACCTCGCAGGCGGCGACGACCATCACGATCACCGCGAAGACCTGCCCCTGGCCGTTGCCGACCATACGGCTGAAGGCGACCAGCGCCAGGTTGCCGGCGTTCAGCATCAGCTCCAGGCAGAGCAGGATCACCATCGGCGATCTCCTGATCAGGATTCCCAGGACGCCGGTGGCGAAGAGCAGGGAGGAGAGGAATATGTACCAAGCGATGTTCACGAGGCTGCCCCGGTGGGGGAGGGGGACATACCCTCCTCACGATTTGGGGAGGGTTCGTCGGGGGTACCGACCTCCCCCTCGCGAGCGTCCGGAATATTTCCGCCTTCGCTCCGACGCGCCGCCAAGACGATCGCGCCGACCGCTGCCAGCAGCAGCAGAATCGACGAGGCCTCGAAGGGCAGCAGGAACTTTTCCAGCAGCAGGCGTCCTATAGCTGCTGGGTCACCGAAGCCGTTGTGGACATCGGGACCCTTGGTTTCCAGCGCCTTGAGGGCGGAGCCGAGGACGGCTATGGAGAGCTCGACGAAGAGAGCGATGGCGAGGAGGGGGGCGAGGATGCGCTGGCCGGGGATCGGCTCCCAGGCCGACTCGCCGCCGCCGCCCACGTAGGCGACGACGAAGACGTAGAGGACCATCACCGCGCCGGCGTAGACGACCACCTGCGCCGCGGCGACGAAGGCCGCGGTCAGCAGCAGGAACAGCACCGCCAGCGAGAAGAGGTGGACGATCAGCGCCAGCACCGAGTAGAAGGGGTTGCGCATCGCGATCACGCCGAGCGCGCCCCCGAGCGCGCCGATCGCGGCGATGAAGAAGAGGACCGCTTCCATCAGGCCGCCGCCCTCGCGTTGACCAACCCAGGGCGCTGTGGTTGGGTGGAAGAGCCCGCATTCAACCCCTGGGACCGGGAGGAAATATGGACACCTACGTGATTCTCAGACGACATGGCTGGAGAACGCCGGCCGAGCTCGAAGAGGCGGGAGCGAAATCCGCCCAGGTCGGAGACGAGGAGATGTCCGAAGACATCCGCTGGCTGCGCAGCTACGCCCTCGCCGAGGAGGACGGAACGGTCGGGACCGTCTGCATCTACCAGGCATCCAGCCCGGAGGCAATCCGCGAGCACGCCGACCGCGCCAGCCTGCCAGCCGACGAGATCATCCAGGTCGCGGACACGATCGTGGTGCGCCCTGATCCCGCCTAGCGGTTTCACTCGCCCTCGCTCCGCAGCGGCGTCCGCTCGACCGGCTCGGCCAGCAGCATCTCCTTGGTGAAGATCAGGTCGCGGCGGTCGTAGTCGGCCATCTCGTAGTCGTGCCCCATCGTGATCGCGTCGAACGGGCAGGCGAGCTCGCAGTAGCCGCAGAAGATGCAGCGGCTGAGGTTGATCTCGTAGACGGCGGCGTAGCGCTCGCCGGCCGAGACCCGCTCGCCGGGCACGTTCTCCGCGGCGACGACGCGGATGCAGTCGGCCGGGCAGGCGGCGGCGCAGAGCGAGCAGCCGACGCATTTCTCCAGGCCGGTGTCCTCGAAGCGGTGCAGCTTGTGGCGGCCGCGGAAGCGCGGGTAGACGGGAGTCTTCTCCTCGGGGTACTGGATCGTCATCGGCCCCTCGATCAGCCGCGCCATCGTCGTCTTCAGCCCGCGCAGGGTCTCGCCGAAGGCGCGGTAGACGCCGCCGACGCCGCCCGGCTCGGGGCCGCGCTGCACCTCGACCACGTCGATCGAGTCGAGGTAGGAGGCGGATTTCGGGTCGAAGCTCATCGCGAGCCTCCCCTGGCGCTTTTGTTCGGCATAGCCGAACAAAGTCGACACGCGCTCACGTGACCACCACCAGAACGGCGGTGACGAGGACGTTGAGGGTTGCGAGCGGCAGCAGCACTTTCCAGCCGAGGCTCATCAGCTGGTCATATCGCAGACGCGGCAGCGTCGCCCTCACCCAGATGAAGACGAGGACCAGCGCCAGCATCTTCAGCAGCATCCAGATCGGGTCGAGGAAGCTCGGCCCGGGCCCCATCCAGCCGCCGAGGAACATCGCCGCGGCGATCCCGGAGACGACGAGGATCTCCATGTATTCGACCAGCAGGAAGGAGCCGAAGCGCATGCCGCCGTACTCGGTCATGAAGCCCTGGACCAGCTCGGCGTCGGCCTCGGGCATGTCGAACGGGGTGCGGTTGGTCTCGGCGAAGCCGGCGAGCATGAAGATGACGAAGCCGGCGAACTGGGGGATGACGAACCAGATGCCGCCCTGGGAGTGGACGATCGAGACCAGCGAGAGGGAGCCGCTCATCATGATCACGCCGAGCAGCGCCAGGCCCATCGAGACCTCATAGCTGATCAGCTGGGCGGCCGAGCGCATCGCCCCGAGCAGGCTGTATTTGGAACCCGAGGACCAGCCGCCGAGGAGGAGGCCGTAGAAGGCGATCGAGCCGACGGCGAAGAAGTAGAGGATGCCGATCGGGACGTCGATGCCGTAGAAGCCGACCCCGCCCTGGACATCGCCCCAGGGGATGATCGCCAGCGACAGCACCCCGGCCAGCACCGGCAGCAGCGGCCCGAGGATGAAGAGGACCGTGGTCGCGTTCTCGGGGCGGAACGACTCCTTGGAGATCAGCTTGCCGACGTCGGCGAGCGGCTGCAGGAGGCCGAAGGGGCCGACGCGGTTTGGGCCGTAGCGGTGCTGGAAGCGGCCGATCAGCTTGCGCTCCAGCACGGTCAGCAGCGGCAGGATGCCGAAGATGACGGCGAAGATGACGACGCTCTTGACGACCATGATCCAGGTCGCTTCGGCGAACGTCGTGTCGGCGAGCGGCAGCATCAGGCGCGGACCTCGCTCAGCTTCTCGATCGTCACTTGCGCGGGGCCGCCGTTGAGCAGCGCGTTGGCATTGCCATCGGCGACGCCCTCGGCCAGGAAGACGACGCCGGCGGGTACTCGATCCTTGATCTGCACCTGGGCCTCGACGGTCGTGCCGTCGTCACTCACGCGAACCGGTTCTCCGGTCTTCAGGCCCAGGCGCTCGGCATCAGCCGGGGAGACTTCTACCCGCTGCTGCGGCGTCAGGAACTTCAGCGGCGGGTTCAGCTCCGTGATCGGGCCGGCCCAGAGGTCGCGGTACGTCCCGAGCGCTAGGGCGTCCGGCACTGGTTCTCCGGACGCGCTTCGCGCTTGAGTGTCCGGAGAACCAGTGCCGGACGCCCCCTCCGCCTCGGGGAGGTGCGCGGCAGCTGGGGTGTCCTGCCAGCGGATTCCGCGGCCGCCGATGTCGGAGTCCTTGATTCCGTTGTAGAAGGAGACGGCGTCCGTTAGTGCTGCGAAGGCTGCTGGTTGCGAGTCGATTCCCGCCTCCCCACCCAGCTTCGCAGTCAGCTCAGCCAGCACGCCGATGTTCGGGCGCACCTGCCCGGGGCGCGAGGCGGAGGGACGGACGCGCTGCAGTCGTCCATCTGGGTGCGTCACGGTTCCGTCTTTCTCAGCGTGGGTCTCGAGCGGGAGAAATACGTCGGACTTGGCGGCGGTCTCGTTCTCGTGCATCGAGAAGGAGACGACGAAGTCGGCGGCGGTGAGGGCCTCTTCCCAGGCGAGGGTGTCGGGGAAGTCGCGGAGGGGGTTGGCGCCGAAGAGGATCAGGCCGGTGAGGTCGCCGTCGATCAGGGCTTGGCGGATCTCCTCGGTCGCCCAGCCGGCGGTCGTCTCGCCGAGGCCGGGACCGGCGTCGGGGAGGCAGCCCGCCTCGCGGAGGCCGCGGGCGTTGGTGGTGTCGGGGACCTCGAGCAGGCCCGAGCCCTCCTTCTCGGCAAGGCCCAGCGTGTCGGCAACGTTGAGCAGTTCCTCGACCGCGCCGGCTTCGCGGCCGATCCGCTCGCCCCAGATGACGACGACCTTCTCGGCGTCGCGCAGCGTGTCCGCCACCGGAGCCATCAGGTCGACGTCCATGCCTTCGTGCCTGATGAGCTTGCTCAGCTCAGAAAGAGCGAGGCGCAATTCGCCCGGGTAGTAGCGGACCACCGCCTCGGCGCCGCCATCGAGCGCGGTCGGGCGTTCGGTCGCTACCGCCAGCTTGGCGCCGTTGCGGCGGATCGCCTTGCGGACGCGGAGGTCGAGGATCGGCGAGCTGTGCAGTGGATCGGTGCCGAGGACGAGGACCGCGTCGGCCTCGTCGATGTCGCGCACCTTGGCCGAGATCGCCGGGTCGGCCAGGTGCACCAGCACGTCGCGTCGCGGCCCGCGCGAGGGGCGCGAGTCGACGTGGGGCGAGCCGAGCGCCTCGCGAACCAGCCGCTGCAGCAGGAAGCCCTCCTCGTTGGAGGCGTCGCCGGCGATCGCCGCGACCTTGCCGGCGCCGGCAGCGCGCAGTCCCTCGGCAGCCTTCGCGATCGCGCCCTCCCAGTCGGTCTCGACGCCGCCCTTCAGCCGCGGCCCCGTCACCCGCTCCGGCGCGTCGAACATCTCGAACCCGTAGCGCCCGCGGTCGCAGAGCCAGCCGTCGTCGACCTCGGCGTTGTCGCGGGCGATCACCCGTTTCACCTTCTCGTCGCGGACGGTGAAGCTGACGTTGCACTGGCTCGGGCAGAGCGTGCAGACCGAGCCGGCGTGCTCGATGTCCCAGGGCCGGGCGCGGAAGCGGTAGGTGTAGCTGGTCAGCGCCCCGACCGGGCAGATGTCGGTGATGTTGCCGTGGAACGGCGCCACGTAGGGGCGGTCGTCGAAGGTGCCGACGTAGGTGCGGTCGCCGCGCTCGAGCAGCTGCAGCTGGGCGTCCTCGGCGACCTCCTGGCTGAAGCGCACGCAGCGGTAGCAGAGGATGCAGCGCTCGCGGTCGATCGCGACCAGCGGCGAGAGTTCGATCGGCTTCTCGAAGTGGCGCTTTTCGTCGATCACCCGGCTCTTCCCGGGGCCCCAGCCGTAGGAGATGTCCTGCAGGGGGCATTCGCCGCCTTTGTCGCAGACGGGGCAGTCGAGCGGGTGGTTGACGAGCAGGAACTCGACCACCGCGCTCTGGGCGTGCTTGACCTGCTCGGTGCGGGTGTGGACCACCATCCCCTCGCGGACCGGGGTCGAGCAGGAGGTCTGCAGTTTCGGGATGCCCTCGATCTCGACCAGGCACATCCGGCAGGCGCCGACCGGGTCGCCGAGTTTCGGTTCGTAGCAGAAGAAGGGGATCTCGACGTCGCCCTTGCGGGCGGCGTCGTGGAGCATCTCGCCCTCGACCGCGACGACCTCGCGCCCGTCGATCGTGATCGTCACCTCGCGTCCGGTGGGGCTCATACCGACGCTCCCAGGGTCTCGGGCGGCGCCTGGACGACGGCGTGGGGGTCGAGCACCAGCTCGGGGTTCGCCATCACTGCTTCGAACTCCTCGCGGAACTTGCGGACCATCGCCCCGACCGGCATCGCCATCGAGTCGCCGAGCACGCAGAGGCAGTGGCCGATGATGTTCTGCTGGACCGAGCTGACGATGTCGAGGTCCAGCGGCGTCGCCTCGCCGCGCACCATCCGCTCCAGCATCTTCACGGTCCAGTTGGTGCCCTCGCGGCAGGGGACGCACTTGCCGCAGGACTCGTGGTGGTAGAAGCGCGCCGTGCGCAGCGCCAGGTGCGGGATCGAGACCCGGTCGTCGGCGACGATGATCGAGCCGGAGCCGAGCATCGAGCCCGCGTCGGCCATCGCCTCGAAGCTGTAGGGAAGGTCGATCCCCTCCTCGGCGGTCAGCACCGGCGAGGAGGAGCCGCCGGGGAAGAAGGCCTTGATCTCGTGGCCGGGCTCGGCGCCGCCGGCGAGGTCGCAGATCAGCTCGCGGGTGGGGATGCCGAGCTCGACCTCGTAGTTGCCGGGGCGGCGGACGCCGCCGGAGATCGAGACGACCTTGGTCCCGGGCGACTGCTCGGTGCCGAAGCCGCGGAACCACTCGGCGCCGTTGCGGACGATGTGGGGGACGTTGGAGAGCGTCTCGACGTTGTTGATCAGGGTCGGCCCGCCGTAGAGGCCCTGCACCGCCGGGAACGGCGGCTTCAGGCGCGGGTTGCCGCGCTTGCCCTCGAGCGCGTCGAGCAGGGCGGTCTCCTCGCCGCAGATGTAGGCGCCGGCGCCGCGGTGGACAACCAGCTCGAGGTCGCGGCGGCAGCCGAGGACGTCCTTGCCGAGGTAGCCCGCCTCGTAGGCTTCGGCGACCGCCCGGTCGAGGATGTCGGCCTGGGCGGCGTACTCGCCGCGGATGAAGATGAAGGCGTGGCCGGCGTCGGCGGCCAGCGCAGCGATCGCGATCCCCTCGATCAGCTGGTGCGGGTTGCGCTGCATCAGCTCGCGGTCCTTGAAGGCGCCCGGCTCGGACTCGTCCGCGTTGCAGCAGAGGTACTTGGGCATGTCGCCGCGGGGCAGGAAGGAGGCCTTTTTGCCCATCGCGAAGCCGGCGCCGCCGCGGCCGCGCAGGCCCGAGTCTTCGAGCTCCTTGAGGACTTCGTCCTGCTCCATCTCGCGGTAGGCGCGCTCCTGGGTGGCGTAGCCGCCGGCCAGGCGCTTGTAGCCCTCCAGCGTGCGCAGCGTCGGATCCTCAGCGTGCGCGAGCAAGACGCGCTTCTCCAGCTGGTGTGGCATCAGGAGTCCCCCGCCAGTCCGCGCTTTGCCAGGGACTTCTCGGGGAGAACCTCGGCGCCGGCGCGCAGCTGCTCGATTGCGGTTCCGGCCTCGGCTGCCTCCAGCGGGCCGAAGTAGCGCTGGTCGATCGAGGCCATCGGGGCGATGTCGCAGGCGCCGAGGCACTCGAAGCCGGTGACGAAGAAGTCCTCGTCGCCCTCGGCCGCCGCCTTGAAGGCGTCGAGCAGGCGGTCGCCGCCGCGCATCCAACAGCTGATGTTGGTGCAGACCTCGATCCGGTGCGAGCCGACCGGTTTGGTGTGCAGGAGGTCGTAGAAGCTCGCCACCGACTCCAGGTAGGCCGGCGTCACCCGCATCACCGCCGCGGCCTGGCGGATGCCTACGGGCGTGCACCAGCCGTAGCGCTCCTGCACCGCCCACAGCGCCGGGATCGAGGCCGAGCGACGGTCGGGGTAGCGGCCCATCAGCGCCTCGATCCGCTCCTGCAGCTCCGGCGGGCAGTCGACCTCGTGCAGCTCCGGGATCTCCTCCTCGGCCCGAGCGGGGACCCGCCCCTCGCGGACCGCGGCGTCGACCGGCAGGTTCGGGTTGTCGATGCCGGGACCGTCGACCGGGCTCATCGGTCCACACCTCCGAGGATCGGGTCGAGCATCCCCAATGAAGCGATCATGTCGGCGACGTAGCCGTCGAGCGCCATGTCCCGGAAGGCCTGCAGATTGACGAAAGAGGGATCGCGGAAGTGGACCCGCGCCGGCTTGGCCGAGCCGTCGGCGACGACGAAGCAGCCGAGCTCGCCGCGCGGGGCCTCGATCGAGTAGTAGATCTCGCTCGGCGGCACCCGGTAGCCCTCGGTGACCAGCTTGAAGTGGTGGATCAGCGCCTCCATCGAGGTCGAGAGCTCCGAGCGCGGCGGCAGCACGTACTTGCGGTCGTCGGCGATGAAGGGGCCCTCGGGCAGCGCGTCGAGGCACTGTAGGACGATCTTCGAGGACTCGACCATCTCCGCCACCCGCACCCGGTAGCGGTCGTAGTTGTCGCCGACCGTGCCGACCGGGATCTTGAAGTCCATCTCGGGGTAGGCGAGGTAGTCGAAGGCTTTGCGCAGGTCCCAGGGCTCGCCGGCGGCGCGCAGCAGCGGCCCGGTCACGCCCAGCTCCAGCAGCCGCTCGCGGGAGACGATCCCGGTCCCTTTGGTGCGCGAGAGGAAGACCTCGTTGCGGTCCAGCAGGTCTTGGTACTGGCCGACCCGGACCGGCATTTCCTCGGCGAAGGCGCGGCACTTGCGCTCGAAGCCGAGCGGGATGTCCTCGATCACGCCGCCGACCTGGAAGTAGCGGGTGTGCATCCGCTGCCCGGTCGCCATCTCGAAGAGGTCGAGGATCTTGTCGCGCTCGCGGAAGCAGTACCAGAGCATCGAGATCGCGCCGAGGTCGAGCGCGGTGGTGCCGAGCCAGACGAGGTGGGAGTGGATGCGGTTGAGCTCGAGGAAGAGCGTCCGCAGGTACCTGGCGCGGGGCGGGATCTCGAGGTCGATCAGGCGCTCGACCGCGCCGCAGAAGGCCTCCATCTGGAAGAAATAGGAGACGTAGTCCATCCGCTCGACGAAGGGGATGACCTTCCAGTAGCTCTTGTCCTCGCAGGACTTTTCGATCCCGGTGTGGACGTAGCCGATCACCGGCCGCAGCTCGCGCACGACCTCGCCTTCGAGGTCGACGACGAGACGGAGCACGCCGTGGGTCGCCGGGTGGTGCGGCCCGACGTTGACCGTCATCACCTCTTTGGTGCGGTCCTCGCTGAGGCCGATCTGGTCGGTGGAAACGGCGGCGTCAGTCAAAGCGCTGCTCCGAGTAGGTGAAGGTGACGGGCTCGCCGCCGACCGGGAAGTCGCGGCGCTGCGGCCAGCCGACGTAGTCCTCGGGCATCAGGATGCGAGTCAGGTTCGGGTGGCCGCGGAAGACGATCCCGAAGAAGTCGTAGGTCTCGCGCTCCTGGGCATCGGCGGTCGGGAACAGCTCGACGCAGGAATCGATCTCCGGCAGCGCCTCGTCGCCCGGGTCGGCCAGCATCGCTTTGACGCGGACGCGCTCGACCCGGTTGCGGTTGATCAGCTCGTAGTGGACGGCGAAGCGCGGTTCGTTGGGCAGGTAGTCCGCCGCGTGGAGGCTGGAGAGGAAGTCGTAGCGCTGGCCGGGCTCGTCGCGGAGCCAGCGCAGCACCTCGAGGACTCGCGCGGGGTCGACCAGCAGCGCCGCCTGGTTGCGATCGTAGGAAGTGGCGAGCACGGCGCCGGGGCAGTCGCGATCGATTTCTCCCCGGATCAGCTCGAGTCCGGGAGCGTCAGGCAAGGGAGGACCCCCCGGTCGCACGCGGGCCCTCGGCCAGGCGCCGTGCTTCTTCGTAGGCTCGGGCGGCCTCCGGGCTCGGTTCGCTGCGCGGGCCGCCGCGCGCCCACTCCTCGGTGCCGTAGGCGTTGTAGCGCTGGCGCCAGCCCTGGTCGGGGTTGCCCATGATCTGGCGCTGCAGCTTGGTGAAGCCGTAGAGGACGGCCTCCGGCCGCGGCGGGCAGCCCGGCACGTAGATGTCGACCGGCAGGAACTTGTCGGCGCCCTGGAGGACGGCGTAGTTGGCGAACATCCCGCCCGAGGAGGAGCAGGCGCCCATCGCCATCACCCACTTCGGCTCCAGCATCTGGTCGTAGAGCCGGCGGATGATCGGCGCCATCTTGACCGAGACCCGGCCCGAGAGGACGATCAGGTCGGCCTGCCGCGGCGAGGCGCGCCCCGCCTCGGCGCCGAAGCGGGCGATGTCGTAGCGAGCCGTGACGGCCGCCATCGGTATCCCCTCGATCGCGCAGCAGGCGAGGCCGAAGGTGAGCGGGAAGATCGAGTTCGCCCGCGCCACGTTGAGCGCTTTCTCGAAAGTGGTGGTGAGGACGCGCTCTTCGACGTAGCGTTCGAGGTCCTCGCCCTCGAGGTCGCCGCGGAGCATGTCGCGGGCAGCGACCTGGCGGTCGCGCAGGGTGCGGCGCTCTACCTCCAATCCAGCGCCCCCTTTCGCCAGACGTAGACGAAGGCGACGAGCAGGAGGACGACGAAGGTGACGACCTCGCCGAGGACGAGGAGGCTGTCGGCCCCCTTCAGGATCACCCCGATCGGGTAGAGGAAGACGACCTCGATGTCGAAGAGGATGAAGAGCATCGCCACCAGGTAGAAGCTGACCCCGAAGCGCAGGCCCTTGGTCGCTTCGACCGGGATGCCGGACTCATACGCCTCCCCCTGGCGGCGGTTGGCAGCGGTGGGCCGCTTTGGCTTCTTCGGGCCGACCAGGTGGTTGACCAGGGCGAAGACGCCGCCGACCGTGAGGCCGAGGAAGGCGAAGACGAGGATCGGGAGGTAGGTCTTGAGCACGGGGAGGTGGTTCTGTCGATGCGGGGGCCTCTGAAGGGCAGCTACCCGTCTTCAGACGCCGTAGCCCCTGTTATATACCGACTTTGTGACAACTTGCTACATAGTGCTTTTCCGCATCAGCAAGCCGAATTCCGACCCCTCTAGGAGGGATTAGGCCGTGGTCGGGCTCCACATCGCGGTAGGCGTCCTTTTAATCGCGCTAAATGCGGCGGCAGGCATCGTCGGCGGCATCGCCTGGTACCGGAATCGGCCCTCGATCCGCTTCTGGTACCTGCTGCGGGCGGCCCAGGTCTCGGTCTTCGTCCAGGCCCTCCTCGGCGGCCTCCTCGTCGTGACCAACCACCAGCCGGCGGAAAACCTCCACTACCTCTACGGCATCCTCCCCCTGGTCGTCTCCTTCATCGCCGAGGGCGCCCGTGCCGACGCCGCCCACCGCGAGGTCGGCGAACTCGACTACGAGAACCTCCCCCAAGCCGACCAAGAAGCCCTGGCCCTGGCCATCGTCCGCCGCGAGATGGGCATCATGGCCGTCAGCTGCGGCGTCATCTTCTTCCTCGCCCTGCGGGCGGCCGGCACGAGTGGACTCTGACTGAAACGAACTTGCGATTCGACACCTGTCAGGTGCTCAATCGCAGGCTCGTGAGTTGCCCAGGCGCTTAACCACGTCGCTCCAGCGCCAGCGCTTCCCGCAGCTCCTCGACGAGCGCCCACAGCTCCCGTTTGTCGAAGCGGACCTGGTCGGTTAGTGGCACCGGCTTGGCGTTGAGGACGAACTTTTCGATCGCCTCGACGGCTTCGTCGGTCCGCGCCCGCCCGCGATTGACAATTCCCATGCCTCTCATATCGGCTTCGGCGGGCGGTCTTTGAGGAGCTTCGCCAATCGAGCCGGCGATTTTCCGCCTATAAGGGGGTCACATGACTATCCGGTTCCGTCAGGTGACGTGCCTACAGTCGTCTTGTGGGCCGGCCAGACTTCCCGCGCAGCATCGTGGACTTCCAGGAGCGATTCCCTGACGACGCCGCCTGCCTGGACTACCTGGCCGACTCGCGCTGGCCCGAGGGCTTCCGCTGCCCCGCCTGCGGCGGCCGGCGCTCCTGGGTGCTGGAGCGCCGCCACCTCTGGGAGTGCGCGGAGTGCCACCAGCAGACCTCGGTCACCGCGGGCACCGTCATGCACGGCACCCGCACCTCGCTGCGGCTGTGGTTCTGGGCCGCCTACCTGGTGGCCACCCACACGCCGGGGATCTCGGCGGTTCAGCTGCAGCGCCAGCTCGGCATCTCGCGCTATGAGACCGCCTGGCTGATCCTGCAGAAGCTGCGCCGAGCGATGGTCGCCCCCGAACGCGAGCCGCTGCGCGGGGAGGTCGAGGTCGACGAGACCTTCGTCGGAGGGCACCACGACGGCCGCCGTGGCGGGCGCCAGCGCGACGGCAAGGCCCTGGTCGGCGTCGTCGTCGAGGTCCGTGGCCAGGGCTCGGGCAGGCTGCGCCTCGCGGTCCTGCCCGACGCCAGCGGCGACACCCTCACCGGACTGGTGGAGGAGTTCGTCGCCCCCGGGGCGATCGTCCACACCGACGGCTGGCCGGGCTATGGCAGGCTCACTGAGGCCGGTTATCGGCACAGGCCTCGCCCTCAAAGACGCGATCTCCCAGACGCCCAGAAGCTCCTGCCTCGCGCCCATCGCGCCGCCTCCAATCTGAAAACCTGGCTGCAGGGCACCCACCGCGGCGTCTCACCCGAGCACCTGCAGGCCTACCTCGACGAGTTCGTCTTTCGGCACAACCGCCGCCGCACTCCGATGGCCGCCTTCCAGACCCTGCTCGGCCTCGGGACCCTGCATGAGCCGAGCACCTACCGAGAGATCGTCACCCACGAGGACCAGGCGGCAGCCTGAGCGAACCGGATAGTCATGAGGGGGTCAATTGCCGGTTCGCGCTAGCCCAGCGGGCGGTACTGGCCGGCGTGGAAGACCAGCGGGTCGCCCTCACGCGCTTCCAGGGCCCGCACTTCGCCGGTGACGATTACGTGGTCGCCGGCGGCGAGGACGTCGCGGAGGTCGCAGGCGATGAAGATGAGGGCGTCGTCGATGGCGGGGATGCCGTCGCGGTCGGTCCAGGCGACGCCGGACCACTTCTCGGCCACTGGGGCCTTGGTGGCGAAGGCGCCGGCGATCTGCTCCTGGCCGGCGTGGAGGACGCTGACGCCGAAGCTGTCGGCGGCCTGGACGGCGAGCAGGGTGCGGGAACCGCGGTCGAGGCAGGCCAGCATCATCATCGGCTCGATCGAGAGGGAGCTGACGGCGTTGGCGGTCGCCCCGGCCGGCCCGTCGGGGCCCCCGGCGGTGACGATCGTGACGCCCGTGGGCAGTCCCGACATGGCGGCGCGGAAGCTGGCTGGATCGGGCGGAGGCATCGTCACGGAGCGGATCGGCGTGGTGGTCGGGGTCGGCAGTCGTGTGCCGCATCTGGCGCCGCCAGGGCGGGGCAGGACTGCCGACCCCGACCACTAACAATATGATGCGCGCCGCATGCGCCTCGCGCTGATCATCGCCACGCTCGTCGCCGCCCTCGGCCTCTCGGCCTGCGGCGGCTCCTTCGGCCAGGAAGGGATCGCCCTCTCCAAGAGCGACCCCAACTACGAAGGCGCCGAACTCTTCGCCACCCACTGCTCCGGCTGCCACACGCTCAGCGCCGCCGGCACCCAGGGCAGCGGCAACCGCGGCCAGCGGACGCAGGGCCCGAACCTCAACGGGCGAACCGAGACGTATGAAACCGCCCTCTTCGCGATCCAGAACGGCGGCTTCTCCGGCGCGATCATGCCGCAGAACATCGTCGTCGGCGAAGAAGCAAAAGCGGTCGCCAAATTCGTCGCCAAGTACGCGGGGGAAGACGCGGAAACTTCGCCGCGCCCCGGCCAGACCTCTCCCTGAACGGGGGCTCGCATGCTTGACCTGAAGGCGATCCGCTCAGAACCCGAGCGGTTCAAGGCCGCGCTGGCGCGCCGCGGCGCCGCCGAGCAGGTCGACGAGCTGCTTGCTCTCGACGCCCGCCGCCGCCAACTGCTGCCCGAGGTGGAGAACGCCCAGGCCGAGCGCAAGACGCTCTCGAAGCAGATCGGCGAGGCCAAACAGGGCGGGGAGGAGGCCAAGGCCGAAGAGCTGATGGCGACCGTGCGGGGGCTGAAGGAGACGATCGAGTCCGGCAAGGAGGAGCTGGAGCAGGTCGAGGCCAAGCTCGACGAGCTGGCGCTCACGCTGCCCAACCTCCCCGACCCCGACGCCCCGGCAGGAGAGACCGAGGAGGACGCGGTCGTCGTCCGCGAAGTCGGCGAGCGGCCGAGCTTCGACTTCGAGCCGCGCGACCACCTCGAGATCGGCGCCGAGCTCGGCCTGATCGACATGGAGGCCGGCGCCCGTCTCTCCGGTTCGCGCTTCGCCTACCTCAAGGGCGATCTGGTCCTGCTCGAGCTGGCGCTGGTCCGCTTCGCGATCGAGACCGTCCGCGCCGAGGGCCACGAGCCGGTGGTGCCGCCGGTGCTGGTCCGCGAAGAGTCGCTGGAGGGGACCGGCTTCCTCCCCGGCGACCGCGACCAGATCTACGAGGTCCCCAAGGACGAGCTCTTCCTCACCGGCACCTCCGAGGTCGCCCTCGCCGGCCTCCACGCCGACCAGATCCTCGAGGCCGAGGCCTTACCGCTCCGCTACTGCGCCTTCTCCAGCTGCTTCCGCCGCGAGGCCGGCGCCGCCGGCCGCGACACCCGCGGCATCTTCCGCGTCCATCAGTTCGACAAGGTCGAGATGTTCTCGTTCGTCGAGCCGAGCACCTCGGGCGAGGAGCACGAGCGCCTGCTGGCGATCGAGGAGCGCATCCTCGGCGAGCTGGAGATCCCCTACCGCGTCGTCAACGTCGCCGTCGGCGACCTCGGCGCCCCGGCGGCGAAGAAGTACGACTGCGAGGCCTGGATCCCGAGTCAGGGGCGCCATCGCGAGCTCACCTCCTGCTCGAACACGACCGATTACCAGGCGCGCCGGCTCGGCGCCCGCTACCGCCCGCAGGAGGGTGCCAGCCCGGAGCCGGTCCACACGCTCAACGGCACCGCGTGCGCTGTCGGGCGCACGATCATCGCCCTGATCGAGAACCGGCAGGAAAGCGACGGGAGTTTCACGCTACCCAAAACTTTGCATCGGCTCGGTTCTCCTGAAAGAATCGCGCCGCAATGAGTACGGGAGTCAGAGAAGCAAGGCGCGTCGTCCTCTGCGACGACCACGAGATCGTCCGCGAGGCGATCAAGGCGCGGATGCTCAATTCGCCCACGGTCGAAATCGTCGGCGAGGCCAATAACGGCCGCGACGTCGTCAACGTCGTCAAAGAACTGGAACCGGACGTCCTCATCATCGACGTCGAGATGCCGAAACGGGACGGGATCGAGGCGACCAAGGAGGTCCTCAAGGCCCGGCCGCGGACGAAGGTGATCATCTTCACCGCTCACGCCCAGCCCGACCTGCTGGCGCTGGCGCTGCGGGCCGGCGCCTCCGGCTACGTGCTGAAGTCGGCGCCGGCGGAGGACATCGCCAAGGCGGTCAAAGCGGTGACCGGCGGCGGCACCTTCCTCGGCGGCGACTTCGCCGGCGGCAAGCCCTCCGAGGTGGAGAAACTGCTCGACCTCTCGCCGCGCGAGCGCCAGATCCTGGAGCTGCTGGCCGAGGGGCTGCGGGTGAAAGAAATCGCCGACCGGCTGCAGCTGAGCCCGGCGACCGTCCACACCCACGTCCGCAACGCGATCGCCAAGCTCGAGGTCGACACCCGCACCGAGGCGGTGGCGCTGGCGGTGCGCTTCAGCTACCTAGGCGCCGGCGGCGGCGCGCTCTAGGCCTGTTCAGGCGCGGCGTCCTCCGCTTTGCGTCCGGGCGCCGCTAGTTCTTTCTGTCCAGAGTCAGCGCGCAGCCGTTGATGCAGTAGCGCTGGCCGCCGCGGTCGGCCGGGCCGTCGTCGAAGACGTGGCCGAGGTGGGCGTCGCAGTGCTTGCAGACGACCTCGGTGCGGCGCATGAAGAGGCTGTTGTCGGGCCGCAGTTCGACGTGGTCGAGGTTGGCCGGCTCGGTGAAGCTGGGCCAGCCGGTGCCGGAGTCGAACTTGGTGTCGGACGAGAACAGCTCGGTGCCGCAGCAGACGCAGCGGTACATCCCCTCCGCCTTCTCGTCCCAGTAGGGGCCGGTGAAGGCGCGCTCGGTGCCGGCCTTGCGGGTGACCTCGAACTGCTCGGGCGTCAGCTGCTCGCGCCACTCCTGCTCGGATTTCTCGATCCTCGTCGTCATCTCGCTCCTTTCTCTACGTGCAGAGAGAGTACGCCCTGGGCATTACGAGCCTGTGACGCGCCTTGAAGGCATACTTCGGCAATGAGCGGTGGCATGGCTGTGATGGCGTGGGTGTTGCTAGGTCCGCTTTACCTCGCGTTCTACCTCGGGGTTAGGCACAAGGAAGTCCGCGCGGCCTGGGCACGCCGAACAGAGGGGAGCGGGTGGAGCTGGAAGCTGCTTATTCCACGCCCTGAACGGCCGTGGCTGGCTTGGGCCACCTTCGTGACGTTCGGGCTGTTAGCTGTGATGTGGTTTTCCGAGGGGGTGCTGTGGCTCGCGGTCCCCAGCACCACTCTGTCCCTGATCGGCCTCGTGCAGGGGATCTGGGCTCAGCCGCCGGAGGACGCGGGTAGCTGACAGTGCTTCCGAGTTTGACCACGCCGGCGTGTGGCGAAACTCGGGAGTCTGAGCGTGCATACGATCCCCGGCGTGTTTGCGGCCTTCTATGAGCGCGACGGGGACCTTTTCGCGGCGACGCAGCTGACGCGCGGTCCCTGGAATCGCGGCGCCCAGCACGCGGGGCCGCCGGCGGCGCTGCTCGGCTACGCGATCGAGCGGCTGCCCGAGGCGGAGGGCTTCCAGGTCGGGCGGATCACCTTCGAGATCCTGCGCTCGGTCCCGATCGGGCCGGTCCGGGTCGAGGCGCGGATGGCGCGGCCGGGGAAGCGGGTGCAGATGTTCGAGGCCGAGCTGAGCGACCCCGGCGGCGAGGTGCTGATGCGGGCTCGCGCCTGGGGCATCCGCACCACCGCGATCGAGATCCCGCCCGAGGCGCTCGTCGCGAGCGAGCCGCCGGCCCCGCCGGAGCAGGGCGCCAAGGCCAACTTCTTCCCCACCGGTGAGGAGCACGGCTACCACTCGGCGATGGAGGTGCGCTTCGTCTCCGGCGACTTCATCGAGCCCGGGCCGGCGACGGTCTGGCTGCGGATGCGCCAGCCGCTGGTCGCCGGCGAGGAGCCGACGCCGCTGCAGCGCACCCTTGTCGTCGCCGATGTCGGCAACGGCGTCAGCGCCTCACTCGACTTCCGCCGCTTCCTCTTCATCAACGTCGACCTCACCGTCCAGCTCGAGCGGATGCCGGCGGGGGAGTGGATCTGCGTCGACGCCGTCACCCTGCCGCAGCCGACCGGCGTCGGCACCGCCGAGTCGGTCCTCTCCGACCGCGAAGGCCGAATCGGCCGCGCCCTGCAGACGCTGCTGATCAGCGAACGGTAGGCGCCCTTCTGCGGCCGACGGGCCGAAAACGGTCCTATATAGACCGAAATCGTCCCGTCAGCGAGCGGTAACCGCCCGCCGCCGCGAGGCGAGGATCAGCAGGGCTGAGCAGCCTGAGACGGCGGCGGCGAAGAAGAAGGCGCCCTCGTAATTGCTGAGGGCGGCGACCAGGCCCGCCAGGGGCGCCCCCAGGCCGACGCCGGCGTCGAAGAAGGCGGTGTAGGTGCCCATCGCGGCGCCGCGGGCGCTTTCGGAGACGCGGCCGAGGGCGATCAGCATCAGCGAGGGGTTGAGGAGGGAGAAGGCGGCGCCCATCGCCATGCCGCCGAGCAGCGCCACCGGCAGGCTCTGGGCGACCGCGATGAGGACCAGCCCGGCCGCCTCGCCGAGGGTGGCGGCGACTGCAACCGGCGTCGCGCCGACCCGGTCGGGGAGGTCGCCGATCACGAGCCGGGTGAGGACGATCATCGCCGCGAAGGCGCCGAAGACGGTGGCGCCGTGGCCGACCCCGCGCGCTTCCAGGTGGAGGACGATGAAGGTGGCGACGGCGGCGTAGCCGAACGAGGCGAGGGCGATCGCAAATCCCGGGCTGACCGCCTCGGGCGCGATCAGCGGGTGCGGCTCGGCGTGCGCGCGCGGGACGAAGGGGTCGCGGGCGGTGGCCGCGACCAGGGCGCCGAGGGCGGGCATCGCCGCGGCGAAGATCCAGACCGCGTGGTAGCCGCCGTGATCGAGGATCAGCTGCCCGACCAGCGGGCCGACGCTGAGCCCGCCCCAGACCGCGAGCCCGTACAGACCGAGCACGCGCCCGCGCCGCTCCGGTGGCGCGAGGTCGACGATCCAGGCCGAGCCGGCGGTGTAGACGGTGCCCTCGCCGGCACCGAGGACGAGCCGGGCGGCGATCAGTCCGGCGATCCCCAGGTTCGGCAGGTAGAGCAGGCCGGCGATCGCCACCAGGACCGCCCCCGCCACCACCATCGGCTTGCGCCCGCGGGTGTCGGCGAGCCGCCCGGCGACCGGTCGCAGCAGCAGACCGGTGATGGCGTAGGAGCCGATCACCACCCCCACCGCCACGTTCCCCGAACCAAGGGGACCGTGGATATAGCGGGGCAGGACCGGCAGCACCGAGCCGATCGCGACAAGGCCGCAAAAGGTGGCGACGAAGACGCCGGCGAAGCTGAGGCCGGGGCGGTGCTCGCCCCCCGTCCCTGCGTCCTCTCGCGCCGCGACGCTCACGCCAGCAGGCCGGCGAGGTCGTCGAGCACGAAGTCGGGCGCCGGGTCCGCCGTCGCGGCTTCCTCGCGCGAGGTCGTCCCGCTCAGCACCAGCACCGTCTCCAGCCCGGCGCGGCGGCCGCCCTCGATGTCGGAGGAGAGGCGGTCGCCGACCATCGCCACCCGCAGGTCCTGTGGTTCCTTTGTCGTCTCCTGGGCGACAAAGGAACCACGCAATCGCTCCAGCGCCATCTCGAACAGGCGCCGTTCCGGCTTACCGGCGATCTCGGCCCGGCGACCGGAGGCGACTTCGACCGCGGCCAGCACCGCGCCGGTGCCCGGCAGCTCGCCGCCGGGGAACGGCATCGTCGGGTCATGGCTGGTGGCGAACAGCCTGGCGCCGCGGTCGAGCGCGAACTTCGCCGTCAGCAGCTCCCCGTAGTTGAAGCCGCGGTGGCCGGAGACGACGACCACGTCCGCCGCCTGCGCCTCCTCACCTTCCAGCAGCCGCGCCCCGGTCGCCGCCACCATCTCCTTCAGAGCCGTACGGCCGATCACGAAGGCGCTGCCGCCCGCGCCGGCGGCTTCGCCGGCCAGCCGCGCCACGACCATCCCGGCGGTGACGATCTGCCCCTCGCCCATCTCGACCCCCAGCTCGCGCAGCCGCTCGGCGTAGACCGACGGCAACCGCCCCGGGTTGTTGGTGACGAAGACCAGCCGCTTGCCGGCCTCCTTTAACACCCGCAGCGCCTCCGCCGATCCCGGCACCGGCTCGCGGCCGATCCAGACGACCCCGTCGAGGTCGATCAGGAATCCGTCGAAGCCGTCTGCCAGGGCCACGCCGGCCAGGCTATTGGCCGACGCGGTACGGTGCGAGGCAGTGAGCGTCAACGGACCAGTCGTAGTCGCCGCCGACCTCCACCGCCGCTTCGGCGAGGGCGATGCCGCCGTCAACGCCCTCGACGGCGTCTCCACCGAGTTCGCGCGCGACCGATTCACCGCGATCATGGGCCCCTCCGGCTCGGGAAAGTCGACGCTGATGCACATCCTCGCCGGGCTCGACAAGCCGACCTCGGGCACGGTCGAGCTCGACGGCGTCGACATCACCAAACTCGACGACGGTGAGCTGACCCGGCTGCGTCGCGACAAGCTCGGCTTCGTCTTCCAGTTCTTCAACCTGCTGCCGGTCCTGACCGCGGAGGAGAACCTGGTGCTGCCGCTCTCGATCGCCGGCCGCAAGCCCGACCGGGAGTGGGTCGAGACGCTGATCCGCACCGTCGGCCTCGAGGACCGCCGTACTCACCGCCCCGCCGAGCTCTCCGGTGGCCAGCAGCAGCGGGTCGCCGTCGCCCGGGCGCTGGTCACCAAGCCCGCCGTCGTCTTCGCCGACGAGCCGACCGGCAACCTCGACTCGAAGGCGAGCGAGGACGTGATGCGGCTGCTGCGCCAGGCGGTCGACGAGTTCGGGCAGACGGTGGTGATGGTCACCCACGACCCGGCCGCCGCCGCCCACGCCGACCGGCTGATCACGCTGCGGGACGGGAAGATCGCGGGCGACGCGGCGCCGGGCTCGGCGGAGGACGTGATCGAGCTGCAGAAGCGGCTGTGACCAGCCTCGCCCTCAAGAGTCTCTGGGCTCGCAAGGTCCGGGCTCTGCTGACGGCCTTCGCCGTCGTCCTCGGCGTCGCCTTCGTCGCCGGCTCCTACGTCCTCACCGACACGATCTTCGCCGCCTTCGACGAAATCTTCAACGAGTCGCTGGCCGGCACCAGCGTCGTCATCACCGCCCAGAACCCGGTCAAGCAGGAAAACGGGGAACGGCCGACGATCGGCGCCGCGCTGCTGCCGCAGGTACAGAAGACGCGCGGGGTGCGGCTGGCGGCGGGAGCGATCTTCACCCCCGGCGGCTTCTTCAATTCGAAGGGCGAAAAGATCGGCAACAAATTCGCCCCCAAGTTCATCTCCTCGACCCTGCCCGATGGGCTCGAGGCGCTCAACTACGTCGAAGGCCACAAACCGCGCGGCCCGCGCGAAGCCTCGATCGACAGGGCGGCGGCCGAAGGCGCCGGTCTCGAACTCGGCGAAACGATCGAGCTGATCGGCCAGGGCCGCGCCGAGAAGTTCCGCCTCGTCGGCTTCACCAAGCTCGGCAGCGCCTCCTTCGGCGGCGCCAGCATCGCCCAGGTGACGCTGCCGGTCGCCCAGCGCCTCACCCACAAGCGCGGCCGCTTCGACCAGATCTCCGTCGCCGCCGCGAACGGGGTCTCCGCGGAGGCGCTGAAACGGCGGATCGCGCGGGAGATGCCGGCGGGGGTGCGGGTCGAGACGGCGAAGGAAAACGCCGACCGCGCCTCGGAAGAAATCCGCGAAAACCTCAGCTTCCTGCAGACCTTCCTCCTCGTCTTCGGCTTCATCGCCGTCTTCGTCGGCTCCTTCCTGATCTTCAACACCTTCTCGATCACGGTCGCCCAGCGGGTGAGGGAATTCGGGATGCTGCGGACGCTGGGCGCCTCGCGGCGCCAGATCCTCGGCTCGGTGATGGCCGAAGCGGGGGCGATCGGGCTGCTCGGGGCGGTGATCGGGCTGGGTGGCGGCTTCGTGATCGCGGGGGCGATCGAGGCCCTCTTCAAGGCCTTCGGGCTGGACCTGCCGACCACCAGCCTGCGGATGGAGTCGCGAACTGTGGTCGTCGCCCTTGGGGTGGGCCTCGTCGTCACCCTGGTCGCCTCGCTGGTGCCGGCGCTGCGCTCGACCCGGGTGCCGCCGATCGCGGCGATGCACGCCTTGAGCCCGGCGCCGACCCGCCGCCGCCGGCTCGCCTATCTGGCGCTCTCGCTCCTGCTTGCCATCGGCGGCGTGGCGATGGTCTTGATCGGGCTGCTGGGGAGCGGCAGCGCCGGGACTCGCGCCGGCCTGATGGGCGGCGGCGCGACGGCGGTCGTCTTCGCAGTTTCGATCTTCAGCCCGCGCCTGGTGCCGGCGCTGGCGACTTTCGCCGGGTGGCCGCTGGAGCGGCTGCGCCACCTCACCGGCCGCCTCGCCCGCGAGAACGCGCAGCGCAATCCGAGCCGCACCGCGATCACCGCGGCGGCGCTGATGATCGGCCTGGCGCTGGTCGCCTTCGTCACCGTCTTCGCCGCCGGCCTCAAGAGCACCGTCGCCCAGGTGGTCGACGAAAACTTCGCCGGCGGCCTGGTGATCCAGAACAGCGACGGCTTCTCGCCGATCCCCAACGGCGCGGCCAAAGCGGCCGAAAAAGTGCCGGGGGTCGAGTTTGTGGCGACGATCCGCGGCGCGCAGGCGAAGGTGGTCGAAAACGGCAGGCCGGGGGCGACGGCCAAAGTCGACGCCCCGACCCCCGACATCGGCAAAGCGGTGACGATCGAATGGAAGAAAGGGGGGCCGAGGGCGCTGCGCAACCTCGGCGCCGGCGAGGCGATCGTCTCCGACGACTTCGCCAGCTCACATAGCCTCGAACTCGGCGACCGCTTCCAGTTGCTGACCCAGACCCGGGCGCGGCCGCGCTTCCGCGTCGTCGGCGAGTTCGAATCGAAGCTCGGCGTCTTCGGCAGCGTGCTCGTCACCCAGCAGACGATGGCTCGCGCTTTCCACCAGACCGAGGACCAGATCGACTTCGTCCAGGTCGAAGAAGGGGCCGACTCGGCTCGGGTGCAGGCGCTGCTGACCAAAGGGTCCGAAGCCCTCTTCCCCACCACCGAAGTGCTGAACCAGCAGGAACTGAAGGAAAGCCGGGAAGAACAGATCAACCAGCTGGTCCAGCTCGTCTACGCCCTGCTCCTCTTCGCGATCCTGATCTCGCTGTTCGGGATCGCCAACACGCTGGCGCTCTCGATCCACGAACGCAGGCGGGAGCTGGGGATGCTGCGGGCGATCGGGATGTCGCGGCGGCAGGTGCGAACGATGATCCGCTACGAGGCGGTGATCACCGCCCTGATCGGGGCGATCCTGGGGATGGTGCTCGGGATCGTTTTCGCCACCCTGATCGCGCAGCCACTGAAGGCCGAAGGCTTTACGTTGTCCTATCCGGTCGGGTCGCTGGTCGTGTTACTGGTGCTCGCTGGTCTAGCTGGGGTTCTCGCTGCGATCGTGCCCGCCCGTCGCGCGTCGCGCCTCGACGTCTTGGAGAGCCTGCAGTACGAGTAGAGCCGGCTGGAGAGGGGTCGGGGGAAGGTCCTCCAGACAACAGCGGGGAGGGTCTGGAGGACCTTCCCCCGACCCCTACCCGGGGGCTAGTCCCATTCGCAACGCCCCGGCCGCCTCCAGCATGGCGCGGTTCGCCGAAGGGCAGATCGCGGTCAGGTTGGCGAAGGTGTGGACGAGGCCGGGGTGGCGACGGAGGGCGACGCGGACGCCGGCTTCGCGGAGTTGCTGGGCGTAGAGCTCCCCCTCGTCGCGGAGTGGGTCAAAACCGGCGACCGCGATGTAGGCGGGGGAGAGGCTGCCGAGGTCGTCTGCGTGCAGGATCGAGACGCGAGGGTCGCGGTGGTCCTCGGCTCGGGGCAGGTATTTCTCCTCGAAGAAGTCCATGCTGCGCCGGGTCAGGAGGAAGCCCTCCTTGAACAGCAGCCGCGAGGGCAGGTCTTCGCCGACCTGCGTGACCGGGTAGATCAGCAGCTGCATTGCCGGCGGCGGTGCGCTTTGGTCACGGGCGAGGAGGCAGACGCCGGCGGCGAGGTTGGCGCCGGCGCTGTCGCCGCCGACACCGATCCGGACGGGGTCGACGCCGAGGGGGGAGGCGTTAGCAACGGCCCAGGCGTAGGCCGCCCAGGCGTCCTCGACCGCGGCGGGGAAGGGGTGCTCGGGGGCGAGGCGGTAGTCGACCGAGAGGACGCACGCCCCCGAATGGGCGGCGAGGAAGCGGCAGGGGTTGTCGTGGGTGTCGAGATCGCCGATCACCCAGCCGCCGCCGTGGTAATAGACGAGCAGCGGCGCGGGCTCTTGCATCCCTGGCGGTAGATAGAGCCGGGCGCCGATGGCGCCGGCCGGGCCGGGGATCTCAAGCGATTCGACCCGCGCCATCGGAATCGGCCGCGGCGGCGAGACGATCCGCGCCTCGAGGCGCCGGTCTGCCCGCGCCACCACCACGTCTTTGTCGCCGATGAACTCGTTGCTGCCGGTAAGCTCGGCGAGCCGCAGCAGCACGTGGATGTCACTCTCCAGCCGCTGCCCTTCAACCACCGGCGGCCGCCCGAAGATCCACCGCTGCACCCCCGCCGGCAGCGCACAGACCATCCGCAGGAACCGGTGCACGATCGCAGGCGGAAGGCGCGGAAGGTTGGCCACGGCCCCGTGCAGGCTAAGCGTTGCGTGGTTCCTTTGTCGCCTTTAGCACGACAAAGGAACCACGCGAACCAGGACGGGCGGACGAAGGTCACACATTGGCGCGGAAGACCGGGAGTAGGCTCGGCTGCATGGAGGCGACGGCTACCGCTGCGGCTTCGGTCAACGGGCACAGCCCGGGCCTGATCCGGGGGTTGCCGCCGGGGCCGCGGATAGGGCGGGTGGCGCAGACGGCGATCTGGTCGCGCCGGGCGCAGTGGCTGCTGGAGCAGGGCCGCGCCCGCTTCGGCCCGATGTTCAGCCTCAGGATCGCCTACGAGGGCGACTGGGTGGTGCTCGCCGACCCGGAACTGGTGAAGCAGGTCTTCACCGGCGACCCGCGCGTCTTCCACGCCGGCGAGGGCAACCAGATCCTGCGCCCGGTCCTCGGCGCGAACTCGGTCCTCGTCCTCGACGAGAAGAAGCACATCACCCAGCGCAAGCTGCTGCTGCCGCCCTTCCACGGCGAGCGGATGCAGGCCTACGGCGAGAAGATGAGCGAGATCGCCGCGCGCGAGATCGAGAGCTGGCCGACCGGCGTTCCTTACAAGCTGCGGCCGCGGATGCAGGCGATCACGCTGGAGATCATCCTCGAGACGGTCTTCGGCGTCCACGGGGGCGAGAGGATGGGACCGCTGCGCGACGCCCTCCGCGCCTTCCTCGACCTGACCACGAACCCGCGGGTGCTGCTGCCGGTGCTGATGGTCGGCCCCGGGCGGGTCAACCGCATCCCCGCCTTCCGCCGCCGGGTCGGACGGGTCGACGAGCTGATCGGGCGTGAGATTGCCGAGCGGCGCGCCGCGGAGGACCTGGCCGAGCGCGACGACATCCTCTCGATGCTGGTCGCCGCCCGCCACGAGGACGGCAGCCCGATGGGCGATACCGAGATCCGCGACGAGCTTCTCACCCTGCTGGTCGCCGGCCATGAGACGACCGCGACCGCGCTCTCCTGGGCGATGGAGCGGCTGGTCCGCCATCCCGAGAAGCTGGAACGGCTGCGCGACGAGGTCGAGGCGGGCGAGGAGGCCTACCTGACCGCGACGATCCAGGAGACCCTGCGCCTGCGGCCAGTGATCGTGGTCGTCGTCCGCAAGCTGACCGAGTCGATCGAGCTCGGCGGCTACGAGCTCCCCGCCGGCGCCCGCGTCACCCCCTGCATCCACCTGATCCACCGCGACCCGGCGATCTACCCCGAACCCGAGCGCTTCCTCCCCGAGCGCTTCCTCGACAACCCGCCCGGCACCTACACCTGGATCCCCTTCGGCGGCGGCGTCCGCCGCTGCCTAGGCGCCGCCTTCGCCCAGTTCGAGATGTCAGTAGTCCTCCGCGAGCTGGTCCGCCGCCGCGAGCTAACGCCGGCGACCCAAGCCTCCGAGCGCCCCTACCGCCGCGCGATAACCGAGACTCCGCGGCACGACGCAACCGTCGTCCTCAACTGACGCCGACGGGCCGATTGCGGTCTATATAGGACGGTTTTCGGCCCATCGCCGGCTTGGGGCTCGCGGTATTGAGCTTTAGCTTCCCTCGTCGACCGCGAGGCGGAGGACCGGCAGGGAGAGGGTCGAGACCAGGAACACCGCCGCGGCGACTCCGAACCAGCGCACACCGATGTGGACGTCGGAGAGGGCCAGGACCGTCAGCGTGCCGAGGGCGATCAGGGAGAGGAGGGCGGCAGCGCAGACGGTCCTGACTGACCGGTCCTCGCCTGCGCGCTCGCCGCTGAGCACCAGCGAGCCGCCGCCGAAGAGGGTTGCGATGACGACCATCGCCACGACCCGGCTCTCATCGGGGAGGTGTCCTTCCCGCCAGGCTTCGACCATGATCAGGATGAAGGTGGTGGTGGCGACCAGGAGCGTCGCGTAGCCTCAGAGCGAATCCAGGGTCGGGCGCTCAAGCAGCCTGAAGCCGGCCGTGGCGATCAAGCCGAGGACGATCACGCTCAAGGCGGTGATGCCGAGCCTCGCGGCAAGCGCGTCGGCGTTTCCCTTGGCCAGCAGCAGGATCACCAGCACGGCACCGCCTGCATAACCAACCGCAAGCAGCACTTGCAGTAACCCCCGCGTGGACTGAGACATGGCCGCAGCCTATTTGGTTTGGCGGCTGTGGCTCAGCCGCAGCCGGTGTTGTTGCCGCACTGAGAACAGGTGTAACAAGACCCCGTGCGCTGCATCATTCCGCCGCACTGGTCGCAGGCCGGGCCGAGGTCGAGGCCCTGCATCTTCGCCGGCCGCACCGGGGGAGTTTCGGTCATCGCCGCGGCTGCCGGCACCGGGGCGTTGGGCTTCGCCGCCGCGTCGCCGTTTCCGTTCCCTCCGTTCGAGTGGCCGTTGCCGCCGTTGGCCGGCCCGGCGGTGTCGCCGGTGAGGCCGATCGCCAGCTGCGAGGTCTCGGCATCCTTCTTGGCCCGCACCTCCTGGGTCAGGATTCCCAGTTCCTCAAGGGTCTCGGTGTCCTCGATGAAGCGGCTCGCGACCCAGCGCATGATGTAGTCGGGCAGCGATTTGGCGAAGGGGATCTCCGGGTTGCCGGTGATGCCCTCCGGCTCGAAGCGCATGTAGCTGAACTTGCGCACGAAGTCTTCGAGTGGGACGCCGTACTGGAGACCGAGCGAGATCGCCGTCGCGAAAGCGTTCATTAGCCCCCGCATCGTCGAGCCCTCCTTGCCGATGTCGGTGAGGAAGATCTCGCCGACCGAGCCGTCCTCGTATTTGCCGGCGGTGATGTAGCCCTCGTGGCCGGCGATCGAGAACTTGTGGGTGATCGATTCGCGCTCGCGCGGCATCTTTTTGCGTACTGGCTCGGCCATCGTCACCTCGGCCTCGGCCTCCTTTTCGTCTTGCGCGTCGGTGCGCAGCGCCTGCGCGGTCTTCGAGCCGTCGCGATAGATCGCCAGCGCCTTGAGCCCGCCCTTCCAGCCGCGGGTGTAGGCGTCAGCGATGTCCTCGACCGTGGCCGACTGCGGCAGGTTGACCGTCTTCGAGATCGCGCCGGAGATGAACGGCTGCGTCGCCGCCATCATGTCGATGTGGCCGGTGTGCGAGATCGCCCGCTCGCCGACCGCGACGTCGAAGATCGGCAGGTGCTCCTCCTTGAGGCCGGGGGCGCCGACGATCGTGTTGTTCTCGGCGATGTGGGCGTCGATCTGGTCGATCTCCGCCTCCGAGTAGCCGAGCGTGCGCAGCGCCAGCGGCACCGAGCGGTTGACGATCGTCATCTGCCCGCCGCCGACCAGCTCCTTGAACTTGACCAGCGAGAAGTCGGGCTCGATCCCGGTCGTGTCGCAGTCCATCAGGAAGCTGATCGTCCCGGTCGGGGCCAGCACCGTTGCCTGCGCGTTGCGGTAGCCGTGCTCCTCGCCGAGCTCGACCGCTTCGTCCCAGGCCCGCTGCGCGGCCTCGAGCAGGTCGCCCTTGATCCCGGTCGGATCGACGTCGTAGGAGGCGTCGCGGTGCATCCGCATGACGCCGTTGTGCGGCTCGCGGTTGCGCTCGTATTCCTCGTAGGGCCCGGTGGCGCCGGCGGCGATCAGCGCCGACTGGCGGTAGGCGCGGCCGGTCATCAGCGCCGTGATCGCGGCGGCGACGTTGCGGCCTGCGTCGGAGTCGTAGGGGAGGCCGTCCGACATCAGCAGCGCCCCGAGGTTGGCGTAGCCGAGGCCGAGCTGGCGGAACTTGTTCGCGTTCTCGGTGATCTCCTCGGTCGGGTAGCTGGAGAAGCCGACGACGATCTCCTGGGCGAGGAAGACGACGTCGACCGCGTGCTCGAACTCGGCCGTGTCGAAGCTGCCGTCCTTACGGCGGAACTTCATCAGGTTGAGCGAGGCGAGGTTGCAGGCCGAATCGTCGACGTGCATGTACTCGCTGCAGGGGTTGGAGGCGTTGATCCGGCCCGACTCGGGGCAGGTGTGCCAGCGGTTGATGATCGTGTCGTACTGGACGCCCGGGTCGGCGCAGCGCCAGGCGGCCTCGGCGATCTGGTTCATCAGGTCGCGCGCGTCGACCGTTTTCACCGGCTCGCCGCTGGTGCGGGCGGTCAGGTGCCATTCGTCGCCGCTCTCGACCGCCTCCATGAACTCGTCGGTGACCCGGACCGAGTTGTTGGCGTTCTGGTACTGGATCGAGGTGAAGCCCTCGCCGTCGATCGACATGTCGAAGCCGGCGTCGCGCAGCGCCGCGGCCTTCTTCTCCTCGTCGGCCTTGCACCAGATGAAGTGCTCGATGTCCGGGTGGTCGACGTCGAGGACGACCATCTTCGCCGCCCGCCGCGTCTTGCCGCCGGACTTGATCGTCCCCGCCCAGGCGTCGGCGCCGCGCATGAAGGAGACCGGGCCGCTGGCGGTGCCGCCCTTGGAGAGCTGCTCGACCGAGCCGCGGATGTTGGAAAGGTTGATCCCCGAGCCGGAGCCGCCGCGGAAGATTTTGCCCTCCTTGGTGTTCCAGTCGAGGATCGACTCCATCGTGTCCTCGACGCTCAAGATGAAGCAGGCCGAGCACTGCGGCGTCTCCTCGAAGCCGACGTTGAACCAGACCGGCGAGTTGAAGGCCGCCTTCTGGTTGAGCAGGATCGCGGTCAGCTCCATCTCGAATGCCCCGGCGTCCTCCTCGGAGGCGAAGTAGCCGCCCGCGCGCCCCCAGTTGGAGATCGTGCCGGCGACGCGGCCGATCATCTGTTTCACCGAGCTCTCGCGCTCGGGACTGCCGAGCTGGCCGCGGAAGTACTTCTGGGCGACGATGTTGGTCGCGTTCTGGGACCAGGTCTTCGGGAACTCGACCCCGCGCTGCTCGAAGGCCGGGTGCTCGGGATCGCCGATCACCGCGTCGCGGATCTCCCACTCGATCTGGTCGAAAGGATGCACGCCGGGCGTCGAAAACCTGCGTTCGATCGAGAGGCCCTGCAGACCGTTCTTGGGACTGGCAACGGCGGTCTTAGACATCAAACTTCTCCTCTCGAGGCGGCTTTTAGCGGTAACTAAGCAGGATCGCTCACGGGCAGGACGGAAAAAGCTTCGGAAGGCGCATTTAAGGAGTTCCGAGGGCCGCCAACTTCTTGCTCATATTGTGTCAATCCCGCAAACTCGGCCAGCTGTTTCGGGGTACCCTCTGCCTATGGTCGAAGACCTCCGCAGGGGTGCGGAACGAATGGGGGGGCGGGCGACCGCTGCGCGCGAGGCGATGGGCGACCGCGCCGCCGCCGCCAAAGAGGCGATGGGGGAGCGCGCGACCGCGGCCAAAGAGGCCGTCGGCGACCGGGCCCTCGCCGCCAAAGAGGCAACCGCCGAGGCGATCGCGCTGGTCAAGCCGAAACTGCGCGGGGTCTCCCACCAGTGGGCCTTCTTCGCTTCGTTGGTGTTCGGCGCGGCGCTGATCGTGCTGGCGAAGACGCCGAAGGCGACTTTCGCGGTCGGTGTCTACGCGGTCAGCCTCTCCGCCCTGTTCGGCACCAGCGCCCTCTACCACCGCGTCAACTGGGCCCGGCCGCAGGTGCGCCAGTGGATGCGCCGCCTCGACCACTCGATGATCTTCTTCCTCATCGCCGGCACCTACACGCCGTTCGCGCTGCTCGTCCTGCACGGGACGTTGGCGATGGCGATCCTCGCCGTGGTCTGGATCGGCGCCGTCGCCGGGGCAATCGTCGAGATGATCTGGATCGGCCACCCGAAATGGGCCTCGGCGCTGATCTACATGTCCCTCGGCTGGGTCGCCGCCATCGCCTTCCCGGAGCTCTGGACCTCGATGGGCGTCGTCGGCACGCTCCTGGTCGCCTTCGGCGGCCTCCTCTACACCGCCGGGGCGGTCGTCTACGCGACCCAGCGCCCGAACCCCAACCCCGCGGTCTTCGGCTACCACGAGGTCTTCCACCTCTTCGTCATCGCCGCCGCGATCGCCCAGTACGCCGCGATCGCGTTCTTCGCGCTGCCGAAGAGCTAGCGGCGAGGAGGGGGTCCGGCGGTGCCTCGCCGGACAAAGATGTGGAGGGTCCGACGAGGCACCGCCGGACCCCCTTACGCAGCGACGGGCTCGTGTAGCTGCTCGACTGCGACGGCTAGCTCGGCGAGGATTGCCTCTAGCTGCTCGGACTGCTCTGGGGAGAGCTCGAGGCTGCCTCCTTTGTAGAGCTGCCGCGCGCGCCACCGGTAGCTCGGCCTCGACGACGCGGCCGCCGAGGGCGCCCAGGACTTTGCGGGCCTCGGCCTGGGCCCAGACGGCGCCGAACATCCCCGTCGAGGCGCCGATCACCGCCGCCGGCTTACCCGTCAGCGCGCTCTGCCCGGCCGGGCGGGAGGCCCAGTCGAAGGCGTTCTTCAGCGCGCCCGGGATCGAGTGGTTGTACTCGGGCGTCGCGACGAGGACGGCGTCGGCCTCGCGCATCGCCTGGCGCAGTTCCGCCACCGCCGCCGGCGTCTCCGCCGCTTCGAGGTCGGAGTCGTAGGGCGGGATCTCCCGCAGGCGCTCGAACTCGACCAACTCCGCCCCCGCGGGCAGCCGCTCGGCGGCCGCCCGCAGCAGGGCGTGGTTGTAGGAATCGCGGCGCAGGCTGCCGGTGATGCCGAGGACCCGCATCGTTAGGCCTCCGCGGCGACGAGCTCGAGCTCGACAGAGATCGTCACCGCGTAGTCGAGGACGTCGCCGCCGCTCGGCAGCTGCGCCTGCCAGTCGAGGCCGAAGTCGCGCCGGTCGACGGTCGAGGAGATCGAGAGCCCGATCCGCTCCTTGCCGGCGAGGTCGGCCCCGAGGGAGGCAAAGCGCCCACTGCCCTCGACCTTGCGCTTCTCGCCGCGGATCTCGAGCTCGCCGACGACTCGCAGGCTGCCGTCCTCGCCGGTGCTGACCTCGCTGGAGACGAAGCGCAACTGCGGGAAGCGCTGGGTGTCGAAGAACTCGGGGGAGAGCAGGTGGCCCTTCAGCATCTCCTCGTCGATGTCGATGCTGGCGACCTCGACCGTGCCCTCCAGTCGCGGCTGCTCGCCGCCACTGAGCCGGACCTCGTAGCTCTCGAAGCCGCTGCGGAAAGTCGTGACCCCGTTGTGGGTGACGGCGAAGTTGATCGAGGAGTGGACAGGGTCCACGGTCCAGATACCTGCTGGAACTTGCTGTTGGTTGATCGTCTCGGTGCTCATGGTCGTTTCCTTTCCAAAGTGGTTGCCGCTCAAATAGTTGATCTAGAAACAATCATACCAACAAAGCTTTGCTTGTCAACTATTGTCAGATCAACCTTTATATGGGAAGATGTAGCAATGAGCGAGCAGACGACCGCGGTGGCCGAGAAGAAGAGCGGGGCCGACTTCGACCCCCACCGCGAGGCCTGGATCGCGATCTCCCAGACCCACGCCGCCGTCACCGGCCGCCTGCAGGAGGCCCTCACCGCCGCCGAGCTGCCGCCGCTGCCCTGGTTCGAGGTGCTGGCCATGCTGGACCGGGCGCCGGAGCAGCGGATGAAGATGGGGGAGCTGGCCGAGGCCCTGGTCATCACCCGCGGCGGCCTGACCAAGCTGGTCGACCGCCTGATCAAGGCCGGCCTGCTGGAGCGGACCTTCTGCGAGACCGACCGCCGGGTCAGCTACGCGACCCTGCTGCCGGCCGGCGTCGATCTGCTGGAAGAGATGCGCCCGGTGGTGCGCGGCGAGCTCGCCGTCGCCTTCAGCGCCAACCTCACCGCCAAGCAGGCGGAAGAGCTGCGAACGACGCTGGAGCGGATCCGCAGCTCAGCCTGCGGGGTCGAGTAGCTACGCCAGCGTCGCTGCGGCCCGCTCTTTGGCGGACTCGACGATCGCCAGCACCGCCGTCTCCTGACCTTCGCGGAGGAGGTCGATCGGGTCGGGGTCGCCGTTGACGATGCCCTCGAAGAACTCTTTGCGGTCCTGGTAGGTCGGCAGCGTCCCCTTCGCCCAGCCGCGGGCGTCGTTGAGGATCACCGCCAGGCGCGCGTACTCCTCGCCGAAAAGGTCCGAGACTTCCCGCTTCATCCGCTTCGCCAGGGCGGGCGAGGCACCGGCGGTGGAGATCGCGATCGCCAGCGGCCCGGTGCGGACGATCGCCGGCAGGATGAAGTTGCAGAGCGGCGGCACGTCGACGACGTTGACCAGCATCGCCCGCTGCTCGGCGTTGTCGAAGACGCCGATGTTGACCTCGGAGTCGTCGGTCGCGGCGATCACTATGAAGACCCCCTCGAGGTCCTCCGGGCCGGCGTAGGCGCGCCGGTGCCACTCGATCGAGCCCTCGCGCGCCAGCTCCTCCAGCTCGGGATGGGCGACCGGCGCGATCAAGGTCACGTCGCCGTCGCAGGCGAGCAGCCCCTCGACCTTCTCCAGACCGATGTCGCCGCCGCCGACGACCAGGCAGCGCCGCCCGGTCAGTTTCAGGCAGGCGATGTAGAAGGGCGTCTCCAGCATGTCCCGCACGCAGGACTGATCGCAGATCCCCTTGCGGAACTGGCAGACGCACTCCTTGCCGGCATAGGCCTGGGCTGGCATCGACTTGAAGGTTAGAGAAGGGGAGTCGGGGTGGTCCTCGCCGGACGACAGCGGGGATGGTCCGGCGAGGACCACCCCGACTCCCCTTTCGACGCTTTAGATCGAGTCGAGAGTCAGGCGAAGGCCTTCGTCGAGGTCGACCCCCGCTCGCCAAGCAAGCTCTTTTTCGGCGCGGGTGGCGTTTAGGGAGATGCGCTGGACCTCGCCGGGGCGGGGCGGGGCGAACTCGGGCTCGAGGTCGTCGCGTCCGCCGAGCGCTCGCAGCGCCTCGGCCAGTTCGAGGACGTTGGTCTCGCGGCCGGTGCCGATGTTGATCGGGCCGGTGACCTCAGAGCCCGCCGCCGCAATCGCGGCGGTGACCACGTCGCCGACATATATGTAGTCGCGGGTCTGGGTGCCGTCGCCGAAGACGGTCGGGCGGCCGCCCTCGCGCAGGAGGCCGCAGAAGATCGCGATCACGCCGGCCTCGCCCAGCGGGTCCTGACGCGGGCCGTAGACGTTGCCGAGCCGCAGCGAGACGCCCGAGAGCCCGTAGAGGCGCTCGTACAGCGCCAGGTAGCCCTCGGCCGCGAACTTGCTCTGACCGTAGGCCGAGAGCGGCGCGATCGGCGCGTCCTCGGCCAGCGGCAGGTCCTGCCCCTCGCCCTCGCCGTAGATCGCCCCGCCGGTGGAGACGAAGACGACCCTCCCGCACTCCGCCGCGCGCGCCGCCTCCAGCACGTTGGCGGTGCCGCCGACGTTGACGGCGGCGTCGAAGGCCGGGTCCTCCAGGGACTTGCGGACGTCGATCTGGGCGGCGAGGTGGAAGAGCCGCTCGGGTCGCCGCTCCGCCGCCAGCGCGCACAGCGCCTCCGCCTCGCGGATGTCGATCTCGACCAGCTCCGCCCCCGCCGCCAGGGCCGCGTCGAGGTTCTGCCGGCGCCCGGTCGAGATGTCGTCGACAACGGTCACCTCGTCGCCCCCGGCGAGCAGGGCGCCGACCAGATTCGAGCCGATGAAACCGGCGCCGCCGGTGACCAGGGACCTCATCAGGCTGACGATCCTATGGGGATCGTCAGAGCGCCGACGGCAGCTCAAACGGGTACATGCCCGCTTGCACAGCCGATGACCCCTGCTACCCTCGCCGCCCGATGCGACTGATCGTCACCGAGAAGAACAACAGCGCCAAGAAGATCGCCGAAGCCCTCAGCAACGGCACCAACAGCGCCGACAAAAACTTCAAAGTCCCCTTTTACGCCTGGACCGACGCCGAAGGTAACGAGCACATGACCGTCGGCCTCAAGGGCCACGTGCTCGGTCCGGCCTTCCCCGAGGGCTACTCGAACTGGCAGAAAACCGACTTGCACGACCTGATCGACGCCCAGCTGGTCAAGGAGCCGACCGACAAAAACGTCGTCAAAGCGATCAAGAAACTGGCCAAAGAGGCGGACGAGCTGGTGATCGCCACCGACTTCGATCGCGAGGGGGAGCTGATCGGCCTCGAGGCGCTGGAGGAGATGCTCGACGCCAATCCGGCGCTGGGCACGCGCGAGGAAACCGACGCCGGCACGCTGCGGATCCAGCGCGCCCGCTACTCGGCCCTGACCAAAGAGGAGATCGAGCGCGCCTTCAACGAGCTCGACGAGCTCTCCTACCCGCTCGCCAACGCCGGCGCCGCCCGCCAGGACATCGACCTGCTCTGGGGCGCGACCCTGACCCGCGCCGTCTCCCTCGCCAGCCGTCGTTTCGGCTCGAACTTCCTCTCGGTCGGCCGCGTCCAGAGCCCGACCCTGGGACTGATCGTCGAGCGCGAGATGGAACGCCGCGCCCACGTCCCGAAACCGTTCTGGGAAGTGTTCGCCAAGTTCGAGCACCCCGACGGCAGCTTCGAGGCCCACCACACGGTCGACAAATTCTGGGAGAAGGCCGAAGCCGACGCGGCGCTCGCCGGCACCGCCAGCCCCGGCACGGTGAAAGCGGTGACGGCGCGCAAGAACACGCGCAAACCGCCGAGCCCCTACAACACCACCGCCTTCAGCACCGACGCCTCCAGCCGCCTCGGCATCACCCCCGCCAGCGCGATGCGGATCGCCGAGGACCTCTACATGGACGGCTTCATCTCCTACCCGCGCACGGACAACACCGTCTACCCGCGCTCGCTGCCGGTGCGCGAGCTGGTCTCCTCGCTGACCCGGATCAGGGAGTTCTCCGCCGCCGCGGGCCTGCTCGACGGCGAGCTGACCCCGACCCGCGGCAAAAAAGAGACGACCGACCACCCGCCCATCTACCCGACCCAGGCGGTCCACCCGGGGGCGCTGGAGGGGCCGAAGAAGCGGGTCTACGAACTGGTCGTGCGCCGCTTCCTCGCCACCTTCAGTCCGCCGATGATCACCGAGTCCACGCGCGCCGACATCGAGGCCGGCGACCAGACCTACTTCGTCCGCGGCTCGGTCGTCGTCGACCCCGGCTACGCCGGCATCTACACCTACGCCCGCTCGGCCGACGAGGAGATCCCGAAGCTGGAGGAGGGCCAGAGCCTGCCGCTCGACGGCGATCCCTGGGTGGTCGACAAGGAGACCCAGCCGCCGGGCCGCATCTCCCAGGCGAAACTGATCGAGATGATGGAGGAGCGCGGCCTCGGCACCAAAGCGACCCGCGCCGACATCATCCAGAAGCTCTTCGACCGCGGCTACGTCTACGGCAACCCGCCGATCCCCTCGGAGACCGGGATCGCCCTCTACGAGGGGTTCAAGAACTACGTGCCGGCGATGGCGACGCCGGAGATGACCGCCCAGCTGGAGGCGGAGATGGACCGGATCGCCGCCGGCCAGATGACCAAGGGGGCGGTCGTCGGCGAGAGCCGCGAGCTCCTGCACAAGACCTGGAGCGAAATCGACGAGAGCCGCGAAGACCTCGCCAAAGTGATCTGGAAAGGGATGGACGAGGACCGCATCCTCGGCCCCTGCAAGGTCTGCGAAGAAGCCGGCCGCACCAAGGAGGACGGCTCGCCGAACATGCTGCGGATCATCCGCGCGAAAAAATCGGGCAAACGGTTCGTCGGCTGCACCGGCTGGACCGCCGACGACCCGAACTCCTGCGACCAGACCTTCCCGCTGCCGCAGCGTGGCGACGTCTTCCGGCTGGAGGAGCGCTGCTCGATCTGCGAGCGCACGCCGCGACTCAAAGTCGTGCCCTTCCGCGGCCGGCCCTGGAACCTCTGCCTCAACGACGACTGCGAGTCGATGCAGGAGATGAAGAAACGCCGCGCCGAACGCGAAGCGGCGAAAGCCGCCAAAGCGGAGATGGAAAAGAAGGCGCCCCCGAACGGGGACGAGGACGCCGCGCCCGCGAAAGCGAAAGCCTCGAAAGCCGACACCGCGACGCGCGGCCGCAAACGCGCCAAAGCCGGCGCCAAAAGCTGAGGCCGCCAGTTGTTCATCTCCCTCGAGGGGATTGACGGGTCGGGCAAGAGCACCCAGGCGCGCCTGCTGGTCGAGGCGCTGGGGGAGGGCACGGTGGCGATCCGCGAGCCGGGAGGCACCGAGGCGGCGGAGCGGATCCGCGAGCTGCTCGCCGACCCGGGCGTCGAGCTGGCGCCGCTGGCCGAGCTGATGCTGTTCCTGGCGGCGCGGGCAGATCTCACCGAGCGGGTGATCCGGCCGGCGCTGGAGGGGGGCCGTTACGTCGTCGCCGATCGCTTCTCCGACTCCAGCGTCGCCTACCAGGGCGCCGCCCGCGGGCTCGGCGTCGGCGAGGTGATCGGGCTCTGCGACACCGCCACCGACGGCCTCTGGCCCGATCTGACGCTGCTGCTGAAGCTCGAGCCGGAGACCGGCCTCGGCCGCGCCGACGGCGACGATCGCTTCGAGCAGGAGGGCCTCGGCCTGCAGCAGCAGGTGGCCGCCGCCTACGAGGAGATCGCGATGATCGCCTCGGACCGCGTGGTCGTGATCGACGCCAGCGGCAGCGTCGAGGAGGTCCACGGGCGGATCATGGAGGTCGTCGATGAGCACGCTGCTTGAGGCGACCGAGCACCAGGCGCGGGCGCGGGTGGCGCTGAGCGCGGCATTGGCGGGGGAGCCGTCGCACGCCTACCTCTTCCGCGGCCCGCGCGGGTCGGGCAAGCGGGCGGCGGCGCGAGCCTTCGCGGCGGAGCTGATCGCCGCCGCCTCGGCCGACCCCGAGGACGCGCGACGGCGGGCGCTGCTCGACCCCTCGCCCCATCCCGACCTCGTCTGGCTCGCCCCGGCCGGCGCCCAGCACATGGTCGAGGAGGTGCGCGAGCGGGTGATCCGCGCCGCCGCCTACCGCCCCTTCGAAGGCGGCAAGCGGGTCTTCGTCGTCGAGGCCGCCGAGGCGATGCGGGACGAGAGCCAGAACGCGCTGCTGAAGACGCTGGAGGAGCCGCCCGAGTTCGTCCACCTGATCCTCCTCAGCAGTGACCAGGACGGCCTGCTGGAAACCGTCGCCTCCCGCTGCCAAACCATCGACTTCACCCCCCTTCCGTCCGAGGTCCTCGAACGCGAGCTTGCCGACGGGCCTGAAATACGCCTATATGGCGAAAAATCGGCCCATCGACCTGAGGAGATCGCTGCGGCGGCGCGGCTCGCTGCGGGCGACGTTGAGCGGGCGCGGCTGCTGCTCTCGCCGAGCGGTTGCGAGCTGCGCGCCGAGGTCGAGCGGTGCGTCGCTGCCGCGCTTGAGGGTGAGACCGCGAAGGCGCCTTGGAAAGGACTTCTCGATCGCGCCAAGGCCGCCGGCGAGGACACCGAAGCTGACGCCCGCGAAGCGCTGGAAGAGGAGTCGAAAGCCGGGATCAAACGCAGCGCCAAAGACATCGCCGACGGCGCCAAACGGGCCGGGCGGCGGCGCCGCACCGAGATCCTCACGCTCGGCCTCGAGCTCTGCGCCACCTACCTGCGCGACCTCGCCGCTGTCGCCTCCGGCATCGAGGAGGTCGCCTTCAACCGCGACTGCCTCGACCTCCTTCGCTCCCAGACCGCCGACCTCGATCCAACTGATGCCCGCCGTGGCGCCGAGCTCGTCCAGGAGACCCGCCGCGGCCTCGACCTCAACGTCTCCGAGGAGCTAGCCCTCGAGGCGCTCTTCTTCAGGCTTGAGCGCCTGCTCGCCTGACGGCGCGCCGCCGTTGCGCTCTTCGGCCGCCTGTTTGGCTGCCTTTTCGATCGCTCGCTCCTGGGCCAGGCGGGTGATCTGCGCCGCCTGGCGGGACATGATCACGCTGAAGTTCAGCGCCAGCCCGAGCAGCAGCAGGAGCACGATCGAGAAGAGGGCGACGTTGGTGTTGCGGACGCCCATCACGCTGGCGACCACCTCGAGCAGGCCCGGGAAGGCGGCGCCGGCCAGCATCCCCAGGCCGGCGACGAACCAGATCACGCTGTAGCGCTCCTGCAGTTTGTCGCGGCGGATCAGCTCGAGGATCATCAGCATGAAGAAGACGGCGAGGATCGCGGCGACGATCCGCGTCCGCGCGGTGAGGTGGACCTGGCCGGCTTCGGCCGCCGCCAGCAGCAGGAGCTTCACTGCTTCGCCTCCGCGTGGCGCGGCCGGAACTGGCCGACCAGGAGCACGACCAGGCCCTTGAAGATGAAGAAGGCCGAGCGCACCGGCGTCAGGAAAGAGGTTCCCCCGACCCGCTCCAGCATCCGCACCGGCAGCTCCTCGACCCGCAAGCCCTGGCGCACCGCCAGCTGCAGCGACTCGATCTCGGCGAAGTCCGGCGAGTAGTGCTCGCTGAACAGCGCCATCACGCGGCGGTTGGCGGCGCGCATGCCGCTGGTGGTGTCGGTGAAGCGCTGCCGCGTCGCCAGGGTGAGGAAGAAGCGGAAGACGCTGATCCCGATCCGCCGCGAGAAAGTCGGCTTGTAGTCGCCGCTGGCGGCGACGGCGCCCTCGTGGTAGCGCGAGCCGATCACCAGGTCGGCGCGGTCGGCGGTGACCTCGGCGAGCAGGCGGGCGACCTCCTCGGCGGGGTGCTGCCCGTCGGCGTCGAGGTGGGCGCAGGCGTCATAGCCGCTGCGCAGCGCGTAGAGGTAGCCGGTCTGCAGCGCCGCCCCCAACCCCTGGTTGAAGGGAAGCGAGGCAACCAGGGCCCCGGCTTCGCGCGCCCGCTCGGCGGTGGCATCGGTCGAACCGTCGTCGACGACCAGCACGTCGGCCTCCGGGATCGCCTTGCGCACGTCGGCGATCACCTCGGCGACCGAGGCCTCCTCGTTCCAGGCCGGGATGAAGACGAGCGTCCGCACCCGTTCGATTCTTCCACGTGGGCACGAAAAGACCCGTTTGACACGGGCTTTAAAAGATTGTGTTAGGAAATCTTCATGCGTAGCACCGAGCAGAAACCGGCGGCCCTGCAGCCCGGGGCCCTGCGCATAGGCATGCGCCTCTGGCTCACCACCGCCTTCGCCGCGGTCAGCTTCATCACCGGAGGCGCCGTCTACTTCTTCGGCGATAACCACCAGGCGCTGGTCGGAGCGATCGTGGTCGGGATGGCGGCCGGCTTCCTGATCGCGGTGGCAATCTCCCATCGCGTCGTCAACCTCGCCCGCGCTGCGGGGGAAATGGCCGGCGGTTCGTTCGACGCGCCGCTGAAGACGGGCGGCCCCGACGAGATCGGCGACCTCGCCCGCGCGCTCGACTCGATGCGCGCCTCGCTGAAGGAGAGCTTCGGCGTGCTCACCGCCGACCGCAACAAGCTGGCGGCGATCTTCGACGGCCTCACCGACGCGGTGATGGTGGTCGACTACGAAGGGCCGGTCCGCTTCTCCAACAGCGCCGCCTCCCGCGTCCTCGACGGCGACGGGCAGCCGCCGCAGGTGATCCAGGCCCTGCTCCACCGCGCCTCCGAAGTCGGCTTCTCCGCCCACCCGGCGCTGCGGCTCGGTGACCGCGCCTACGCCCTGACCGCCCGCTCACTGCCCGACGAGCGCGCCGTGCTGGCGGTGCTGCGCGACCGCACCGACGAGCTGCGCAAGGAGCTCGCCGAAGCCGACTTCGTCTCCAACGCCGCGCACGAGCTGCGCAACCCGCTGGCCGGGATCTCCGGCGCGATCGAGGTGCTGCAGGCCGGCGCCAAGCACGACCCCAGGGACCGCGACCACTTCCTCAAACGGCTGGGCGAAGACGCCGAGCGTATGAACCGGCTGACCCAGTCGCTGCTGACCCTGGCGCGGGTCGAGTCGCGCGGCGCCCCGGAGAGCGAACCGGTTGACGTGCCGATGGCGATCCGCGACACGGTCGCCGCCTGCGAGGCGCCGCCGCACGTCGAGCTCGTCGTCGACGTCGAGTCCGACCTCGCCGCCACCGGCGACCCGACGCTGCTGCGGCAGGTGATGATCGGCCTGCTCACCAACGCCTTCAAGAACACGCCGCCGCCCGGGACCGTTACCGTTCGCGGCCGCCAAAGCGAGGGCGAGGTCATCTTGGAGGTCATCGACACTGGAAGCGGCATTCCCGCGGCGGAGCTGGAGCGCGTCTTTGAGCGCTTTTACCGCCGCAGCGAGTCGCGCAAGCAGGAGGGCTTCGGCCTCGGCCTGGCAATTGCGCGGCGGATGGTCGACGTGATGGGCGGCCGCATCGGCGTCGAGTCGGTCGAGGGGGAGGGGAGCACCTTCTGGGTCCGCCTCCCGGTCGCGAAACCGAGCCCAACCCCGGTGGCATGAGATCCCGGGAAGAACAGGGGGAGGTTCTCCTGTGAGCAGCGGGCGCATCCTGATCTGCGACGACGAGCCCTCGGTGCGGGACTCGGTCGGCTACGCGCTGACGCAGGAGGGCTTCGACGTCACCGCCGCCGAGGACGGCGACGAGGCGACGGTGCTGCTCGACAACGGCATCCCCTACGACCTGCTGATCCTCGACATCATGATGCCGGGGCCGAGCGGCCTCGACATCTGCCGCGACGTGCGCTCGCGCAGCGCGGTGCCGATCATCCTGCTGACCGCCAAAGACGCCGAGGTCGACAAGGTGGTCGGGCTCGAGGTCGGCGCCGACGACTACGTCACCAAGCCGTTCTCGGTGCGGGAGCTGCTGGGGCGGGTGCGGGCCCAGCTGCGGCGGCGCGAACTCGACCGCTCGCCGCTGGCGCAGGCGGTGAAGATCGAGTCCGGGCCGGTCTCGATCGACCTCGTCCGCCACGTCGCCACCGTGCGCGACGTGCCGGTCAACCTCACCCGCTCCGAGTTCCAGCTGCTGCGGCTGCTGGTCGCGCGGCCGGGCGAGGTCTTCTCCCGCGCCCAGATCATGGAGGAGCTGTGGCAGACCGAGTTCGACGGCGACGAGCGCGCCTGCGACGTCCACATCTCCAACCTGCGCCAGAAGGTCGAGCGCGACCCGCAGCGGCCGGAGCTGGTGCTGACCGTGCGCGGCGTCGGCTACAAGTTCAATCCCGATTCGTCTTAGCGGACGGCGGCCGAGGGGCGGGGCTCACTACGGTGTAGGCAAGCAACCCGGATTGGAGGTCGTATGCCACTGGTACCGATGGTCGTCGAGCAGACCGCTCGCGGCGAGCGCTCCTTCGACATCTACAGCCGCCTGCTCGCGCAGCGGATCATCTTCCTCGGCGAACCGGTCACCGAGGACCTCGCCAACCTGATCATCGCCCAGCTGCTGCACCTCGAGGCCGAGGACCCCGACAAGGACGTCAGCCTCTACATCAACTCCCCCGGTGGCTCCGCCTACGCGGGGCTGGCGATCTACGACACGATGCAGTTCGTCAAGCCCGACGTGCAGACGATCTGTTACGGGATCGCGATGTCGGCCGGCTCGCTGATCCTCACCGGCGGCGCGGCGGGCAAACGGATGGCGCTGCCCAACAGCCGCATCCTCATCCACCAGCCGAGCGGCGGCTTCGAAGGCCAGTCGAGCGACATTGAGATCCACGCCAAAGAGATCCTCGACCTGCGCGAGCGCCTCGACCAGATCTACGTCCACCACACCGGCCAGTCGGCGGAGCAGATTCACAGCGACATGGAACGCGACAAGTTCTTCCAGCCGCAGGACGCGGTCGAGTACGGCCTGATCGACCGGGTGATCGAGTCGCACGAGTTCCAGGCCGAGCCCGCCGTCGTCGCCTAAGCGCTCGCATCGCTTTCCACCTTTTCCTCCCTATGGTGGGGAAAAGGCGGAACGGACGGTGACGGTCAGTCGCCGAGGCGGCGGTAGGCCCAGAGGCCGGCGAGGGCGGCGGCGCTGCCGGAGACGATGCCGCCGAGGCCCGCCCGCCGCGTCTCCGGGTAGCGGGCGGAGAGGCCGAGGCCGACCGCGTCGGCGACGTCGCAGGCGCTGGAGACGAGCAGCAGCGTGCGCAGTCGGCGTGCGTCGTCGTGGGCGGCCAGCGTCAGCGTCCCAAGCGCGACATCCCGCCCGCCGGCCAGTTTCGCCAGCGCCATCCCGGCCTGTTCGGGGTGGCCGAAGCCGAGCATCTTCAGCGCCGGCCGCGTCGCCACCAGCGCCCCGACCCCGATCGCAACCCGGCTGGCGCCGATCTGCAGCGCCACCCGCCGCGCCCTCGCATCCACCGTCTTCGGCCGCAACATCGCCTCCTCTCTACCCGCCTCCCCCGAACTGCATCAACTTCTACGCCCACTGGAAGTAGAAGTTGATGCAGTTCGGGGGCTCGGTCAGCGGGTGCGGTTCGCGATGATGGCCGGATGGCAGAGGGCGACACGATCCTGTGGTTGGCGCGGCGCTTCGAGGCGACGCTGGTGGGGGAGACGGTGAAGGTGGCGGCGCCGAACCCGCGCGGAAAGGCGGCCGGGATCGAGCGGCTCGACGGGCGCACTCTGGAGCGCGCCGAGGCGCGCGGCAAGCATCTGCTGCTGGGTTTCGGCGACGTCTCCCTGCACAGCCATCTGGGGATGAGCGGCGGTTGGCATTTCTACCGCTCTGGCGCCGGTTGGCGGCGGCCCCGCTCTTCGGCCTGGGCGGTCCTCTCCGGCGGCGGTTGGGACGTGGTCCAGTTTGGCGGCCCGACCCTGCGGGTGGCGCCGACCGCGCGGCTCCGGCGCGACCCGCAGATCGCCCGCCTTGGCCCCGACATCCTCGCCGCAGATTTCGACCCCGAGGCGGTGATCGCCGCGATGCGCACCGACCCGACGCGCGGCCTCGGCGACACCCTGCTCGACCAGCACCTGGTCGCCGGCATCGGCAACATCTTCAAGAGCGAGGCCTGCTTCGCCGCCCGCCTCGACCCCTGGCGCCCGATCGGCGACCTCTCCGACGAGGAGCTGCGCCGCGTCCTCGGCGCCGCCCGCGACCTGATGCGCGAGGCCGTCGAGAGCGGCCGTCATCCCCACCGCGTCTACCGTCGCCGAGATGTCTGTCCCAGTTGCCACGGCCCGATCTCCTCTCGCGGTCAAGGTGACGCCAACCGGACTACCTACTGGTGCCCGCGATGCCAACTCTGAGCTATTACCTCGTCGCCGGCGTCGCCCTCGACGAGGAGATGGAACGCCTGCGGGCGCTGCCGGTCTTCGCCGACGGTCCGCTGGCGCAGAGCTGGCCCGAGCTCAAGGTCCGCCGCGCTCGCTCCCGGCCCAACCGGCTCGGCTTCGCCGTTCCCAGCCAGTTCCGCCTCTCGGTCACCGCCTACCCCGGCATTCGCCGCGGCGACGTGCTGGAGACGCTGCTGCACGAGCTGGTCCACCTCCACGTCGGCCGCGCCGCCGAAGCCCACGCCTGGCACGGCCCCACCTTCAAGCGCACGCTCGCCCAAGCGATGCGTGACGCTTACGGCGTCACGATCCCGGCGCCACGCGCCACCCTCCACGGCCCCTACGCCGAGGCGATCGAGCGTGCGATCGCGAAAGCCGCCCATGGAGAGCTTCCGTCCCCAGGCGAATAGAGCCGACGCCCGGACTTGAACCGGGGACCCCATCATTACGAATGATGTGCTCTACCAACTGAGCTACGCCGGCGGGCTCGGGACATTCTAGGAGGGATCGGGTCTCGGTTCCGTCGCGGCCGGGGGACATCATCCGCTCGTGGCCAGAGAGCGGGTGGCGAAGCGGCGGGAGGAGAACGAGGTCGAGTTCGGGCGGATCGTCGCCTTCAGCGACGGGGTCTTCGCGATCGCGATCACGCTGCTGGTGCTCAACCTCGGCATCGAGGCGGGGCTGCCGAAGGACAAGGTCGCCCATGCGCTCTGGGAGCAGCGGGAAAACTTCGTCGCCTTCGCGATCAGCTTCGCCGTGATCGGCCGCTTCTGGGTCATCCACCATCGCTTCTTCAGCGAAGTCCACTCCTTTGATGGCCGGCTGATCGCGCTCAACCTGCTCTATCTCGGCTCGATCGTCCTCATCCCCTTCAGCAGCGAGGTGCTGGGGAAGTACGGCGGCCAGACGCCGGCGGTCGTCCTCTACTCGCTCAACCTCGCGGTCGTCGTGCTTGTCGGCTTATGGATGAGCGACAGCGCCCGCCGCCGCGGCCTCACCTCGACCGACGAGGAGACGCACCGTGAAATGCGGACCCGCACCGCCTACATCGCCGGCGTCTTCCTGCTCTCGGTCCCACTCGCCTTCGCCGCACCGAGCGTCGCGCCCTATCTCTGGCTCGTGCTCTTCCTCGATCCCGCGACGCGTCTGGCGACGCGTTCGGTCAGTCGCGGCGGGCAGTAAAGGCGATCGAGCGGCCGGGCTTGGCGCAGCTGACCGACCAGCCGCGGTCGGTGGCGGTGGCGAGGCAGCGGTAGGAGAGGGCAGGGCAGCTGGAGCGCGAGGGCCCGGCGGCCGGCCGGCAGGCGCTGCTGCGGGTCCAGCCGAGCATCAGGTGGCGGGCTTCGGTGCAGGTCGTGCCCGTCGCCGTCAGCCCGATCACGCCAGCTTCGCCCGAGTGGCAGTGGCTGACCGCCGCGCCGGCGGGTGCCGTCCGAGTACCACCATGCGGCTGCGCGCCGCCCGTGCTCGATTCGTCCGAGGAGGAGCCGCCGCAGCCGAGCAGCAGTGCGGCGGCGAGGGCAAGAGCAGCGAGTGGGATGGCGCGGCGCATCGGCGCCGCCAAACCTACCGGCCCGCCCCCTCGCCCTCTTGGCCAGCGACCGCCTCATGCGGCAGGTGCCCGCAGACCGGGCAGTCCGGCTCCGGCACCACCGGATCGTGTTTCACCTCCATCGTCCGCAGGTCGTAGAGGTGGGCGACGCCGTGGGTCGAGGGCCTGGCGAGGCCGGTCAGCAGGTGCATCACGTCGAGCGCGACATGGCCGCCGATCAGGCCGCAGGCCGGCCCGAGCGTCGCCGCCGGGCTCGGTTTTGCGCGCTGCTGCTCCATGACGACGTCGAAGAGCGGGTACTCGCGCCGGTAGGCGATCTCCTGGCAGTTAAAGCAGCCGGTCTCGCCGGGGACGTAGAGCGGCCCGACCCGGGCGACCGGCGGGAAGTGGCTCATCGTGATGTAGGGGATGCCGGCCGCAAAGCAGGCGGCGTTGCACCAGCGCTCGATGTCGTGCGCGGGCCAGTCGGCGGCGTCGATGACGACGTCGGCGCCGGCGACGAACCCGGCGATGTCGGCCTCGCTCTCCAGCCGCCGAGCGGTCGCGGTGATCCGGCAGGCGGAGTCGAAGGCGCCCAGCCGCGCGGCGGCGACCTCCACCTTGGCCCGGCCGAGGTCGGCCTCGGCGTAGAGGACCTGGCGGTTGAGGTTGCTGATCTCGATCTCGTCGCCGTCGATCAGCCGCAGCTCGCCGATCCCGCAGCAGGCGAGCGCCAGCGCGGCCCAGCTGCCGAGGCCGCCGACGCCGAGCACGGCGATCTTCGCCGCCCGCAGCCGTTCCTGGCACTCGGCGGCGGAGAGCTCGCCGCCGGCGACGTCTGCGAAGTAGCGCAGCTGGCGGTCGAAGCGCGCCAGCTCTGCCGGCGCCAGCCGCTCGTCCTCTGCCGCATCGTCGATCGCCTCCAGCTCTTCCAGCTGGGAGATCAGCCCGTCGACCTCCTTGGCGCCGAACTCGGCCCGCAGCTGCTCGACCGTGCGGGTGCCGTCGACGGCGGCGAGCAGGCGCCGTTCCTCGGAGTCGGGCTGCTCGATCCGGATGTCTCCCTCGGCGCTCGGCCGCAGCAGGATCACGTCGCCCTCGGGCGTCTCGATTTCTTCCGTCGTGCGCTTGATTCGCGGTTTGCGCAAAAGGTCCCCCCTCCGGTAGCTCCCACCCTGACTACCTGGAGACCATTTAAGGGAACCGGAGTGTTCCACAGCGGATCACAAGCCCCACGGCGACCGTTAGCGGCCCTTGAAGATCAAGTGTGCAGGAATACCAATCGTCACTTTTTCGATCTTCATCAGCTCCACCCCCTCCCAAGTCAGCCCTCAGCGCGGATCGGAAACGAAGGTAGTCCGGACGACCCCTAATTACCCTTCTGCGGCGCCGGCGGCGTCACACTCGTGATCGGCTTGATCTTCATGTCTCCCTCCTTCCAGTAGGGAACGAGCTCGCGCGAAAACAGCGTCGGTCATCGGCACCGTCAGCTTGCCGGTGAAGGTGTTCTGCTGGCTTGGGTGGTAGCAGCCGATCAGGTGCCAGCGACCGACCTGCGCTTCGGCGCCATGGCCGAACTTTGGCCGCGGGCGGGGCACCTCCTCGCCGAGCGCCCGGCCTGCGCGCAGGATGCCGTCCCAGCCGAAGGAGCCGAGGGCGACCAGCACTTGGCAGCGGTCGAGCAGCTCCAGCTCGCGCACGAGGTAGGGGAGGCAGGTGTCGCGCTCCGCCGGCGTCGGCTTGTTGGCGGGTGGGGCGCAGCGGACGGTGGCGGTGATGTAGGCGTCGCGCAGCTCCAGTCCGTCGCCGCGCCACTCCGACTCCGGCCGGTTGGCGAAGCCCGCTCGGTGCAGCGCTGCGTAAAGCCAGTCGCCGGAGCGGTCGCCGGTGAACATGCGGCCGGTGCGGTTGGCGCCGTGGGCGGCCGGTGCCAGGCCGACGAGCGCCATCCGCGCGCCCGGGTCGCCGAAGCCCGAGACCGGCCGCGCCCAGTACTCCTGCCCCCGGTAGCGGCGCGGCGGGTTGGCCGCCTGCGCCTCGCGCCACTCGACCAGCCGCGGGCAGAGGCGGCAGCGGTGGATCTCCTCCGCCAGCGCCTCCAGCGCCGCTCCGCGGCCAGAGCTCATAGGCTTCGCCTCGTCGTCATGGCACTGAACCGAATCATGCGCGGCCGCGCCGTGCGCCGCGCCCTCCTGCTGGCGGCCGTCGCCGCCGCCATGGCGGCGGCGCTTAGCGCCTGCGGGAGCGGCGGCGGCTCGAACGGCGCGACGGCGGAAAAGGAAGCCGACGTCGCGGTGCTGAATGAAATCCTCGGTCGCCAGCAGGCCGCGATCGCCGCCTACGAACAGGTGCTGCCCCATCTGCGCGGCTCCGCCCTCCTCGCCGCCCGTCAATTCCACACCCAGGAACAGGAACACGCGGACGCGACGACGAAGATCCTGTGGGGAATCGGCGGCGAAGCCGACCCACCGGCGGAAACGATCGAAACCGAGGACCTGAAGACGCACGCGGACGCCTTGAACTTCCTCTACGAAATGGAAAGCGGGACCATCCACATCGAGCTTGGCGCCGTCGAAAAGTTGCACGCCGACTGGCCGCGCCCTAGGCTCGGCGCGATGGCCGCTAACGGAGCCCAGCATCTGGTGCTGATCCGCCGCGCCCTCGGCGCGAAGCCGCTCGAAACCGTGCCGGAAGCTTTCGAGACCGGCGAGACGCCTGCCCCAGAAGGGACGATCGGGAAGTGACCGGCCCGCTCTACGCGATCGGCCGCTTCTGCTCGCGCCATCACTGGCCGGTGATCGGCGCCTGGGTCGTGCTGGCGATCGCGCTGGTGGCGATCGGCCAGGCCTCGGGCAGCAAGACGAGCGAAAACCTGACGCTGCCGGGCACCGACTCGACGACCGCCACCGAACTGCTGGAAGACAACCTGCCCGAACAGGCCTACGGCAGCAACCCGCTCACCCTCGAAGCGCCCACGGGCAAGAAGCTGACCGAAGCGAAGTACGCCGCCGCGATAGGGGAAACCGTGAAGCGGCTGGAAGCGCTGCCGAACGTCAACTCGGCCGTCAGCCCGCTTGCCGAAGGGTCGCAGACCCTCAGCAAAGACTTGAGAATCGGCTACATCCCGGTCGTCCTCGGCGTCGGCCCCGGAGAAATCGACGAAGCCGAAGCGGAAAAGATCCTCGACGCCGCCCAGCCGGCGCGGGCAACGGGGCTGAAGACCGCGATCGGCGCCTACGTCGGCCAGCAGCTCTCGAAGCCGGCGACCGAGACCAGCGAGGCGATCGGCCTCGCCGCCGCGGTGATCATCCTCCTCTTCGCCTTCGGCACGGCGACGGCGATGATGCTGCCGATCGTCTCGGCAGTGCTCGGCCTCGCCTGCGCGCTCTCGATCATCCGCCTGCTCGAGCACGTGCTGCAGGTGCCGGGAGTCGCCTCCACCCTGGCGACGATGATCGGCCTGGGGGTCGGCATCGATTACGCCCTCTTCATCGTCACCCGCCACAAACTCCAGCTGGGCGAAGGGATGGAGGTGCGCGAGTCGATCGCGCGGGCCACGGCCACCGCCGGCGGCGCCGTCGTCTTCGCCGGCTTCACGGTCGTGATCGCGCTCTGCTCGCTGGCCTTCGCCGGCATCCCGCTGGTCTCGACGCTCGGCTTCACCGCGGCGATCGCGGTGGTGGTCGCGGTCAGCGCCGCGACGACGCTGCTGCCGGCGATGCTCGGCGCCCTCGGCCCCCACATCAACTCGCTGCGGGTCAAGCTCGGCAAGACGCACCCGGATGACAAGGAGCCGCACGGCTGGCGGCGCTGGGCGGAGGGGGTGAGCAAGCGGCCGTGGACGGCGACGATCGCGTCGCTGGCGGTGCTGATCGTGCTGGCGATCCCGCTCTTCCAGCTCAACCTCGGGCAGAACGACATCAGCGCCCTGCCTAAGGAAACGACCTCGCGCCAGGCCTTCGACGCGCTCAACGCGGGCTTCGGCCCCGGCTTCAACGGGCCGCTGCTGATCGCCTCGGAATTCAAGTCGCCGGCGGAAGCCAAACAGGTGCTGCCGGCCCTGGCGAAAGCGATCGAAGGCTCCCACGACGTAGTGGCAGTCGGCAAACCCAGCCTCGACAAGCAGGGAACGGTGGCGGTCTTCACGGTGATCTCGAAGTCGGCGCCGTGGGCCGACGAAACGGTCGAACTGGTCGAAGACCTGCGCGAAACCACGATCCCCGCGGCGCTTAAGGGAACCGCCGCCCGCGCCTATGTCGGCGGTCAGACCGCCGGCTACATCGACCTCGCCACCCAGATCGCCGACAAGCTGCCGCTGATGATCGCGATCGTCGTCGCTCTCAGCTTCATCGTCCTGATGATCGCCTTCCGCTCGCTGCTGGTGCCGGTGAAGGCGGCGGCGATGAACCTGCTCTCGGTCGCCGCGGCCTACGGCGTCGTCACCGCCGTCTTCCAGCTCGGCTGGGGCGCCACGCTGATCGGCCTTCCTCACGCGATCCCGATCGTCAGCTTCGTGCCGCTGCTGATGTTCGCGATCCTCTTCGGGCTCTCGATGGACTACGAGGTGTTCCTGCTGACGCAGATGCGCGAGCACTTCCAGGAGTACGGCGACGAGCGGCGCGCGGTGGTCGAAGGGCTGGCCAACACCGGCCGGGTGATCACCTCGGCGGCGGCGATCATGGTCTGCGTCTTCACCAGCTTCGTCCTCAGCGGCAACCCGGTGGTGAAGGAGTTCGGCGTCGGCCTGGCGGTGGCGATCGCGATCGACTCGACCCTGGTCCGCTGCCTGCTGGTGCCGGCGGTGATGGTCCTGCTCGGCAAGCGAGCCTGGTGGCTGCCGCGCTGGCTGGACCGGGCGCTGCCGCACATCAGCATCGAGGGCGAGGAGTACTTCGCGGCGCGGGACGCGGAAAAGGCCGCCGCTGCGCCGGCGCCCGTCGCGGGTAAGTGAGCGGGGATGTTCCCGCTCAACCTGCCGAACTTCCTGACCCTGCTGCGCATCCTCGCGGTGCCGGTGGTGGTCGTCGCCCTGCTGGGGGAGACGCCGAACGGCGACGAGCTTGCTGCCGCGGTCTTCGCTCTCGCCGCGGCGACGGACGGCCTCGACGGCTACTTCGCCCGCTCGCGGGACTCGGTCACCACCTTCGGCAAGCTGATGGACCCGCTCGCCGACAAGCTGCTGATCACCGGCGCCCTGCTCTCGCTCGTCTCCCTGCACCGGCTCGAACCGTGGATCGCGATGGTGATCATCGCCCGCGAGGTCGCCGTCACCATCCTCCGCACGATCGCCGCCGAGCGCGGCATCGTCATCGCCGCCAGCTGGCTCGGCAAGCTGAAGACCGTCCTCCAGATCGCCGCCGTAATCGCCCTGATCGCCGCCAACCCCGCCCCGACCTGGGTCAACGTCCTCGTCTACCTGGCCCTCGCCGCAACCGTGATCAGCGGTGTCGACTACTTCTTCGGCCTGCGCAAACGAATCGAGGCGTTAGAGCGCGAACGGGCTGCGGCGAAGCTGAAGTCGACCAGCTAGCGGGAGTCTCTGATGCGAGTAACAGGACGCCGGTCGGCCGGGGGATACCCGTCCCCTCAGCGACAGAGCTCCACTAGACGACCGAAGCACGGCAGCTCTTCTCAAGAAGCTGCTGATCCATGGGCGTCTGCCAGGGCTCTGTCGCAAGGAGGAGTGGTGTCCCTCTCGCGACCGGCGTCCTGTTGCTCGCACCAGAAGCGTTTGCGGTCAGCCAGTGCCATTCCAGGCGAGCAACCCAGGGAGCGAGAGGGACACCACTCCTCCCTACCGAGTGAGCTTGGTCCCTCAGCTGTTCAGCCCGCAGATGCCTCGAGCCACTCGCGCATCGTCGTGTGATGCGCCTGGTGCTCGCCGGTCTGCAGCTCGGCGCGCAGGTCGCCGAGGGTGCCGTAGCGCTCGGCGACGACGTTGTGGCGGTGGATCGTCTCGAGGTTCTCCTGGCGCGCCATCACGAAGGTCTGCTCGGGCAGGTCAGGGTAGCCCTCGACCACCTGGCGGACCATCTCGCGCACGCAGTCCTCGACGAAGCGGGGGTGCTCATGGGCTTTGACGACGACCGACATCTCGTCGCTGCGCTTCATCAGCTCGTAGATCTCCGAGCTCATCGAGGTCTCGACGATCCGCAGCAGCTCGGGCGCCTCGATCCAGGCCGGGCCGCCCTCGGGGCAGCCGACGTGGAGGGTGCCGATGCCGCGCTGGTTGTGGGTGGCGATCGGGACGAGGTCGATGATCCGCTCGATCTCCTCGCCGTCGAAGCCGTCGTCGGCGAGCCGCTCGCGAGCCAGGCCGGCGACCATCTCCTGCGCGCAGGGGCAGGCGGTCATGCCCTGGGCCTCGACCCCGGTCAGGGTGCGGGTGCCGCGGGCGGAGGCGACGGCGGTGCCGTACAGGACGTAGATCTCCTGGGTGCTCTTGCCGGTCTCCGGCGTCTGCACCGTCTCCGGATAGCGCGCGGCGATCGAAACCTCGGCGCGCTCGCCGCCCTGGCGCTCGCGCACCTTCTCGGCTACGTGCGCAGCCAGCACCTCGGCCTTGAAGGCCTCACCCAGCACCACCTCGTCGATCGCCTCGCCGACGATCTCCTCGAAGCGGGACATGTGGACGCCGGCCTGGCGCGGGTTGAGGTCGACGAAGCACTCGAAGCCGGCGTAGTAGAGGTTCTCGACCCCGTTGGCCTTGACCCGGATCACCTTCTCGACGCCGGTGACGCCGACGCGCGAGAGGCTCACCTGCGTCGCCGGCAGCGAGGCCTGGACGTCGGGCGCGGTGGGAGTGGCGGTCGGGTGGCTGGCCATCGGGCTAATGAATAGTAAGCCACCGGGCAGTTTCACCGCCGCACGAAATTTTCCGCCTATAATCCGGCGGGCGGTCGGAGCTTCAGGGCCGGCCCATTGGGAACTGGGAGAGGACGCAACGGGAGCAGTGACTATCGAACCGTTGGAGACCACGGATGTGATCGAGCGCGATGGGGAGGAGAGCCCGATCGGGGAGATCGAGGAGCTCCGAGGCCTGATCGCGACCGGTCGCGAACGCGGCTATCTGACCTTCGAGGAGATCTCTTCGACACTCGAGGAGGTGGAGATCACCAAGGAACAGGTCTCCCAGCTCCATGCCCACCTGGTCGAGCACGGGATCGACGTCGTCGCCGAGGATGGCGTCAGCGCTTACAAAGCCCAGCGCAGTGGCGAGACCGGCGGCTCGAAAAAAGAAGAGCTCGACCTGACGATCGAGCCGAGCCTCGACTCGCTGCGGCTCTACCTGCGGTCGATCGGCCAGGTTGACCTGCTGACTGCGCAGCAAGAGGTCGAACTGGCGAAACGGATCGAGCGCGGCGACATGCTGGCGAAGCGCCAGATGGTCGAGGCCAACCTGCGCCTGGTCGTCTCGATCGCGAAAGGCTATCTGGGCCGCGGCCTCAGCTTCCTCGACCTGATCCAGGAGGGCTCGCTGGGGCTGATCCGGGCGGTGGAGAAGTTCGACTACCGCCGCGGCTACAAGTTCTCGACCTACGCGACGTGGTGGATCCGCCAGGCGGTGACGCGGGCGATCGCTGACAAGGCGCGGACGATCCGCATCCCCGTCCACATGGTCGAGAAGCTGAACCGGGTCGCCCACGTCGAACGCCAGCTGGTGCAGAAACTGGGGCGCGAGCCGGAGCCGGCGGAGATCGCCGAGGAGCTGCGCTGGCCGGTCGGCGACGTGCGGGACATCCTCCGCGTCGCCCAGCTGCCGGTCTCGCTGGAGAAACCGGTGGGGGACGAGGACGAATCCGAGCTCGGCGACTTCGTCGCCGACGACGCCGTGCTGGAACCGTTCGAGGAAGCGAGCGAGCATCTGCAGAAAGAGGGCGTGCGCAAGGCGCTGGACGCGCTGCCGGAGCGGGAGCGGCAGGTGATCGAACTTCGCTACGGCCTCGCCGGCGCCGAGCCGCTGACGCTGGAGGAAGTCGGTCGCGCCTTCGGCGTCACCCGCGAGCGGATCCGCCAGATCGAGAACAACACGCTGAAGAAGCTGAAGCGCCTGCCGGAGGCGCAGATGCTGCGCGAAGCTTCCTAATCAACAGGACCTAACGCGGCTCCAAGACGTAGACCGTGATCGGGCGGTCGTCGGGGAGGATTTCCTCGTAGTCGTCGAAGCCGGCGTACTGCTGGTTGTGTTTGCGCCAGAGCTCGGCGCGCTCCTCCCCTTCGGCGGCGCGGGCGCGGACGGCGATTCGTCTGCTCCGCACCTGCACCTCGGCCTCGGGATGTGCATCCAGGTTCAGCGACCAGGCGGGGATGCGGGTGTTGCCGGCATTGGTGTTGATCACCGAGAGGCGACCGTCGTCCTCGAGGTAGAGGACCGGGGCGGTGCGCTTCTCGCCGGATTTGCGGCCGGTGGTGGTGAGGAGCAGCACCGGGCCCTTGCCGACTTTGCCAGCGATCCTGCCGCCGCTGGCGCGGTAGAGCGGGACGTTGAGCTTGCCGACCCAGCGCAGGCCCCTCGCCCCGAGGGAGTGGGAGAGCCGCGAGTAGAAGTGGTCGCTCGGCATTGCGCGAGTATCCCATCGCGGCGAGCTACAGTGAAGCCGATGAGCCAGTCGCACCCCTTCCGGCGCGCCGCCGAGAGCAAGGACCTGGAGCTGCTGATGGAGACGCTCTGCGAGGACGTCGTCCTCCACAGCCCGGTCCTCTTCCGCGGTTTCGAAGGCCGCGACACCGTGGTCGTCGTCCTCACCCACGTCGCCGCCACCCTCGAGAACCTCACCTACACCGACGAGCTAACCGACGGCAACACCGTCGCCCTCCGCTTCAAAGCCAATGTCGGCGACAAAGAGCTGGAGGGCATCGACTTCCTCGAGCTCGACGAGAACGGCAACGTCGCCGAGCTGACCGTCTTCATGCGCCCCTTCTCCGCCCTCACCGCCTTCAACGAGCAGATGATCTCTCGCCTCGGCGCGTCGGAAGGCTAGACGGGCGCCTCTTCGTCAGCTCTTCGGGCGCGTCGATCTTCTCGAAGACGATCCGGCCCGACCCCTCGGCCCGCACTCGCAATCTGTCGCCGGGAACGATCCCCGCCTGCTCGCAAGGAGCTTTGGGGAAGGTCACCTGCCGTTTCGGGCGGAGCAGCACTTGCCGCGTAGTGGTGGTGAAGGATGGGGGAGGCAGGATTCGAACCTGCGTAGGCATTGCCGCTTGATTTACAGTCAAGTCCATTTGACCGCTCTGGCACTCCCCCAGAGTTAAGGCCAGGATTGTATTGGACTCGCCACTTGGGTAGACGAGCTGTTCGAATGGCGTGCCTCGCTCGATCTCGAACTCGGAATACTTCATTCCGCCGAGTGCAAGTGAACGGGCTGCCTCGATGAGGTGCGAGGGGATGAACCAGCGTCGTCCGTCACCGACCAGCACGAACAGATAATCCACCTTCGCCGGATCGAACTTCTTCGTCAGCCCGGTCCAGCTACGGTTGCCGCCGTTGGTGGCTATGGCGATTTTCCAGCGTTCCTCACCTGACTTGATCGCTCCGCGGAAGGTGGAGGTCTTGACCTGAACCCTGATCAGCTTGTCATCCCATTCCGCCATCAGGTCCACATGTGGGCTGTGGTTGGAGGGAGTCCAGACGGTTGCACCCTGGCTCGCCAGCCACTCCATCGCCGACAGCTCGCCGATATCGCCTTGCACGCGACGATTGACCGCACGCTCGCGACGATGCGGGATGGTGAGAGGTGAGGCGGTCTTCATGGAGAGAATTATTGCAAGCAGCGCAGACAGAAACCTTCACACAAGAATCTTGTTCCGGCCGCCTGAAAGGATGTCTCCATGCTCGAAGACCGAGTGATCGCCATTGCCGGAGTCGGCGGTGGGCTCGGCCCTGTCGTCGCCGACCGCCTTGCCGCGGCCGGCGCGACCGTCGCCGGGACCGACCGCAGCCAGGAGACGCTCGACGCGCTCGCGGCTGACCTGGCACTCCCGCCCGAGCGCTGGGACGGGCGCGCGGTCGATCTGCTCGATGAGGACAGCACCAGCGCTTGGTGCGCGGGGCTGGTCGAGCGCTTTGGGCGGGTCGACGGCCTCGTCCATCTCGTCGGCGGCTGGCGGGGCGGGCAGCCGCTTCACCAGGCGCCGCTCTCGGACTGGGACCTCCTCCACGACCTCCTCATCCGCACCGTCCAGCACACGACCCGCGCCTTCCACGACCAAATCGCCGCCAGCAGCCGCGGCCGCTTCGTCCTCGTCTCGTCCAAGCAGGCCCAGGCGCCGAGCAACAGCAACGCCGCCTACGCCGCCGCCAAGGCGGCCGCCGAGGCCTGGACGCTCGCCCTCGCCGACGGCTTCGAGCCCGGCGGCGCCACCGCCAACGTCATCGTCGTCGACGCGATCCTCACCCCGCGCATGCGCGAAGAGAGCCCGGAGAGCGATTTCCCCACCTTCACCCCCGCCGAGCACATCGCCGAGGCGATTGCATTTCTCTGCTCCGAGGCCGCCGGAAAGATGAACGGCCAGCGTCTCCCGCTTACCATAAGTCGATGAGCCCGAAGGCAGAGAACGCGCCCAACGGCAAGATGACCATCGGCGAGCTGGCGCGACGGACCGGGATGACGATCCGCAACATCCGCGCCCACCAGACCCGCGGCCTCCTGCCGCCCCCCGAGGTCCATGGCCGCACCGGCTACTACAACGAGGAGCACGTCGCGCGGATCGAACTTACCCGCGAAATGCAGGCCGAGGGCCTCAACCTCGAGGCGATCCGCCGCGTGCTGGAGAGCAGCGAAGGCGCCTCCCGCGAGATGATCGACTTCGCCCGCGCTGTCCGCGCCCCCTTTGAGGACGAGACCCCGGAGATCTTCGAGGAAAGGGAGCTGGCCCGCGCCTGGGGAGCGGAAGAATTCGACCCCAAGCTGATCGGCCGGGTCGAACGGCTCGGCATCTCACGCCAGCTGCCCGACGGCAAGGTCGAAGTGCTCAGCCCCCGCCTGCAGCGCGCCGGCGCCGCCCTGATCGAGCTCGGCGTCTCTCCTAAAGCCACGGTCGACACCGCCGCCGACCTGCGCCGCCATGCCGAGGGCGTCGCCCGCACCTTCGTCGAGCTCTTCGTCAAGGAGGTCTGGGAGCCTTTCGACCGCGCCGGCCGTCCCGAGGAGGACTGGCCGAAAGTGCGCGAGGCACTCGATCGCCTGCGCCCGCTCGCCTCAGAAGCCCTGGAGGCGATGTTCCAGATCACGATGGGGGAGTCGACCGACAAAGCCGGTGAACGCACCCTCCGCGATGCCGGCAAAGCGCAGAGCCGGCGCCGCTCCTCCAAACGGGCGAAGCGCGCCCGTTAGCCGGCGATCACGAACCCCCTGGTCACCGGCTTCGATTCGTTGGCGGCGCCGTCGCGCGCCCGCAGCACCGCCTCGTAGCTCCCGGGCAGCGCTTCGAAGTGCTTCCAGCGCGCGCCCAGCCGCAGGTGATTCATGCCGGCCTTGGTCTTCCGTCGCGCGAAGCCGGCGTAGCTGCGCCGCCCCTTAGGCCCCAGCCGGTAGTACTCCGCTTCCAGGTGCCCCTTCTCGCTGACCTGAGCGCTGAGGGCGACACCGGCCTCGCCCCTGAACCGATGCTTCGCCAGCACCACCTGCCGCAACGTCGGCGGCGTCACGTCGACGTTCAGCGGCGGCTGCGGGCCCGGGTCCGAGTTGGGATCGCCCGGCACATCGGAGACGACCACCTCGCCCCGCACCACCGGGTGCAGCTTGCATTGAAAGAGATAAGTGCCGGGTTCGTTGAACTGGAGCGTGTAGCTGTAGCCGGCCCGGTGGTATGGCGCGTCAGTCTTCGGGTCGGAGTCCCACTGCTGGTCGTTGGCGGAGATGCCCGTCACCGAGTGGGCCAAGTCGGGCCCGAGCCAGTCCCAGGTCACTTTCTCGCCGAGGTCGATATGGACTTCGCGCTGTGACCACTTGTAATAGGCGATCGAGACGCGCGTGTTGACCGCTCCCGCCGTCGGCGCAAAGACCAGCGCCGCCGCCAGCAGCAGCGCGAACGCAGTTATTCCCGCACGCCTCATCACGGCTTCACCGTCAGCGTCAGCTTCATCAGCGTCGGATGGATCGTGCAGATGTAGTGATAGGTCCCCGGCCGTTCGAAGGTTTTCTTGAAGGTGGCGTCGGTGACCGCGCTGGTGCGGGTGGAGTACGACCCCCGGTCCTTCAGGTGCTTCGGCCCCTGCTTGAGATGGACGTCGTGCGGATAGGTGTTCGTTGCCGACCAGATCCACTTCACCGTCTTGCCTTTGTGGATCGTCACTTCATCGGGCCCGAAGAAGAAATCGTTGACGGTGACGACCCTCGGCTTCGGCCGCGGCGCCTGCGCCGAGGCCGCGCCCGCTCCCAGCAGCGCGACCACGACCAGGCAGACCATCGCCCCCTTCAGCAAGCGGCCGCCCCTCGTCAACAATTCAGCTCACCCGGCTGCGGTGCCACCTCGATCGGCTTGAACTTCTGGAAGGTCGGGTGCGAGGGCACCCGCCGCACCCAACTGCACTGCTGGTCCTGCGGCGGGTTGGAGCCGGCGTAGCCGAGGATCGTGCGCGGGTCGCTCGTGTTTTCGGTGTTGATCTGCAGGCCCGCTTCGAGTTCGAGGCTGCGCACCTGGTCGGTGAGCACTTCCCCCTGCGGGCAGGCCGGGTAGATGCGGCTCAGTGGCACCTTGCCGTTGCCGGGAGCGAAGGTCGCGCCGGCGCTGTTGGCGCCCCAGCAGTTGCCACCCCCGGTGTTGTCGCTCCAGAAGTCGAATTCGCCGTTGGGGTCGGCCCCTTCGCGCCCCATCGTGTTTTCGACGATTTCGTTGTTGATGTTCTTGGCGTCATCGCCTTCGTTGGCAACGAAGACTTCGCCAGGGCCGGAGAAGGAGGCGACCCCCCACTTGTAGTTGCCGAAGACATTGTTGCGGCGGACGACCGTGTTGGCGCTGCCGTAGAGCACGATCCCCACCCCGGTCGGATAGTTCACCGTCGCCCCCGCCAGCTGCCCGAGCCCCGCCGAGACCGTGTGGAACGCGGAGCCGGAGAGGAAGTAGTTGTAGTTGTTCCAGAACACGTCGTTGCGTTCGATGATGTTCCAGCCGTTGGGCTCGAACCCCTCGCTGTCGAGCGTGTTCGGGACGATGCCGGCACCGTTGTTGTAGAAGGCCGATTCGACGATCTTCACGTACTTCGAGTTCGTCCCCGAGTAGCCGAGCACGTTTTCGTAGCTGCGGTCGTTCTTCAGCAGCGTCCATTTCGGCTTGCGCTGGCAGGGCTTGGGCGGCGGTGCCACGCCGTGGTTGGTCCAGCTCTTCGAGTCGCAGGGCGTTTCGCCGACGTAGAAAGCGGAGTCGCCCTGGTGGTAGCCGGCCGAATTGATCATCTTGCCGCCATAACAGTTCTTGGCGAAGAGCCCGTAGGAACGGTTGCCCGAGGCGAGCAGGTTGTCCATGGTGTAGCCGTCGCAGTGCTGGCCGCCTTCGTTGGCGGCGTGGACGAAGAACCCGTTCGACTGGTAGTTCCGCGCCCACATGTTCTTCAGCACGATCCCGTCGACGCTGATCGCCTCGATCCCGTTCTGGGCGGCGCCGAGCTCGCCCTTCGCGTTCTTGCCTTCGAGGATGACCTTCTTCCGGCTCTTCTTCGTCCCCTCGATCGTCAGCCCGTCGAAGTCCCTCTTCTTCAGGGTGCCGTCGACGACCACGCCCTCGACGTACTTACCGGGTCGGATCGCCACCACCGCCTTCAGCTTGCGGTTGGCCTTCTTCGCCTTGAAAGAGCCGGCGGCATCAACCGCCTTCTGAATCGTCCGGTACCGGCAGCCGTGCTTGCACACTTCGAAGGTCTGCGCCTTCGCCTGCTGCTTCTGCCCACCGCCTTTGCCGGCCAGCGCCGGCGGCGCGAAGGCGCCAAGCGCAAAACAGAGGATGAGGACAAAAGCGGGGACTGCCGACCAGTGCTTCATACGTCTCCTTGCAGCGTCGTGTTTTCCGACCCTGCCTCCCAGCGGGCTACCCTGCGCGGCCAAAGCGTAACGAAGAGCGAGCGGCAGTTGGGAACGATCTTTGGTACCGAATCGATCGGCCGAGTGGGGGTATCCAGGGACATGAGGAGCAACTGCCTGCTTCGGAGCCTCGTCGTTCTTCCCGTCCTCGCCTGCTGGTTCTCTTGCCCGGCCAGCGTCATCGCGGCACCGGATCCCGAACCGACCTGCGCCGAAGGCCCGGCCGAGGTCGGTCATACGATCGAGGGGACCCCGTGCGCCGATCGCATTGTCGTCCCGCCCGGTGTCACCTCGGTCGACGGCGGCGCCGGCAACGACACCATCGTCCCGGCCCCGATCCCGGCCGCGGTTGAATCCTGCCCCGCCGGCTGTCACCTCGGAGTCGGCAGCCAGACCTTCGAAGGCGGCCCCGGCAACGACATCGTCTTCGGCGAGCGCGGCAACGACACCCTGCTCGGCGGCGAAGGCGACGACCAGCTCTTCGGCGGCATCGGCGACGACCTCCTCCGCGGCGGCCCCGGCAACGACCGCCTCTCCGGCGGCTTCGGCGCCGACTCGATCGACGGCGAAGCCGGCGACGACTACGTCCGCGGCGACGGCACCATCGACCGCATCCGAGACACCGGTGGCGGCTTCGACACTCTGAGCTACTCGAGCGGCGTCACCCCCGGCTTCGGCGCCGGCGTCGAAACCGGAGTCGGAAACTTCCCCTCCGAACCCGAAGGCGAGCGCGGCGTCTACCTCACGATCGGCACCGGCGGCCAGAACGCCAACAACGGGATCGCCGCCCTGGGCGGAGGTGTCGACGAAGTCGAAGCCGGCGCCTTCGAGCGGATCATCGGCACGCCCTACTCCGACTACATCGTCGGCTCCGGCGCGGGGGAGACGATCTACGGCGGCGGTGGCGCCGACGTGATCCGCGGCGGCGGGGGAGACGACATCCTCCACGGCGGCGCCGACGGCGACCTGCTCGACGGAGGCGAAGGCGAAGACACGCTCGAAGGCGAAGCCGGCTCCGACAACTGCCTCAGCGGCGCGACGCTTGCCGGCTGCGAGGGCACCGCGGAAGCGGTCGCCCCCCGCGATACGAGCAAAGTCGAGGTCGGGATGACCGAAGTCGCCGGCTACAGCCAGGTCTACCTGACCGGCAGCAGCGGCAAAGACGCAGTCGTCGCCACCTACAGCCCGAGCGCCGTCTCCTTCGCGCTCGCGAGCGGCAGCTTCGACACCTCGCCCGCCGCGGGCAGCGGCTGCGCGGTCACCGCCACGGAAGCGAGCTGCCCCCTGAACCTGCCGCTGGACTCGATCGCGATCGCCGGCATGGCCGGGGAAGACGCGATCGAAGCGAGCACCTTCCCGGACCTGAGCGGCGTCGTCCTCACTGGCGGCGCCGGCAACGACACGCTCACCGGCGGCGAAGAAAGCGAGGACGTGCTCGTCGACGGGCCGGGCACCGGGGCCGACCAGCTCACCGCCCTGGGCGGGGACGACGCCTTCCTCCACAACGGCGGCGCCGACCACCTCGCCGGTGGCAACGGCAACGACCTCTTCCTCTCGGTCTCGATCTGCGACGGCGAGGAAATCGACGGCGGTTCGAGCCGCGACAATTCCTCCTGGGCGCGGCTGAGCGGGCAAGGGGTCGACGCGCGCCTTGACCTCGGAAAGGTGGGCGAACCGGGACCCGGCGACGCGCCGGAATGCGCCGGCGGCGGGCTCGACTCCCTGGCCTCGATCGAGGACCTCGAGGGCTCCGAAGCGGCCGACGTTCTCTACGGCGACGCCGGCCCCAACCAGCTGCTCGGGCACGCCGGCGCCGACACCTACTTTGCCCTCGCCGGCGATGACTCGATCCTCGCCAACTCCGGCGACAACGACAAGACGATCGACTGCGGCGAAGGGACCGACAGCGCTCTGATCGACTTCAACCCCCCTTACAACGACCCGACCCCGATCGAATGCGAGTCGGTCGCCGAAGCGGAACCGAACAACTTCCGCACCGTCACCGAACTGCCGCCACCTCCACCCCCGCCGCCGGCGATCGCCGAACCGCCACCGGACCGCATCCCGCCGCAGACCCGGATCACCCACCACCCGCCGAAGGTCGTACGCCTCGGCCGCGGCCCCCGCCGCGTCGCCTTCCGCTTTGCCTCCAGCGAGCCGGGCTCGACCTTCCTCTGTCGCGTCGACTCGCGGCCCTACCGCCGCTGCCGCTCCCCCCGCGCCTACTTCGTCGGCCGCGGCAAGCACGTCTTCCGCGTCACCTCAACCGACACTCAACACAACCGCGACCGCACTCCTGCAATCTTTCGCTTCAGCGCTCGTCGCGGCTAGGGGAACTTCCGAAGGGAGAGATCGATGAAGAAGCTGACGTTGCTGACCGCCACCGCCCTGCTCCTGATCGGAGCGGCCTCCGCCTGGGCGCTCGAACCTGCGCAGAAGGAATACCGCGAAGCGGTCGAGCCGATCTGTCAGAAGAATTTGGAAGCCAACGAAACGATCCTCAAAGACGTGCGCAAGCACGTCAAGGAAGGCAAGCTGAAGCTGGCCTCCCGCCAGGTCTTCGCCGCCGCCAAGGCGCTGAAGCACACCCGCGAACAGCTGCTCAAGGTGCCGAAACCGGCCGAAGACGCTGCCCGCCTGACGAAGTGGCTGAAGGGCGTCAAGACCGAGGTCGAACTGCTCGAAGCCGCCGGCCGCAAGCTGGCCCACGGCGAAAAGACGGCCGCCAGCAAGCTCGTCCTCCGCCTCGAAAGCAACGCCAAGAAGACCAACAACCTGGTCCTCAACTACGAATTCCATTACTGCCGCTTCCAGGTGGCGAAGTTCTTCTAGGCCTCCCGAAGGGGCAGCGCCGGTCTTTCGGCCACCGTCTAGAATCATCCTGAGCGGCTTCGGCGGAGGCCGACCTCGCCCGGATAGCTCAGTTGGTAGAGCACTTCCATGGTAAGGAAGGGGTCACGAGTTCGAGTCTCGTTCCGGGCTTAGTTGAAACCCAGTTGCCATGCGGGTTTCAGAGCTTCGAGGCGGGATTGGGAAAGGTCGGTTTGGGCCACCGGCGGCCTAAACGCCTCGGGTTCTCAGGCGTGGAAGCGCTCGCCGGTGGGCAGTCACATGGGATGCGGCGCGGGTTCGGAATCGCCTGCACCGGGTCGAAAGATTCCGCAGTGTAGAGCGGAAGATCGAGTGTTCGATCCGGCGCGATCTAACCGAAGACACCTTCCGTGGATTCGGAAGGAACGGAAGTTCGAGCAAGGCGCCTGCAATACAACAGGGCGGCAGCACTAATCCGGATTAACCCGGCCGGGTTGGCGACAGCCCCCGCTAGGCATTGGGGTCCGAGCGCCCGTAGCGATCCTCCAAGCGCACGACATCATCGAGGTGCGGGGTCGAGACCTCCAGAACCTCTGAGTCCTCGATGGCCTCGATCGAGTGAACGGTTCCCGGCTCCACACGCCAGGCGAAGCCTGGGCCGATCTCCTCCTGCCGCAGGCTCTCGGCACTCGACCCCCGGATCAGCAACAGCCGCCCCGAGAGCACATAGGACGACTCGTCCTTCTCGCGGTGGAACTGCAGCGAGAGCCGATGCCCTGCCCTGACGTGGAGCAGTTTCCCCGCGTAGGCGTCGGTCTGTGCCCACCAGACCTCATACCCCCACGGCTTCTCCACCTGCTGTGGCTTCGGATCTCCCACCGGCGGATCGTATTGCTCTGCCCTTCAGGCACCTCCATCAAGTTGAATCCGGCCGGTGCAGGTTCGGAGCATGCATCTCGAAGAGCTTTCCTTGGCGCTCGACGTCTGGCGGGAGGCCAACATCGCTCGTGGCGCTCCGCACGGGCCGCAGCGTGTCGAGCGAATCCGCGCGAAACTCTTAGCTCCAGACGCCCTGCCGTTCGTAGCGCTACGCGGAGACATCGTAGGCATGGCGCTCGCCGAGCCTGGGCGGTTCGACGGCGGCGCGGGAGTGCTCGATCCCTCGCTCCTTCACATCTCGATGGTTTTCGTGCATCCCGTTGCCCAGCGCACCGGGATCGGACTGCTGCTGGTCGTTCGTGTGCTGGAGGTAGCGCGCTCGCTGGGCTATGACCGGGTCGACGTTTGGACCGCTCGGGAGAACACCCCCGCCCGCAGGCTCTATGAGCGAGCCGGTATGGCCCTCACCGGCAAGACAGCCCCACTTCGCTCGAGCGAGCAGCTCCAGTACGAAAAGTCGCTCCAGGGCAGGGAGTCATAAGCGATGCCTCAGCGCACCTGGAAGGCGCCGGATCGTCCGTAGGCAGCGAGCAGATCAACCGCGCGAGAAGTCGGGGCGTGAATCGGCCCCGGGAGCGAGGCCGGGCCGAAGAAATCGGCCTCGATCGCCTCATCGCGGCTCGGGTGTGGTTCGCCCCGCCAGCGCCTGGTCAGGAAGAGCAAGGCGAAGCACTGAGTGACGTCGCCGTTCGGATAGCGGATCGTGTGCGCCTCGGCCTCCGAGAGACAGCCAAAGGGCACGAGGTCGGCCTCCTCTACTTCGATCCCGGTCTCCTCGGCCAGCTCGTCGACTGCCGTGCGGGCGAAGCTCCCACCGGGCTCGGCGGCCCCGGCGGGAAGACACCAGCTGCCGTCGTCGGTGCGCTTGGTGAGGAGGATGCGTCGATCGTCTCGCTCCAGGACGACCATCGCGCCGGGCATGAGAACGAGTCCGTGGCCAACCGCCTGACGCAGTTTTGCGAGATGGGAGTCTTGGTAGGCCATGCCGCTGCCGCAGGCTAGTGCCTAGGAGAGTCCAAGCAACGCTGGCAGATCCGCCATCGAGGTGAAGACCTCGGCGCCGGCTCCTGCCAGCCGCTCGGAGTGTCCATTCGGTCCGTAGCCCAGCACCCTCATCGCGGCGCGCAAGCCCGCTTCGATGCCAGGAAGCCCGTCCTCGATGACGATGCAGTCGCCTGGCTCGAACCCCATCTCTGCGGCCGCAAAGAGGAAGAGGTCGGGGGCGGGCTTTCCCCGCTCGACCATCGCCGAGGAGAAGAGGGAGGTGGGCAGGAAGAACCGACTGAGCCCGGTCAGGCGAAGCGTCAGTTCGGTCTTCTCGCGGCGGGCCTGCGAGGCGACACACATCGGCATCCGAATCGAAGCTGCCCTCGCGAGCACCTCGGTGATCCCAGGGATGGGCGCGAGCCCCTGCTCGAAGGCCGTCTCGCGCTCGGCTTCGAAGTCGGTCAGCCAGCCAGGCGGCAGCCCTTTGCCGAGCCGCTTACTCACCTCGATCTGGATGTCGGCAAGGCGCATCCCTTCGAAGATCTCCGTGACCTCTTGCTGACTCATCGGGAGTCCCGCTTCGGTGATTGCTTTCGCCAGGATGCGGTTCGAGGTCGGTTCGCTGTCGACGAGAACGCCGTCGCAGTCGAAGATCAGTAGATAGCGTCGGGATTCCATGTGTGTCACTCGATCACCGACCGAACCATCCTCGGCTCAGCCCCGGGTCGGCCGCTTCAGCCGAAAGCAGTTGCTGATCGTCTTCGGGGTCGAGATGGTGGCGTTCGACGTCGTTCTCACCGTCATAGATCATCGCTTGGCAGCCACCGGCGGTCCCTCGATCCTCGGCCTCGAGTTCGCCGGCAGCTCCGGCCGCGCCAGCGAGATCATGGCCGAATGGGGCGCTCACGGTCGCTACCTCGCCCGCCTCTCGCTGTGGATCGACTTCGGCTTCATGGTGAGCTACGGGACCTTTTCGCCCTGGCGGCGCTTGCCACCCGTGACTTCGCGAGGGAGCGCGATCTGCGGGCGCTGGCTGTGGCCGGCATCGTCACGCCCGCCTTCGCGCTCGCCGCGGCCCTCTTCGACGCCGCGGAAAACATCGTCTGGCTGCTCGTTCTTGGCGGCCACGGCGGGAAGGTCGGGCCTCCCATAGCGACGACCTGTGCTGCCCTGAAGTTCCTGCTGATCGGTCTCGCGATCGTCTACGTGCTGTTGGGGCCTCGCCAGCCGAGGTCTTCGAAGAATGCGAACAGAGCGCTGGCCGGGTCCTCGCTGAGCGACCACGCTTCTGTTACCCCGGCCAGGTTCGGTTGCACCAACGCGGGAGGCCATCTTTGCGCTGACCTCTTGGTTCGGGTCTCCGAAGGCCGCTCATCGGGCGGGCTAGAGGCGCGGGGCTAGAGGCGTATTCGCTAGTTCATGATGCGCAGGCTCAATTGTCCTCTTAAGAATCTTTCGTCCAGTGTTCCCACGCTCCCTCCAGATCCGCTCTTTCATCCTCGGCGCCCTGATCGCGGCGGCTGCGGTCTTCTCGGCCTACCCCGGGATGGCCGCGTCATCGCCCGCCTCGCGCTCCCAGGCGGGGGCGGCGCGCGTGCGGAGGTGCCTCGGCAGGCCCGCCACGATCGTCGGCCATGGATCCATCCGCGGCACCGCCCATGCCGACGTGATCGTCGGAAGTGGTGGTGACGACCACATCTTCGGTGGGGGCGGCAACGACCGGATCTGCGCCGGTGGCGGGGACGACACGATCGAAGGCGGGACCGGCAGCGACCGGATCGACGCGGGAGGGGGCGAGGACGAAGTGATCGGCGGCAACGGCAGCGACCTCGTACTGGCCGGCTCCGGGCCCGACACCGTCTTCGGTGAACGCGGCAACGACCGTCTCTACGGCGGGCCGGGCGGCGACTACCTCAACTCGGGGCTCGGCGACGACACCCTCGACGGTGGGGCGGGCAACGGCGACCATGTGATCGGCGGGGTGGGCAATGATCACCTCTCCGGCGGTCCTGGCGAAGGCGACGTGATCGAGGGAGACCTCGGCACCGACACGATCGACGGCGGTCCCGGCGCCCACGACACCGCTTCCTATGCCCTCGCCGGTCAGACCGCGGTCTTCACCGGCGGCATCGGCGTGGACGTCGACCTCGGCGCCGGCACCGCCAGCGGCGATGGCGAAGACACGCTGAGCGGGATCGAGGACGTGGCCGGCACGCCCTTCGCCGACACGATCGCCGGCGACGCCGAACCGAACGAGCTCTACGGCGGGGGCGGGCCCGACGAACTGATCGGCGCCGGTGCCGGCGACGCGGCGTTCGGCGGCACCGGACTGGACCTCTGTCGGGGGGTGGCGAGCGCCGAATCGTGCGAGCTCCACGGTGGGCGCGCCGACAACGCTGCCGACGAAGCCGCGTTGATCGCGTCTGAAGAACAACCGCCACCGCCGCCGACGTTCGAGGTCGACCTGCCCGGCGGCCCCGGCACCGGTGCCTTCACCGGCCTCGTCGAACATGGCGTCAATCTCGTCGAAAAGCAGGGCATGCAGGTGCATGTCGCCTTCCTCGGCGACAGCTGGGTCGTCACCGAGCAGGGGCTGCCGATGGCGGTCGGCGAAGGCTGCTCGCTGCTCGGCCCGGAAACCGCGAGCTGTCCGACCGCGACGACGCCGACCGGGCTCCTCCTCAACGGCGGCGAAGGCGCCGATCTGCTCGCGGTCGAACCCTCGGTCCCCGCCACCGTCTCCGCCCGACTCACCGGCGGCAACGGCGCCGACACCCTGGTCGGCGGCGCCGGGGACGACAGCCTCAACGGCAGCTCCGGTCCCGGCAGCGGCGATCGGCTCTACGGAGGGCAGGGCGACGACGCCCTCGCCGACGGCTCGGTGCTCGACGGCGAAGGCGGCTCGGACCTGCTGATCGCGGATTCCTGCGGCGAGGCGATCGACGGCGGCCCGGGCATCGACAGCGTCTCCTTCGCCCGCTCCGCCTACCTGGGCGTCGAGGCGACGCTCGGCGGCACCGCGGGCATCGCCCCCTACGGCAGCTTCCCCGGCGGTTGCCCGACCGAGAATGGCGGCCCGCCGCCGAGCCAGATCTCGAGCTCGGTCGAGCGCATCGAGGGCAGCCCCAACGGCGACATCCTCACCGGCGACGGCGGCCCCAACATCATCCTCGGCCGCGGTGGCAACGACGAGATCCATGGCGCCGGTGGTAACGACTTCCTGGTCGGCGGGCGAGGGAGCGACGCCATCTATGGCGAAGCCGGGGCGGATCGCCTCTACGCTCGCGACGGCCGTCGCGACAAAGCGATCGACTGCGGGCCGCTCGCCCTCGGGGCCTCCATCACCCGCGGCGACGTCGCCTTCACCGATCCAGGCGACCCGCCGGCGCGTGGCTGCGCCGAAGCCTCCCGGTCGAAGTGAGCAGGGTTGTCAGTCGCGTTCTACGCCGGGCAGCTCAGCATCCGAGTAGTTCTTCGAGTTTTCAGTATTGAACACCGACGGACCTTCGGTAAGGGTCCCGCCTTCATCGTCTAGGAACGGCAGGAGGTCGCAGATGCGGGGGAAGCGGATTCTGGGGGAGGGGCGATCGGCCCGGGCCGGTCGTCGGCGCTGGCTTCTTTCCTTCGCGGTGCTGTTGGGGCTGGTGGTTGCGGTACCGGTCGCGTTCGGTGCGGAAGCCGGCAATCCGGAAGCTCCGGCAGCCGAATCCGCCCCCGCTCCGACTGCCGCCGAACTTGCCCCGATCGAAAAGGAAGAACGCGAATACGCCGAATGGCTCGAAAGTCCGGCTGCCGAAAAGCAGCGCGAAAACTCGGAGACGTCCTACACCGACCTCTCCTCCGGTGAAGCGCGAAGCCTGCTCTCGGAAACGTTCGCAGAAGAACTCGCAGGCCTGAACGGAGACCCGGGCCGCATCCTCAGCACCCTCGAAGTCGAAAAGCCGCTGGGGACCTATTCGGCTCTGGTCAAGGCACCCGATGGCAACAGCGCGATCCTCAACTCCTCGGCCCCCCTCCAGAGCAATGTCGGCGGCGAAGGCAACCAGCAGGTCGATCTCAGCCTGGAACCGTCCGGTCAGGGCTTCGTGCCGGCCAATCCACTCGAAGAAGTCGAGCTGCCCGGGTCGGCCGCCGAATCGATCCATCTCGAAGGCGGAATTGCAATCAAGCTCCCTGGGGGTGCCGATCCGGCCGCCGAACGACTCGGCTCGATGAACCTCTTCTATCCAGAAACCCAAACCGATACGGACAGCCTCGTCGCCCCGAGGGCCGACGGCGTCGAGGTCTTCGAGCAACTGCGCTCGCCCCTGAGCCCGGAACAGCTGCGCTTCGAACTCTCCCTGCCCGAAGGGGCGAAGCTACGCTCGGCCGCAAATGGAAGCGGGGCCGAAGTCATCTCCGAAGCCGGTCGTGAGCTGATGGAAGTGACTCCTCCGACCGCCGCCGACGCCCAGGGGGTGCCGGTTCCGGTGACGATGAGCGTGGAAGGCGACTCTCTGGTCCTCGACGTCCCCCACCGTAACAGCGAAGTCGCCTATCCGATCCTGGTCGACCCGAACTACGTCAACAACACGACGAACTTCTCCGAATGGCTGCTGGGCCCGGGCAACTACAGCGGCTATTACATGCAAAGCATCCCCGGCAGCCTCGACGCCTTCTCCTTGGCCAACACGCGGTATCCGGAATGGAGCAGCGCCAACTGGGTCTACGACGCGGTCAACCAGACCACCTACATCGCCGCCGCCACCTTCTCGCCGATCGACTTCCTCGCGAACGGCTGTTACGGCGAAAACCCACATGGCTACGTCGGCATCTTCAACACCTACACGCAGTCCTTCGAAGGCCACTTCGGCAACTACTGGGGCGGCAACATCTCCAACGCCACCTGGGAATCGGGCTGGGTGGGCGGCTACAACACGCGCCAGGCGATGATCGGGATCGGCACCTACGGCGAAGTCAAAATCGGCTGCAACCACGAACTCTATGTCGGCGGCTACAGCATCCAGGAAGAGGACCCTTACGCGCCGTCGATCGGGCCGATCTCCGGCATCCCGGCGGCAGGGAGCTGGTTCGACCCGGGAACGGCCGGTAGCGCCTCGCTCGGCGCTTCCGACAACGGCCTCGGCGTCCAAGAAATCACCGTCTCCGACGGTGGCGGCACCAGCGCTCACGGGCTCGGATGCAGCGGCGCCAGCGGCAGCCGCTGCCCCACGTCAACGACCTGGTCGGTCACCCCGCCCTACGTCGAAGGCGAAAAGACGCTGACCGTCACCGCCCACGATCCGGTCGGCAACTATGCGAGCTGGACGCAGGCGACGAAGGCCGACGGCACCGCGCCGTCGGCGAGCGTCACGGCGACCCAGACCGCGACGACCTTGAATGCCAAAGTCGAAACGTCCGACGGCAGCTCCACCAACCCGCGCTCGGGTGTCAAGGAAGTCAAGGTCTACCTCGACGGGACGCTGAAGGAAACGAGGACCAACACCTGCTCGACCTCGGGCTGTCCCTACACGCTCAACTTCACCTACTCGCAGGCCCTCAAAGGACTGGCGGCGGGCTCCCACACGGTCGAAGTCGTCGCCTTCGACCAGCTCAACCACCAGCATGCCGCGACCGCCACCTTCAAACTCGAAGCCCCGGACACGATCATCGACTCCGGCCCCGAAGGGCTGACGAGCAAAAGCCAGCCGACGTTCACCTACCACTCGACCAAGGAAGGCTCGACCTTTCAGTGCCGCGTCGACGCCGGCGCCTGGGTCAGCTGTCCGGCCACCGGCTATACCACCGCGCAGCTCACCGAAGGCCCACACACCTTCGAAGTCAAAGCGACCAGCGGCGCCGGGCTCGAAGACCCGACCCCGGCGAAGCGCGCCTTCACCACCCTCTACGCGCCCGACACGACGATCACCTTCGGTCCCGAAGGGCTGACCAACTTGACGCGGCCCGTCTTCGCCTACGAATCCAACAACCCCGAAGCCCGCTTCGAATGCAAGCTCGACAGCGGCTCCTTCAAACCCTGCAACCTGGTCGAAACCGAAGTTCCCGACGAAGAAGAAACGGGGCTCTCCGAAGGCTCACACACCTTCTCGGTGCGTGCGGTGGACCAGCTGGGCGAAGCCGATCCCACCCCTGCCGCGCGGTCGATCTCGGTCGATGCCGAATCGCCGTCCGCGGAAATCACCAGCGGTCCCGAAGGGCCCACCAACGAAACCCAGCCGACCTTCGACTTCAGCGTCTCGGGCGGGACCGTGAAGTGCCTGCTCGAGTCAGAAGCAGAAGCCGATGCCGAAGAAAACGAAGAACAGCCCTTCAAAGCATGCACCACCTCTTCCTCCTTCACGCCCGAAGCACCGCTGGCCGAAGGTGGCTACGTGTTCTACGTGCAGGGCGAAGACGAAGCCGAAAACGAAACCGAAGACGCTCGCTGGTTCAGCGTCGACACGACCGCCCCCGAAACGACGATCACCTCCGCCCCCCCGACGATCACCGACGACGCGACGCCGACGATCGAATTCTCCTCCTCGGAGGCCGAATCCACGTTCCAGTGCCGCTATGACGCGGAAGCGTTCCGTGCCTGCTCAGGCCCGGGCGCCACCGATACCCCGACCACCGCCCTCGCCGACGGCGCACACACCTTCCAGGTCCGCGCGATCGACGCCGCCGGCAACGCCGACGCGACCCCGGCGACGGCCGCCTTCACGCTGGTCACCGCCGGACCGCAGACCAGCATCGACTCCGGGCCCGAAGGAGCGATAGCCACGACGGAAGCCGCCTTCACCTACTCGACGGAGGAAACGGCGAGCATGGAATGCAGCCTCGACGGAGCGTCCTTCGCGAGCTGCCCGACGACCGGCGAGACCTACACCGGCCTCGCGGAGGGTGAACACGTCTTCGAAGTGAGGGGAAAAAATATTGTCGGGGTCGCCGATCCGACGCCGGCCCGGCGCGCGTTCATCGTCGACACCTCAAGCCCCGCTGCCCCGGTGCTCAGCGGCCCCGTCTTCGAAGAAGCGGGCTATGGAACCGATTTCACGGTCGAAGCGATCGACGGCAGCAACGGCTCCGCCTCGAGCAAGCGGTCAGGCGTGCGGATCGTGCAGATCCTCCTCGGCGGCCAGGTCGTCCGCGAACTGACGGCGGAATGCGAAGCCGACGTCTGCCCTGCGACCTTCGTGCGCACCGCCCAGATTCCCTACGAAGCCCTCCTTGCCGCCCCAGCCGGATCGAACGTCGAAGCCAAAGCGATCGACGGCAAGGGGCACTCGAGCACCGCGACCATGGAAATCAAGGAGCCGCACGAAAACGTCGTCGAACCCAGCGAACCGGCCGAAGGTGGGCCGTTCGCGCTGCTTGCCCAGAGCGCGGGGGTCAGCAGCTCCGATCCCGAATGCAACGAAACGCTGACCAAGCTTCCCGCCTCGCGCTACAAGGGCTCGCGCGCGATCGGGACTCCGCACGCGGACCTGATCGTGTGGAAGAAGGGGATCAAGACGATGGAAGGCAAAGGCGGCTGTGACGTGATCATCGGCGGCCCTGGGCCGACGACGATCACCGGTGGGGCCGGCGACGACCTGATCCGTGGCGGGGGCAGCGACGACCACCTCTTCGGCGGAGCCGGCTCCGATCGCATCTTCGGCGGGATCGGCGACGACGTCATCCGCGCCGGCGCCGGCGCGGATGTCCTCGACGGCGGCCCGGGCGCCGACGTTGAGAGGGGAGAAGGAGGCAACGACACGCTTCGCGGAGGCCAAGGTGGCGACGAACTCTTCGGTGGCAAGGGCACGGAAGACACGGTCAGCTATGCGGACGCGCTGCCGCCGGGATTCGTCGAAGTCGAAAAAGGAGAAGAAGAGGAAGCGAAGGGTCGCTCGGCCTTCCGGACCAAGGCAGAAGAAAAGGGCGTCGAAGGCTTTCCGCGTCAGGCCGAATCCGGCGTCTACATCAACCTCAACACCGGCAAGGTCTTCGGGGGCAAACTTGGTCAGGGCGGCGGCACCGACGAAATAAAGGGTGACGAGCACATCGTCGGCTCGCCATTCGCGGACTGGATCGAAGGGACCGGCGAAGCGACTGAAATCGAACCCGGCCCAGGGGACGACGCGATCTTCTCCACCACTGCCCATGTCGTTACCGGTCCCGGCGACTGGGTCGACGGAAATCGAGTGTCACCGGACACGACCAACCACGCCAACCTCGAAATCGGCGAGTACAAGGGCGGCGCTGAGACCGACGTCTACGTCATCGGCAGCAACGAAAGCGACGGCCTGAACGTCAATCCCTCCGGCTCGGCGGTGAAGATCACTGCCAACAAAGCGACCGAAGGGCGCCTGCCCGCATCGCCCCCCGGTTGCGAAAGAAGTGGGAACACCGTCACCTGTCGCGAGGGGAAGAAGCTCGGCGCGCTCCTCCTCTACGGCGGGCAGGGCAACGACACGATCACGATGCAAAACGAGGACAAGAATCTCGCCGGCGGGATCGAGCTCGACGGTGGCCCAGGGATCGACGAACTGCACGGCGGTGCCGAGGAAGAGCTGCTCGTGGACGGGATCCAGCACGGGTCGAGCAACGCGAAGGAGGTGCTCCAGGGCAACGGCGGGGAAGACGCACTCTCCCAGGGCGAAGGCGCCGACAGAGTCGAAGGCGGGCAGGGCAACGACCTCTTCCTCAACTCGCGGATCTGCGAAGGCGACGCCTACTACGCTGACACGCAGAAGGTGCGTCCGGGCGCAGGCGCAGCCGACAACGCCCAGTTCCACCCGCTGCCCAATCTGGGGGTCTACGCGAACCTGCAGAAGAACCAGCTCGGTGGTAAGGGGGTAGACAACAGCGTCAGGTACAAGCAGAACTGTGGAAGCACCGGCCGCATTCCGCTGCGCGGCTTCAACGACTTCGAGGGGTCGCCGCAGAACGACGTGGTGATCGGCAACGAAAACCACAACTTCATCATCGGTCGCGGGGGCGAAAACAAGCTGTGGGGCAAGGGCGGAAATGACCTGATCAATGCCAAAAACGGACACCCCGACCTGGTGATCAACTGCGGGGGACAGCCTGGCGACCGGGCCGAGGTCGACCGCACGTGGGACAACAGATACATCCCACAGTGGAAAAAATCATGCCCGCTTGATCCCAGCGGCAAGGGCGGGAAGACCTATCCGGACGGGCAGGAACCCGGCCCGATCAACAAGAAGCGCAAGCCCGCGCAAGGCGGCAGCGCGAAGTCCTCCTCTGTGTTCGCCGGTCAGTCTGCGCTCTCGGCGGGGCCGACCTCGACCTTGGAAGCAGGGGAAACCGAAGAAGAAGGGTTGGGCGAAGAAGAGGAAGGCCTTCTTCCGACCGCCGAATTCCACCTCGACGAGACCTCCGGCACCAGCGCCGCGAACGGGATCGAAGAAGCGCCGGCGGGCACCTACATGGCCAAGGGAACCGGCCCCTCGGTGAACGGCCCCGGCCCGGTCCTCGGTGGCGAAAGCGCGCTGCTCGGTGGCGGCGAAGAAGGGGAACCGGAAGAAGGCTCCTCGATCTCCCTCAACGGCGAAAATGCCTACGTCGATCTTGCCGGCCAGGCCGGTCCCGAAGCGGGCGAGGAAGGCTACTCGCTCTCCCTCTACGTCAAGTTAGGCAAGGATGCGGGCCAGCGCGAATATCTCTTCTCGAGCTCCGAAGGGGGCGGAGAAGGGGCTTATCTGTACAGGGCGGTAGACGGCTCGATCGTCTTCTCCACCGGCCAGGGACCGGGAGCCCCTGCGGTCTCCTCGGACCCGGTCGCGGCCGGCACCTGGCACCAGGTCGTCGCCTCCTTCGAGGGCCAGACGATCTCCCTCAACGTAGACGGCTTTGCCTACGAACTCGACTACGGCAGCGCCGTGATCTCGAAGCCTGGAGCGGGGCCGGAAAGCCTTCTGGGAGCGGGCCCCGGCGTCACCGACCTGCTGACCGGGAGCCTCGACGAGGTCGACTCCTACGAAGGCGCGATGTCGGAGGGCGAAGTCCTCGACAAGCTCTCGATGAGCAAGGCCGAAATCGCCGAATACCTGCCGATGAGCGCCCCCGAAACGGCCGACCAGGACGGCGACGGCGTGCCCGATGGCAGCGACAACTGCCCGACCACGGCCAATCCGGACCAGGCCGACTCGAACCAGGACGGCATCGGCGACGCCTGTCAGACCGCAGACGAAGACGGCGACGGCGTCCCCGACTCAACCGACAACTGCCCGACTATCTACAACCCGGACCAGGCCGACTCGAACGGCGACGGTGTCGGAGACGCCTGCTCCTACCTTCCGCCGGAAGTCGAAACCGGCGACGCGAAGGAAATCAAGGCGACGACGGCGACGATCGAAGGCAGCGTCGACCCTGACGGGTCGGCTACGAGCTACTACTTCGAATACGGCCCGACCACCTCCTACGGGACCAAAATCCCGGCCAGTCCGAAAGCCATCGGCTCGGGCATCACGGTGGTGGCCGTCAGCCAAGCATTGACCGGGCTGACCCAAGGCACGACCTACCACTACCGGCTTGTAGCCGTAAACGAAGCGGCGACCGCGAACGGGGAAGACCAAACCTTCACGACGCTGAAAGCTCCGAAGGCCACGACCCTGTTTGCCAGCGGCATCGGGCAGCAATCCGCCACCTTGTATGGGTCGGTCAACCCCGAAGGGTCGGCAACGAGCTACTACTTCGAATACGGGCCGACGACGGCCTATGGGACCAAAATCCCGGTCAGCCCGAAAGAAGTGGGCGCGGGCACTAGCGAAGTGACCGTCAGCGAACCGGTTACGGGGCTGACCCCCGCCACGACCTACCACTTCCGCATAGTGGCGACGAGCGTGGCTGCCACGACCAACGGCGTCGACCGGACGTTCACCACGCAAACCCCCCCGGTGTCCGCCCAGCTCGGCGCGATGGCCTTGACCGATCCGTTCAATGCCACGACCAACGCCGTCTCCAGCTTCTCCACGAAGTGGTCGCTGCTCGGCTGGGCGTCAGGGAAGGGTGAAGACCGCACCACCGGGTGGGGCGCGGTCCAGGCGTATTCCGCCATCAACGGTGCCTACTTCGCACCCACTGTCGCCGACGTCGGGACGGGCGTCGCCGATGTCGCAACCGTGGCCTCCGGCCCCGGGAACAACTTCCCCGGCCGCTACTTCTCCCTGTGGCTCGACTTGCAGACGCCGGGAAGCACCCGCAGCGGATACCAGCTGCGGTTCGTGCAGACCTCGCTGAACGTCTACGAAGTGATCCTGGCCAAGTGGTCTGCCGGCACGGAAACCGTCCTCGCGACGAAAACCGGCTATGCGCTGGCTGCCGGCAGCTCGTTCGCCCTCGCGGACGAAGGAAGCGAAGTGGCGGCCTGGACCAACACCGGCTCCGGGTTCACGCAGATCCTGACTGCCGCCGACAGCGGCTTCAGCAGCGGCAACGGTGGCGTCGAGGCGTCGGGGAACGAATCGAGGCTGACCAACTTCAAGATCGGCGAGCTCCTCCCGGGGGTGGCGAACATGAACGCGGCGCTAGGCGCGTTGCGCCTCGACGACGCCTTCGCGACCACCGAATCCCCCCTTTCGGAGGGCGGCACCTGGGCAGCTCTTTCCTGGGATTACGCCTCCGCCACCCGGACCGGGCATGTGGTGGCCGGAGAAGGGTGGGGCCCCTCCGATGCCTGGGAAGGCACCGAAGCGATCGACGGCGCCTACTGGACGAAAGCGAACTTTGCCGACACCGGTGCGGGCGATGCCGTCGCGGCGACCCTGAACGCGCGACCGGGCCTCGCCGGGCGTCACTTCGATCTGCTGCTCAACCTGCAGAATCCGGGGACGGCGCGAAGCGGCTACGAACTCCGCTTCACCGAACCCACCGGCGGCACCGGCACCTACACCGTCACCCTCGTCAAGTGGGTCAGCGGTACGGCGACCACCTTGGCAACGCAGGCCAACTTCTCGCTGGCGGTCGGGGGACGGTTCGGGCTGGCGGACAAGGCCGGGGTCCTTTCGGTCTGGGCCGCGGGCTCGACGGGTGAATTCACCCAGCTCCTCTCCGTGAGCGACACCACCTACCAGTCGGGCTATGTGGGGATTGCGGGCGGTGGAAACTTCACCCGGCTGGCGAACTTCCGGGGCGCCCAGTTGCCGCCGTTCTAGCGGGACTTTCCCGCTCCGATGGGGTTACGAATGGAGACCATGAGCAGGACCGCCAAACTGAAGAGGGCATTGATCGGCTGCGCCGTGTTGTTCGCGATCACGGCTGGGGCGGCGCTCGCCGCAGATCCCACCGACACCACCTTCGGTACGAACGGGATTGCCGAGATCGAAGCATTCGTCCCGGGAGAAATCCCAGGGGAAGACCAGGTCGGCGGGATCGTCGACCTGGAGCCGGCGAGCGGCGGCAAGCTGCTGGCCGCCGTCTACCCGATCGCGGTGAAAGGCCACTACTTCGCCGCGGCCCGCATAGACCGCAACGGCTCGCCCGACAAGAGCTTCGGCGAAGACGGCTTCACCCCCAGCATCGACGTCTCGCAGCGCAAGGGGGAAGTGGAAGGCGGGGTGCTGCAGGCCGAAGCCGTCGTCCAGCAGAAGAACGGCGCCGTCGTCTTGGCCGGCTACTTCGAAAACGAAGGGGCGCTGGCGCCGGCCTTGGCCCGCTTCACGTCCTCGGGGAAGCTCGACCCGAGCTTCGGCAACGACGGCAAGGTCATTCCCCATCCGTCGAACCAGGGCAAGACTCTGCGAGTGTTCGAAACCGGCGGCGAGGCTCTCCACGACGTCGCGGTCGAGCCCGACGGGACGATCGTCGGGGTGGGCGAAGTGTTCCCGGGTCACCCGTTCGATCTCCGCAGCCCCAAGCAGCCTGCGGCCGTTGTCGTCGCCTACCGCCGGGACGGCAAGGTCGAGCGCCACTTCGGCCATCGCGGTCGCTTCGAGGTAAAGATGCCGCGCAGCGGCGCTTACACCGGCTTCACCGAGGTCAAGGCGCTGCCCTCCGGCAAGCTCCTGGTCTCGGGCTATGTCGGCAACCAGATCGTCCTCTACCGCCTGACCGCCGAGGGGAAGCCCGACCCGAGCTTCGGCGGCGGCGACGGCAAGGTCACGCTCGGCAGGCGGACCGGCGAAGCCTCCCCCGGTTTCATCAGGGCACCGTTCGCGGTGGGGCGGGGCGGGCGCATCGTCCTCTGTGGCGTGATCTTCAGTAAGTCGATTCTGGACTCCCAGCCGGTCGTCCTCGTCCGCTTCTCCGCCGACGGGCGCCGCGACCGGAGCTTCGGCAAGAGCATCTACGCCGAACAGGCGCCGGCCGATCGACGGCCGCCGCTCGCCCACCGCAAGCACGTCGAGTCCTACAACTTCGACCCGCAGGCGCTCGCCATCGACGGCAAGGGCCGGATCATCGTGACCGGCGGCGAAGCCGCCCCTTACCGGAGAGGGCAGAAGGAACCGGGGTACTCCTATTTCGCCGCCCGCCGCTTCCTGGCGAACGGGCGGCGGGACAAGAGCTTCGGCGAAAGCGGGGTCTTCCCGACCAACCCGCCCGGCTCCCAGAGCTACGCCCGCGCCGCGACCACCCAACCGGGCGGCAGGGTCGTCGCCGGCGGCTGGGTCCAGATCGAACGCTTCGGCGGCAACGGCCCCGGTAACACGGCGATGATGCTGACCCGCTACCGGTAGCGGCGTCCACGTAGTCCAGCAAGGCATCAGGTCGGAGCCCTACCCCGAGGCTCGGGTCTTGTTTTGCGTCCCGGTCTCCATAAGTGGGGGTTATCGGGCGTCGGGGGTGGCGGCCCGTAGAAAGTGGCCGCTTTGGTCCGATTCGACCGCCCCGACGGTCGCCGCGCCCATCCCGCCGAATCGCACGTTCCTACACTCAGAACATGAGCGAGGACTCTGCCTCTCCCCTCACCGAGTTGCAGGCGCCAGACGAGATGGCGCTCGTCTTCAACCCGATCGGGTTCGGAGGCCGGATGGAGCCCGAGGACGCCGCGCGCTTCCAGACGGAGGCGATAGCCGCCGCGACGCTAGCCGAGGCCGTTCCCACCGACATCAAGGAGAACTTCGAGCGCGCCCGTCGTCTGCATCTCTATGGCGTACTCGAGTACGAGTTCTTCACCGCGGCGCCGGAGTACGCCCTGTTGGTCCTGGAGGCGGCACTTCGCGTTCGCTTCATCTCCTATTACGACCATCAGATCCCGGTATTCCGCGGCGAGGAGGTTGCCTCCTTGCTGGCACCGGACTTCGACGCTGTCCGCGAAGCAAGGAAGACGAAGCTACGGCGGGTCGACGGCTCGAAGGCCGAACTACCGACCCACCTGAAGGCGCTCCTCGCATGGGCACGATACGAGCGCCTTCTCCCCGGTCGTCGCTCGCGAATCGTCGACCGGGCCTTGGTCGACCTGCGAAACCATTCCGCCCATCCGACCGGCCGGACGATCGAAGCTCCTCCGGGTTCCTCCCGAATGTTGCGCACCGTCGCCGAGTACATCAATCGCCTCTGGGGCCAGCAGACCCCCGGCGGCCGTCACTTCCCAGGGCCTCTCGTCCGCCGCCCGCGCGTGGTCGGACTCGCGCCCGATGGCTCCGCATCCCGCCAGTTCGCACCCGGGCAGATCCTCGAGGTTCCGGCGAGCGAGCGCGAGTGGACCTTCGCCGTCTTCCTCGCCGCCGAGGAGGAGGAGCTGACGCTGCCGCGCCAGGGCCTGCGCTTCGCTCAGGAGAAGGGCTTTCAGACGACGATGTACCCCTGTGATCTTCTCTGGGAAGGTCGATGGCGAGACCTTGCAGGCAGGGTCGAAGCCGGCGAGTTCTGCGAGGTCTCCGATGCGGTCGAGCATCTCGACCGCCTGTTCCTGATCCGGGTCGCTGCGGGCGAGGTTGACCTCGCCCGCAGTATCGACGACCTCCTTGCGTGCTCTGAACCTCCGAAGGGACGCTGGTATTCGGTGGTCGCGGACACGCCTCACGAAGCTCTCTCCCACGTACGAGACCACGAGCCCATCTCCGATTGGTCATCGCGGGTACTTGCCGAGGACTGCGCAGATTGTTTCGTCGAAGTACAGGGCCGCTTCGCTACGACGACCGAGCTGCTTAGAAGTCTAGCCCGGACCTAACTCCGCTGAGATCGTCAGGAAAAACCCTTTTACCCAGATAGGAGGACGGCGGCAGCCCTCGCCAGAAGCTGCTCGACAAGATGGGCGCCACCGGCCTCGCCGGCGAAGAGCGAGATCACGGCACAGATCGTCGCTGCTGCGAGCAATGCCGCGAAGCAGGTCTGCCGAATCGTCCAGAACAGCAACTCACGCTCTGCCCGGCGCCTGGCGATGCTAATTCCTTTCGGATCTCGCTTCAAGAGTACATCTCTCAGCCTCCAATATCTACAATCAAGCGTATCAGCTAGACTGTAGATATGGAGAACGAGACTCGGTACATCGGCGTGCGGGAGGCCGCTCGTCGTCTTGGCGTACACGAGAACACCGTGCGGAACTGGGCGAAGAGGGGGGTTCTCGTTGCGGCGAGGCAGGCGGGATCACGCACCCTTCGTCTCGACGCAGCCGAGGTCGAGCGGCTGCGGCAGAGCCGCAGTGGTCCGGTCCCCTCGATGGAGGAAGAGCAGCGCAGGGTGGGACCGGAGTTGATCGACGCAGCCGAGCTCAGTGCCTGGGCGGCGACGCCGGCGGCGGCAAATCTGTTTCCCGAGCTAATGCGCCGTCTCATGGCGGGGACGGACGGCGTGACCGACATCGCTGTGCGGGCCGGAGCAGGAGTATCTGCGCCGGGTTGGGACGGACTCGCCCGGTCCGCCGGCACCTCGTTCCTTCCCGAAGGGCGTCTCTGCTTCGAGTTCGGGGTCGGCGCCAAGCCCCGACAGAAGGCCGAGAGCGACTACCTGAAGCGCCGTGAAGATCCGGCGGGCCTCGAGGCTGCCGACTTTACGTTCGTCTTTGCGACCCCGCGACGCTGGACCACGGCCTCGGCTTGGGCCGCGGAGAAAAAAGAAGACGGCGTCTTTGCCGATGTCCGCGTCCTCGATGCCGACAACCTCGAGGGTTGGCTCGGTCAGGCCCCTGCCGTGCATCATTGGATCTCCGAGGAGCTCGGTCGCCGCCCGCAGGACGCCCAGACCCTCGAGTCATGGTGGCGGCACTTCACCCGACGCACCGAGCCTCAGTTGCCTTCCGATCTATTTCTTGCCGGACGCGGCGCCGAGAGCGAGCGTCTCTCGGGATTTCTCCTCTCGGGCCCCGACCTCCTCACGGTCAAGGCGCCTTGGCGTGAGGACGCTCTCGCGTTCTGCGCGGCCACGATAGAGCGTCTATTGGGGGAAGGGAAATCCCTTCCACCCCCACTCCTCGTCTCCTCGGCGGATGTTTGGCACCGGGTCTGTGGCCAGTCGGGGAGCATGACCTTGCTGCCCCTCTTCGACGATCCCGACATCGCTGCCGCGACCGAGGAAGGGCACCACGTCATCTTGGCCCTCGGCTGGGAGCCGACGGTATTCGGCGATCACATCGAGCTACCTCGCCCCGACCGCTCGGCGGCTGGGGCGGCCCTTGAAGCGGCCGGCCTCGACTCCGACCGCGCCTACTCGCTCTCGGCGCAGGCACGGCGAAGCATGCCGGCACTCGTGCGCTCTCTCTCCCGCGATCCACAGTTCGCCCGCCCCGGCTGGTCGAAGCCGCCCGACTCAGCAACGATGGCCCCGCTTGTCCTACTCGGTTCTTGGACCGACTCCGAGCAGGACATCGCTGTGGTGAGCGCCATCGCCCGAAGGCCCTGGGAGGAGATCGAGCGGATCCTGCTGGCGTGGCGAGCGAGCGAGGACCCGCCCTTTGCAAATCCAGGGGCGCAATGGCATCTGGCGTCCGGCGAGCAGGCCTTCTTGATGCTCCGCGAAGCCCTGACCCGTGGCGATCTCGCGGAGTGGAGGCGACTGGCGACCGGGGTGCTCGGCGAGGTCGACCCGAGAGCGCGATTGGTCGGTGAAGATCGGATCCTCTTCGGCTTGACCGAGCGACCGCAGCTCCATTCCGATGTGCTCCGATCAGGGATAGCGCAGGGCGCGGCACTGCTCGGCAACGGCGGTGAGGTCCGATTGGCCGACGGCAACACCGGTCCCGAGCATGCCCGCGCGCTCGTTACGGCCGTCCTCGGCGCCGCCAACGAGGCGTCCGGGGTGGATCTTTGGGCCTCGCTCAGCTCCCAGTTGCCGCTCCTCGCCGAGGCGGCACCCGAGGCGTTCCTCGATGCGGTCCACGCCGACCTCGACCGTGACGAGCCATTGCTGGCAGGGATCTTCCAAGATGGCGATCAAAGCTCGGCCCTCTTCGGCGCCTCGCCACACACCGGCCTGCTCTGGGCGCTCGAGGTGCTCTGTTGGACGCCCGAATATCTCGCCGACGCCGCCCGCGCGCTGACCCGATTGCACGCGATCGATCCCGGAGGGCGACTCTCGAATCGCCCGTTGGCGAGCCTCGAGGCAGTCCTCGTCGGTTGGATACGTCACACCTCCGCACCGATGCGACTGAAAGTCGAGGTGCTGGAAGCCATCAGACGGGAATCTCCGCAGGGTGCATGGGAACTGGTGATGGGACTCTGGCCGAGTTCCCATGCGATCTCCTCACCGCCGAGTGCACCACGATTTCGCGACTGGCTACCCGAATCCCGCAGTCTCGCGGTCGCCGAGTGGGTGGACTACATCGGACATCTGGTCGACATCGCAGTCACGATCGCCGCCTCGGATCCCGCCCGCTGGTCCGAGCTGGCGACCCGCCTGGGGCCGTTGCCACCGACCGAGCGTGAGCGGCTACTCGAGGCCCTCGAACGGTTCGTCTCCGAGGCGAATATCAGTCCTGAGGAGCGCCTCACCCTGTGGGAAGCAGTCGACGGAGAGGCTGCCCGGCACTCCCGCTTCCCGGATGCAGACTGGTCGATGGCCGAGGAGCCGTTGGGGCGCCTGCGGTCGCTCGCCGAGCGTCTCGAGCCGCACAACGACGTAGGCCGCTTCGCTTACCTGTTCGACTGGCGACCTAACATCCCGGGTCCCGATGACGATTTCCGGGCTCACACGGAACGCCTCTCGGCTGTCCGCCGCGAAGCTGTTACGGAGACCCTCGCGACCCAGTCCGTGGCAGGCCTGCGGACCCTGGCCGAGCGTGCCAAGGTGCCGAGCCAGATCGGCTTCACGCTGGGGGAGCTCGACCCCGACGAGCTGACTGCGGAGCTCCTCGGCTGGCTCGACTCCGAGGTGCCGGCGCTGCGTGACGTTGCCCGCACCTGGGCCACCTACAAGCTGCAGCAGGACGCCGACTGGTTGCGCGATGCTCTTGTGCACCCTGCGGCGGCCGAGACTGAGCGGCGGATCGCCCTCGCCAAAGCCGCCAACGCGAACGCCGTCACCTGGGACATCCTTGAGGAGTTGGCCCCCGAGTTGCTCGACCGTTACTGGCGCGAGATCGGGGGCTGGGGGATACGCAGCGCGGACACTCAACGAGCTACCGGCGAGCTACTCGCACACGATCAGCCATGGATCGCCGTCGATCTTCTCGCTGCCACCCTTCAAGGTAGCGAGGAGGAAAAGAAGTTGGTCACCGCTAAATTGGTCGAAGCGGTTCTCGATGCCGCATTGCGCACCGATCTCGAGCAGAGCGGCTCGCAGTCGCCAGGATATGAGGTCGGGATCCTCCTTGATCGTCTCGAGGAAACCGACGCACCCGTCGATCGCCTCGCCGGCTATGAGTTCGCGTTCTTCACCCTGCTCGAGGACTACCGTCGGCCACGGGCGCTCTTCCCGGCGATGCGGACCGACCCTGCTGTTTTCGTCGAACTCGTCCGCCGTGTCTATCGAGGCAGCGGGGAAAAGCGTCGCCAGCTCGATCCCGACGAGCAGGAGCGGGCTCGGCACGCCTGGTCGGTGCTCGAGGGCTGGCGGGAGTTGCCGGGAATGCGGGAAGACGGCAGCATCGATGCGGCAGCGCTCGCTGAGTGGGTGAGAGTCGCCCGATTCGAGCTCGCGGATTCCGGTCGCGCCGACATCGGTGACGAGCAGATCGGGCAGGTCCTATCGGCGAGCCCAGAGGGTGCCGATGGGATATGGCCCGCCGAGCCCGTACGGGATCTGATCGAGGCGATCGGCAGCACCAGTATGGAGACGGGGATACACGTCGGCCTCGTCAATAGCCGTGGCTTCACCAGCCGCGGCGTTTATGACGGCGGTACCCAGGAGCGTGCGCTGGCCGCGCGATACCGAGATTGGTCAAGGCAGACGGCATCGAAGTGGCCGCGCACCAGTCGGGTGCTCCGGCTGCTGGCCGAGTCCTATGAGCGCGACGCTCGCCAACACGACATTCGTGCCGAATTGAGTGCCGACACTCAATAGGGTCGACTCCCCGACCTCTTTGGGCGTTTGAGGCTTCGCCGCAAACCCGTCGATCACCGCCCACCGCAGGGCTGCTTTCCGTAATGCCAGTTATCGGGCGCTGGGCTCTACGGTCACGACGGCGCCGCTTAGGGGCCTGCGATTCTCCAGCCGGAAAGTCCGACTTGCCAACGCCTACCTTCGGCTTCAGAGTTTGGAGGTGAGGCTATGGCCCAGCGCAAGACCCTCACCGAGCAACAGGTTGAGCTGCTGCGATGGATCGCCGAGGGATCCCCATCGGGAGTCATGGAGGGGGACTCTTACCGGATCTCGGCGGCGGCGCTGCGCAGGAAGGGGCTGGTCACGACATCCGGCCGAGGAGCAGGCTGGTCGGCGGAGGTCACAGATCGCGGTCGCGAGTACTTGGAGCGAGTGGACGGCCCGGAACCGCCGGTCCCGCGACAGGGCAACGCATCGGTCACCCAGCGGCTGGTCGATGACGTGATCGCCGCCGGCGGCTCGCTGCGCGTGCCGCGCACGGGGTGGGGCCGCCGCGGGGGAGTCGACTATCGCCACCGCGCCTTGCTGGCACAGCGTTCTGGCAAGGTCCCGCCGGGCACGCGCCTGGACGTGGCGGTGGTTGCAGATGAGCTCGAGATCAGGCTGTGCGAAGCACCTGGCGCCGGCGCCCGGGCCGAGCTGGTGGAAGTCGCGGTCCCGGGGAAGGTCGGTCGCTACCACCCTGTCGCGAAGCAGTTTCGTGAGGACATAGATGCTCACGAAGTCTCACGCGCCCAGCTTCGACGGGCGGCTCGGATCGTCCACGCCGTCGCCATCGAGGCCGAGCGACGCGGCTGGACTGTCGAGTCCTCCCCGGGATCACACGACGAGCCCGAGCCGAGATCCTCGAAGGAGGTCTGCTTGAGAATCGCGGCCGGCGGACATGACTTCCGACTTCGCGTCTACGAGAAAGGCGTACGAGCTCGAGGGTCTTGGGAGAGGCAGGTCGAGTGCTATCGGGAGTTCGCGACCCGCTGGGATTCGTATGGTCGAGGGCAGGCCTCGAGCGGTCCCTATGACGCCGAGGCCACCGGAGAGCTGAACCTAGAACTTCAGACCTCCGATTCCTGGATCTTCAGCGGTCGCCAGTCCCGCTGGGGCGATCGCAGGTCATGGGCGCTCGAGGAGCGCCTGCCGCATCTCTTTCGCGAGATCGAGGAGAGGATCGCCGAGGCCGATCGGGTCGAGGAAGAGAAGCGGATCGCAGTTCAGAAGGCTGCGGAAGAGAGGCGCAGGGCGGCCGAGGAGCGTGAGCGCCAGTGGCATCTCCATATGGAGCGGGCAAGGCGGGAGCTGGTCGAGGCTCAGCGCGCCGAAGCGCTTCGCGCCCAGGTGAGCGCCTGGCACGATGCGGACCTGATTCGCAAATACTGCGATGCGGTCGAGGTTGCCTATGGCGATGACGCGAAGTCAGCGGAATGGATTGAATGGGCCCGACACCTCGCGGATCGGCTCGATCCCCTCGATGAGCCGCCGACAATGCCCGACCCACCGCCGGAGACCCTGGAGTCGTTGCAGCGATTCCTCCCCGAGGGCTGGAGTGCCGAGGGGCCGGAGTTTGTGCCGCGTCCCCCAGCAGAGTCCGAGCCCCGGGCGCCTGGTGCGGCAGAGCGTTTCCCCCCACTGGACTTGAGAGCGCAGTGGGCGAGACCTGCCTGGCACCGTCGTACCCGGTAGCGCCAGCTCGCCCAATCGTCGTTGTCGTTTGGGCCACCGACCTGCGTTTCGTGGCCCAAAGCCCCCCGAAGCCGCGGGTAACCGCCCGAAATCGGGCCCTCCATTTCGATAGAGTTCGAGAAGGAGGTAGCCCCGAAATCCGCATTGGAAGCGGGCGGGAGGCGCCTAACCCGGCCAGGCCGGCCGCTTCCATGGTAAGGAAGGGGTCACGAGTTCGAGTCTCGTTCCGGGCTTCTCTGAAATCGCTGCAAACAGCCTGTTTCGGTTGCTGATTCCGCGGCCCATCTCCGCCTTCTCGGAGGCGTTAGGCTCAACCCATGAACAAGGCTGAGTACACGCTGATGACTGTTGCGGGGGATCAAACGCTCGACGCGCCATGGCGAACGCCGTTTCTTCCCGCATCTGGCGATCTCATGAAGCTCCCCAGCGGGCACCGAGGGGACGACGGGATCTGGGAGCAGTTCAAGGTGAACATCGTCGTTCACTTCCACAACAGGACGGAGGTTTGGGTGGAGCCGTACGTCGACCTCGAGGACGGGCAGATCCGCGACATATTCTCCGACTGCCTCGAGTTCTACGGAAATACGGTTGAGGGCTGATCTAGCGCAGTCTGTGACTGGGCTGAGATGTGATGCTATCATTGCTATCACCATGGCGCAGCTACTGGTCCGAGGCATAGAGAGCGATGTTGTGCGCGAGCTGAAGGTACGCGCCGCCCGCCACGGCCGATCGGCCGAGGAGGAGCACCGACAGATCCTCCGCGAGGCGCTCCGCGGCCATGGTCCGGCCAAGCCTCTCAAGGAGGTTCTGCTCGAGATGCCGGACGTCGGCGAGGACCGCGACTTCGAGCGTCCTGAGGACCGCGGCCGCCCGGTCGAACTTTGAGCTACCTGCTTGATACCAACGTCATCTCCGAGCTGCGCAAGGGCCAGCGAGCCGACGCGAACGTCACTGCCTGGTTCGCCGATGTCGCCGACGAAGAGATCTTCCTCAGCGTTCTGACGATCGGCGAGATCCGCCGGGGGACCGAGAGCGTGCGCCGCCGCGACCCCGACGCGGCAGCTTCTCTGGATAGCTGGCTCGCCCGTCTGAGCGAGGCTCATACTGAACGGATCCTCCCGATTGACCGCGCGATCGGAGAGGAATGGGGAAGGATGAATGTCCCAGACCCGCTGCCCGTCATCGACGGCCTGCTGGCAGCGACGGCGAGAGTGCTGGGTCTGACGCTGGCCACGCGCAACGTCGCCGATGTCGAGAGCACCGGCGTGGAGCTGTTCAACCCGTTCGCTGACTACTAGGGGCTCATCCGAAAGGGTCGGATTTCACGCCCATATCTCCATTTAGGCATATTCAGCGGCTCGGTTTTACCCATTTGGCGTAGCAACTTCGGTGCCCTGCCATGGGTTGTTGCTACTGATTGTCACCCGAGACAGACGCGACGAAAAGATTGTCCCCGAAACAGCTAGGAGCAGCCATTGGGTACCAAAGGCTCGCGCGAATGCGCGGGTGCCGGGGCAACCGGCAGGTCTAATGCATCGCGAGGCGCGCGAACGCGCAGCTCTCGCTATCCGAAGCTGAGGCCGGGGCCGGGGCGTGCGCCGGAGGACGTCGCTGATCACCAGCGCGGACGGCTGCAGAGGGCGACGGTCGAGCTCGTCGCCGAGCACGGCTACAACGCCGTCACCGTGGCGGCGCTGACCCAGCGCGCTTGCGTCTCGAAGCGAGACTTCTATAAGCATTTCTCCGGCAAGGAGGAGTGCTTCCTCGCCACCTACGACGACATCGTCAACTGCTCGGTGCGCGGGATTCTCGCCGCCATCGAGGGCGAGGAGGAGTGGCGCGAGCGGCTGCGTCTCGGCCTCCTCGCCTTCGCCGGCCAGATCGTCAGCAGCCCCGAGACGGCACGGCTGGCCCTGGTCGAGACGTTCGCCGCTGGCACTGTCGCGGTCGAGCGGATGCTGCGTGCGCACCAGCTTTTCGAGGCGCTGTTGGCAAAACACTTCGTCCCCGCCGACGGGTCCCTTCAATTGCCGCCGCTGGTGGTGAAAGGCATCGTCGCCGGTTGCGGCCGGGTGGCGCGGGCGCGGTTACTCTCCGGCGACCCTCGGCAGCTGGTGCTCGACGGGAATGATCTGATGGAGTGGGCGCGTTCCTTCTGCGACGACAACGTCGTCCGTCTGCGCGGCCTCGGACTCGCTGAGCCGCCGTTACCCGCGAACGCTGCCGGATTGCCGCTCGGTGACGAGCGCGCGATGATCCTGGCGGCGACGGCGAAGCTGGCGAGCGAGGAGGGTTACGCGATGCTGACGGTGCCACGGGTACGCGCCGCCGCCGGAGTCTCAGGGAACAGCTTCTATGCCCACTTCGACGGGGTGGCGGACTGCTTCCTGGCGACGCTCGGGGCACTCAGCGCCCGCACTCTGGCCACAGCCGAGCCCTTCTACCTGATGGCCGACGACTGGGCGAGTGGCATTCACCGCATGATCGCCAGGCTCTGCCAGCACCTGGCGGGCGATCCCGCTTTTGCCGGGCTCGCCTTCCTCGAGGTCTTCTCGCCGGGCTCCGAGGCGATCCGATGGCGCAGCGAGATGATCGCCAAGTTGGCGGCGATGCTGCAGCGGGAAGCCCCGCCGGCGCAGCGGCCGACCGTGTTCGCGGCGGAAGCTTCGATCGGGGCGATGTGGGGCGTGATCCACCACTTTGTCGCCACCGGACGCGGGGCGCAGCTGCCGGTCGCGGCGCCGGTGCTTTCCTACCTCGCACTAGCCCCGGCGCTCGGAGGGGCGGCGGCGGTCGAGACGATCGTCGCCGAGATCAGCGAGCCGCAGATAGATAGAAACTCTTTTGTTTGAATGGTTGCGTCTCTCGGTACGGCGCAAGATGCTCGCTCGTGCGGTGCTGAGGTGGCGATGCGCGGGGACTGGCCGCCGCATTGGGGGATAGGGGCGCCGCCGAAGAGCGGGGGCCGCGGTCTGAGGGGGAACAGGCCCGGCCCCCGGTCATACCTTCTCCTGGCTGAGCAGCCAACTCGCACGGCGCCAGATAGGCTGCGCGCGTGGACTTCGCCCTGACCGACGAGCAGAAGGACTTCGTCGATGCGATTCGGGACTTCTGCGACCGGGAGTGCGGGACGCCGGATCAGCGCGAGCGACTGACCGACGGCTACCGCGAGCACCACAACTTCGACGTCTACAAGCAGATGGCGGAGCTGGGGTGGCTCGGGGTGACGATCCCCGAGCAGTACGGCGGCTCGGGCGGCTCGATGCTCGACGCCTGCCTCTTCATGGAGGAGACGACGCGCGGCCTGGCGCCGATCGGCGGTTATGCGACCACGCTGATCGTCGCCGGCGCCACCCGGCGTTTCGGCACCGAGGAGCAGAAGCAGAAGATCCTCGGCGGCATCGCCTCCGGCTCGGTCGAGGCGATCGCGATGACCGAGCCCGAGGCCGGCTCCGACGTCGGCGCCCTTACCTGCAGGGCCGAGCGGGTCGACGGCGGCTTCGTCATCGACGGCCAGAAGGTCTTCTGCTCCAACGCCCACATCTCCGACCACGTGCTGGTCGTCTGCCGCACCACCCGCAGCGCCGACAAGCACGCGGGGATGACGATGATCTGGGTGCCCGGCGACGCCGAGGGGATGGAGGTCGTCCCGATCGAGACGATGGGCGGCCGCGAGACCAACCACCTCTACTTCACCGAATGCCCCGCCGACGACGAGGACGTCCTGGGCGAGGTCGACCAGGGATGGATGCAGCTGATGGCCGGGCTCAACGTCGAGCGCCTGATCCTCGCCGCGACGATGCTCGGGATCGCCCAGCGCGCCTTCGACGACCTCCTCCTCTACGTCAAGGAGCGGCGCCAGTTCGACCGCCCGATCGGTTCCTTCCAGGCGCTCCAGCACCGCATCGCCGACATCGCCACCGACCTCCAGGCAGCCCGCCTGATGACCCACTGGGTCGCCACCCTGGTCGACGAGGACCCCGACCGGATGCTGCCCCAGCAGGCCTCGATGGTGAAGCTCTTCGTCACCGAGGTCGCCAAGCGCACCACCCTCGAGGGGATGCAGATGATGGGCG
>Ga0207700_10000014_pt1 | contig 229475 bp, 213 predicted proteins | sample LARL82metaG_FD_184348 | JGI IMG/M metagenome (GOLD analysis project Ga0207700, IMG submission 184348) | Corn, switchgrass and miscanthus rhizosphere microbial communities from Kellogg Biological Station, Michigan, USA - LAR L8-2 metaG... | ecosystem: Host-associated > Plants > Roots >...
CAGCTATCTCGCCATCCATCCCTTGCGCAAAGTACCGGCGGTCAAGATCTTCGACGAAGTCGTCTACGAGTCCGGCGCGATCTGTCTCTATCTCACCGACTCCCATCCCAAGCGCGAGATCGGACCGCTCCCCGGTCACAACGACCGCGCCGAATATGTCCGCTGGCTCTTCTTCTATGCCGGCATTCTCGAGCCGGCGGCCACGGCGCGCTTCCAGGGCTGGGACAAGGACAAGACAACGGGCTTCGGCAAGTTCGAGGACATCGAAGCCGCCGTTTCAAACCAGCTCGAAAAGACGCCCTACATCACCGGCCGGACTTTCACCGCCGCCGACATTCTCTTCGGCTCCGCGGTGCAGTTCTTCAAAGGCTCGCTCTTTCCCGAGCGCAAGCACTATGCCGACTACACCGCGCGGCTGACCTCGCGCCCCGCCTACATCCGCGCCCAGGCAAGAGACAATGGCTGATCACCGCTGAATCCATTTGACCAGGGGCGTGAAGGTGAGCCCTTGCACGGTGATCGAGAAGGCGACCACGGCATAGGTGATCGAAAGGATCAGCGCGCGTTCGGGGCCTTGCGGCAACGTCAGCGCCAGCGCCAGCGACAAGGCGCCATGCAAGCCGCCCCAGCCCAGGATCAGAGTCGGGCGCTTCTCGCTCTGGCGGAAGCGGTAATAGGCGCCCCAGGGCAGAACCACGGCAAAGCGCGCGATCAACACGAGCGGAATGGCGGCGAGGAGAAGCCCTGTCTGATGGGCATAGAACGGCACCGCGATCATCTCGACGCCGAGAAGCAGAAAGAGCAGCGCGTTCAGAATCTCGTCGACCAGAGTCCAGAAGCCCATCAGATAAGCCTCGGTCTCGCCGCGCATCGCCTCCTTGGCGCGCGCGCCGCCGAACAGCATGCCGGCACCGACCACGGCGATTGCGCCGCTCAGATGCAACGCCTGGGCCGCCGCATAGCTCGCCATGGCGAGCGCGATCGACATGCTGACCTCGACGGCGAAATCGTCGAGCGTGCCCATGAGGCGGATGACGAGAAAGCTTGCCGCCATGCCGAAGACGAGCCCGCCCAGCGCCTCGACGACGACATCGATCACCGCGATGGATGGGCTGATGCCGCCGGTCCCGGTGGCGAGCGCCAACAGCGCGGTGAAGGCGACGATGCCGACGCCGTCGTTGAACAAGGCTTCGCCTTGCAGCACGACCTGCAAGGTCTTTGACAGCTTGACGAGTCGGACTGTCGCAAGCACCGCTACCGGATCGGTCGGACTGATGAGCGCACCGAAGACGAGCGCCCAGGAAAGCGGCAGCGGCAGGCCGAGCTTGCCGGCGATGAACCAGAGCCCGATGCCGACGACGATGATCGAGCCGGCGACGCCCAGCGTCGCGAGCGCCGCGACCGCGGCCCAGCGGCGGCGCATCTCGCCGAGATCGACCTGCATCGCACCCGCGAACAACAGGAACGCCAGCATGTAGCCGGTGACGGTGGTCACGAAATCGATGTGGTTGATGTAGTCGGAGATCTGGCGGCCGACTTCGAATTGCGGAAAGAGCCATTGCAGGACGAAGAGCGCGCTCGCGCCCACGAGGCCGGCGATCAGCATCGCCACGCCATGCGGCAGATGCAGCGTCTTGACGTTGAGCCAGCCTGCCAGGGCGACCACCGTCATCAGGGCGGCGACGAGTTCGAACGGGTTCATGGCGACTCGCAAAAATACACGTCATCTTTTGCGCGCCATGCTAGGAAGGTAAAGCCGGAAAGACGGTGGCAGGGTATGGCGGACATCATCAATCTGCGTCGGGCGCGCAAGAACAAGGCGCGCGCTGAGAAAGCGGCAAAGGCGGACGCCAATCGCCTCGCGCATGGCATTGCCAAGCCCGCACGCGACTTGGCCAAGGCGCGGAGCGAAAAGGACAAGCGCACGGTCGAGGCGCACAAGTTGGACGAACATTGAAGCACTTGTCATTCCCGGCCGAGCGATGCGATAGCACGCGAGGGGAAGGGAACCGAGGTGTCGGAAATCAGAACTCAGAAATCGGAAGCCAGAAAAGGCATCCTCTATTCTGCTTTCAGAATTCTGATTTCCGACTTCTGACTTCTGGATCCCCTTCCCTTCGCATGGCTTTGGCCATGCTCAGCCGGGGATGACAGTTGGGGATTGCATGACGGACAAACACACAGGCCCACTCTCCGGAATTCTCGTCGTGGATCTGACGCGCGTCCTGGCCGGCCCCTTCGCCACGCTGATGCTGAACGAGCTCGGCGCGCGCGTCATCAAGGTTGAGCAGCCCGTGACCGGCGACGACAGCCGTCACGTCGGACCGTTCGTAAAGACGCCGGCGGGAAAGACCAAGTCCGGCTATTTCATGAGCGTCAACCGCGCCAAGGAATCCATCGCGCTCGATCTCAAGGCCGACGCCGACCGCAGGATCTTCGAAGCCTTGCTCGCGAAAGCCGACGTGCTGGTCGAGAACTATCGCGGCGGGACGATGGAGAAGCTCGGCTACGGCTACGACACGCTAAAGGAGAAGTATCCGCGATTGATCTATTGCGGCGTGTCGGGCTTCGGCCACACCGGGCCTTATTCCAAGCGCCCCGCCTACGACATGGTGGTGCAGGCGATGGGCGGCGTGATGAGCCTGACCGGCCATCCGGATTCGCCTCCGACGCGCGTTGGCACCTCGATGGGCGATCTCGGCGCCGGACTCTTCGCGACGATCGGCGTCGTGACGGCGCTCTATGAACGCAAGACGAGCGGGCGCGGCCAGAAGATCGACATCTCCATGCTCGACAGCCAGGTGGCGCTGCTCGAGAACGCGATCTCGCGCTATGTTGCGACGGGCGAAGTGCCGGGCCGGCTCGGCTCGCGCCATCCGTCCATCGCGCCCTTCGCCGCCTTCGCGACCAAGGACGGCCACATCGCCATCGCTGCCGGCAACGACGAGATCTTCGCGCGCGTCGCGCGTGTGCTCGGCCGCGACGACCTGATCGGCGACGAACGTTTCAAGACCAATCGCAAGCGCGTCGTCAATCACGAGCCCCTGCATGAAGAGATGGAAATCGCGTTGTCGGCGAAACCTTCGCAGGACTGGCTCGCCCTGCTCGACGCGGCCGGCGTGCCCTCCGGTCCGCTCAACACCGTTGCCGAGGTGATGGCCGATCCGCAGGTCCTTCACCGCAACATGATCATCACGGCGTTGGATCGCGAACTCGGGCCCGTTCGCATGCAGGGAAATCCGATCAAGCTTTCGGCGCATGACGATCCCAAGACGCGCGCGCCGGCGCCGGAACTCGACGAACACCGCGCACAGATCTTGCGCGAACTTGGTCTTTCGGCGGAATAAGGCCGCAAACTCGGCGGCCACGTCGTCGGGAATTTGGATCTAATCGTTCGCTTTTGCGTCCCGGTACACCGTGACCGATTTGTCCAGCACGAATATCCCCGCGACGATACTCATGTCGGCAATTTGTGGAGCAAACACGATGGAATTTGCGTCTTCCGCGATCTTGTATCCCGTCAGAACCAACGGTTGCTGTTGATAGGGAACGCCCGTCTCGATCGTGATCAGATTTTTGTCGTCACGCGGAGGTCTGTTCGCGACGTCGTTCAGCATGGCACCAATGGCGCGTTCCAATTCGTTATTGAGTGTGATCTTGAGTAACTCTCCACCGTTGGAGGTAAAGCTATTTTCTCCGGCAAGCGGCGCTGGTTTGCCGACTGTCGCGATGTAGCGCGTCGTCCAGCGGCCGCCGGTCGACTGGCCATTCCACAGCCTGACCTTGAGGATCACATAGGGTCGCACATCCTTGTCATCGACGAAGGTGATGACCGTGAAGGGCGTAACCACCAGTGTCGGCCCATTGGAGGCTGCCAATGTGAACGACTGACGAAACCGATCGGCAGCGACGATAGTTTGTGTGTCGAGGGTGGCTTGCTGCGTGAGGTCAATGTGGAGCGCAGTTTCGGAATCCTTCACCCTGCTCGCCCCAACTTCCGCCTCGACCGCATCGGCCGCAAGAACGCCCACAACACCGAACAGACCGGCTGCGCTGATTGCGCTGCTCTGGTGTCCGGAAATGATGACGTTGGTTTTGGGCACGCGATAGGCGCCAAGAGGCAAATCTGTCCAGCCGGAGGGACCTTCTTCAGAATAGGCAATCGATATTGGCCGCTTCAGTACTGGCGGCTGCTTGATCATGTCGAAGCTGGCACAGCCTGCCGACAGGAAGAGTGCGCCGAGCATGACCGTTGCCCGCAACAATTGGCTCATGACCTTCCCCCCACGGCAATGCGCAAATAAGTATATGCAGAGATTGGTCGCCGCAACTCGAAGAATATCGCGCGCGATCCCGCGCGAGCTTGGTCTTTCGTCGGAGTAGCTGCGGCCAATGTCCTTCGCAGTACGGCTGTCAGCCGCTATCCTCCGGTCGTCTTGGAGAGGAATCGTCATGCTCGAACTGCGCCCGAACTGCGAATGCTGCGACAAGGATTTGCCGCCGGACTCGAAGGAAGCACGCATCTGCACCTATGAATGCACCTTCTGCGCCGATTGCGCCGAGCACACGCTGAAGGGCATCTGTCCCAACTGCGGCGGCAATCTGGTGGCGCGTCCCATTCGTCCCGCCGAGATGCTGAAGCGCCATCCCGCGTCAACCAAGCGCGTGCTCAAGCCGGAAGGCTGCACCCGGGCGGCGTAGGGATGCGCGGCATGAGGTTCCCCGCACTGTCATGGCCCGCAATAGCGGGCCATCCAGTTGAGGCCGCGCTTGTCCGGGTAAAGAAAGTCTTTGTCACCTGGTTGGCCCGCTCGGAGTTTACACTCCGACCGCGCTCTCGCGCGGATCGGGGTGGCGGGCCATGACATTGGAGGAGATGCCAAACTCGATCCTCATCCTGAGCCTGCCGAAGGATGGAAGCGGGGTGCTGGCTCATCCTTCGACAAGCTCAGGATGAGGTTTTGGTTTAAGCTGCGCGGCGAGGGTCCTTCTTGTTCGAGATCTCGGAGCCTGCGTCATTGCTCATAAAGAGCAAGCTCACCATTCCCCGCGGCCGGGGCGAGTGCCACAATCCTTTCGGGACAACGAAGACCGATCCGGGCCGCAGCGTCATTTCTATCGGTCCGGCCGGTGACAGCACCGTGAGATCAAGCTCGCCCTCGAAGACCTGAAGCAGTTCATCGCTTGCCGGATGACGCTCCCAAAGGGGATGCGACGAAAACCGCGCCACACCGAGCTTGCAATTGTTGAAGGTGCTGAGGGTCTTGCCCCTGCCCTTGGGCGAAAGTCCACCTGCAATTGCGCGGATGTCATGGGACGCGATCACCAGGTTCTTTTCCGCCATTTGTTCATCCCCTCGAACATTTCATGAAGGCTTATTACACTATCCCGCCCGATCGGCATCATGGGCAGTGCCCGAGGAGACTTTGTCATGCTGAAACGCCTCGCCGCGGTGGCGCCCATTGCGCAGATGCTCGACGCGCTCACCCAAGATGGCGGCGTCATCGTCGAAGGGATGTTTGCGACCTCGACGATCCGGCGGATGGCGGATGCCGTCGAGACCGCGAGCGCGCGCTTCGCGCCGGGCGGCGCGACGCAGGGCCTCGGTCAAGCCGGCAAGCCCTTCGTCGGCGCCAACACGATCCGCTTTTCCAGTCTCGGAAAGTTGTCGCCTGCCTTCTTCGAGATGCTGGACAACGAGGTCTATCGCGCCTTGGCGGATGCCGTTCTGCTGCCGAATTGCGGCTCCTATTGGGTGAACTCCGGTCAGGCGATGCTGATCGGTCCGGGCTCGTCGGCGCAGATGCTGCATCGCGACTGCATGAACTGGCCGCAGTATTGCGTGCCGCTATGGCCGAATTGTCCGGAAGTCACGCTGAGCGCGATGATCGCGCTCGAGGATGTGACGGAGGAACTCGGCGCCACGCGCGTCATTCCAGGAAGCCACACGGGCGAGAAATATGGCGACAGCTGGGATCACTCCGAGACGGTGCCGGCGGAACTGAAGATCGGCGATGCGCTGATCTATTCCGGCAAGGTCGTGCATGGCGGCGGCGCCAACCGGACCAGGCACCGCTGGCGCAAGGCGATGCATCTGAGCTTCCTCGTCGGCTGGCTGACGCCCGAGGAATCGAGCCCGATCGACTACACCGACGAAGAGCTCGCGGCATGCTCGCCACGCGTCCAGCGCGTGCTCGGCCATCGCTCCTATGATCCGAGACCCAGGTTCGGCGGCGGACTCTGGCTTCGCCATGCCAACAAGATCGAAGACCAGACCGGGGTTAGTTGAATCACATGCGCAAGCGAGTTCAAACAGCAGCCTCATCCTGAGCTTGTCGAAGGATGAGCCAACGCCCTGCATCCATCCTTCGGCAGGCTCAGGATGAGGCTCGATTGTGGCAGCCGCGCGAGCTCCCACTTTGATCACTCGAATAGAAACTGCCGCAACCGCTCGACCTTCAGCTCATGGTCGATCAGGGGCTCCATCCGCTCGATGAAGCGCACCGTGTGCGGCAGTTCGGCATGGACTTCGAACGCCGCTTCGTCCTTCCAGCGCGAGTGGATGTAGAAAAGCCGTGGATCGCGCGTGGAGCGATAGTAGCCGATGAAGACGCAGCCGGGTTCGGCGCGCACCGGCGCACTCGCCTCGCGCATGACCTCGGCGACGGCGTCTTCGCGTCCTTCCTTGGCGTGAAACCGCACGATGGTATCGAGTTCCATCCTAACCTCTCTCGTTTCACCCATTATGAGGGCCCAGCGGCAAGATCCTGTCAGCAACCCTTCACTGTCTCATAGACTAGTTTGTAGCAACCCTGGCTCTCTTGACCGCCAGATCATTTGTCCACTGCGCGAGCGCGTCGACAGTTGGTGCGACGGTGGCCTGGGCGACTACTCCATTGATGAACTCGACGAACTCCGATTGAAACGATGCCCGAGCCCGTTCCCACATCACCTGCATCCCAATGGACGAAAACAGAGTCCTTATCGCGAGGACAAAACTGGCAAAGGCTGCATCGGTCAGCAGTCCATCCTTGTGTTGGTAGTATGAATCCTCGATGTTGAAGAACATCGCCATGCAGTTGGTTCTGAACTGAGCGAGTTCCCTAACGGTCAGGTCGTCTTGTCCGCTTTGTCCCTTGGTCATGGCATCAACCAGAGACGGATCCGCCCACCTCAAATTTATGTCAACGACTCTTGTAGCCCGATTTTGGCGGATGAGTGCTTGCTGGCTCTTCTCCGCCAGCTTCACCTGAACAGTGACCTGCCTCAATTGGAAATAGAGAAAGATCAGCGATACCAGCACCGAAAATCCGCTCACGAATGAGCCCAGAGAAGCCAAATCGGAAAGTGACATAGGTCCCCCTTGATTGAGCCAAATTGCGCTCATGCTATCGGGCTAACGATGGGGCGGACACTGAAATCGCTACTGCAATAATGGCAGATCGAGATAGCTGGCGGTTCCCCGCTCGAGCGACAGCGTCGCGTCGCCGCGCAGGGGCAAGCGCTCGAGATTTTCGTCGTCTGCCCCGGCGATGGCGACTCGAATGCGATGACCTCGCTTGATCAGGGCCGCGATCGGTGAGATCGCGATCGTGATGTCTTCCGCCACGCCCGGTTTCATCGCCGCCATGTCCGCCTTGAGATAGCTGTGAAACCGGTCGGCGGATATTTCGCGCGCTCCCGGTTCCGCGAGTTTGCGATGCGCCAGCCGCAAGACGCCCTGGCTGACATAAGTCACGCGCCCACCGGGCGCCACGTCTTCGAGATAGACGATGACAAGACCGTCCGTGGCGCTCGACGCGAGTCTGAGATGAGCAACAGGTGTACCCGCGATTTCCGTGTCGGCGCCAACCGGAGCGGAGGTATAGGTGAGCAGTCGCTTATCGACATTCGCGCGGTCGCCATAATTCGTCTTCGACAGATCGACCTGGCCGCGATAGCCGGACAGCGCGCCGGTGCTGACGGCGAAATCGACCTTGTAGCGATCGACGCCCGGAGCGGGTTCGGATGGCGCGAGTGCGTTACCGCTAGAAAGAAACCACTTCGTGGACACGCCGTTGGCGGGCGGCCACGAGGCCGTGGTACGCCATCCGCCTGCGCCGATCACATAATAACGGACGCTTTTGCCGATGGGTCTCTCGGGTCCGTCTTTCAGGTAGCGATCGAAAAAGTCGGCCATCAGCTCGGTCTGCGCGCGGTAGGAGAGTGCCGAGGGGCCGTCAGGCGCAAAGGGATCGTCGCCTTCGAATCCGCCATGCGTGAAAGGTCCAACGACCAATTGCTGCGGATTCGAGAATGCGAGGTAGCGGTCGAACGCCTGCGCCGGAGAACTCTCGTCCAGCCATCCGACCAGCACGAACATCGGAAGGTGACGAGCTTCGACCTTGTCTTTCCGCCCGATCAACGACACGTCATTCAGCGTTTTCCCGCTGGTGCAAATGACATCGTCGCGGGCGGGTGCGGCCAGCGCGCAATCATGGACATTGTAGTTCGCTGAATGCGCGGCGATCGCCTGATGCAGCAAGACGCCACCGGGATCGGAATCGACCGGTTTAGGGCCCACGATCGCGAGCTTGCAGAGCAGATCGCCTTCGCAGGGTACGCGGCCGTCATTCAGTTCGCGCGTCTGCGCGCCCCAGGCGGTCAAGAGGTACCTTTCGAACGCACCTCCGGGATAACTGATAAGATAGAGATCTGTGAAATCGAACAGCGGTGCCACCGCCCTGATCGAGGGAGTGGGAAGCGAAGCCATGTTCGCCGCGCTGGCGCCGCGATAGGAAAACCCGTAGGCGCCGACCTTGCCGTTCGACCATGGCTGGCTCGTGATCCAGTCGGCGATGCTGGCGTAGTCATTCACTTCGGCGTCGCTGAACATGATCTTCAACGTGCCGAACGACGCGCCGGTGCCGCGCGCGTCGACCGTCAGCACGGCGTAGCCGCGCTGGTTGAGCAGCGCCACGTCGGACTCCATGGCCAGGTTGGGCGCGACAAAATAAGCGAACGCTTTTCCAAGGAGCGATAGTTCCTGCCCGCGCCAATAAGGCGTCGCCTTGATGAGGGCGGGAACGCGTTGGCCGCGTGCCAATTGTGCCGGCAGCCAGACGTCGACGGCGATCTTCGTTCCGTCCCGCGAGGTGACATAGAGCGACGCATCTCGCGCATATCCCGCGGGCACAGTGGCGCGCGACTGCATCCCAAAAAGAGTGGCGCCGACGACAACAGCGAGGAGCGCGACGACGACCACTGTGCCCAGCAGGCCGCCGAGACCAATCGCGATCCATTTCAAAACACTCATCGCGCTGTCCCCCGATCCAAACAAAAGCGAGCGCACGTCTGGAGCTAGTGCCGCGATCGCCCCACTTCAAGTTAACCCGTGAATGCGAGCAAAAATACCTCATCCTGAGCCCGCCGAAGGACGAGAGTGTCGTCCCTCGCCCGTCGGCAAGCTCAGGGTGAGGGACGCAGAGTCTGCGCACGTCAAACATTTCGCCAAAGTCGCCTTGATACGGACCCGAACCGTACCGATATTGGGAATGGTTCCTTGGGCTTTCCCGCATGAGCGAAGTCTTGATTCCCGCTGCCGAGGAGGGAGTCGACGCGAGCCGACAGGCCTTTAACCCCAAAGCGGCATTCCGCTCCGTCGCACTCAGCATCGTCATCAACGGCGTGCTTCCGTTCGCGCTTTACAAGATCCTGGTTCCCTACTTTCCGTCGGGCAGCATCATGCCACTGCTCTATGCCAGCGCCTTCCCGGTTCTGGGATTGGCCATTGGCTTCATCCGCACGCGGGTCATCGACGCGATTGCCTGCTTCGCGCTCTTCGGCATCTTCTATTCGGTCATCTCCACGGTGTTGGCGGGCGAGATCCGGCTGGCGATGATCGTCGCCTCGACGCAGGCCTTCGTGATCGCCGGCTTCTTCGCCGTCTCGGCGTTGATCAAGAAGCCGATCATCTTCTTCATCGTCCGCCAGTTCGCCGCCGGCAACGACGCTGAGCGCCGCGCGCAATTCACGGCCGTCAACGTCTTCGACAACTGGCACACCTGCATCGTCGCATCGCTGGTCTGGGCGGCGGGGATTGCAGGCTTGGGCGTGGTGGGCGTGACGCTGGCGCTGACGGTACCGCCTGCCACTTATTTGCTGGTGAACAACATCGTCAACACGGCGGTCAACGTGCTGCTCGTCGTCTGGACGATCCGCTACGTGCGCTCGCATTTGACCGCGGCGGGCGCGCGGATGGCCAAGGCCTGACCAATGGCCGAGGCGTGGTAGAACGCTTGCCCATGGTCGAGTATCAAAATCCGAATTATCCGGCCGACACCTTTTCGGGTACCGCCGGCTATTACGCGCGGTTCCGCATCCCCTATCCCTCCGCGTTGATCGAACAGCTTTTGGAGGAGCGGCGAGGCTTATCACGGGAAGAGTCGCTACTCGACCTCGCCTGCGGGCCGGGCCGGCTCACGATTCCGCTCGCCCCTTTCTTCCGCGATGTCGTGGGCGTCGATCTCGAACCGGAAATGATCGAGCAGGCACGTCAAGACGCGCTTCGGAGTGGCGTGACGAATGTCCTTTGGCGCGTTGGAAAAGTTGAAGACCTCGACATACCCGCGCAGTCCTTGGGCATGATTACGATCGGCGAAGCCTTTCACCGAGTCGACCAAAGGCGCGTTCTTGAGAATGGGCGGCGGTGGCTTAGGCCCGGCGGCACGTTCGTGGTCCTCGGCGGCACGAGCAACTTCGAACCGGCTCTTCCCTGGCACCGTGCCGTGACGGACGTGGTGCGAAAATGGACGGGCCTTCAGAATGCGCCTTATGTTTCGACGAACTTCATCGCCGAAACCGTCGAACAGTGCGAAGACCAATTGAACGACAACGGATTTAGGAACATCGCCAGCCATCGCTTTGCCGTACGTCACACCTGGACCAAGGAGTCGATCGTCGGATACCTCTTCTCGACATCCTTTTGTTCGCGCAAGGCTCTCGGCAATAACGCCGATGCGTTTGCGGCAGACATGGCGCAGAGCCTTTCCAAGGTCGGATCGTCCTTCGAGGAAGAATGGACTTTCGGCTGCACGATTGGCAGCAATCCTCACCTGTGAGTTCGAAAAGAAGAGGGTGAAATACTCAGCCGCCCTCTCTACAATATGATCATGCCCACTGAATCGAGACAGACTTGAGCGGTTATCGCGATCCGCTGGATGAGGCGTTCGGCGACGAGCCGTCCCAGCCGCAAGCGGCACCGGTGCCGCGTGAGCCGCCCTATCTTGCCGGCCTGAATACCGAGCAGCGCGAGGCGGTGCTGGCGACCGAGGGTCCGGTCCTCGTGCTCGCGGGCGCGGGCACGGGCAAGACGCGTGTGTTGACGACGCGGCTCGCGCACATCCTCGCCACGCGCAAGGCTTGGCCGGGACAGATTCTCTGCGTCACGTTCACCAACAAGGCGGCGCGCGAGATGAAGGAGCGCATCGGCGCGCTGATCGGCGGCGTGGTCGAAGGCATGCAATGGCTTGGCACCTTTCACTCGATTGGCGCCAGGATGCTGCGCCGTCATGCCGAACTCGTTGGCCTCAAGTCCAACTTCACCATCCTCGATGCCGACGATCAGCTCCGTCTCATGAAGCAGCTCGTCGAGGCCGCCGGCATCGACGAGAAGCGCTGGCCGGCGCGCAACCTTGCCGGGATGATCGATGAGTGGAAGAACCGCGGTCTTTCGCCCGCCGACGTGCCGCAAGGCGAAGGTCACGGCTTTGCCTTCGGCAAGGGCCGCGAGCTTTATGCCCAATATCAGCAGCGCCTGAAGGACCTGAACGCGGCCGACTTCGGCGATCTCCTCCTGCACATCCTGAACATCCTGAAAGGCCATCCCGACATCCTTGCGGACTATCGCGAACGCTTCCGCTATTGCCTGGTCGACGAGTACCAGGACACCAACGTCGCGCAATATCTCTGGCTGAAACTGCTCGCGACATCGTCGGGCAATGTCTGCGTCGTCGGCGACGATGATCAGTCGATCTATGGCTGGCGCGGCGCCGAAGTGGAAAACATCCTGCGCTTCGAGCGCGACTTTCCCGGCGCCAAGGTCATCCGCCTGGAGCGCAACTATCGTTCGACGCCGGCGATCCTCGGTGCCGCCTCCGGACTCATCGCCGCCAACAAGGGCCGCCTCGGCAAGACGCTGTGGACCGAAGGCGATCAAGGCGAAAAGATTCGAGTCCAGGGTGTTTGGGACGCGGAAGAAGAAGCGCGCAATATCGCGAGCGATGCGGAGGATCTTCATCGCCAGGGCGAGCCGTTTTCTCAAATGGCTATCCTGGTGCGTGCCGCCTACCAGATGCGCGAATTCGAAGACCGCTTCATCGCGCTTGGCCTGCCCTATCGCGTGATCGGCGGCCCGCGCTTCTACGAGCGCGCCGAAGTGCGCGATGCGATGGCGTATCTGCGCCTGATCGCGCAAGGCGACGACGATCTCGCCTTCGAGCGCATCGTCAACAAGCCCAAGCGCGGCATCGGCGATGCGAGCGTGCAGGCGCTGCACAAATTCGCGCGCGCCGAACAGATCCCGCTTCTCGCCGCGGCACAGAGAATCGCCGAGACCGACGAGGTACCGCCCAAGGCGCGCAAGGCCTTCGCCGAACTCGCGGCCAATTTCGCGCGCTGGACCGACACGGCGCGGCACATCCCGCACGCCGAACTCGCCGAGATGGTGATCGACGAGAGCGGCTACACCGACATGCTCAAGGCCGACAAATCGGCGGAGGCACCGGGAAGGCTCGAGAACCTGAAGGAATTCGTGCGCTCGATGGAGTCGTTCGAGTCGCTCACTGCTTTCCTCGAGCATGTCTCGCTCGTCATGGAGATCGCGCAGGACGAGAGCGGCGACCGCATCAACCTGATGACGCTGCATGCCGCCAAAGGCCTCGAGTTCAACATCGTGTTCCTGCCCGGCTGGGAGGAAGGCCTCTTTCCCTCGCAACGCACGATGGACGAGAACGGTCTCGCCGGTCTGGAAGAAGAGCGCCGCCTCGCCTATGTCGGCCTCACCCGCGCGCGTCAACGCATCCGCGTCAGCTTCGCCGCCAACCGGCGCATGCGCGGCGCCTGGCAGAGCGCACTGCCGTCGCGCTTCATCACCGAACTGCCGGAAGAGCATGTCGATGCCGTGGTCGACGAAGGCTTCTATGGCGGCTCGGTCGGCTTTCGCGACAATGCCAATGCCGGCGGTTTCGCCAGCACGTATGAGTCACCCGGCTGGAAACGCGCCCAGGCCAATCGCGCCGCGTCAGGCGGCGTGCGCGCGCGTCCGCCCTTGATCGAAGGCCATGCCCACACGGTCCAGACGAGTGATCCGCAAAGCTCGATCTATGCGCGCGGCGATCGCGTCTTTCACCAGAAGTTCGGCTATGGCCATGTCTCGAGCGTCGAAGGCAACAAACTCAGCGTCGACTTCGACAAGGCCGGCGAAAAGAAGGTGATCGACACCTTCGTCGAACGGGCGTGACGCCCGCCACTAGTGCCTCACGCTTGCTGATGCCGATGCCGCGAGCTTGGCGGCCACGGCCTTGCAGTCGTAAGGCAGTCCGGGCTCCGCGCAGAAATCCGGCCAGTGTCCGGTCGAACGCCAATAATCGACGAGTCCGAGCCGCTGTGCCAAAGGCATGAACCGCGGATCGCGGCGCAATGCGATTGTTTCGGCGCCAAACAAGAAATAAATGACATGTTCGCCAAAGGACCGACGAATGTATTCGTCGGTCAGAACTCGATCCGCTACGCGAAACGCGCCGTCTACATCGCCGAGCGATGAGAGAACTGCCATTCCCGAAAAAGGAGGGATGGCGCCCTCGTACACGGACTTTTCGACGACTTGTGCCGCTGCACGCTTGTCCTCGGGCGAGCCCAGACGCGCCTTTAGCGCGGTCCGCAACGCGTCCGTTGCGCCAGGCTTACCAACAGGCGGACGCTCGTAAAAACTTCGCAGATCGAAGTCGTCGAGAAGAGCAAGCGCACGCGTAAACGGCGGTTGCTGACTTTCGATTGTGAGCTCTATGGATTTGAATAACACGTCACGATTGTCCGGCCACTTGCGGTTCATGTCAGCGATGGCTTCGCGCGCTTCATCGATCCGGCCCGCCAGGCCAAGCATTTGGGGAAGAGCAAAAGCGACCCATTCGGTAAACGGCGCAAGATTCCACGCTAATCGGGCCTGAGCGATTGCGTCCTCGAACCGGCCGGAATCGGCGAGCACACTGAAGATGTAGTTCGAATTGGCGCTTGCATTCCCCGGTTCGACGGCAAGCCCCTTCAGCAACAGATCCTCGCGTTCCTTGAACGCGCGAAGCGGCACATTGGCCGAAAGGATCGCGTAGGCTTGTCCGTCTCCACCATCGAGTGCGATCGCGATTTTGGCTTCACGGGTAGACTCCGAGCGCGCCTCCGGTGTGACGACTGCAAGGCCATTTTCCTCATCCACGACCGAGGCCAGCAAAGTGTGACCGGCGGCGAACCACGGTGCGCGCGCAACGAGGTCGCGGGCAATGGCGAGCGAGCGCCCGCCGAATTCATTGATGTCCTCGTCTTCGCCTTCGAGATAGGCCGCCACCAGCGAAGGATCCGACCGGATGCTCTTCAATCTGGGCGACACCGCCCAACGCGTGACGTCCGTTGCATGAAGGGCAACTTGCGTTTGGAGCGGCACAGATGAGTCGGCCGGGCCGCTAAATTCCTTCGACCAAAGAGTCTGGTGCTGCCGCACATCGTCGAGATGCAGCCGCACCGTGATCGTCTTGCCGTCATTCTGCACAGAGCCTTCGAGCGTCAACCCGACGCGAAGATCGGCAAGCGCCCCGCTGACCTTGGGGCCTCCGCCGCGAAGCGAGAGACTGTCCGCGCGCGAGACCGTGTCGACCTGATAGGCGGCAAGCGCGCTGTCGATCTTGTCCAGAAGCGTGTCGGCAAAAGCACGGGTCGTGTCTGAATCCCGGCCGATGACGTCGAACGGAATGACCGCCACCCGCAGCGAGCCCGCAACGGGCGTACTGTAGGTAGGCGCTGCTGCGCTCAAAGATGCTTCGGCTTGCTTCGGCGCAGTGCGTGCTCCGATGGAGAACTGATAAGCGAGCTGCGCCAGCGAGAGCAGCAGCACGCCGCCCAACAGGCCGATCAGCATGGTTTCGCCGGGCGTCAGACCCTTGAACGTCGGAACATCGTCGGGATGGGGATGCGGAATGGAAAACCACGCCACGAAAAGTGCGACGGGAAATCCGATGAGCACGATGGCGATGAGGGTGCGAAGCGCCCAGGAAGGCGTCCCGAACGTAGGCAGGATGATCGAGGCGGCCTGAACGACGATCCAGCCTGCCACCGCATAGGCGGCGGCAACCCGATCGAGCCGCTTGGCTCTGGCCACGCTCAGAAAGTCCTGCACTTTTTCCCCGTCAACGAGCGTCTACCGACAACTCTACCGAACTTCGCGGTCGATGCACCTCCCCTCCGGGCGCCTTGTCTTGGGATGGGACGCTCCATAGTCTTCACCGTCAATCGAGGGGGAAGTCATGACAAAAATGCTTTTCGCCGGATTCCTGGTGTCGCTGTTGACCTTGGCGAGTGCGAGCGTCGCGCGCGCCGCCGAAGTCTTTATCATCCATCACGCGGTCGCCGACTACGCCAAATGGCGGCCAGCCTTCAATTCCGACAAGTCGAACCAGGAGGCCGCTGGTTTGACCAATCCGCGCGTCTATCACGCGCTGGGCAAACCGAACGACATCACTATCGTTTTCGACATGGCGGATGCAACCAAGGCCAAAGCCTTTGCGACAGCGAAGCGGTTGAAGACGAAGATGAAGGAAGCGGGCGTCGTCGGAAGGCCGCAATTCGAGTATCTCGAGACCGCGCCCTAGACGAACCTGCGGAGAAACGAGCCGACGCACCTGCTCCCTGAAAACGGGGGAGTAACCCTCTGGCACATGAATTGCCGCCTGCGCGATGGGCTTGTGAAAATTCGCCGGCGGCGCGCTATCTAGCCGCGGCAGCGATTGCCTGCTTTTTCTGATCCGCCGTGGAGGCTATCGCTTCTGTTACGCATGTCGGGTCCGACGGAACAGTAGGATCGGTTTTGTCCAATTCACCGCACGCATCTCGCGCTGCGGCTTCGACGCGCCTGTCGAACTCTTTCACCCCTGCAGGCGTAGAAAGATCGAGATCGGCGATGGCCACCCCATACGAGACAGATGTGACGACGATTGGCACGCCAACAGTCGAGTATTTGACTATTTTCTGGTGCGCGCGTGGCGCGGTAACCGTGACCACTTCAAGTTTCTGAGCAATCGCGGAGTCGCTCGCTACCGCCGCGCTAAGAATCGCGCTGACGGCAAGAACGACAAAGTGGGTTTTGCGACGAATGAGAGTGCCTTTATCCATTGAGTCCTCCCCCAAATTCTTTGCTGACTCCCCAGCCGAACCATTAACAACCTAGCATAACATGTGCAACGCCGCCGAAACGAACTGATTCCAATCAAGAGCTCTCCAAGCGAGACAAGCGCCTTATTGCGGTCCCGCCAACGCGCATCGCGCCGCATTTCGACAGCCAGCATGCTGAAGAGCAAATCGAAATCCGCTATCCAAGATCGCGTTCCTAAAGATACCGAAGCTTCTCCAATGTCGGGAAGAAGCCTTTGGCTGGCAGAAGGACTCTGTTTGAATAGATGTGAACGGATGGGGAGAGAGACGATGAAGCCGCGGCTCGATCAAATCGATCTGGTGTGCGCCGATATGGACAAGACGCTGGCGTTCTACCGCCTGCTCGGAGTCCCCCAGCCGCGGGTGTGGCGCACCAAGACCGGCGCGCATCACGGCCATGTCGAACTTCCCGGCGGGTTGTCGCTGCAATTCAACTCGCCGGCGCTCGCGCGCGTGTACGACAAAGGCTATCGCGGGAAGCGCGGCGACAGCGTGGTGATCGGCTTTTCGGTCAAGTCCCGCCGCGCGGTCGATCAGACCTACGCGAAGCTCGTCAAGGCCGGGCACAAGGGCATGACGCCGCCCTGGGACGCGTTCTGGGGCGCGCGCTATGCTATCGTCGCCGATCCCGACGGCAACCATGTCGGCATCATGAGTCCGTCGACCGACAAACATCGCCGCCCGCCGCCGGACGTCTAGTCGCGCCACGGCCGAACGGAATAGGCTGGCGCCCATGGATGCACGACACAGCGAAGCGCATTTCGCGCATTTCACGCAGCATGGTTGGGTGCTGATCGAACATCTGCTTACCGCGAGCGAGATCGACGCGGCGCTGCCCGGACTCTTCGAGCTCTATCCGACGCCCGAGGCGTTCCACGCCGGCGCGTCCGACCCGCGCAGCGCCGCGTATCGCGCCGAGGCTCAAGCGCCGGAGAATGCCGGCGACGAAGCGCGGTTCCGGCCGCTGCAATTCGTCGGCTTGAAGGAATTTCCCTTCACCCAGCAAATTCTCAATCGCCTCGCCTTGCATCCCGCCATCATCGCGGTGGCGGAAGCTCTCCTTCAGACGCGCGATGTCAGGCTCTATCAGGCCGAGACCTTCGCGAAATACACCGGCGTGACGCAATACGCGCAGCCGTTCCATGCCGACTACACCAATCACACGATGCTGCCGCCGCGCGCCGATGGGCGTTATCGACAAGTGCAGATGTTCCTCTATCTGAGCGACGTCACGCTGGCGCATGGCGCGACGCGCGTAGTGAGCCGCGAACTGACCAAGGACGTTCCCGTCATGAAGCTTTCCTTTCAGCAGGCGCGCGTCTCCAAGGAGCGTCTTCAGGAATGGGAGCGCGCCGCGGTGAGCGCCACCGGCCCGCGCGGCTCGCTGTTGATTTATGGCGCCGACGTGGTGCATCGCGGCACCGAGATGACGGCGCCCGGCGGCGGGCGCTTCTTCTTCAATCTTGCCTATCGCACGGCGGACGCCGATTGGGTCGGCGCCAATCCCTGGCCGCGCAAAGGCATCGAGCGCGGCTGGCATGCGTTGATCGAAGGCTTGAGCGTTCGCCAACTGGAAGCCATGGGCTTTCCGCCGCCCGGACATCCCTATTGGGATGAGGAAACATTGAAAGGTGCGGCCGAACGCTATCCGGGACTCGATCTTTCGCCGTGGCGTGCGGCGATGTCGAGGTAAGCCGTGCTACGCGACCGACGAAGTCCGATGCTCGCTGGCCGTGCCGTCGTGCTTGACGCGCGCGACAAAGCGCTGGCCTTCCCAGACTTCGACCTCGCATCCCGTTTTCTTGGAGAATCGGGTGGCCACGTCCAGCGCATTGAGATCGTCGCGCAAGGCGCGATAGTGCCGCGCCAATATCCGATTGGAGTCATCGACACTGAATATTTTGTATCGGGCCAATGTCTCGCACCCCTCCAACACAATCGATTGGCGAAGACATAGGTTAGTACGTTCCTTGCGTCGAGAAGAAATCCTGACGGCGGACGCGCAGATCGTCGCGTGATCTCATTGCGGTCAATCGTTCGCACATTTTGGTGCGCAACCGAGTTGGCCTTCAAAATATCGCGGATGGAATTTACAGAATGCCGGAGCGCGAATATCAGCGCCTCATTGGCTGGAAGCTCTCTACACGACGGCGTCGGTCGTACGGAAGTGTACCGAAAAAGAACGCTCCGAGGTCCGAAACCGTGCTTAACTCATCACAGCGCACGCCGATGACTTTGGGCGCTGGCGCTTGAGAGACAGTATCATCCGGGCATCCCCCCATCCCTGCACTGCCCGGATCGTTGGACCCCGACGGGGGCGGGGTCCTTCCTTTCCTGGCTGCAGGCAGAGATGCGCGGCGTCCCCGCCGACGCGGGGCTACCAAACGCACAAGTTTCGACGGCATAAAGCCCGCGCGCCAAAAAAAAGCTCCCAACTCTGTCCGATATGGTACCCAGAAACGCATTGGAACCTTCGACAAAAGCGCCCATGAATGGGACTGGGTATTGGGTTGAACGGGTTCGGTCATGCACCGCAACCTCTCAGAGTTTCGGATTCAAGTTTACCGGCAAGATGGCGAGTTGTCCGTCTACCTGTCCACACCCGCTTGGGACGTGGCCGACGCCACCGAGCAAGCGGAACGTCTCGTGTCGCGCGTCCTGCCAAAGGCGGAAGTCTGGAGCGAAGGTTCGCTCGTCAACACGGTTCACGTGGAGGGCGGCGGTACGGTTTGTCCGATCCCTAAATTGCCGACCGCCCCGCTCGCTAAGGTTTCCTAAGATTGGCGGGGCCGCGTGCACATCCTCATCACGTTCCAGAAACATGGGCGGACGCTCACCGCGTTTCCCTACCCGGCTAACAAGCCGGAAGATTACCGCGAAGGCATTTTCAAAGCCTATGAGCGGTTCGTCGAGGAAAACCCCGGCGTGGAATTGTTTGACGGCGTGAATGTCGTTTTCGACAGGATCAACGTCGTTGACGCCAAAGACTCCGACTCCGAGCTGCGCGAAACACCGGGCTGACGATGGCAGAAAGCGATGAGGAAATTCGAGAAGCCGCCAAGCGCTTTCTGGACAGACACGGCCCGGATGCGCTGTCTGAAGCCGACGTTATGCTGCAGGACGCGATCCGCCAGCGTGATGCCGGAGCTCTTTCATACTGGCGCGCGCTCATAAGGGCGCTGCCTCGCACGCAACCCTAAGGCGAATTAGAACAGGGTCAGTAGAGAGAATTCCGGCGTTGCGTCCCTCTGAGCCCGCTCGCCAAAATGTGACGGTCCTAACGAATGTACTAAATGGTACAGTTCGGCTAACCTAGCTCGTCGCCAGTCTGATGGTTGAGCACTGGCGCTTGAGAGACCTTTGGGACGTCCACCTGAACGGCGCCCGCGCTCCCGCTCAAAGCCGGGAGGTCGCTCGATTGACCCCAATACAAAATATTCCGCGTGACGACGCCAATCGGATATTGGATCGCCACCATCCCACGCTGGACGACGATCTAAGCGCTCTGTATTTGGCCACCAAACTCGCGGCAAAAACCGGATGCGAGGTTGAGATCTGGGATGAACAAAGATTTGTCGCGCGCGTTGATCGCGATGGCAGGGCCAGCACGCAAAGGACAACTCCGGATCGACTGGAAACCTCCACCGTCGGAATGCCTTTATCCTTCGGATGGGTATCGAAGAACCGATGAGTCAAACACTTCACTGTTCGCGTTGCGATGCGGCGTTATCGCTTCCGCTCGAACACCTCGATGGACGGCACGTCAGGTCACCACAGCAACGCGATCGCGAGCCTCTGACCGAGCGCGGCTCTGTCTATATGTCGATGAGCCCTCTTCGCCACACCGAGGGTTCCGTCAATCAGGTGCCTCAGGCCTGGATGAGATTGGACGACCTTCTCGATGGGGTCGGCTACACGAGCGACCGCAAGAAATTGTCCGGTTGCTGCGGCATTGCCGGAACGCACGGGCCGAATCGGGTCTGTGTGTGCGGCGCGTCGGTCGGCACTGAATCATCCGATTGTTGGACGCCTCGCATGTTCGTGCCGGATCCGGCAACAACGGGATGGAAGACAACTTAGAACGCGCTGAGTGATCTGAATTCCACAGGCCAGACTCAGTAGCGAAGTTTTCCAACGTGTAAAGTTTAGGCTTCCCTTTACCCCTGCGTGAACGGGGGAGGAAAAATCACCCTGCCGCCAGTTCGGCGGCGACGTCGGCGCGCCACTGCGCCACCGAGTCGACGGGCGCCCCGAGCGCAGTCTCGGCCAACAGCTTGTCGACGAATTCGCTGAAGTCGCGGCCGAGCGTCGCGCGTTGCCGTTTGTAGAAGGCCCGCATGCCGGGCTGAGCGAGCGAATGCCTGAGACCCGCGGCAAGGCTGTCGAACGTCACCTGGTTGAGCAGTCCTTCCTGGAATTGATTGAAAGAATCCTCGGCGTTGTAGAACCGAGCACCGCAGTAGAACGCGAACTGACGGATCTGCTGGTCGGTGACGTCCCTGGCGCATTCGGACGCCTTCGTCACCGCGTCGGCGAGTGACGGGTCGGACAAGCCCATCATGATGTCGACGATGCGCGTCACCCGCGTGGCGCGGATCGAGGCCTGTTGGTTTCGCTCGGCCTGCTTGACCTGCAGGCTGAGATAGATAAGCGAAATCAGCACCGCGACGGCGCTGACGAAACTGCCAAGCGAGGCAAGGTCGGTCAGTGACATGATGGCTCTCCCGAAAGATTTTCAGAATATATTTTTCGTCCCTTATCCAACATCTATCCACGCCGCGCAAAGTGGACACACCGAGACTCCCTGACATCTTTTCGCGACGCTGTTGGATAAGTCGTGGATAGCCGCAACGCAGCGAAGTTTTGCGCCCCTTGAACGCGCCCTGCCCGCCCTCCACCTTCACCCGCATGACCAGTCTTGCGCTCGCTTGCGTGACCCCATCCGTCGTGACGGAGGCTTTGTCACGCGCGCCGCGCAAACGTCCCAAGCAAAAAAATTCTCGGCACAATTATATTGCCGAAGCGCATCACGCTACCAAACGTGCCGGTGCGCCGAACGGAAACCGCAACGCCTGGAAGCACGGCCGCTACGATTGCGACTTCCATGCCTTCCTGGCGCGGGCGACCGCGCTCACGCGTATCGCGCACCATTCGATTCTCCTCGCCAGGATCCTGCGCGTCGAACCCGACAACGCAGCCGCGCGCGCCGGCCTCGCCCGCAATCTCCAACTGTCGCGACTCGTATGCCTCGGCTATATCGAGCGGAAGGAGTCGCATGCCGCACAATCCGCCCCCAAGTCCACCGTTGTGGAAGGCGAGCGTCACGCTGGCGAAGGAGCTCGCCGCCGACGTCAGTGCCGTGCTGGAGCTTTCGCCGCCGGCGCCGCAGGCGGTGCTGATCGTCGACGAACTCTTCCAGGACACGGCGACGGTGGAAGCGCTTTACGACCAGGCGCCGGACGCAGCGCTGTTGTCGCGCCTCACGGGCCACAGCGTGGAGGTCGTGCCGCTCCCGGATCAGGATTGGATCAAGCTCAGCCAGGAGGGCCTGGCGCCGGTTCGCGCCGGTCGCTTCTTCGTCTACGGCGCGCACGATCGGGGCCGGGTGCCGCCGGGCGTGATTGCGCTGCGCATCGAAGCGGGACTGGCCTTCGGTACCGGTCATCACGAGACGACGGCGCTTTGCCTCGCCGCGCTCAGCGGTCTCGCCAGGCGGCGCTCCTTCGCCAACGTGCTGGACCTCGGATGCGGCACGGGATTGCTCGCGATCGGTGCGGCGAAACTTTGGCGCAAAAATGTGATCGCGTCCGACATCGATCCCGACGCCATCGCCGTGACGAAGGACAATGCGCGCGCCAATGGCACCGCGGCGCTGATCCGCGCCATCACGGCGGATGGTCTCACCCATCAAGCGACCCGCAGACGCGCGCCATTCGACTTGATCGTCGCGAATATCCTTGCGAGCCCCCTCACTTTGCTCGCACCCGCGATCACACGCGCACTGGCCAAAAACGGCATGCTCATCCTGTCGGGCATCCTCAGAAACCAGGAGAATCTTGTTGTCAGTTTCTACACGCCGCATGGCCTGATCTTGCGCGAACGCCGTCGCGATGGCCCCTGGAGCGCGCTGGTGCTGGAACGGCCAGCCTAATAAGCTTGCGGCACGTCTCCTTCGAACAGGCATTCAACTATGGATAAGATCGGACCTTTCCAAACCTACGAAAACGAAACCGATGCGCAGACTTGCGCGCCACGGCTCGCGGCGCTGCGCGCCGAATTGAAGCGCCGCGGCCTCGACGGCTTCATCGTGCCGCGTTCGGACGAGCATCAGGGCGAATATGTGCCCAAGCGCGCCGAGCGCCTCGCCTGGCTCACCGCCTTCACCGGCTCGGCCGGCGCCGCGGTCGTCTTGGGCGACAAGGCGGCGATCTTCGTCGATGGCCGCTACACGCTGCAGGTCCGCCAGCAGACCGACACGAGCCTGTTCGAACCGCGCGACCTGGTCGAGGAAGGTCCGGCCGGCTGGATCGTGAATGCGCTGCCGAAAGGCGCCAAGCTTGGCTATGACCCCTGGCTGCACACCCAGGCCGCGGTCGAGATGCTGCGCGCATCGACCGAGAAAGCCGGCGGCACGCTCGTCGCCTGCGAGTCAAATCCGATCGATGCCGTGTGGTCCGATCAGCCGGACGCGCCGACCGCGAAGGCGATCATCCAGGACGCGGCGCTGGCCGGCGAGAGCGCCGAGTCCAAGCGCACCCGCATCGCCGAAGACGTCAAGGCGCAAGGCGCCGATGCCGCCGTCATCACCATGCCGGATTCGATCTGCTGGCTGTTGAACATGCGCGGCGGCGACGTGCCGCACACGCCCTTCGCGCTCTCCTTCGCGATTTTGAATTCCGACGGCTCGACCGATCTTTTCATGGATGCGAGGAAGTCATCGCCGGAGCTGATCAAGCATTTCGGCAATGCCGTGCGCCTGCGCGAGCCCAAGGAATTCTCGCCCGCGCTCAATGCGCTCAGAGGAAAAAGCGTCGTTGCCGATCCCGGCACGGCGGCCGCCGCGATCTTCGACCGTCTGACCAAGGCCGGCGCCAAGATCAGGCGCGCGCCCGATCCGGTACAACTCCCCAAGGCGTGCAAGAACGCAGCCGAGATCGAAGGAACGAAGAAGGCGCACGTCCGCGATGGCGCGGCTTTGTCGAAATTCCTTTCCTGGCTCGCGCGCGAAGCGCCGAACGGTCATCTGACCGAGATCGACGCCGCCAAAACGCTGGAGGGTTTCCGCGCCGAGACGGGCGCACTCCGCGATCTCTCCTTCGATTCGATCTCCGGCGCCGGCTCGAACGGCGCGGTGGTGCATTATCGCGTCACCAAAGCGACCAATCGGCCGATCAACAACAACGAAGTCTTCCTGATCGACTCCGGCGCGCAATATCCCGACGGCACCACCGACGTGACGCGCACCATCATCATCGGTACGCCCACGGCGGAGATGAAGGACCGCTTCACGCGCGTGCTGAAGGGTCATATCGCGCTTGCCACCGTGCGTTTTCCGGAAGGGACGACGGGCATGGCGCTCGATGCGTTTGCGCGCCGCCCGCTCTGGGAAGCCGGTCTCGATTACGACCACGGCACCGGCCATGGCGTCGGCAGCTATCTCTCGGTGCATGAAGGGCCGCAGAACATCTCCAAGCGCAACGTCACGCAGCCGCTGAAGCCCGGCATGATCTGTTCCAACGAACCTGGCTTCTACAAGACCGGCGAGTTCGGCATCCGCATCGAAAATCTCGTCGTCGTCACCGAAGCGAAGACCGTGCCCGGCGGCGAGCGCAAGATGATGGAGTTCGAAACCATTACGCTGGCGCCGATCGATCTCGGACTGGTCGAGCCGAAACTGTTGAGCGCCGACGAGCGCGCCTGGCTCAACGCTTATCACGCGCGGGTGCGCGATACCTTGTTGCCGCTGGTGGGCGCGGAAACAAAGCCCTGGCTGGAACAGGCGACCCGGGCGATATGATAATGTTCCGACCGTCATGGGCGGCTCCCCAGGTCCGCGCGAAGCGCGGCCGGAGGACAAACCCGAGCCGCCCACCCATCACGCCCGCGTCTGCGGGCGTTCGTGAGTCATTGGCGCGCGGACGCACGCCGGATGGGTGGCCGGGTCAAGCCCCGGCCATGACGAGGAGAGGCTGAATGCGAAAAGATCGCGCCGCGCCGCACGGAACCATCCATCGTCTCTCCTACGAGAGCGAAATTCTCGCCGACAATTTTCTCGGCGATCCCAACATCCGCGCCATCGATGTCTATGTGCCGCACGGCCATTTCGGCCAGGGCCTGCCGCTCCTCGTCGATCTTGTCGGCTTCACCGCCGGCGGGCCGGTCCACACCAACTGGAAGAATTTCGGCGAGAATTTGCCGGAGCGGCTCGACCGCCTGATCGCGGCCGGCACGCTGCCGCCCGTTGTCGTCGCGTTCCCCGATTGCTTCACCAAGCTCGGCGGCAATCAATATGTGAACTCGTCGGTCATGGGACGCTGGGACGATTTCCTGCTCCAGGAAGCGGTTCCCTTCGTCGAACAAAAGTTCGGCTGCGGCGGAGAAGGGCGGCGCGGCGTTTTCGGCAAGTCGAGCGGCGGTTATGGCGCGATGGTGCATGCGCTGTTGCATCCCGATTTCTGGAGCGCGGCGGCGGTGCATTCCGGCGACATGGGCATGGAGCTGATGTACCGCCACGAATTCGTTCCGGTGCTGCGCGCGCTGGCGAAAAGCGGCGGCGACGTCAAGCAATGGGTCGACAGCTTCTGGGAATCGAAGAAGTTCAAGGACAGCGACATCCACATCATCATGATCCTGGCGCAGGCCGCGAGCTTCGATCCCGATCCGAGCGTGCCCTATGGCGTGCGCTTGCCCGTCACGCTCGACACCTGCGAGATCATCCAGGACCGCTGGAACAACTGGCTCGCCTTCGATCCCTTGACGCTGGTCGAACAGCACGGCCCGGGCATGAAGAAGCTCAAGGCTCTCTACATCGATTGCGGCGATGTCGATCAGTACAATCTCGTCTATGGCGCGCGGCGCATGACGAAGCGCTTGAAGGCGATGGACGTGCCGCACACCTATGAGGAGTTTCCCGACAACCACACAGCCGTCGACTACCGGATGGACGTCAGCCTACCCATTCTGGGTAAGGCATTGGCGGGCTAACCCCCATGTCATGGCCCGCCGGAGAGCGGGCCACCCAGGTGACAAAGACTCTTTCTACCCAGACAAAACGTGGACCCAGCTGGATGGCCCGCTGTTGCGGGCCATGACAAGGAAGAGGTGAGGGCGCGCCTACAACCCCGCGATCATCTTGAGCCACGCATCCTCGTCGATCACCTTGACGCCGTGCTTCTGCGCCTCGCTCAGCTTCGAGCCGGCGCCGGGACCGGCGACGACGAGATCGGTCTTGGCCGAGACCGAGCCCGACACTTTGGCCCCTAAGGATTCGGCGCGCGCCTTGGCTTCCTGGCGCGTCATCTTCTCCAGCGAGCCGGTGAAGACGACCGTCTTGCCCGCCACCGGCGAGCCCGCGATCTTGCGCGCTTCCAGCGGAACGACCGTCACCTCCTTCAGCAGGTTGGCGACGAGACGCACATTGTGCGGCTCGTCGAAGAAATCCTTGATCGCCTGCGCCAGCACTTCGCCGATGCCTTCGATCTCGTCGAGTTCGGCGACCGCGTTCTTGCCTGCCATCGCCTTGAGGAACGCCTCGATGGTCGGATAGGTGCGCGCGATCAGCCGCGCATTGGTTTCGCCGACATGGCGGATGCCGAGCGCATTGATGAAGCGGTCCATCGCGATTCTGCGCCGCTGGTCGATGGCCGCGACGAGATTATCGACGAGCTTGCTCTCGGCATCCTCGTCCTTCTTGGCCTTCTTGACCTCGTTTTTTCCTTTCTTGGCGCGCCGTTCGGCGGAGAGTTCGGCACGGCGTGCCGCCAGCGCGCGGTCGAGCTTGTCGGGCGTCTTCGCCAGGCGAAAGATGTCGGCCGGCTCTTTCAACAAGCCCTTCTCGTGCAGCGTCTCGATATAGACGCCGCCGAAACCTTCGATATCGAAGGCTTGGCGCGAGACGAAATGGCGAAGCCGCTCGACCGCCTGAGCGGGACAGATCAGTCCGCCGGTGCAGCGCCGGTCGACTTCTTCGCGCCCCGTCTTCTCGTCGACCTCGCGCACCGCATGGCTGCCGCAGGCCGGACATTTGTGGGGGAATTGGAATGCCTTGGCGCCGCGCGGCCGCTTCTCCGTCACCACGCGCACCACTTGCGGGATGACGTCGCCGGCGCGCTGGATCACCACCGTGTCGCCGAGGCGCACATCGAGCCGCGCGATCTCGTCCTCGTTGTGCAAGGTCGCGTTCTGCACGACGACGCCGCCGACCGTGACCGGTTTGAGCTTGGCAACCGGCGCGAGCTTGCCGGTGCGCCCGACCTGGATGTCGATGTCTTCGAGCACGGTCTCGGCCTGCTCGGCCGGAAACTTGTGCGCGATCGCCCAGCGCGGACTGCGCGACACGAAGCCGAGACGCTCCTGGAGCGCGAGACGATCGACCTTGTAGACGACGCCGTCGATATCGTAGCCGAGCTTCGCGCGCTTGGCCTCGACATCGCGATAGAATTTGAGCACGGCATCGACCGTCTCGATCCGCTTGGTCAACGGGTTGACGGTAAAGCCGAAGGCGCGGAACGCATCCAACATGCCCCATTGCGTATCGGCGGGAAACTCGCTCACCTCGCCCCAGGCATAGGCGAAGAAGTTGAGCGCGCGCGCGGCGGTGATCGCGGGATCGAGCTGGCGCACCGATCCCGCCGCCGAGTTGCGCGGGTTGGCGTAGACGGGTTTGCCCTCCTTTTCCTGGCGCTTGTTGAGCGCAGCGAATTCACGGTGGCTCATATAGACTTCGCCGCGTACCTCGAAGATCTTCGGCGCCTTGCCGCGCAGGCGCAGCGGAATGTCCTTGATGGTGCGCAGATTGCGCGTGATGTCCTCGCCTTCCGAGCCGTCGCCGCGCGTTGCGCCTTGCACGAAGATGCCGTTCTCATAACGCAGCGAGGCTGAGAGCCCGTCGATCTTGGGTTCTGCGGTCAGCGTGAGTTTGTCGCTCTCTTTGAGACCAAGAAAGCGGCGCACCCTGACCGCGAAGTCGTGCACATCCTCGTCGCTGAAGGCGTTGTCCAACGACAACATCGGGCGGGCGTGCACGACCTTGGCGAATTTCTCGGAGACCGACGCGCCGACGCGATGCGACGGGCTGTCGGCGCGCACGAGCTTCGGAAACCGCTTCTCGATCTCATCGTTGCGGCGCCGAAGCGCATCATAGTCGGCGTCGGATATCGTCGGCGCATCTTCGCCGTGATAGCGCCGGTCATGTTCGGCGATCTCGTTGGCGAGACGTTCCAACTCGCGTACCGCTTCGGAGTCGGTGAGCTTGTCGACGGGTTTCCTGGCGCTCATGCGCGTTTGCGTTTCTTGGGCGCAGGCGTGCGCGCTTCGGCGATCAGGCGGCGCGCGGCGGCGCGCGCTTCGTCGCTGACGACGGCGCCGGAGAGCATGCGCGCCACCTCCTCCGCCCGTGCATCGTCGTCCAGAAGCGCGACGCGCGTCTTGTCGCCCACGCGCGTGATACGGAAGTGGCGCTCGGCGCGCGCCGCCACTTGCGGCGAATGGGTGACGAGCAGGACCTGCGTCGTCTGTGCGAGGCGCTGCAGCCTCTCACCGACGGCAGCGGCGACGGCGCCGCCAACACCGCGATCCACTTCGTCGAAGACGAGCGCCGCTGGCGGCGACGCTTCGGCCAGCGCGACCTTCAGGGCGAGCGAGAAGCGCGCCAATTCGCCGCCCGAGGCGATCCGTCCAAGCGATCCGAAAGCGGCGTTTTCCAGCGTCGCGACTTCGAACGCGACGCGTTCCACGCCGTGCGCCGTCGCCGCATCTTCGCCGAGCGTCTGGACCGCCACACGGAACTTCGCCTGCGCCAGCTTCAAGGGCGCCAGTTCCGCCGCCACCGCGTTCTCGAGCTTACGGGCGGCGGCGATTCGCGATGCCGTGAGCTTGCTTGCCGCCTCGAGATAGGCTGCGCGCGTCGACGCGACTTTGGCTTCGGCTTCCTTCGTGCGTCCGCCGCTCGAGTCGAGCGCATCCCGCTTCGCCTCGAACTCCTGCAGCACGCGCGGCAGTGCGTCAGGCGTCACGCCATACTTCCGCGCCGCCGCGCGCAGGGCGTGGATGCGATCCTCCGTCTTCTCCAATTGGCCGGGTTCGAAATCGAGCCGCGACGCGAGCGAATCGAGTTCGCGCCGCGCATCTTCCAGAGCATGGTAGGCCTGATCCAGCGCTTGTTCCGCACCCGACGCGGCTTTCCTCGCATCTTCGTTCATGCGCGACAGCCGCTTCAATGCCGCCGACATCTGTGCGCCCGCGCCACGCTCGCCGTTCAGAAGTTCCGAAGCGGCGGTGACATCTTCGGCAATGCGCGAAGCGTTCATGAGCAGCGAGCGTTCGGCGGAAAGCTTCGCCTCCTCGCCTTCCTCCGGCGCGAGTGCCGCGAGTTCCTTGGCCGCATGCAGGACATAGTCCGCATCCGCTTGCGCAGCGGCCTGCGTCGCGCGCAACGCTGCAAGGTTGTCGCGCGCCGCATCGAACTGCGCAAACATACGCGCGGTTTCGTTCAGCAGCACATCGTGTGCAGCGAAAGCGTCGAGGATGCCGCGATGCGTCGAGACATCGAACAGACCGCGATCATCGGCCTGGCCGTGCACCTCGACCAGTATTGAACCCACGTCGCGCAGGAAGGTGACGCCGACCGGCTCGTCATTGACGAAGGCGCGCGTTCTGCCGTCGGCCGCGAGTGTGCGGCGAAGGACGATCTCGCTCTCCACCGGAATCGATTGCTCAGCAAGCAGCGCATGCACGCCGTTGCGTGTCGAAGGCTCGAACACCGCCGTTGCGGAGCCTTGCGCCGCACCCGGCCGTACCGAAGCGCGGCCGCGCCCGCCTGCGGCCAATCCCAAAGCGTCGAGCAGGATCGATTTGCCGGCGCCCGTCTCGCCGGTCAGGACGTTCAAACCCGACGCGAATTCCAGCGCCGCGGCTTCGATCAAAACGATGTCCCGCACTGTCAGCGCCGCGAGCATCGACCGGTCCTTTGAGAGTCTAGCTCAGGATTCTGGATATCCACGAGCCTTGGTCAATCTCGGGCTGCAGGTGACGGCCTTGCAGGAGTTCGTAGGCGTCCTTGTACCAGGGGCTGCCGGGATAGTTGTGGCCGAGCACGGCGGCGGCGGTTTTCGCTTCGTTGTATACGCCCAGCGCATAATAGGCTTCGGTCAGGCGCTCGAGGGCTTCGGCGATTTGCGAGGTCTTCTGATACTGCTCCACCACCGTGCGGAAGCGGTTGATGGCGCCGACATAGTCGCCTTTGTAGAGGTAGTAGCGCCCGACCGCCATTTCCTTACCCGCCAGGTGATCGAGCGTGAGATCGATCTTCAGCGTTGCATCGCGGGCATATTCCGAATCGGGAAAGCGCTGGACGACGTCCTGCAGCGCGGTGAGCGCACCTTCGGTACTCGTCTGGTCGCGGCCGATATCGACGATCTGCTCGTAGAGCGAGATCGCCTTCAGGTAGAAGGCATAGGCGACTTCCTTGCTACCAGGATGCAGCGCGATGTACTGATCGGACGTGCTGATCGCATCGTCATAGTGGTTGGCGTGATAGTAGCAGTAAGCCGACATCAGCATCGCGCGGCGCGCCCAGATCGAATAGGGATGCTGGCGCTCGACTTCGTCGAACTGCTTGGCGGCGAGGACCCAGTTGCCGTTGCGGATCTGCTTCCAGGCATCGGCGTAGATCTGGTCGACGGGCCGTTCGATATATTCCGGCTCCTTGGCTTCGTCGGCGGTCCTGCCGGTAAGGCTGTTCAGGGTATCGCAGCTGGCGAGACCTGTTCCCAATAAGGCGACGACCAGTGCGGCGCGAATGGTGCGTCGGGAGGCTGAGAGTCTAAGCGCCATCAATGCGGTTCCATGTGGTCGCGGGCTTCAATGTTTATTGTGCTGAACCAAGCCCTTATGCCATCCGGGGATCACCCCGGTCCAGTCGAAAAGGCCGCCTGCGGTTCAAATTCGGCTCGGCTTATAGCATGGCTTTCGCCGGCTCAGGCTAAATCGATTGTCACGTAGTTGGCCGGGTCCGCGAACAGCGCGCGCAGCACCGCATTGTTCGTGGCGTGGCCGGATTTGATGCCTTCGAATCGCGCAATCAGCGGCGCACCGGCAAGCGCCATATCTCCGATTGCATCGAGGATCTTGTGGCGCACAAACTCGTCGGGAAAACGCATCAGGCTTTTGTTGACGACCGTGTCGCCTTCTATGGCGAGTGTGTTCTCCAGCGACGCGCCGCGGCCGAGCCCCATCTTGTTCAACATCTCGAGCTCATGCATGAAGCCGAAAGTGCGTGCCGGCGCGATCTCGCGCGCAAAACTCTCACGCGTGAAGCGGAGACCGTAGCTCTGCTTCCCGATCGCCTTGGTGTTGGAATAGTCGAGCTCGTAGGAATATTCCGGCGCGTCAGCGGGATGAAGCGTGATGCTCGCGTCCTTGATCGTCACGCTCACAGGGCGCGTGACCTTGATCGCGTGTCGCTCGCCGGATTGCATCTCGATTCCGGCTTGTTCGAGCAAGGTGAAATAGCTCAATGCATCGCCATCGAGGATCGGCGGTTCGGGACCATCGAGCGTCACGACGAGATCGTCGATCCCGGCGCCCGCTACTGCCGCCATCAGATGCTCGATCACGCCGATCTTGACGCCCTCGGCCGCGATGACCGTGCCGAGATTGGTCTCGCTGACGGCATCATAGCGCGCGGGGACCGTGGCGCCGTTTTTGTCGCTGCGGCGAAAGAGGATGCCTTCGCCTGCTCTTCCCGGCGACAGAGTCATGTGGACTGGCACACCGGCGTGAAGTGCCGTGCCTTCGGCCTTGATCTCGCGTGACAAGGTGGTGCGTGTTCCCATGGCGCCAATATAAGTAATTGGCCCGCAAAGGAAACGGCCGCCTTTAGCGCGCTTGCGGCTCGAACGCCTTGGCGGTGTCGGGCTCGGCTTCGAGCGACGGAAGGAACTGGGGCGGCTTACGCGCATGCGTCGCCTGCTCGAAAATGTGGCCGAGCCCGAGCAAGCTTGCCTCCGACCAGGCGGGTCCGATGAAAGACAGCCCGACCGGAAGGCCACGCACGAACCCCATCGGCACGGTCAGATGCGGATAGCCTGCCGTCGCCGGCAGGAAGGACGAATTGCTGGTGTCGTTGTCGCCCTTGACGATGTCGATCCGGAACGAGGCATCGTCGGTGCTTCGGACCAGTGCGTCGAGATGGTTCTCGGTAAAGAGCTTATCGAGCGTGTCGCGGGAGAATTTCTTCAAGTCGTCACGCGCCTTGATGTAGGAAGGATCGGTGAGATCGCCCAGCGCCTGCGCCTTGGAGAAGATGTCCTGTCCAAAGAGCGCCATTTCGCGCGGCGTGGCGTCGTTGAAGGCGATCGCATCCTCAAGCGTCTTGATTTTCTGTCCGGGCGGCAGGCTTGCGAAATACGCATTGAGATCATGTTTCAGCTCATACTCGAGAACCGTGAGCTCAGTCGTTCCGATGTCCGGCGGCGGCGGCGCCAGGTTGCGAATCTCGACGATCTCCGCGCCCTGAGCTTTCAGTGCAGCGACCGCTTGCGCGAAGACGGCGTCGGTTTCCGATGGAATAGTGCCCGCATCCGGCACGATGATACCAAGACGCTTGCCCTCTAACGACGCCGAGGCAAGCCCATTGGAGTAGTCTGCCCTGCGCGCGTCAGCTTCGGTGGTGGCGGGATCGTCCTTGTCTGTGCCGGCCATGACCGAAAGCAGCAGCGCGGTATCGGCGACACTTCGTGTCATCGGTCCCGGCGTATCCTGGCTGTGTGAAATCGGAACGACGTGCGTTCGCGATACCAGACCGACCGTTGGTTTGAGCGCGACGATGCCGTTGATCGAACCAGGGCACACGAGCGAGCCGTCCGTTTCCGTGCCGAGTGCCGCGGCCGCGAGACTTGCGGCGATTGCGGAGCCGCTGCCGGAACTAGAGCCGCAGGCGCTGCGATCCAGCACATACGGATTCTTCGTCAGCCCGCCGATCGCCGACCAGCCGCTGATCGAGCGCGAACTACGGATGTTGGCCCATTCGCTGAGATTGGTCTTGCCCAGGATGATGACTCCGGCGGCACGCAATTGCGCCACCGCTGGCGCATCGCGATGGGTGGTATTGTCGGCCAACGCGAGCGAACCCGCCGTCGTTGGTATCGGATCGGCCGTCTCGATATTGTCCTTCACAAGTATCGGAATGCCGTGCAGCGGACCGCGCGCGCCCTTGGCCTTCCGCTCCGCGTCCAGCGCACGCGCATTGGCCAGAGCGTTCGGATTGACCGCGATCACGCTTTGCAGGCGCGGTCCGTTCCGATCCAATCGATCGATCCGCGCGAGATAGGCGCGCACGATTTCTTCTGACGTCACGCGGCCGGCAGACATATCGGCCTGAAGCGTGGCGATGTCCTTTTCGGCGACGTCATACTGCGCGGCGCTTGCGCTACCCATTGTCGTGACCATGGCAAATAGAACTGCGAACGTTCTCATAACGTCCCCCCAACGCTCGCCAAAGCTTAAGGCAGGGACCGTCCGCTGTCGCCGCTACTAACTTGAACGTGAAGCCCCTCCCGCTCTCGCGAAAGGGGCTTCTTCGTTGACGATCGTCTGCTCAGTTCAGTTCGTTTGCCGACGCAGGAACGCAGGGATTTCGAACTGTTCGTCGCGCTTATGGTCCGGAAAGAGATCATCCGCCGAATTCTGCGGCGTCTGTTGCGGGCGTGGCGCCTCGACCGGCGGACGCGCCATAGCCTGCGCCGCGGGTCGCGGTGTCGCAGGCGGACGCGTCGTTGCGTCGAGCCTGGGCTCGTCCTTTTTCCTCCGTCCGAAGAGCCCGAAGAACTTGCGATCCTCGCCCGGCTGCGCAATCGCGCGGACCGGCTCTGCCCGAGGTGCAGGCTGGGTGCGCACCGGGGCCGCAACCTCTTCTTCTTCGACCACTGGCGCTTCCTCATCACCCAGGATCATCGCTTCGATCGGCGTTGGTGCGCGTTGCTGAGGCTGCGCCCCCATCTCATCGGCAAGGACTTCGTGTTGCAGATGGACGGCATTCGCAGCCGGCCGCTGTTCCGCCGACCTGGTTTCGTTGCGAACCGGAACCGGCTTCAGGTGCGGCCGCAGCGGCTGAACCTTGGGGCTGACGACGCTGAGTTCATCCGCGTCGATTCCGGTTGCGACCACCGAGACGCGGATCCTGCCTTCCATGTCTTCCAGGATCGTATTGCCGAAGATGATGTTGGCGTCCGGATCGACCTCAGCTCGGATGCGGTTGGCCGCCTGTTCGACTTCGAACAGCATGAGGTCGGGGCCGCCTGTGATGTTGATGAGAACGCCGCGCGCACCCTTCATGGAGACGTCGTCCAACAGCGGATTCGAGATGGCCATATCCGCCGCCTTCTGAGCCCGATCCTCACCTTCGGCCTCGCCCGTGCCCATCATGGCTTTGCCCATCTCCGAGATCACCGACTTGATGTCGGCGAAGTCGAGATTGATCAGGCCCGGCATGACGATCAGATCTGTGACGCCGCGCACACCGGCGTGCAGCACTTCATCGGCCATGGCGAAGGCCTGCGCGAACGTGGTGCGGTCGTTGGCGACGCGGAACAGGTTCTGGTTCGGGATGACGATCAGCGTGTGGACGAACTGCTGCAGCTCGGCGATGCCGCGATCGGCCGTGCGCATGCGTTTGTCGCCTTCGAAGGCGAAAGGCTTGGTCACGACGCCGACCACGAGAATGCCCATCTCGCGCACCGCGCGGGCGATGACGGGTGCCGCGCCAGTTCCGGTGCCGCCGCCCATGCCGGCGGTGATGAACACCATGTGCGAGCCGCCGAGCTGCTCCATGATCTCGTCGAGTGATTCCTCCGCGCCACTGCGCCCGACGTCAGGCGATGCGCCAGCGCCGAGTCCTTCGGTGAGGCGGTGGCCCAGTTGGATCTTGCGTTCGGCCTTGGACTGCGCCAGCGCCTGAGCGTCGGTGTTCGCCACGACAAACTCGACGCCTTCGAGCTTGGCCGAGATCATGTTGTTGACGGCATTGCCGCCTGCGCCGCCGACACCGAGCACGGTGATTCGCGGCCGCAATTCCTTGAGTTCCGGTGCTTTGAGGTTGATCGCCATTCTACTCTCCTTGGCTCTGTTTTTTCATCACCTTGTCACACCACGTTTTGCCCAACTGATTCGCGTTCTTATTGTTGAATCACCCGAAGAGGCTGCCGGTCAACCGGTTCAGCCATCCTTTGCCTGCTCGCCGATCCGGTTCGGATGCCAGATCGGGATTGAGAACCTCCGGCGGCATCGATGCGCCGGCGATCATGAGTCCGACCGCGGTCGCATAGTCCGGACCGAGCGACGCCGCGGGCAGACCCGAGAACGTTTGCGGCCTGCCAATGCGCACCTGCTTGTTCAAGACGCGTCCGGCCAATTCGCGAACGCCCGCCAATTGGCAGGCGCCGCCGGTGAGTACCGCGCGCCTGCCCGCGGCGACGTCGAAACCCGACGTCCGCAGACGTGCCTGGACCTGACCGAAGATTTCTTCGAGCCTCGCCTGGATGATGCGGGTCAACATCGAGCGCGGCACGCGCATGGCGCTGTCGTCGCCATCTTCGCCCATCTGGGCGAGCGGAATGACGTCGGCGCCTGCCTCCATGTCGCCGAGCGCTGCTCCATATAATGTCTTGGCGCGTTCGGCGGCCGACAAAGGTGCTGCCAGCATGCGCGCCAGATCCGACGTCACCTGTTGGCCGCCCATCGGAATGACGTCGGCATGGACGAGGTGGCCCTCGACGAAAACCGCGATCGAGGTGACGCCGCCGCCCATATCGATCACCGTCGCGCCGAGTTGCCGCTCATCTTCGGTCAATACCGCGAGGCCGCTGGCAAACGGCGCGAACAGCGAGCCGACAACATTGAGATGACAACGTTCGACCGCGAGCTTGAGATTGTTGAGCGGCGACGGCTTCACCGCCACCGCATGCATGGCGACGCCGATGCGCTGACAATACATGCCGGAGGGATTGCGCACGCCGCGCGCTTCGTCGACGACATAGGTCGTCGGCGCGCTCTGGATGATCTCGTGACCCTCGAGCTGACAACGCGAACGTCCATCGGCAAGAAGCGCGCGCAAATGCCCATCCGACACCAGCGCGCCATCGAGCGTCATGGCGGCGCGCGAGGTGACACTCACGGGTTGTCCGCAATTGACCGAGATCAGAACATTCTGGATGCGCACATCGGCATGATTTTCTGCCGCTGCGACGGCGTCGCGGATCGATTCCTCGGCCAGGTCCATGCCGACGACGGTGCCGGCGCGGATCCCCTGGCTCTCGCGCAGCGCCGCACCGATGACGCGCAAGTTTCCCGGTTCGGCCCTTCCGATCAGGCAAACCGTTTTCGACGAACCGACATCGAGGACTGCCACGAGGCCCGTTCGATAGGCAGGCATTTCCGTTCCCGCTCGCAATTTGATGGTCTCACCCATTAAGCCGCGTTCCCCCTTGGCTCGTTCTTGCGCTCGCCGCTGCGCAGCACGAAGAAGTATTGCGTGGGCGAACGCAGATCGATTTCGCTCACGTCGCGCTCCAATATTCCCTTGTCGACGATGAGATGCTCCAGCGCGTCCAATTCCTTTTGCCAGCCGAGCTCGGGCAGCTTGACCAGGACGCCGTCGTCGAGGATGAGATTCCAGCGCCGTTCGGAGACGCGCTGATAGGCCTTTACCCGCGCTTCGAGCGAACGACGTTGCGCCACCGCGTCGACGATATCGGCAGCATTCGAGCCGCCGTCGCCGAGCAAAAGCGGCAGATGACGAAACTCGCTGATCCCATTCGACGTGATGACCTTGCCATTTCGTTCGACGACATAGACGCCAGCCTCGGATTGCCAGAGCGCGAACGGGAGCTTTTCGACGATGCGCACGGAAATATCGTCCGGGTAGCGCCGCTGCACATCCGCCGACGCGACCCAGTCGAGTTTCTCTAGGCGCTGACGCGCGGCATGAATGTCGGCGGTGAAGATCGACTGGCCGAGTTCAAAGCCGAGAGTGGCCAGAATGGCATCCGGAGGAACGCGGCGATTGCCGGCGAGGTGCACCTGCGAGATGCCGAAGCCCGCATCGTCGACCAACGCTGCTGTCATCAAGTTCAAGCGACCGAGCGAGCGTCCGACATGGCCGCCAACGAACAATGCCGCGAGCAACGCCGTGCCCATCAGGCCGAGCGCGAGCAACAGCATCGGCCGGGTCGCCCACGCGCGCATGGTGTTCCAAGCGCGAGTCGCAAGATTCGGCGGCCGTCGTTTGCCGGACGGTCTGACCGCCGCTGCAACGCCGCGCGAAGGGCGCTGCGGCTTGCGTCCGGATTGCGCGACACGACCGCGACGCGGCTTGCGCTCGATCCTCAACGATCGCATGACGCGTCCTCCACGATCCAACGGCAAAGCTTTTGATAGGTCATGCCGGCATAGGCGGCCTGTTCGGGCACCAACGAAGTCGGTGTCATTCCGGGCTGCGTATTGGTTTCGAGCAGCACCAGCCGGCCTCTTCCTTTGGTGTCGTCATAGCGCAGGTCGGTCCGTGACACGCCGCGGCAACCAAGCGCTGCGTGCGCGTGCTCAGCAAGTCTCAGCGCATCGCGCGTGACCGCGTCGGGTATTTTGGCCGGCAGCACATGCACCGAGCCGCCCGCGGCATACTTCGCTTCATAGTCGTAGAATTCGAGATTGGTGGTGATTTCGGTAACACCGAGCGCCTTCGTGCCCATCACCGCGACCGTGAGCTCGCGGCCCGGCACATATTCTTCAACCATCATCTCGCTGCTGAGATTCCATTTGTCGCTGCCGAGCGCCTCAGGCGGGCGATTGTCGCCCTTGCGGATGATGAACACGCCAACGGACGAGCCTTCGTTGACGGGCTTCACCACATAGGGCGGTTCCATGAGATGGCGCGCAGCGGCTTCGCGACGATCGACGAGGATCGAGTTCACCACCGGCAATCCCGCGGCGCGAAACACATCCTTCGCGCGCTGCTTGTGCATCGCCAAAGCCGAGGCGAGGATTCCCGAATGCGTATAGGGGATACGCAGCAATTCGAGCAGGCCTTGCACGGAGCCATCTTCGCCCCAGCGGCCATGCAACGCGTTGAAGACTGCGTTGGGTTTGGCTGCGAGCAACTGGGCGGCGAGATTGTCGTCCGGATCGATCTCGACGACGTCGAAACCTTCCGCCCGCAATGCGGTCGCGCAGCCCTTGCCCGACGTCAGGCTGACTTCGCGTTCCGCCGAGCGACCCCCGAGCAACACGACGACTTTATTGAAAGCGGTCATGGCACGCCCACCCGCTTGATTTCCCATTCGAGCTCGATGCCGGTCTTTGCCCGGACGCGCGCGCGAACTTCTTCGCCGAGAGCTTCGATATCGGAGGCTCGAGCATCGGAGGTGTTGATCAGGAAGTTGCAATGCTTCTCGGAAACCTGGGCGAGGCCGACCATCAGGCCGCGGCAACCCGACTCTTCGATCAACTTCCACGCCTTCTTGCCCGGAGGATTCTTGAAGGTCGATCCGCCCGTACGCGTCTTCACCGGTTGCGAGGCCTCGCGTTCCTCCACCAGCTTGTTCATGCGTAGCCGGATGGCCCCGGGATCATCGTGGCGTCCTTCGAATGTTGTGCTGGTGAAGATCAGATCGTCCGGCAGCTGCGCCTTGCGATAGGTGAACGCCATGTCCGCAGAATTGAGCGTGATCCTGTTGCCGTTGCCATCGATCGCGGTCGCTTCGACGAAAACGTCCTTGACCTCGCTGCCGTAACAACCTGCGTTCATCCGCAACGCCCCGCCGATCGTCCCGGGAATCCCGCGCAGGAACTCCAGTCCGGCAATGCCGGCCTCGGCCGCGGCGCGTGCGACGCTGGCGTCGAGAGCGGCGGCTCCTGCGGTGACGCGCGTGCCGTCGATGTCGATTTTGCCGAAGGCGGCCGGAAGCCTGACAACGACGCCTGGAATGCCACCATCGCGGACGAGAAGATTGGAGCCGACGCCGATCACGCTCACACGAACGTCCTTCGGCTTGGCAAAGAGAAAGGTCGCAAGGTCTTCTTCGTCGGCCGGGCGGAAGAGGACTTCGGCCGGTCCGCCCGCACGAAACCACACCAGGTCCTTCAGCGGCGCGTCGGGCGAATAAGTCCCGCGCACCGGCGGCAAGGCATCGCAGGGGCGCGACATCATCACGCCCCCTTCCGCTTGTTCATGGCTGCTTCGAGCCCGTTCGCCCATTGGGTGATGGAGCCGGCGCCCAGAAATACGATCGCGCCGTTCGCGAGCGTGTCATCGAGGCTGCCGATCAACGCAGGCAGATCGGCGTCTGTATCGATGACGCGGACATCGCGGTGGCCGTGCGAGCGCAACGCGTCTGCAAACGTGTCGCGATCGATGCCGTCGAGCGGCTGTTCGCCCGCGGCATAGACCGGAGCGATCACCGCGACATCGGCGTCGTTCAGGCACTTGGCGAACTGCTCGAAGGTGTCACGCAGGCGCGAATAGCGATGCGGTTGGACGATAGCGACGACTTTACCTGAGTAGGCCTGACGCGCCGCCTTGAGAGCCGCCGCGATCTTGAATGGGTTGTGGGCATAATCGTCGATGATCGCCGCACCCTTCCACGCGCCGACGCGCGTGAAGCGCCGACCGACTCCGGCGAAACTGGCGAGCGCCTTGCGGATGGTCGGGTCGCTGACCCCGAGTTCGCGCGCAACGATGATAGCGGCCAGTGCATTCTGGATGTTGTGCTCTCCCGGCATTGGTAGACGCATGCCATCCAGGCGCGACTGATGGCCCGTGCGGCGCTCGGTCATGACGATGTCGAAGTGTGAAACACCGTCAATGAAGGTCAAATTCACCGCGCGGAATTCCGCTTGTGGCGAGAGACCATAGGTGATGATGCGGCGATCTTCGATGCGCCCCACCATCGCCTGCACTTCCGGATGGTCGAGACACAGAACCGAGAAGCCGTAGAACGGCACGTTTTCAACGAATCGCTGGAAGGCTTCGCGCATCTTGTCGAAGGTGCCGTAGTAATCGAGATGATCGGGGTCGGCGTTGGTGACGACCGCCACCGTTGCCGGCAGCTTGAGAAAAGTCCCGTCGCTTTCGTCGGCTTCGACCACGACCCATTCGCCGGCACCAAGCCTGGCGTTGGTGCCATAGGCATTGATGATGCCGCCGTTGACGACTGTCGGGTCCATGCCGCCCGCGTCAAGCAGCGCTGCGATCATCGTCGTGGTCGTGGTCTTGCCGTTGGTGCCGGCGACAGCGACGCAGGAGCGCAGTCGCATGATCTCCGCCAGCATCTCGGCACGGCGAACGAGCGGCAGACCAAGCGCACGCGCGGCATCGAACTCTTCGTTGCCGGGCTTCACGGCCGAAGAATAGACGACGACATGGGCTTGTTTCAGGTGCTCGGAACTATGACCGACGAAGATGGGTATTCCCATCTTGCGCAGGCGGCGAACGTTAGTGCCTTCGGCGATATCCGAACCCTGAACCTTGTAGCCGAGATTGTGCATGATCTCGGCAATGCCGCTCATGCCAATGCCGCCGATGCCGATGAAATGGATCGTGCCGACGTCCAGCGGAACGCGCGTCTGGTTCGGGCTCATGCGACCCTCGCAAGCGACTGAACGGCATCGGCGACGCGTGCGGTTCCGTCTCGCTTGGCAATGCTGCGCGCGGCTTGGGCACGTTGCGCGAGACGGTCCGGTGCTGAGAACGCGTCTGTGAGCATCGCCGCCAACTTCTGCGGCGTCAGTTCGGACTGACGGATGCGCCAACCGCCGCCGGCATTCGCCAATGCGTCAGCGTTGGGTGTCTGATTGTCGTCGAGTGCATGCGGCAGCGGCACGAGGATGGCGGGACGGCCGATCAGCGCAAGCTCGCTGACTGTACCAGCACCGGAGCGCGCCACGACCAGATGAGCTCTTGCCATGCGCGTCGGGAGATCGCCGAAGAAGGTGGCGAGTTCCGCCTTTACGCCGCTCGCGCGATAAGCTGCTCTCACCGCATCGATGTCTTCGGCGCGGCACTGTTGCACCACGTCCAGCCGCGAACGCATGTCTGGCGCCAAAAGAGCGATGGCGGCAGGCACGATATCACTGAAGATGTGCGCGCCTTGGCTGCCGCCGAACACAAGCAGTCGCAACGTCCCGTTCGTTGTCGGTGTGTCGTAGGGTGCATCGGCGAGCACCACGACCTCGGGTCGCATGGGATTGCCGGTATAGACCACGCGCGACATATCTTTCGGCACATAGCGCACGAGAGGCAGGTTCGCCGCGATCAGATTGACCTGGTTCATGACCAGCCGGTTGGCGCGGCCAAGCAGCGCGTCGGGCGTCAGGATGGCGGTCGGAATACGCGTTGCAATCGCCGCCAGCATGACGGGCACGCTGGGATAGCCGCCGAAGCCGACGACGGCGGCAGGACGAATACGCGCCAGCTTGATCAGCGACATGACGATCCCGCCCGCAATCTCGAACGGCGCCGCAAGAAGGCGCACGAAGGTTCTGTCGGAGAAGGCGGCGGACGGGACGGTTTCGATCGCCGCGCCTGGGAAGGCCATCTGGTAGTTCTTGAAGCGCGCATCGGTCATGACGACGATCTTCTCGCCACGGCGCATGAGCTCGCCGGCAAGCGCCTGCGCCGGATAGAGATGTCCGGCTGTTCCACCCGCCGAGAGAACAAAAGTGTTCACGCGCGTGCGCCCCATAGTTCGAGAAGCGACGAATCCTGCGTGGCAAGCTGTGGGCGCTGGCGGGTGACGGCGAGCGCGAACCCCATTGTGAGCGCCACAGCAAAGAGCGACGAGCCGCCATAGGAGATGAACGGCAGCGTCATGCCTTTGGCGGGTAGAAGACTGACCGCGACACCCATGTTGATGAAGGCTTGAAGCGCCGTAACGATGGCAAGTCCGGCGCCTGCCAGTTGCGAGAAGCGGTCACGCTGACTGGCGGCGCGCAGCAGCAGGCGCACTGTCAGCCAACAAAAGAGTATCGCGATCACAGCGCACAGGATCAGGCCGAACTCCTCGCCCGCCACCGCAAAGATGAAATCCGAGTGCGCCTCGGGAATGCGGTACTTGATCGTGCCCGCACCCGGACCGACACCGGTCAAGCCGCCATGCGCAAATGCCTTCAAGGCGAGTCCGGTTTGATACCCTGTGGTCGCCGGATTGAGAAACTGATCGATACGATGATGAACGTGTGGAAAAAGAACATACGCGGCCACGCCGACGCCCGCCGTGCCGCCGCCCAGGAGCGCCATCCAGATCATCGAGGCGCCCGAAAAAAACAGCAACGCGCTCCAAAGCGCGAGCAGAAGCGTCGACTGTCCGACATCGGGCTGCATGAGCAGGATCGCAATTGCCGGAACGATCAGCAGGAAGGTGATAACCGGTTTCGGGAGCGCCATGGCATTGCGGTCTGCGATGATGGCCGCGCCCAGAACGGCAAAACCGGGCTTGAGAAACTCCGACGGTTGCAGCGAAAACAGTCCGAACTCGATCGAACGCTTGGCGCCCAGGACCTCGGTTCCCGCAACCAGCACCAAGGCGCTTCCGATCAGCGCGATGGCGAATGCGACAGCTGCTGCGATCTTGAGTTGCTGCAGGGAGAGCACCGAGGCGACGCCCAGAATGCCGGCGGCGATGACGGCAAAGAGGATCTGCTTCGCCGTGTAACGGAAATCGCCGGCTGTCAAAGGCCCGCCGGTCGCGGCGGGGCTCGCGGCAAAGGCCAGCATCAGTCCAATCGCGATCAGCGCAAGCATCAGGATCAGGGCGACACGGTCGATCGTCCACCACCAGCTCGAATAGGGACTGCGATTGGCGCGAGAGTTCATGACGCCTCCCGCACCGGCTGGGCACGGAGTGCGTTCACGAGCTTGCGGAACGTCTCGCCGCGTTGCTCGAAATCGCGGAATTGGTCGAAGGACGCGCAGGCCGGCGACAACAGAACGACGGGCGCAGAAGCATCGCAAATCTGGGCATCGTGTGCGGCGACTTGCACCGCGCGGTCGAGCGTGCGGGAGACTTCAAACGCCACCTTGCCATCGAGCGTATGTGAGAACGCATCTGCAGCTTCGCCGATCAGATAGGTCTTGCGGATGCGTGGAAACAGCGAGGCCAGGCTTTCGATGCCGCCCTCCTTCGCCTTGCCGCCGGCGATCCAGAAGATGTCGGCAAAGCAGACGAGCGCGCGCGCTGCGGACTCGGCATTCGTCGCCTTGGAGTCGTTGACGAACCGCACCTTTCCGAGGCGCGCAATGTCTTCCATGCGGTGCGGCAGGCCGGGAAAATTGGCGATGGCGCTTGCCACAGTTCGGCTGTCGCGCGCGTAGGGAATGGTTGCCGCAAAAGCCAGCGCGGCGTTCTGGTGATTGTGGGCGCCGGAAAGATGCGCCGCATCCGACAATTCCATCACCCTGGTGGCACGCTGGCCCTGGGCGTCATAGAGCCCGCCATCGACCACGAAGACGCCCCGCCCCAGAACCTTACCGACTGACACCGGTACGGCCGCCGGCCCGCCGTTGGACGCATGATGGGTGTAGATCGATGAGGCGATGGCGTCATCGACACCGATGACGATCTGACCCGCTTTCGAGGTTTGCGCGAGCAGCTTCGCCTTGACGGCAGCGTAGTGCTCGAGCGATCCGTGTCGGTCGATGTGATCGGATGTGATGTTGGTGAGCACGCTCACATCGGGAACCAAGCCCGGCGCCAGATCGATTTGGTAGGACGACAATTCGAGGACATACAGCGACTTTGCAGCCGGCGGGTCGAGCTCGAGGACCGCCTTGCCGATATTGCCGCCGACCTGCACATCGAAGCCGCTCGCCGACAAGATGTGGGCGATCAGTGCGGTCGTCGTCGATTTTCCGTTCGTGCCCGTTACCGCGATCACGGGTGCGCGTCCCGGCACAAGCACGTCGGCACCGATTGCACGTGCGAAAATCTCCATGTCGCCGATCACTTCGACCGCCGTCGACTTTGCCTTCACAACGACAGGATGTGGTGACGGATGCGTCAACGGAACGCCCGGCGACAACACCAGTGACTTCAAACGGTCCCACGGCCACTCGCTCCATGGCGCGATCGTCGCGCCTGCTTCGGCCGCAAGCTTGCGCGGCTCTGACGCATCGTCCCAGGCAAGAACACGTGCGCCCGCGGCTTTCAGCGAACGGACTGAAGCCATGCCGCTGCGCGCCAGTCCGAAAACGGCGACGTCGCGATTCTCGAAGCTGTGCGCGCCGATCATCTGAGTTTCAGCGTTGCGAGGCCGATCAGTGCAAGCACGACCGCGACGATCCAGAAGCGAATGACGATGGTCGGTTCCCGCCAGCCAAGCTGTTCGTAGTGATGATGAATCGGAGCCATACGGAAGACCCGCTTGCCCGTCATCTTGAACGAGATCACCTGCACGATGACCGAGACCGTCTCCAGCACGAACAGACCGCCGACGATGGCGAGCACGACTTCGTGCTTCACGGCAACGGCAACCGCGCCGAGCGCACCGCCAAGCGGCAGCGAGCCCGTATCCCCCATGAAAACCATGGCGGGCGGCGCGTTGTACCAAAGAAAACCAAGACCGGCGCCGACCAACGCGGCGAGAAAAACCGCAAGCTCGCCGGTTCCGGAGACATAAATGATCTCGAGATATTTCGCGAAATTCACATTGCCGACGAGATAGGCGATCAGGATGAAAGTAGCCGCAGCGATCATCACCGGCACGATGGCGAGGCCGTCGAGTCCGTCGGTGAAGTTCACCGCGTTAGCGGCGCCGGCGATAACGAAGCCGCCGACGACGATGAAAAAGAGCCCAAACGGAATTAACAGCGTCTTGAAGAAGGGAACCGTGAGCGTTCCGATCAGGTTCGGGTCTTCCAATCGCATGATGGCCGCCGTTGCGGCGAGTGCAACGCTGAACTCGATGCCGAGCCTCACTACGCCGCTGACGCCGTCCGACGAACGTCTGGTCACTTTGAGATAGTCGTCCGCGAAACCGAGCGCGCCATAAGCCAGCGACACGAAGAGCACGATCCAGACATATTGATTGGAGAGGTTCGCCCAGAGGATTGTCGACACAACCCACGGCAGAAGGATGAGCAGGCCCCCCATGGTCGGCGTGCCCTGCTTTTCGACGATGTGTCGCTCCGGCCCGTCGCTGCGAATCGGTTGCCCCCTGCCCTGTTTGACCTTCAGCCAGCGGATCAGCGCGCCGTTGACGAAGAACGAGAAGAACAGTGCCGTGATCACCGCACCGCCGGAACGAAAGGTCAGATACTTGAACAGCCGGAAGAAGGCGAGCTGGTCGAGGTGCGTCAGGAGCGAGAGGTAATAGAGCATCTGCGCTAGCCGCTCCGCGCTTTCAGCGCATCGATAATGAGCGCCATCTTGCTGCCGAGCGAACCTTTGACCAGAACCGTATCGCGCTTCTGCAACGCGGCGCTTAGCTGTGGCGCAAGTTCGGCCGAGTTAGCGGCATAGGCGCCGCGCCGCGAGGCCGGCACAACGTCCCAGAGTGACTTCATCTGCGTGCCGCAGAGAAATACTTGATCGGCGCGTGCCGCCTCGATGGCTGGCAGGAGCGCGGCATGGTGCGCACCGCTCTGCGGACCAAGCTCCAGCATGTCGCCGAGCACAGCGATACGGCGGCCCTTGGCATTGGCAAGAAGCGCAAGCGCCGCCGCCATCGAAGTAGGATTAGCGTTGTAGCTTTCGTCGATAACGTCGATACCGCCGACAGAAAAGCGCGCGCCGCGGCCCTTGAGCGCGTTGAACTGGCGAAGCGCGGCCGCAGCATTCAAGACGTCGCCCTCTGCCGCCGACACAGCAAGCAAGGCTCCAATCGCGTTTTGGGCGATGTGCTCGCCTTGCGCGCCAATGCGAAATTCGACCGGCGTGCCGCAGATGTCGGCCCTCACATGCGCGCCTTCGGCCATGAGCGCGTATTCCAGCAGCCTGCCATCGCAGCGCGGCGAAGAACCAAACCTTAGAATGCGCGCGACATGGGCCTGATGCGCGCGAACGACGAGACGCTCAGCAAATGGGCTGTCTTGAGGCACGAGTGCCGCACCTCCCGGCACGATACCTTCGAAGATTTCCGCTTTCGCGTCGGCTATGGCTTCGACGGTGCCGAAAAACTCCAGATGCGCCGGTGCGATGCCCGTGATGAGCGCCACATGCGGACGCGCGAAACCGACCAGCGCGCGAATTTCGCCGAAATGATTCATCCCGATCTCGAAAACGCCATAGCGCGTCTCGCGCGGCATGGCGGCGAGGCTGAGCGGCACCCCCCAGTGATTGTTGTAGGACGCGGCGGAAGCGTGTGTGGCACCCAGCGCCCCGAACGCAAGGCGGAGAATTTCCTTGGTCGTGGTCTTGCCCACGCTGCCGGTGACCGCGACGATCTTGGCGTTCGAGCGCGCCCTGGCTACCACCGCGAGATCTTCCAGCGCACGCTGCGTGTGGGCGACGGTGAGCAGCGCAGAATCCGCTGCAAGGTCCGCCGGCTGATGCGACACCAACGCCGCATTGGCGCCGGCTTCGAACGCAGCCTTGACGAATTCATGGCCATCGCGGTTTTCGCCCCTCAGCGCGACGAACATATCGCCTTGCTTGAGCGAGCGCGTGTCAATCGAGAGTCCGTTCACTTCGAAAACACGTGAAGGCACGCCCAGCGTCGCGCCTTGCGCTTCTTCCGAGGTCCAGAGCGCCGTCATGCTGCGCGACCCCCAAGAGACAGAGCAGCCTTGATCGCCTCGTTGGTGTCGGAAAACGGGCGAACCTCGGTTCCGACAATCTGGCCGGTTTCATGACCTTTGCCGGCGATGACAAGAATGTCGCCCTTTTCGAGTGACGCGATGGCGGTACGGATCGCTTCGCCGCGATCGGCGATTTCGCGCGCGCGGGGTGCGCCGGCGAGCGCTTCTCCCCGAATGGCGGCCGCGTCCTCGCTGCGCGGATTGTCGTCGGTGATGATGACGTGATCAGCAAAACGCGCTGCGGCCTCACCCATCAACGGACGTTTGCCCTTGTCGCGGTCGCCGCCGCAACCGAACACGACATGGAGCTTTCCGGCGACATGCGGCCGGATGGCGGTCAACACCTTCTCCAGAGAATCAGGCGTATGGGCATAGTCGACATAAATGGGCGCTCCGCTCGCGGCCCAAGCGACTCTTTGCAGCCGCCCCGGTGCGCCCTTCAACTGCGCAAGCGCGGCGAAGACCTTGGTCGGCTTTTCGCTCAAACCGATGACGAGTGCGGCGGCTACCAACGCATTCGACGCCTGGAAATCGCCCAGAAGCGGAAGCTCTACTTTGATTTGACGTCCGTCATGCGCCAGCTGCAGCGTCTGCCTGTCGCCATGGCCGGTGCGCGACAGAAGCCTGATCGTTTCGCCGCTCTCGCCGACGGTGAGCACTCTCAATCCGCGCGCCCCTGCCGCCCCCAAAAAATGTTCGGCATGTGCCGCATCGCTGTTGATCACGGCAATGCCGCCGGGACGAACGAGTTCGCCGAACAGGCGCAGCTTGGCTGCGAGGTAGTGCTCGAAATCGCCATGGTAGTCCATGTGATCTCGCGTGATGTTCGTGAACGCCGCGGCGGCGATTTCGACTCCGTCGAGGCGAAACTGATCGAGCCCGTGACTCGAGGCCTCCAAGGCCAGATGATCGACGCCGTCCTGCTTCAATTTGGCGAGCAGGCGATGAATTTCGATCGGATCGGGCGTCGTGTGTTTGAGCACGGCCACACCGTTCGGCGAGACGAGTCCGACCGTACCGAGGCTCGCCGCTGGTTTAGCAAGTGCCGTCCAGATTTCCCGCACAAAGGCGACGACGGACGATTTTCCCTTCGTACCGGTGACCGCCGCGATGACCTTTGGTTGCAGCTTGAAGAACTGCGCCGCCTGACGCGACAGTGCGCGCCGCGGATTCTCGTCGCCAATGAAGCGCACACCGAGTGCCTCCACTTGCGACTTGATGGCAGGTTTGCCCAACACGGCCACGGCGCCGCGCGCCACCGCATCCTTCACAAAGGCTTCGCCATTGGCGTTCGTGCCCGGAAGGGCGGCAAACAGATAACCTGGCCTGACATCGCGACTGTCGCTGGCAAGTCCCAAGATTTCGACCGACGCCTTCATGGCGCTCTTATCCACCTTACTCGTCGTAATACTCGTGCCCGATTGTGGTGCCATTATGTGTTCTCACGCGCCACCGTGACCGGTTTTTGCGGCACGCCGAGCAAGGGTGCGATGCGCGAGATGACGCGTCCTGCGAGTGGCGCCGCAGTCAGGCCGGCGAGCGCCAAGCCGCCGGTTTCCTTGGTTCCATGCGGCTCGTCCAGCAGAACGAAGACAATATAACGTGGTGCCTCGATCGGGAACGCGGCAAAGAAAGATGTCACCAGCACATGCGACTGGTAGCCGCCGTGCGGTCCCGGCTTTTCTGCCGAGCCGGTCTTGCCGCCGACATCGTAGCCAGCAATGTCGGCCTTGCGCCCGGTGCCATTGGTCACGACATAACGCAAGAGTTCGCGCATCTCGGCGCTCGTCTCGGGCTTGATCACTTGCGCACCGCGCCGGTCTACGTCGGTCTTGAGAAATGTCGGGATGATGCGCCTGCCGCCGTTGACGACCGATGCGGCGGCGGAGATGTAGGCCAGAGGCTCAACCGCAATCCCGTGACCAAATCCAATCGTCGCGGTCTCGATCGTGCCCCAGTGCGTCGGATAGAGCGGCCGCGCGAACTCCGGTAGTTCGCTGCGTAGCGAACCGAGCAAGCCGAGACTCCGCAGGAACGCCGCCTGGCGAACCGGCCCGGAGCGCATCGCGATCTGTGCCGTTCCGATGTTCGAGGAGTGCGCCAGCACGTCACGCGCCGTCAGCACCGCAGGCATGTGCTCGGCCTCGTGGATCGTGTACTTGCCGATTTTGTAACCGTTTCCGATGGCGAAGACCTCGTCAGGTCGCGTGGTGTGATCCTCCATTGCCATTGCAAAGGTGAGAACCTTGAAGACCGAACCGAGTTCATAGCGATCGGCGGCCATGATGTTGTGATCCGAGTCGTCTGCCGTGATCTGGCGGAAGTTCGGGTCGAAATCGGGAAGCGACACCATGGCGAGGACCTCGCCCGTGCGCACATCCATCACGACGCCGCCGGCCTTCTTGGCATGAAACATCTGGCGACTTGCTTCCACCTCGCTCGCCAAGATGTATTGCACGCGCATGTCGACGGAGAGTTGCACCGTCGCAGTCGCGTCCACTTCGCGCAGCCGCGCGTCGAGCCCCTGCTCGAGGCCGGAGACACCCTTGCCGTCAGGATCGGTGACGCCAAGAAGCTGCGCCGTGCCGCGGCCGTTGGGATAGAAGCGTTTGGCGCTGGGTTCGAACTCGAGCCCCGGCAGACCAAGATGCATCACGCGGTCCTGCGCATCGGGCGTCAGCCGGCGCGCCACCAATACATACGGATGCTTGGTATTGTTGAAGCCTTCGAGCAGGCGGGAATAATCCGCGCCGGTCGCCGCAGCGAGTTCACGCGCGGCCTGCATCTTGTCGTCAAGCGTGTGCGGCCGCGCATAGAGGTCTGCCACCGGCAAGTCCCGCGCCAGCAACTCGCCATTGCGATCGACCATGTCGGCGCGCGCCATTGCGGGCCGGCCGATCTGATCGCCACCGGCCACATTGGGTTTAAAGAGCGTGACGTCGATGAGCCTAGCGCCGACCAAGGCGAACGCCGCCGCCGAGATCACCGCGCCGATGACCATCCGTCGCTGGTAGATGGTGGGGCGCTCGATCATCGCGATTACAGACCGCGACGTGCAGTCGGCACAGGGTTTGTCGGCGCCTGCGCATTGGCCTGGGCGATCGGATTGTTGGTCAGCGGTGCGCCGTCGTCGCCGCGACGCGGCAGGGTTTCGAACGACGACATCTGCACCGCAGGTGCGCCGCTGAGACCAAGATGGTTCGCCGCCAGTTCCTGGATACGCGCCGGCCCCGCGACGCGTTCCCATTCGGTCTCGAGCACGCTGATCGTCGCGTGTTCGCGGCTGATCTGGCGGTTGACGCCGGCGAGCTCGAACCTCGCGACGCGCGTCTGCTCAGACACGTGATAGAGCGCGAGAATGGAAAGCCCCACGAGGGCGACGCAGAACGTGTTGAGAATACGGATCATGACGGACTCCTACGCCGCGAGGCGAACAGCCGCGCGCAGCCGGGCCGACCGCGCGCGGGGATTGGACTGAAGCTCGCGCTTTTCAGGCGTGAGCGGGCGATGGGTGAGAAGGCGAAAGCGGGGAGCGCGCGCGCGACGCTCGTCGGGCGCGTGACGCGAGGCGCGCGGCGCCTGGGCGCTGCGCTCGGTGAGGAACTGCTTGACGATGCGGTCTTCGAGCGAATGGAAGGCGACGACGATCAGGCGTCCGCCTGGCGCGAGCGCCTGTTCGGCCGCGTCTAAACCGCCGCTCAGTTCGCCGAGCTCATCGTTCACGTGGATGCGAAGCGCCTGGAAGGTACGGGTCGCGGGATGGATGGCGAGCCGCGCCGCCTTCGGTCCCTGCGCCGCCGCTACCACTTCCGCGAGCGCAAGCGTCGTTGTCAGCGGACGCGCCGCGATGATGGCGCGCGCGATGCGACGGGCGTTGCGTTCTTCGCCGAGGCGCGCGATCACTTCGGTCAGTTCCTTCTCGCCGGCGGTATTCGCAAAGTCCCCGGCGCTCTTGCCTTCCCGGCTCATGCGCATGTCGAGCGGACCCTCGGCACGAAAGGAGAAGCCGCGCTCGGGTTCGTCGAACTGGAACGAGGAGACGCCAAGATCGAGCACGACACCGTCGGTGCGCGCGCCGGCGAGCAGAGCATCGAGCTGCGAGAACTCGCCGCGCACCAGCGTGAGACGGCCGCCGAATTGCGCGACCAGCTTTTGCCCGCGCGCGATGGCGTCGGGATCGCGATCGATGCCGAGCACGCGGCAGTCGGCGGCCTCGAGAATGGCGCGCGCATAGCCGCCGCCGCCGAAGGTGCCGTCGACATAGTGCTCGCCATCCTTGGGCGCGAGCAACGCCAGGACTTCATCCAGCATCACGGGAAGATGGCCGCTCATCCGTCGCCTCGCGAAAGCTTGGCGATCTCGCGCTCGCGATTGGCCTTGATGCGGGCGATGCGTTCGGCATCGATAGCGGCAAAGCGTTCGCTCTCCCAGATCTGGAACTTCTGCGACATGCCGACGAAGACGATCTTCTCCGTCAGTCCCGCATGCGCGATCATCGCATCGGGCAAGCGCACGCGGCCCTGCTCGTCGGTCGGCAGCAATTGCGTGCGCGAAATGATCGCGTAAGCCGCATCGTCATGTGCCGGCGACATGAACGGATCGAGCGTCGAGAGGCGGGCATGCAGCGCATCGAGGACAGTCTGGCCGAACCCTTCGAGTGCGCCTTCGAAAAAGGAGGGGCAGATATAAACCCCGTTGGTGTTTTGCGCCGCGAGGATCTGGCGATAGGGCGCAGGGATGCAGACGCGCCCTTTGCTATCGAGCGTACCCAGGACCGTCGACATGAACGGCTGGCTGGACATGAAAAGCTGCTACCCCCGTCGCGTCCCAGGGGGCTAAGCGAGCGGGACGACCGCCTCGCGGACCGGCTTCAGCTCAAGCCACTGGGACAGTCTGGGATAGCATGGGACAGAGCCGCAGGTCAATCAAAAAGTGTAGGAAATTGAGGGGCTTGTGACAACTACCTGTGGATTCGACCCTGCTAGCTGTGGTGGCGACGGAACAAATACGCAACGCGTAAAGATTGCAGTTACGGAGGTTAAAAATGGCTTAAATTCCTGCATAGAATTCGTTCCTAGCATGACCGTCCACCCGACGACTGATTCGCTGGCAATCTCGCCTGGCGACAATTGGGAGATCTGGAATGTCCGACATCATCGCGCTTCATGCCATCGGCACCGTAGTCGGCGGACGCAACGAAGCAACCGACGATGACTGGGACAAGGTCGAGGCCGCGATCGCGCTCGATTCCGCGCAGTTCGGTCGTGAAGCGACAGCGGGCCTCGGAGACTTTTCGCACATCGAAGTGGTGTTCCACTTCGATCGCGTCGGCGACGACGAGATCAACACCGGCGCGCGCCATCCGCGCGGCCGCCGCGATTGGCCGCTGGTCGGAATCTTCGCGCAACGCGGCAAGGCCCGCCCCAACCGCATCGGCGTGACAGTCTGCCGGTTGTTGTCGGCAGATGGTCTCACCCTTCGCGTCAGGGGACTCGACGCCATCGACGGCACGCCCGTGCTCGACATTAAGCCCGTCATGAAAGGCTTTCTGCCACGCGGCGAGGTGCGCGAACCCGAATGGGCGAAAGCGTTGATGGCCGGCTATTGGTGAGCCCTGAGCCTGGCACGCAACGCTTTGATATCCTTGACTCGGCGTACATTCGAACCGCCCATTTCAGCATTTTTGCCGCCCCCTCCCTTCGTCACGACATGATCGTCCGCACCCCGCGGCCTACGTTTGTGTGACCTTGTTCTGGTAGGTGTGACTTGCAAAACCACACTGACTTGTTTTCGACTTCACGACGCATCGACACTCTCCTGTCGCAAAAAATTTTCTCTTCACTCGACGCACTTCCACATTTTCGCCGACCTCAGTTCTCACGCCGGCATCCCTCCAAATACGTCATCCCGCGCGCGCCGGCAGCGCGCACAATCCATCCCGCGAGCCTGGGCCGTCCTTTAGGGACACAATCACATAGGAAACATTTCCGGCCGATCAAGGCCTGGCGAATATTTCTCAGGTAAATCATTGAGTTGGCGAGCAGCGTATTTCTGGCGCCCGTTCGCGGAAGTGCTGCATGCGGCTGGCGGGCCAACAGAAGCCGCAGGTGCGTCCTTCATCTCTCAATAGTTCAACGACAAAGTCAGGAAGTGGTAGTCGATCAGAAACCCAGACAAAACCAACGACGCAATAACAATTAGTCCATCAGTCACCTTGGTCCACCAAGGCCTCTGTCGATCGCGCAATGCGGTCAGGAACGCCATCATCGGGATCAGCGCAGCAATCATCGCGATGACGCTTAGTCCCTGAAGGCTGCGGATGAAGGCATCAGATGCCGTATCGAAGAGTGCCAGATCGGCCCTTCCGGCAAGGACGAACCAGAACCACGCACCGAACGTTACGCAGAAGAGAAGCGCGACAATGCGTGTGCCGCGATAAAGCATCGCGTCACGTCGGCCGAGCGCGAGCGGCCGAGCATAGCGCCACCGCAGGATCGCTTTGATCGGCCACAACAGTACCGCGAGTGACAATATCAAAAGCGATCCGATGACCACCGGCAGCACGAACGCAAACGAGCGCCAGAACGAGACGGGCAGCAACAGGAGAACCGGCGGAAACATGTCCGAACTCAAAAACTTGACATGTCCGTTCTCCATCCGAGCCGCAACGCGATAGTCGCCGTGCGGCTGTCGCCAAACAAAGGGCGCTATCTCGATCCAGCGTCCGATCACCCCGACGGCAGAGAAAGTCGGAAATTCGAGCGAACCGTCACTATTCGCGACAACAATCACCGGCAATAGGAAACGGGCAATGCTCAGAAAATTGGAGTCCGAACGTCGGCTCACTTCGTAAAAGCCCGCCACTTGTCTCGCATCGCTTGGCGCAGACCGCAATGCGACAGCCGGCAGCGGACCGGGTGCGGGAAAATAACGGCCGAGAAAGTGATCCAGCAGGAACGGGCGCAGGCTTTCGGTAAGGTTGGGATCGTTGCCGGCGCTGTTCAACGAAACGAACAAGCCGACATTGCGGTCCAGGATGAGGTGCAGATCACTGTGAAAGTAGATCGTGTCGCCACCATGGCCAATAATGCTGATGCCGTTGCGGTCTTCATGATAGAAGCCAAGCGCCATTCCCGGCAGCGGAGGTGCCGGCTGAAACGCGGTCTGATGCATCAGTGTCGCTGTCTCGGGGCGCAGGATCGACGCGCCTCCATATGAGCCTCCGTTCAAATGCGCGATCATGAAATGCGCCATGTCTTCGCCTGTCGCATAAGAACCACCGGAAGGACCGAGGTTGTAGAGCTCTGATGGTTTGGGCGGATCGCTGGCCAATATATAGCTCTGCGCCAAATCAGATGAGTGCTTGGTCGACAACGGCTGGACGAAGGTTGCTCGGGTCATCTGCAACGGCGCGAAAATATGTTGCGCTACATAGTGGTTGAAGTCCTCGCCGGAGACGCGCTGCACGATATAGGCGGCCAGACACGCACCATAGTTTGAGTAGGCGGAAATTTCACCCGGCGGAAAAATCCGCTTGGGAGTCCGGTCTGCGAGCATCGCGCGCAGACTTTGCAGCCGCCGCGGATCGTAGACCATGATACTTTTGAGATGCTCTTCGAAGCCCGCCGTGTGCGTCATCAGATGGCGTAAGGTGATTGGCTTGCCGAATGCTGCCGGTATCCGAAAATCCAGATAGCTGTTGACGTCGCCGTCGAGGTCGAGCTTGTGCTGCTCGACTAGCTGCATGACTGCCGTCCAAATGAAGAGCTTGGAGACTGAGCCCGGGCGAAACAGCGTCTTCTGCGGATCAACGGGCTGGCGCGATGCCATGTTGGCATAGCCGTATCCCTTCTCGAGCACTATGCGGCCGTCTTTCACGACAACGACGACGGCGCCTGCAATGTCGGCACGTGTCAATGCGTCCGGAAAGAAACCGTCGAAATAGGCTTCGACGTCGTCATGGGTCAGAGGGTGGACGACGGGAGCTTGTGTCTCGCCGGCGTAGCATTGGCTCCAGAGCAAGAGGAGCAGTATCGCTGAAAGGAAAACCCGCATTCTTTCTGCCCCGACAAATGGAACAGTTTCTAGGAATGACTTCCGAATGATCAAGAGGCCCGACAAAGATTTTGCTGGTAAACCATAGCGTCACACGGCGCATCAACTCACCGTGGTTGCTGAGGAGGTATCGTGCTGCACCTGGTCACGAGGAAAAACCAAGCGATGGATCATGATCGGCTCTTCGCGCTCGCCGAAGCTGCGCGCCATGGCCGGCGCTTTTCGCGCGGCGATGTCGCGTTCCTGCGCGACGACATTCCTGCCGAGTGGCGTGCGTATCCCAAAGTCCGATTTCCGCGAACAATCCGACATCCCGGAGGTTTCAAGGTCTCCGGTGCGCCGGTCGGCACATTCCTTCGCAGTGCGCTCCTCATCGTCGGGCAGAAGGCGTTCGGTCGACGCTATGGCGGCCAAGATTTCTACGAGCGCGTCGAGACCGATCTGGCGATGCGCATCATGCGCGCGCACTTTCACGGCGGCGCACCAAAGGGCGCTTATTGCTGCAAGCCATGCACGCTCGCCGTTCTGGCCGTCCTGGAAGAGAACGCGATCCGCTATTTCGCAGGGCCTGCCTTGGCAAGGGACGTGCGGCGCCTGATTGCCGAACGCGCCTGGCGCTTCGAGACGCCGGCGAATGCCAAGATGCTCGCATGGTCGTTGGGTTGAATCGACAGCAAGGAGAAGGTCACGATGACCATCACCATTACCGCCTTTGAACGCTCACCCGACGGCGGCAAGGGCCTGGCGCGCGACACGCGCGTGCGCTGGGCGCTGGAAGAAGTGGACCAGCCTTACGAGGTTCGCCCGGTTTCCTTCGCCGCGATGAAGGAGCCCGCGCACGTGGCGCTTCATCCTTTCGGCCAGATTCCGACCTACGAGGAAGGCAGTCTCGCACTGTTCGAGACGGGGTCGATCGTCTTCCATATCGCGCAGCGCCATCCCGGTCTGCTGCCGGACGACGCCGGTGCGCGGGCGCGCGCGATCACCTGGATGTTCGCGGCACTCAGCACCATCGAACCGCCGATCCTCGAACTCGCAAACGCCAAACTCCTGGAGCGCGACCAGCCCTGGAATGAACAGCGCATGCCCCTCGTCGTTGATCGCGTCCGCGACCGGCTGAAACAACTCTCCGCGCGTCTGGGCGATGCCGAATGGCTCGATGGCGCATTCAGCGCGGGCGATCTGATGATGGTGTCGGTGCTCATCCGCTTGAAAGCATCGGGCATTCTGGACGAATTCCCGAACCTGGCTGCCTATGTCGCGCGCGGCGAAGCGCGGCCCGCCTACAAGCGCGCCTACGTCGCGCAGCGGCGTTCAATTCCGGTAAGCCCGCGACTGGCTGATGGATGACTGACGCCGATCCCTTCGACCTCGAACGTTTCGTCTCAGCTCAGTCAGACGTGAACGAGCGCGTGCGCGCGGAGCTGCAACGGGGCCGTAAGCAGAGTCACTGGATGTGGTTCGTCTTTCCGCAGCTCGCGGGTCTCGGCTTCAGTCCCATGGCACAGCGCTATGCGATCGCGTCTCTCGCCGAGGCACGCGCCTATCTCGCGCACACTTTGCTCGGCGCGCGGCTGCGCGAATGCACGGAGCTCGTGCTCGCGATCCACGGCAAGAGCGCGCACGACATCTTCGGCTCGCCTGACGATCTCAAATTCCGCTCGTGCCTGACGTTGTTCGCAGAAGCCGTGCCGGACGAAATCGTGTTCAACATGGCGCTGGAAAAATATTTTGCCGGCTCGAAGGATCCGCGAACGCTCGCATTGTTGCGCCACGCATGACGCCTGTAGTTGCCGCCGTCGTAAGCGTTCGCTAGTATCGCGATGACAATTTGTCAGGAGACTTGCGTGGCCGAAGAGAAGCTGCCCGGCATTCTCGAACTGACGCCGATGAATCCGTCTTTCAACGACAATCCGCATGTCCTGCTCGACCGGCTGCGCAGCGAATGCCCCGTGCATCGCGACACGATGGCGGGCGTCTTCCTCGTTTCGCGACATGCCGATGTGCGCGGCACGCTCTCGGACACCACGATGTGGCGCGGGCCGACCCGCGCGGAAGAGGCTGCGGTGTTCACGCGCGGCCAGCTCGACCGGCGCGAAGACGGCGTGACCGTCCCGGAAGACGAGTTCAACGCCAACATCCTGATGATGGACGAGCCGGATCACATGCGCATCCGCGAGCCGTTCGCCAAGGCGCTCTACAAACGGGTCGCGAAGTCGAAACCGCTGGTACAACGCGTGGTCGACGAGTGGCTCGACGCTATCGGCGATGCCAAGACGTTCGACGTCATGGCGGAATTCGCGGTGCGCGTGCCGATCGACGTGATCGCACGCATCCTGGGCGTCGATGAGTCCAGGCTCGCGGAGTTCCGCGCCTGGAGCGAAGGCGCGATCCTGAGCCTGAACCCATTCCGCTCACCCGAAGACAGCAAGCGCATGATCGTCGCCGTGAATGCGCTCTCCCACTATATGCGCGCCATGATGGCGGAGCGCGCCAAGGCGCCGAAGGACGATCTCATCAGCGACATGATGGCCTTGAAGGCGCAAGGCGCGGAACTCAGCGAAGGCGAGATCTCCAACAATCTCCAGGGTCTTCTGATCGGCGGCAACCTCACCACCACCGACCTCATCGGCAACGGCATCTGGCTCCTTCTCACCCATGCCGACCAGCTTGCCGCGCTGAAAGCCAATCCGGCGCTGATCAATTCCACGGTCGAGGAAATCCTGCGCTATGAACCGCCCGTCGACATCACCGGCCGCATCGCACCGCGCGACATGGATCTCGGAGGTTGCCCGGTGAAGCAGAGCCAGTCGCTGATCTTCGCCTTGCGCGGCGCCAATCGCGATCCCGCTGCCTTTCATGAGCCGCATCGCTTCGACATCGCGCGCAAGGAGGCGCCGCATGTCGCCTTCGGCGGCGGGCTGCATCTCTGCATCGGCGCGCCGCTGGCGCGGCTCGAGGCGCAAGTCGCGATTCTCTCGTTCTTCGAGCGCTTTCCGAATGTGCGTCTTGCCGACGCCGACGCGAAACCGCAATGGCGATCGCTGCCTTTTTTCCGCGGCCTGCAGGAACTAAAGGTCGCGATCTAGCGTCCCGCCGCACGTTTGGGAATTGTCTGCTCGACGAAACGTTGCAGCAGGTTTGCCAGCGCGTCCGGACAATCGACATTGGGCGAATGACCTATGCCATGCCAGAAATGGAGTCCGCTCCCTTCCGGCAGCAGCGACCAGGTTTCGAGCATGTTGGCGACAGGGATGAGCTCGTCCGCATCGCCGCCCGCCAGAAGCACCGGCATGGGAAGCGACTTCAGACGTGCACCGAGCCGCACAGAAAACATCGAGCGCAGCGAGCCGCGCAAACGCTGTTCCGGAGCGGCGCGCATGTCTTCGGCGAGAAGTTTGAGCCACTCGTCTTGGGCGCCGCGCGCGAGAATGCCGTCGCCGCCACCGCCGAGCGCCTGCTGCTCTCGGCGCATGGTCATCAGCGCGTCGATGGTCTTCGTCAGTTCTGCATCGCCGCCGTCGAAGCTGCGTCCGTTCGGACTCGCGGGATCGAGCAGGACGAGGCCGTCCAGAACTTCCGGATGGTCGAGCGCGAATTGCGCCGCCGTGGCGCCGCCGAGCGAATGACCGACCAGCGTGAAACTGTCCCATTCGAGCTTGCGCGCGAGTTCGAAGGCATCCGTCGCGAAGATCGGCACGCCATAGTCGCGCTCGTCCGCCGGCGCATCGGACTTGCCGGCGCCGCGATTGTTGACCGCGACCGTCGTGTAGCGCTCGGCGGGGAGCGCCTTCTGCACCTTTTCCCAGATGCGCGCCGAGGCTTGAAAGCCATGGATGAAGAGAATGCGCTCGGGCCCCTCGCCGTGCGCAAAATATTCCAGTCGGACTTTCGAGAGTTGGGCAAAGGACATAGCGCTCTCCGTGCAGCCACGAACAGAGTGCCAAGTCTTCGATACGGATTGAAGTGCGTCAGATGGCCTGTAAGCCGGGTTCTGTCCATCCACCTCCGCTCTTGCGAGCTTCGGCGGACTGGATGGCCATTCCTCTGGGATGCGTGTCGCCACGCACCTCACGCGACCTACCCGGGCAGCGATCCGGAAACGGATCACGCGCCGCCCCTATTTGGTCTTGCTCCCGGTGGGGCTTGCCTTGCCACTCCTGTTGCCAGGAACGCGGTGCGCTCTTACCGCACCATTTCAACCTTGCCGCGGCTTTAGGCCGGTAGGCGGTGTCATTTCTGTGGCGCTATCCCTGGGGTCTCCCCCGCCGGACGTTATCCGGCACCGTGTCTCCGTGGAGCCCGGACTTTCCTCGACGCCCTGCTTGCGCAGAGCGCCGCGGCCATCCGGCCATCTGACGCGCGCCGAGTATACTGCGCGCATGAGCCAAATCACAATTCGCCTGGCGCGCGAAGCGGAAGCCGCGGAGTTGACCGCGCTTTGCCTGCGCTCCAAGGCGCATTGGGGTTATGACGCCGAGTTCATGGCGCTGTCGCGTGCGGCGCTAACGATCACGCCGGCGTTCATCGCGACGGGACGCGTGTTCGTTGCGGAAGCAGAGGATGGCAGGCTTCTCGGCATCGCTTCGGTCGCGCCGCTCGTGGAGGATCGCATCTACGATCTCGTCCATCTCTTCATCGAACCGGGCGTGATCGGAAACGGAGCTGGTCGACGCCTGTTCGAAGCGGCGGCGAACAAGTCGCGAGAAGACGGCGCCCGCCGGCTGGTGATCCAGTCCGATCCGCATGCGGCGGAATTTTATCGCCGCATGGGTGCGCGAGACGCGGGCGAAGCGCCGTCGGAATCGATTCCCGGCCGCATGCTGCCCCTGCTCCACTTCGAACTCTAAGATTCAGGCGAGCGCGAAGTCGACCGCGGCACTCGTATGCAACGCGGTGGTGTCGAACATCGGCGCGGCGCAATCTTCCGGCTTCAGGAGTAACGGCAATTCGGTGCAGCCGAGGATGATGCCTTGCGCGCCTTGCGCGACGAGCCTGGCGATGATGTCGCGGTAGCGCGCCCGCGAGGTGTCGAGGAACTTGCCGCGCACCAGCTCTTCATAGATCACGCGGCTGGCTTCGGCGGCATCCTCGCCGTCCGGCACGATGACGTCGAGGCCATAGCGATCGCGCAGACGGCCGCGCAATACCTGGTCGCTCTCCATGGTGTATTTCGAGCCGACGAGGCCGACGCGCTTCAAGTCCGCGTTCTTGATCGCCTTGCCCAGCGGATCGGCGATGTGGAGCAGCGGCAGAGGAACCGCCTTCTCCATCTCGGGCGTGGCGCAATGCATGGTGTTGCACGCGATCAGGAGAAAATCCGCGCCGGCGTTCGCCAGATCCTGCGCCACCTTGACCATCAAGGCATTGGCTTCGGCCCAGCGGCCGGCCGACTGCAGCGTCGCCATCTCGTCGAAGTCGAAGGAGTAGATGAGAAACTTGGCGGAATGCACGCCGCCCAAGCGCTTCTGCACCTCGCGGTTGATCTGCTGGTAATAGACGCTTGAGGACTCCCAGCTCATGCCCCCGATCATGCCGATGGTTTTCATGCGCGAAGCCTAGCAGCGGCAGGCGCGCGAAGAAGCATCACAATTGCATGACGGCTCTGCGGGCCGACTATTTCTGAGTCAGCAATGCGGCGAGCGCGCGACCGCATTCGTCATCCCAACGGCCGTTCACCTGAGACGGGCGGAAGTGGCGCTGGAAGGCGGTGATCACCGCTTCGAGCGGAACGTCCGTATGTGGAGGAAGTCCATAACCAAAACGCGCCAGCGCGGCTTCCGGCTTTTCGCCGAGCGGGCGCTCGCTCATCTTCGGCCAAAGGCCGATGCCGGATTGAGCGAGCCTCGCCCAGGGAAAGAGTTCGCCCGGATCCGTCTTTCGCCCAGGCGCGACGTCGGAGTGGCCAAGCACCCGCGCGGGCAGAATGGGATGACGCGCCAGGATCGCGCGTGCGAGTTCGATCAGGGCTGCGATCTGTGCCTCGGCAAACGGCACATAGCCGAATTCGTGACCGGGATTGACGAGTTCGATGCCGATCGAGCGGCCGTTGACGTTGGCATCGCCCGCCCAGAAGGACACGCCGGCATGCCAGGCGCGGCGCTCTTCCGGTACGTGGGTATAAATCCGGCCGTCCGTGCCGATCGTGTAATGCGCCGAGACTTTCGCTTCCGGATCGCAGAGCCTGGCGAGCGCTTCGTCGGCCGTCTTCATGCCAGTGTAGTGCAGGATGAGCATGTCGATTGCCGCGCCCGACGGGCGTGCGTCATGGTTGGGCGAGCGGCAATCGACGAGGCGCATCACACGAAGATCTTATAACTAACCGTCTCGCCGTTGGGGCGCTTCAGCGAAAATTCCGCACCCGCTTCGTGTTCCTGCAGGAGTGCCTCGAAGACGCGCACCGCATTGCGGATGACCTCGGCATAGGAAGCGGCTTCCGTCTTGTCCTTCAGGCGCTGCAAACGTTCCATCGCCTGGGGCGGCATTTCGAGTTGGACGCGCGTGGTGGTGCGCTCGCCCGCTTCCACGGCATCGGCCGCGGCGCGCATCGCTTCCGCGGCAACGCCGCGACCATAGCGACCTCTGTGATGTCTGTGCATGGCTGTGTCCTTACGATGCGGCCGGGCGCGGCGACGGCGTTTGACCCTCGGGCTCCAGCGCGAAGGGATCATGGCCGCGGTAATAGGCGGCGATCAGCGCCAGAATGGCGATCGCGCCGACGATGGTGAAGAGATTGGCGAAGACGAAACTCACCAGCGCGATGATCGCGATGAGGGCGAGGATCGCCCAGACGAGCATCCGACTCCATTCCGGCTGCTTGGCGGAACTCCAGTCGCGTGCGCGGAAATCATCGCGAATGCGTGCGCCGATGCCATGGCGGACGTTGCGCACGATGTTGTCGTGCAGCTCGCGCTGGAAGCTTCTGCTCCACGTCTGCCAATCGCTGCGCCGCTCATTCCTTTGCTCGTGACGCGCCTTCTTCCATTGCCGGCGCCATTCGCGGCGCTGCTCGCGCCATTTGCGATAGGATTCGTGCCGCGCGGCGTGATCCGCGTCGCTCGCGCAATAGCCGCACCGGCGGTCGCCGCGTTCTGCTGGCGCCTCTGCCGGTTTCGAGTCGTCGGCCGGGAAATCTTCTCCGATGCCGACTCCAATTTTTGTCATGTTCTGACTCCTTAAGTGTCGAGCCATTGATTGGCCCGTGTCCTTATAATCATCATATAATCATCAAACGTCAAGGTCCATCATCAAATAATCATCAGACTATAATTTAGTCTGTAAATCAATGAGTTGAAGGGCCACTTCGATAAAATGCCGGCTTCCTCGCTACGAAAAAACTGATGTTTAGAAGATAGCTCTTGAGCCGCAAGCAGCGCCCGAGGTGACCGCATGAAGGCAACGATGGATTTTGTGGACGTCATCATGATCGCTGGGATCTGTATGATGTTTGGAGCGTGCGCGTTTCTTCTCCCCACTGCGCTGAGTGCTGCAAAACGGGCACGCGGACAAGATCTCCGTCTGATGGACAATCACCCGGGCGGGCGCATGGATTTTTATATGAGTGGCTTTTGGGGCGGCATGTTTCTGGTTCAGGTCTCCAATGTCCTTCGCCATGTTCGGCCCGACGGAACCTACAGTCTCTCGCTCCTCGCTTTGGCGGCGACTGCCGGAGCCATCTTTGTATGCGGTGTCTATGGCGGGCGCCTGCTGCTGCGCCGGGAACAGCGCTGGGTCAAAGAAAAGCGCGAAGAACTGAGCCGTAGGGCACCTGTATAGGCGGCCGTGAGCTAGGAAATATAAGGACATCCTATCAAGGACTTCCGAGCCGGCCATCGCCGCCATGGAAAAGCCAAGTTCGCGGGCGAGCCTTCGCGCTGGCGGATTCGGGCGGGCCCATGGCGGTCTTCTATCTCAGTGTGCGCATCGGCGATGAGGTCATTCGCGACCGCGAGGCCTACGACTTTCCCACCGCCCAGGATGCGCGCGATCTCGCGGTCCACGCCGTGCACGAACTCATCGCGCTTAGTCCCGACGATGTCGAACTCGAGCATCGGCAGATCGAAATCGCCGATGCCACGGGCCACGCGATTTCCATCGTCGACTTGAGCGAAGTGGCGCCGTATCTGCGGAGTTAACCGAGCCCTCATCCCGAGCTTGTCGAGGGACGAAGGGCGAGCGAACTCATCCTTCGGCAAGCTCAGGATGAGGTTTTGTTTTACCTCCACTGTCATGGCCCGCCACCCCGATCCGCGCGAGAGCGCGGTCGGAGTGTAAACTCCGCGCGGGCCACCCAGGTGACAAAGACTCTCTGTACAACGACAAAACGCGGCCTCAACTGGATGGCCCGCTATTGCGGGCCATGACAGGGTCATGAGCGGAGTGCCGCTAGCGCCAGCCTCGTTCCTTCTCGATCTTGTCGAAGGCGGCGTTGATCACCGCGAGCTTGTCGGTGGCCAGGCGGATGAATTCCTCCGGCACGCCGCGCGCGATCAGCTTGTCGGGATGGTTCTCGCGCACCAGGAGGCGGTAGGTCGCGCGCACCTCGTCGTCGCCGGCATCGTGCGCAACGCCCAGGATGACATAGGGATCGTTCTTGTCGGGCCCGACATGGGCGGCGCGGATGCGGCGATATTCGCCAGGCGTGAAGCCGAAGATGTCGGCGACGCGGCCGAGATAGGCGTCCTCGCCGGGATGGAAGACGCCGTCCGCCTTGGCGATCTCGAAGAGGCCATCGAGAATGTCTTCCAGCAGCGCCGGATTGCCGGCCAGCATCTTGGCGATCTGCGCCGCATAGGCCTCGAACCCCGCCGTGTCCTGCTGCGCCAGGCGGAAGATGCGGTCGACGCTCGCCTGTTCGTTCGGGTGGACGCGGAACAAGCGATGGAAGGTCTCGATCTCGTCCTCCGTCACCGTGCCGTCGGCCTTCGCCATCTTGGCGGCGAGCGCGATCATCGCGATGGTGAAGACGATGCCGGGCGCCTCGCCCGGCTCGAGCGACGGCACCTCGCGATCGATCAGGAAATGGCCCGCCAGCGCGCCGATCAGCGCGCCGACCGGCCCGCCGCCCAGCATGAATCCGGCTGCGGCGCCGCCAAGTTTTCCCAAGATGGACATGGTGGAAAGCAATAGGACAATCTGGCGGGCATGTCAGCTTCGACCGGCACATGGAATTTCTATATCGACCGCGGCGGGACCTTCACCGACGTGGTGGCGGAGGCGCCAGACGGCGCGCTCTCGACTCTGAAGCTTCTGTCGGACTCTTCACATTATGATGATGCGGCGCTGGAAGGGATTCGCCGCGCGCTCGGCGTCGAACGCGGAGCCGCCATTCCGTCCGCGCGCATCGGCGAAGTCAGGATGGGAACGACGGTTGCCACCAACGCGCTCCTGACGCGAGGCGGCGAACCGACTCTCCTCGTCACGACGCGCGGCTTCAGGGACCAACTTCGCATCGGTTACCAGAACCGGCCGAAGCTGTTCACGCTCCGGATCGATCTTCCGGACATGCTCTATGACGGCGTGATCGAGGCGGACGAGCGCGTCACGGCGGCGGGAGAAGTGCTGCGCGCGCTCGACGAAGGCGATTTGCGCCGGCAACTCGCCACTGCGCGCGGGCGCGGCATCGCCGCCTGCGCCATCGTGTTCCTGCACGGCTTCCGCTATCCCGCGCACGAAGCACGCGCGGCCGAGCTGGCGCGCGAAGCGGGCTTCACCCAAGTCTCGACCAGTCACGAATGCGTCCCGCTGATGAAGTTCGTCTCGCGCGGCGACACGACCGTGGCGGACGCGTATCTGTCACCGGCGCTCGCCCGCTACACGCGCCGCGTCGAGGCAGAACTTGGCAAAACGCGCCTCTTCTTCATGACCTCGAATGGCGGACTCACCGCACCCGACTTTTTCCGCGGCAAGGATGCGATCGTCTCCGGCCCGGCCGGCGGCGTGGTCGGCATGGCGGAGACGGCGCGCGAGGCAGGCTTCGAGCGCGTCATCGGCTTCGACATGGGCGGCACCTCGACCGACGTCGCGCGCTTCGACGGCACGTTCGAGCGCGTCTACGAGACAGAAGTCGCCGGCGTGCGGCTGCGCACGCCGATGCTCGCGCTCCACACGGTGGCGGCCGGAGGCGGCTCGATCCTGCATTATGACGGCGCGCGCTTTCGCGTCGGACCCGATTCCGCCGGCGCCGATCCTGGCCCGTTGAGCTATGGCCGCCGCGGCCCGCTGACTGTCACCGACGCCAACGTCATGGTGGGAAAGCTCAACGCTCGGTATTTCCCGAAGCTGTTCGGCGACAGCGGCGACGCTGCTCTCGACGAAGTACAGGTGCGCGATGCGTTCGCCGAACTCTCGCGCACCGTCGGCAAGGCGCCGGAAGAAGTCGCGGACGGCTTCATCCGCATCGCCGTCGAGAACATGGCCAACGCCATCCGCAAGATCTCGGTCGCCAAGGGCTATGATGCGCGCAGCTACGGTCTCAACTGTTTCGGCGGCGCCGGTGGGCAGCACGCCTGTCTCGTTGCCGATGCGCTTGGCATGAAGACGGTCTTCATCCATCAGCTATCGGGATTGTTGTCCGCGTACGGCATGAAGCTCGCGGCGTTGCGCGCGGTAAAGCAGAGCTTCGTCGGCAAAGCCTTGAACGAAGCGAAAGCTACGCTTGAGGCCAGCGTCCGGGATTTGCGCGTCCAAGCCGAGGCGGAACTCGCGGCGCAAGGTGCACAGCATGCCGAAACCACTGCGCGCGTGCATATCCGCTACGATGGCAGCGACACGACGTTGCCGATTGCGCTCGGAACCCAGGACAAGATGGCGGACGCCTTCGCCAAAGATCATGCCCGCCAGTTCGGCTTCGGCTTCGAAGGCCGCACGCTGATCGTGGAGTCGGTGGAAGTTGAAGCGCACTCCGTTCCACCTTCTCCCCCTCAGGGGGAGAAGGCCGGAATGAGGGGGACACGTTCGTCAATGCCCCCTCACCCTGCCCTCTCCCCCGATTCCGGGGAAGAGGAATGCCCACGCTTTTACTCCCACGGTTCGTGGCATGAGGCGCCGGTTCTGCGTTCGGCGGAGCGCGGCGTCGACGGTCCCGCGCTCATCATCGAAGCGCATCAGACCATCGTGGTCGAACCCGGCTGGCGGGCGGAGGCGAACGGACATGGCGTCGTTCTTACCCGCATCGCTGAACGCGGCGAGACGAACGCGCGCGAGACTGTCGATCCCGTCCTGTTGGAAGTGTTCGCCAATCTCTTCATGGCGATCGCGGAAGAGATGGGTGTGGTGCTGCAGAACACCGCCACCAGCGTGAACATCAAGGAGCGGCTCGATTTCTCCTGCGCGCTGTTCGACGCCGAGGGTGGATTGGTCGCCAATGCGCCGCACATGCCGGTGCATCTGGGGTCGATGGGCGACTGCGTCACCGCGATCATGCAGAAGCATCCCGAGATGCGCGAGGGCGAAGCCTTCGTCACCAATGCGCCGTATGACGGCGGCACGCATCTGCCCGATATCACCGTCGTCACGCCGGTGTTCGTCGACGGCGTGCGCTCCTTCTACGTTGCAGCGCGCGGCCACCATGCCGACATCGGCGGCATCACGCCGGGATCGATGCCGCCTTTCTCCAAGACCATCGCCGAAGAAGGCGCCTTGTTCGACGGCATCCGAATGGTCAGCGGCGGACGCTTCGACGAAGAAGGCGTGCGCGCCGTATTGGCGCGTGGCCCCTACCCGGCGCGCAGTCCGGAACAGAACATCGCCGATTTGAAGGCGCAGGCCGCGGCTTGTGCCAAGGGTGCCGAAGGGCTGCGCCGGGCTTGCTCCGTATACGGACTTCCCGTCGTCAACGCCTATATGCGCCATGTCCAGGACAATGCGGAAGAGTCGGTGCGCCAGGTGATCGGCAAACTCTCCGACGGCGAATTCCAAATGCCGATGGACACCGGCGCCGTCATCCGCGTGAAGGTCAGCGTCGATCGCGCGCGACGTTCGGCCATGATCGATTTCACCGGCACGAGCGCACAGGCCGCCAACAATTTCAACGCGCCGGGTTCGGTGACGAAGGCCGCGGTGCTTTATGTCTTTCGCTGCCTGGTCGACAGCGACATCCCGATGAACGCGGGTTGCCTGAAACCGCTCGAGATCGTGGTGCCGGAAAGTTCGCTGCTTCGGCCTCGTCCACCCGGTGCAGTCGCTGCTGGCAATGTCGAAACCAGCCAGGCAATCGTCGATGCCTTGTTCGGCGCGCTCGGCGTGATGGCGGCGGCGCAGGGAACGATGAACAATCTGACCTTCGGCAATCAGCAGCACCAATACTACGAGACCGTGTGCGGCGGCTGCGGCGCAGGCGCGACATTCGACGGCCAATCGGCCGTGCACACCCACATGACCAATTCGCGGTTGACCGATCCGGAAGTGCTGGAGACGCGCTATCCCGTCCTGGTCGAGGCGTTTGGCATTCGCGCCGGCTCGGGCGGCAAAGGCGCGCACAAAGGCGGCGACGGCACGGCAAGGCGCATCCGCTTCCTGGAGGCGATGACGGCGGCGATCCTCTCGACGCGGCGCGAGACCGAACCGTTCGGCCTCGCCGGAGGGCACGCGGGCGCCAAAGGCCGCAACAGCGTCATCCGCCGCGATGGAACCCTGATTGCGCTGAAGGGTTGCGACGAGATCGATGTTGCGCCCGGCGATGTGATTGTGATCGAAACGCCGGGCGGCGGCGGCTTTGGAGGAACCAGGTCATGACAACGGTGCTCATCACCGGCGCCAATCGCGGCATCGGTTTGGAATTCGCCAAGCAGTATGCCGAGGAAGGCGCCACCGTCATCGCCTGCTGCCGCGCGCCCGAGAAGGCGGACGCCTTGCAGGCAATGACAAAAACCAAGGGAATCGAGGTGTCGCCGCTCGATGTCACGGAACCGAAGTCGGTCGAGGCGCTGAAGGCGGCGCTGGACGGGCGGCCGATCGATATCCTGATCAACAATGCCGGCGTCAGCGGCCCGCGCCGCGAGCCCAAAAACAGCATCGATTTCGCAGGCTGGGTCGGAACCTTCACGACCAATTCGATCGCGCCGATGCTGGTCGCGGTTGCGCTGCACGACAACCTGAAGGCGGGCAAGCTCAAGAAACTCGTCACCATCACCTCGATGATGGGGTCCATCTCGGGCCATGGCGGCGGCGCCTATGCCTACCGCGCCTCCAAGGCGGCGGTGAACAGCGTGATGCACGGACTTTCCAAGGAATGGGCGAAGGACGGCATCGTCGTCGGCATCTTCCACCCGGGCTGGGTCAGGACCGATATGGGCGGCGCCGGCGCGCCGGTCTCACCCACGGATAGCGTCAAAGGCTTGCGCGCCCAGATCGCCAAGCTCGGCAAGGCGAACAGCGGCGAGTACCGCGATTACACCGGACACGAAATTGCGTGGTGACGGTTCGTTCGTCGTCGTTCAGGTCGTGCGAAAGCCGTGACGATTAATCACAAAAAATTTGCAAACGATTCACCAACAGATTCAACAGGAGCCGATTCGAACCAGATTGACGCTCGCGCGTTGTTGCGCAAGCGTGAAACCGTCTCTGGGACTGGAGGGCATCCATGGTCCGTGAGTTGCAAATCATGGCAGTTGGACTCGTGTTCCTGTTTTTGGGGGCGATCGTGGTCGGCGTGTTCTGAACCCGCCGATGGGGGAAACGAAAATGGCCGCGGCGCCTCAAGCACCGCGGCCTTTTTTCATGGAACATTTTCGATTTTGACGATGCTGCCCAAGGCCTTGGGATCGTCGGGATTCCTGACCGCGGTCACATACAACTCCCGCTCGCCGGGGCCGAAGGCGACGTTCGTCGTGCCGAAGCCCGCCGCGATGTCGAAGCGGTGGAGCAGCTTGCCCTCCGGCGACAGCTTCAGGACCTTTCCCCCGGTCCATTGCGCGACATAGATGTTGCCCTTGGCGTCGATTTTCATGCTGTCGGGCCCAAGCGACCAGGATTGGACCCGGTTCGGCGTCAACAGGTTCAGGAGTGCGAAATTGGCGCGATGCGAGAGCGTGCCGTCGCCATTGATGGTGAACTTCAGGATGCAATTGCCGACTGTTTCGCTGACATAAAGCGTCTTTTGGTCGGGCGATACGCCCACGCCGTTGGCGTAGTTGAGATCGTTTGCGACCTCGACCCAATTTTTGCCACCCGGCGCGAGATAGAGAACCTTGCCGACGATGACGTCCGGCCGGCCAGAGCCCGACCACGGGCCGAAGACGGTGGCATAGGCACCGTCGTTGGCCATGACCACGACGTCGTTGATGCCGCCGACGAACTTTGCGCCGTTCTTGTCACGATCCCAGCGGCGCAACTCCATGCCGGAAAGATCGAGTTCAAGGATCGCGCCGGGATCGTTGGTACAGGCGAGGAGGAAGGTGTGGTGCTTGGTGAGCGCGAGGCCGTTGTGGCCGCAGCCGGGTGCGCGGTTCAGGATCGTGACGCTTTTTCCATCCCATTTCGACAGCGTGTTGGAGATCCAGCCGACGAAATAGAGATTGCCATCGAGATAGAGAGGACCTTCCGGTCCCTGCACGTTACGGACGACGGTGACTTCGCCGGCGCGCGCGGCGGCGGCGCCAAAGAGGACGGCGACGGCGATGGCGACGAGCTTTGCTGGCTTCATCCTGCGTCCTCAGTGCGCCGACGCGGCGGTGACGTAGAGCTTCTTTTCGCGATAGGCAATGTAGATGTGAAGCTGGCGCAGGATGCCCATGCCGAGAATAAGCTTCGTCTCGCTATCAAATAGATGGGAAACGGAGTCGGACACCAGAACGATGTCGGGATTCTCCACGGTGACATCGTTCAGCGTCAGCCTGCCGAACGGATAGTGGAAACCCGGAAATTTACTGCCACCCTTCGCGGGTGAGAGTTTCGGGTCCTTGTCAGCGAAATCGAAAAGCAGTTTCGCAAGTTCCAGGCTCATCAGTGACCGCGACGATCCTGTGTCGAGCGTGGCCTTGACGTTCTTGCCGTCGATTTGCACCGTCACATCGATATGCCCGTTCTGGTCAATCCCGATCGGGATTTGGGCCACGGCGACCGTGGTCCAATACACCACCTTTCCTTCGCAATGGTCCGGCGAAAAGAGATTGAACTTGGCATTAGCGAAGTCGAAATCAACGTCATAGTGGCGCAGGATATTCGGCGCGATGATTCCGCCGATCTCGGAAGGCAAGAATCCATCGGGAAGAACCTGCATCGGTAAACGGTCTGCCTTCAGGCCACCGAGATTCACGTCATTCGTCTCCACATAGTAGACGATCTTTTTTCCGCCCAACATCTCTTCGCCCGAACCAAACGTGTTCAATTTCTTGAGTCCGAGGCTCTGTACGGATTGTTCGGTCAACATGGTGAAGATGCCACCGGTGTCGATCAGCATGTTCACATTTTGGCCCGCGATCGTGATCGGCACATTCGCGCCACCGGCCGAGTCGATGTTCATGTCGAACGCCGCCATGCGCACGAGATGACAGGAGTCGTCGGCGAGCGTCCGACTGGCCGAGGCAAGAAACAACATGAGAGTGAAGAAGGCGGTGCGCATGGAATAAGCCTCTAGTGCGCCGACGCGGCGGTGACGTAAAGCGCCTGTTCCTTGTACGCGATGTACATATGAAGCTGGCGAAGGATGCCCATACCGAGAATCAACTCTGGTCCGCTGGTAGAGATCCGCTCGTCACTTTTCGCGAAGAGAGTCAGATCAGGATTGGAGACGCTCACGCCGCTGAAGTTCAGGGTCTTGAACGGGTACTTGTAAACGTGCCCGTGGTCAGTCTTTTCCAAAGTCTTTAGCTGGGGATCGCTCTCGGTAAAGCCGAACAAGTCTTCGGCTTCCTCCAGATTGAACACCGAGCGCGATGAGCCGGTGTCCAGGGTCGCCCGGACTTTCTTTCCGTCCAGGATCACCAAGAAGCTGATGTGCCCGAAATGATCCTGTTCCAAGGGTATTTCGGCATGCTCGCTCTTTGTCCAATACGCCATATTGGTCTGGCAGTGATTGGACAGAAATAGGTTCAACTTGGCGCCGGCGAAATCGAATTCATCGTCGTAGGCGCGCATGATGTCAGGAGCCAAGGTACCGTCGATCCCGTCAGCCAAATGCCCATTCGGCATGATGATGAATTCCTTGTATGGCGCCTTTAGGCCACCAAGATCGATATCGTGGCCGACCGCAAATCGGTCGAGCCGGTACCCGCCGAACATCATGACATACCTGCCACGGAGCGGCGCTATCCTCAAATTGAGCGAATCGACAAAAGACTCCGTCAGCATGGAATCGATTCCGCCTGTATCGACCAGCAAGTTGGCAGTCCGTCCGCCAATAATCATCGGCACGACTTGTCCGCCGGCTGCGTCGGTCGCCATATCGAGTGAAGCAGCACGGACCAGACTGCAAGGCTCCTTGTCCGCGGCTGCGCACGGCACAGCACCCAATAGGCCCAACATAAGAGCGACGTAATCAAGAAGTCTCATTTGAAACCGCTCAACTCGAATCGGGCCTCGCTGTATCCGACGAAATTCTTCGGACAATTCTGGATAGGTTCCATTGTAAAGCTCAATGCGCCGACGCCGCGGTGACGTAGAGCTTCCTCTCCTTAGAGGCGATGTACATGTGCAACTGGCGCAATATTCCCATTCCGAGGATCAGATCCGGTGCGCCGGGCATACGGGAATCTTTCCTCGATATCAGCTCCAGATCCGGATTTGAGACGTTGACGCCGCCGAAGGTCATCGTTTTGAAGGGATACTTGTATGAATAACCGTTTTCGGTCTTTTCGAGCGGTGTCATGGCCGGGTCGTTTTGCTTGAGGTCGAACAAAGACCTGGCCTCTTCCAGACTCATCCAGGAACGCGACGAACCGGTGTCGAGGGCGACGCGAACGCTTTTGCCGTCGACTTCCACCAGAAACTTGATGTGGCCGGCTTCATCGTAACTGAACGGTATTTCTGCGTGATCGTCCTTGCTCCAATAGGCCATGTTCGCGTCGCAATGGTCCTTCAGGAACATGTTGAACTTGGCATTCGCGAAGTCGAACTCGACATCATAGGCGCGCATGATGTCGGGGGCGAGCAGGCCATCGACGCCTGGCGACAGGGTTTGCGCGGGAATAACCAGGAAGATCATCCGTGGGGCCTTGAGGCCACCGAAATCGATGTCGTTGGCGGAGGTCAATTGATCGACCCGTACGCCGCCGAACATCGAGATGTTGTTTTCGATGACTGGAAACTTAGGCAAGCGAAGATCCGCCACGACTGCGCTCGAAAGCATGGATTGGAACCCGCCGGTGTCGATGAGGAGATTGAGAACATGTCCTTCGACGGTCATGGGCACATTGGGGCTGCCCGACTCATCGACGGACATGACGAGCGAGGCTACCCGCACGATGTTGCAAGGCTCCTCGTCGGCCATCGCGCATGTTGCCGCGAGGCCCATCGCGAGTGAAAGCGCGAAGCGTAAGATGGTCTTCACTTGAACTGGCTCAACTCGAACCGGGCCTCGTTATATTCGACGAAGTTCTTCGGACAATTCTGCGCCGCGGCCTCGAGCAAGGGTTTGGCCGATGCGGCGTCTTGATGTGCGAGCCACCACTCGGCGACGTAGAAGTTTGCTTCGCATTGCTGATTGGGCACGGCCTTGGAATCGCCCCGCAAAGCCGCAGCCGCCATGTCTTCCTGTTTGGCCTCGCCGACGAACAGCTTGATCAGCGGTGCGGGCCAATCGCGGCTTTCCAGCTGATCGATGTCATGCGCCCCGACTTTCGGATCCAGCGTCCCAGCGCGTGCGCGCGACAGTTCGAGCCAGAGCACGACATAGCCGTTCTGCGGCTCGATGGTGACGACCTGGGCAAAATCGTCGGCAGCGCCTGCAAATTTCTTCATCCGCCAACGCAGCCTGCCGCGGTTCCAATAGGCCGCGCGATCGGGCTTCGCGGCTATCGCAAGTGAGAGATCGGAATCCGCTGCCTGCAGGTCGCCTGCGCAGGCATGGGCATCGCCTCGCAGTTCCAGCGCCTGAACATCTGCTGTCTTCAGCCGAATGTACGCGTCAAGATCGGCGATAGCCGGTTTGCACTGATTTTGACGAAGATACGCGATGGCGCGGCCGCGATAGGCGGACGGAATGAGCGTCGGATTGAGATCGCCGGCCGCCAGCGCGGCGCTGAAGGACGTGACGGCTAGCGGCGCGTCGCCCTGCAAATTCGCCGATATGCCGCGCGCGAAATCGTCATAGGCCGCAGCGCTGGCAGCGCAGCAGGCGCCGCCGAGAAACGCGACAACTAGTAAAAGTCTGCGCAATCCTGCCCCCACTCCGCGGAGCTTAAATCCTCGCCGGACGACGCACAATTGTTTGATGATTCGACTTACGCCGCATCCTTGGTGCGCGGATCATAGTTGAGCAGTGGACCGAGCCAGCGTTCGGCGGTCGCGATGTCCCAGCCCTTGCGCTTGGCATAGTCCTGGACCTGGTCGCGCTCGATCTTGCCGACGCCAAAATAGCGGCTATCGGGATGCGAGTAGTAGAAGCCGCTGACCGAAGACCCGGGCCACATCGCAAAACTTTCGGTCAGCTTGACGCCGATCTTCGCTTCGGCATCGAGCAACTTGAAGAGCGTCTCTTTCTCGCTGTGCTCCGGTTGCGCGGGATAACCGGGCGCCGGACGGATGCCGCGATATTTTTCCGCGATCAACGCGTCGTTCGAGAGTGCTTCGTCCGGTGCATAGGCCCAAAACTCGCGGCGCACCCGTTCGTGCAAGCGCTCCGCGAAGGCTTCGGCGAGACGGTCGGCCAGCGCACGCAGGAGGATCGCGGAATAGTCGTCATGCGCCGCCTCGAACGCCTTGACACGCTCTTCTTCGCCGATGCCGGCGGTGACGACGAAGGCGCCGATATAGTCTTCCGTCCCCTTCGGCGCGATGAAGTCGGCCAGCGCCAGATTGGGGCGGTTGCTCTCGCGTGCCATCTGCTGGCGAAGCGTATGCAGCGTCTGAATCGGAAACTTCCGCGCCTTGTCGCCGAAGACCGCGATGTCGTCGTCGCCGATCCGGTTCGCCGGAAAGAACCCTACGGCGGCGCGCGCGGTCAGCCATTTCTCGGCGACGATCTTCTTCAGCATCGCCTGCGCATCGGCATAGAGATTGCGGGCCGCTTCGCCCACCTTGTCGTCGTCGAGGATGGCTGGGAACTTCCCGACCAGTTCCCAGGTCTGGAAGAAGGGCGTCCAGTCGATGTATTTCACCGGTTCGCCGAGATCGTAGTGATCGTAGGTGCGGGTGCCGAAGAATTTCGGCACCGGCGGCTTATAGCTGCTCCAGTCGAGCATCAGCTTGTTGGCGCGTGCCGCTGACAAGGACAGGCGGCGACCGGGCGCGCGTTGCGCCGCGTGGTTGCGCGCGATCTCTTCATATTCCTTCCTGATCTCGGAGACGAAGTTGGCGTTCGCCGACTTGCTGAGCAGATTCGAGGCGACACCAACGGCGCGGCTCGCATCCGTTACATAGACGGTCTGGCCGCGGCGATAGCCGGGATCGATCTTCACAGCCGTATGCACCCGGCTCGTGGTGGCGCCGCCGATCAAAAGCGGAATGTCGAAGCCCTGGCGCTCCATCTCGGCGGCGACATGTACCATCTCGTCGAGCGATGGCGTGATCAACCCCGAAAGCCCGATGATGTTCGCCTTCTGCTCGCGCGCGGTGTCGAGAATCTTTTGCGCCGGCGCCATGACGCCGAGATCGATGACCTCATAGCCGTTGCATTGCAGGACCACGCCGACGATGTTCTTGCCGATGTCGTGCACATCGCCTTTCACAGTCGCCATGACGATCTTGCCGGCCGGTTCTTTCGTCGCGTTCTTGCTCTGCTCGGCATCCATGAAGGGAAGGAGATACGCCACCGCCTTCTTCATCACGCGCGCAGACTTGACGACCTGCGGCAGGAACATCTTGCCCGAGCCGAAAAGATCGCCGACCACATTCATGCCCGCCATCAAGGGGCCCTCGATCACGTCGAGCGGACGCGCCGCGGCCTGGCGTGCTTCTTCGGTATCCTGGGTCACGAAGGCATCGATGCCGTGCACCAGCGCATGGGTGATGCGTTCCTGCACCGGAAGCGAGCGCCACGCCGCATCTTCCACGTCGGCGACGGCACCATCGCCCTTGTAGCGCTGCGCCAGTTCGAGCAACCGCTCCGTCGCATCCGGATTGCGCGCGAAAAGCACATCCTCGATTGCCTCGCGCAACGGTGTGGGGATGTCCTGATAGACGCTGAGCTGGCCGGCATTGACGATCCCCATGTCCATCCCCGCCTTGATGGCGTGGAAGAGAAAGACCGAGTGCATCGCCTCGCGCACCGGCTCGTTGCCGCGGAAGGAGAAGGAGAAGTTCGAGACGCCGCCGGAAATGTGGCTATACGGACATTCCTTGCGGATCACCGCGGCCGCATCGATGAAGGCCTTGCCATAGCCGTTGTGCTCTTCGATGCCGGTCGCGACCGCGAAGATGTTGGGATCGAAGATGATGTCCTCGGGCGGAAAGCCGACCTTGTCGACGAGAATTCCGTAGGCACGCTTGCAGATCGCGATCTTGCGCTCGGCCGTGTCGGCCTGGCCCTCTTCGTCGAACGCCATGACGACGACGGCCGCACCATAGCGCATGACTTTGCGTGCATGCTCGACGAACGCCGCCTCGTCTTCCTTCAGACTGATGGAATTGACGACGGGCTTGCCCTGGCACGTCTTGAGGCCGGCCTCGATCACGCTCCATTTCGAACTGTCGACCATCAAGGGCACGCGCGCGATGTCGGGCTCGCCCGCCATCATGTTGAGGAAGCGGCGCATCGCGGCTTCGGAGTCGATCAACCCTTCGTCCATGTTGACGTCGATCAGCTGCGCACCGTTCTCGACCTGGCTGCGCGCCACCGCGAGTGCGCCTTCATAATTGTCGGCTGTGATGAGTTTGCGAAAGCGCGCCGAGCCCGTGATGTTGGTCCGTTCGCCGACATTGACGAAGTTCATCTCGGGCGTGAGCGTGAAGGCTTCGAGGCCCGAAAGGCGAAGCGTGCGCGGCTTCTCCGGCACGACGCGCGGCGTGACCCCCTTGATCGCCGCGCCGAACGCCTTGATGTGCGCCGGCGTCGTGCCGCAGCAGCCGCCGACGATGTTGACGAGGCCGGAGCGCGCGAATTCGCCCATCATCTCCGCCATCATCTCGGGCGACTGGTCGTAGCCGCCGAATTCGTTGGGAAGGCCGGCATTGGGATGGGCGCTGACAAGCGTGTCGGCGGCGGCAGCGAGATCGGCGACGTAAGGCCTGAGTTCCTTCGCGCCCAACGCGCAATTCAAGCCGATCGCGAACGGCTTGGCATGGCGCATCGAATGCCAGAAGGCTTCCGTGGTCTGGCCGGTCAGCGTGCGGCCGGAGAGATCGGTGATCGTGCCGGAGATCCAGACTGGCAAGCGCTCACCGAGTTCGTCGAAGATCTCCTCGATGGCGAAGATCGCCGCCTTGGCGTTCAACGTGTCGAAGATGGTCTCGATCATCAGCACGTCGGAACCGCCGCGGATCAGTCCGCGCGCCGCGTCGCGATAGGTTTTGACCAGCTCGTCGAACGTGACATTGCGAAAGGCAGGATCGTTCACGTCCGGCGAGATCGACGCCGTGCGGTTGGTTGGGCTGAGCACGCCGGCCACGAGCCTGGGCCGCGACGACGTGGAAACCTCGTCGCACACTTCGCGCGCGATCCTGGCCGAGGTTTCGCACATCTCGGCGACGAGATGGGAGAGACCGTAATCGCCTTGCGAGGAATGCGCCGTCGTGAAGGTGTTGGTCTCGATGAAGTCGGCGCCGGCGGCGAGATAGGCGTGGCCGACGTCGCGGATGACGTCGGGCCGCGACAGCGAGAGGATATCGATGTCGCCCTTGAGCTCATGGTCGTGATCGCCGAAGCGGTTGCCGCGGAAATCCGCCTCGCTCAGGCCATACCCCTGGATCATCACGCCCCACGAACCGTCGAGCAGAAGGATGCGCTTCTCAGCTTCCTCTCTCATCCAGCGAATGCGCGATTGCCGGTCGAAGCTCATGCCGCACCTTTTGGCTGCAGGCCCATGATGCGGCAGGCGGCATAGGTTAGATTCGCCTGGTTCAGCGTGTAGAAGTGGAATTGCGAGAAGCCGAGCGCGCGCAAGCGCTGCACTTGTTCTGCCAACACAGCGGCGGCGACGATGCGGCGCGTTTCGACGTCATCGTCGAGGCCGGCATAAGCCTGCGTCAGCCATTGGGGAATCTTCGTGCCGCACTTCGCCGCCATGCGCTGCACGCCGCGAAACCCCGTCGTCGGCATGATGCCGGGAATGATCGGCGCGCTGATATCGGCCGCCACGCACATGTCGCGAAAGCGCGCGACGGCATCGTTGTCGAAGCAGAATTGGCCGAGCGCGCGCGTCGCACCTGCGTCGATCTTCCTCTTGAGCAGCGCCACGTCGTGCTCCAGCGAAGGCGAATCCGGATGACATTCGGGATAGCAGGAGACGCTGATCTCGAACGGCGCGATCTTGCGCAGGCCTTCGATCAGATCCGGCGTCGAGGCGTAGCCGAGTTCGTGTGCCCGATAAGGTCCGCTCATGTCGGGCATGTCGCCGCGCAACGCGACGAGATGGCGGATGCCTGCATCCCAATAGCCGCGCACGATCTCGTCGATCTCGCGCCTCGAATGGCCGGCGCAGGTGAGATGCGCGGCAGGCTTGAGCGCCGTCTCCTCGACGATGCGCTTGACGGTCGCATGCGTGCGTTCGCGCGTGGAGCCGCCGGCGCCGTAGGTGACCGAGACGAAGGACGGCGCCAGCGGCTCGAGCCGGCGGATCGCGCGCCACAGCGCCTCTTCCGCTTCGGCCGTTTTCGGCGGCGAGAATTCGAAGGAGACCGCGATTGGGCGCGTGTCGGAAACGAGTTCGCTGAGGCTCATGCCGCCTCCGCCTGCGCTTTCGCCGCCGCCTGGGCGAGCCAGAGCTTCACGGTGAGCTTGTTCTTGCCCGCTGCGATCGCTTCGTTCGCGAGCGGTTTCAGGCCCGCTGCCTGGAACCAGCCTTGCACTTCACGATCGGCAAAGCCCAAGCGGCGATGGGCAAAGTCGCCGCGCAGGAATTCGAGCTCGTGCGGCGCAAAGTCGGCGATCAAGAGCCGCCCGCCGGCGCGCATCACGCGCGCCGCTTCGGCAACCGCGGCCGCCGGGTCGTCGAGATAATGCAAGACTTGATGAAACAGCACCGCATCGAAACCTGTAAGTGCCGAGCCGTTGGCGAACGGCAGGCGATAGATATCTGCGAGGCGGACCTGCGCCTGCGCGATGTGCGCGCGGGCCAGCCGGTCGCGCGCTATCGCCAACATCTCGGCGCTGACATCGACGCCGATGGCGCGTTTGACGTAGGGGGACAACAACTCGAGCATCCTGCCGGTTCCGGTGCCGGCATCGAGCAAGAGGTTCATCGGCGTCGCGGCGATGTGGCGCACGATCGCAGCTTCGACATCCTTCTCCGGCGCGTGCAGTGCACGAATGCGCTCCCATTGCGCGGCATTGGCCTTGAAGTAGGCCGCAGCTTCAGCAGCACGCGCCTCGCGCACGTTAGCGAGGCGTTTACGATCGGATTCGAGGATCGCGGAATCGGGCGCAGCGATTTCGCCGATGGCGGCGGCGAATGCGGCACCCTTGCCCTGCTCGCTGGCGCGATAAAAAACCCAGCTTCCTTCCTTGAAGCGCTCCAGCAGCTCGGCCTCGCACAACAGTTTCAGGTGGCGCGAGACGCGCGGCTGACTTTGGCCCACGATCTCGATCAACTCGCTGACCGTCAGTTCGGCCTGACGCAGCAGCAGCAACAAGCGCAGCCGGGTCGGATCGCCGGCGGCACGCAGCATGGCTATCAGGGCGTCCATCGTGACCTCCATGGAACACATAAACATATCTTTATATGATTATGCAATGGTTTCCGGCCCTCCAACTCGGCGAATTCAGGGAATCGCCTATATAAAAGCCTGACATGGCGGGGTTTTGCAGAAGAGACGTCGTGACTTTGGCGGCAGCGGTGCTCCTGGCGGGCTGGCTTGGCGGCTGCGCTACGACGCCGCCCACGCCCGAAATGCTGGCGGCGAACGACCCCTTCGAGCCCACCAATCGCGAAACCCTCAAACTCAACGGGAAAATCGACAAATACTTCGTGATTCCGACCGTTGCCGCCTATTTCTTCATCGTTCCGGATGGCGGCCGGCGCGCCATCCATAATTTTCTACAGAACGTTTCGCTGCCCACGGTGTTTGTGAATGACGTGCTTCAGGGCGAGACCAAACGTGCTGGACAGACTTTCGCGCGCTTCACGATCAACACGACGCTGGGACTGGGCGGCTTTTTCGATCCCGCAACGAAAAAGTTCCGCATTCCGGCCCACAGCGAGGATTTTGGCCAGACCTTGGCAGTCTGGGGTGTGGGCGAAGGACCATACCTCATCCTCCCCGTCATTGGCCCGCAGCCGCCTAGGGACGCGTTCGGACAGGTGGTCGATGTGTTCCTCGATCCGACGACCCATATCCACTTCAAGCAGCATCTGTGGTGGGATGTCGGGCGATATTATTTTACGCTTCTGGATCTGCGCGGGCAGACCTATTCGACCGTGCAGGGCATTCAGCGAGGTTCGGTGGACTACTACGCCTCGTTGCGCAGCCTTTACCGCCAGTTGCGCAACAACGAAATCCGCAACGGCAGGCCCGAGACTGAGAATCTGCCGGAGTTCTGACCAGCCGCCGCCACGAACTTGCCATATGACGCACTGACCATCGCGGCGCTCAACCAAGGAAAGACGAAACCATGCTTTCATCGGATCTGACCCCCGGCATACTGCCCCTCGCGCGCCGCGCGATGCTCGCACTTGTGGTTGCATCGGCTGCGCTTGCGACGTTGGCGACGTCAGCCTCGGCCAGCGCGCCCGCCGAGACTTATGTGCAGAACAATGTGCAGACGGGACTTTCCATCCTGAACAACCACTCCGCCTCGACCGATCAGAAGCGCGAGCAGTTCGAGCGTTTCATTCTCGGGCTGACCGACATGAAGCGCATCGCCAACTTCACGCTCGGACAGTACAAGCGCACCGCCTCGCCCCAGGAACAGGAAGCGTTCGCACAAGCCTTCCAAACCTATGCCATCGCGGTCTATCAATCCTATTTCTCGAAATATTCGGGTCAAACGCTGAAGGTCATCGGCTCGCAGCAACGCGCGCCGGGCGACACCATCGTCCAGACCGTGATGATCGATCCCAACGACAGGAGCGGGCAGCCGCCGCTCGAAGTCGATTTCCGCGTGCTCGGCGAGAGCGGCAAGTTCGTCGTGATCGATTTCAGCGTCTCGGGAATTTGGCTGGCGCTGGAGGAGCGCGATCAGTTCAGTTCCTTCCTCGGCCAGAACAACGGCAGCATCTCGCTGTTGATCTCGCACTTGAGAGAACTCGCACGGAACTACAAGGCCGAGCACTGAGCCGCTCTACAACACGCGAATGCCGAATTCGCGCCTGAGTTCGCCGAGCGGGCGGTCGAGATAGCCGTTAGGCGGGTTCCACGGCCAGCGCTTGCGCATGCCAAATGCTGCCAAGGCGGCGCGGACGATGCGCGGTAACGACTTCAGCGTGACCACGATCGCTTTGCCATAGCCGAGCTCTTTGAAGAGCGCCTTCGCCGCCTGATCCGCCGTCATGTAGCGCGCGTAGTGGCGCATTCCGACATCGCAGGAGAAGAGCGTACGCACGTCGGCCAACGCTTCGTCGCCGAGCGAAGTATTAAGTCCGAAGATGACGTGACACATGTCGTGCGAGCGAAACAGCGCGACGCTTTCGGCGGGAAGATCGGCCGGGCGCGTGACGATGCCCGGGTTCGCCTGGTAGTACTCCGCGAGACCTTCGCGCAGTGTCTGGGAGCTATCCTGTTCCTGATAACCGAGCATCACGCGAGGATAGGACTCCCTCGCGCGCGCGACAATTGCGGCGTCACGCCCGTGCGAAGCGCTTGTACTTGATGCGGTGCGGCTGGTCGGCGTCGATGCCGAGGCGGCGCTTCTTGTCGGCCTCGTAATCCTGGTAGTTGCCTTCGAACCATTCGACGTGGCTGTCGCCTTCGAAGGCCAGCATGTGGGTGGCGATGCGGTCGAGGAACCAGCGATCGTGGCTGATGATCATGGCGCAGCCGGCGAATTCCTCGAGCGCGGATTCGAGCGCGCGCAGCGTATCGACGTCGAGATCGTTGGTCGGTTCGTCGAGCAGGAGCAGGTTGGCGCCGGACTTCAGCATCTTTGCAAGATGGACGCGGTTGCGTTCGCCGCCGGAAAGCTGGCTCACCTTCTTCTGCTGATCGCCGCCCTTGAAGTTGAAGGCGCCGACATACGCACGGCTGGGCATGGTGCGCTTGCCGAGCTCGAGGATGTCGAGGCCGCCGGAGATTTCCTCCCACACCGTTTTCTTGGCATCGAGCGCATCGCGCGATTGATCGACGTAGCCCATCTTGACCGTCGGCCCGATGCGCAGTTCGCCGGCATCGGCCTTTTCCTGGCCGGTGAGCATGCGGAACAAGGTGGTCTTGCCGGCGCCATTCGGTCCGATGACACCCACGATGCCGCCCGGCGGGAGATTGAAGTCCACCTTTTCGTAGAGGAGACGATCGCCATAGGCCTTGGCGAGCCCTTCAGCCTCGACGACCACCGAGCCCAGCCGCTCCGCCACCGGAATGACGATCTGCGCCGTGCCGCCGCGCTGCTCCTGCGACTTGGCGAGCAACTCTTCATATGCGTTGATGCGCGCCTTGGACTTGGCTTGGCGCGCCTTCGGCGATTGCTGGATCCATTCGCGCTCGCGCGCGATCGAGCGTTCGCGCGCCGCTTCCTCCGCGCCTTCCTGGTGCAAACGCTTTTCCTGCACGACGAGGAAAGAAGAATAGTTGCCCTCATGCGGGATGCCCTTGCCGCGGTCGAGTTCGAGGATCCAGCCCGTCACATTGTCGAGGAAGTAGCGGTCGTGGGTGACGAGGATGATGCAGCCCTTGTATTCGCGCAGCGTATGCTCGAGCCATTCGACCGACTCCGCATCGAGATGGTTGGTCGGTTCGTCGAGCAGAAGAATGTCCGGCGCATCGAGCAGAAGCTTGCACAGCGCCACGCGGCGGCGTTCGCCGCCCGAAAGCGTTGCGACTTCCGCATCGCCTTCCGGACAGCGCAAGGCGTCCATCGCCTGGTCGACTTGGCTGTCGAGATCCCAAAGGCCTTGCGCCTCGATCTCGTCCTGCAGCTTGGCCATTTCGTCGGCGGTTTCGTCGGAATAGTTGGAGGCGATTTCGTTGTAGCGGTCGACCAGCGCCTTCTTCTTGGCAACGCCCTCCATGACGTTGTCGCGCACATTCTTCGTGGGATCGAGCGCCGGTTCCTGCGGCAGGTAGCCCATGCGCACGCCGTCTGCGGCCCAGGCTTCACCGGTGAACTCGGTATCGAGGCCGGCCATGATGCGCATCAACGTCGACTTGCCGGCGCCGTTGACGCCGACGATGCCGATCTTGGCGCCCGGATAGAAGCTCAGCCAGATGTCCTTCAGGACCTGCTTGCCGCCGGGATAGGTCTTCGACAGACCCTTCATCACGAATACGAATTGCGGCCCGGCCATGGGAATTACCTGTGCTGATGGCGTGAGTGGAGCGGCGTTTTAACGAAGCGAGCGCGCCGCCGCAACGCTTAGATGGGCGCTAGAACTTGATGCGCGCCCGCGACAGCAGCGAGACGGAGTTGGCTCCCGTCTGGCCTGCAAAATTCATCTGGTACGACGCGTTGGTCTGCAAAGCCAAAGAGCCGTCCAGGAAGGTCGTGACATAGCCGACCTCGATGTCGGTTTCGGGCGTCGTGCCTTCGAGCAGATTGCTGCGCGAGAAGAACAGCGGCCGCCCCTGCCCATTGCGCGTCGTGATGAAGGCGCTGCCGTCCGCGTTGAAGGCCGGACGCGAAACTGCAAGGCCGAGCGCGTCGTCGCCGAACAATCCGTTCTTGGCGATCGCGATGCCGTAGGAGCGCGTGCGCAGGCTGTCGCTGGCGAGCGTCGGGCTGAAGCCTGGTTTGAGATCGAGCTGCGTGATGCCTTCGCTGTACGATGCGGTCGTGACCCAGCCCGCGCCGAGTTGTACGCGTGCCGAGACATCGACCGCCGCTGTATTGGCGTTGACGCCGGCGACCGGCGTTCCGAGCACGCCGCCGCGCTCCGACGTCTGCGACGCGGTGAGGCCAACCGCCGCCCACTTGCCGATGTCCCAGGTCAAGCCGCCAAGCAGCGAGTTCGCGGCCCTGAGACTGAAGAGATTGGTGCCGCCGCCGACGCGCGCCAGCGATGAAGCCGCGCCGGACGAATATGTCGAATAGCCGGAAGCGAGATTGGCTGCGCCGACGGAAAGATGTAGATCGTCGGCGAGCGCAACAGTCGCGCCGACGAAGTCGCCGCCGCTTGCCAGCGAGGCGTAAGGCGCCGCAAGTGCGCTGCCCGAGAGGAACAAGGCGTTGGAATTGGACGTGCCGGTCGACACGACCTGACCGGCGAGATCGACCTTGTAGCCGACCTGAAGGTTGAGACCATCGACGAGCGAGACGCTCGTGACGAAGCTCGGGATCGAGTCATGCCTGAGATCGGGCGGACCATAGTTCAGCGCCGGCATTGAGAAGGACTGGCTGAGATCGACTTGGCTGCCCAGGTTGCCGGCCGATGCGGGCGCGGAGATCGAAGCCGCGTCGAAGGACGTCGCCACGGGCGAAGCCGCGTGCGCGGCTCCCGCAATAGCGAATGAACCCGCGAGTGCGCTTAGTGCGCTGCGGAACGGTCCCCTCATGGCTCCTACAATCTTAGACCTTTTAACCCACATCAGATTACCAGCCGTACTCATTCAAACCAAGTTTCCCTCTGTAAAGACGATGGTTTACGGCCGGAATAGGCTGTCGCTGTGGCACTTTCGTAACGCCGTTGCTTACAGACCATTGATAATAAAGTTACTGAACACTCGCGGCCCCGGCAGCGTAATTGTTCCACGATTCTCGCGCCTTTTCCGCTCAGCGTGGGGCTCCCGGGTTGTCTCGACGACCCAATCACCCCTATCTGAGATGGCATGAGTCCCACGCCCATCAAGGCTGCGATCCTCCCTGTCACGCCCTACCAGCAGAATTGTTCGCTGGTGTGGTGTACGCGCACCATGCGCGGCGCGGTCATCGACCCGGGAGGGGACCTAGACCGCATCCGCCAGGCCTTGGCCCAGGAAGGCGTGACGCTTGAGAAGGTCCTTTTGACGCATGGCCATCTCGATCATGCCAGCGGCGCCGCCAAGCTGGCGCGCGAATTCGCCGTTCCGGTCGAAGGGCCGCACAAGGACGACGCGTTCCTGTTGGAAGGCTTAGGCCGAAATGCCGGTCGCCCCGGCTTTGCCGACGCGGAGAACTGCACACCCAGCCGGTGGCTCGAGGACGGCGACGAAGTGACGGTCGGCGAGGCGGCGCTCGGCGTGCGCCATTGTCCGGGACACACGCCCGGCCATGTCGTGTTCTTCCATCACGATGCGAAGGTCGCGTTCGTCGGTGACGTCTTGTTCGCAGGTTCCGTCGGGCGCAGCGATCTGCCGCGCGGCAATCATCAGCAACTCGTCAATTCGATCACCACGCGCCTGTGGCCGCTCGGCGACGACATGCATTTCGTCCCCGGCCACGGCCAGATGTCGACATTCGGCTGGGAGCGCAAGACCAATCCGTATGTCTGCGATCTCGCGCTGCAGATCCAAAAGGATCTCGACGACAGACCTTAACGAGGTGCGGGTTTGTAGCTAGATGGCATTCCCGCGGACACCTTGCCGGGAAAATTCGGTTTGCGCTTTTCGAGGAACGCGGCGACGCCCTCCTTGACGTCGGGACCCGAACCCAATTCAACCGACAAGAGTCCATCGATCTTCATCAGCTCGAAGGGATGCGCCATCCCGGAGTAGCTCCAGAGCATCTGGCGCGTCAGCGCGAGCGAGACCGGCGCGGTGTTCTCGACGATCTCCTGCGCGATCTCCCTGGCGCGCGCAAGCAGGCGGTCGGGCGCGACGACTTCGGAGATCAGCCCGCCTTCCTTCGCTTCATCGGCACCGAAGACGCGACCGGAAAGACACCAGCGTAGCGCCTGGTTCAATCCGACGAGGCGCGGCAGGAACCACGCGCTGCCGGCTTCCGGTACCAGCCCGCGGCGCGCAAACACGAAACCGAACTTCGCCTCGCTGGAGGCGATCTTGATGTCCATCGGCAAGGCGAGCGTGATGCCGACGCCGACGGCCGGACCGTTGATCGCGGCGATCGATGGTTTCTTGCAATCGAAGATCGCCTGAACGAAACCGCCGCGGGATGAACGGGGTCTTGGGCCGGCAAACATCGCGGTATTGCCCGACTTGGTGTCGAACGCGTTGGCGCCGCCGGAAATGTCCGCGCCGGCGCAGAAGCCGCGTCCCGCACCCGTCACGATGATCACCCGCACACCGTCATCCTCGTCCGCACGGATGAAGGCGTCTTCCAGTTCCGCACCCATCGTGGCGGTGTAGGCATTGAGCTTTTCCGGACGATTGAGCGTTACCGTCGCAATGGCGCCGTCCAGTTCGTACTTGATGTGCTCGTAGCTCATGGCGTCCTCCATGCAGAACTCGAACGATAGACCTTGCGGCGATGATGCCAAGCCTTCCGGTGCGGAATCCTTCGGGCGAGGAAGACTTACCCGAACGTCACGCCAGTGAGTTGTTCGGAGACGTCCCACAAACGCTGCGCCAAGGCTTTGTCCTGCGCACGCCTGGAACTGCGCGCGATCCCGGGCGTGCCGATCAATTCAAACGTGCCGTTCGGACCGTAATAGCCGCCGGGCCGTGCTTCCACGGCCGTTGCCGCAAACAAAGTCGGCAGGGCGCCTTCGGCCGGCGACTGCGAGAGAAAGAGTCCGAGCAGACGGCCGAACTGGTAGTTCAGTCCCTTCGTGCCGGGGCCATTGGGAATGAGGTCGGTGAGCGCGTAGCCGGGATGAGCGGCATTGGAGAGCAAGCCCCAGCCTTTGGCGTCGCTCCGTCTCTGCAATTCGAAGGCGAAGATCAGATTGGCGAGCTTGGACTGGCCATAGGCGGCGGTCGGCCGGTACTTCTTTTCGAACTGGAGATCGTCGAAGTTGATCTGGCCGATGCGGTGCATGCCGCTTGAGACAGTGGTCACGCGCGGTTTCTGCGCCGCCCGCAATAGCGGCAGAAGATGAGCCGTGAGCGCGAAGTGACCAAGATGATTGGTGCCGAACTGCAGTTCGAATCCATCGGCGGAGGTTTTTCGTTCGGGCGGCGACATCACGCCCGCATTGTTGATGAGAATGTCCAACGCGCGATGCGACGCCTTCATGCGGTCGGCAAAGACCGCAATCGAATCCAGACTGGCGAGATCCAGTTCTTCGAAGCTGATCTTCGCGGCCGGCACTTCGGCGTGAATCTTGGCCACGGATTTGTCGCCCTTGGCCCTGTTGCGCCCCGCGAGCACGACCTCGGCGCCGCGGCTTGCGAGCTCGAGCGCGGTCTCGTAGCCGAGCCCGCCGGTCCCCGTGACGATGGCGAACTTCCCGGTTTGATCCGGAATATTGGCGGCAGTCCATTCGAACATGGTGCGCACCCCGCGCAGCGTCACTTATAAGCCAGCCCCCTCGGCGGACTGAATGGCATCCTTTCATTGGCGTGCGACCGAAAACGACTCGACTCTTGCAGCAGGGCCTGATTTTTTGTCCTCCAGCAGCCAAAAATCATAGTTGAGGGAGTTCGCCATGTCGGCCATTAACCAGGTTACCGATTTCTCACGTGACGGAGAGATCGGCATCATCACGCTGAATTCGCCGCCGGTGAATGCGCTCTCCTTCAACGTGCGCGATGGATTGTTCGAGGGCTTCAAAGCCGCCATCGCCGATCCCGCCATCAAGGCGATCGTGCTGATCTGCGAAGGACGCACCTTCATCGCCGGCGCCGACATTTCCGAATTCGGCGGCGCGCAGAAAGGCGCTTCGCTCTTCGACGTGCAGAAGATGATGGAGGATTCGCCCAAGCCCGTGGTCGCGGCGATTCACGGTACCGCGCTCGGCGGCGGGCTCGAAGTTGCACTCTGCGCGCACTATCGCGTCGCCGTGCCGAGCGCGCGTTGCGGCCTTCCCGAAGTCAATCTCGGCTTGCTGCCGGGCGCCGGCGGCACGCAGCGTCTGCCGCGCATCGCCGGCGTCGAGAAGGCGCTGGAGATGATGACGAGCGGCCAGCATGTGCCGGCCAAGGAATGCCTCGCCATGGGTCTCGTCGACGAACTCGCCGAGGAAGGCAAGCTCAGGGAAACCGCGATCGCTTATGCGCGCAAAATCCTGGCGGAAAACAAGCCGCTCAGAAAAGTGCGCGAGAATAATACGAAGCTCGAAGCGGCCAAGGGCCATCCCGAAATCTTCGCGAACTTCCGCAAAGCCAACGCGCGCAAATTCCGCGGCTTCAAGGCGCCCGAAGCAAACATCCAATGCATCGAGGCGGCAGTGAACCAGAGCTTCGAGGACGGCCTCAAGACCGAACGCAGGCTGTTCATGGAGTTGATGACAGGCGCGCAATCGGCGGCGCAACGCTACTACTTCTTCGCGGAGCGGCTCGCGAACAAGATTCCCGACGTGCCAGACGACACCAAGCTCATTCCGATCAAGAAGGTCGGCATCATCGGCGCCGGCACGATGGGCGGCGGCATCGCGATGAATTTCGCCAATGCCGGAATTCCCGTGACCATCGTCGAGGTCAAGCAGGATGCGCTGGACCGCGGACTGAAAGTCGTACGCGGCAATTACGAGCGCAGCGCCAAGTCGGGCCGCTTCCCGATGTCGGAGGTCGATCGCCGCATGGGATTGATCAACGGCTCCTTGAACCTGGAAGATTTCAAGGATGTCGATCTGGTCATCGAGGCGGTGTTCGAGCGCATGGATGTCAAGAAAGAAATCTTCACCAAGCTCGACGCCATCTGCAAGGAAGGCGCGATCCTTGCGACCAACACCTCGGGCCTCAACATCGACGAAATCGCATCGGTCACCAAGCGGCCGGAATGTGTCATCGGCCTGCACTTCTTCTCGCCCGCCAATGTGATGAAGCTGCTGGAGATCGTGCGTGCCGATCATACGTCGAAGGAAGTGATCGCGACCTGCATGAAGCTCGCCAAGACCATCGGCAAGATCGCCGTCCTCGTCGGCGTCTGCCCGGGCTTCGTCGGCAACCGCATGCTGGCGCAACGTGGCCGCGAGGCGCAGAAGATGGTTCTGGAAGGCGCGATGCCCTGGGACGTGGATCGCGTGCTTTACGATTTCGGCTTTCCCATGGGGCCGTTCGCGATGAGCGATCTCGCCGGTCTCGATATCGGCTGGGTAAAGGAGAAATCGCACGGCGAAACGATCCGCGATGTTCTCTGCGAAGCGGATCGCCGCGGCCAGAAGACCGGCGCCGGCTATTACGACTATGACGAAAACAGAACCGCAAAACCGTCGCCCGTCACCGAGAAGATCATCCACGACTTCGTTTCGAAGTCGGGTAAGAACCCGCGCAAGATCGGCGATGAGGAAATCCTCGAGCGCTGCATCTATCCGATGATCAACGAAGGCGCGAAGATCCTCGACGAGAAGAAGGCGATCCGGCCTTCCGACGTCGATGTCGTCTGGGTGAACGGCTATGGCTGGCCGGTCTATCGCGGCGGCCCGATGCATTACGGCGACGCCATCGGACTCGACAAGGTGCTGGCCAAGATGAAGGAGTTCCAGGCGACGATGGGCGATGCCTTCAGGCCCGCGCCACTGCTCGAGAAGCTCGTCGCGGAGGGCAAAAAGTTTGCCGACATGCGGTGATCAAGTTTGTAAACGCCGTTGACACATACAACGTATTGTTAAAGCTCGTTAATCTGGAAAAGGCCTATTCGTGGGCATTGCTACCACTGGCACGATCCTTGCGAATTATTTCGGGACACGAAGTACAAGCGTTGTCGCGGTGATTTGTTGCGCCCCGCGCCGCGCGATTCAGGAGAAAATTACGTGAGACCATACATCTCGAATTTGGTCGTCGCAGCCGGCATCGCTGCCTTGGCATTGGCCACTCCGATATCTGCCTCGGCGACGCCGCTGCACGGCTATTGCGTCGGGACGGCTTGCCCCGACCTTGGGAACAATTCGCCCACTGCACTCAACCCGCCCGTGTTTGCGTTCTCGACATCGGGTCAGGACGCGACCGGCGATTTCCGCATCGGGATTTTGGTTCCGAACAATGATCCGGCGCCGGCAACCTTCACGATTCTCGATCACAACAATAACGCGATCACGTTTACCGCGGCTCTTTTGAGCTCGACGGCGTGGACGTCCGGCGAACTCGGGACCTATATGACCGCTCAAGGGTCCACCAATATTACGGGCGGCAATGGCCACACGATCGGCTCGTATCTGCCGGCCACGCAAGGCCTCGACCCAGGCGCTACAGGCTTCTGGGTTTATGTGGCCGATCTCAACTCGCAGACGCTTGAGAACCAGGCCGATGTGTTCACGGGTCTCGAGCTTGAACTTCAGGGACAGATGCCGCTCGGCGGTTATCTGTTGGGATTCATCAAGGAACATATCTGCACGATAAACCATCACACAGGCCTCGAGACCTGCACGGATACGTGGAGCATGAATTCCAATAGCGGCGCGATTTTGGAAACCAATCCGAATTGCCCCGACTGCCACACGGAAAACGTCCCCGAACCGTTGACGCTCTCGATCGTCGGCGCGGGCCTGGCGGGTGGATTTGCGATGCGCCGTCGTCGCAAGGCTGGCAAAAGCGCCTAGCCTTTACCGAGCACCGCTCAACTCAAGGGCCGTCGCAAGACGGCCCTCTTTGTTGCCCGCGCTAGTACAGTATCGAGGGCAAATACGCGCCGTAAGGTTCGTTGTAGAGGCCCATCGTCATCAACGTTAGCGGTTGCGTGACGCGCAGGCCTTGCGCGAGACACCAGCGCAAGAGCGCACCGTTGCGCGAGGGAACGAGAAAGCCTGGACCGGCAAATGCTTTCGAGACCGCGATCAGCGCTATCAGATCGTCCGTGGTTTCACATACCGAATGACCAAAAAACGCGATACCGGTCGTGTAGCCCGTGATGCGTCCGCCGCGCTCGACCACGCTCACGGCACCACGTTCGATGGTGTCGCACAACTCGCGGTCGCGGCTTGCGCCATGCACGTTCCGGCAGAGCGCATTGCACGCACTGCTATCGTCCGTCGTCGCGACGCGCACGGCGTAACCCGGCATTGGCCGAGCGATCACTGGCCCCTGCATGCAGGACAGGTGCTCGCGCACGTCAAAGCCCAATTTCGCGTAGAGCGAAAGCGAGCGGGTGTGATAGCCCGCCTGCACCAGGCGAATGCCTGCAAAGCCTTTCTCCTGCGAACGGGCCATGACGGCATGCATCAGGGCGGCGCCGATTCCCTTGTTCTGAACACCGGGATCGACGGTGATCGGACCGACACCCGAAATCGAATTTCGCTCGTCGAGAAAATTGCTGCCGACGATCTTGCCATCGTCTTCAGCCACCACGCCGAAGAATCCGGAATTTCCGAGCATTCCGCGAACGGCGCCCGTCGCCACTTCAGCGTTGGGAAAGTCAGGCAGAAAATTGTGGGCGTTCGCGATTGCGGTAAAGGCGGCATGACAGATCCGGCCGCACTCCTTTGCGTCGTCGACATGCCCCCTTCGAATTGTAACGGTCATCGCCCCACCCACCTTTTTACCGGATCATGTTACAAACTATCGGGCACCCATTTCGCTTGCAACGCTCGCGGGGGCGCGCGACATAGGCGGCGGTTGAATGGGAGAGGTTCGTGACTCTCGCGAGGATTGCCGATCTCGACGTCTATTTCGAACGCGCGGGCGAAGGCTTGCCGCTGCTCTTCATTTCCGGTTCGGGCGCCGACCTGCGTATCAAGCCGAACCAGATGGATGGACCGTTTCCGAAGCACTTCGACATTTTGAGTTACGATCAGCGCGGCCTCGGCCAAACCTCGAAGCCAGATATTTCGTACACGATGGCAGACTATGCCGACGATGCGGCCCGTCTGATGGATTTCGTCGGCTGGAAAAGCGCGCGTGTCGTCGGCGTATCGTTCGGCGGCATGGTGGCGCAGGAATTCGTGCTCCGGCATCCGGCGAAGGTTGAACGGCTGGTTCTGGCCTGCACGTCGCCCGGCGGCGCCGGCGGCGCCTCTTATCCCTTCCACGCCATCGAACACCTGGGGCGCGAAGAGCGCGCGCGCTTCATGATCCCTATCTCCGACACGAGGCGCGACGCCGAATGGCAAAAGGCCAATCCCCATATGTACGAGCAATTCGTGGCGATGGCCGCGAGCGATCCGTTCGAACACGAGCCTCATCGCGCGATGGGTTATCACCGCCAGCTCGAAGCGCGCTCGCATCACGACACCTATACCGTCTCGGCGAAATCGCTTGTCCTGTCATGATCGCGGCCGGGCATTATGACGGCATCGCGCTGCCAGCGACCCAGGAGAAAATGGCGGCGCGGATCAAGTTCGCGAAGCTCGCATTTTTCGAGGGCGGCCATCTCTTCATGATCCAGGATCGCGACGCCTTGCCCGCGATGATCGATTTCTTGAAGGGCTGATCACGCCGGGTTTGACAGCACGTCAGAGCCCCGCAAGATAGCGCCCGAGAGCGCTTGAGACGCTCGCCCCAGGGGTTTTGTAGATCATGTCGCAGGCACCAACCGCTCTCCCCTCCATCGCCGCGGCCTTGGCGCGGGTGGCCCAGGAAAAACCGAATGCTCTGGCAGTCACCTGCGAGGACGTCACGCTCACATGGCGCGAACTGCACGTGCGCAGCAACCGCATGGCGCGCGGCATGGCGGCAAGAGGCGTAAAGCTCGGCGATTTCGTCACCATCGCGTTGCCCAATTCTGCCGCCTTCATCGAGGCGTGCTACGCAGTCTGGAAGCTCGGCGCGGTGCCGCAGCCGGTTTCGTCGCGCCTTCCCCTCGCTGAACTCAATGCCATCGTCGAGTTGGCGCAAACGCCGATCGTGGTGAGCAACACGCCGTTCGACTGCGAAAGGCCGGTGGTCTCGGCAAATGCGCTGCTCGAAGCCTCGCGCGACGAAACGGATTTGCCGGATGCGGTTTCGCCATCCTGGAAGGCACCGACGTCGGGCGGCTCAACCGGCCGGCCGAAGCTGATCGTCGCGGGCCAGCCAGGATTGGTCGACGGACTGAACGCCGCCTTTTGGCGCATCCAGAAAGACGACATCATGCTGATGCCGGGACCCATGTATCACAACGGACCCTTCATCACCTCGTTCGGCGGCCTGCAGATCGGCGCGTCACTGGTGCTGATGCCGAAGTTCGACGCGGAAGCGACATTACGCGAAGTCGAACGCCATCGCGCGACTTGGCTCTATCTCGTGCCGACGATGATGAGCCGCATCTGGCGCCTGCCCGAGGAGGTGCGCGCCAAGTATGACGTTTCCTCGCTCAAGACAGTGTGGCATCTCGCGGCACCCTGTCCACCTTGGTTGAAGGAAGAATGGATCAAGTGGCTGGGGGCCGACGTGATCTGGGAACTCTATGGCGGCACGGAAGGCCTCGCCTCGACCACGATCTCCGGCCATGAGTGGCTGAAGCATCGCGGTTCGGTCGGGCGCGTCGCGCTCGGTGGCATCATGAAGGCGTTCGCTCCCGATGGTACGGAGCTTCCGACCGGCGAGACCGGCGAAATCTATATGAAGCGCGAACCAGGCCTGCCCGCGAGCTATCGCTATGTCGGCGCGACAGCGCGCGTCATCCATGGCGATTGGGAGTCGATCGGCGACATCGGCTGGTTCGACGAGGAAGGTTATCTCTATCTCGCCGACCGCCGCACCGACATGATCCTGGTTGGCGGCGCCAACGTCTATCCGGCCGAAATCGAAGCCGCACTCGAGGAACATCCACTCGTCGCATCGAGCGCGGTGATCGGCCTTCCGGACGATGATCTCGGCAACCAGATCCACGCGATCATCCAGCCGCGGGACGGGCTCGATGTCGAAGCCCTGAGGCGCCACCTGGCCGAGCGTCTCGTCGTCTATAAGAGGCCGCGCACGTTCGAGCTCGTGAGCGAGAATGTGCGCGACGATGCCGGAAAGGTTCGGCGAACCGCGCTGCGCGACGAGCGCGTGGCGAAAAAGAGAGCGGGAGCCTGACCATGTCGTCGTTGGGTGCGCCGCCGGCAGAATTCACTTCGATCGGACGCAATCTCGCCAGACTCGCGGCCGAAAAACCCCACGCGCCGGCGCTGACAGTGGTCGAACGCACGCTGACATTCGCCGAACTGCATGCCCGCAGCAATCGGATGGCGCGTGGACTGTTGGCGCAAGGTGTGAAGCGCGGCGACTTCGTCACCATCGCGCTGCCGAACTCTATCGGCTTCATCGAGGCGGAATTCGCCTGCTGGAAGATCGGGGCCGTGCCGCAGCCGGTGTCGTGGCGGCTGCCAGAGCACGAGATCAACGCGATCATCGAACTCGCCAATTCGCCGATCGTGATCGGCGACGCCCAGACGATCCGGGCCGGACGGCCGGTCGTTTCGCCCGAGTTGCTCTTTGCTGCATCCACCGACGCAAGCGAACTGCCTGATGCGATCGCCCCCTACTGGAAGGCGCCGACCAGCGGCGGATCGACCGGCCGGCCCAAGCTCATTGTTGCCGGAAACCCCGGCGTGGTTGCGGTGGGTGCGAGCGAAGGCGCGCTATGGCGCTTTGGAAGCAGCGACACAGTCCTCATGACCGGGCCGCTCTACCACAATGCGCCCTTCGGGCTCTCGGCGACGGCACTTCACACCGGTGCGCACGTCGTGCTGATGGTCAAGTTCGATGCCGAGGAAACGCTCAGGCTCATCGAGCGGCATCGCGTCACCTGGCTCTACCTTGTTCCCACCATGATGAGCCGCATTTGGCGGCTGCCGAACCGCACGCAATTCGATGTTTCATCGTTGCAGACGGTTTGGCACATGGCGGCGCCGTGCCCACCCTGGCTCAAGGAAGAATGGATTAAATGGATTGGCGGAGAGAAGCTCCTCGAGCTCTATGGCGGTACCGAAGGGCAGACCATCACGATCATCGACGGCAATGAGTGGCTGGCGCACAAAGGGTCGGTGGGAAAGCCGTTGGCGCTTGGCGAGATGAAGGCGTTTTCGCCGGACGGCAAGATGCTCGGTCCGCGCGAGACCGGCGAGATCTATTTGCGCCGAGATCCTTCTTTGCCCCCGAGCTATCACTATGTCGGGGCCGAGGCGCGCACGCTGCCGGGCGGCTGGGAATCGCTCGGCGACATCGGCTGGTTCGATGAAGACGGCTATCTCTATCTCGCCGACCGGCGCACCGACATGATCCTGGTCGGCGGCGCCAACGTCTATCCCGCCGAGATCGAAGCGGCGCTCGACGAGCACCCGTTGGTCGCATCGAGCGCGGTGATCGGGCTGCCGCACGAGGAACTCGGCAACCAGATTCACGCCATCGTCCAGCCGCGCGAAGGTCTCAGCGAAGAGGAACTCCATCGTCATCTCGCTGACCGCCTCGTGAGTTACAAGCGGCCGCGCACGTTCGAGTTCGTCACGGAGAATGTGCGCGACGACGCCGGCAAGGTGCGCCGCACCGCGCTTCGAGATGCGAGAATCGGAAAGGTTCCACGCAAGTCCTAATTTATTTCCGCTGACGGACGGTTTCGGACGGCTTAGGCTTGGCTATGGCAAAGCTGGCCACTTATCGCGCCAAGCGCGATTTTTCTGCAACCCGCGAGCCGCGCGGAACAGTCGGGCGCGGCGCCTCATATCGCTTCGTCGTCCAGAAGCACGATGCGACCCGGCTGCACTACGATCTTCGTCTCGAACTCGATGGCGTGTTCAAGTCGTGGGCCGTGACCAAGACGCCATCGCTGGATCCCGCGGTGAAGCGGCTTGCCGTCGAAGTCGAAGACCATCCGCTCGCCTATGGCACGTTCGAAGGCAACATTGGCGAGGGCCAGTATGGCGCCGGCACCGTGCAACTGTGGGATCGCGGCAAGTGGAAGCCGCTGGGCGACGATCCGCAGAGCGATTTGCGCAAGGGCCGTCTCTCTTTTGTCTTGAATGGGAAGCGGATGAAAGGCGGCTGGGCGCTGATCCGTCTGCCCAAGCGCAGGAAGCAGGAGAGCTGGCTGCTGATCAAGGAAGACGACGACGAAGCCAAGCGCGGCAAGGCCGGCGACGCACTCGAGAAGGAGGTGACGTCCGTAAAGTCGGGCCGCACATTGGCAGAGATCGCGAAGCATGGCCGCGCGTAAGTCGACATCCGCCAGCGAAATCCTTGGCGTCGCGATCAGCCACCCGGAAAAGGAATTGTGGCCGAAGTCGAAGGCGGGCGCTGCAGTGACCAAGCTGGCGCTGGCACGCTACTACGAAGCTGCCGCCCCTCGCATGTTGCCGCACATCGCAGAGCGGCCAATCTCGATCGTGCGCACACCCGACGGCATACGCGGCCCGAGATTCTTCCAACGCCACGCGGCTGCAGGCTCCGGTGCACTCGCCCTCAAGATCAAGGGTGATGCCAAGCCGTTCCTGACGGTCGACTCCGCCAGCACGCTGGTCGCGCTGGCACAGCTCGGCGCGGTGGAAATCCATCCCTGGGGTTCGGCGAAAGGCGATCCGGAGCGGCCGGGGCGCATCGTCTTCGATCTCGATCCGGCGCCTGAACTGACTTTCGCTCGCGTGATCGATGGCGCGAAGGAGGTACGCGATCGCCTCACCGCGCTCGGCCTCGTGCCGTTCGTCAAAACGACCGGCGGCAAGGGGTTGCACGTCGTCATCGCGGTCGGCGGCGACACGAGCTGGAGCGAGGCCAAGACCTTCGCCAAGACGGTGGCTCTCGCGATGGAGCGCGATTCGCCGGATCGCTACACCACGACGCTTGCGAAGAGCGCACGCAGAGGCAAAATCTTCATCGACATCCAGCGCAACGACCGCATGGCGAGCAGCGTGGCTCCCTGGAGCCCGCGTGCGCGCGACGGTGCTCCGATCTCGGTTCCGTTGGAGTGGTCCCAGATCAAGCACGGCTTGGATCCGAGCCGCTTTACCATCGCGACGTCTGCACCTTTGTTGCGCAAAACCGATCCGTGGCTGGCGTTGGCAAAGTCGGCGCGCGCCATTGCGCCGGCGATGAAGAAGTTGGCGCGCAAGTCTCAGGCGTAGGTCTTTGCCATCGCGCCGATCTTTTCATGGAATTCGGCGATGGTTTCTTCGATCACTTGCTTGACCGGTTTGATCTCGTGAATGCGGCCACAGACCTGGCCCGAAAGCGCGATCGACGCTTCCATGTCGCCGCCAAAATAGAGATCGAGCGCATGGCCGAATTCGCTCATCACGTTGGCGGGCGGCTCCTTCTCGATGCGCGTGGTTTTCTCGGTGCGAAGCGCGCGCAAGGCGGGACCCGGTCCGAAGCGGTTGAGGAACACAGTGTCCGTCTCCTGCGCCGAGAGGATCGCGTTCTTCCAGTTCATATGCACTGGCGATTCCGCGCTCGACACCATGCGCGTGCCCATCTGGATGCCTTCGGCGCCGAGCATGAAGGCCGCCGCCATGGTGCGGCCGTCGACCATGCCGCCGGCAGCGATCACCGGCACCTTTACCGTCTCGCAAACGAGCGGCAGAAGCACCATCGTCGAAACCTCGCGCGGGTTCTTGAAGCCGCCGCCCTCGCCGCCTTCGACGACGAGCCCATCGACGCCGCAATCGACCGCACGCAACGCCGTCTTCAAAGACGGTACGACGTGAAACACCGTCAGCCCGGCCGCCTTCAGCGGTCCCACGATTTTCTGCGGGTCGCCCGCGGACGTCGTAACGAATTTCACGCCCTGATCGATGATGAAATTCACGATGCCCGGATCGCGCACGAAGGCGAGCGCCACGTTGACGCCGAACGGCTTCGCTGTCAGCTCGCGCATCTTCTGGATCTCGACCTTGATCGCATCGAGCTCGCCGGACGACGTCTCGATGATACCGAGGCCGCCGGCGTTTGATACGGCCGAAGCAAGCTTGGAGCGCGCGATCCAACCCATCGGCGCCTGCACGATGGGATATTCGACGCCGAGCATGGCGGTGATGCGATTTTTGATCTTCATGGCAGATTCTCCGGTAGCGGAACTTGTTCGCCGACGATGACGGCAGGCATGCCGCGCCTGGCGGCCAGCTCGCTCTGGATGCGGGCATGGGCGGCGCGGTCGATGCGATAGAAGATCGAAAGGATGACGCAGATGAACGTCATGGTGCCCGGAACGATGCCGTACATCAGTCCGAGATGTTCGATCGTCGACGCAGCGATATGGGCCTTGTCGCCGCCTTTCGCTGCGAGGTCGGCGGGAAAGCCGATGATGCCGAGCGCAAGTCCGGCGACGAAAGTGCCAAGCCCCGATGCGGCCTTGGCGGAAAAACTGAGGCCCGCGAAGTAAAGCCCTTCGCGGCGCGCGCCGAAGCGCAACTCATGTTCGTCGGCGGCGTCGGCCATCATCGATTGGAAACCGACCGTCAGGTAGGAGATCGCGATGCCGGCAAGGAGGTAGTTGATCGCCAGGATCGGCACGACCGCTGCGCCGGCGGGAATGAGACCGAGAATGTGGGCGACAGGAAAGCCCGCTTGACTGACGACGATATAGAACAGACTCCAAATTACCATGGTGCGCTTTTCTACGCGCGCCGCAGAGAGCCAGACCGCAGGCAAGCCGATGAGCACGCCGGCGAGGAGGACGACGGCAAGGGAAAGGATCTGCGCCGTGTCGAGTCTCCAGAAGAATTTGCTGCCATGCAAAGTGAGCGCACTCGCCGTTCCCTGCGCCACGAAGAAGATGAGGACGGTCATGAACAGCACAAGAAAGGAGCGGTTGCGAAACACTTCAAACACTTCGCGCAAGAGTCGCCGAAGCGGATGATCGCTGTTCGGCGTTGCGCGATGCAGGCGATTGCGCGCGCCGAGCGTGCCGAACGCCGCGACCGCTGCGAATGCCGTCATGATAGCCGCGCAAATCCAGCCGAACGGTACATAAGCGGCATGGTCGTAAATCTTGGGACCGGCCAGGAAGACGAAATAGCCCAGGATCAACGGCAGCAGCGTCGCGAAGACGCTGTAGAAGGTGCGCCAACCCACGACGCTGGAACGGTCGGCATAGTCGTCGGTCAACTCCGCGCCCAGAGCTGTGTAGGGAACGATGTAGACGGAGAGCCCGAAGCGAAAGAGAAGCGCGATCGTCGTCGCGTAGAAGAAGAGCGGCAGATCATGGAGGTTGCGCGGCAGGGAAAAGAGCAGACCCAGTCCCAAGAAGATCAGGACGAGGCTCACGATCATATAGGGATGGCGGCGGCCCCAGGCCGATGTCGAATTGTCCGACACCGATCCCATCAACGGATCGACGAAAGCATCGACGATGAGCGCGAGCCCGAGCGCTAGGCCGGCCAGGACTCCCGAGAGACCGCAGACCTCGTTCAGATAAAAGAGCAGAAAAGTGTTGATCGCCGCGGCACTGACGCTGTCGACGAATTGCCCGGTGCCGTAGACGGCCTTGGTCGCGAGCGGCAGGCGCGAGGTGTCGCGTTGCGAATTCTCCTGGGACATGCGGTTCAGATCACTTCCAGGTAATCGCGGTCGGGCAATGCGGGGAACGGCTGTGTGGGCAGCGTCTGGTACCAATAGGCGACCGAGGCGATGTCATCCTGCAGTGGCAAATACTGTCTCTCCTTGTGCGTGCGCCAGCCGAGCGCCTGGATCGTGATGCGCAGGTCGCTTTCGAAGCGAACCGGGTCCATGACGTGGAAGCGATACATGCCGAAACGGGTCTGAGACTTGTAGACGCCGTCGGGCCGGATGACTTGCGGCAGTCCGGCGAACGGCGTGGTGAATTCGACATAAGCGGAGCCGCCGGGTCGGTCGCGTTCGACGATTCCAGGATCGAAGTCGAAAGCACCGCAGAAATAGTCCTCGGTGCCGGTGCCGCAGATCGTGGGAAAATCTTTGTCGCCATCCATGAAGAACTTGATCTCGCCTTCGCCCCACCAACCGGAATTGTTCACGCCCCATGCCATGTAGGTCCCGACATAATGGCCGCGTCCTTTGACGCCGTCGAGGATCGTGAACACGTCTTTGTAGGGCAGAGGATTGACGCGACGGAACTGCGCGTGGAAGTAGGCGCAATCGTCTGGCACGTCGGTCAACGTGTAGTTGATCTGGTAGTAGAGGATGACCTTCTCGTCGCTGAGATTGGTCATCGCAAAGCGCGCGCGCTTTCGAAACGGCATTTCCCAGTAACAGTTGAAGGCGCGACCCGGATTGACGCAGACGGGCAACGCCGAGACTTGGGCAAAACGCTCCCAGCCGACGCAGAAGAAATCGCCCGTGGGGCATTCGATGGCGGGCTGCTCCTGATCGTCCCACCAGGCGCGCAGGATCGCGTGGCGCCACTTGCCGCCGGCCATCGTCAGCCAGATCTGCTGGATCGCGCCCATGCCGACGATGTTGGCCAGCTCGCGCGTTTCGCCAGGTTCGATGACGATATACGGCGAGACCTTCCAGCCCTGACCGAGACCGCGCGCGGCACTCGCCGCCGGTCCGTCGATCGACATGCCGCCCTTGCCCTTTTCCCCACTGAAATTCTCGGGACTGATCGAACGCGTTTTGGCGCGCGACAGTCGCGAGAGGTTTCCCAGATGAAGACCAAGGCCGTTGAATTCGCTCATCCCGCAGCTCCTCGACGGCGTCTGCCTATTCCATAGAAGGTCGCGGCCGTGCCGCCGAAGATTTCTTCCCGCTCACCGGCCGTGAGATGCTCCGTCAGCGTTTCGCAGGCCGTGAGCCAGCTTTCGTAGTCGCCGACTTCGTTCAGCACCGGCCAGTCGCTACCCCACATCAATCGCGAGGCGCCGAAACATTCGAGCAAGACGTCGACATAGAGTTTCAATCCTTGCGCGTTCCAGCCCGGACCGGCCTCGAACGCGAGGCCCGACAACTTGCACTTCGCGCTCGAATTCTTGGCGATATGGCGCATGAGCATCGCCCAATGCTCCAGCTCAAGGCCGGCGATGTCCGGCTTGGCGCCGTGATCAATGACGACGGCGAGGTCAGGATAGCGGTGGAGAAATTCCGCCAGCGCTGCCAAATGCGGCGGCTTCACCAACGCGTCGAAGCGCAGATCGTGGCGCTGCATCGCTTCGAGCGCAGGCGCTAGCTCCGGGCGCAACATCCACTCCGTGTCGGCGATGTCCTGGATCATCGGCCGAAGACCGAAGAGCGCCGAATTCGCGGCGAGCGATGCAATCCTGTCTGCGACGTCTTGTGCATCGAAGTCGATCCATCCCACCACGCCGGCGATAAAAGGCGTCGCATGCGCGAGCTCGAGGAGAAAAGCCGTTTCCGCCTCGCTGGGAGCCGCCTGCACCAGAATCGTCTTGTCGATCGCGGCGCGCTTCAGAGACAGCGCCAAATCGTCGGGCAGAAAATCGCGCGTGATCTTGGGAAAGCTAGCGGCGTTCAACCAGCCATAGTCGCCGCGCGACAGCCGCCAGAAATGCTGATGCGAGTCGATACGCATCACGAGGCGGGCGGGCGGATGACGCCCTTCTTCAGGATCAGATTGCCGTAGAGGCGCGTCTCGCCGGTCGCCACGATCGCAAATGCGCGGCGCGCGCGCTCGTAGAAGGCATTTCGTTCAAGCGCTTCGATGGGACGCTTCTCGCCTTCTTTGCGCAGCAGCTTCTGGAATTCGTGAGCGATCGCCGGCACCTCCTTTGGTTTGCCGACCACCGCCATGCGAAATGCGGCCGATGCGAAATCGTCGAGCGGCATGACCGTGAGAATGGCTTCCAGCATGCGCAACGCATCGATACCGTCGGCGCGGACCAACCTTTGGGCCAAGGCCGCGGAGGGGAAGTTTGCATCGGCCAAGACGATCTCGTCGCCATGACCCATGGCCCTGAGGATTGCCAGCAGTTCGGGACCAAGCAGCGGATCGATGCCCTTCAGCATGAAGCGGGCGCCACGTCTGCGCGAATTGGAGCGCTCATACCCTGCCGTTCCCTGTCAAAGCCGCCTTGCCGGCGGTCTCGTAATTCGTCCGGTAACCGTTAGAATAGTAGGGATGTTGCGCCTTGCCCCGCAAGCGCGAAGGAGCCACGCCTGTCCGACGTCCTGACCCATGATGCCGTAGCGGTACGTCTGCATGCGGCGGACAACGTCGTCGTGGCGACGCGGCGCATTGCAGCCGGGACCAGGCTGGCCGGCGAACAGTTGACGACGGTCGATACGATCCCGTCTGGCCACAAGATCGCGACGGCAGAGATCGCCGTTGGCGAACCGGTGCGCAAATATGGACAGGTCATCGGCGTCGCCACGGCGCCAATTTCCAAGGGCGCGCATGTGCATGTGCAAAACCTCGCCATGTCGGATCAGCGCGCGCCGGCTGGACAGCCCGTGCGCTGGAGCGGATCGCAGCCGCAAAGGACATTCCAGGGTTATCGCAGAAGCGACGGACGCGTGGGCACGCGCAACTATATCGGCGTGCTGACGAGCGTGAATTGTTCCGCGACCGTCGCACGGCATATCGCAGAAGCCGCAGAACGCCACGGGCTACTCGACGGATTCGATCACGTCGATGGCATTGTGCCGATCACCCATGTCAGTGGTTGCGGCATGGCGGGCTCGGGAGAGGGCTTCAACATCTTGCGCCGCACGCTCTGGGGCACGGCAGCGAACGCGAACTTCGCCGCAATTCTTCTGGTCGGGCTCGGCTGCGAAGTCCTGCAGATCGATCGGCTGAAAAAGGACTATGGGCTTTCCGAGAACGCGCAATTCCAGTCCTTCACCATTCAGGAGGCCGGCGGTACGAGGCGCTCGATCGAAGAAGGCTTGGCGCGGCTCAAGGCGCTGCTGCCATCCGTCAATGCGGTTTCGCGCAGCGAGGTCGCCGCGAGCGAGATCGTGCTCGGCCTGCAATGCGGCGGCTCGGATGCCTGGTCGGGCATCACGTCGAATCCAGCTCTGGGCAATGCGTCGGACCGACTGGCTCAACTCGGGGCCACCGTGATCCTCTCCGAAACGCCCGAAATCTACGGGGCTGAACATTTGCTCTATGCACGCGCCAAATCGCCCGACGTATCGGCGAAGCTGCGTACGCGGCTCGATTGGTGGGAACGCTACACTGAGCGCCACGGCGCGGAGATGAACAACAACCCTTCGCCCGGAAACAAGTCCGGCGGTCTCACCACGATCCTGGAAAAGTCGCTCGGCGCCGTCGCCAAGGGTGGAACATCGCCCCTGAATGACGTTGTCGAGTATGCCGAGCCGATCCACGAACGCGGCCTCGTCTTCATGGACAGCCCGGGCTTCGATCCCTGTTCCGCAACGGGACAGGTCGCCTCCGGCGCAACGCTTATTGCATTCACTACGGGACGCGGCTCGGCCTTCGGCTGCAAGCCTTCGCCGTCGATAAAACTGTCGTCCAACAGCGAGATTTACCGGCGCATGCGCGACGATATCGACATCGACTGTGGTCCCATCGCAACGGGCTCCGCCAGCATCGAAGAAAAGGGCGAGGAAATTCTCGACTATCTCCTCGCCGTCGCATCCGGGCGAAAGAGCAAGAGCGAAGAGCTTGGCTATGGCGGGGCGGAGTTTGTGCCCTGGCAGATCGGCGCGGTGATGTGATCGGAGTTCATGTGCACAAGATGCTGTGATGCGCCGGGCATAGACGAAACCCCGATTGTCTCGATAGTCTTACGCACACGACAGGCGGGTGGGCGATGGTTTGGGGGAGCATGTGAAGGGACTGCGTCTGCTGGCAGTGGCTGCAGTCGGCATTTGGGTCGCAGGCTGTTCGACTTCACAGGAAGCCATCGATCAGAACGATCCGCTGGAACCCATCAATCGTGAAGTCTTCGCGCTCAATCACAGCCTCGACAACAAAGTCGCCCTGCCGGTCGCCACGTTCTACCACAGCGTCACGCCCGAACCGATCCGTGAACATCTGCATTACTTTTTGACCAATCTGCACCTGCCCGTCACGTTTGCGAACGACATGCTGCAAGGCAATTTCGAACGCGGCGGCGAAGCGATCGGCCGTTTCGCGGCCAATTCGACGCTTGGCTTCGTCGGCGTCTTCGACGTCGCGACGGATTGGGGAATGCCCTACCATCAGGAGGATTTCGGACAGACGATGGGAGTCTATGGCGTCGGCGAGGGGCCTTATCTGGTCCTTCCCCTGGCCGGGCCCGCCGTGCCACGCGACATTGCCGGCGGCTTCGTCGATCACTATCTCGACCCGTTCGCTTACATCCGCTGGCACCGCCCGTTCTATTACTCGTGGACGCGCAGCATATTGTCGTTCGTCGATTCCCGCTCGCAGAGCATCAACGCCTTGCGCGAAATCGAGCGCTCCTCCATCGACCTCTACGCCACCACGAGGAGCCTCTACCGGCAATCTCGCAATGCCGAGATCCGCAACGGCGAGCCGGACGTGAAGGGTTTGCCGGACTTCTAGCCGTCCGTTAAACAGCGTTATGACCATCGTCGAACGAATCGTCGCGATGTGCAGCGCCGCGCCGGCGCGCGTGGCGGCGCTGTGCCTCGCCCTGGGTGTTGCGGGCGGTGTCTACACGGCCACAAATTTTTCGATGGACACCGACAGCACCAAGCTGATCTCGGCCGACGTTGATTGGCGCGCGCGCGAACTCCATTTCGATAAGCTGTTTCCGCAACAGGTCAATCTGATTTTGATCGTCGTCGACGGCGCAACGCCCGAACTCGCCGAGGCCGGAACCGCCTCTCTCGCCGACGCGCTTTCCGGTCAGAAAAAGTATTTCTCGCTGGTGCGCCGGCCGGACGGCGGCGCGTTCTTCAACCGCAATGGCCTGCTCTTTCTGCCCTATGACGACGTGAAGACAACGACCGAGCAAATGATCGCCGCGCAGCCCTTCCTCGGGCCGCTCGCCGCCGATCCCTCTTTGCGCGGCATCTTGGACGGCCTCAAGACGGCGCTCGCCGGCGTGTCGCGCGGCCAGGCCAAACTCGCGGACCTAGAACGCCCCATCTCCGGCTTCGGTGACACGCTAGGCAAGATCGCGGCGCGAAAACCCGCCTTCCTATCGTGGCGGTCGCTGATCACTGGTGCGAAGCCGTCGCGACAGGAAACGCGCCGCTTCATCGAGGTGAAACCGGTGCTGGACTTTAGCGCTCTAGAGCCAGGCGCAAGTGCGACGGACGTGATCCGAGCGACGGCTTCGGCTCTCCATCTCACGCCCGAGAACGGCGTGCGCGTGCGCCTGACGGGACCCGTGCCGCTATCCGACGAAGAGTTTGGAACGCTTGCCGACCGTGCGGCCTTGATGCTCGGCGCCATGCTGCTCGCCGTGCTGGCGACGCTGTGGGCCGCGGTGCGTTCGTTTCGCATCATCGCCGCCATCCTGATCACGCTCACCGTCGGACTGATGATCACGATGGCGCTCGGCCTTCTTATAGCGCACGTCTTCAACATCATCTCAATCGCGTTTGTCGCGCTGTTCGTCGGCATCGGCGTCGATTTCGGAATCCAGTTCTGCGTGCGTTATCGCGCTGAACGCCATGCCGAAGACGACTTGAGACCGGCTCTGATCCGCGCGGCAGCCGGCGTCGGCACGCCGTTGGCGCTTGCCGCAGCAGCGACGGCTGCTGGTTTCTTCTCGTTTCTTCCCACAAGCTATATCGGGGTCGCCGAGCTGGGACTGGTCGCCGGCATCGGCATGGTCGTTGCTTTTGTGCTCTGCATCACGCTGATTCCTGCCTTGCTCATGCTGTTCAAGCCGTATGGCGAGCCGGAAGGCATAGGTTTCGCATTCTTCGAGACCATCGACCGCATCTTGATCTCGCATCGGGCGCAAGTCCTCACCGGCGCGGCTGCCCTTGCGGTCGCGGCACTCGTGCTGGTGGGCTTCGTCAAGTTCGACTTCAATCCGCTCGACTTGCGCAGTGCCAAGACCGAATCCGTCTCGACCGTCCTCGACCTGATGCAGGACCCCCAGACTTCGCCCAACACCATCGACGTGCTGGCGCCGAATCTCAACGCGGCTGGCGCGCTGTCCCGGAAATTGTCGAACATTCACCAGGTCGGACAGGCGATCACGCTCGCCGATTTCGTGCCCGGCGATCAGGATAGAAAGCTCGGCCTGATCGCCGACGCGAGCATGCTGCTCGACGCCACCATCAATCCGTTCACGACCAAGCCCGCACCGAGCGACGCGGAAGTGGTCGCGAGCCTCACCGCAACCTCGGCCGCACTCGTTGACGTTGTTGCCAAGAGCAGCGGGAACGCGGCCAATGACGCACACCGCCTTGCCGATACGCTTGCCAGGTTGGCGAAGGGGCCGAGGGTCCTGCGCGAACGTGCAACCGCCGCGCTCGTTCCGGGTCTCAAGACGATGCTGGCGCAGATGAGTGCGTCGCTGCAGGCTGCACCGGTCAGCGTCCAGACGTTGCCGCCCGAACTGGTTGCCGACTGGATCGCTAAGGACGGCACGGCACGGATTCAAGTGTTTCCGAAAGACACATCCGGCACCAACGTCTCCCTCACCCAGTTCAGCAAGGCTGTCCTTCGCGTTGCGCCGGACGCGACTGGGGCACCGATTTCTATCCGAGAGTCAGGCACGACGATCGTCGATGCCTTCATCGAGGCCGGCACACTATCGTTCCTTGTCATCACGCTTCTCCTGATCGCCGTCCTGCGCCGCCCCCGCGACGTCTTGCTGACGATCATTCCGCTGATTCTCACAGGTTTGCTGACGCTGGGGACATCGGTTGCGATCGGCCTGGAGCTGAATTTCGCCAACGTCATCGCGCTGCCTCTGCTGTTCGGGATCGGCGTCGCGTTCAACATCTACTTCGTCATGGCCTGGCGCGCGGGGCAGATGGATCTCTTGCAATCGAGCCTGACGCGCGCGGTGATCTTCAGCGCGCTGACGACGGCGTCGGGCTTCGGAAGCTTGTGGCTCTCCAGTCACCCGGGCACCGCCAGCATGGGCGAGCTTTTGATGATCTCGCTCGGCTGGACCCTCGCAACGACGCTGTTCTTCCTGCCCGCGCTGATGGGTGAACCGCCGGCACCGGACACGCGGCAACTCAGCTAGATTGGGAACAAAAACCCTCGGCGACCGTTATACAATGAGAGACTCTGAGAGGGGCATGCCATGTCGGCTTTTGGGCTCTATGTTTTAGGCTTCATCGTTCTACTCGGCGGCCTCATCTATGCCGCGCACCTTCTCCATGTTCCGCAAACCTGGATCATCGTCGGCGCGCTCGTCGTGATCGGACTTGGTATCATGTCGGCCGTGTCGCGCACGAAGCAGCGCGATCCGCCGAACGAGTCGCCGAAGATATGATCCTAGGCGTCAGCCCTTCAGGGCTTTGTCGGCCAGGGCGTTGATTTTCTTGATCAGCGCAGGCGCGCCGCCGGTCTTGAGCGTGGCGGCGAAATCGGAGCGATAGACGGAGAGCTGGCTGATCGAGCCATCGAGCAGAATATCGATGATTCTCCAGTCGCTGCCGAACTGGCGCATGCGATAGATGAACGAAACCGTCTGATCCTTGGCGACCAATGCCGTCTTCACATAGTGATCGGTGCCGCGAATGTCGGCCTTGGGTTCGACCGTGAATTTCTCGCCGTCATAACTCGAGAAATTGCCGGCATACTGAGCGATGGTCATGCGCGCGAACGCCTCGCTCAGCGCTTTTTGATCATCGGCCGACGTCGTGCTCCAACCGGGTCCGACCGCGTATTTGATCATGGTCGAAAGATCGAACGTCTTTTCCACGACCGGCTTCAGCTTGTCGTAGCGGCCCTGAGCGCCAAGGGTCTTGCCGCCCTTCATGCAGTCCAGGAGCGTGGCATAGAACGATTGCACCGCGGGCGTCGCCGGATCAGCCGTATCGGCACGAGCGGACGGCGCAGCAAGCAGCATCGCCAGCCCCAGGGCCAGAGAAAGTTTCATCATCCAGTTTTGCATGCCGTTCTCCGTGTTGATCCGGCATAGAGGCCAATCACGGCAAAATTTTGCCGTTCAGCGGCGCGCCGACGCCTTCTTGACGAAATGCGCGGCGATGACGCGGGCGATGTCGGCGGCGGCAAGGCCGGCTGTTTCATATTGGCGCGCCGGATCGTCATGTTCCAGGAACTTGTCGGGCAACGTCAGCGTACGGATTTCAAAGCCTGGTCTGAGCAAGCCCTCGTTCGCAACGAAACTAAGCACGTGAGAGCCGAAGCCGCCCACCGATCCTTCCTCGACCGTCACCAGCATGCCGTGGTGACGTACGAGACGCCTGATCATCTCTTCGTCGAGAGGCTTGGCGAAGCGCGCGTCCGCGACGGTGCAGGAAATGCCCTGTTCCCGAAGTTGGTCGGCCGCGGCAAGGGCGGCGGCGAGACGCGTTCCGAGACTGAGGATGGCGACTTCCTTGCCCTCGCGCACGATGCGACCCTTGCCGATGGGTAACACCGTCGCACGCTCTGGCAATGCGACGCCCGTACCTTCGCCGCGCGGATAGCGAAGCGCGATCGGGCTTGAATCGTGTGCAGCGGCCGTCGCCACCATATGCACCAGTTCGGCTTCGTCGGACGGTGCCATCACGACAAAGTTCGGCAGACAGCAGAGATAGGCGAGATCGAAACTACCTGCGTGCGTGGCGCCGTCGGCGCCGACCAGTCCGGCGCGATCCATGGCGAAGCGTACCGGCAAGTTCTGAATTGCGACATCGTGCACAACTTGGTCGTAAGCGCGCTGCAAGAACGTCGAATAGATAACGGCAAAGGGTCTCAAGCCTTCTGTCGCCAGCCCGGCGGCAAACGTCACCGCATGCTGTTCGGCGATGCCGACATCGAAGGTGCGCTCGGGGAAGGCCTTGGCGAAGACGTCGAGACCGGTACCCGACGGCATGGCCGCCGTGATGGCGACGATCCTGGGATCGGCCGTCGCTTCGGAAACCAGCGCGTTGGCAAAAACTTTGGTGTAGGTCGGCGCGCCGGATTTCGACTTGGCCTGCGCACCGGTCGCGACATCGAATTTGGCGACCGCATGACCCTTGTCGGCTGAAGTCTCCGCAGGCGCATAGCCATGGCCTTTTTTCGTGACGACATGGAGCAGAACCGCGCCGCCGTCCTTGTCGTCGCGAATGGCTTCGAGCACGTTGACCAGCGCGTCGACGTCATGGCCGTCGACCGGGCCGATGTGGCGCAGGCCGAGTTTTTCGAACAAGGTGTTCGTGCCGGACTTGGTCACCGTCAATTCGTTGAGATGCTTGTTCAAGGCGCCTGTGGCGGGTGCGATCGACATGTCGTTGTCATTGAGGATCACCAGGAGTCGGCTGCCGAGCGCACCGGCATTGTTGATCGCCTCATAGGCCATGCCGGCGCTCATGGCGCCGTCGCCGATCACCGCGATGACATGGTTGGATTTGCCGAGAAGATCGCGGCCGATCGCCATGCCGAGACCGGCCGACACGGACGTGGAGGAATGCGCCGCGCCGAACGGGTCATAGTCGCTCTCGCTGCGTCGTGTGAAACCGGAAAGCCCGCCGCCTCTGCGAATGGTGCGGATGCGATCGCGTCGTCCCGTGAGAATCTTATGCGGATAGGCCTGATGACCGACGTCCCAGACGAGACGATCGTCGGGCGTGTCGAAGACATAGTGGAGAGCGACCGTCAATTCGACGACGCCGAGACCCGCGCCGAAATGGCCGCCGGATTGTGAGACGGCGTGAATCAATTCGTGGCGTAACTCGTCGGCAAGCTGACGCAGATTCGAGCGGGCGAGACGGCGCAGATCGGAGGGCCCGTCGATTCCATCAAGCAAAGGCGTGCGCGAAAGTTCCGCCATCAGGAATCCCGGTTCAAGAGATAGAGAGGAAGCGCACACAATTCCGGCGCGCGATTGCCATAGGGAGCCAGCGTGTGCGTTGCACGGCGCGCGAGCTTCTCTGCTTCGTTTCGTGCGCCGTCGATTCCCAAAACCGATACGAGTGTTGCCTTGCCCTGCTCCTTGTCCTTGCCGACGGCCTTGCCGGTTTTTTCCATCGAGCCGGTGACGTCGAGCAGATCGTCGGTGATCTGGAACACCAAGCCCATGTCGCGGGCATAGGAGCGCAGGCGGTCGCGATCGTCCTGTTTCGCTTCACCCAGAATGGCGCCGGCTTCGCAGGCGAATTCGAACAACTGGCCGGTCTTCAACCGCTGCAGCAACACGATCTCGTCGGCGCCGAAAGCGTTCTCGGCCGCCTGCATGTCGATCATCTGTCCGCCGATCATACCGTTGCTACCCGCCGCTTCAGCGAGTCGCAGAACAAGCCCGCTACGAACCTCGCCCGACGGATGAGTCTCCGCGCCCGCAAGAATTTCGAAGGCGAGCGTCAGCAAGCCGTCGCCAGCGAGAACGGCGGTCATCTCGTCGAATGCAATGTGAGTCGTCGGACGGCCGCGGCGCAGCACGTCATCGTCCATGCAAGGGAGATCGTCATGCACGAGCGAATAGGTGTGGAGAACTTCGATGGCCGCAGCAGCCCTAGCGGCACGAGCTTCAGGAACGCCGAACAATCTCGCCGAATTCAGCACCAGAAAGGGCCTGAGGCGTTTGCCGCCGGCGAAGGTGGCGTAACGCATCGCCTCCTGGACGCGCGCGTAAAGCCCGTGAGGCTTGGGCAGCACCTGATCGAGCGTTGCATCGACAATCCTGGCCGCGTCCTGCAGGGCGCTTGGCAACGAGAGGGACTGGGACTGAACCGACATTTTCGGCGCCCCGTCTTTCGCACCCTTCATGAACACCCCGTCCGACCTGCCGGTTCCAAATCCCCAATGAAGGCAGGGGTAACTTGACTGGAACCGTACCATATCTCGACGATTCCAAGCCCTGCCTACCCTCCAAATGGGCCAAATGCTAGTCGGGGCGTTGTATTCTTGTGCCGGTTGCGCCGCACACAGATGCTGGCTATAGCCACCCCTTCGGGCCAAAGCGGCCCCAAGAGACTGGAGTCTCGATGCGAGTCGTTCTCGCCCAACCCCGCGGATTCTGCGCCGGCGTCGTTCGCGCGATCGACATCGTCGAGCGGGCGCTCGAGAAGTTCGGCGAGCCCGTCTATGTCCGCCATGAGATCGTGCACAACAAGCACGTCGTCGACACGCTGAAGAACAAGGGTGCGCGCTTCGTCGAGGAACTGAACGAAGTTCCCGACGGTGCGGTGACCGTGTTCAGTGCCCATGGTGTGCCGCAAGCCGTGGTCAAGGATGCGCAGTCGCGCGGCCTGCCGGTTCTCGATGCGACCTGTCCTCTGGTCTCGAAGGTTCACAACCAGGGCAAGCGCTATGCCGGCAGCGGCCGCAAGCTGATCCTGATCGGGCATGCCGGCCATCCAGAAGTCGAAGGCACGATGGGCCAAGTCGGCGCACCGGTGCATCTAGTGCAGTCCGAAGCCGACGTCGCCGCGCTCGACATTCCGACCAGCACGCCTGTTGCGTACATCACGCAGACGACGCTCTCCATCGACGACACCAAGAACGTGATCCAGGCGCTGAAGGCCAAGTTCGCCGACATCGTCGGTCCGGAGACGACCGACATCTGCTACGCGACGCAGAACCGGCAGACCTCGGTGCGTGAGCTTGCCAAGGTGGCAGAACTCATCCTCGTCGTCGGCGCCAAGAACAGTTCAAACTCCAATCGTCTCTGCGAGATCGGCCGCGAAGAAGGCATTCCCGCCTATCTCATCGCCGACGGTAGCGAATTGGATCCGGCTTGGGTGCGGGGCCGCAAGGTTGTCGGCCTCACCGCCGGTGCCTCGGCGCCCGAGAGCCTTGTCGAAGACGTCATTGCCGCGCTCGGCCGCATCGAGCCGGTCGAAGTCACGCAGATGGACGGCAAGAAAGAACATATCGAGTTCCGCCTGCCGGCCGAACTCAGGAACGATCGCGCCCCGGTGGCGTGAGAACGGAGAAGAGTGTGGGAATTCCAGTTCAACAAGCCGCACGCATCGGCGCCTATGTGATGAAGCAGCATCTCACGGGCACCAAGCGCTATCCGCTTGTGCTCATGCTCGAGCCTCTCTTCCGCTGCAACCTCGCCTGCGCCGGTTGCGGCAAGATCGATTACCCCGACGACATCCTCAATCAGCGCTTGTCCTATCAGGAATGCATGGACGCAATCGACGAATGCGGCGCGCCCGCGGTTTCGATCGCCGGCGGCGAGCCGCTACTGCATCGCGAGATGCCGCAGATCGTGCAGGGTTTCCTCGATCGCAACAAGTTCGTGATCCTGTGCACCAATGCGCTGCTGCTCACGAAGAAGATCGATCAATACCAGCCGCACTCGAATTTCACCTGGTCGATCCATCTCGACGGCGACAAGGCGATGCACGATCACTCCGTGTGCCTGGATGGCGTCTACGAAAAGGCGATCGAAGCCATCAAACTCGCGAAGTCCAAGGGCTTCCGCACCCAAATCAATTGCACGCTCTTCTCCAACGCCATTCCCGAACGCGTCGCCGCGTTCTTCGATACGATGATGGAGATGGGGCTGGACGGCATCACCATCTCGCCCGGCTATGCCTATGAGCGGGCGCCCGATCAGGACAGCTTCCTCAACCGCGAGCGCACCAAGAAACTCTTCCGCGATATTCTTTCGCGCGGCAACGGCGGCAAGAAATGGGAGTTCACCCAGTCGCCGCTGTTCCTCGACTTCCTCGCCGGCAACCAGACTTATGAATGCACGCCCTGGTCGATGCCGTTGCGCTGCGTGTTCGGGTGGCAGAAGCCGTGCTATCTGCTCGGCGAAGGCTATGCGAAGACGTTCAGGGAACTGATCGACGATACCGACTGGGACAAATACGGCGTCGGCAAGTACGAAAAGTGCCAGGACTGCATGGTCCATTGCGGTTTTGAAGGCACGGCCGTGATCGACTCTATCAAGCATCCCCACAAGCTGATCCCGCTTGCGGTGCGCGGCGTGAAAACGTCTGGGCCGCTGAAGCCCGATATCGACATTTCGCATCAGCGGCCGGCGGAATTCGTGTTCTCGCGCCATGTCGAACAGAAGCTAGCCGAGATACGGGCAGCCAAGAAAAAGCCCGAGAGCGTCACGGCTGCGCGATAGCGCGGCGAACGCCTTGTTGGCTTCACGGCCGGTCGTCAGCAAATCCGCAATCTGAAACGGCTCTCTCACGAGCGAGCCCAGGATGCCGCCGAGCCGAATGCGCCCATTGGCTTTGAGCCGTACGAGAGCGGCGGGCGGCAGCCCCCGCGTCGCGGCATCCGAAATCGTCCGAAGCGCAACGAACGGAATCTTGTGGCGGCGTGCAATACGTGCCGCGATGTGGGATTCGTTATCGACTGCATGCGCGCCGGAAATCGCGAACAGGCGCCGCTTACCGTCGACATGGCTCACGATCTCGCCATGGCCGACGATGATTGCCGTCGTAGCACGCGGCAACTTCTGGCGCAGAACCGCATTCCATTTTGCATCGGTCGCGTAGCGTTCCTCGCCATGCACCACATGGCTCGCGATCACGACGTCTCCCGGGCGCAAGAGCGGTGCGAGCGCGCCGGCAATGCCAAAACTGACAATGCCCTTGGCGCCGGCGGCGATGGCTTCCTCGAGCCGACGCGCCAGAAGTGCGCCATCACCCGCACCCACCACGGCCACCATGCGGGCGCGACGTGCGATGCGGGCTTCACGCGCAAGACCGGTGACGGCGATGACATTCATGCGGCGGCGAGCTCCAGCACCCGGCGCTCCACGGCGCCTTCACTGTCCGCATCGCCGAAAACGGAAACGCTGCGGACCGGTGACAGGTCAGGGAAATGATAGACCGCGCAAACGCTGCCTGGACCGCCGCCGCTGTGCCCGTACCACTTACCCAGCGGGCCATCGGGATCGATCATCAAGCCGGTACCCGGGGTTGGCGTGACGAAAGGACGATCGGGCAATGCACCAAGAGAGGCCGAAGCCTGAAACATCGCAGCCCTTGAATCGGCGGAGAGGAATTCGCTCGTGAAGACACGATACAAAAGCCGGGCGGCATCGATCGCGGTACCGACCATCAGCCCGTGATAGACCCAATTCGGATCGTAGGAACGGAGATTGCCAAAGGCCAGTCGGCGCATGTCGTCGCGCTCGCGGGTCATAAACGCGTGGACGCCGAGTGGCGCAAAGACGGTGGCGTGGAGTGCCGAACCGAGCTCGGAATCGCTGGCGCGCTCGATCTCGCGACGCACGAAGTAATAGCCGATATTGCTGTAGCTCCACGCCTGCCCCGGTTCGGACAATAGGCGATTCGCATCGGCGCGACGCAAGAGTTCGTCGACGGGCCAAGCGTCTTCGCCGCGGGCAACCGCGGCATGATAGTCCGCGAGCCGTCCATAGTCGGCGAGACCGGCGCGATGCGCGAGGAGCTGACGCAGCGTGTAGGGCTTGCCCTCAAGCGGCTCGTCCAATGCGAGCTTACCTTGCTCGGCCAGCCGGAGCGCGGCGACGGCGAGCACGGTCTTGCCGAAACTCCACCACGGCAGAAGCGCGTGTGGCGGACCCTCGTCGACTTCAGTACCGCCAACAATGCAGGCCGAGACGATCACAGACCGTACGCGACATGGTGCGAATTGCCCGCCTTGAGATTGCGGTAGCGGGCGATCGCCCAGAGCGGGAAGAATTTCGGATAGCCGTGATAGCGCAGATAGAAAACGCGGGGAAATCCGCCCCCGGTGTATTGCTCCTGCGCCCACAATCCATCCGGACCTTGTGCTGCTCTAAGATAACGGATGCCGCGCGCCACCGCGGTTGAATCGACTTCGCCCGCCGCCATCAAGGCGAGCAGCGCCCAAGCCGTCTGCGACGCGGTCGAGGGCGCGTGATGATAGCCGCTATAGTCGAGGCGATAGCTCGCGCAATCCTCGCCCCACCCGCCATCCTTGTTCTGGATTTCGACGAGCCAATGGACCGCGCGCCGGATCGTGTGATGGTCGTGGGCAAGCCCCGCGGCATTCAGACCCGCGAGCGCCGACCAGGTCCCATAGATGTAGTTGACACCCCAACGCCCGAACCAGCTGCCGTCCGCCAGTTGCGAGTGCTTTAGAAACTCGATCCCTCTGTGCACGGCAGGATGATCGCCATTCTCGCCAAGCTGCGCCAGCATGCCGATGCAACGGCCAGTAACGTCATCGGTCGGCGGATCAAGCAGAGCGCCATGATCGGCAAAGGGAATGTTGTTGAGGTAGTAATAGACATTATCTGCATCGAAGGCGCCCCAGCCGCCATTCTCGCTCTGCAAGCCTTCGACCCATTCGCGGCCGCGCGCGATCGACTCGCGATAGTCGGCGAAAGGCGCGATGCGTTCCTTGGCGCGGTCGAGTGCAATGACAACGACGGCCGTATCGTCGAGATCGGGATAATGCGCGTTGTTGTATTGGAAGGCCCAGCCGCCGGGGCGCACGTTTGGCCGTTCCTCGGCCCAGTCGCCTTTCACGTCGAGGACCTGGCGCGTCTTCAGCCATTCGAGACTCTTCGCCACCGCCGCGTCGGCCGCATCGTCTTTGGCTTCCATCAACGCCAATGCCGCGAGCGCGGTGTCCCACACCGGGGACATGCAAGGCTGGCAATAGGCCTCGTGGTCCTTGACGACGAGAAGTCGCTCGACCGACTTGCGGGCAATGGCGCGATGGGGGTCGCCCGCAGGGACTCCCAACGCGTCGAACATCATCACGCTGTTCGCCATCGCCGGATAGATGGCGCCGAGCCCATCCTCGCCGTTAAGCCGCTCGATGGTCCAAGCCTTGCACTGAGCGATGGCACGCTGGCGCAGGTCCTTGGGCCAGTAAGGCTCGAAGCGTTTGAGCAGCCAATCGAGGACGGCGAAGAACGCGGACCAGGCGACGCTCTGATGCGGCGCGCGCGGACCGACCACCGGCACGCCGGCGACGAAAAGTTCCGGCACGTGCACGTTGCGAAGATTTTTCGCGATCGGTTTCAGCGCCGCGAGCACCAGAAGCGGCACGATCACGGTGCGCGCCCAATAGCTCATCTTCGACAGATGTATGGGAAACCAGCGCGGCAAAAGGATGAGTTCGACCGGCACGGTCGGCACATTCTTCCACTCTGTCTCACCATAAAGCGCCAGGAGAATGCGCGTGAAGACGTTGCACTTGATCGCGCCACCGCGTTCGCGAACCGCATCGCGCGCGCGCGTCATGTGCGGCGCATTGATATCATCGCCGATCATCTTGAGCGCGAAGTAAGCCTTGACGGTCGCCGAGATGTCGAATGGTCCGCCGTGATAGAGCGGCCAGCCGCCATGTTCACCCTGAATACGGCGGAGATAATTGCCGATCTTTTTTTCGAGAACGAGGTTCGGTGCCTCCGCCAGATAATGAACCAAGAGGACATATTCTGACGGAATGGTCGCGTCGGCCTCGAGCTCGAACACCCAATGGCCGTCGTCGCGCTGCATTTTCAGGAGTGCGGCCGTGGCCTCGCCGAGCACTTTGTCGACGAAGATGGCGCTCTCATGTTCGCTGGCCAACTGGTTCATGCGATGGGGTTATCCGCTTGTCCGAGAAAGTGCCAGCCGCGCCGCCTTTTGCCCGGAACGGACGGCGCCTTCAAGAGTCGCGGGCAACCCCGTATCGATCCAATCGCCAGCGAGCAGCAAATTGTGCCATCTGGTAACGGCGCCTGGCCGCAGCGCCGCTTGTTCGGGGGTCGCGGCAAAGGTGGCACGTCGCTCTTTGACGATCTGCCAGGGCGGAAGGGCTGACGGGAGATTCAATACCTTCGCGACATCGGACCAGAAGAGCCGCGCCAATTCCTCGCGATCGTTCTCGACGATGGCATCGGCGCCGCTGACGGTGATCGAAATACGATCGGGAAAGGCGAAGATCCATTGCGCCCAACCGCCGATCACGCCGGTCATCAAAGGCGCCTGCTGAGGTGGTGCAATTCGGAAGTGCGCGTTGACGATGGCTGAGTGCGCGACGGGCGCGACAAGGCCGGGCACAAGTTCCATGGCAGCCCAAGGCGGCACTGCGAGAATCACGACGTCGCGCTCGCCGAGCTCCACGACCATGTCGGGAAGTTGCAGACCCGTCACCTCCGATTGAGCCAGGACGAGCGCACGGACGCGCTGGCCGAGGCGGACATTCGCGCCCTTGCGCTTCAGAGTGGCAAGCGCCGGATCGACGAATGCCGCTGCGAGAGTGGGGTGCGCAATCCTTGGACGATAGGCGCGCCCGCCCCGCGCCAGCGATTCGCGGATGACTGCGCCAGCCAGTGGCGCGGACGCGAACTTCGGTTCGGTGTTGAGGACCGCCAGAAGAAAGGGTTCGAGCAAGCGCTCCCACAACGCACCCTCGCAGGCGATAACGTCGGCGATGCGTTTCCCCGGCGCAGAAAGCATCAGACGCAACAGCGTGAGATAGTCGCGAGATTTAGTCCTGGGCACGCGGCGTGTCGCCCTGAACAGCCACCAGGCGATGGCGCTTTCATTCGGACGGATTTTCCAGCGCTCCCCGGTCCGGACATCCGCGAAATCGAACTCGGCACGACTTGGTCCGGCAAGCGCGTTCTCGGCTCCGATGGCGCGAAGATAAGCGTGCACGTCATGATTGCCGGACAGGACCAGATGATTGCCGTTGTCGATCACCTGTTCGAGTACCGGATCGAAATAGGAACGACAGCGTCCGCCGGCCTGCGGCGCGCCTTCGATCATTTCGACGGTGATGCCTTTTTCTGCGAGCGCCACAGCGGCCGAAAGGCCCGCAAGGCCCGCGCCAACGACATAGGCTGTGCTCATCCGAACAAGCCGTTGCGCAGAACGATGCCGAGAAGCTTCGCCTTGCCGAGACTGACGCGCCGGCGCGGCGGCTTCCAACCCACGGCCTCCGTCTGGCGCAAAATCTCGCCATAGACGGCACCCATCAGGCGGGGCGTCGCGATGCGGCCCTTCGGTTTTTTCGCGAGCACGGCGGCGGCCTTGGCGTAGCGATCATGTGCATCGCGCGCCAGCAAGCGGCAAACCGTGTCGATCCTCGGATCGGCGATCGCGGCTTTCGGATCTCTCGTTGTGATGCGCGCGGCCTCCAGATATTCGCGCGGCAAATAAAGCCGGCCAATGGCAGCATCTTCGTCGATGTCGCGCAGGATGTTGGTGGTTTGCAAGGCGCGACCAAGTTCATGTGCGAGCTCGAAACCGGGGCCCTCATCCATGCCGAACACCTTGATCGACAGCCGTCCGACAGCGCTCGCCACCCGCTCGCAGTAGAGATCGAGCGTTTGCAGGTCCGGCGCAACGATATCCTGCGCGACATCCATATCCATGCCGTCGATGACGGTGAGAAAATCGACTCGGCGCAGTCCATAGCGCCTGATGGGTTCGACGAGGAAACCGGCCCGCTCCGGCGGACGGCCGGCATAGAGATTGTCGACATCGACGCGCCATTTCAGAAGTTCCGCCTTGCGCTCCTCGCACGTGCCGACGCCGTCGTCGGCGATGTCGTCGACCAGGCGGCAGAAGCCGTAGATGGCGAACATCGCCTCGCGCTCGGCCTTCGGCATCAGGCGCATCGCCGAGTAGAACGAGCTGGCGGACGCCTTCTCTTGGGCGGCCTGGACGACGGGGACGTTTTGGGATTGGGCGAGGGTCATGGGCCGGTTGCAGAGTCGGTGACAGTCTTTTTAGGCCGAAGCCGCGCCGAGGCAAACTCGCGCAGGCTGCGAAACAGGAGCGCGGGCATTTCGCCGCGCGTGTGGTGCACGCGTTCAGAGAGGGGATCGTGGCTCAGAAGGCGCTGGGCCAGGTCTTCGGCCAAGGTCTGGATGACGTTGACCTCCAGCGCAAGGCGGCGGTCGCGGATCTGACCGGCAAGGGGTCGCGCTGTCAGCAGAAGCTCTTGGGTGCGGCGCGCGAGCTCGACGATCACGCCGCGTAGCGCGAGGGAGCTTTTGTCCTTGGCGAGAGCGAGCATCGACACGCCGGCACGCTCGAGCAGATCCATCGGAAGGTAGACGCGATCGAGCTGGCGATAATCCTTGGCGCAATCCTGCAAGTGATTGATGATCTGCAGCGCAGCACAGAGCGCGTCATTCGCGGGCCAGAGGCTGCGGCTCTCGCCGTGAACATCGAGCACGAAACGTCCGACCGGCATGGCGGAATAGCGGCAATAGTCGAGCAACTCGTTCCAGTTGGCGTAGCGCAGCTTGGTCACATCCTGCCGAAAGGCCGTCAGGAGATCGAGCGCGTGCTCGTTTGAGAGACCCTGCACAGCGAGGACCTCGCGAAGCTCGACCGCTTCCTTCGTGTCGTTGGCGTCGCCGATCAGGTTGAGCCGCATATCGTCGAGCAACGCAAGCTTCGCGGTCGGCGTGGCCGCGGCGTTGTCGGCAATGTCGTCGCTCGCCCGCGCGAAGCGATAGAAGGCCATGATCGCGGGACGATGCCGGCGCGCGATCAGGATCGAGGCGACGGGAAAATTCTCGTCCTTGTGTCCCTTGCCGGATGAGAGCTCAGGCCCGGTCACGTCCGGCCCATCGCCTGGGCGCGGCCTTTCCACATGCCGCCGCGTCCCCGCCAATGCTGCAGCGCCGAGTCGAATGTGAAGACCGCATAGATCGCGCCGATCAAGGGCAATGCGAAACCCCAAAGCGGCGACAGGCGGTAGAAATTGAGAATCGGCTGGAACGCGAATGCCATCGCGGCCCATGCAAGGATGCCCGAGGCCTGTGCGGAGTTGTGCCCAAGCAGTGCGAAGAGCGGCGGCGCTGCATACACGACGATGATGCCCACCACCGTACCGGCAAGCGCCAGCGACGAGTAGCCGAGCTGCGCAAAAGCCGAGCGCGCAATCATGGCGCGGATATCGGCCATACCACGGTAAGGTCGCACACTCGTCGCGCGTTCCGTCAGGCCCAGCCAGATCGGTCCTTGTGTTTTCAGAACGTGCGCCAAGGCGCAATCGTCGATGATGTCCGAGCGGATTGTATCGATGTTGCCGGCACGCTCGAGCGCCTCGCGTCGGACGAGCATGCAGCCGCCTGCCGCGGCAGCAGTCTTCCATTTGGGACGGTTCACCCAGCGAAACGGATACAGCATGGCGAAGAAGAAGACGAAGGCCGGAATGAGATAGCGTTCGTACCAGCTTTGGCAATGAAGCTTCGCCATCAAGGACGTGAGCACCAACTTGTTCGCCTCGGCCCGCGCCACGAGACGGCTGAGATTGTCAGGCGCATGCGCAATATCGGCATCGGTCAGCCATAAATAGTCGGGCGTCCCTGCTGCATTGATGCCTTGCCGGACGGCCCAGAGTTTTCCGGTCCAGCCGGCTGGACGCGGCGCGCCGCTCACCAGAGTTACGTGATCGGTGCTAGATATTTCTCGCGCGACTTCGGCGGTACCATCATTGCTCTGATCGTCGACCAGCACCACGCGGAATGAGCCCGGATAATCCTGCGCCAGGAGGCTCGCCAAAGTTTGCGCGATCACGTCGGCCTCGTTGCGGGCCGGCACGATTGCGACCACCGACGGCCACACGGCGGGCGCGGGTGGCTGTTCGCGGTCGTCACGTTCCTGCATCATCCAGAACATGCCGCGCGCGGCCAACAAATAGAGCCAGACGGCGACCGGAAGGAGTGCAGCCAGCGCGATCATCGGATGTAACCCGCCTGGCGAAACCAGCCAATCGCATCCTCGATGCCGCGCACAAAAGGGCGCGCCTGAAAGCCCAGTTCGGCTTTCGCCTTCGCCGAAGAGAAGTACATGAGATATTTCGACATCTTGAGTGCATCGACGGTGAGGAATGGCTCCTTGCCGCTCAGCCGCGCAAACGCTTCCGCGCCAAAGGCGAGCGGATAAAGCGGCGCGCGCGGCAGCCTGACACGTGGCGGCTTTCTGCCCACCAGCGGTGCGATGAGAGCGAGCATGTCTCTCAGTCGGACGTCTTCGCCGCCGAGAATGTAGTTCTCGCCGACCCGCCCCTTGTCGAGCGCCAGCAGATGACCCTCAGCGACATCGTCGACATGCACCAGATTGAGCCCGGTATCGACGAAGGCGGGCATGCGCCCGTTCGCGGCTTCGACGATGATCCGGCCCGTCGGCGTCGGCTTGATGTCCCTCGGTCCAATGGGCGTCGAGGGACTGACGATCACCACCGGCAGACCCTCGCCCGCCAGACGCTCGACCAGCCGTTCCGCCACAAGCTTGCTCTTCTTGTAGGCGCCAATGACAGTTTCTTCGTCGTGGCGAGAGGTTTCATCGACAGCGCTGCCGACGACAGGCCTCAGCGCGGCAACGCTCGACGTGTAGACGATGCGTTCGACGCCCGTGGTGCGGGCCGCTTCCATCACGGCGCGGGCACCTTCCAGATTGTTGCGCACGATTTCCGTTGGATCTTTGGCCCAAAGCCGGTAATCCGCCGCGACGTGGAAGACATGGCGCACGCCCTCCATCGCTTTCGTTACGGAACTCGCATCGCGCATGTCGCCGAATACGACGCGGCATTCAATGCCTTCGATGTTTTTTCGCGGACTCGATTCGCGCAGCAAGACGCGCACCTCGTCGCCGCGCGCAACCAGCGCACGCGCCACCGCCGAGCCGACAAAGCCCGAAGCTCCGGTGACGAGGACGGGATTGCCCATCAGCTTTCGACCGGCCTCGTCAACGCACGGCGTCCTTCCATCGCCTGCCAGGCGAGTAGAACCGGCACCCCGATGACGACATCGCGCGCCCGGCGCAGCAACGACACTGCGAGACCGATCTCGGGTCCAAGACCGAACAGCGGCATCAGCGCGGCATAGCCGGCTTCCTGCACGCCGATCGCCGAAGGAATGAAGACGGTCGCGCTGCGCAGTCCGGCGAGCAACGCTTCGATGGCGATCGCGGACAAGAAGCTGAGATGCCCGCCGATCAACCGAACCGAGAGCCAGACGATAAGTGTGCTCGAGAGCCAAGAGAGAAGATGGATGGTAGCTGATGCGGCGAGCCGCGCCGGCGAAGAATAGAGCGTCGTCAATGCTTGCGCGAAGGCGGCGGTGTGCTTGACGGCTGCCGGAAGAAGGCGGCTCGCGACGCGTTCGGCTAGCGCGCTGCCGCGTTTCTGCAGGAGAACCAGCGCGGCTATCCCCGGAACGAGGAGGAACGTGCCGAGGATCAGGCCGTTGACGTACGGCGCCAAGGATGCGGACGCACGAAGTTCGGTAATGCACAACGCAATACCGATGGCGATGAAGACGATCTGCGCCATCAGCTCTGTCGTCACGTCGGCCGCCATTGAGGCGAACGCCAATGGCGCAGGGATGCCGCGCAAGGTCAGGGCACGCGCCCCGATGACCATGCCGCCGAACTGCGAGAAGGGAAGGATGTCGCCTGCGCTATCGCGGGTCTGTCGTCCAATGATGCAACTCACCAGATTGCGCGGACGGTGATCGGGCAACAGCGCGAACCAACCGCTCCCCATGAGCGCGACGACGCCAAGCCCGGTGAGACAGATCAGCGCAAAGCCGCCAAGGCCGACCGATGCGATCGCTGCGAAGACCGACGCTGCACCGACATGAAGGAGGAGCCAGACTGCAATTGCGAGTCCGAGCAGAGCGGCGGCGATGACACCGGCTTTCATCGCTCGCTCAAGAGGTCGCGACGGCTGGTTTCGGCCCGAACAGCCGCCGGAACATGCGCACCATGAACGGTACGAAGCGCGGGCGCTTGAGCCGCTTGTCGTAGACGCCGAGACGGCGCGCGTTTTCGCTGAGACAGACATCCATCAGCTTGTAGGGGCTTATGTCGTCCGCGAGCTGGCTCGCCCCCGTCATGGTGAAGTTGTTGTCCTGCACGCCGTTCGACACGTCCGACGCGATGCCGATGCGCTCCCAGATCAGAAATGCCCACACCGCAAGCACTTTGAGCTCGAACCAGGGGCGTCGCCAGAGCAGCATGTTGCACCGATGCCAGGAAACCCAGTTCACGAAGAAGAGAATATGGCGACCCTCTTCGTGGATCACTGGCTCGAAGGTTTCGACGAGCGCGGCCGGAAAATAACCCGACGCACGCGCGGTCTCGAATAATCCGAAGGCGAAGAAACTGTCGATGCATTCGCTGTAGCCGGTGACTAGAAACGCCCATTCCGGGTCTTTGGGGCGCGGATAGTCCGGCTCCGGCGCGAGCGTGATGCCATAGGCTTCCACCAGATTGGAGAGGACGAAGCGGTGACGACGTTCTTCGAAACCGTTGAGCTCGACGGCCTTGCGCAGCAAGGGATCGCGCACGCCTTCCGCGTAAGTGCAGACATTGAGGCTGGCGCGGTTTTCGGTCTGCACCGCGATATCCCAGATCGGCAACGAAGTGATGCGCGCCGTGGCATCCGCGTCCAGCTTCGGCCAATCGATGACGGCCGGGCGGTAAGGATTGAACGTATCGAGAAGCGTCTTGCAGAAGAGGCGCTTATGCTCGTCGCTGCCCATGCGGATTGGACCGTCGCCGACGGCGGGGCCGGTGCCGCTGATTTCGGGAAAAGTCAATGCTGACATGGTCTTATCCTACGGAACGCATCATAGGGGCACTCGCTCACCCGGCCATAGCAGACGCGCTAAAAGTCTGCAAAGCCGCCGCGTGTCACGCCGGAATTGCGCGAGGCTTCGACAATGCGCGGCGCCAGGAGCGCTGCGAGCTCGTCGGCATAGCGATAGTCGGGTGCCGAACCAAGATAAGGACCAGTCGCCGGATGCAAATAGATCTCGGTCAGGCCAGGCGGTAGATTCTCGAGCAATCCCAGGACGCGCCCTGGCGTCATCGCGCCAGACCAGGCGAGGCCGAACACTTGATCAGGCACGCACATCTTGGCAGCACGAAAGCGTTGTCGCGATAGAAGTATCCAGGGCATCAGCAGCCAATCTCGTGACGCATTCAGAGGGGGCTCGACACGACGAAGCAGCCAGCGCGGCTCCAGCGGCACGCGGACCGCGCGCAGTCCATAACGCCTGCCGACGCGCAGGATCGCCGAAGCGATCGTCGGATGCAGATGAAAGTGCTTGTGGGTGTTGACGTGATCGAGCATCAGTCCGGTTGCGCGGAAGGCATCGAACTGTGCCTCGATCTCCGCTTCCAGTTGGCGGCGGACGCGCGGCAGGCAAAACATTCTCAAGGCGGCGGCCGTGATGTCGTTGCGAAACAGGCCCATCGCATCGACGAGATCGGGGATGGTAGACGCGGGCAGCGTCGGTTTGCCGTCGACGAGAACGATGTGCAGACCGACGCGCAGACGCGGCAAGGTTTTGGCGCGTGCGACAGCATTTGTTGCGGCCGGAGCCGAAACCATGAGGCTTGCCGCGGTGAGGATGCCGTCGCGATGTCCTTGCTCGACCGCGTCGTTGACTTCCTCCGCGGCGCCGAAATCGTCTGCCGTGACGATCAGGCCCTTCACGGCCGGCCCTCGCCCTTCGACAGGCTCAGGGTGAGGGCCTTGGTGGCGTCCTCATCCTGAGCTTGTCGAAGGATGGATGGCGAGCGCAAATCGCGACGCCAACTACGAGACGATCGCGTCTTCGCGCGTGCGCAGGAATTGGAAGAACTCCACGCCTTCACGCAAGCGGCGGCGCATCATCTCGGGCGAGGTCAGCATCTCGCCCACGATAGCGGCGATCTTGGAGGGGCGGAAATAGAACCGCTTGTAGAAGCTCTCGACCGACTCGAAGATTTCCGTGTGTCCGAGGTGCGGATAGTTGAGCGGAGCAATCTGGGTGCCGTCTTCGGTCAGGAGATCGGTGTCCTCGGCGAACCAGCCATTCTCCTTCGCCTGTTTGTAGAGGAAGGTCCCCGGATAAGGCGCGGCGAGCGAGACCTGGATCGTGTGCGGATTCACTTCCTTCGCGAAGGCGAGTGTCTCCTCGATTGTTTCGCGCGTCTCGCCGGGGAGACCAAGGATGAAGGTGCCGTGCACAACGATACCGAGTTCGTGGCAATCCTTCGAGAAGCGCCGCGCGACATCGACCAGCAGACCCTTCTTGATGTTGTGCAGGATCTTCTGGTTGCCCGATTCATAACCGACCAGCAGGAGTCGGAGCCCATTGGCCTTCAGGATTTCGAGGGTCTTGCGCGGCACATTGGCCTTGGCGTTGCACGACCATACCACGCCGAGCTTGCCGAGCTCCTTTGCCAACGCTTCGACGCGGGCGTGATCGTCGGTCAGTGTGTCATCGTCGAAGAAGATTTCCTTCACCTGCGGAAATTCCTTCTGCAGGTATTTAACTTCCTCGATCACCTTGGGAATCGAGCGGTAGCGGTACTTATGTCCGCCGATCGTCTGCGGCCAGAGACAAAAGGTGCAGCGCGATTTGCAGCCGCGTCCGGTGTACCAGGACATGTAGGGATGCTTGAGATAGCCGCCGAAATACTTGTCGACCTGCAGCTGCTTGTAGAGCGGCAACACGGATGGAAGCTTGTCCATGTCCATGAGGATTTCGCGTTCCGCGTTGTGGACGATTGCGCCGGTCTTATCGCGATAGGACAAACCCTTGATGGTTGACCAGTCGTTCCCGTTCGCCAGTTCCTGAATGGTGAACTCGTATTCGTTGCGGCAGACGAAATTGATCGCTGGACACGCTTCGAGACTCTGCTGAGGTTCGACGGCGACTTTCGCGCCGATAAAGCCGATGACAGCATTCGGATTGAGGTCGCGGATCAGCTGCGCCGTCTTGCAGTCCGAGCGGAACGACGGCGTCGAGGTGTGGATGACAATGAAGTCGTGCGACTTCACGTCGTCTTCGATGTCCTTGAACGTGAGACCATGCGGCGGCGCATCGATGAGCTTTGCGCCCTCCACCATCGCGGCGGCTTGCGCGAGCCAGGTCGGGAACCAGAACGACTTGACCTCACGCTTCATCTGATAGCGCGCACCGGCGCCGCCGTCATAGCCGTCGAACGATGGAGCCTGCAGGAACAGCGAACGCATGCGAAAACCTCAAAGTTGGGACATCGCCCCGCTCGGCCGGACCTGATAGCGCGCGCCGCGCCAGGCGACCTGCTGGCCGAGAAACGAGAGCAAGAATACAGCGAAGGATATAATGTCCCGTACCGGCAGGAGCCAGAGCGGACCGGCGCAGGTATTAAATGCACGTTCTATCGATGTTTTGAGCACGATTCTTGCGCCTATCGCTGCTAAAAGCACGGCAACGCCATAGAACCCGCCGCCGAGCAAGGCGAGCGCGGCAAGAGCCATCGGGAACGGATACGTCACCATCGTGCCCATGTGTTCAAACGGCCGAAGCACGCGAATGGTTCGGTTCCAGCGCAATTCGTGACGGAACAGATCGACTGCAGTCTGTTCGGTGCAGCGATGGCTGACCGCCAGCGGCAGCACCGTGATGCGCAACCCACGCTGTCGCACCGCACGACCGATCTCATAGTCGTCGGCAAGAAAATCGCGGAACGCTTCGAAGCCGCCGATCTGCGCGAGCGTTGCTCGGCGCAACGCAATCGTCGATCCAAGGCAGGCGTTCGCCATGCCCCACCAGGTTCCGAACAAAACGCTCGGCAGAAAGTCGTAGCTCGTACCCATGGCGGCAAGCGTGGACCAGGCGCTGGCGCCGCTGAGGCCGGTATAGGGACACGTCACAACGCCGACGCCCGGCTGAAGCAACGCCGCCACCACTTTGGAAAGCCAGTTCGGCGCCACCGAGATGTCGCTGTCACTGACAATGACGATGTCGTTCCTGGCACGCTCCGCCATATTGATCAGATTGGAAATTTTGGCGTTGTGACCATACGAGCGGGTATCGATGACAAGTTCGATATCGACTCCGGGATGTCGCGACTTCAGGTGATTGACGATCGCGATGGCCGGGTCGTTGGCATTCTGAACGCCGAAGACGATCTGCACCGGCGCCGAGTAATCCTGCGCAAGAAATGTCGCGAGATCTTCTTCGAGACCCGGAGAATCGAAGTGCAGCGGCTTTAAAAGCGTGACCGAAGGTTGCTCGCTCTTGTGCGAGGTGCGAACGGACATGAATCGCGCCGCGACGCTCGCGGCCAGCAGCATATAGACGGAGCCTGCCAACGACACGCCGGCGAACAGCCAACCCAGGAATTGCGTCAAGGTATGCACAAAGCGCTCCGACCCCCGGAAACGATCTCACAAAAAGACGCGCTGCGCGCGCCGTTAGAGAAATCGCGCCAAGTATCTGCCTGACACGCCAACCGATAGGCCGGCTGCCAAGCGCCCCTCCCGCCCGGACCGCTACTTAGTGGAGGTCGCTTCAGGCGTCAAACATGATGACGGAGCGGGCGATTTCGCCCTGTTTGAGTTCCTCGAAGGCGCCGTTGATCTCAGCCAACTTGATGCGACGCGAAATCATCTCATCCAGCTTGAGCTTTCCGGCCATGTAGAAGTCGACCAGACGGGGCATGTCGAGCGGGAACCGGTTAGACCCCATGGCAGAACCCTGGATGCGACGCTCGCCCAGGAAGGCGAAGCCGTCGAGCTCGATCTTGGTGCCGAGCGGAATCATGCCGATGACGTTGGCGGTGCCGCCGCGCGCCAGCATGCGGAAGGCCTGTTCGGCGGTCTGCTTGAGACCGATCGCTTCGAAGGAGTGATGCACGCCGCCCTTGGTCATCTCCATCACCTGCGCGACGGGATCGCCGTCTTTCGCATTGACGACATCTGTCGCGCCGAAGTGCTTGGCGAGGTTGAGCTTGGAGCCGACGACATCGACGGCGATGATGCGGCCTGCGCCCGCGATGGCTGCGCCGTTGATGGCGGCGAGCCCGACGCCGCCGCAGCCCAGAACCGCGACCGTTTCGCCAGGACGCACCTGAGACGTCTGGATCACGGCGCCGACTCCGGTGGTGACGCCGCAACCGATCAGCGCGGCGCGGTCGAGCGGCATGTCCTTACGCACGGCGACACAAGCATGCTGGTGGATAAGCATCTGCTCGGCGAATGAAGAGAGATTGATGAACTGGTTCATCGTCCCACCGTCCGACGACGAGAGTCGCGCTTGTTCGCCGGCTTGACGCTTGGTCTCCGGACTCTGGCAACGCGACATGTGACCGGTCAGGCAGTGTTCGCAATGGCCGCAGAAAGCCGAGAGACAGGTGATCACGTGGTCGCCGGGCTTGACGGTGCGGACTTCGTTGCCGACCTGCTCGACGATGCCGGCGGACTCATGACCGAGCACGACGGGCATCTGGGCGGGATAAGAACCCTCGATGAAATGCAGGTCGGAATGGCACACGCCCGCAGCGGCCGTGCGAATGAGCACTTCATTGGGTCCGGGCTTGCTGATCTTGACGTCTTCGATGACGAGTGGCTTTCCCACCTCGCGCAGAACAGCGGCTTTCATGGCGTGGTTCCCTCTTCAATGTTTGTGAGAATTTAGTCTCGTTCGTATTGTGTGTCATCGCTTGTGGTCGTGAACATGTAAATCTCACAGATAAGCTGATTGGGTGGTCAGCAACCTGCTGAGGTCTGTCGAACTTGCTCATAAACCAGCTATATGCGTGTCGGATCATAAGAGGCACGAGACCTGTCTAAGCAAGGTGATCACAGCCGCATAATAGCGACAACTGCACGGACTACGTTGACTCCCGGCTTCTTACGAAAAGGGCGATCGCGAGTTTGGTTGGCAGATCGGGGCTTTTGGCTTTCAGTTGTCGAATTTCAACCAAGCGGATTCCAAAAGGGCAGCTACCTCAACGTTGCGGCACATTGGTTTTGGAGCGCAATGCCAGACGTCCTTTCCTTCGACTACTCTATCGCGCGCAAAAAACCATTTATCGAGTTTCATAACGGTGCTCAGTTCGCGCCCTTAGTGGACCAACTCGTCCGACAGGCTGCTAGCGAGAGTCGTCAATTAGAAGCACAGATCGGCAACATACATTCAGTCGCCAAAATGCTCCATGAAGATCGCGGAGGCGGTTGGCCCACCTTTAACTCGGCGATCGCGTGCGGAATGGCCGGCGACATGGAAGCGGCGCGAGCGTTGTTTCGCACAGCATACGATTCCATCGGAGCTTGGCGTCCCGACTTGCAGCGCCTCCTTGATCCCTACGCCGAGGCAATTAAGGAAAAGGAGGAATTCACAAACTTCGTAATGGGGCAAATCAATTCGCAACGAAAAAAATACGGATTCAGTCCGATCGCAGACATCGATGGAAGGACGACTCTAACGCAGACTGATTGATCCCAAATGTTGCGGACAATTAAGTTCCACCGTCGATGTTGACCTTCTGCCCGTTGGCGTAGGGGTTGGCGCCGGAAACGAGGAATGTCACCAGTGCGGCAACGTCTTCCGGCACGGACACACGGCCGAACGGTGACGAAGCGTCGAGCTTGTGGATGTCGCCCCCGGTGCGCGCCTTGGTGAGACGCTTGCCCATTTCCGTCACCGTCAAACTCGGTGCCACGATATTGGTGCGGATGCCATTCTCGCGTTCTTCCTTCGCGAGGGTCAGAGCCAATGCCTCCATCGCAGCCTTGCCCATACTATAAGGTGCACCATTCGCGCCAAAATACCGCGTCGCAACGGACGAGATCATGATGATATCGCCGCGCTTTTCCTTGCGCATGTGCGGCAGAACGAGTTTCGAGAGATAGTGCGGCGCAAAGGCATGCACGCGCATGACGCGCTCCATCTCGGCCGGATCGGTGTCGGCGACACTGTTCCCGCGACTCGCGATGCCGGCATTGTTGACGAGAATGGAGATCGAACCGAAGTCGCGAAGGACATCGGCGACCATGGCAACGTCCTCGTCGAAGTTCTCGACCGAAGCCTGGTAAGCGCGACCCTTGCGGCCAAGTCTCTCGATTTCTCCGACCGTGTCCTTGGCGGCGCCTTCATCGCGGCGATAGTTGATCGCGACATCTGCGCCCGCCTCCGCCAGGCTGAGCGCGATGGCGCGTCCGATGCCGCGGCTGCCGCCGGTGACGAGCGCCGTGCGGCCCTTGAGTGATACTTGCATGGGGTGCTCCTAGCTGTTGGTATAGTTTGGCTTGCGCTTCTCTAGAAACGCCGTCATGCCTTCGCGCACGTCGCTGGTCTGCGAGCAGAGAATCTGGTTGCGATCTTCCATGTTGATGGCCGCTTCGAGGCTCGCGGCATCGACGCTCATATTGAGGCACTCTTTCGTGAGTCGCAGACCAAGCGGCGACGTGGTGATCATCTCCTCGATATAGGGCTCGGCAGCGCGCGCAAGGTGTTCGTCCGGCACCACCTCGGAGACGAGGCCGACGCGAAGCGCTCTGTCGGCATTGATAAAACGGCCGGTCAGCATCAACTCCGACGCCACCGAAACGCCGACAAGGCGCGGCAGAAAATAGGAGACGCCGATATCACAGGCCGAAAGTCCGATGCGGATGAAGGCGGCGTTCATCCGCATGCTTTGTCCGGCGATGCGAATGTCCGAGGCCAGCGCCAGCGCGAAGCCGCCGCCGCAAGCCGGTCCCTGCACCAGCGAAATGATCGGCTGGCCGCAGCGCCGCATGCGCATGACGATTTCGCTGATGCGCCTTTGGCCGAGGAGACCGGCATCGGGCCCGCGCACATTGGCGCCTTCGCTGTTTCGCCTTGGGCCTGACTGTTTCAGATCAAGTCCGGCGCAGAAGGCACGTCCGGCGCCGCGCAGGACGACGATGCGCGTCGAGCGGTCGAAATAGAGCTTGCCGAAATAGTCTAGCAGCTCGTCCACCAAGGTTGTGTTGAGCGAATTGAGCGCCCCGGGACGGTTCATTGTCACCCAGTCCACCGCGCCTTTTTTCTCGATCAGGAGAGTTTCGTACTGCGTTGCGGCATCGGACATGGGCGGCTCCGGGCGTGATCAGGGACGCAACATTACATCCCGGACGACGCATGCGAGCACGCAAAAACAACCCTACCCTACGACAGCTTTTTTTCGCCGCCCTGCGGTGTTACGAACGCCTGAGGACACCCTCAGCAACGGCATTCCCATGCGAACCATTGGCCATTTTCTGAACGGAACCACGGTAGAAGGCGCGTCTGGACGGTATGGCGACATTTTCAATCCGGCGACGGGCGAGGTGCAGGCGAAGGTGGCCTTTGCAAGCCGGGCCGAGATGCGCAAGGCCGTCGAGCATGCGCAAAAAGCCTTCGGCGAATGGTCTGCCGTCAATCCCCAGCGCCGTGCGCGCGTGATGTTCAACTTCAAGGCGCTCGTCGAGAAGAACATGGACGCTTTGGCGCTCATGCTCTCGAACGAGCATGGCAAGGTGCTGGCCGATGCCCGAGGCGACATCCAGCGCGGTCTCGAAGTAATCGAGTTCGCCTGTGGCATCCCGCACCTGATGAAGGGCGAGTACACCGAGGGTGCCGGTCCTTCGATCGACATCTATTCCATGCGCCAGCCGCTGGGCGTGGTGGCCGGCATCACACCATTCAATTTCCCCGCCATGATTCCAATGTGGATGTTTGGCGTCGCGATCGCCTGCGGCAACACCTTCATCTGCAAGCCGAGCGAGAAGGATCCATCGGTGCCGATGCGGCTTGGCGAATTGATGATGGAGGCAGGCGCGCCGGCCAGCGTGCTGCAGATCGTCAATGGCGACAAGGAAGCTGTCGATGCGATCCTCGAGGATCCCGACATCCAGGCGGTGAGCTTCGTCGGCTCGTCGGCGATCGCGCACTACGTCTATAGCCATGGCACCGCGAACGGGAAGCGCGTGCAGGCGATGGGCGGTGCGAAGAACCACGCCATCATCATGCCCGACGCCGATCTCGATCAGGTCACAAACGAATTGATCGGCGCGGGCTATGGTTCGGCCGGCGAACGCTGCATGGCGATCTCGGTGGCGGTGCCGGTGGGCGAGAAGATGGCCAATGCGCTTGTCGGCAAGCTGAAGCCGCGCGTCGAGTCGCTGCGCGTCGGCATTCCGACCGATCCGGACGCCGATTATGGGCCGATGGTCACTGCGGCTCACCGCGAAAAGGTCAAATCCTATATCGACCAGGGCGTCGCGGAAGGGGCGGAGCTCGTCGTAGATGGCCGCGGCTTTCAGATGCAGGGCTATGAGAAGGGTTTCTATCTCGGCGGCTCGCTGTTCGACCGCGTGAAGCCCGAGATGAAGACCTATCAAGAAGAAATCTTCGGACCGGTGCTGCAGGTGGCGCGGGCGAAGGATTTCGACGAGGCCTTGTCGCTGCCCAGCAATCATCAATACGGGAATGGCGTCGCGATCTTCACCCGCGACGGCGATGCGGCGCGCGAATTTGCCAGCAAGGTCAAGATCGGCATGGTCGGAATCAATATTCCCATCCCGGTGCCGCTCGCCTATCACACCTTCGGCGGGTGGAAGCGCTCGGCGTTCGGCGACGTCAACCAGCATGGGCCTGAAGGCGTGCGCTTCTATACCCGCGTCAAGACGGTCACGGCGCGCTGGCCGAAGGGCGGCGTTCGCGAGAACGCCAGTTTTGTCATTCCGACGATGAAATAAGGCCGCGCAATGGCGTCCGTATTCGAACGACTTCTAGGCGTGCCGTTCACGCACGCGCGTCGGCGCGAAGAAATCGAAAGCCATCTGCGTTTCCGTCACTCTTCCGACTTGCGCGCTACGATGAGCGAGAACCTGTCCCACATCACGCAGAAATCCGGCGCGTTGCTGGCGGCGCAGGCCATTTTCATCGTGGTGGATACCTATGGCGTCGATCATGGCTGGCCGCGTTCGGCGATGCTGGTCTCGATTCTGACACAAATTCTTGCCGCTCTGCTCGTGATGTTCAATCTGCGTACCGTCTACATGGAGGCGCTGCGCACGACCGACGACCCCGCCGAACTCGAAAAAGAGTCCTTGGTGCAAATTGCGACACTGGCCGGCACGCGCGGCGCGCGCTTCAATATCGCTCTGTATCTGACGTTTCTGTCCGTCCTACTCATGGGGTTCGGAGCGCTGGACGCGAGCATCGCCGCATGAACGAAGAAGCCGAGATCCTGTATGAACGCCGCGGCGCCGTCGGCCTCATCACGCTCAACCGACCGAAGGCACTCAATGCGCTGACGCGTGCGATGTGCGTCAGCATGAAGGCGCAACTGGCGGTGTGGGCGAGCGACGACGCCGTCAAATGCGTTGTGATCCAAGGCACCGGCGAGCGCGCCTTCTGCGCCGGCGGCGACATCCGAACCCTCTACGATTCCGGCAAGGCAGGCAGACCCTACGCTGTCGAATTCTACCGCGACGAATATCTGCTCAACGCGGCCATCAAGCACTACCCCAAGCCCTATGTCGCATTGTTGCGGGGCTTCGTGATGGGCGGCGGCGTCGGCGTGTCGTTGCATGGCAGCCATCGCGTCGCGGACGAAACCATGCTGTTCGCCATGCCGGAGACCGGCATCGGTCTCTTCCCGGACGTCGGCGGGAGCTTCTTTCTGCCGCGCCTTCCCGGCGAAACCGGGATGTATCTCGGCCTGACAGGAACGCGATTGAAGACTGGCGATGCGCTGCTTGCAGGCCTTGCGACGCATTTCGTGCCCGCCGCTGCGCGAGAAACCCTTCTTGCGCAATTGGCTGACGGAAGATCGCCTGACTCGGCACTGAAGGAACTCACTAAACCGCTGGCTGCCGAAGTGTTGCCTGACCTTCAGACGAAGATCGCGAGCATTTTCTCGAACAGCAGCGTCGAGGCCATTCTGACCGCACTCGACGCCGACTCGAGTCCGTGGGCCGGCGAAATCGCTACGGCGATGCGCACCAAGTCGCCGACGGCGACGAAGCTCGCCTTCCGCCAGATTCGCAACGGCAGGACTCTCGGCTTCGACGACTGCATGCGCATGGAGTTCCGCATGGTCCATCGCGTCATCGCCGGGCATGACTTCTACGAAGGCGTGCGCGCCACCATCATCGACAAGGATGGCGCGCCGAAATGGAAACCTGCATCTCTCGCCGAAGTCGGCGAACGCGACATCGACGCATACTTCGAACCGCTTGGGGACAAGGAGCTGCCGCTATGAGCACCATCGCATTCATCGGCGTCGGAAACATGGGTGCACCCATGGCGCGCAATCTCTTGAAGGCGCAAGAACAGGTCAAAGCCTTCGACCTGAGCCCGGCGGCACTCAAGCCCGTGGTGGATTCGGGAGCGAAACAAGCCAAGACGGCGCTCGAAGCAGTCGAAGGCGCCGATATCGTTCTGACGATGCTTCCGGCCGGAAACCATGTCCGCTCGGTGTATCTGGACGATGCCAGCGTGCTCTCGGCCGCGCGCAAGGATGCCTTGCTCATCGACTGTTCGACCATCGATATCGATTCTGCGCGTGCCGTGCATGTTGCCGCGGAGAAGAAAGGGTTCGACTTCCTTGATGCGCCCGTCTCGGGCGGCGTCGGCGGCGCGGAAGCCGGAACCCTCGCCTTCATGTGCGGCGGCAGCGACAAGGCCTTTGCACGTGCCAAGCCGATCCTCGAGAAGATGGGAAAGCGTATCGTTCACGCCGGCGGTCCCGGCGCCGGACAAGCCGCGAAAATTTGTAACAACATGCTGCTCGCCGTGTCGATGATCGGAACCTGCGAAGCCTTTGCGCTGGGCGAGAAGCTCGGCCTCGAGCATCAGAAGCTGTTCGACATCATGTCGGCCGCGTCGGGACAATGCTGGTCGCTGACGACCTATTGCCCGGTGCCGGGACCGGTGCCGACGGCGCCCTCCAACCGCCAATATGCCGGTGGCTTCGCGACCGCGCTCATGTTGAAGGATCTGAAGCTCGCGCAGAATGCGGCGCAGAATGCCGGCGCCACCACGCCGCTCGGCGCCGAAGCGGCGCAGCTCTATTCGCTCTTCGCTGCGAAGGGTAACGCCCAGATGGATTTCTCCGGCATCATCAAGATGCTGCGCGGCGAAGCTTAAGGCGTCTGGCCGACGTCGCCGCCGCCCTCATCGCCGCCGGAAGGTGCCGGCTCGCTGCCACGTGGCGGTGCATTTGGTGGAGCGGATGGCGGGGCAGCGCCGCTCGGAGATTGTCCCGATTGCTGTCCGCTCCCTGAAGGCGGCTTTCCGACCGGCCAATAGACGGCGAGTTTGAACGGCACCGGCGAGGAATCGGGGTGTCCCTGCGGTCCGGCTTCCGAGATCACCGCGATCTTCGCCGACCCCGGCGAACCGGCAGGAATCTCGAGGACGGTCAGAGGCCCGTCCGTGATGAAGACGGTCGTGTCGATGATCGAGGCCGGATCATCGGCGTTGTAGACGACGATGCGAAGCGGGCTCTTCGCCGATGTATAAGCGGTGACGAGATAGTTCTTGGAGCCCAGCAACGAGACATCGAAGCTTTTGGCTGAGCGCTGTTCGAACAACGGATCGGCCGCGCCCGTCGTGCTGTCACGCGTGAAAGACGCGAGCTTTCCCTCCGTCGCCTCGAATTGCTTAGCGTAGACCGCGGCGATCGCCTCGGGTGAGCGACTCCAGCGCGCCACCGCCTCGGCCCACATGCGCTTGTCGGCGTCGAGTTGGTCCTTGGCCTTGTTCTCGGCCAAGTCTCGCAGCAAGTCGACGCGCTGCGCGAAATTGACAAGGGCGGCATTCGGTATGCGCCCGTCCTTGCTCGCGATGTTGTTGCCGCCTGAAAGCAGCGCGATCACTTCGCCCTGCTGGTCGAAAATCGGACTGCCGCTCGCGCCGCCTGCCGACGGCAGCGAATGTTCGATCAGCTGCGCCGGCCCGCCTTCTTCGGTGAGGAAGAAATTGCGCACCGACGTGATGATGCCGACCTGCGACGTCGGTGTCGGCGCGTTGGTGTCGAAACTCACGAGGTTCTCGGCCGGATAACCGATGAAGGCGATGGGTTCGCCGGCGTGGAGCGTGGAGAGCGCCTTGTCGCTCGCCAGCGGCAATCCAGGCGGGAGGCCGTCCTGCTTGTCGGGAATGAGGATCGCCACGTCATAGGCCGGCGACAGGCCGACTTCGCGGATCATGCCCGCGCTTGCGCGCTTGTCGGCCTCTGCCAGCATCGCCTCGAAGGCGGCATAGGCGGGATGGATGATCGCGTCGACGATTTCGTATTCGCGGTGCGCGGCTTCCGGCGAGCGCACCAGGAGGCGATAGTGGTTCTTGCGCGCGTCGGCGAGCAGACCGCCGACATGGGCGTTGGTCGCGAAAGCCTTGCGCCCGTCGGGCAGTTGCACGACCCAGGCGGTCGCGCCGCTCTGCGAATTTCCACCGGCATCGACTTCGTCGACGAGGAAGACGGATTTCTGGTATTTCGCGATCAGCTGGGAGAAGTCCGTGCCTGCTCCCGCATTCGCATAGATAGGCTGCACTTCGCTGCTGAGCTTCCAATAGGCAAAGGCGCCGCCCAGGATGGCGATGGCGACGACGGCTCCGAGCACATGGGTCCAGCGCAAGCCGGCACGCGCAATATCCGGCAGTGCGGCACTGCGCCCTTGGGCTTCGGTGGCGACATAGGTGGTGCCCGACGCCCGGCTCGGCTCGAGCAGGAGCCTTGGACCGTCGTGCGTTCCGAGGCGCACTTCGGTCGCGGACGCCAGTTCCTCGCCATCCATCACATCGCGCCCGTTGGCATAGACGCGATGGTGCGGGTTGATGACGAATTTGTAGGTCCCCGCCCGGCGCACGATGGCGAAATGATCGTGACCGACGGCCGCCATGTCTTCGGGATACTCGACCTCGGAGCCTTTTGTGCGTCCGATGCGAATTTCCTCGAGCGTGTCCTCGAACGTCAGGACCTTGTCCCGATAAGGCGGCGACTTGTACGTGATCTTGAGTGGCATGCGCGTTCCCCTCGCGCAGTTTAGGAGATCGCTTCGCCCCCCAGCAAGGCGATCGAACGGTTGGCCTGGGCGGTGGTTCCTTCGATGTCGCCTTTGCGCGCGGCAAATCGGTTGAAGGCCTGGCGATAGAGTTCGCGCGCCGCTGCATCCTCGCCCGACAGCAGCAGCGCCTCGGCTTCCGTCACGAGATCGTAATAGTCGCGCCGGGCAGCGACATCGACACCGGCGCCGGCAAGGCGAGCATTCCGCGCCGCAAAAAGCTCCACCAGATGGGCAGCATGCTCGTTTGCCCTGGGCTCGCCTTGCCATAGCTCGAGGGCTGCACAATTGACGCCAAGATACAGGTTTCGTTCGTGCGAAACCTGGAAACCCTTAGCGTAAAGCTTCATTGCGCGCGCCAGTGCGTCCGCGTGTCCACGGCCATGCTCCCAATTCGACTTGAGCGCGCCGGCGGTGATGCCCAACGTTTCCTCATCTTCCTGAAACTTGCCACTCAAAGTCTGAAGCAGTGTCAGCGCCTCCTCGGCGTGACCGGCGCGACGCAGCCCGAGCGCGTAGAGTTGATTGAGCCGCAGGTCCTGCGGCACATGCACAAGCGCGCGCTGCAGGACGTTTTGGGCGTCGCTCGCGCGGCCGTCCGAGATCAGGACCTCGGCCACCATCGCTGCCAGCGCCGGAATGGCGACGACTTCGTCACTCGCCAGCGCAAGCAGCTTGTCCGTCACATCGTCTTCGTCCGCCCGGTTCAGCAAGTGAAGCGCCTCGGCCACTGCGCCTGTCGCTAGCGGCGAGCGGACGCCGAAACTCTTGTCCGTGACATCCTGTTGAGGCCCGCGAAAATAATCGCGCATGTACCATTCGAGCCAGGGGCCAAGGCAGAGTGCCGCAAAATCCGCGTCGCGGCGCGACAAGGGCCGCAGGATATGACGCGCATCGTTGGCGAGGCGCCTGAGCGCATGACCGAGATAGAGCGCCGGACGGGTGATGCAGGAGAGCCGCTCCAGCGTGTCGAGATTGGCGAACACCTGCGCGCCCGGATCGAGATTGAGCGACGAGATCGCGCGAGCAGACGTGACCTCGAGTGCGCGGCCGCAATAGAAGATGGCAGCCTCCGGCATGTCGCCGGTCAGCGCGCGGTTGATGGCGGCGAGATCGCGATTGAGATCGTAGCCATCGATCATGCCGCAAAACTCCGCAACAGCGCCGCCGCTTCGCTCGCCGTCGGACGGTTGGCGGCACGCGGATCGAGCAATGCGCCAGACAATTCCTGCACTGTTTTGGTCGCGGCGCGTCCACCGAGCCAGGACGATTTGTGTTCAGGGCGGTGCGCGGCGTCGGGACGTGACCCATTCAGCCATTCGAAGAGGATCATGCCAAAGGCATACATGTCGTCGGCAGGTGTCGAGGGTTCGCCCCTCGCCTGTTCGGGCGAAAAGTATTCCGGCGTGCCGCGTGAAATCGTTCCGTCGGTCCCCGCGATGTGCGCAATGCCGAAATCGACGATGACCGGCGAGCCGTCCGGCCGCATCATGATGTTCTCGGGCTTGAGATCGCGGTGCACCACCCCCGCAGCATGAAGTGCGGTGAGCGCTTCGGCGACATCGGCCAGCGTCGAACAGACGAGCTTGGGATCGTGCGCGGGTTTTCCGCCGAACCTCTCTCGCAGCGAGGTCCCGGCGATGAATTCGACAGCGAGATAGGCGTTGCCGCGCGCATCGCGACCGATCGCGAATATCTTCACAAGACCGGGATGTTGCGCCCGGTTCGCCGCTTCCATGTCAAGCCGAGCAGAGTCCATGATGCGATCACGCTCGGCCCGTGCGTAACGCGATTCCAGATCGAAGACCTTCAAGGCCACTTCTCGCGCGCGCTCGACATCGAAGGCGCGATAGACAGTGGCGAAGGCGCCGCCGCCCAACCGCTCACGCACGAGATAGCCGTCGACGGTGCCGGATGGCTTGTCGTCGATCGTCTTGCCGCTCTCTTCTGCGACGCCTTCGACAAGCGAGAGCCGCTCCATCAATTCGCCGATCCGCACGCGATAACGCGGCAGATTGCGTTCGCGCGCGCGCTTCAGGGCCATGATCGTCTCTCGCTCGGCTTGTGATCGTTGCTTGTCCCCAAGCAGAAGCTCCGCCAAGGCCAGGCGCGCATCGATTTCGAGCGCGGGAATGTCCGCGTCGCGAAACCCCGACACCGCATTGCTCAGAAGGGCGATGGCTTTGGTTCTATCCGTCGCCGCCATCAACTTCGCTTCCGTCCAGTCGAGCAAGAGCTTGTCGAAACCCGATGGGTTCGCGCCAGCCAGCTGCCGCGCTTCGTTCAGATGTTGGTCGGCGTCGTTTCCGAGCGTGGCCAGATTGAGCTCGATTTCGAATTGCAGCTGGCTGAGACCGCCGTCGCGGGCAATGGCCAATGCCGTGAGCAGCTTTTCTCTGGCCGCCGCGAAGTCGCCCGTGTCACGTGCGATTTCGGCGAGATCGCTCGATACGCGCGCCACGCCGCGCATGTCGCCGCTCTCTTCTGCAATTCTGAGGTCGAGATTGAGAAAACCCGACGCTTCCGCAGACCGACCTAGCATTGCGCAGTAGCGGCCGAGATTGCCGAGCGTGATCGCCGAACCCAGGCGATCGCCTATGCGCGTCTTCAATGCGAGCGAGTGTGCATAGGAAACCAGCGCCCCCGTCTCATTGCCCAGCCACTGATGCACCATGCCGAGCGTGTCCAAGACCTGCGCTTCGCCCGCTTCACAGCCGAGATCGCGATAGGTCTTTTGCGCGACCGTGAGCGCATCGAGCGCATCGCCGGCGCGCAGGCGGCGAAACTGCGCCGTACCGAGCAGGTGATGGGCGCGCGCGACAAGCAGCGACTTTTCGGTGTTGGGCTTCAGAAACGCCGTCATCTTCGCCGCGACGCTCGCAGGGCCATCCGGCGTGTTGAGGTCGAGATAGCCGATCTCGACGGCGGCCGCGTCCGCCAAATCCGGCGGCGCCTTTTGCAGCGCCTCGCGGGCTTCGCGCGTGCGGCCAAGATTGGCGAGCGCGACGCCGCGGGCGAACGCGGTCGATGCATCGTCATCCTTGAGGTTCACGAGCGCCGCAAAACGTCCTGCCGCAAGCTCGCCCTCGAGAGCGGCAGGCAGGCGTGCCGTCGCGATCCACATGAAGCCGGCTCAGCGCGCCGGCATCGCTTTTGCCGCGCGCCAGACTTTTTCCGGCGTCGCCGGCATGTCGAATGTCTTGACGCCGAGCGCATCGGTGATCGCGTTCATCACTGCGGCCGGCGACGCGATGGCGCCGGCCTCGCCGCAGCCCTTCACGCCGAGCGGATTGGACGGAGACTTTGTGATCGTCGTGCCGACGTCGAAGTTTGGCATGTCGTCGGCGCGCGGCATGCAATAGTCGTTGAACGAGCCGGTGACGAGCTGGCCCGTCTCGCGGTCATAGATGCCGTGCTCGAGGATCGCCTGGCCGATGCCTTGCGCGATGCCGCCATGCACCTGGCCTTCGACGATCATCGGATTGATCACGGTGCCGAAATCGTCGACTGCCGTGAATTTCACGATTTCGATATCGCCGGTGTCCTTGTCGATCTCGACTTCGCAGATGTGGCAGCCGGCCGGGAACGAAAAGTTCACCGGATCGTAGAAGGCGCTTTCCTTGAGGCCGGGTTCGAGCTCGCTGGTCGGGAACTTGTGGCCAACATAGGCCGCAAGCGCGAGCTCGGCGAACATCATCGTCTTGTTCGTGTGGATGCCGGCGAACTGCCCGTCCTCGAACGTCACTTCGTTGGCCGGAATTTCCATGACATGGGCGGCGATGCGTTTGGCCTTGTCGACGATCTTGTCGAGCGCCTTCGAAAGCGCCGACATGCCGACCGCGGCCGAACGCGAGCCATACGTGCCCATGCCGAACTGCACCTTGTCGGTGTCGCCATGCACGATCTCGATCGTGTCGATCGGCACGCCCAGACGATCGGCGACGAGCTGGGCGAATGTGGTTTCGTGACCCTGGCCGTGGCTGTGGCAGCCGGTCAGCACCTCGACCGAACCGGTCGGATTGACGCGCACTTCGGCGGATTCCCACAAGCCTACCCCGGCGCCGAGTGAGCCAATCGCTTGCGACGGCGCAATGCCGCAGGCCTCGATGTAGGTGGCATAGCCGAGCCCGCGCAGCTTTCCGGCTTTGGCCGCCTTTTCTTTTCGCGCCGCAAAGCCGGCGACGTCGGCCCGTTTCTGCGCTTCCCTGAGCGAGGCGCCATAATCGCCGACGTCGTAGGTCATGATGACGGGTGTCTGGTGCGGGAATTTGTCGATGAAGTTTCTCCGGCGCAGTTCGGCGGGATCCATCTTCAATTGGCGCGCCGCTTCTTCGACCAGACGTTCGACGACGAACGTCGCTTCGGGACGACCGGCGCCGCGATAAGCATCGACGGGCGACGTATTAGTGTAGACGGCATCGACCTCGGCATAGATCGTCGGAATGTCGTACTGGCCCGAGAGCAGCGTGGCATAGAGATAAGTCGGCACAGACGAGGAAAAGGTCGACATGTAGGCGCCAAGGTTGGCGATGGTCTTGACCTTCAGGCCGAGGATGCGTCCGTTGGCATCGAGCGCCAATGCCGCCTTGGTGACGTGATCGCGGCCATGTGCGTCGGTCAGGAAGCTTTCCGAACGGTCAGCCGTCCACTTGACCGGCCGACCGACTTTCTTCGCCGCCCAGATGCAGACGGTCTCTTCGGGATAGATGAAGATCTTAGAGCCGAAGCCGCCGCCCACATCGGGCGCGATCACGCGCAACTTGTGTTCCGGTGCGATCTGCACGAAGGCGGCGAGCACAAGTCTCGCGACATGCGGGTTCTGACTAGTGGTCGTCAGCGTGAAGGTGCCCGAGCCGGCATCGTATTCGCCGATCGCGGCGCGCGGCTCCATGGCATTGGGCACAAGCCGGTTGTTGACGATGTCGAGATTGACGACGTGGGCGGCGGAGGCAAACGCCGCCTTGGTCTTGGCGTCATCGCCAAGATGCCACTCGAAAATCGTATTGTGCGGCGCCTCGTCATGAACTTGCGGCGCGCCCGCCGCTTGCGCATCCGCCGGTGCCAGCACGGCGGGAAGCACGTCATAGTCAATCGTGACCTTTTCCGCGCCTGCCGCTGCGGCGCCCTGCGTCTCGCCGATCACGACCGCAAGCTGATCGCCGACATGGCGCACTTTCTTCAGCGCCAAGGCGGGATGCAGGCCCGCATTCATCGCACTGCCATCCTTGGAATGGATCAACCAGCCGCAGATCAAGCCTTTGATGCCGTCCGCCTCCAGGTCGGCACCCGTGAGCACGGCCACGACGCCAGGGACCTTCAATGCGTCCGCAGTGTCGATGTTACGGATCACCGCGTGCGGATGCGGGCTTCTCACGAAGGCGGCGTAGGTCTGTCCCGCGCGGGTGAGATCGTCGGTATAGCGGCCCTGGCCGGTGATGAAGCGATAGTCTTCCTTGCGTTTGACGGAGGTGCCGACGAGTGCGGTCATGATGGAGCCTTTCGTTCCGCCATGAAAATTGTAGTCGAATTGCGGCAGGCGTCCAAGATTTGCGCCCCTGGACGCAACTTATTCCGCTTTTATTTGCCGCCCAATGCCGTAAGCATTGCGGACCGAGTGGGTGGCTGTCGGAAGGGATAGAGATGAGCCACGATCTGACGCTGGTCCTGTGGGCGCTATTGGCCCTACAGGTGAAGCACTTCCTGTGCGACTTCGTACTGCAAACCGAATACCAGGTTCGCACGAAGGGCATCTACGGCCATGTCGGCGGCTTCATCCACTCCGGACTGCACATGGTCTTGACCGTCCCGGCGCTCCTGATCATGCAGGCGCCGCTCCGGGCCATCGTCATTATCATGATCGGGGAATTCCTCATCCACTATCACACCGACTGGACCAAGGCGAACGTCGACGCCCATTTCGACTGGGGTCAGGCCGATGCGCGCTATTGGATGCTGTTCGGCGCCGATCAGCTGATCCATCAACTGACCTATCTCGCGATCGTCGTTCTCTTGACGCTGGGCACGCTCAGCTAGGCTTGGCGGTCTCCGACCATAGAACGCTTCGGAAGAAGGAGCGCATGCGCGCCATCAGATCATTCTCCACCGTGGCCACTTGAATCGTGCGCTGCGCGATCTGGGCACGTTCCTGCTCACGTTTGGCAAGGACATGGCTGAAGCGCTGCAGCAGCTCCGGCGAGCGCCTCAACAATGCTTCGATCGGTTCCTTGGTGATCTCGAGCACGCGCATGCGCGTCAGCGCGGTGACAGTGGCGTTGCGCGGCGCGCCCGTCATCAGCGACATCTCGCCGAAGACATCGCCGGCGGCGAGCACGGCAACCTCGCGCGAATCGCCGCCCTGACCGAGCACGCTGACGCGCGCCGCACCTTCGAGAATGATGAACATCGAGGCGCCGGGATCGCCCTGCAGGATGAGATCGGCACTGCGCGCAAATTCCACGCAGCGGCTGCGCTTGGCAAGCTCCTTGGCCTGCTCCTCGTTCAAGACATTGGCAAAGAGAGAAGCATGCGCCATGGCGCCGCGAACTTCTTCCTCGCCAAGCAGCAATTCGAGATCGGGCGGCTGGGTGATTTCAACCTGCGTGACCGGCGCCGGCATGCGGTTCTGCAGAATAACATCCTGCAGGACCTGGATCACGACCGACTTGGCTTGCGAAGGTTCGATCTGATCGGGAAAGGCGTAGAAGCGGATCTCGTAGTACATCGCCTCTTGCGTCAGCCGGCTGAGGACGACCGACGGTTCGGGCGTGCGCGCCAGGCCCGGACGGCGCACCGCCTTGAATGCCTCGCCGAGCAGCATGTCGATGACGCGGTCCGCCGGCATGCGGCTGTCGACGCTGACTTCCACCGAGTAGCGCTTGGCATCGGCGGGACGGCTGTGGTTCATCACCGGATTGGCCGTGACGATATGGTTCGGCACCATCAGGCGGCGTCCGTCGTCGAGCGTGAGAAAGGTCGAGCGCCACGTCATGTGCGTCACGCGGCCATAGACGGGCGCCTCGAGCTGTTCGGAGTAGATCGTCAGCCAGTCGCCGAGCGCATACGAACCGTCGAGATTGATCGCCAGGCCGCTGAACAGATCCTGAATCACCGCCTGCAACGCGATGCCGAGGATGATCGCGGTGGCGCCGGAAGCCGTGATGAAGCCTGTGAAGGAGAAGCCCTCTTCCAACCAAAGCCCGATCGAAAGGCCGAGCAGCATCAGCGCGATCGTCAGAATGTCCTGGATCAGCGCGGGCGTTTCGCGGTTGCGCCGCCGCTGCAGGTAGCGGTGCCAATAGTAGTGACGGATCAAGCCATCGATGAAGAGCGTTACGGCCACGACGGCGGCGACCACGATCCCGTGACCAAGTTCGGCCTTCAGCGTCGGCGAGATCCAATCGCCGAGCGCATCCAGGCCCCACAACCGCGCGGCGACCAGGAGAAACAGGATGATGCCGGACCAGATGATCATTTTTCGGTCATCTTGATATGGTTTCCGGTCTCACCGGCGCGCAGACGTTCGAGATAGAAGCGCACCAGGGGATCCTTGGGCGCTTCCTCGCCGAGCGTGGTGAAGAGACTGCAGGCTGAAGGCGCCTCGTTACCGACTGCCGCGAACGCAGCTTCATAGCGCGCGAGATACGCCGCGCTGTATTGACCGTCGTGCAGCGGTTCCCAGACATCCAAGGCTTCGGTCTTCCCCTTCAAGATCACCGATCCGATCGGCCGAAACGCCACCCCCTTGCATAGCATACGCGCCGCATGGCCGACACAAAGCCTTGTTCCGAATGTTTTGTTGAGGCCTTCGAGCCTGGAGGCCGCATTCACCGCGTCGCCCGATGCCGTGTAGCTGAAGCGGTCGTGTGAGCCGAAGTTGCCGACCGCCGCCACCCCGGTATTGACGCCGATGCGGGTGATGCCGAGGGGAATGCCCTCCTCGTTCATCTTTTTGCGGAAGCCCTCGGTGAAGGTATCGAGTTCGAGCATGCAGTGAATCGCCTTGGTCGCGTGATCCTCCACGTCCAGGGGTGCGTTGAAGATCGCGAACACTGCGTCGCCGATGAACTTGTCGACTGTGCCATCGTATTTCTGGACGGTGCTGGTCATGCCGTCGAGATACTCGTTGAGGAGGCGCCCGACGTCGCGCGAATCGAGTCCTTCCGACATCGTCGTGAAATTGGCGATGTCGGTGAAGAGGAACGTCATCTCGCGCCGCTCGCCGCCGAGCGTCAGCTTGGAAGGATCGTCGACCAACTGCTGCACAAAATTCGGCGAAACATAGAGCGAGAATGTGTTGTGGATGAATTCGCGCTGGCGGCGTGCATCGAGACCGGTCACGGAATCGACCGCGGCGAAAGAACCGGCAATCGCGAGGCTGGGTGCAATGAGTCCGATCAGGATTCCGAAGCGTTCATAGAGCACGAACGCGCCGATCGCCCATAGCGCCACGATCAGCGCGAGGACCGCGCCGCCACGCAGCCACAGCGAATGACCGAGCAGTCCCAGCACCGCGCCGACCAGCGCCAGAACCAGCGCGATGATGAAATTGTTCCACCACAGAAGCTGCGGCGGGTCGCGGTTTTCCAGGAGCTGCGCGATCGCATAGGCCATGATGTAGATGCCCGGCATCGTCGCATGGGCGTTTCCAGCCGACGTCGAAAACGGTGTGCGATGCTGATCGACCAGAGACAGGTCCGAGCCGATCAGCACGATTTTGTTGCGGAACATCGCTTCCGGCAGGATGGAGGTGATCGGCACGCAGGTCGGAAGTCCCGACACGCAAGCCGGAATCTCGGCGAACGCGCCCTGGTTGATACCAGGGTCGGCGCGCCACACGATCGGGACCTGTTCTTCGGGCGTTTCGACCCCGGCGATCTGGGCGACGCGGCGCGGCACGCTCATGAGGAAGGCGCCGTTAGAGATCTTCACGCCGGGCGCGATCCAACGGGCCGTGTCTGTCTGGTCGGTGCCGATATTGGCGACGGCGCGATCATTCGCCGGAACGAAATCGTTGAGATAGGCGGTCTGTGCCGCGCCGACAGAAGTGCCGGCTTCGAAATAGCTCACCACGATCGGCGTTTTCATAGCCCGCAGGATTCCGCGAAGCCTCTCGTCCTTGGCCTTTTCGGTCGGCTGATCGAAGAGATAATCGAGCACGATGGCGCGGGGGTGCTTGGCGTCGAGCGACGACAAGAGCTCGGCGATGAAGCCGCGATCAAGCGGTGAGCGATAGGGAAAGTGCTGCATCGAAGCTTCATCGACGCCGATGATCAGGATGTTCGGGTCCTGCGGCTCGAAGGGGGAACGCGTCGCGATTTCATAATCCTGTACGAAGCGGTCGGCGCTCGTCAGGAACGAGACGTGGTCCACCGCGAGCATCGACAAGGCCGCGACCACGACGGCAATCGTGGCCGCGACAACGACGTTGAAGACAGACTTATTGCGCGCCAGCCCGCGAAGCCGGCCAAGAAGTTCATTCATTGGCGCGGGGACGCAAAAGCGCCTCCGCCTGCGCTTCGCAACCCTTCTGCAGCATCCAGGCAGCGCGCATGGAGTCGTTGGCGAGACTTGCCGGCACGGTATTCACGGCCAGCGCATAATCCGAGCCGTTGAATTTCACGACATAGGCCGCGCCGCCATGCACCGGAACGTCGGTCGTCACCTTGAGCGTGGCGGACCCGGCGGGCCAAACGGCTTGCGATTTCCAGCTGTGATCCGACGGCATCACCGTCAGCGACGACGGCGCCGACGCGTCCGGACGCCAGAACACGGGCTGGCGATTTTCCTGCAGGCACACGCTGCCGCTGTGCGAGACATCCACCAACCATGCCTCAGGCAACGCATTAAACTTGGTGCCGCGCGTCACGCCGGCTTCGCCGGTACGCGCGGTGCGCTCCGTCGTCAGTCCTGCAAGCGTCGTGCTGACGCTTCGACCCTGCCCGCCCGCCGACGGCGTCTTGTTGTAGGGACCGTCGATGGTCAGCGTGGCGCCCGTCTGCGAAATCAGCGTGACGTGCTGGCCCTGTTTCAGCACCAGCGGCTTGGTCGAATCGATGTTGCTGCCCGGCTTGATGCCGACACCTCGCGCCTCCACTACGATGAGATTTTCCGCAACCGCCGCCGTTCCTGTCAGCAACAGCGCAGCCAGCGCCCACAATCCCAGTGCCCGTCCGTGTGTCATGGTCATTCCCCAGTTGCTAGAGTGAGTTTACTCGTTCCGATGGCGGTGGTGCGAGTCCTCCCGCCGCCGTCGCCGATCAGCGTGAAGGCGGCCCAATCGAACGGATTGGCGGTGGCGGGCTTGGCGATGAGCGCCAATTGCGCCTGACGCAAGGCCTCGGCCAGGTCGCGTGACGGGTCGCGGGCGTAGGCCACAAAGACGTTCGTCATCAGCTTCTGGGTGGCGGCCGACGGCACTTCCCAGTGACTGGCCAGGACGGCCCTTGCACCGGCTGCGAAGAAGGAATCTGCGAGCCCTTCGAGCGCGCCGCCGCCAAGGGTCGTGCCGCCTGAGGCCGCCGTGTTGCAGGCCGAGAGGACTACCAGATCGGCATTCAGCCTCAAGCTGGCGATTTCACTCGCCCTGAGAAGTCCGTCGGACGCCTTATCCGAAGGCGGAGCCGATGGCGGCGACAGGACGAGACCGGGCTCGGCCTGGCAATGCAGTTCTCCGGGCAGGAGTCCATGCGTGGCGAAGTAGAGGACCTGGTATTGATCAAGCTTCGCCGAACGCACCGCCACCTTGTTCGCGGCGCTGCCGAGCAGGATCGAGCCGGGATCAGCCTTCAGCGTGCGCCCGACCGCCTGCACCTCGACCGCGGTCTCGGGCAGCGGCGGCAATGCACGCAGCAGCGCCGGATCGGCCGGACCATCCTGCTGGCAAGTGGAAGCAAGCGCGCTCAATGCCCGCGCGCTCGTCGCACCGCCCGCGAATGTCGGGTTGCCGACAGCGAAGAATGGTCGAGGCGCGGGCGTGCGAGAGGCGCCTGCCGTGCGCAATTCAAGAAAGGCGCGCGCCGATGGGACTTGCGTGATCGCCATGCGCCGGATCAACCAGGCCGCGCTTTGGTAGCTGCCGCCCGGCTCCGATGTCACGAGCAACGCGAGCGGCAGGCTCGCCAGATCGCCGTCGGGTGCCACAATCAGATGATCGACGCCGCCGAGCGACGGCTCGAGCGGCGCAAGCAATTGCTGGTAGAGCGCGAAGGACGACTTGAGACTGAACTCGCCGGTGCGCCTCGGCATCAGCGCACGACGGAGCGCGGCGATGTCGCCCGACAGACCTTCGGAGGTCGCCTGCAGCGGACGGGCGCTCAAACCATTGCGCGTCACCAGCAGCGCGAACGAGCTTTTCACGCCGATCACGAATTCCAGGAAGGCATCGTGGTTGCCGAGTTGCGCCTGGACGGCGGAAAGTTCGGCCGGACCGGGATCGGCCAGCTTGGCGTAATCGGGATAGCCTTGCTGCACCTTCAACAACAGCGCCTCCGCATTGGCGGATGCGGCCTTGAACGCGGCATCAAGTTTCTGCACGCGATCAACCTTGCGCTCTTCGTTCGGCTTGGCATTTTCGACGACCAGGGCCAGGCGCGCATTGTCACGCAGCTTGAGCGCGTCCTGATATTGCCGCACCAGATCCGCAAGTTGCGGATTGCCGGCCGCCTGTCTGACCGCAACGCGCGCGATCGTCTTGTCGGCCACGCTCGAATTGACGAGCTGCACCGAGCGGAACATGTCCGCATCAAGCGCCGCGCTTTGCGACGGTTCCTGCTTCTCGAGGGCAGTGGCCGCGACGAGGAAGGGGATGATCTGATCGGAGACGATCTGCGAGCGCGCGATCGCATCTTTCGCGAGGATCGCGAAGGCGGCGCGGAATGCCGCCACCGACGCGGGATAAATCTGTTGATCGGCGTAGAACTTGCCGAGCCTGAGTTGCGCACGCGCCGTCGGCGCGGTGTCGCCGAACAGCTTCTGGTCCATGTGCAGCGCGTCAACGAAGTCGCGCTCGGCCACCACCACGCGCCTCTGCGCGGCATTGACCTCGCCCATCAGCGAGATGGTTTCGGGCCGCCACCAGAGCGGCAAGCCCGGTTCTTCGGTGACGATCCAAAGCGCCTCCTCAGCGGCGGATTGCGCCGTGCCGTTGTCTCCCAGCCGGAGCGCCATTTCCGCTTCGATGCGAAGCCCGTGAGCCAATTCGCCCTCGAGCGTCGCCGGCGCCGTCAAGTCCGCGCTGGTATCGTCGGGACTGCTCGTCGCGCGCTTGGCGGCATCGACTTCGGCGCGACGGGCCGCGGTCGCATCGCGCGCGAATTTCAAGGCGTCCGCAAAGTTGCGCTGATTGGCGGCATCGAGCGCCTGATAGGAGGCGAGCCGCGCGCGTGCCGTCGCACTCGACGACGCTTCGATGATCGGTGTTGCTCTCCTGAACAGCGCAGCAGCTTCATCGAAGCGGCCCTGATTGCTCACTTGCAGCGCGAGTTCCATGACAGTTTCGCCGACGGCGACGGAGTCCGCGCCGAAGACGCGCGTTTCGATCTCCAGCGCGCGACGATAGGCATCTTCGGCACCGGCATAATTGTCGGCGCCAGCATATTGCCTGGCCGACTCCACCAAATTCTTATAGCCGGAGAAATCGCTGGCGAGCAGATTGAGCGAGTCGCCCGGATATTTCGCCTTGACGAGTGTCGCGGCTGCCGCAACTTCGGCGGCGCTGAGCGTGTGACCGCGCGCAGCCAGCGCAGCTTCCAGCACGGGCAGCATCGCAGGCAGCCCTTCCGCGGCAAGCAAAGCACGATCCGATGGCGCCACGAGGATCAGGCGCGGCCAATTGTTGCTGCGCAAAGTGCAGAAGAGGAGGACTGTATCGCCGGAGTCGAGCCATCGTCCCGAATCGCAGCTGACATCATCGGCCGTGCTGATGCCACCGGGGAGATCGCGCGCGGCCTTGAGGATCGCAGCGCGGCGTTGCGCTGCATCGGAGGGAAGATCAGACGGCAGCTGCAAGCTGCGCAGCGTTCCCGCCTGATCGTTCGCCGCGCCACACAATATGTCAGACGTACTCGAGAGCTGACAGCTTTCGCCGGCGAGGGTCTGGCCCAGCATGGATGTATCCGGCGCGGCCAGAGCGGCCACGCTCGCGAATGCTATGGCGACGGCCGGTATGGCCAGGTGGGCAAGGAAAGAGTTGGAACGCTGCATGGTGGCCACCTGCCCTAGAACCGCAAAGCCAGGTTGACGAGTAATTTCGTGGCGCGCTTTCCGCCATCGCTGCCGAGCACCGGATTGAAGGTGCGAGCGCCTTCGATTGCGGCGGTGAAATTGTACGGCAGCCAAATGCGCACGCCGCCGCCGGCCGACGCGATGGTCTGATCCAGCAGAGCCGGACTCTTGGCGGGTCCGCGCTGAATGAACCAAGTCTTGGCGCCATCGGTGAAGATGTAGGGCTCGAGCGTGTGCACGACCGATTCAGGAAAGCGGAAGTCGTAATGCAGCTCGAGCGAACCGCCCAGGCCGTGATCGCCGGTGATGGCGCCAGGATCGTAGCCGCGCCCGATCTGGTTGCCGCCGAAGGCGATTTGCTCGCCCGTGATGAGCGGCGCGAAGGAGTATTGGCCCTGGACGGCCAACACCACGGTGAAGGAATCAGGGAGAGGCACGGTCAAGCGCGAGTAGCCAGTGATCTTGGTGAAGTCGGTCAAGGCACCCAGACGCGAGAGGTTCGGGTTGGGATGACCGGCAATTCGATTCGGCGACGCACCGAGGATCGGCAAGCCTTGGGCGATGTCGAAGGTCGACGACCAGATGCCGCCCAGAACGTCGGCGCGTTGATAACTGCCGCCGATGTCGAGCACCCGCCATTGGTCGTGGCTGAACGGCGCGCCGAGTATGCCGATCTTGGCCTCCTGCACCGTGAATCCGCCATCGAGGATGAGGCTTTCGGCGCGGCTGCGGATCAAGGGATAGGTCAGGCGGGGACCGACCGCCCAACTGTCAGTCAGGACGTTGAAGGCCGTCAGGGTCGAGCCCGGCTGACCATGGGTGACGCTGCCGATCAGGCTCGCGACCAGCCCGTCATCGCCGATGGCGCGGCGATAGCTCGCTTGTCCGGCAATCTGTTCGAGAGAACTCGGCGACAGCGTGATGGAGGCGGCGAGTTGATCGGGACCCGAGAGCGAGTTGAATTCGACATCGCCTGCGATCGTCCAAAGGCCGGAGAAGCGCGAGCCACGATTGTCGACGGCGAGTCCGCCGGAGATCCAGGGCTCTGAGGTATCGACGACGAGATCGGACGCTCCCGGCGTATCTGGCGCCGGACGCAGCACGCCGGTCGCCTTGACGCCGGGAAGATCGTTGGCGAGCAGGAGGCCGCGCTCCAGCGAAGCGATCGTCAGCGGCTTCTCGGCGCGCGCCGGTTCGAGATAGCCGCCGATCAAGGCGCTGGTTTGCGCATTCGCACCCTGGACCGTGACGCGTTCGAGATGGCCTTCGACGACGTCGATCGTAAAGACGCCGTCTTTCACGCGTTGCGGCGGCACGAAGGCGCGCACCAGGAGATAACCTGCAGCGCGGTACTGCGCTTCAATAGCGTCAGCGACATTCAAGATGTCCGAGAGCGTGACATCCTTGCCGAGGAGATTGGCGTAGAGCGGGCGAAAACGCTCGGCGGGAATCGTCAACGCGCCGACGACCTTGATGTCGGTCAGTTGGAAATGAACTTCATCGACGGCTTTGGGGACCGGCGAGCGATGCGGCGCGATGATGCTGAAGTCGAACTCCGGCTGGCCGGGAACGGCGGGACCAGCCCGGTCGCGTCCGGGTTGGACCGCGCCCGGCAGAACCTGGGCCTCGGCGTGAGAGAGGCAGAGTGCAAGTCCCGCGGCAGCCGCCAGATGTGCGCCCGCAACGACAGGTCTGCGCCGACGTGCGCCTGGTCTATGCAACGGCAACGCCCCCAATCCCAAACCGCGTTTTCCGAGTCGCCCGGAATTCGAAAAACTTTAACGAGTCCAATGTGCCCGTTTTTTTACAGTGCAACAATTCCCGCACGCCCGAGACGTTTGGTCCCGAACAAACCTTAATTTTTGAGAATATAAACCTATAACTTCTTGGCTATTGTCGGCGGACTCAACACGCAAGGTCGCCCATGCCCTCTCCCACGCATCAAGCCGATCCCTACGCCCGCGCGGCCGATAAATTCGCTCTCTCCTGCAAGCTCACCAGCATTGAGTCCCTTCTGACGTGGGACGCGCAGACCAACATGCCGAAGGGCGGCGCATGGGCACGCGGCGAGCAAGTCGGAGCCTTGGCCGAAGTCACGTCCGAGCTGACCGGCAATAAGGAGATCGGCGAGCTGCTCCAGGAAGCGGAAGCATACGCCAATCGCTTGAGCGACGCCGAGCGCGCCAATCTGAGCGAGATGAAGAGGCTTTGGGCGCATCGTGCTGCAGTTCCCAAGGACTTGCTCGTCGAACGCGCGCGAGTCTCGCAAGCGCTGCAGTCGACCTGGCGCGAGGCCAAAGCCAATTCCGACTACGCGTCGTTTGCGCCGGGCTTCAGGAAGCTGATGGCGATTCATAAGGAGGTGGCGGCAGCGAAAGGCGCCGCACTCGGTCTTCAACCGTACGACGCCATGATGGATGAGCAGGATCCAGGCCTCACCACTGCCACCATCGATCCGATCTTCGACGATCTCGCGGCCGAGCTGCCCGGTATTCTGACGGAAGTGCGCGAACGTCAGGCGCGTTGGCCCGCTTTCGTCCCGTTCAACGGGGATTTTTCGATTTCACGCCAAGCGGCGCTCTCCGAGCGATTGGCGAAGACGGTCGGGCATTCACCGGAGAACAGCCGCATCGATGTGGCGCCGCATCCGTTTTCCATGCCGCATTCGCCCGGCGATGTCCGCTTCACGACGCGCTACGATGTCGACAAGTTCCGCTACTCGGTCATGGCGACTCTGCACGAAGCCGGTCACTCGATGTACGAGTTCAACCTGCCGCGGACGCACGCTTTCTCGCCGGCAGGTTTTGCGCGCGGTGCGTCTGCGCACGAAAGCCAGTCGCTGATGCTGGAAATGATGGCGGGACGCAGCAAGGAGTTTCTGCAATTCCTGGCGCCGTTGCTGCGCGAATATTTCGGCGGCGACAAAGAATGCTGGACGCCGACGAATGTGCTCAACTTCTTCCGCCGCGTGGACGACGACTTCATCCGCGTCGAAGCGGACGAGGTTTCCTATCCCTTGCACGTCATCCTGCGCTATCGCCTCGAGCGCGCGCTGCTCGCCGGCGATCTTTCAGTCGATGACGTACCAGGTGCCTGGAACGACTTGTTCAAGAAGCTCTTCGGGCGGGTGCCGCCGAACCATGCCAAGGGTTGTTTGCAGGACATTCACTGGGCGGCGGGACTGTTCGGCTATTTCCCGAACTACGCCTTGGGCGAATCTTTGGCGGCGCAATTGTTCGAGCGCGCCAAAGCCGACGACGGAGCGATCCTATCCGCACTGCGCAAGGGCGACTTCAAGCCTTATTTCAACTGGGTGCGGCCGCGCATCCACGAACAGGCGAGCCTCAAATCCTTCGACGACATCGTCATCGCGGCGACGGGCAGCAAGCTCTCCGGCGCGGCGCTCAAGCGCCACTTGCGCGCGCGCTATCTCGAAGAGCCGCTCGACTAGGGCGACCTAGATCCGCCACTGCGCCTGCTTGACGAGCGCATCGAAGAAGCCTTGCGAATAGGCATCCTCGGGCGCGGCACGCACGCTCTTGTCGAGGAATTCGGCATCCTTCCCGACAAGGATGCGCCAGTTCCCCGCACGCACACCGTCGAGGATGATCTTCGCCGCCTGCGCCGCCGTGGTCGGCGCATTGTCGCGGAAACCTTCGGCCTGTGCTTGCACCATGGCACGCACCTGATCATCGCTCATCGCCACGAGATTGACACCTTGTGCGGCCATGGCCTTGCGGACCGCCGGCACGTCGATCCCATCGCCGCTCAGGATCTTGCGCGAGTTGATCACGATGTCGGTGCCGATGTGTCCGGGCATGACGACGGAGCATTTGATGTGCGGCGCATTGACGGCGAGATCGGTCATCAACGCCTCGGTGAAGCCCTTGACCGCGAATTTCGCTGCGCAATAGGCGGTGTGTGGCCGGCCGGGACCGATGGAGGCCCAGAAGCCGTTCACGCTGCTGGTGTTGACGATGTGCGCCTCGCGCGCCTTCATCAGCATTGGCAGGAATGCCCGCACGCCGTAATAGACGCCGCCCCAGCACACGTTGAAGGTCTTTTCCCATTGCGCCCGATCGCCGCTCACAATGCTGCCGCCGCCGCCGATGCCGGCATTGTTGAACAGCAGATGGATGTGATCGGTATCGAGCTCGCGGGCCACGGCCTCGGCCCAATCGTTGACCTGCGTCTCGATCGACACGTCGGCGACATAGGTGGCAACGCGCGTTCCCTGCGGAGCCTGTTCGACGCAGCGCCGCTTGGTCTCGGCCATGTTCGGCGCCGAGACGTCGCACATCGCGACGTTGCAGCCCTCGGCGACAAGCAGAAGCGCAAGTTCGCGTCCCATGCCTGTGCCGCCGCCGGTGATGACGGCGGTTTTGCCAGCGAAATCCTTCATGAGCGTTTCCTTCCCGGTCGCGGTTTTTATGATAGGTAGCCCCGACAGCATTGCAGATCGCGGTGCGGTGACAAATCCCCGGCCGCTCTTTTTTTCATCGCGCTTCCGTTGGGATAAGGTTCGGGGACGGCCATGAACGACAGAAACAAGTCCGAACCGAGCGTCAAAGCTCGAGAGCGTAGCGAATTTCAGCGCGTCCGCGGCCGCTATGCCGGATATACGCGCGCACGGCTGGCGCAATTCGCGCGGCGATTGAGGCGTGCGATCTATCCCGAGCGCGAAAACGTCGCGCGTATCGAGCTTGCTGGACCGTGCGAGCGCGTTCCGTTCAAGGAAGCGCAAGGTTTGCACTTTCGTGACGTGCAGGTGGGCGAGCCGCTCGGTCCCTTGTGGGCGACCTATTGGGTGCGAGTGACAGCGACGATTCCGGCGCGGTGGAAAGGTTCGCGCGTCGATCTCCATTGGGATTCGCGTTCCGAGGCTCTGCTCTGGCTCGACGGTTGCTCAAGTCAGGGGCTCAATCCCGGACGCAACTTCGCAACGCTCACGCCACGCGCCAAAGGCGGCGAGACGCTCGTCTTCTTCGTCGAGGTCGCGTGCAACCGCGCGTTCGGAAATGCGGAAGCCGGTCATCCGCCGAGCGAGCCGTATCAACTCATGGCGTGCGAACTTCGCCGCTTCGATCCCGGCGCCTGGTCGCTGTTTCACGATTTCGATGTGCTTCGCCAGCTCGAGGCCGATCGCGAACCACCGCAGATGCCGCTCTCGACCGGCGGCATTGCGCCGAAGATCGTGCGCCCTGCTCTCGACACCACCTGGGGGGGCCGGCTGCTTCACGATCTGAACGAGGTCTGCAACCTTGTCGATCCCGAAGACAAGTCGACATGGGACGACGGACGCACGCTTCTGAAGTCGCTGCTCGCGGTGCGAAACGGCGATGTGGTGCACGAACTCTCGGCCATCGGCCATGCCCATATCGATACGGCGTGGCTCTGGCCGATCGAGGAGACGCGGCGCAAGTGCCAGCGCAGCTTCGCGACCGTCGTCGCGCTCATGGACGACTATCCGCAATTCAAATTCGCCTGCTCGCAGGCCTATCAATATGCCGTCATCGCGGAAACCGATCCCGATCTCTTCGCGCGCATCCGTACCAAGGCGGAAAGCGGGCAATGGATTCCGATCGGCGGCAGCTGGGTGGAACCGGACTGCAATCTTCCCTCCGGGGAATCGATCTCGCGCCAATTTCTTTATGGACAGCGCTATTTCGAAAAGATGTTCGGCAAGCGCTCGCGCATTTTCTGGAATCCGGATGTCTTCGGCTATGCCGGGCAACTACCGCAACTGATGCGTGAAGCCGGCATGGATCGCTTCCTGACGCAGAAGCTCTCCTGGAATCGCTTCACGTCTCCGCCGCATCACAGTTTTCTCTGGCGCGGTATCGACGGGAGCGAAGTGCTGACGCATTTTCCGCCCGCCGACACTTATAACGGCATGGCGAGCATGTCGGAGCTGCGTTATCACGCGGCGAACTACAAGGATGCGGACCGCACCAGCGAGGCCCTCTACCTCTTCGGTTACGGCGACGGTGGCGGCGGGCCGGACGCGATGATGCTCGAAGCCCTGGCGCGCACGAAGGATCTTCTCGGCGTGCCGCGCAGCGCCATCCGCACGCCCGATGATTTTTTCGACCGGCTCGACCGCGACGCAGACAAGTTCGCGAGCATCGAAGGCGAACTCTATTTCGAATATCACCGCGGCACTTATACGTCGCAAGCCGAGACCAAGCGCCTCAATCGCACGCTCGAAGGCGCCCTTCAGACGTTGGAGTTCCTTGCCACCGAAAGTTTACTGGCGGGAAAGTCCGTGCCACCGCGCGACGAGATCGAACGTCTCTGGCGCGCGCTCCTCACCAACCAGTTCCACGACATCCTGCCCGGCAGCAGCATCAGCGAAGTCTATGTCCGCACCCGGCGTGAGTTGAGCGAGACGTTGAATAGCGCTACGGCGCTGTCGCAACAACTCGCGGACGCGTTGTCTTCGCAAGGCACACCGACGCCGATCAATCCGCTCGGCCATCAGCGCGCCGAAGTCACCGCGATGCCGAGCGGTGAACTTGCCTTCGTCGTTGCAGCGCCCTTCTCGGCCGGTGCGATCGGCGCCGCCGATGACGAGGTGCTGTTGCACGAGAAAAAGGACGGCAGCATCGTGCTGGAAAATCGCGCGCTCCGTGCCGTGTTCGCTGCGGGTGGCAGCGTCGTCTCGCTCGTGCATCGCGAGAGTGGGCGCGAGGCGCTGACGGCGGCGGGAAACCGCTTTGTTCTGTTCGACGACAGGCCGACGGAATACGAAGCCTGGGACATCGACCCGTTCGCACTGGAGACGGGACGCGAAGTCGAAGCCCCCGAACGCTGCAGCATCGCGGCGCGCGGTCCGCTCCGCTGCGAAGTGAAATTCGCGCGGAAGCTCGGCAGAGAAAGCCGGATCGTGCAGACGATCCGTCTCGACGCCGGATCGAAACATCTCACGTTTGATGCGGAGATCGATTGGCACGAGCGCCGCACGCTGCTCAAAGTCATGTTCGCGCTCAACTGCAAGTCGCCGCGCGCGACCTATGAGACCATGTTCGGCGCGGTCGAACGGCCGACGCATGCGAACACCGATGCCGACCTCGCGCAATACGAAGTGCCGGCGCATCGCTGGGCCGATCTGTCCGAACCCGGCTTCGGTGTTTCGCTCCTGAACGACTCGCGTTACGGCCATTCGGTCTTCGGCAACGTCATGAGTCTCAGCCTTTTGCGCGGAACGATGTCGCCCGATGCGACCGCCGACATCGGGGTGCATCGCCTGCGGTATGCGCTCTATCCCCACGCCGGCGATTGGCGCGACGCCCAAACCGTAGGCGAAGCCCATTGCTTCAACCGTCCGCTGGTCTGGGCGAGCGGAGCGGCGAGCGACATCCTCCGCCGCCCACTCGTTTCGATCGAACCGGCGAACGTGATCATCGACACACTGAAGCCGGCGGAAGATGGCAAGGGCTTCATCGTGCGCCTCTACGAAAGCACGGGTTCGGCGACCAAGGCGCGGCTCGCGTTCGGCATTCCCGTGCGGAACGTTCATCTCAGTAATACGATGGAAGACCGGCTCGCGCCGCTCGCGGTTGCGGACAACGCCTGCCAGTTCGACGTCCGGCCGTTTCAGATCGTCACGTTGCGCGTCGCTTGATGGCGCAGGTAACGTCGCCGCATAACAGAAGTGTGGGGACGCCATGAGCATGCCGCCAGCCACCGGTCCGCTTGCCGGCGTTCGCGTTCTCGACCTGACGTCGGTCGTGCTTGGGCCTCTGGCGACGCAAATCCTCGGCGACTTCGGCGCCGACATCATCAAGGTCGAGAATCCGAACGGCGACATGATGCGCACCAATGGCGTGTCGCTGCATCCCGGCATGAGTTCGATTTTCCTCGCGCTCAATCGCAACAAGCGCTCGCTCTGCCTCAATCTCACCACGCCCGAGGGCAAGAAGGTGCTCAGTCGGCTGATCGCCAGCGTCGACGTGCTCGTGCATAATATGCGCGTCGAGGCCATCGAGAGACTGGGCTTCGGTTACCAGACTGTGCAGGCGATCAATCCAAAAATCGTCTATTGCGCGGCGACCGGCTTCGATCAGGATGGTCCCGACCGCGACAAGCCCGCCTTCGACGACATCATCCAGGCGGCCTCAGGCCTCGCGACCATCGCGAGCATCGGGCGCGACAAGCCCGACTTCGTTCCAACGCTCGTCGCCGACAAGACGGCGGGCATCTCCGTCGTCAACGCCTTGCTCGCCGCGCTCTTCCATCGCGAGCGCACGGGCGAAGGACAGTATGTCGAAGTCCCGATGCTGGAGACGATGGTCGCCTTCATCCTGACCGAGCATCTCGGCGGCTTGACGTTCGAGCCGTCGCCGACCAAAGCTGGCTATGCGCGGCTCCTCGCCGGCGGGCGCAAGCCTGCGCCGACCAAGGACGGCTTTCTCGCCCTCCTGCCCTACACGACGGAGCAGTGGCATTCGTTCCTGAAAGCCGCGAACCGTCCCGACCTGATCGAAACGCTTGCCATCGCCGATCGCCACACGCGCAACGCGAATATCCAGAAGATCTATGCAACCCTGCACGAGATCACGCTGACGCGCACGACCGCGGAATGGATGGCTATCTGCAACCAGTTCGACATTCCGGCGACGCCGCTCTACAGCCTCGACGATCTCCCCCAGCATCCGCAGCTCCTGGCCAGCAAGCTCTTCCAGACGATGGAGCATCCGAGCGAGGGGACGGTGCGCTATGTCCGCCCGCCGACGAAGTTTGCGCGCACGCCTGCCGCGGTTCGCGGGCCCGCGCCGCGGGTCGGCGAACATAGCTGCGAGATTCTGCGCGAAGCGGGATTGCAGGACGATGAAATCAACGCTTTGCTGAGCAGCAACACCGTCAAGCAACACGAGGCGCAATAACAAAAGGCGATAAGACCATGGATTTCGAACTGGCCGAAGAACACCGCATGTTGAAGGAGCTGGTGCATCGCTTCGTCGAGGATGAATTGATGCCGCTGGAAGCCGGCGTGTTGCAGCGCGAGGCGGCCGGACAAGGCTTGTCGATTCCGAAGGCCGATCAGGAGCGCATCGACAAGATCTCGCGTTCGCTCGGGCTCTGGGGTCTCGATGCGCCCGCCGACATCGGCGGCTCCGATCTTCCGGCTGTCGCCCTGGTCGGTGTGAACGAAGAACTCGGCCGCACTGTCACGCCTTATACTCTGCCGCCGGACTCGCCGAACCTGCGCATGTTGATGGCGACAGTCAATGAGCGCCAGCGCGAGGCCTATCTCGCGCCTTACGTGCGCGGCGAAACCATCTCCGCGATCGGCATCTCGGAACCTGGCGCCGGCTCGGATCCTTCCGCGATGATCACGCGCGCCGAGCGTCAGGGCGACGATTGGGTCTTGAACGGACGCAAGATCTGGATCAGCCGCGCCGACCACGCCGACTTCACCATCGTCATGGCGCTCACGAACAAGGAGAAACGCGCGCGCGGCGGCATCTCGGCGTTCCTGGTCGATCAGAAGACACCGGGCTTCAACGTACTCCGCCGCATTCCGATGGTCGGCGGTGCGTCGACCTTCGAGATCGCACTGGAAGATTGCCGCGTCGAAGGCTGGAAACTCCTCGGTACCGAGGGCTCCGGCTTCGCGCCGATGCAGATCAGGCTCGGCACGCGTCGTCTCGAGATGGCGGCCTGGTCGATCGGCATGGCGCAGCGCGCGCTCGACATGATCTGTGCCTTCGCGCCGCAACGCGTGGTGTTCGGTCAGCCGCTGTCGGAGCGTCAGGCGATTCAATGGTGGGTGGCCGATGCCGCGACCAAAATCCATGCCGCGCGTCTTATGACCTATGACTGCGCTTGCAAGCTCGACGCCGGGCGCGACGTGCGTCTCGAGATCTCGATGATCAAGGCGTTCGCGACCGAGATGGCCTACGAAGTCGTCGATCACGCCATGCAGGCGCATGGCGCGATGGGCATGACCAAGGAATTGCCGCTGCAGATGATGTCGACCAAGCTTCGCACCATGCGGATCTATGACGGCCCGACCGAAGTGCACAAATGGGTCGTGGCGCGAAATCTGCTGGGAGCAAAACGGTGACCAAGTCCCAATATGGCGAAGTCTCGCTCGTCCGCGACGGGCATGTCGCGGTCCTGGAAATCAACCGGCCGCCGAACAATCACGTCACCGTGGAGTTGATGCGCGATCTCGCCAATGCGCTCGACGACATCGATGCGGACAACGAACTCCGCGCCAGCGTGCTCGCCTCCGCCGGCAAGGCGTTCTGCGCCGGTGCCGACCTGACGGCGCCGGCCGGCATCGTCAATCCGGGCGCCGGTCCCGGCATCAATGCGCTTTATGTCGAAGCGGTGCGATTATTCTCGAACAAGAAGCCCATCGTCGCCGCAATTCAGGGCGCGGCGGTCGGCGCCGGATTAGGGCTCGCTCTTGTCGCCGATTTTCGCGTTGCGGCGCCCGAAGCACGCTTCACGTCGAACTTCGTCAAGCTCGGCTTTCATCCCGGCTTCGGCGTCACGCACACCTTGCCGCGCCTGATCGGTGAACAACGCGCGGCGCTGATGTGCCTGACCGGACGGCGCATCAAGGCCGACGAGGCTCTGGCCTGGGGCTTGGTCGACGAAGTCGCGCCGCTCGATCAGTTGCGCGCAGCCGCGCTCAGGCTCGCGGGCGAAATCGCCGAGAATGCGCCGCTCGCCATCGTCTCGACGCGCGCCACGCTGCGGCGTGATCTCGCGGAACGCGTCAAGGCGCAGACCGACCACGAGTTCGCCGAACAATCGGTGCTGCGCAAGACCAAGGACTTCGCCGAAGGCGTGCGCGCCGTCGCCGAACGCCGCCCCGGCCGCTTCACGGGAAGCTGACTTCTCCAACTCCCCCGTGAACGGGGGGAGGAAAAGCAAATCGCAAACCTCATCTTGAACTACTGTTCGATATTGGGTTCTACGAGATTGGCGAGGTTGCGAAGCGAATCTTGCCAGCCGAGATAACAGGCCTCCTGAGGTATCGCGTCCGGGATGCCCTCCTGCACGATAGTCACCTCGGTACCGACGGAAACCTTCTTCAGCGTCACCGAGACTTGCATCTTTCCCGGCAGGTTGGGGTCTTCGAACGTGTCCGTGTAGCGGATGCGTTCATGGGGCACGAGTTCGAGATACTCGCCGCCGAACGAATGGCTTTGGCCGGTGGTGAAATTCCGGAACGAGGCGCGAAAATTCCCGCCGACTTTCGGCTCCATGTGATGCATGGTGCAGGCAAAGCCGTTGGGCGGCAGCCATTTTGCCATCGCGTCCGGTTCGAGGAAGGCGCGATAGATTTTCTCGGGCGACGTGGTGAGCACGCGATGCAATCGCACAGTGCTGGGCATTTTTGATTCTCCTTATGTCGTTGAGGTTGGCGTGCGTACTCCGCGAATGGGATCGAACCCATAGCCGTTGGCCTGACGGCCCGAGGCGGCATAGGCCGCCAGGCGCGGTCGCGCGTACATGCGCGCGCGATAGTCCGTGAGCACCGGCATTCGCTTGAAGCCGCGAGGGAAGAACGCCGCCGCTTCGTCGAGAACGGTCAGCGCATAAAAGTCTGCGAAGAGCGGGCGTTCGCCGCCGAAGTAGGGCGCGCGACCCAGCCAGTCAGCGATGAGCTGAAGCTGGTCGGAAAGCGTACCCGTCTCGAACGCTTCGCTGGCCTCTGCCCCGTCGGAACCAGGCGACCAGAAATGGTCCCACAGCCGCTGCTGCACATCGCGCGCGGCCTCCGCGCTAATGTCGTTTCGGATGCGTTCGTCTTCATCCTCTCCGCAGAGTCCGCGTGGCCGCGCGAGGTAGCGCAGAATCGCCTGGCATTGAAACAAAGTGCGCGGACCATCCTGCAATCTCGGAACCTGGCGAAATTGCATGTGCGGTTTCAGCGCGTCCCACTCCGCACCGCCCACGCGCTTGTCCTCGTATGCAACGCCGAGATCCTCGAGCATCAGCCGGATCGGTTCGCCGAGCCCGCGGAAGGTGAGATAGGTCAATGTCAGATTGGGCATGCGATCTCCATGAACAACAACCTCGTCGTGAGCTCGCCGAAGGATGAGGTCCCTCTCCCTTCGTCCCTCGACGGACCTGGGATGAAGGCTCGGTGCGGTTCCTCATCCTGAGCCTGCCGATGACGCGCGGCTCGTTCTTTTACAGCACATATTTCTGGCCGCCGCTTGCTCGGCTGGAATTCGTTCCTATACGCCTCCGACAGGAACTGAAACGGAGACCGTACGTGAAGACTTCACGCGACAATCAAAAGTCTCGGCACAATTATATTGCCGAAGGAGCGCTTGAGTCCTCCTACGCAAAACGCACGAAAGGATTTGCTTTAGTAAGCACGAATTGAACGTCAAAAAGCGACGGAAAAACGTGCAACGGAAAATCGACGGAGGATCAGCACTTAAAATGGAATTCATTTACGTCGTTTGCGTGGTGCAACAGCCGTGCTTAGCATCGTGATCGGCGCGGAAGAGGGATAAGAACATGCACGATCTTCGGACCATGCGGGCCGGCCGGAACTGGCAGTCATGACCGACGCTTTGCTCGAAGACATCCTGGTGTTGGATTGCGCGAGCTTCGTCGCCGGCCCGGCCGCCGCCACGATCATGTCCGACTTCGGCGCACGCGTGATCAAGATTGAGCCGCCGGGCGCCGGCGACTCCTATCGCCAGCTCATCAAACTGCATGGCGTGCCGCTCTGCGAGCACGACTATTTCTGGCTGCTCGACAATCGCAACAAGGAAAGCCTGGCGCTCGACCTGAAGCAATCCGGTGGTCGCGCAATACTGGAAACGCTGATTGCGCGCGCCGACGTGTTCATCACCAACTTTCCCGGACCCATCCGAGAGCGGCTTCGCCTGCGCGCGGAAGACATCCTGCCGCTGAACGATCGGCTGATCTATGCCTCGCTCACGCCCTATGGCGAAGAAGGACCGGAGAAGGATCGCACAGGCTATGACTCGACGGCGTGGTGGGCGCGCTCCGGGCTGATGAGTGCCATTCGTCCGACGGCCGAGGCCGAGCCGGCGCGTTCCATTCCGGCGATGGGCGATCACCCGACGTCCGTCGCCCTGTTCGGCGCAATCATGACGGGGCTCTATCGCCGGCAAAAAACCGGCAAGGGCGGCGTGGTCTCGACCTCGCTGCTCGCCAATGGACTGTGGTCCGTGGGCTGCTATCTGCAGGCTGCGCTATGCGACGCCGAATTCCTGCCGCGCGTCGAGCGCTATCACCGGAGCCCGCTCCTGGAAACGTTCCGTTGCCGCGACGAGCGCTGGTTTCTGCTCTCGATCGTCAATCAGGTGCGAGAGTGGCCGTTGCTTGCAACGTGTGTCGGGCATCCCGAATGGATCGACGATCCGCGCTTTGCCACGCCCGAAGGACGCACGGCGAATGCGGGAGAACTCACGCGCGCGTTCGAAGTGATCTTTGCCACGCGCGATTGGCACGATTGGCGCACCCGATTCATAGAGGCGGGGATTACCTTCGGTCCGATTGCCGAACTGGAAGATCACGTCGACTGTCCGCAAGTGGCCGCCAATGGTCTCTTGCCCGAAATTTCCGGCATGGACGGTTTGCGCACAGTCGCGAGCCCGATCCATCTCAAAGGCGAAACGAAAACGACGCCGCGCAAAGCGCCCTATGTCGGCGAACACTCGCAACGCATTCTCGAGGAGCTGGGCCTGTCCGGGAGTGAGATCGAACGCCTGAAGACAACGGGCGCGGTGGCGATCGCGGAGCGCTAGGAGTTATTACTTAGCACTCTAACTATTTGATGCTGGCCGGAGCCGTCTGCAGCGCCTGCAAGTAGGTCGCGTAGATCCAGCCGTCCTGCTTCGCCGTTCCGGCGGTGAATGCGATGTGAACCCAATTGCCGCGCCGCTCCAGCGTGTGCACGGCGACGTTGGCGCCGAGCGTCGAGACCAGCGACGCCGACTTCGCCGGAGCCGAACGCACATTGGCCGACTTGATGACGATGTCGGTTGGCTGGTTTTCGATCGGCGTCGCCGCCGGCTTCGCCACAACCGGCTTCGCCGGCGTGGGCTCGACATCGTCGGAGTAAGAGTTGTCCGAAAACCAGTCCGATGGCAGAAGCGCGATGATGTTGGGATAGAAGATGAAGAGGGCCACCGCGACCGCGCCGACGATGCCGATATCGCGCCATGGCATCTTCTTCTTGGTCTGTTGCGGCAGCGAGCGATTGCGTCCCGTTGAAATCAGGACCCGGTCGGAATGCTGCCGCGTCATGAGATCAAGCGGTTCGCCGGTCAGACGGGCGCGCGCCTGTTCCGCCGTCGCGCGTGCCTGCGCCAGCTCGACGTCGCGGATCGCCATCTTCTGCTTCAGCCGTTCGACATCGTCGCGCAGGCGCAGCACTTCGACGCTGTCGCGCAACGCCGGTTCGGGCATGACTGGCGTATCCTGAGCCGGCTGTTCGGATGGTTGCTGCTCACCGCGCGCCGCGTGCTCTGCCTGACTCGCGGCGAATTGCTCGCGCCACTTCGCTTCGACGGTGGCGAGCCTGCCCGCTTCCTCGGCATTCCATTGGTCTCGTGCTTGTTCCAACGCGACCTCCCCTTGTCGCCGCAGCTGCGCGCTCTCGGCTTCCGCCGCGCGTCGCGCCTGTCGCAATTCCCCGTCGCGCTCGGCCAGCGTCGCCTTGGCGCGCGAGAGTTGCTCGCGAGTCTCGCTGAGTTCTCGCGCCTCCTCCGACGCACTTGCCTCCAGCAATGTCCGCGCATGCGCGAGTTCCTTGGACGATTGCTCGTTCCATTGCGCGCGCGCCGCTGCGAGCCGAGCTGCTTCCTCTTCGCTCCAGCTCTTGCGCGCGTCTGCCAGCGCTACTTCGACGTCGCGTCTGGCGCCGTCGCCGGCATGTTCGATATTCTGCCGAAGCTGCGCCAGTTCGGCATCGCGGTTGGCGAGCGTCGCGTTCGCAACGGCGAGCTCGTTGCGCAGCCCATTCATTTCGCTCGCGTCGCTCGCCTCGCCTTCGTCGCCGATACGCGTTCGCGCTTCCGAAATCTGCTTGGCCGATTCCTCGTGCCACTTGGCCTCGGCGGACGCCAATCGCGCCGTCTCGCCGGTCTTCCACACGCGCTGCGCGGCTTCCAGCGCGATGTGCAATTCCTTTTCGGCGCGTGCGCGTTCGTCCGCCAGCGCCTTCGCCGACTGCTGCTGCCAAGCCGCTTGCGCCTCTGACAAGCGCGCGTCCGCTTGCGCCTTCCACTCGCTCTCTGCTTTCGAACGCAGCAGCACCGCTTCGTCAGTCGAGCGATTGCGAGATTCTGCTAGCGCTCTTTCGGACTGCGCCTGCCAGTCGGTCTTGGCGGCAGCCAGGCGATTCGCTTCGCCTTCCTTCCACACTCTCTGCAATTTCGTGAGTTCGGCTTCGAACTCTCGCCTGAGGCGTTCGTGCGCATCGTTCTGGGCAGTGACAGCCGCCAGTTGCCACTGATCTTGTGCTTCGGCGAGACGCCCGGCTTCGCTTTCCTTCCAGGCGGCCTTCGCCTTCGCTAGGTCGGCTTCGAACTCGCTGCGCGCGCGTTCATAGGTTTCGCCCTTTGATTCCAGGAGGCGAAATCTGTCTTCGGCAGCGAGCCTTGCAGCCTCGCTCGCTTTGGCATCACGTTCGGACTGAGCAAGCTTGCTTTCGAATTCCTTTTGCCAGATCTGGCGCTCCTTCTCCAGTTCACGCCTGTACTCGAGCTCCGCTTTCGCGAGCCGGCTCTCTTCCTCGGCTTGCCAAGTCCTTCGGCTCTGTTCGAGGTTGGCGGCTTCGCGGCGGGCGAACTCGGCCAGCTGCGCCTTCGCTTCTGCTTCCCAGGCACTCTTCGCGGACGCAAGTTCGACCTGCACCATCTGTCTGGCACGGGATTCCCAATCGCTCTCGAGACCTTGGCGCACATCGGCGAGCATGGTTTCCTGTGCCGCCCGTGCCGCCTTCGCCTCGGCCAGTTCGATTCGCAGGCGTTCGGTCTGGGCGCGTTCGGGGCCGCTGTCCTGCACGGCACGACCGCCATCAACGGCCGTAATCCTCGGACTGTCGTGCGGGGAGATCGAGTGTTCGAGGACGGCGATGGTCGCACCGTCGCCGCCGTCGAGACTTACGACACGGATGGATAGCTTCTGCTCACCGACGAGATCTTTGGGCGCCAAAAACTGCAGACCCTCGAGATCATCGAGCACAAGCGACCAGGAGCGGTCGCCATTGTTCTGGCCGCGCGACAGCCGCGTGCGATGGGGCAACCGCTCGACGCGAAGCGATATTCTTCCCTGCCCTCGATAGGGCGAAATGAGCGGTGCGAGATCGAGCGGAATGGCATGAACGGGCGGCTCCGCTTCATTGAGGGCGCGATTAGCCGCGCTCGCCGGAACCGTCACCGGTCCGGCAGGTCGCTTGGCAAATCCCGTCCCGCGCAATGCCATCAGAGAGTTCCCGTTCCGCCGCTTTGTCCGCAGCGTCCGCGCCAGTCACAAACTCGGGCGCCAGTGTTCCCAATTTGGGTAAAGTATTCGTTCGCTTTGGGGGCGCACGATTAAGCGAGATGGTGAGCCGCCAGCACAAAATTGGTTCAAATTGTTGCTATTTCCGCACCCATAGAACGCATCTTTTCTCGAGGCCCATGACCCTGATGTGACGGACCAAGGCGCGCGTAATCCCTGCAATTGGGCTAAGCTCGTTAAGCAGGACGACCGGCATTTCGACAAACGGGAGCATGAAACATGGCCAAGAAAAGTTCGGGTGGTGTCTATCGCGTGACCGAAATCATCGGCAGCAGCAAAACCTCCTGGGAGGATGCTGCCAAGAATGCCGTGCAGACCGCTGCAAAGACATTGCGCGATCTGCGCGTTGCCGAAGTCAACAAGCTCGACATGACGGTCGAGAACGGCAAGGTTTCCGCCTATCGCGCCAGGGTGACATTGTCGTTCAAGTACGAAGGCTAGACCTTCAATCCCACTTGCGAAGCGACCTCTCGGCCAGGGCGTCGTGCATACACGCGACGCTTTCGTCGTCCGCAACTCCGCGTGCCCGGCGGCGATCGCCGGACAACAAAGTGTGGAACCGTCCCAATATTCTGTCAGTTTGTTTCCGGTGCAGTTGACGCCTCATCCCCCCTCTCAATCGCGCTAGACTGGCGCGGAAGTCAGCGGGTTTTGCCATGAACGACACAACTTCGCGGGCCGCGGCACGCTCCGCGCTCGATCTCATCGGCCACACGCCTCTTGTCGAACTGACTCGATTGGATGCGGGGCCGTGTCGCCTCTTCGCGAAACTCGAAAGTCAGAATCCGGGCGGATCGATCAAGGACCGGATCGGACTTTCGATGATCGAGGCGGCGGAAAAGAATGGCGAGCTGCGCCCCGGCGGGACGATCGTCGAAGCGACGGCCGGCAATACCGGTCTCGGTCTCGCGCAAGTTGGAATTCTGAAAGGATACAAGATTCTTCTCGTCGTGCCCGACAAGATGGCGCGCGAAAAGATTCAACACCTGCGCGCACTCGGCGCCGATGTGCACCTGACCAGATCGGATGTCGGAAAGGGACATCCGGATTACTACCAGGACTTGGCCGAGCGCATCGCCGCAGAAACGCCGGGTGCGTTTTTCGTCAACCAGTTCGCCAACCCGGCCAATCCTCAGGCTCACGAAACCACGACAGGGCCGGAAATTTGGCAACAGATGGACCATGACGTCGATGCCGTCGTCGTGGGTGTCGGTTCGGGTGGGACGCTGACCGGGTTGGGTCGGTTCTTTGCGCACACGTCGCCGAAGACTGAGATCGTGCTTGCCGATCCCGCTGGCTCCGTGCTTGCGCCGCTGCTCAAGACCGGAAAGATGACGGAGGCCGGTTCATGGATCGTCGAAGGCATCGGCGAAGATTTTGTACCCGTCAATGCCGATCTAGCGTTCGTGAAGGCAGCCTATACAGTCACCGATCGCGAAAGCGTCGAAGCGGCGCGCGAATTGCTGGCGAAGGAAGGAATCCTGGCGGGATCGTCATCGGGGACGCTGCTCGCGGCGGCGCTGCGCTACTGCCGAGAACAAAAGTCCGCCAAGCGCGTCGTGACGCTCGTCTGCGACAGCGGCAACAAGTACCTTTCCAAGGTCTTCAACGATTTCTGGGTCGCCGAACAAGGACTCTCCGATCGGCCGCTTAAGGGCGATCTCAGCGATCTGATCTCGCGCCGCTTCGATACCGGAGCCACCGTCACCGTTGGGCCTGAGGATACGCTTCTGACCGCCTATCACCGTATGCGCTCGGCGGATGTCTCCCAGCTTCCTGTTCTGGTCGAGCGTAAACTGGTTGGAATCATCGATGAAAGCGACATCCTGAACGTGATCGTCGGCCGGGAAAAATTGCGCGGCGCAGGATTTTCTACGCTCGTAAAGGAGGCCATGACGTCGTCGCCGCACACCTTGCCCGTGAGCGCGGCACTGTCCGCACTGCTTCCCGTCTTTGCGCACAACGAAGTGGCTCTGGTATGCGAAGGTGATACGTTTGTTGGTCTCATCACTCGCATCGATCTGATCAATCACATCAGGCTGCACCCATGAGCAAGCGACGCAATCGGTTGGCATTCTCGACGCGTGCCATTCACGCCGGCCAGCAGCACGACCCAACGACCGGCGCGGTTATGGTCCCGATCTACGCGACGTCGACCTACGCCCAAGCGAGTCCCGGCGTGCACAAGGGCTTTGAATACTCCCGCAGCCAGAATCCCACCCGCATGGCGTTCGAGCGCTGCATCGCAGATCTGGAGAGCGGCACGCACGGCTTTGCCTTCGCCTCGGGACTCGCCGCCATCGCCACGATTCTGGAACTGCTCGATTCCGGCTCTCACATCATCGCAACCGACGACCTCTATGGCGGCTCGTTCCGTCTGTTCGATCAGGTGCGCAAGCGCTCCGCCGCGCTTCACTTCAGTTTTGTCGACATGTCCGACTTGGCGGCGATCGAAGCTTCCATTCGTCCGAATACCAGGATGATTTGGATCGAGACGCCCTCCAACCCCTTGCTGCGGCTGGCAGATCTTGCCGGCATTGCTGGGCTCGCCAAAAAGCACCGGCTGATCGCCGTTGCCGACAACACCTTTGCCAGCCCCTATACGCAACGCCCGCTGGAAAGCGGTATCGACATCGTGATGCACTCGACGACCAAATATCTCAACGGACATTCCGACATCATCGGCGGCTGCGTGGTGGTGAACACCGACGAGCTCGGCGAGAAACTCAGATTCCTCCAAAACGCGATCGGTTCTATCGCCGGGCCGTTCGACAGCTTTCTGGCACTACGCGGTCTGAAGACTCTGGCGTTGCGCATGGAGCGGCATTGCAGCAACGCCCTGGCCATCGCACGCTGGCTGGAGAAAAATTCAAAAGTCGCTCGGGTCATCTATCCCGGCCTTGAAAGTCATCCACAGCACAAGCTCGCCAAAAAACAAATGAGCGCATTCGGCGGCATTGTGACGTTCGTCGTGAAGGGCGACCTTTCCGCGACAAGGCGCGTTCTCGAGCGGACAAAACTCTTCACACTCGCCGAAAGTCTCGGCGGCGTCGAAAGCCTGATCGAACACCCCGCGATCATGACCCATGCTTCCATTCCGGCACATAAGCGAGATGAGATCGGCATTTCCGATTCACTCGTCAGGCTTTCGGTCGGCATCGAAGATCCGGATGATCTGATCGCCGATCTCGACATGGCGCTTGGCTAAGAGGCTTCTAGGACGAAGGCAGGAGACCTTTGAGCAGGTCGCGAAGTTTTCCACCGCGAACATAGTTGGTTATCGCGGCGATATCCGGTGCAAAATAGCGGTCTTTGTCGTAGGGCCGCGCGAGCGAGCGAACATCGCCTGCTGCCTGTTCCAGCGCGGGGGAGGATTTGAGCGGGCGGTGGAATTCCAACCCTTGCGTGGCGGCCAACAATTCGATCGCGACAACAGTGGCGGTGTTTTCGGCCATGTCGAGCAAGCGCCGGGCGCCATGCGTCGCCATCGAGACATGGTCTTCCTGATTGGCGCTGGTCGGAACCGTATCGACCGAGGCGGGATGGGCTAGAAGACGATTCTCCGCCACCAACGCGGCTGCGGTAACCTGCGCAATCATGAAGCCGGAGTTCAAACCGGATTCCTGCACCAGGAATGCCGGTAGCCCGCTCATCTTGGGATCGACGAGGATGGCGCTGCGGCGTTCCGACATGTTGCCTATTTCGCATAGGGCAAGTGCAAGCTGATCGGCGGCGAACGCGACCGGCTCGGCATGAAAGTTGCCACCTGAGAGCACGTCACCATTCTCCAACACCAGCGGATTGTCGGTCACGCCATTCGACTCGATTTCCAGCGTCTTTCCCACAGTTCGCATGAGATCGAGTACGGCACCCATGACTTGAGGTTGGCAGCGCAGCGAATAGGGGTCCTGAACTCTGTCGTCGCTGTCAGGCGCACGATGCGACTCGCGGATTGCACTTCGAGCCATGAGCTCGCGCAACGCCTTGGCAACATCGATCTGGCCGGGCTGTCCACGCAATTCGTGGATTCGAGGATCGAACGGCGTATCCGATCCCCTCAAGGCATCAGTGGAAAGCGCGCCGGCAACCAGGGCGGCCGAAAAGGCCTTCTCGGTTTCGAACAAAGCTGCGAGAGCCAACGCAGTCGACACCTGCGTGCCGTTAAGAAGGGCGAGGCCCTCTTTCGGTCCCAGCGAGTGCGCGCCGAGCCCCAAACGGTCGAGTGCGGCCGAAGCGCCGTGCGTTTCGCCCTTCATCCTGACCTGACCGATGCCAAGTAGTGCGGCGGCGAGGTGGGCTAATGGCGCCAGATCGCCCGATGCGCCAACCGAGCCCTTTGAAGGTATGCATGGATAGGTCTCAGCGTTCAAAAGTGCGATCAGCCTCTCGACCGTTTCCACCCGAACGCCTGACGCTCCCCTACAGAGCGACGCGATCTTGAGAACCAATATGAGGCGCACGATAGGATCGGGCAGATCGGTTCCCACGCCGCAAGCGTGACTGAGCACCAGATTGCGCTGCAATGCTTCGAGGTCGTCGCGGCCGACGACCTTACTTGCGAGAAGGCCAAACCCGGTGTTGACACCATAGACGACAGAACCACTGTCGACGATCTTCGCGACGATCTGCGCTCCCGCTTCAATGCGAGTTTTGGTCACGTCGGAGAGTGTGAGTCTGACGGGCTTTTCGTAGATTTCGCGAAGCGCCGAGAGAGAAAGAGGTTGGTCGAGCGAAATCGTCATGGACCGTCCCCAAGCGACGGCAGGTTCAGGAGTTTGTCGCGTGCGGTTTCCAGGGCGATCGCATAACCGGCATCGGCGTGGCGCATGACGCCGCTCGCCGGATCGTTCCACAACACGCGTTCGAGCTTTTCGCGCGCCTCGTTCGTTCCATCGGCGACGATGACGACGCCGGCATGTTGCGAATAGCCCATGCCGACGCCGCCGCCATGGTGCAAAGAGACCCAGGTTGCGCCCGACGCCGTATTGAGTAGACCGTTCAACAAGGGCCAATCGGAAACGGCGTCAGAACCGTCGCGCATGGCTTCGGTCTCGCGATTGGGGCTTGCGACCGAACCGGCATCCAGATGATCGCGTCCAATGACAATCGGTGCGCTGAGTTCGCCGCTCGCCACCATGTCGTTGAACTTGAGACCGGCACGGTGACGTTCACCAAGGCCGAGCCAGCAGATGCGTGCCGGAAGCCCCTGAAAGGCGATGCGCGACTTGGCCATCTCGAGCCAGCGATGCAAGGACTTGTTTTCGGGAAAGAGAGCTTTGACGGCAGCATCGGTCTTGTAGATGTCGTCCGGATCGCCTGACAACGCGACCCAGCGAAACGGACCTACTCCGCGACAGAAGAGCGGGCGAATATAGGTGGGTACGAATCCTGGGAAGTCGAAGGCATCGCTGACGCCTTCGTCGAAGGCGACCTGTCTTATGTTGTTGCCGTAATCGAACGTCGGAATCCCCATACGAGAAAAGGCGAGCATGGCGCGCACATGCTTGGCGATCGATTTTCGCGCTTCGGCGGCGACGGCCTCCGGGTCGCTCTGTTTGCGCTTTTCCCACTCGGAAACCGTCCAACCTTCCGGAAGATAGCCATTCACCACGTCATGCGCGCTCGTCTGATCCGTGAGCGCGTCTGGCTTTATGCCGCGACGCAAGAGTTCGGGCAGGACTTCCGCGGCATTGCCAACCAGCCCGACCGAGCGCGGGCTGCGCTTGGCCACCGATTCATCGATCATGGCGAGTGCCTCGTCGAGACTGTCGGTGGCGACATCGAGATATCTCGTCTCGAGGCGCTTTTCGATTCGCGAGCGCTGGCACTCTATGGCCAGTATCGAAGCGCCCGCCATTGTCGCCGCCAACGGCTGCGCGCCGCCCATTCCGCCCAATCCGGCTGTGAGAATCCATTTGCCGGCGAGATCGCCGCGATAGTGCTGGCGCGCCATCTCGACAAACGTCTCGTATGTACCCTGCACGATGCCTTGGCTGCCGATATAGATCCAGGAACCCGCGGTCATCTGGCCGTACATCATCAGGCCCTTGCGATCGAGTTCGTGGAAATGCTCCCAGTTCGCCCATTTCGGTACCAGGTTGGAATTTGCGATCAAGACACGCGGCGCCGCGGCATGCGTGCGGAAAACCCCGACGGGCTTGCCTGACTGGATGAGCAAAGTCTCATCGGAGTTAAGCGTCTTGAGTGTACGGACAATGCGATCGAACGCTTCCCAATTGCGCGCAGCTTTGCCGATTCCGCCATAGACGACGAGGTCCTGCGGGCGTTCCGCGACTTCGGGATCGAGATTGTTCATCAGCATGCGCATGGCCGCCTCGCTCGACCAATTTCTGCAACTGATCTTGGGGCCTCGCGGAGCCCGAATGATGCGAGTATTGCGAATCTCGTTCATGGCGATCTCACTTGCCGGATCGGCCCTCATAATAGCGCTCGCGCAGCAGATCGGCGCCAAGCCAATAAGCCAATTCCGACGGCTGTGACACATTCCAGACCGCAAGATCGGCGATCTTTCCGATCTCCAGTGTGCCGAGGGAGTCCTGCAAGCCCAGCGCTTGCGCAGCATGCCGTGTCATTCCCGCCAAAGCTTCTTCGGGCGTCAAGCGAAACAGGACGCACGCCATGTTGAGGGCCAGAAGCGGCGACACGCTCGGCGACGTGCCAGGGTTGCAATCTGTGGCCACCGCCATCGTGACGCCTGCACGGCGCATCTCGTCGACCGGGGGCGTTTTGGTGTCGCGCATGAAATAATGAGCCGTTGGTAGCAATACCGCGACCGTCCCAGACTTAGCCATTGCCCGGATACCTTTGTCATCAAGATGTTCCAGATGGTCCACCGACAGCGCTCCGAGCCGTGCACCGAGCGCGGCAGCGCCTTGATTGGACATTTGTTCGCCATGCAACTTCAGCGTCATGTGATGGCGCTTGGCAGTTCGCAATATCCGTTCGACTTCGGCAGGCGTGAAAGCAAACGATTCACAGAACGCATCACACGCGTCGGCGAGCTTGGCACGTGCGATCTCCGGAATCATCGTGTCGCACAAGAGGTCGACATAGTCCGCTCGACGCGTACTGTATTCCGGAGGAACGGCATGCGCGCCCAGAAACGTCAGCGCCACGCGCATGCGTCCCTTTGCGCCGGCACGTTTGGCCACGTGAAGCATTTTCTTTTCCGTTTCCAGATCGAGACCATAGCCAGACTTGATCTCGATCGTGGTGACGCCCTGCGCCGCCATCGCACGGACGCGGGCAAGCGCTCCGCGGAGTAATTCGGTCTCCGTTGCGGTGCGCGTAGCGCGTACCGTCGAAAGTATGCCGCCGCCTGCAGCGGCAATTTCCTCATAGCTCGAGCCGGATTGGCGCATTCGCCAGTCGTCGATGCGTTCAGCGCCGAATACCAGATGGGTGTGGCAGTCGATCAGACCGGGAGTGACCCAGGCATGATCGAGGCGGCGCGTTCGCCGGGCCTTCTTAGATGGGCAATCCTTGGCGCGTCCGATCCAAGCGATGCGGCCCGCGCTAATAGCGATTGCGGCGTCGCGAATCGTGCCGAAGCCGTCGCCGAAGTCCTGGCGCATAGTGGCGGCGTGGCAATCGAGGAGTAGACTATCCCACATCCGCTAAATCCCCCGTGGCGAGTAGACGTTACAGATTGCACGGCAAGAGACGAGGATAATCTTAGGTGTCGGCACCCGATCGCGGCGCAACAGAAGTGTCCGAAAATCGGTCATGGCTTTCGATTCATTCGCTCCTGACCAGCGAAGCCGAACGTCTGGCGCTTGTCGGAGCGCCGTTGGTCAAGAATTCTATTTCACCCGGACGCTACGATCTGGCTCCGGATATTGTGCGCGGAGCACTCAGGCGGCTCAGCGTCTACGATCTGGAAACGCAAAACGATCTTTCGGACCTTCGCATTCATGATTTCGGCAATCTGCCGATTGCAGAGCTGACACCGGCCGACGCTTTGACGCCGCTGAGAGAAACTGTCAGCCAATTGAGCCGACAGTCTGAGTTGACGATTATCCTGGGTGGACACAATGGCGTGACGCGCCCTGGTGTTCGCGGCGCAGCCTCTCTTGGTTCTATCGGCTTGCTTACCCTCGACGCGCACTTTGATCTTCGTGATACCGACGGCGGACTGAACAACGGAAATCCGATTCAAGCGCTGCTGGAAGACGGAATGCCCGGCGTGCACATCAGCCAAATCGGGCTTGCGCCATTTGCCAACACGAAGAAGGCTCATGCGAAGGCGATGCGGGCCGGAATCTCCGTGCGAACTTTGAGCGAATGTTTCGAGCGGGGATTGGTCCAGGTTGTCAAAGACGAACTAGATCGGCTCGCAGGCAATTGCGGCACGATCTATGTCGATTTCGACATCGACGTGATCGATCGCGGCCAAATGCCTTCTGCGCCGGGTGCCCGCGCAGGAGGAGTCTCGGCGCGCGATTTCTTCGCGGCAGCGCGCAGCATCGCAGCCCATAGCAAAGTTCGTTGCGTCGATCTGGTGGAATTCGACCCGAGCATGGACGTTCAAGCGACGGGAGCTCTGACCGCGGCGCGCTGGTTTGCTGAAATTCTCGCCGGTTTCAGCGCGCGAAGAGGCTGAAGCGCCGTTTATGGTAGCGGAACGTTAACCACGATCGCCAAGGCGTCGCCGGACGAAGCAACTTTAGCGAACTGGTAACAGGCGTGATGTTTTGATCAGCAGTCCCGTAACGGGAAAGGGTCCGCAAAGGGCCTTCAGCAATTGTTCGCCAGTACCTTGAGGAACTGGCCTGTGTCAGAGGACGTGGCGGTGATGCTTCACATGTTGGCTCAGTTTCCGGCCCATGCATTCAATGCGATCCTGTTGGGTTCGCAGACCGTGTATTGCCTCATCACGGGCAGCATTCCCGTGTTGGGGGGCGTTGTGGTCCGTGCACAGCGCCCCGGCTTTTTTTCACTTGTGATCGCCCTGATGACGGGCGGTTTCGGCCTGCAGCTTTTTGGTATTCATTTCTAGAGCAATAATTCGACGGTCCGAATTTGGTGAATCGCCGTGAGGTTCTCCGCGATTCCGAGATTTGCAGGCGGCACGGCGTTCCACTCGCCTGAATGCTGCTTTATCCAGGCGTCCGCAGTCGAGCGCCGCGCAAATGGCCCGATATGATGCGCAAGGCCGTCCGAGGCGACAACCTCCACATAATACTTGTTGCTCATGAATACTTGGGCTCCTGTTCGCCTCGCGGGAATGCCGAGGACGAGACGACGCAACCTCAGCCGGCCTTTTCCTGGCGGATCTTGATGACGTTTGGCTCGAAGACCGGCGCGGGGCGCTTTCGCACGCGATGAGCGATGTGGGGAACCGCGATGTTGACGGTTATTTTTTCGGTACGCGTCACGGTTCCAATCTCGCCCATAATTACGAAATCCTGGTATGGAAAAGCTGTCTTTAGGCGGGTGATTTCCTTACGCGCCTGTTCGAGCGTCATCTCTGGAACGATCGGACCGCGCGTGGAATAGCCTGAACCCTCCCGCCGAAATATCGCATAATTGGTAGTCACGATGTGTCTCCTCACCCCTGGACGATTGTGCAAGTTCGGGACTCGGACGCTAAAAACCCCGGCCTCATCCCGCGAAAACATCGCCTGAAATTAGTGCCAGCGGGTAGGCTCAGCTCGAGAAGCAGGGGACCGCGCAAACTGCACCTGTTCCCCGCTGACAGCACCTGAACGCCGCAGCGATTGGTTGGTTCCGCGCATGAGTCAGCGGTTGGGCATGGCCGCTCTGAGCAGGCTGCCGTGGAAATACCCGCAATCGTCGGTCGGGCAAATTACGCGATAACGTTGCATAAAAAATAACCAGCGGATTCTCCGGTAAAGGAGTTGCGCGCCACAAAAGGGGCAGGTCCGCGACGATCGATGATCCATCTGCACGTTACCATTCTCATGCCCCTGCGTTCTGAATTGCCCTGATAGGTCCCGCTGCTCTTGGTCAACTCCTCCACTCCTGGCTGGTTCCCGCGTCAATCCTCAAAAGCCGTTCACGAACCAAAACTGTGTATCCTTTGACGCTGCAATTTGGGTCAGGCCAATTTCTGCCGTTTTTGCCAGTCAGATTGTAAATAGAAGCGGAGGGACGACAGTGGGGGCGAGCGACAGACGCAAGTGGTTCGGGTGTGTCGCCATGTCGAAACCAGTCGCCACCGGTGGCGTTAACTTTTTCTCCTGCCGCGGAAATCGTTCATGACTAAAGTCGAGCAACCTGCCGTGATCTACGTTATCGGCGCCGACGGCGACATCATTACCCGTGGCAGTCTTCCACCTTCCTCGACCCAGCACTGGCGCATTCGCCTCAAAGCCAAGGTCGTCGCTGCGGTGGAGAGCGGGATGATAACGCGCGAAGAGGCCTGCGCCCGCTACCGCATGTCCGAGGAAGAATATTTCGAGTGGCGACGCAGGGTCGAACGCTCGGGCCTGGCACGTTGGGTCACCCGTCATGCCAAACCCGACGGACGTTCCGATACTGCTTAAATTTATGGATCATCGCTCAAAGAAGAGCCGCCGCCACGATCGCCTGGAACGGACGAGCGCGACGGCGGCGGAGGAACTACGCGACGCGTTCAATAACGTTCATACGCTTCGTTGCGTGCGTCGCTGATGGCACGATCCGCCTGGTACATCGCGCGATGCACAGCCGTCTGGAAGCAAGGCGGGCTGCCATCTGCGGAGACCGGATAACGGATGTTGAGTTTTTGGCAAAGATCCGTGGCCGCATAGCGGATACGGGCCTTCAACTGCCGGGCACCCCAGGCCGTCCTGAGGTTCAAATCGTCGAATCTCACTTCACGCGAAAGAGCAACGTCGCGAATCGGCGCTCCGGTCGTCGAACTCCTGGGATGATAACGCGGCACCATGACCTCGATCTGCTCGTCGGATGAATTTCGATAGCTCGGATCGTCATAGCGGTCGTACTGCTGCGCGCTGGCCGGAGTGGCAAGCGCCAGACCAATAGCGGTCGCGGCTAGGAGCGATAGCCGGCGCGCTGTCGTGGAAAGACATGTCGTAGTCATTTTTTCCTCCTTTTTTCCTCCTGATTCCTTCCTGGATAGAACGTCTCAAAGGAGACGTGGGTTCCGATTTGCTTCGCAAAAGCGAGCGCCGATCGGGCGGTTAACCGCCCAACCGGCGCGTTTTCGCTTCTGCCATTTCGATGTCTGGACATTCAGTGACGGCGCGTACCGGAGTGATGGAACCCGCCACTTCTGAATCCGGTTCCTTCATGCCAGCCGCCATGCCAGAAGAATTCACGACGGCCACCGAAGCTTCTCCACCTTACCGGGCCGCTGACCCAAACACCGTCGATGAAGACCGGCCCATAGTAGAAGTCGTCGTAACCATAGTCGGCGTAGTAGTAGCGGCAGCGATAAGGATCGTACCAACGGCTGTAGGGATCGCACACGGCGCGAGCCGGCGGACCGTAGTAATAACCGGGATAGTAGCCCGGGTAGCCGTAATAGCCGGGATAGCCCAGACCGATTCCGATATCTACGCGTGCCTGCGCCGGAGCCGTGGTCGCAACGGCTGCCAGGATTGCGCAGGTACCCAATGCGATTTTTGTCAACTTTCTCATGTTGAACCTCGCACTTTTGCTCCCTCACATACCCAATAAAACGTCCGTGAACTGACGAGGTTCCGGCGCAAACGCGGTTCCAAAGGACGTCATTCCCACTCTCATAACCGTGATGGGAGCATTCGGCGCTTCCAAGCGTTTCCTGTGGGCAGCGGTAACGCCGCTGCAAAAAGGAGAAGGGCACAACTCGCGACTTACAAAGGAACAGGCCTATGAAACGCATACAAAACGGCATCGCCGTTGGCGTGTTGGCGATTTGTGTCGCAGCGCCGGCGATGGCCGCCGGTGCCCGCGGCGGCATGGCAAGTCCAACAATGATGCGTCCGACAACGACAACGACGCACACCACACCGACGACAACGGCGCCGACGAGCGCTCCGCGCCCGCCGGGGCAGCCCAATCAGTCCTGCGAGACGACCCCCAACCAGCCGGGCCACTCCATCTCGGCACCGGGTTCGGCGTTCAATCCTAGTGGAACGGCAGGAACGAAGTACGCTGGCGAACAACCGCAAAACAGCAACAATCCGAAGGCCGTCTCTCAATACGACGTCGCTTGCACAAGGCCGTAAGTAAAACGGCGTAATTGCGGAGCTCGGTTCTTCCGGGCTCCGCTCTTCTTTATCCGGCATGTTGAGCATCGCTTACGCGCATTCTGATCGCGCACTCAATCGCGCAGTCGTTTTCGACTTTCTCGATCCCCCTCCCCTTTCGTCCTCGCTGGCATTACCGGCGCCCCTCGCAAGCAAAACTTTAATTCGTTTACGACGACGCTTCGACAATGGAATTGTGTCGTGATTTTTTTGATGACCAGACAAATGCCTCGCGTTCAGTTTCCATTGTCGTACTTCTCCTTCGCCTCACGAAGAGATAGGTGCCAGACATCGTCACGGTAATGCGGATAAGTCCGGCGCTGGCAAATAAATTCGCGCGAGGACGATCAATGCGTTGCGCGCGAAAACGGCGACTTAGGGGGAAGACTTATCCAACAGCGTCGGCCGAAAACCGTAAGCCTGTGCGAAGTCGAACAGAGTTTCCTCATCCTGATCTTGTCGAAGGATGAGCCAGCGCTCTGCATCCATCCTTCGGCAGGCTCAGGATGAGGTTATGGCGCTTGCTCAGCGTTTCGGGCACGTCGTGATGCGTTCGGTGCTCGTTTCGCGCGAGGTGCAATTGGTCGACGCCCTTGCGTAGTGGCGGCGATGGTAGCTCGCCGAATGACGCCAGATCGGCGTGCCTAGGTTGAGGTCACGCGAACTCGTAAGCGCACCGATGGCGGCTCCGCCAAGTCCACCGATCAACGCGCCGTTGCCCGCCGAACCTGTCACCGAGCCGATGACCGCGCCCGTTCCCGCACCGAGCAGACCTCCCGACAGCGCACGATCGGATTGCGTCGTGCCGCACGCTGAGACCAGCACGGTCAAGGTCAGCACCGACACAAGAGTTTTCGGCTTCCTGCACATTATGCGGGTCATGGTCATCGCCTCAGATGGGGCTGCGACGACAAAACGTGGCCAAGAGATGAAAGTTCCCTCGTCGCAGGACGTCGAGACGGACGGCGTGCAGCGTGGTTAACGTCAGACTTGATTGCGCAGACACACCACGACTTCGAAACCGCCCTCTTCGCGATTGCGCCCGGCAACGGTGCCGCCAAGTCCTTCGATGTTGCGTTTGACGATCCACAATCCGAGACCCGCGTGCTGACCGGTCGATCCAACGGGAGTCGTGGCGTCGCGCGGAATCGGCCGGTTGGAGACATAGCGATCGAAGATGCGCGGGATGACCTCGGCATCGACTCCGGGGCCGCGATCGGCGACGGTGATGCAGGCGAGATCGTCGCGCTTCGCGAGTCTCACTTCGACGGTCTGGCCTTCCTTGGTGTAACTCGCCGCATTGTCCAGAAGATTCTCGATGGCCGTTTCCATCAGGTCTTCGTTCGCATAGGCCGTGATGCCGTCGTCGATATGCGCACTGAGGCGCTTGCCCTGGAGTGACAAGGCCACTTCATGGCCTGCGATCAACCGCTTGAGAAAGTCCGAGACGTTCAACAGCTTGCGCTCGGGGTAGACCGCATCCGCCGTCGCCTGCTCGATGTCGCGTGCCGAGGTGACGAGAGCATCGAGCCGCCCAAGCGAGCGCTCGACCATCTGCAACGCACGATTTCCCGCAGCATCACTCGGTGCAATGGCACGCCTGATCGGCTCCAGCGACTGTGAAATGACGGCAAGCGGTGCCTTGAGCGAATGGGCGCTCTCTTCGGCGGTTTTCCTGACCGCATCTTGAGACGCGACGAGAGCGGCGACGAGCGCGTCGAAGTCACCCGCCACATGGGCAAGCTCGGGAATGTTGTTCAACTCCTGGAACGACGCCGCACCGGTGTTGCGCAGCCGGATGAGACGCGCCGCTTCCTGAAAGCGCGCGATATTCCGTCCGATCTGCACGAAGAGCCCGATGATGAGCGCGACGCCCACCAGATACACCGCGACCGACATGCGCATGGGCGGCGTCGTCCAGATCGGTGTATCCAGCGGCACCGGCGAAAGATCGGCGGCATTCTGCGAGGTGATGACGATCCAGCAATCCTTGGCTGCATGCACCGGCGTCATCGAGGTCAGGATTTCCGGCCTGCCGCTCGGACTTAAGAAGCGCAACGAGAGATCGGTTGCGCCGTCACAAGTGGGAGCCAGGTTTGCGAAGACGCCCGAGCGAATCAGTTCGGCGCGCTCTTCCTTGAGAAGCGTCGCGGAGAGCTGCGGATAGGCGCCGACATAGATGAATTCGTCGGGCTTCGATCCCGCCGGCCTGACCAGGACCTTGATGTTGGTCGAACCGACCGCGGCCGCCTTGAGCGCATCGCTCAAATTCTTCGGCGACTCGATCGAGAAGCGTTCGAAGCGCGGTCTGAGCATGGCGGCAATCACGCGGCCGGTCTGGCTCGCCGAGTTTCTGAGCAGCTTCGCCTGATCCAACTCCGCGCGCTGGAACTGCCAGTACATGATCAGCGGGACCGAGAGCAGGATCAGGGCCAGGGCCACCAGCTTGACCGAAAAGGATCGGAAAAAGCGAAAGAGAGCCCGCACGGTTTTACCGTTCGACTTCGTCGAGCCACCGGTAACCGAAGCCGGGGTAATTCTCGATCTGTGAGAAGTCCGGGTCTGCGTCCTTGAACTTTTGCCGAATGCGTTTGATGAAGGCGCGCACATTCGTGCGATAGCCGACATCGCCATCGCCGGCCATGAAGCCCTCGCCTCGCACGATGTCGTAGATTTCGCGGTAACTGACATCGCGGCCGCGCCGTTCGGTCAGATACGCGACGATGTTGAATTCGGTGAGCGTGAGGTTCACGTCGGCGCCCCTCCAGAGCGCACGGCGCGAGGCGTAACGCAGCGCCAGCGAACCGTGCCGGACGAGATCGTCGCCGTCCTGCGGCGCCAGCTGCTGGCGGCGCGCCTTCTGGCCGTTCAGAATGAGTTCGATGCGCCTGAGAAGAATGGAAAAGCTTCGCGATTTTTCGACGAAATCCACCGCGCCGCCGAGGAGGCCGGCCTCTTCATAGATTTGCGCTCCCAGTACCGTCAGGAAAATGACCGGAATATCGATCTTTTCCGCGCGCATCTTCTGCAGCACCTCGATCCCGTTCATGCCGGGCATCTTCCAGTCGAGCAGAACCAGATCGGCATCCGACTTCTGTTCGAGATGCTGGATGGCCGTCAGCCCTTCGCCGAATGCGTCGGTGGAAAATCCCGCATCGGTCAGGTTGGTGCTCAGCGACTCACGGAACAGATCGTCGTCGTCGATGACGAGGATTTTGCCGCGAGAGGATTCGACTTCAGCCTGGTGCATTGGTCTTTGCCGTCAAGATGCCGCGAATACAGGTTTCCGACGTTGCCATCTGCGCCCCGTTGCCGTCGACGCCGCCATATTTGAGCGCATGCAGCGCCGATGTCTTCACGTCGGGATAAAAGAATATCTGAAACGAGCAGCTTGGTGCGGAAAATGTCCACACCAGCGAGATTTCGCTCTTACTGATCTTGGTGGGCGTGCCAAGGAGCTTCTCGACCGTCGGCGGATCAAGACCGATCAGGCTCGTAGGATCGACCTCGGCAAGTTTCTCCGGCTTTTCGGGCTTGGGGACCTCATGCGTCACGGGCTTCGGCTTCGGCACCTGCACCGGAGCGGGCGGCGGAGGCGTGACCGGCGTCGCGATGACGGGCGGCGGCGGCTTGGTGTCGTGTGCGAACCATCCCTTTATCGTCGCGCAACCACCGAGCATCAAACCGCCCACCAGTACCAAGCTCATCGTTGTGGCGGTGCGAACAGGTTTAGGTGCGCGCGCAGTCCCCGCAGCCACGACCATGGCGAGATGCTCTGGTTCGGTAGTGAGTCTCGTCATGCGCGTCTCTCAGGTGAACGTGCGGAACTTATCATGAGGCCGATTGGCAGACCCCATCCCGTTGCAACGCGATCGGCGGTCGAATCGTAGAATAGCCTGTCTCTTCGCAGCGAAGGAAGGGCGGCAATGATTGGCGCTGAGCCTTGTGCAGGCGACAACGAAATTCTTCAAGTTTTATCGAACGGACGACGACCGGCTCGCCAATGCGAGGACCGGCACCGGGCTTCGCCTTCCATAGAGTGCCGCGATCCCGGCCTTATCGCCTGGTTTTAGGCCATCGAGCCGCGGGCCATATTCGAACGACATCAACTCGCCGTCTGGGCCCGGATGATCCAGACCGAGCACATGGCCGATCTCGTGCGCCAGCGCATAGCGCAATTGAACCCCCGGATCGGATTCAGGTGCGCTGCTCGCATCCGACTTTGCACCCGTGTTCCAGCGGATCTCGGGATTGAGGCAGACGATCCCCCTTTTAAGCCGGCTCACATTTCGTTCGCCGTTTCCTGCCAGCGTGACGTCGGCATAGCCGATGCCGTCGGGTTGGGCCTCTGCGGAAAAGACGATGTCTGCTTTCGCGGCATGCTTCGCCAGAACGAAGCGAATGTTCGCAGCCGACTGCCACATCGCCAACGCGGCAGCGAGCTCGTGATCGAACGCGCGGCGCGTCACCTGCGAGTGCGCCAGTAGGGCCTCGATCCCAGTGATGCGGAGGCAGTTGACGTTGCCCGTAATCTTGCTCGGCCCCTTAATTACGGCGTACGAGATCGTCGCGCCCTGTCCGAGAACGGGCGCTCCCCACTTCACGCTATGGCCGTCGATTTGCAGGAACCGGAAGACGTCGTCGGCGCGCGCGGCAACAACGCACATTGAGAGCGCGGCGGCCATCATGATTCGCGTCCTAAGACGACTCACGCGATGTCCCTGTCATGTCGAAGCAGCCCCATTCGATTAGCGGCTTCGGTTCATTTGCCGAGCTTCCCGGCTCGGCTCCGGCGCGCCCTTCGCGAATGCGTCAGTTACGCGATTCGCGATTAATTTCCGGTTTCCGGCGCCGCGGCAGAGGCAAAACGACGACCTGCTCCCCGCTCGACTGCACCAGCATGCGCGCGCTTTTGCGTCCGGTTTTTGTCCCACAAATATCACAACCGGACAAGGGCTCTGCCAGTAGCGTCCGACCGTCTTGATTGGTGGGCGACAAAACGAGCGGGAAACCACCCGAACCGAAGAGGAATTCATGAGAAAGATCCCAATTGCCGCCGCACTTCTGACGACGATTTTCGTCCTTCCGGTTTACGCGCAGGATGCAGCCGCGCCTGCTGCCAGCCCGACGCCAGCCGCCACGCCTGCCGCAAGTCCGGCCGATCCGAGCGCGGCACCGGCGCAAGCCGCAGCGCCTGCCCAGGCCGCAACGCCTGCCGCCGCACCGAGCGACGCCGCTGCGCCGGCGCCGAACACCGCGATGGCGAGCGAGTACACCGGAAAGACGATCTACAGTTCCAAGGGAACCAAGATTGGAATCGTCACGACAGTAACGACGGATGCACAAGGACAGCAGCAGGCGGTCGTGGGCGTCGAGAAGTTCCTCGGCCTCGGCGGGAAGAACGTGATGTTCCCTGTCTCGTCGCTGCAGGCGAAGTCCGGCGGTGGTTACACCACGTCGCTGACATCGTCCGAGATTAAAGCACTGCCGGAAGCGCACTGAAGCACGGCAGTTGAGAGATTAGTGGAGCGAAGGCGAGCCTTTGAAGTCGTCCCCCGCCTACCCCGCAGACGGCCAGCTTAGGACCGTCTTTGCTCCACTAGCTTTCTTTTCCTTTTGAAATTTTTGCGCGCCCGGCGCGGGCGATCAGGAGAACTCAATGTCGCAAGCGCACGAGACGCAGAACCCCGACACTCCCCATTTTGTCATCGGCCCGACGGGCGCCAGGCTGACGCTCGCCGATCTGCCGCCGCCCGGCGCAATGCACTGGGTCGATCGCCGCAAGGCCGAAGTCGTCGCCGCCGTGCGCGGCGGGCTCATCAGCTTCGAAGAGGCGCGCTCGCGCTACATGCTCTCGGCCGAAGAATTCATCACCTGGCAGAAGCTGGCGGTCGGTGCACGCAAGCCGGCGCGCACAAACAACCGTCATCATTGACGTGCGTATATCCGGGTCCGAACTGGTCCCGGACGAGTTCTTGCGATGGGGTCGGGTTTCAGGGGAGATCGCTATGCGCGAATACCAGGTGCGTCTCGAAAATCGTCGAGGCGATGCAATTTTCCTCTATCAGTTCCTCGCGCCCGACGACGTCACCGCGATTTCGAAAATCGCAACCATCAAGAACATTCCCTATAAGCGCTACGAAGTCTGGCGCGGGCATGAAGAGAAGATCGCCGAAGGCCCGCGCTTCGATGCGCGCGAACGCATGTTCGACATGCATTGGGCGGCGCGCTAGGGCGAGTGCCCGGATCGGCAAAGCCGCCGATCCGAGCGAATCTCGAGCTACGGCTGCGGCGGCGCTAACGTATCGTCGGCATCGTGATCGGAATCGATCACCCTATGCGCATGAAGAAGCGCCTTGCTGTGCTTGAGACCCTTGGCGCTCATTCTTGTTCTGGCATGAACGACCCCGAAGTCGCGGTCGGTTGCATTCGGTCCGTTGGTGTGGGTTTGGCCGTTCACACTCATATGCGTGCTCGATTGTCCGCCGAAGTCACCATGGACGCCGCTCATGCCTCCTGGGCCATGGGCAAGCCCTGGCGTTGCGAATAGCGCGACAGGCGCCGCCACCAAGCTGAGTACGATAGTTGTCGAGTAGAGGTGCTTCAGAGCATTTTTCATCGCGGACTCCTTACTGTCCCCAAACTGCCCACCAGCCAAATAGAAAACGTCCGCGCCACTGTCGCAGTTCCCCCATCGCGACCGGAGGATCGCGGATTTACCATTGAAATCAGGCCGTCCGTGCCGCTCTTGGATCAATTCAGGACAGTGTAAGCGAATGGCACGATGCTTGCGTCGAAATGCGCAATCGTACGGAGCGCGTGCCATTAGCCAATTGACGTTTCAAATTCTGCCAGGGGCGAACTTCAATCGCCGTCCGACGCATGGAAAAAGCTGCACCCAGACCGTTGTCCGGACACGACGCCGCTGGAGCAGGGAGATCGGCCATGTGCTCGGCTTCCATCGCCGTCGCAATTCGCTTGTCAGAGCGAATGCGCAAATGAAGGAGATTGCATCGTGACGACACGGTTCGCCATTTTCCGGCACGAGAGCGGAGGCTATTCGACGCGTGGTCCCGTCGTTCCCGAGATGACGCTCGACGAGGCGCGCAAAGAGGTCGCGCGGCTCAAATCGGCATATCCCCACCAGGAATTCGTCATCATGGGTGAAATCGGGACGGTCTCGCGCAGCGAGCGCATCACCGTCAAGATCGAAAACCCGATGTTGCGCAACCGGCTGCCCAAGCGGCCAAAAACGATCGACGACCGGAATGTCGTTCAGCTTCGCACACTTGAAAGTGCCTGATTTCGGGCTGCCTTAGACCCGATCAGTAAGAACCGATCAGTAATTTCGCGCGTCGCGGATCGCCGCGTCAGCCCTGACAAGCGCGTCCTGCTTTGCTTCCTTGAAGCAGGAGGTGCCGGGTTGCTCGGGAACACGACTGACGTCGGCCAATTGCGAACAGACTTGCGACGCAGCCTCGCTCACCCGCGCGCGCAACTCCCGCGCGCCGGCTCCCGTGCGTAGATCCAAATCGTCAAAGCGCACGGAGCGCGACAGCGAAATCTTTTGAACTGGTCCATTCCCCGGTCGACGGTCGACGGTGAAATGGCGCGGCGCATAGACCCTGATGGTCTCGGTCGTGGAATCGCGGTCGCGATCATAGTCCTGGGCAGCGGCGGCGGAGGCGGCGACGATGGCCGCGCCGGCAATAGCTGCGAGCTTTAATTTCGCTGTCAGATGCATGGGATCACTCCTCCGGTCGAAAAGCGGCATGCCCCCGCAAATCCTGCAGGGTGCCGGCGATTACGCCTAGGAACGGTTCCGGACCGCTACAAGTTCCCGAAAAAGTCGCGCGTAGAGGCGCCTTTTGTCATTGGCCGCACGTGCGGCCAATGGAACTTCCAACTCTGCGCCGCGTCCTCCACCGGGACGATTCGCGCTCAACACAGTTAATGATTCCTGCGCCCGATCGTGGAGGCGGCCCCGACCACTCCTGCATCGGTTAAGAAGGCGTCAAGTGTTCGGTGAAAGACTTACGCGGATATCCTGGGCATCAGTCTCGTGAACCGCACGTCTGGACACAGCCCGCCCTCACCAAAAATGCGGGCGCAGGAGGGCATCGCACAGATTCCTTCCGGCAACTCGCCGAAGCTGAAGATCGTGCAGTCGATGCTGCATTCCTTCGTCGGTGACAGTGCGCCCGACTCGACCATGATTTTTTCGCGCACATTGCCCACGCGGATCGGCGATCGCCGGCTGGACGCCGAAGTCGAGGAGAAAATTGCAAAGCTTCCGGCGCTTGTGTTGCAGGGACAAAGTCTGATGGCACTCGCGTCGTGCCACGACATCGAATCCGCCTTCGATCGCGGCAAGGCGGCCGATGCGCTGCCGGCAAACGTCCTCGACTTGCGACGCTGTCTCGAACAGGAACTTCTCGAGCAGCACATCGAACTCGTCGCGCCCGATCTGCGGCTTCGGCCGATTTCCACCCGTAGCGCTCTCATCGGGCGGCCGACGCCGCAGTCCAGCGCGGACATCGCCATCAATTGCCGTTGGTTCTCGCGCGCGGACAAGAGTCTTCAACTCTCGGCGGAAGGCACGGAGTGGTTCATCGAGGACCTGGGCAGTGCGAACGGCAGCTATATCGGAGAAAAGCGCCTGCAGCGCGGGGACCGGCACGCTCTGCCGGAGGGGCAGACGACGGTTGAAATTGGCAGGTCGTTCGACCGGCGCTCGCCCGTGATCCTGCATCTCAACCGCTCGGCGGAAGACGTGGTCGTCGTTTCGGTCAGCGTCGGCGCGGCATTCGACAAGGCGGGCTGGCAGAGTTGGCCGTCGCTACAGGAGGATCTCTGCAAACGCTGGGTGGTTTTCCGCGACGACTTTCTGCTCGGTGCAAACGGCACTGCAAAGCTCTTGGGCGTGGAAGCACAGGCAGAAGCGGCCGCGATTACCTTGAGAAACGGATATTGGATCGCGCCGCCAACCGGCAGCGCGCTCCGGCTCGACGGCATCGACTTTCGTTGCGCGGTACCGCTTGCACCCGAGAGCGAGTTGGAGGTCGGGTCTTTGAAATTCCAAATCAAGCGCGCACACGACAGCGTTGCACTGAAGGCTTCGGGTTCCGAGGCAAGCTCTGGCGCGCAAGCATGAAAAGCAACAAATGGGCAAAAAGATGAGCAACGGGACATACACGAGATGGTTGCGCCTGACGGCCATTGTTTTGTTCGCGAGTTCGCTTGCCGCGTGTTCCACGATACGAAACACTCTGCAGCCGGTGGCGCCCAGCAGCCCGGCCCCGCCGATGGACGCAACGGCGCGCGCGGCACTCCTCCAGCACGCCCTGGACCTGCTGCAAATCGGCGATGCAAAAAACGCCGACGTGGCACTGCATACCTACCTGAAGGATGTCCCCGACAGCAAAGCTGCGGCTTATCTGATTGCGCAGATCGAAAAGCCCTTGTCCGACCTTTTCCCGACCGACAGTTTCACGATCAAACTCTCGCGCAACGACAGTCTCTCGTCGCTCGCGAAAACCTATCTCGGCGATTCGCTCGCCTTCTACGGCCTCGCCCGATACAACGACATCCCGGTGCCTGGGAAAATAAGCGAGGGCCAAACCATTCGTATTCCCAGAACTGCAGTATCGCTGCAGGCCTTGGCCCGCATCACCGCCGCCGCAGCCGCTCCACCCGCGTCGGCCGTTCCCGCTGTGTCGACGCCTTCAAAGTCTGCCAAGGCCGCCGATGACTCGCGAAAATTGGCCGACTTGTACTACGAACGCGGCCTGGCAGCCTTTCAGCATCAGGATCTGAACACCGCGATCGCGGATTGGGACAAGGTGCTCGCCATCGATCCCAATCACAAGGATGCGCAATTGAGCCGCGCCCAGGCCGTCAGGCTCAAGAACAATCTGGCCAAGCTCAGGAAGTAAGAGATAGTCCCTGCCCTAGCGAGCGGGACTGCCGAACACCAAGGTCGTCTCCGCAGAGGCGTTCGGCGGAACCTCAGGGACCGCACGCGGCGGCACCGTCAGGCGGGCAACAACGTCCTCGCCCTTTCCGACTCGGCCTTGCAGGTGCTCCGCCGTGCTGTTGAATGCGTCGAACAACGAGCCGAACTCGTCGTTGCGCGTCTCCGAAATTCGACGATCCATGTCGCCGGCACCGAAATCCTGCAGCGCGCGTTGCAGGGCGCGGAGCGGTCTGGCGATGAATCTCGCAAAGAGGAAGGACAGGCTGGCGACCGCACAGACTGCGAACAATCCCAGCATCGTCATGAGCCAGAGCATGGTGCCCAAGACACGCGCGACGCCGGCCTGGTCGATACCAAGGAATATATGACCGATCTCGGTCTTCTGAAACAGGATTGGCGTATCGAAGAGGAAGATGTTGCGCCCGTCATGCATTGCAACCGACGACACGTTCACGTCGGGACTTGTTGCAATCATCGCGTTGCGACCAGCACGTTGAAAGGGCTTGCCCACCAGATTCGCTTCCGTCGAGGCTTGCACGAAATTGTCGTGATCGGTGACCACGAGATAATCCAGACTACTGCGCTTCTGGGCATCGTCCACGAAAAGACGCAGGGGGACCCAGTTTTGATCGAGAACAGGCACGGCGGAATGCACGGCAACGAACTTGGCGAGCGATGCGCCGGCATCGAACACCTGATTGCGCACGATCCTCGCCTCGACGACATATACGACCGACATGCACAGGACGAAAATGACGGCGAGCATCGCGCCAGACGAAAGCGCCAGCTTGACCCGTAGCGGCATGAATTTGTTGCGCCTGGCTTCTTCTTCGCGTGCATTGGCGGCATCGAGCTCGCGTTCCAGCGCCTTGACCAGTTGAGCGCCGGTTTCGTAGCGCCGCTCCGGACGCTTGTTCATGAGCTTGCGCACGATGCGCTGCATTCCCACCGGCGTGCCGGGAGCTTTTGTCGCGATCGGCTCGGGCTCCTCTTCCAGGATCTGCAACATGAGCCTTGCGACGTTGGCGTCGTCGAACGGCTTTGATCCGGTGAGAAGCTCGTAGAGAATCGATCCCAACGAAAAAAGATCGGAGCGTCCATCGACGATATGGCCGGCAACCTGCTCAGGTGACATATATTGAGGCGTCCCCATCACCAGTCCGACTTCGGTGCGCTGCAAGTCGCCGCCGCCCTGCATGCGGGCGATGCCGAAGTCGGTCAGCTTCACGGTTTCACCGCCGCCGATGAGCAGGATGTTCGCCGGCTTGACGTCGCGATGAATGACGCCCCTTTGGTGGGCATAATCCAATGCACTGGCGAGCTGGATCGCGATCCTGACGACGCTCTTGAACGGCAGCCGCGTGCCGCTGGCCAGAAGCTCTTTCAGGGACTGTTCGTCGAGGAACTCCATCGTGATGTAAGGCACGTCCGCAACCTTACCGACGTCATAGATCGTGACGATGTTGGGATGGGAGATCGCGCCAGCCGATTGCGCCTCGCGCTGAAAGCGATTGAGATAGTCCTGATCGACGAAGGCTTCCTGCTTCAAGACCTTGATCGCGACGGTGCGACCGATTTCCGGATCGCGGGCACGATAGACCATCGCGGTCGCACCCTCGCCCGCCAAACACTCGACTTGGTATCGTCCGATGCGCTCGATGGGCTTGGCGTTGGTCATGCCGGAGATCCGTTCAGCCTTTAGAAGGGCTTAACAGGAAATCATTGCCGAGTGGTTATGCCGACAAGCTGCGGAAATCAGGGCAGGATTTGTAAAGTTCCGGCATGATATGTTCGACGCATGGGAGCCGCCAAGCCGTTCCGATCCGTCTGTCGCACCGATTGCGGGCGCGTGAGAACGGTCAATCAGGATGCGTTCTTCGCGCAGGACGATGCCGGTTTGTGGGCGGTGTCGGACGGGATGGGGGGCCACGCCTGGGGCGAAATTGCCAGCGCCGAAGTCGTCACCCAGCTGAAGCTTCTCGTTTCGTCGTCATCGCATCCGATCTCCAAAGAGGACGTCGAGCGGGCGCTCCTGGATGCAAATCTGTCGCTGCAGGAGCGCAGTGCGGCGAGCGGACTGCGTCTTGGCATGGGTGCGACGGCAGCGGCGCTCTGCGCCAATGGCGGACGCTATTTCTGCCTCTGGGTCGGCGACAGCAGAATTTATCGGCTGCGCGACGGAGCGCTGACGCTTCTCACCCACGATCACCGCTATGTTCAGGAGCTGGTGGATAGCGGCGCGTTGGCGGCCGACGCGGCGCGGATCCATCCCAAGCGCAATGTGCTCACGCGCGCGGTCGGGCTCGAGCACGAACTTCGGATCGATGCGTGCGACGGCGCTTTTGCACATGAGGACAAATTCCTCATCGCCACGGACGGTGTCACGGGCGTCTGCAGCGATGATGAGATCGCGTCGTGCCTTCGACACCATGACATCGATGACGCGGCGGACCGGCTTGTCGCCCTTTGCAACGAGAAAGGCTCACCGGATAATCTCGCACTGGTGCTGGTTCAGACGCCTTAGCCGGTTCTGTCAGCCGTTGACAATCTCGATGCAGTGGACATGCACAGGCTGATCGAAGCCCTTGAGCGAGACCTTGCCGGCGTCCTTCAAAGGCAGGGCCTTTCCGATGCAAAGTTCAGCGACAGCATTCGACAACAGGATTTGTTCCGGATCGGCGTGGGCGCAGAGCCTGGCCGCCAGCTGAACCGTCGATCCGAAGAAATCGTTGTGATGTTCGATCGGCTCTCCGGCGGCAACACCGATCCGCACCTTGAGCGGCTGATCGGGATTCTCCTTGCGATGGTGTGAGAATTTCTGCTGGACGTTGATGCCGCAGCGAACCGCAGACGCGGCGGATACGAAAGCCGCCATGATCCCGTCACCCGTGTGCTTGACCTCGCGTCCGCCGGTTGCGCTCAGCGCTTCGCGCACGATGCGATCGTGCACTTCGAGCATGGTGAGCGCCATCTCGTCGCCCAAACCCTGAGTCATGTTGGTCGAGCCCACGATGTCCGTGAACAGTATCGTGCGTGTGCCAGGGTCGCGTTCGGAATTGCCGGGCAACAGGGCAGCGCCGGCATTGTCGATTTCGGCGGCGCCCATGAAGGCGTCCGCCATCTCGGGTGTCACCTCCATGATCCGCGCAGCTTCGAGGCCGTGGGCTTCCTTATGCACGGCGTTCGCAGCTTCGGCGCTTGGCGCTGTGCATAGGCAGAAGATCTTGCCGTTCTTCTCGTTCAGCCAATATTTGACATATTCGACGCCATAGCGGCCCTCGATCTGCTGATCGTGCAGATGTGCTCTCGCGACATCCGCCGGCGTCACACCTGGCACGTCGTGAATGTCAATATAGGTTGGCATGCAGGCTTCTCCCCAGAATTAGACGTCCATTACCCAGTCGCTTTTTCGCCCGTCTCGCGCATCGTGCTGCGCACGACGTCGATCGCCGGCGGCTTCATCAGCGTCTGATATACCACGCAATAGCGTTCCGTGAGGCGCAATAGGGTCGCCAGCTGTTCCTCGCTGGCATCGCTATCAAGGGCGATACGAAGACGAATGTCGCGGAATCCGACTGGCGCATCCTTGGCCACGCCAAGCGTGCCGCGAAAGTCGAGATCTCCCTCCGCATCAAGCACCGCGTCGCGCAGCTTGATGCCGAGCGAGGTCGCTACCGCGTTGAGCGTCACCCCCGCGCATGCAACCAACGCCTCCAGCAGCATGTCGCCGGAACAGGCGCTCAAACCGGTGCCTCCCGTCGCCGGATGAAGACCCGCAGCGACAAGCGCCCTTCCGGTTTCAATTCTGCAGGTGAGGTTCTCGCCCAATCGGCCTTGCGCGCGAAGGGTAATGAGGGCTGCGTCCGGCGCCTGCCGGTAACGTTCCTTTAAGGGAGATTGAAGGGCTCGTAATGCGTCGGCGTCCATCGCGACCCTTTCGGATTTTGTGCCGCTTAAACCCTAGCATCCCATGCCAAATCCGACCAAGCCGTCGGCTTTAAGTTCTCTCGGTGGGAACGACGCGAAGGATCGCCGATTGGTTAGAGGGGGTTAACCTGTTTTGAGACACAATGCGGCGCGATTTGGTGAGTTGCATTTGGATGCGTGCTGTCAGCCGTGCGAGCCGAAAATCTTTGCTCTCTTCCTACGCCGCAGATCTCGGAACCTTGATCTCGCGCCGGCGGTCGGAGAACGCCTTGCGCGCGGCCAGCATGGAATCGGCGATGGCCAACCGTGCCAAGTCCGAGTTCCTCGCCAACATGAGTCACGAGTTGCGAACCCCCCTGAACGCGATCATTGGATTTGCCGACTTGATCCAGGCTCCCCCGACCTCCGACGCCGAACCCGGCAAATCGACGGAATATGCCAGCTACATCTCCCAGGGCGGTCGCGATCTTCTGAAAATCCTCAACGACATTCTCGACCTGTCGCGGATCGAGATCGACAATTTCGAACTCAATCTGGAGCAGCATTCGATACGGGGCCTAGTCGAGACCAGCGTCGATCTCGTGCAAGCCCGTGCCTCCGACAAGAAGCAGACGCTGCACGTGCGCGTGAGCGACGACTTACCGACCATCGTCGTCGACGAAACGCGGATAAAACAAGCATTGACGAACATTCTCTCCAACGCAGTCACGTTCACGCCGGAAGGCGGCGCCATCTTCGTCCTCGCCAAGGCAAACGCCGGCTCGATAGCGATCGAGATCACCGACACCGGCATCGGCATGACGGACGAACAGATCGCCTATGCCCTGAAGCCGTTTACGCAGGTCAAGCCCGCGCGCACGCGCAATCACGCGGGGACCGGGCTCGGGCTGCCGATCGCCAAGGCGCTCGTGCTGCGCCACGGCGGAACCTTCCAGATCACGAGCAAAGTCGGCGTGGGAACGACAGTCTCGTTCACACTGCCGAGCGAGGACGCGGCGCCAACGCCGACTAACTGACTAATTCGACCGGGACATCGCCATGAATCAATTGGCCACAAGAAGTGCGCAAAAGAAAACGGTGAGCGAACGCCGTGGCGTCCCGCTCGTTACGCCGAGACAGCTTGCCCACATCGTTTCGGTCGCGGGTTCGCAGGCCGTCGCTTTGATCGCACGCGGCGAAATTCAAGGGGACTCAAGCGGCAAGTTTCGCGTTGAAATCGGACAATTGGTGAAGATCGCGACGCCTCACTCGGGCGTGATCGGCATCGTTTCGGCGGTCAACCTGCCGATCCCCAATGCGGTGGACAGCAGCGAGGAATTCGGGCTGATCGAGTTGACGCTCACCGGCGAAATCGTGACCGACAAAGTCGACGGACGGCTCTGCTTCCGTCGCGGTGTTGCGATGCTGCCGACGATCGGCGACCCGGTCATGGCGGCGGATCGGCATGATCTCACCCGCGTCTATGTCCAACCGAACTCCGACACGATCGAAGTCGGCACGCTCTACCAAGACGAGCTGGTTCCGGCGCGTCTCTTGGTCGACGATCTACTGGCAAAACATTTCATTGTCGTGGGAACGACGGGCTGCGGCAAATCCAGCGCGGTGACCTGCATCCTGCGCCGCGTCTTGACCGACTATCAACATGCACATGTCGTCGTGCTGGATGTTCACAACGAATATAAATCGGTGTTCGGAGAGCAAGCGGAAGCGATCGATACCTCCAACCTCAACCTGCCTTACTGGCTGTTGAACTTTCAGGAACTGGTTCTCGCCCTCACCAGCACCGACGCCCACCACGATGCCGAATGTGAAATTCTCGCCGATGCCATCGTCGCGGCCAAACGCCAATTTTCCGAAGCGCGCAGCATCAGAAGCGACACGACGGCGGAAAACATCACCGTCGACACGCCGACGCCCTTCAGCTTCGTCGATGTCGTGGCCTGGATCGACGAGCAAGTGGGACGGCTCGAGCGAACGCACGTCGCAACGCCTTATCGCAGGTTGAAGAACCGGATCGACGCTCTCACCACCGATCGGCGTTACCGCTTCATGTTCAGCGGGCTGACCATCGACGACAATATGGCCGAAGTGCTCGGGCGCCTGTTCAGAATTCCAAGCAATGGACGCCCGATCACCGTCATCGATCTGGCCGCGGTTCCCGGCGAGATTCTCGACGTCGTCATTTCCGTCATCTCCCGTCTCGCCTTCGATTTGGCGGTGTGGAGCGACGGTCGCTACCCGATGCTGCTGATCTGCGAGGAAGCGCACCGCTATGCGCCGGCCGACGCCAACGAAAAGTTTCTGCCGACGCGCCAGGCTCTGGCCAGGATCGCGAAGGAGGGTCGCAAATATGGTGTTTCGCTCGGTCTGGTGACCCAACGTCCGTCCGACATCGATCCGACCATTCTTTCCCAATGCAGCACGGCGATCGCGATGCGCTTGTCGACGGAGCGCGACCAGCATGTGGTGCGCTTCAACGCCGACGACAGCGCGCTGAACATTCTCGATCTGCTTCCTCTGCTGGCGGACCGCGAAGCCATCGTTCTCGGCCAGGGCGTCTTGATGCCGATGCGCATTCGCTTCAACGATCTCGAGAGCACTACCGTGCCGGATTCCAAACATCACGTTTTCTCCACCTCGTGGAAAAACGAAAACGGCGACTTCGACAGCCTCTCGGAGATCATCGCCCATTGGCGCGCCAAGGGCGTCACCAAGGGCTAACCGCTGGTCCGGTCTGAAGATTTCTCGTCAACTGCGTGGATATTCCTTCGCGCACTGACGATCCAATTTCTGTCCTTCGCCCGGCGGAAATGATACGATAAGGCCGCTCAACGGGAGGCAATCATGAAGATATCGGCACTTGGCCATGTCGTTTTGCGCGTCAGCAATCGTGAGCGCGCCGAGCAGTTCTACAATGGCCTCTTGGGTCTGCCGCTCTGCGCGCGTTTGGATGAATCCGGCATCAAAATGGCGTTCTTTTCGCTCGGCAACCATCATGATTTCGCCGTCATGGAAGTCGGTGGCCAGAACGGTGCCCGCAACGGGAATGGCATCGGGCTAGATCACGTTGCGTTCAAGATCGGCAAGAGCCTGGACGAGTTGCGTGAAGCGAAGCGCCACCTTGAAGCCGCCGGCATCAAACCGCGACCGGTTGATCATGAAGTAACCAAATCGCTATATTTCGAAGATCCTGATGGAAACGGTGTCGAACTCTATGTCGATGCTTCCGATATCTGGCTGCGCGAACCCCAGCGAGTCGCCCAGCTGCATCCGTTGGAGTTATAGCAACCCAGGGTGTGATGAGACGCGTTTTGACATTGGCTGCGGTTACACTCGCAATCGTTGCGCCGTCCCACGCGTTCGCCGGTCACGAATGGACCGATGGAACAATGGGTCCGCCACAAGTCCGTTGGTACGACACGACGATGCCGCAGTTTCCGTCGCGCGCACGCCATTCAACGCCGGCTGACCAGCCAGCTGCGCTCTGCGGCAATCATCCCGACACAAAGTCGGACACGTCGGTCGCGACGGAACCGAGCCGCGCTGATCTCGCGGCGCCGCCATCGCGGGTCACAAACGACGCGAAACCCGGCGACACCTGTTCGACGCGCGCTCGTTAAGTCAGGCCTGCGCTAACGTATCCAGCCTTCGACGGCGTGGGCCAGCCTTGGATAATGCGCGAGGCGGCGCTCGATATCAGCCAAATGATTGGCACCCTTCCAGCATAGCCGTATGCGCGTCGCAGGGTCAGCAGCAGCCGCGTCTGCATCCGCCAGTTCGGCGTCATTAAGCGGATCGACGCGAAGAATCGTGAGCACGGGACGGCCAACCGGTTCGACGGCTGAACAGGCCTTGAATTGCTCGGGCGTCAAATTCCGCTCTTTCACAAGGCCGAAATTCTCGCGCGCCAAAATTTCGGGAATGCGGCGGGCAAGCGCGCGATTCGAGTCCCGCTCGCCATCGTTCAGTTCGTTCCATGGCTTCAGGATTGGATTAAGCTTGAGGACGTCATCCCGCGTCGCACCATACTTCCAGCCCGCGGCCTTGCGCTCGACGCACCACCGCCAATGTTCAATTTCCGCCAGGCGGTCCAGTTCTTCCGCAAGCAGCTCGATCTTCGTTGCGCCAGGAACAATGCGATAGCCGAGCGCGTCGACGGCAATCGCAATGTGATCGGCTTGGGCGCGGTTCGATTCCTTATAGCGTTCGGCGAGACGTTCCCAGGGGACCGACGCCGGAGACGACTCGTCGCGGCCTGCCAAGCCGGCATACACGTCATGGCCCGCACGCGCGATGCGATCGAGCTCGTGTCCGAGCAGGATTTCCGGCGACGTCAGCTGCTCTAGGCTCCCGAACGGAACAAGTCGATTCGCCAACAGATGATGCGATTCCACCTGCTGCAAGAAGACGCCAAGCTTGTATTGCTCTTTCAACCTCACAAAAACGGGCGTTGCGAATTGATCGAGCTGATCGAGACAGGAGCGAAACTGAAGCGCCGTGTACAAGGAGCTGTCATCGCAATCGAGCGCAACCACCACGGCATCCGCCGGCCGCATGGAAAGCAAGCGGCGAACATCCGGCCAGCCATCCATCCGGTCCTCGCCGAACGCGAAAGATCGAAAGGAAAACTCGGCCAGCGTCGCGAGCGCCGAGTCGCGACCGCGAAGCTTGTTCTCCGCTGCGGCGGCGTCGCGCGTGAGGACACTCAACACGGGGCGGACGTCCGGCAACGCGAAGTTGGAGCAGATGGCTCGTTTGGCAAGTTCCCGATTGATGTCACCGAAGCCGGCAAAAACGAGATGCGGCGCTTGCGCGTTCGCCGATGACTGCCGCAGGTGGAGGAACGCCGGCGTGCGCAGCAACAGCCGCGCGGCATCCGCCGTCGTATTGAACAAGTGAAATTCGACATGGGCGCCGCCCAGCGCGGCGGTCCGGTGATCCAGCAACGTGTCAAGAATCCAGTCGCTTCGTACCTCGACCAGCAGTTTCACGTCGCGCCGCCCTTGTGAGGCGAGAAACGCGGAGGTGGAAAGACCGATCTCGAGATTCTGCGAATCCGAACCCGTCGTCACAATGACGCTGTCCGCGCGCGGCAGGCCTGCGAGCTTCAGCATGCCCTGTTGCGAGGCATCGCCGTTCAGCACCGTGATGGCGAGACGCTCGCACGCCAGCGCGTTGGCTCCGGTCCCGTCGAGTGTCACGACAACGACCGGCTTACCAGCGCGCTGCATGCTGCCGACGATTTTCATGCCGGTCTCGCCGAGGCCGCAGACGATGACGTGGTTGCGCGCACGGTGCGCCATCGCCACGCGCATGTCGCGGCGAAAGTTGACGAGCAGGAGCTTTGCGCCGCCAAAGAGCGCGGTCGCGGGCAACAGATATTGTGCGATGACGAGTTGGAGTGGCGCTTTGCCGAACGCGTACGACCCCGTGCCGCGGATCAATCCGATGGTGAGAATGATCGCATCACCCAGCGAGTGTCCTGCGGCTAGAAACCCCCAAAGGCCGAGAAGCAAGGAGGCGATCGCCACGGGTCCGATCAGAACCCAATCCTTCAGGCGAAAGAGGTCCGAAGACATGATTGCGCTCAGGGTTCCCGATTGGCGAGCGATCGAACGAGGCGCCGTGCTCGAATGAGCCTCGGCCTCGCATGCTACAAGCAAGTCGGGCCCGGTCCAAGGCTGGGCCAGCGTGGTTTACTCGCGGATGGGCGCGTGACAGCATCCGGCGGAATCCGTCGCGAGGCTCTCGCATGTTGAGGCTTCCACCGCCGATCTGGGCACTCATCTATATCGTGATCGCCGTCGTTGTGAGCACGTCCTACCCTTGGCGCTCGCTCGTCGACTTGCAGATCGTTCCGCTCGGCATCGCACTCATCGCGATCGGTGCGCTTTCCATGTTCTGGGCGGCGTTTCTGTTTCGCAAGGTCGGAACGGAGATCAATCCGACATCAGCGACGAACAAAGAACTGGTCATCGCCGGACCATTTCACGTCACGCGAAACCCCATGTATCTCGGCATCGTTCTCGTCAGTCTCGGCATCGCGTTCTGGGTAGGCTCCTTGCCGATGTTCGCCGTGCCTGTCCTCGCCTTCGCAACGGCAAATTGGGTGCACATTCCCTTCGAGGAAGCCAAGATGCGGCGCCAGTTCGGCTCCGCCTTCGACGCCTATACCAACAAGGTTCGGCGCTGGATTTGATCGACCGGGCGACGACCAGACCTTTCCGCTGGCCGCAGATTGTTGCGTCTGCGATCCTGCTGACCGGTTTCGCGCTCACGCTCGCCGTCAATTGGCCGGGCCATCTGGAATTCGATTCTATCCGTCAGCTGCTCGAAGGCAGGAGCGGCGTCTACTCGAATTGGCATCCGCCGGTCATGTCGTGGCTGTTGGGCATCGCGGACGAAATCGAACCAGGTGCGGCCGCCTTCGTCGTTTTAGATGCCACAATGGCGTTCTGCGGACTTCTCGCTCTCATCTGGCTCGTCGAGCGGCCGTCCTGGTTTCTGGTGCCGGCCACAGCCGTTGCGGTTGCGTTCCCGCAATTGTTTCTCTTTCCAGCTATCGTCTGGAAAGACGTGCTCCTGGCCGCGTCGTGTCTCGCTGGTTTTGCGTTACTCGCACATGCTGCAGTCCGCTGGCGCCGCCCGACCTCTCGCATCGCGCTTCTCGCCGGATCGGCGGTTTTCATCGCCTTGGCCGTGCTCACGAGACAAAACGGCGCTGTGATCCTTCCCTGCGCCGCCGCGGGGGTTGGTGCCGTTGCGGCGAAGTGGAACAGACTGCGAGTTGGCATGGCGTACGGCGCCGGATTCTTCCTGGCGACCGCTTTACTGGCCCTTGCTGCCAACGCAGCGCTGCAGCAGCGCGCGTCGAAAGCGCTTGGTCCCGTCGAACAGTTCGAAGATCTTCAGCTCTACGATATCGCCGGAATGCTCAGCCAACACCCTGAACTGAGGCTCTCCGTGTTGGAACGGGAATCGCCCAGGTTGGCAGGTCGGCTGCGGGTGGTAGGGCCTCGACTCTACACCCCGATCGGACATGACCGTCTAACCAATGATGCGGAGATCAGGAGTTTCATCATTGCGTCCGTCTCCGTGGTCGGCCGGCAATGGCGTGATCTGATCCTATCCAATCCCCTCACCTATCTCGCCGTGCGGGCGCGGGATTTCAGCTGGCTGTTTTTATCGCAGCACCCGAACGAATGCCTGACCTACGCGGTTGGCGTGATCGGGCCGGTCGCCGATCTGAAAGCGGCGAGGCTGACGTTCCGCTATGACGATCGTGATCGCTGGCTGGACGAGGACTACGCTGCGCCGCTTGTTGCGACACCGGTCTTCTCCCATCCCGTATTTGCGGCGGCGGGTTTGTTCTGCCTTGTCTTCCTGCTGCGCAGGAGACGTCCCACCGATCTGGCGATTGCGGGTCTCCTGGTCGCGACAATGCTCTACACACTGAGCTATTTCGTCATCGCGATCTCTTGTCAGTATCGCTACTTGTTTGTGATCGATCTCTCGGCGATTGGGGCAAGTCTGTATGTGCTGGCCGACATGCGCCGGCACTGACTCTCAGCGTGTCAAGTTAGGTGCGAGGCGCCGGATCGCGCGCGGCCAAGTGCCAAGCACACCATATTCGTCCAGACGCGTCGCGGCGGGTCCGTCCGCGATTTTTCGTCCGTCGCACAGAACCTCGAAGCGGTCATACGACACGTTGCGAATCCTCAGAAGCCTTGCCAGAACCCAATCGTCGTCCTGATCCATCGTGCGATAGATCAGCGCCGGTTCTCCATCCGCCCTGAGAAGGCGAAGCACATAATCCCGCATGCGAATCTCCGGTGATTCGGTCACCCATGCTTCTCGGGCAGGGGCATGCTGTCCATCAGGTAACGCCCGAAGTCACAGAATAGTCTTTCGGCCGCGCCTGAGAATTCCCTAGGAATCCCTCCGGACGATTGGGCGGCGAGCACAACGAAGGGCCTAAACACCGGAGGCTTCCATGAAAGTGCATGACATCATGAGTTCGGACGTTCAGCTCGTAACCCCCGACGACACCATTCAGGCCGCTGCGCAGAAAATGGCCGAGGCCGATGTCGGCTTCCTGCCGGTCGGCGAGAACGACAAGCTGGTCGGTATGGTCACGGACCGCGACATCGCACTGCGTGCCGTTGCGCGCGGCAAAAATCCGGCGAGCACACGCGTGCGCGAGATCATGACCGACAAGGTCCTCTATTGCCTGGAGGACGAAGACGTCGAAGAGGCGGCCGACACGATGTCGAACCTCAAGATTCGCCGTCTGCCCATCGTCGACGACGATAAGCGCCTCGTCGGCATCCTCTCCCTTGGCGACATCGCCTTCAAGCATAAGGGGTCCACCGCCGGTACCACGCTCGTGCATGTCTGCGATCCTCACGGCCACGTGCGCTAAATCAGGCACATTCGAACTCGAACAAACCACGACTCGCGCGGCCGTTCTTTTGTACGTGAGGCCTAGGCGTTAACGCGTCCCAACCCAATCAACGTCCTTCGCAGTTGAAGGCTGCGAAGCTTCGCGAGGTGAGGCATGTTCCTACACTGGTCTGAGTCATTGCTGACGCTTCCGCCATGGCCGGTCGTTGCCGACTTTTCCCTGCTGGCGCTGCGCGACGTCGCGGTCGCCATCGCGACATACTATGCGATCTGGCTTTCCTATCGCTGGATCGGCAACCGATTCAAATACGGCGGCGAAACGACCCAGTCGACACTTGTCGCCCGTGTCGCAGCACGAACCCCGCGCATCATGATGGCCGCGGCCGCCGCGGCGATCACCGTCACGGTTTTCGGCGCCTGGACCGAATGGCTGAGAGCGCTGTTTCTGGCAGCGCTCCTGATTCAATTCGGTCTTTGGGGATCGGCTCTCATCGAAGCACTGTTGGCACGCTACGCTCTACGTCGAACAGCGACGCACAAAGGTTTCGCCAACGCCTATTCGCTCCTGCGCGTGTTGACGGAGACGTTCCTGTGGTCCGTCATCGCCATCCTGGTGCTCAGCAATTTCGGGATCAATGTCACGGCGATGATCGCGGGGCTGGGAATCGGCGGCATAGCGATTGGTCTGGCGGCGCAAGGCTTGTTCGCCGATTTGTTCGGCTCCTTGGCAATCGTCTTCGACAAGCCGTTTGTGCAAGGAGATTTCATCGTGTTCGGCGACAAATCCGGCACGATCGAGCACGTCGGAATCAAGTCGACACGGATACGCGCCCTTTCCGGGGAGCAGATCGTTTTGTCCAACACCAATTTGCTCGGCAGCGTCATCCACAACTATCAGCGGCTTCGCGAACGACGCGTCGTCTTCGGCTTCGGCGTGACCTCTCAGACGCCCTATGTCCGTGTGCGCGAAATTGCCGGCATCGTGAAATCGGTCATCGAGGACACGGAGTGCACACGCTTCGATCGCTGTCACTTCAAGACATTGGGCGATTCAGCCCTTCTCTTCGAAGCCGTGTATCACGTGCTGTCGGCGGAATATGGCCGCTACATGGATACGCAGCAGAAAATCAACCTGGAGATCATGCGTCGTTTCGAGCAGCGGAATGTGAGTTTCGCCTATCCAACCCAGACGGTCTTTTTCGCTTCGTCTCCGTCCGAGGCCAATTCGGGTGCGCCGCTAAATTAAATGAAACTGTTGTGACTCTATCGTGACAAGTTCCATTGCAATTGTGAAAGGTCGCGAAACCCGGTCGCCGTACGGACGTTAAAATAGTTCTTCGAAAGGAGAACCGCCATGAAGATGGAACTGATAACAGTGGCTTTGGTCGCGGGCGTCGTCATGTCGGCGCCAGCAAAGGCCGACACGGATCGTACGGACTGCATGGGTAACAATTGCGTCCGCGTCCATTGTTATGATGACACCGGGACCTGTACCCGCACGACGAACTTTCAAGTGAGTGGTCAGTCGTCGCACTGGGTTCAGGACGGCGACAGGGCGGCGTATGTGACGGACTATCGGCCCGTGAAACCGCAACGCTATGCGTGCGATTCCGACGGCGACAACTGTCACTGGACGCGGAACTACTACTTGAATGACGACGGCGACCCGATCGACGATTCCGCCTTGTATCCGTAATGGTTGTCGTTATTCCCCTCTCTCCTTCAGGGAGAGAGGGGATTCTTACGTCACGGATCCAAACGATAAAATGCGCGCGCAGCGTTCTGATACAGCAGCGCCTTTTCATCGGCGCTTACGCCCTGCGTTATGCGCTTAAACGCGTTCCATAGGGCCGCATAGCTGCACGACACGCCATCGACGGGAAAATTGCTCTCGAACATCGCTCGCTCGGGTCCGAATGCCTCGATGCAGCGCTCGAGATAGGGCCGCCATGCCGTCGCCAACTCTCGCGAGTCGGGCAACACTTCGCGCTTGTGAAAATCGAACCCGCAGATTGCCATGCCAAGCCCGCCCAGTTTCACAGAAACGTTGGGACAGCTTGCGAGTTCGCCAATGTCGCGCGACCAACTCCGGAAAATCTCGTCGCGCTTGCCGGCATAGGGGCCGATACCGAGCGGCCCGCCGACATGGTTCAGTACAATTTTTACCTCAGGCACGCCGCGCGCCAATGCTGTCACCTCGGGAAGCTGCGGATGATATTGCCAGGCTTCGAACGTCAGATTGCGCTTGGCGAGTTCGCGCAGACCCGCGCGGAAGGACGCTTCGGCGTATAAGTTTCGCGGCGGATCGGTGTGACTGTTGCGCACGTCCGGGCTCGCGTCCCAGCCGCCCGCATGGCGAATGCCGCGAAAGCGGCCATTGCCGGCCCGAATATGCGAATCGAGCACCGGACCAACCGCTGCCGCCATGGTCAAGTCGGCGCGCGCGACGATGCCTTCGCACGCAAGCACGGGCCCATAACGCCCGCTCGCAGCCATGGCGGCGGCGCCGTTGACGAATTCCGTTTCGCCCACCATGCGCAACTCTTCCGGACCATATGCGCGATAGAAGGACGTGCACTCCACGAACACGGTGCTCTTCACATTGTGGCCGGACTGAAGATCGGCCAGCAAGTCCGGCAGGAGATAACGGCTGCCGGGAAAATCCCACAAATGGTGATGCGGATCGCAAATCGGCAGATCGGGTTCGAGAATCTCTTCTGGCGGGCTCGCTGCGGCCATCGTCGCTTTCTCCTATTGCGCAGAAGGAAAGCGCGGCTCGCGCTTTTCCATGAGTGCGGCAACGCCTTCTTTCACGTCATCGCCGAGAAAGCAGAGCATTTCCATCGCGAGCGATGCATCAAATGCCGGCTGGAAGTGCCGCAACCAATTGTTCAGCGAACGTTTGGTGAGACGGATAGCCGTTTGGCTGCCCGTTGCAAGTCTGTCGGCTGTCGCCAGCGCCTTGTCCATCAGTTGCGCGCGCGGTACGCACAAGCTGACCAGACCGATCCGCTCCGCTTCCTTGCCGTCGACGAACTCTGCCGTCATCAAATAGTACTTCGCCTTCGCCATTCCGCAGAGCAGCGGCCACAGGATGACGGAGTGGTCGCCGGCGGAAACGCCGAGCCTGACGTGCCCGTCCGTAATGCGCGCTTCCTCGGCCATGATGCTGATGTCCGCCATCAGGGCGACGGCAAGACCGGCGCCGACGGCGACTCCGTTGATCGCGGAGATGATCGGCTTTTCGCAAGCCAGCATTTTGAAGACGATGTCGCCGGCTTCCTTCATCGTGCCGGCAACCTTTTGCGGATTGCCTGCAGTCTCCGCGATCCAGGCGAGATCTCCGCCGGCGGAAAACGCGCGGCCGCCCGCGCCGGTCACGACGATGACACGAACGCCCGCATCGTCGTTCAGAACATCCCAGACTTTCGTCAACTCCCAGTGCAAACGCGCGTTCGTGGCGTTCAACACGTCGGGCCGGTTGAGCGTCACCAATGCGACGCCGTTCGCAAGACTCTCGAACTGTAGAAATTGGAAATCGGAATATTGCATGACGCGCCTCCGGCGACGGCTGGGCTTTGATCGTTTTCCTGCTCGTGAGCCTACGGCAACCGCCGGCACTTGCGCGGCTCTGAAATCCCGTGCTGAGCGACGCTCGGCAAAAAAAACCGGCTCGGAGAGATATCTCGCTTGACATGGTGATGTAGTTGACTATATCACTATAGCAATGAACTTGAATTACAGTCGGTTTGACGGAGTAAGGCTATGAATTCCTTGAGAGAAAACATCGCGATGGGCCTCTTGGTCGCCCTGGCAATCGGACCGAGCCTGGCCGGTGACGCCAGCCTGTCGCTGGCTGTCCGGTTGTCGAGTGCCGCCCTGATCGGCGTCGGCATGGCCGCCAGATGGATCTCCGAGAGCGCCTCATCGACTCGCAAAGAGGCACGCCCCTCGTGACGTCTTGGCTTTCGCTCGCGGGGGGATCGTGGCGCACATGAGCGATCATGAATGGAACGACACCCAGCCGATCTATCGCCAACTTCGCGATCGCGTCGTTGCGATGATTCTGGATGGCGTTCTCAAGGAAGGCGACCCCCTTCCCTCCGTGCGCACGGTCGCCGCCGAGTACAGAGTCAATCCGCTGACAGTCTTGAAGGGCTATCAGCAACTGGCCGACGAACAACTGGTCGAAACCCGGCGCGGCCGCGGCATGTTCATCAATGCGGGTGCGCGCGATCTACTTCTGCAAGGCGAGCGCAGGAAATTTCTCACCGAACAATGGCCCGGCATCTACGCCACCATCCAGCGCCTTGGCCTGACGCCGCAGGACCTTGTGGCCGCCACACCGGACGCCGCCACGCCAAACCCGAAGAAAGAGGGCTAACGCCATGACTTGCATCGAAGCGCACGGCCTTCGCAAAACTTTCGGCGCGACGATCGCACTGGACGGTATCGACCTGCGCGTCGAAGAAGGGCGGATTCTCGGGCTCATCGGGCCGAACGGCGCGGGCAAGAGCACGGCGCTCAATGCGATCCTTGGCCTCACGCCGTTTCAAGGCGAACTCAAGGTGCTCGGGCGCAACCCCTGGACCGAACGCGACAAGCTCATGCGCGATGTTTGCTTCATCGCCGATGTCGCCGTCTTGCCGCGCTGGATGCGGGTTTCGCAGGCGCTCGACTATGTCGAAGGCGTGCATCCCAAGTTCGACCGGACAAAGGCCGAAGGGTTTCTCGGGAAAACGACCATCAAGCGCGCCAGCCGCATCCGGGAACTCTCGAAGGGCATGGTGGTGCAGCTGCATCTCGCGCTGGTCATGGCCATCGATGCAAAATTGCTGATCCTGGATGAGCCGACGCTGGGTCTCGACCTTCTCTATCGCAAACAGTTCTACGATGCCCTGCTCAACGACTATTTCGATCATAGCCGCACTGTCGTCGTGACGACGCATCAGGTGGAAGAGGTGCAGAACATCCTCACCGACCTCATGTTCATCGACCGCGGCAAGATCGTGCTCGACAGCAGCATGGAGGACTTCGAAGCCCGCTATGCGGAAGTTCTGGTCAGCCCTGAACAAGTCGCGGCGGCGCGGGCGCTGCGGCCGATCTACGAGCGGCAAGTCTTCAGCCGCACTGTCATGCTGTTCGACCGCGTGGCGCGCGATCAGCTTCGCCCGTTTGGCGAAGTCAGAACGCCCAGTATTGCCGATCTGTTCGTTGCCCTGATCGGCGGCAAGACGGCAACGGCACAAGGAGTCGCCGCATGAGCGTGTCAGACCCAGCACCCGCTTCACCCGCCGTGAGCGTGCCAGTAGCTACCAAACCGTTCTATTGGACGTTACGGCGCGAATTCTGGGAGCACCGCGCCCTCTACATCGCACCTTTGGCGGTGGCTGCGCTGATTCTCTTTGGGTTCACCGTCAGCCTCATCGGGTTGTACGGGCGTGCCAAAGAACTGGCCCAGCTTACGGAGGACGAGAAAGCCGCTGCGATCGTCCAGCCCTATCACTTCGCGGCAGCTGCGATCATTTTCACCGCCCTTATCGTCAGCGTCTTCTATTGCCTGGCTGCTCTGTACAATGAGCGTCGCGATCGCACGATCCTCTTCTGGAAGTCGCTGCCCGTCTCCGACCTCACCACCGTTCTTGCCAAAGCAAGCATTCCCATCGTCATCCTGCCTCTGCTCTACGCCCTGATCATCATGGCCATGCATGTGCTGATGTTTCTGATCAACAGCGCGGGGCGGATTGCATTCGGCCTCAGCACCGCGCCGCTGTGGACGCACGTGCCGCTGTTCCAGATGGAAGTCGTCTCGCTCTACGGCTTTGTCACGCAGGCGCTTTGGTACGCGCCGATCTTTGCGTGGCTGCTGATGGTTTCGGCCTGGGCCAAACGCTCGCCGTTTCTCTGGGCCTTTCTTGCGCCGGCGGCAGTTATCATCGTCGAACGGATCGCATTCAACACGCACTATTTCGGAATGTTGATAACGCATCGTTTGTTCGGCGGCCTTGAGGCGGCGTTCGCCGGAAGTTCGGTTACTGCACGCGGTGCCGTCAAAGTGGCGGGACCGAAGTTTCCCGTGATCGGGCTCGAGCAATTGGATCCGGTCAAGTTCTTAAGCAGCCCGGGCCTGTGGTTTGGCTTGGTCATCGCGGCTTTGTTTCTCGCAGCCGCGATCTGGCTGCGCCGCTACCGCGAGCCGATCTAGGGCTGCCGTACGGATGAGCGCGCACGAGGGTTGAACGTCCAGCGAGGAATTGAGCCATGCTCAGCCGCATCTTCCCAACGCAGGTCGACAACAACTATCGTGGCCACCGACTGGCGATCTGGTTCCTCGTTCCGATCATCCTGTTGAGAGGCTTGATCGGTTTCAATTCGATCTTTTTTGCACGAAGCGTCGCCACTTCCGCTGATGGAGTTCCACTCGACAGTTTCACTCCAGCCGCCGCAGGAACGGTGCTGGCGCTCTTTGCGCTGCTGGGTCTGTTTTCTCTGTTGCTCGCGCTGCTTGGCTTGGTGGTACTGGTCCGCTACCGCGCGATGATTCCCTTCCTGTATTTGTTTCTGCTGGCTCAGGAAGTGGGCAACAAGGCCGTACTGCTGGCCTACCCGGTCACCCGATCCGCATCCTCGGGCATGCCAGCGGGGTCCATTGTGGTTTTCACAATTCTGGCCATGACGCTCGTTGGCTTCGCTTTATCACTAATAACCAACCGCAATTTTCTCGGCGTCAAATCGACCGGGCAGAACACATGACGCTGCCCGCAATCATTCAGCAAACTGCGCATGGCTCGTCTTTGCTGTACTACGCGCTGTGGAGCGGCGTCGTTCTCCACATAAGCGGCGGTACGATCGGAATACTTTCTGGCGGCGCGGCGGCGGTCGTCAGGAAGGGCGAGCGCCTGCACCGCCTGTTCGGCACTATCTTTGTTGTGTCGATGCTGACCATGGCAGGAGCAGCGATCTTCGTGGCCCTCGTGATTCCCGAAAAACCCAATGTGTTGGCTGGATTGTTCGCCTTCTATCTGGTCGCGAGCGCCTGGATGACCGTCAAACGAAGAGAGGGGACCATTGGGCGACTCGAACGTGGTGCGGCTCTATTTGCGTGCGGCGCGACTCTCACCGCGCTCATGTTCGGAGTGCAGGCACTGAGCGATCCCAAAAGCCAGCTCAACGCCTCCGCCCCGTCGCCCATTGTCTTCTTCATTTTCGCGTTTATTTCGGCTCTCGCCGCAGCGCTCGATTTCAGAGTCATTCGCCAAGGCGGATTGACAGGCGCGCCGCGCATCGCTCGGCACGCCTGGCGAATGTGTCTCGGATTATTTATCGCGACGGGGTCCTTTTTCCTGGGACAGCAAAAGGTCATGCCTGTGTGGATGCAGGGATCGCCTGTCCTGCTCGCACTCGGATTCGCGCCTCTTTTTCTGCTTGCCTTCTGGCTGATCAAAATTCGCTTCACCAACGTGTTCAAAAAGGCCATGGCGGTGGCATGATCCTTCGTCGTGCGCATCGCGTTTGCGATCTTGGCTTGGAGCGAGCCGGGCTTTCTTGCTAAATTCGCGCGACGGCCATGTTTCAAATCTCACCGGCCTCGAGCGAAGGGAAAGATGAAGCTTATCTGCGTTCTCGCGGGCCTCGCGAGTATGGCAATGCTTGTCGGCACGGCTGTGCAGGGCGCGCCTGCGGCCCCGCACGCTTATGTTGCGCCGCGCGGCGCGGGCGGACACCCAGACATCAACGGCGTGTGGGAAGTGATGAACACCGCCAACTGGGATATCGAACCGCACGCGGCGCGCGCGGCATTGGCGTTCCGTCCAGGACCGTTCGGCCCCGTTCCTGCGAAGGAAGTCGTCGCGTTAGGCGCCGTCGGCTCAGTCCCGGCTGGTCTGGGGGTCGTTGAGAATGGACCAATTCCCTATACGCCCGAAGCGCTGGCGGTGAAAAAGGACAACCAGGCGCACTGGCTCGAGCGCGATCCGGAGATCAAGTGCTACCTGCCAGGCGTTCCACGGGCGACATACATGCCTTTCCCTTTCCAGATTTTTCAGAGCGCCGAAGCGATCGTGTTCGCCTACGAATACGCCGGCGCAGTGCGTAACATCTTATTCAAAGATCCGGGTCCCGCGCCCGTCGACTCCTGGATGGGACAGTCCGTCGGACATTGGGAGGGTGACACGCTTGTGGTCGCGGTTACGGGTCAAAACGATTCGACTTGGTTCGACCGGGCCGGGAATCATCATTCGGCCGATATGAAAGTCGTCGAGCGCTACACGCCTACGGCTCCCGGCGTTATGCGCTACGAAGCCGAGATCACCGATCCGGCGACCTTCACACGGCCCTGGAAAATCGGTTTGAACCTCTATCGCCGCGTCGGCCAGGATGCACAGCTTCAGCAGTTCAAGTGTGTCGAATTCGTCGAAGAACTGATGTATGGACGATTGCGCAAGGAGCCACTGAAATGAAACGCGCAACACGAACTCTTCTGTCCGTTCTCCCAGCGCTGCTTTTGATTGGCGCATTCGCTCCAGCGCAATCGGCTGCCACGTACCACGCGCCACGCACCAGCTATGGTGACCCTGACTTGCAGGGTCTGTGGACCAACGCCTCGATCACGACACTGGAGCGTCCATCCAATTTGAAGACTCTTGTGATTACACCGGCCGAAGCGGCGAGACTTGAGACCGCGAACAAAGCCTGGCTTGCCGCAAACGACAGACCGACCGACCCGAAGGCCGGCGCTCCTCCAGTTTCGGACGATCCCGGCGGTTACAATTCCTTCTGGCTCGATCTCGGCTCCAAATATGCCGTGGTCAACGGTCAGATCCGCACCTCCTGGATCGTCGATCCGGCCGACGGCCATGTTCCTTACTCCGCTAAGGGACGGCGCGACATGATGGCTGCCGGCATGGCGCAATTCACGAATTTCGACGGTCCGGAGGTTCGCTCGCTCGGCGAACGCTGCATCGTTGGTTACGGCTCGTCCGGCGGTCCACCGATGCTCAATGTGCTCTACAACAACAACTACCAGATCGTGCAATCGCCGGGATATGTGACGATCATCGTCGAGATGAATCACGACGCGCGCATCATTCGGCTTGGCGGCACTCACCTGCCCCCCAACATCCGCCCCTGGATGGGCGACTCGATCGGACATTGGGAAGGCGACACGCTGGTGGTCGAGACTACCAACCTCAATCCCGGACAAGCCTTCACGGCCGACATTCGTCATCGCATTTACTTGGCGCCCGACTCAAAGGTCACCGAGCGTTTCACACGCGTCTCGCCCGCCGACGTTCTCTACGAGTTCAAGGTTGAGGAGCCGATCGCCTACACGCAAACCTGGCGCGGCGAGATTCCGATGCGTGCGACCAAGGGACCGATGTACGAATATGCCTGTCACGAAGGCAACTATGCCTTGACCGACATCCTTGCCGGAGCGCGAGCGCAGGAACACAAACCGCAGGCCAGAGCGACACAATGAAAATGTCCCGATCGACGCGATTGGCGTGCGTGTGTGGTGCGTTGAGCGCCCTGCTCCTGTCTTTGGCACCGGCGCGTGCGCATCACGCCTTCGCGGCGGAATTCGATGCCAAGGCTCCCGTGCTGTTGAGGGGCAAGGTGACCAAAGTGGAGTGGATCAATCCACACGCGTGGATCCACATGCTGGTCGAGACTGCAGGCAAGCCACCTCAGCCGTGGATGGTCGAAGGCGGGACTCCCAATACCTTGCTGCGTGCCGGCATCGATCGCAATTCGCTGAAGCCCGGCGAGGAGATCATCGTGCGCGGCTACCAAAGCAAGGACAAGCTCTGCGAGCCCGCCTGCAAGGCAAATGGGCGCGACGTCACCTTGGCCAATGGACAGAAAGTGTTCATGGGCTCAAGCGGAACCGGTGCACCGCGCGACGGCAGTGATCCAAGCGAGCCGCCAACGAAATAAGTTCGCGCTTCACGAAAATCCGATCCAGCGCCCCGCCAGGGCCACTGTCAGCCACAAACCGAGCGACAGCACCGCAAGCGATTTGGCTTTCGACCCCGACACGTCTCGCCGCGCAAGCGGCAGTTTCACCGCGAAGGTGAAGAGCACCGCAGCCATTAACGCGGACATCTTCACCCAGAAAGCGGGCTTGTCATAAAGCTTCAGAGCCTCGGAGCAACCGATCAAAACGCCGCTGACGATCATGGCGGCGAGCGCTGAGATCAGCCATGGACGGCTCTCGCGCTCGACGGCAGAGGTCGGCTGAAGCGTCAATCCTGCACCAAGCAGTCGCAAGTCCAGCATCAAAAGCGAGCCGCCCAACAACGCGAGCGCCAGCAAGTGGACCGCCTCGATTGCGGGAAATAGCCAGGAAGACGCCTTGATGGCTGTTCCAAGGTCGCTTGCCTCGACGGCCGCGAACTGTGCGTAAAGGTTCAGCACCTTAGAACTCGTCCGGCGGATAGGTCGAACAGCCCGCCACTGCGTAGACAAACCCGGACTGCGGCTTGTCGCAATCGAACCAGTTGTAGGCGATCATGCGTCCGGCGACGATCACCGACAACCAAACCACGAGCGAGATCATCGCGCAGGCGCGCGCTAGCAAAGGCGGACGTGCCGCATTGTCCCAGAAGGCACGATTGCGCTGCACGCGGCGGTGATAGAACCAAATGTTCACCGCGGCGACCAGCAACAGGAGGAGCTTGGTACGAAACCAAATGCTATGCCAGGAACGAATCGGAATGGCGTAGAAAAGCAAAACGCCCGTCACGAACATCAGCACGAATCCGGCGACCGTCCAGGGCAGGACGCGCGCCGTCATTTGCGAAATGGGCACCGTCCGCCACGCCCAACCCAAGAGCCGCAAGTCCACCATGGCGATCGTACCGACAAAAAGCGTGATGCCGATGACGTGCGCCGTCTCAATCCAGGTATAAGCATAGAGGCTCTCATGCAGCTCGATACTCCACGGAGTCTGCGACAGCCAAACGGTAAAAAGCGACAGTTGATCCAAGTCTACTTCTCTCCGAGAACGTAATATTTATGGCAGGCCGTGCAGGCGGCATAGAGATCGCCACCGGTTCGCAACAGGCCGGCGCGGTCTTGATCATGCGCCGCCTTCTTCGTGGCCATCGCCGCGTCGTGCAGGCGCCGCGAATAGTCGTTCCATTGCGGCTCGCCGGGCGAGCGACCAGGAAGCATCAACGCATTGGAAAGCTCCGCGACAATCGTTGCGTTGTTCTCGACGATCGCCCAGCCTTCCCGGGTTTTGGGGGAAAGGTCGGTGGTGCCCTTCTCATCGACGACATATCCCGACGCGGCCCAAACAATGTCCGCTGCGGGATCGATTGCATGCTTCATAAGCTCCTTCGTCGTGAGCTCTAGATTGTATGCAGGCCGGGAGGGCTCCCCCGGTTTCTGACAGCCAGCGAGCGCCAAAGTGCTCGCGATCAGAACGGACCATCGCTTTATCATGCACCAGCTCCCTGCCTCGTGATTCGGCCATCGCCAGAATGCGCAATTGATCCTTGCCGGACCAGAAGGCGCCGGTCGGCGTACTCATAAACCGACTCTATCCGACGGATTGTCGCCGTTATACTGTGCCGAGGGCTGACGCTGGACGCATGCAGCCGTGTCGTCGCCCGACGGCAATCACTACGGAGACGGCGCGTGCGCCAAATCATTCTGGCAGCTTTCGCAATCGCTGCATTGTGCAGCCACGCTGTCGCCGCCGTTTGCACCAAAACCGCTCCAGGGTTGACTAAATTCTATTCGGACGCATTGGGAATCGACCAGCGCAGCACGCGCTTCCAACCGGCCGAGCAAACGTCGATCACGGCTGCGAATGTCAGCCAACTGCGCGTGAAATGGGTTTATGGACTCAGCAACGATGAGCCGCGTTCCTATCCGTTGGTCACGGAAGATACGATTTTCATCGGCGACTCCGGCAATGGCCTGGTGGCCTTGGACCGGCAAAGCGGTTGCACACGCTGGACTTACAAGCACGAAGGCCAGATCGGCAGTGCTGTCTTGCATGAAGAAAAAAACGGCATCACGACCCTGTTCTTCACCGACCGAACCCAAGGCATCGTCGCTCTGAACGCCAGCAACGGCACGCTGCGCTGGAAACGTTCACCTCCAGGTGACAACCCGGTCCCCTTGCTGTCGGGAACTCCACTCATTCACGACGGCGCGATGTTTGTGCCGCTCTCATCCATCGAAGTGGCTCTGGCCACCAATCCATTTTACGGCTGTTGCACGACCAGCGGCGGCATGGCGGCGATCAAAACGAGTAATGGTGATGGACTCTGGTACAGGCGAACAATCCCCACGCTTCCGCAAGTAACGGGCCGGCACTTCTTGTTTGTCCACGAGCAGGCGCCGTCCGGCGCGCCGGCATGGGGCGCGCCGACATTCGATTCAAAACGCGGCGTGCTCTATTTCGGCACCGGGCAGAATTATAGCCGCCCCACGACCAACACGAGTGATTCAATCTTCGCGCTCAACGCGCGCGACGGCAGCATCCGTTGGCTTCATCAGTTTAACGTGGGCGACGCCTACAACACGTCCTGCGATCTGAGCGAGCGGCATCCCAATTGTCCAAAGCCGATGGGTCCGGACCTCGACTTCGGCGCGCCGCCAATCTTGGCGCACACACTTGATGGGCGCGAGTTGCTCATTGCAGGCGAAAAGTCCGGCGCGGTCTACGCCTTGAACCCGGACGATGGCAGCGTGGTGTGGACACACCGTGCCGGTCGTGGCGGTGCGCTCGGCGGCGTGCACTGGGGAATGGCAGTGAACGAGACACTAGGTCTGCTCTTTGTCCCGGTGTCCGACATCGTTGCCGGGCATTTGACCGGAAAGGGCGATGCGAGGCCCGGACTGTTCGCGCTTGACTTGACAAGCGGGGCGTTGCGCTGGTCGCATCTGCGCACGGCGCGTTGCCCGGATCGACAGTGTTCGCCCGGCTTCTCGGCGGCCATCGTCGCGGGCGCCGACGTGGTGTTTGCGGGGAGCCTCGATGGCAAACTGGAAGCCTTCGACGCCCGCAACGGAAAGCTCCTGTGGTCCTACGACTCGTGGCGAGACTATCCGTCAACCGCGAACGGCAAGCCGGCAAAGGGTGGCGCATTCGATGCGCACGGACCGATGCTGGCCGGCGATCAGCTGATCGTATCGTCGGGATATGGCAGCTTCTACCAGCGCGCCGGAAATGCGCTGCTTGTCTTTGAATTGAGCGGGAACAAAGAGCCATGAGCGCAGAACTTGTGCTCGCAGGCCGCGGTCGGCGTCTGGTGGCAAGCTTGATCGATGTGCTGCTGGTTCCGACTCTGGCGATCTTCATCATGCTTGTGACCGGAGTACTCGAACATGCCGCCGACTGGTCCACCAGCGGCAGGCCCGTGCTCAGGATGTTCGCGCTCGGAGTCGTAGGCTATCTGATCTTGAACGTTTGGCTCTTGTGGAAGCGGGGCCAAACCGTCGGCAAGGCCATCATGGGCATTGTGATCGTATCGACCAAGTCGGGGAACAAGGCTCCGTTCTGGAGATTGGCGATCCGCAGTCTGTTCTTTCCGACACTGTATCTCGTCGTTTGGCCTTTGGCAGCGGCATTTCCCCTGATCGATCAAGTGCTGATCTTCGGCAAGCGGCGGCGCTGTGGGCACGACTATTTGTGCGGTACTTCCGTGGTCAAGCGCGGTTGATTCATTCTGCGCACTCCGGATCGAGCGCATGCGTTGCCAGCTTGGCGAAATGTTCCAGCGGACAGCGAGATTCGTTGCTGCACCCGAGGATGGGTACCGACGCGCGTTGCGGAGTTGTTCCTGCAACGCGACGCATATCGTCGAGCGACTGCGCCACATAGAACGCGGATACGTAACGAGATCCCGAAGACGACTGGTGAAGTTCGAAAATCAGCGCGCCGGCGGGCGGTGTCTGGTCCTGCTGATAGCCCGGCTGTTGCCACGACAGCCGCAACATGCCCGCGACGTTTGAAATGTTCGTATCGTGACCGACATAGGCAACGAACTTGGCGCCCGGCGGCGCGGTTCCAGGCGTACCGTCTGTCTTACTTTGCAACGCGAGCAGAATCTTTTTGACGAGCGCCGACCCCTGGCGGCCCGCGATATAACGGGTTCGCTGCTCGAGATCGAAGGCCGTCGTATGCAGGCGAAACACCCGCGCCATCTCATCGCGCGATATCCGTTCCCACCCAACATCGCTCTGTGGGAAACCATTGGCGTATTCCAGCAAAAGCAGTTCGGCAAAGGTCGACGCAACTCTCAGAGAGCCGCCGAGCAATACGTCCATCGGCGTGCCGGCTTCCGGATGAGAGACAACGCAGGTCGGAAGGTGCTCATTCAATCTGCACATCTTCGTCGACGGCGCGGGCAGACGACACGCGGCCGCCACAGACATGCATAGACGCGACTGGCAGCATTGCAGCGCCCTTTGCGCGGTCTTTAGCTCAGGCGCGAGGCTCGTCTCGATGGACGATAGATTGCCGCCGGCACGAGCCAGGATTTCGCGTTCCGCGCGTGCGGCATTCAAGGTACAGCGGCCGGCGCTCATGACTGGATGAAAAATACGGTCCGTAGGCGATGGCGAGGCGCTGTGGAAGTATCGATCCGGCGGGCACGAAGGACGAAAGCCACGAAGCAAGGCAAGGCCGGTTTTCTCCGTCCGCTCCGTACGGTCGGCCCAGAGGAACACATCCGAAGGTGTCGGACATTGATCGGGTGGCAACAATTCAGCCAGATAGGTGCGATAAAACGTTCCCATCTGCTTAGCGAGCATGAAACCTCTGGGTGTGAGCTGACCAGGTTCGCAGACCTTGACGGCTGGCGGAGTTGCACAATTCCACACCGGCCACGCCGATGCCGTCCACGTCTCAAGTTCAGCCGCAGAAGGAATCGGAGAGCGCACGCCGTGCCGGCTGAGAATCACGACTTTCAAAAGCGTGTCTGGCTTCGCTGATGCCGCTGCGTGCGGCGCTCCTGCCAGCAGAACCAGCATCAGCGCTGTGAATGTCCAAGACCTAGCCATCTCTGCCCCCCAGCTCACGCGGCACACGCCATAAAGTCAGACGAAGTGGAAGGCGGAGCGAAAATCTAGGCGGACAGTCTAGCAGAGCAGTATGTGATGGCCTTGCGCGCGGTGGCGGCCCACTCGGCAGGCGGACTGAGCGCAAGATATTGCTCATACAGCGACTTTGCCGACGCCAATTCTCCCGCCTTCATCTGCAAGCGCGCCAGGTTGAAAAGAGCATCGGCGTAGGATGCGTCGTGCTCGATCACGCGGCGAAGCTCCGTCGCAGCCCGATTCGGCTCACCGGTTGCTTCGTAGGCGAGCGACAGATTGTATCGGGCTTCGACGAAATTCGAGTCGCGAGACAAAGCTTGTTGATAGGCGAGAGAGGCCTCCGCATAGCGCGACTGAGCAAGTCGGATGTTTCCCAGGTTGAATGATGCGATCGGATCGCCGCGGTCAGCCTGCGCGCAGGTTTCGTAAAGACGTGCTGCCCAAATCGGAAGTCCGCGCGACTCCGCCAATTCCGCCTGCTCGAAGGTGTCGTCGAGAGTCGCGTGGGAGCCTTCCAGCGGCAGAAAGCCTTGGCCATCCAATGTCGTCACGCCCTTGTCCCATTGCAACACGGCGCTTCCTGAAGGCAAGAGGACAATCTTGTGACGCCCGGACGGCGCCAGATCGCGCGCGCGCAACAAGATCCGCACAACTTCACCGCGGGATCTCCCTTGCGCCAAGAGATCAGCGGCCGTGCGAAGTGTGCCTGCATCGCCAAAGCGGCAGGTGTCGTTCGCAAGAACAACGAGATCGAAGGCAGCCAGCAGTGCGGCGTCATCGTGGCCAAGGTTGGTCCGTGCCAGCGCCTGAGTCAGTGGCAGCATCGCCGTCTCGCGACGTTCTTCGTTCGCAATCGCCGCGGCGAACGAACGCTCGCCCCAAACCGGCATTTGGCGCGTGTTCGCCGTCCTTACGCGAGTAAACAGAGAACCGGTATCGATCAGGGCAGTCGAGGATGCGCCGATGACCAGCACGTCGCTGCGACGGGTCAGGTCGCGGGCGACGAACCCGCCTCGCTGCGTAATTTCGCGTCCCAGACGATCGCGCTGGCCCGGCGAAAACCGGCCGTAAAGAGCTACGGACCTGCGATAAAGGTCCATCGAGTTAGCCTGCGCGCGATTTCTTCTTGGCCTTTGACGGCTCGGATTTAGCGGCCTTGCCTTTGCCCAGGCTCGGCGCGGCCGGACGACGCTCTTCCTCGATGCTCTGCCGCAGAGCATCCATCAGATTAATGACGTTGCCGCGCTCAGGCGCCTTTGAAATGACGGGCTTGCCGCCCTTGATCTTCGACTGCACGAGCGCCATCAAAGCGGTCTCGTAGCGATCCTCAAACTCCTCTGGATCGAACTTCGTCTTCTTCTTGCTGATGATCTGGTTCGCCATGTTCAGCATGTCGTTGGTGACTTTGCCGTGGAGCTTTTCGAACACGGTCGAAGGAAGTTTGACTTCCTTGGCGGTTTTGAGAGTCGTGACCTTGAAACCTCCATCGAGTGGATGAATGGCCACGCGGCGTTCGTGACCTGACATAACGATGCGGGCCAGCGCGACGAGCTTGGAGCGCTTCATGGCCTCTAAGATGACGGCGTAGGTCTCTTCGGCGATCGGCCCGTCGGGCACCATGTAATAAGGTGTATCGAGGTAGATCGGATCAATGTCGCTGGCTTCGACAAACCCGTCGATGTCGATGGTCTTGCTGGACTCGATCTCGACGGCATCGAGTTCTTCCGGCGTGACGACGACATATTTGTCCTTTTCGAATTGGTAACCCTTGACAAGGTCGGCCCGATCGATCTCGCCCAATTCCGGATCGTGATACTTCTGTTGGACCCGGTTGAGCGTGTCCTTGTGGAGGAAATTGAACGAGATCTTGCCGGCGGACGCCGACGTGGCCGCGAAGAGCTTCACCGGACACGCGACCAGCGACAGCTTCAAATAACCACTCCAGGAAGCGCGTCCTGCCATCGACTACTCCTTTAACTAACTCTTCATCCGCACATCGCGCCGCGCCTGCGGCGTGATCGTGGAAGCCGCTGATTCTAACTTAACCCAAGGGTCCGCGACTAGAGTCTCCAAACGGTTAAAAAGATTAACGCGATTGAATGCCGCCCCGCTTGTCAGGGTGCGCAGCTCCGACCAGGCGATGGGTGTTGCGACCGGAAACCCGGGTTTGGCTCGCAGAGAATATGATGCAACCGCGCTCGCTCCCCGGGCGTTGCGCAAATAGTCGATGTAGATGCGATTCCGGCGCGAATCCTTCGACGGGTTTGATGTGAACAGGCTTGGCTGCTCCGACGCCATCGCGCGCGCGAATGATTCGGCGAACCCCTTGACCAACAGCCAGTCGTGTCCAGGCTTTAACGCCATCACCAGATGGAGCCCCTTGCCGCCCGTCGTGCGCAGAAAAGGATGAAGGTTCATCGCCTCCAATCTGGTGCGAAGGATCTCAGCCGCGTCGCAAACGCGCGTCCATGTCAGGCTCTCGTCCGGATCGAGATCGATGACCAGCCTGTCCGGATGCTCGGGATCGTCGATCCGACAACCCCACAGGTGGAACTCGACCGTTCCGAACTGTGCCAGCGCGAGGTATCCCTTGGGTTCCGTCACCGCGATGAACGCGGCACGACCTTCTTCGTCCGCCAGGTCGATCGTCTCAATCCCCTCAGGAAGACCCTTGAACGCATGGCGCTGATAGAAGCAATCCTTCAGCTCACCTGTCGGGCATCTGAGAAGCGTGACGGGTCGGCCAACAAGCTCTGGAAACATCCAGTCGCCCACGCGGGCGTAGTACAAGGCGAGGTCAAGCTTCGTTACGCCACTGTCGGCGAACATCTCGCGTTCGGGATTGGTCAGGCGGATGGCAGCCAAGTCCCGATCCGTCACGAGCTTCGGCTTGATCGATTGCTTGGACTGTCGTGTTACCTTTGGCGCAACGCTCATCAACACCGGCGCGCGCGGCGTGTTCTGGGTGGAACGGCTGCGATAGCCGATTTCCGCCGTCCAATTCGGTTCGATCCAATGTGCCTCCGGTGTCCTCGGCGTCTCGACGACCGGTTTGTCTCGCTCGGCGCGCGAGAGCTCGGCATAAAGCTCGCGACCCTTGCTCTCGGAGATGCCGGACCCGACTCGGCAGGCAAAGACGAGAGCGCCATCGCGTTCTTCCGCTAGCACCAACGACGTCACGCATTTGGGCGCACTCGATAGGAATCCGATGACCGTGAAGTTAGCGATGTCGACGCGCTTGACCTTGACCCAGGCTTCTGAGCGCCGCTGCACATACTTGGAATCCGCTTTCTTACAGACGACGCCTTCCAGGCCCATTTTGCTCGCGCGCGCGAACAGCTCTTCCGCATCGCCTTCCATGTGATCACTGAATTGAATGGGAGAGCGGACATCGATCAACGGATTGATCAACCCCAACAGCGCCGCACGGCGATCGACCAGCCTGGCGTTGCTGAGGTCGTAACCATCGAGATAGCAGAGGTCGAAGGCAAAGAAAGTGAGGGCGTGCGTCTGTCGCTCAGAGAGGGCTTGTTCCAGAAGATCGAGTGACGTTATGCCCCGAGGATCCTGAACCGTCACTTCGCCGTCGATGATTGCGCTCATGCAAGGCAGTTTCCCAAACGCCTTGGCGAGGGAGCTGTACCTGTCAGTCCAATCGTGGCCGTTGCGCGTGACAAGACGGACCTTTCCTTGATCGAAGAACACGAGCGTGCGGTAGCCGTCGTATTTGACTTCGCACAGCCACTCTTTGCCCTTGGGTGCAACGTCGACGGCCGTTGCGAGTTGCGGATGCCAGCGTGTCGGCATTTGCGCTTCTCGCGCGCCCACAATCTTGCCCGCTTTCGGCGCTTTCGCCTGTTTGCGTGGAGGCGGCGCCTCATCAACGGGTCGGCCGGAAACAACACTGTTCGGCTGCTCCTTCAGCACATCGTATTCGTCGAGGGGTCGTGCGGCGATGTCGCGTTCCTTGATCAGCAGCCAGTTGGTCGGATCGTCCGGAAGTCGCTTCAGCATCCAGCCGCCGGAAAGCTTTTCGCCGGATAGTCGAAATTTCAATTCGCCTTTGTCGATTGCTTCTGCGGCATCCGACAGCGTGACCCAGCTTCCCCGATCCCAGACAATGACGGTACCGGCGCCATAGTTTCCCTTCGGAATTGTGCCCTCGAAGTTCGCATAGTCGAGCGGATGGTCTTCGACGAGCTTGGCGAACCTGCGCACTTTGGGGTCGAGGCATGGGCCTTCCGGCACGGCCCAGCTCTTGAGCGTTCCGGCCACCTGAAGGCGCAGATCGTAATGCATGCGACGCGCGTGATGCTTCTGGATCACATAGATTGGTGCGTCGGTTTCGCCGATCTCGCCGCGCGGTTCGGGCGTCTGAGCGAAGCGTCGCTTGGCGCGATATGTATCAAGTCGAGAATTCACGAAAACGGGTCTCGCAGGCTCACGCGCGCAGTTTGCTTAGGCCTCTCACGAATGGCAAATCGACATCATAGTGTCAGTGTGCGGAAAAGCTGGAGAATGCCTGCAAGCGACGGCCCCCCACGCCGGCCCATGGCCACACGCAGAAAGGGCGGCCCCAATTCAGGTCGCACCGTCTCAAAGCGATGACCCCGAAAGCCGAAGCTGCCGCCCTTGTCGAAGACAAGGCCGCGCTTGCGGGCCTCGTCACAAATTCGCTCATCGAGGTTTTCGTAGTGAGCCGCATCACGGAGATTGACGATCACAAAGGGCGCCGGTTTGGTGTCACAAGGATAGGAGACGTCAAAGGCGGGATTGGCCCGCGCCGCGTGGGCCAAAACACGATTGTGCGCAAACACCGCGTCCTCATAGCGGCGCGTCGCGCCCGGATCGAGGAAGAGTGGAAGCTCGAGCGCCGCGACGTCTGCAAAGCGAAGGCCCGCACCGTGCAGTGTGCGAATACGCCGGAGCATGTCGCCGGACGGCGCGCCATAAACACTGACGATACCGACATCGGCAAGTTCGAGTCCCGCCTGAAAAAGCTTGAGGCCCGAATGGACGCGGAACACTTCACGTTCCGGCGGAAGGTTAGAAAGAAGGTCATTGAGTCCGTCATCTAGGCCGGCGAGCGTGCTGTCGACGACAATGCTTTGCGTCGCATCCGAAGAAGCATGCGTGGCGAGTTGAGCCAATGACACGGTTCCAAACTCGACCCCGTCGCACGAGACCGGCTCCACGATGACAGTATCGGCGTCCTGACCACCCACGTTCTCAAAGCGCCCGGCGAAAAGCGTAAGCAAGTTCACGGTTTCGAAATAACATCCCGCGTGATGAAGCCTGAGCGCACCATCCTGTCGCGAGAAAAGCAGCGTCAGCACAGCCGTCATCGCCGCTTGGCCGCTTGAAAACAGCACATGGTCCTGCGGCCATCCGGACGGCGGCGCGGAGAAGAAATTTTTACAGCGCCGCTCGAGAGCGTCGGGCTGAAGATCACGCTCATAGCCGAAATTGTGAAATCGACCGGTCGGCGTCACGGTACGTTCGTCTTCGGTCGGCGATCTGTACGACTTGCTCGTGGAGCTTGCCGCAGCTTGCAGCCAGATGTGGCGAATGGCGCGTGTGGCCTGCTCGAGAACGTCTTCGGCTGCGAGCGGCGAGGCGGCGCCTGTTGTCCCTTTCGCCAGAAAGTCACGCCACAGGCCGAGCCGCTCGGCCAATTGAGGAACGGTGTCCTCCATCGACGAAGCTATGCCGAGAAGCTCGGCCCGATCTTCATCGAGCGCTTCAGAGACGCGCGCATTCATGCGCCTATCGCTCTTCGCCTAAGTGTGCGAAACCAACTCGCGGGCCGGTGTCGCTGCGTCTTGTTTGACATCGCTCACCTCGAGCAGCTCATTGAATATTGCGCGATAATGAACGACCGCATTGCGCAGCTCCTCGGTATCGGCTTCATTTCTTGCTGCGCGCTCCGCGATCCTCTGCGCCGCCCGGTAATTTTCGACGACCACAGGGTGATCGACCGAGATGTCGGCGGCGCGGCGCTCAAAATCGCCCATCGGGAAGCCGCGTTTCAACATCAACTCTCGAACGAGCGCGTCCGCCTGGACGACGGCGCCCTTTGGATCATCGACAAAGTGGCTCTGCAGGGCGGTCCACGCCTGGTTGAATCGCGCAGCGTCCGCTGGTGTCAGGGGAACGATATTGAATTTCTCGACGCGTCGCTCGCGGGCTCTCAACTCGGCTTCTGCCTTGGTTTGGCTGCCCAGCCGATCAACCGTGCGGCCATACTCGGGGCCAAAACGTTGCTGGAGCTTATGCGATTGCGTCCTCTGGTAGATGAACCAAGCCACCAGCGCAATAAACGCAACTGCGACGACGGCGAGCAGAACTAATGTTTGAGTATCCAGCATGAGAATTCCTCCTTCTTGCGCAAACTCGTTCGCTATTTAGCAAGCCAACGCGCGCGCACGAGACTTGGTTGCATCGGGATGGACCAGGTTCCCTGCCGCAAGCTCGCCTGCTCTGTCGATTGCATCCGACCCGCGGATTCCGCTCCTGACCCTATGCGGCGCGGCGCGGCTGAAGATCTGATTTGGAGCGAAACGAGCCACGGCGATACGCGTAGATGCGCGTGAATTCCGCGCCCAGCAGGACTATCTGCGCCGAGTAGTAAACCCAGAGGAGCGCGACGACGAGCGAGGCGGCGGTGCCATAGACCAACTCCAGATGCTGCGTTCCGATATAGAAGCCAATGACGGTTTTTCCGATTTCAAAGAGGCACGCCGTTCCGATCGCACCGATCCAGACATCGCTCCACGCTACTTTGGCGTCCGGAAGACCCTTGAAAAGCAGGGCAAAGAGCGCGCTCACGACGCCAAGCGATAGGACGAAGTTTGCGGCTTCCAGGAAAGGCGCGGGCAGAAAGGTCGTGAGTGCTCGATTGCCCGCCGCCAGCGCGGCTGTGACTAAAAGCGACGTGAGCAGCAAGAAACCAAGCGCGAGCAGCGAGGCGAGCGAAGCCACATACGTCCGCAAGAAGGACAACACGCCTGCGGTCGGGTCGGATGGAACTTCCCAAACCGTGTTCATGGCGTCCTTCAATTGCACCACGACCCCCAGCGCCGCAAGTATCAATGTCGCGGTGCCGATCAGGGTCGCGAGCCACCCTTTCTCTGGTCGGCTCGCCGCCGCCATCATGGAATTAACGGCTTGTGTCCCGGTATCGCCGAGGATCGACGCGAGTGTCGCCAGCACATTGCTGCGCACGACCTCTTGTCCGAACACCAGTCCGGCAAGAACGCAGATCACCGTGATCAGCGGACCTACAGAGAAAATCGAGTAAAAGGCGAGTGCGGCGCCCAATCGCGCGTCGTTATGGACCCACCACTGGCTTCCTGCGGCTTGCAACAAGGACCACCACCCGACATCGGTATCGGCTTTGTCCCTTGGCCGAGCCTTCGCCATGGGTGAAAGTCCTCTCGGCTTCGATATCAGCTTGCTTTCTTGAATTTCTGAATGCCACGCCGCACGAGCTTGGTTGCATGTTTGGCGTCGCAATCTCGAAGCGGCTTGAACTTCTTTCCATCCAACTTGTTGTATTCGACGAAAAAATCCTTCAGTTCCTGCAGCAGGCGAGGCTGCAAGTCGCGCAGCTGATTTATGTTCTCATGCGAGTGAGCGTGTTCGGCGACTGCTATCAGGCGATCATTCCGTTCCCAACTCTCGCCCCTATCCTTCTGCTTTGCCTGGATCGCCCCAATCAAGCGGACCTTCAGCAAGCATCCCGCGATCACGGGAAAGTCCAGAAGCACCAATATGTCGAGCGGATCGCCATCATCCCCCAACGTCGACGGTATGAGACCGAAGTCATAGGGAAAGGTCATGCCTTCCGGGAGGACTTTTGCCAGTTCGAAGCAGTCCGCGCCGGGATTGTAATCGTACTTGTTGTGGCTGCCCTTGGGTGTTTCGATCACAACCTGAAGTGCGTCATCATCCTCGTCGAAAGTAGGCAGTGCGGAAAGCACAGAGCGGCGCTTCATGAAACGAGCCAGTCAATCGGAATCCAACTGGATAATCCCAGGCTGACAAAAGAGTTCCAGACGACGCTCGCCCTACTCTCCAAGGTGATAACGGAGTTCCGCGCCGAACATGCGCGGCGGTCCGAACATCGATGACGTCGTGAGCGTCAAGTGATCGAAGGGGTTGGCCCCAACCTTGTACGTCTGATTGCCGACATTGTTCACGAACACGGCGGCATCGAGATGGCTGCCGCAGAGCGCATTCCAGTCGAGCCGCAAATCCACCGAGGCGTATCCGGCCTGCGAGGAATCCGGCTCCAGGTCGGCGAAGTCCGTGAACCAGACGCGGCTCTGATGATAGACCGAGGCCGCGAGCGATGGCTGTCCCCACGCCGGGTCGACAGGGACCAGGAACCGCAAGGTCGCACCCAACTTGTTGCGCGGCGTGTAGACGAAGGGGTCGCCTTTGTGACTTCCCGTGAAAAGTGTGTCGAAAGAGTCGTAGCTCGCGTCGGTGTAGGCATAAAAAAACGAGAGATCGACATTGTCGACGGGCTTGAACTGAGTTGAAAGCTCGAGACCGTCGATGTGCGCTTTTGCGGCGTTGAAGGTGACCACGATTGGCACCACGCCGATAAAGGTAAAATCGTTCTTCTGGATATTGTTGTACCAGCCATAGTATGCGTCGGCATTGAGAAGGGCGGGAACGCCGAAAAGCGTGCCCGCGTGCTTCACGCCGACCTCGACATCGGTGAGAAACTCCGGCTCAAAACCTGCACCGAAGCCACCGGAATTGAATCCGCCGCTCTTATAGCCACGACGTCCAATCACGTAGGCCTTGGTTGTATCGTCGATCGCGTAGTCGGCTGCGAGCGTCCAAGTGAAGGCGCTGAAATGACCGATCTGCGTGGGCTGCATGAATGGGGGCACGGCGGGAATTGGAAACGGACAGGCCGGCGCAGGCGGGATCGCGCAATCTGACTCGTTGGCCACCTTTGTATCCCAGGTGTAACGCCCGCCAGCGGTGAGCGTGAGCCCAGGCAGGAAGAACGAGGCATTGTAGTCGACCTGTGCGAACACGGCTTTGGAGTCGCCGCCGTTGTTGAGCACTTGAAAGACCGTCGAGCCGAGCGGTGGATTGGAGCCTCCGCCAAATGCCTGGCGCTCGATCTCGCTGTAGCCACCGCGATAGTCGTTCTCGTAGTAGACGCCCGCGAGCCAGCGCCAGGTATTGTCCGCGGTCTCGCCGAACGCGTGGAGTTCCTCGCTCAGTTGCGACGAGTTGGTCTGCCAGGTGCGGCCGTTGACGATCTCGAGAATGGGCAGGAAGGAGCCATCGATGTCGTAGGCAGGCTGGTATTCGGAATTACGATAGGCCGCAATATTGCGTACGCGCAGGTGATCGGTGACATCCCACTCGGCGATGTCGGTAACGCCCCAGTCGTCGCGGCGAAAGCGTGGCTTTATGGTCGAGGTCGTCGCCCGAGGGCCAAGTGCCTGCTGGTTGGCGAGTGCGAATTGCAGCGCGCCATAGTAGCCGGCGAAGGCGGCCGTGCCGGCGGCTGTGCCATCAGCGACAAAATTGGGATCGCCGGCAGCCTCGAACTGCTGTTCGAATGCCGTGATGGCAAGATTCTGAAACCCCGCGAGCTGAACCGGATTTGTCGAGATCGCGGTCAGTTCGTTGCCCGTGCCGTGCGTGCTGTCCCAACGGCCGTCATAGACGAGATAATTCTGGAAGTCGGCACTCGGGTGAAACAGAAGCCCGACGCGAACGCCTTCATTGTCGACGTTGTCGGCACGGATACCGAATGAAATGTCTCGCGTGTAGCCGTTGCGGCGCTCGATCTCGCCGGCAACACGCAGCTCCAGCATGTCACTGAAAATGGGCAGGTTGACGATGCCCTCGAGCCGACCATATTGGAAGTCGCCGCCTTGCGCGTCGATCCAGGCTTCAAATTTATCGGTCGGACGTTTCGGCTCGAACAGAATCGCGCCACCGGTCGTACTGCGTCCGAAGAGCGTCCCCTGCGGGCCTTCGAGCACTTGAATATTGTCGAGGTCGTAGAATGTGCCGGACCCGCCCGCGCCGAACGGCACCTCGGCGAAATAAGTCTGCACGCCGGGATCGGCGCCGCCGAAGGGCTGGTTCTGCCCTCGGATGGAGAAGACTGCGTTGTCGGACGATCCGAGATTGCCGGCAACCGTGAGACCCGGCACGAGTGTCTGAAGTTGCAGCGCGTTTGTCGTGCTGCGCTCTCGCAACGTATCGCCTGAAAGTGCCGTGACGGTCAGTGGTATATTGAGTTGAGCCTCGGGCCTGCGCTCGGCGGTCACGACGATCGTTTCGATCGCAGCTTTGGCCGTATTCGCGAATCCGGTCAGAGCCAGCGCCAGAAGCGGCGCCAGGCGCACGAGTGTTCGCATGACGAATCCCTCGTTCCTCGCCGGACGGTTTCTTTTGGCCCCTAGCCGCCCGTTGCTGTGAGATTAGCAAATGACCGAACACGCGCTCAAGTCATTCGCACACTAAGGATCGGTGCACTGGCGGCACGCACGTCACTCGCATCTACATGGCCACCGCGACGGCCGTGGTTACGACGCTGACAAAACCAAAAAAGGCGCGCGCGATTTGAGAAATCTCCCAGCGCTGCTGAAGTGCCGGCCAGAGCTTCTCGAATTCCCTGACCGCCGCCGTTTGCGCAGTCGCAGAGAGCCCAAAGAAGCGTCGCGAGCCAGGGCTCAGCTGGCTCCGCTCGATCCAGAACTTGTCGACGGGATACGTGATCGTCCAATACACCACCTGCATGGCGAGCAGCGACGAAAACGCGGCGGCAATCCAGTTGAAACGCTCGGTGCCGCCTGGAGTCACGACGAGCAGCACGAAGGTGAGAAGCACACCGAGGCCCTCGCTGATGCCGCGTCCGAGCGTGAACGCCGGATAGTAGATCCGCTGAATTGCGACATAGGTCGAACGATCAAGCTGCATCTTGCCGGGATATTCGAGGGCATAGGCCAAAGATAATGCCATGGCCGCGGCAACAAAAACCTCCGCGGATACCTTCAGTGCGAGCATCCTGATCTCCCATTGTCGTTGGGTTCCGAATCCGTCAGCGGCGTTCGGCGAGAAGACAGTACAACGAACCGCGCAAAACGGGAATTGCCCATAGAGCCGGCACCGCTGCCTAACTAATGTCTCAATGCGTCGCTAAAGAAGAAAATCAAAGTGCCGAGCGAGATCAACACAATCGGCGTGATCCAGCGGCCCCAACGCCGAATGTGCGCGACGAACGTCGAATGTTCGACCAGCCAGCTCGCAGCAAGACACCAAACCCCTGTGAGTATCGCAAACACGACACACATGAGGATTTGTGCCGACAGCGATCGTCCGGCAAAGAGCGGAATGTACACCGCGATGTTGTCGCCGCCGTTGGCGATCGTCCTGATCGCGACCAACTCGATGACTTCAAAGGCTCCGGCGCCTAGCGAGATGTCGACAATGCCGCTACCGCGGCCGCTCCATGCGGTCCAGAATTGCCTCAATCCAATCAGCACTGGCAAAGCGCCGAGAAGGCCAAGGTCATGCGGAACCAAGACCGCAAAAACGGCAGCGAGCAACATGGCCGCAACGACCAAGACGGCCATGCCGACAAAGGTCCCGACGACCACGTGCGTATGTTTCACATTCGATCGGGCGAAAAATGCGAGCAGAACGAACGCGCCATCGACATTTGTCGCCGCATACGAGACAGCTGCGAGGAGGGCCGTTGCGATCATGTGCCTGTTTTAGGCATTGCCGGCGCGGCTGGCCAGTCTCGGCGTTGATGCCGATCGATGCCCCCGAAATGGGTACCCCGGCTAAGCCTGCGACGACGCTTGCAGAGCCGCCTGGCGGGCTTCGCCACGCCGCCGCAGTTTTCTCCCGTACCAGACGTTCCAGAGCGTGAGCGATCCGATGGTTGCATAGCCCAGAAGGGGATTTACGACGAGATAGACGGAAATCGACAAGACAAACACGAGCAAAATCGACAGGGCGGCGTCCGCCAGCAGTCCAAATCCCCAGACGAGTGTCATGATGGTCATCCCGCGCTTGAACATGGTGCTGTCGCGCGCGGCCTCCACGCGCTCCAAGTCCGGGCTATTGGTTCGCGCCAGAAAGGCCCGCACCAATTCGTACATCAAAGGCCTGCCGATTGCGGCCGAACCGAGAAAGACGAACGCGACGACTATCGTGACGAGCCTCTCGCGCAACTGAAGCAGCCGCACCGACCCACCCCACAAATACACCAAAAACGAGAGCGCGATTCCGAAGAGCACGAGAAGCGAAAGGGCGTCGATCCGGCGATGACGGATGAACTCTGCGATGCTCCAAAGAATCGGCGGTGCGGAAGATGCGATCAGCGCATTCACGTCGCCGAACTTGTCGTGGGTCAGCCGGTAGATCGCGAATGGTAGCGCGATGTTGACGACGACTTCTCGGACGAACCTCAAGACCGATTCTAGTTTCATGATGGCGCCTCGGTTCGGGCGAGACACTCCAGTCCGCCATCGGCGAACAGGATTTGTCCCGTCATCTGCGAATTCTCGCCGCTGACGCACCAAGCCAGAATCGCCGCCGCCTCATCCGCGCGCCCTGGGAAAGCACCCCGCAGCGGTACCATCCGGCCGGCGGCGGCACGGGCGTTCGGCTCAGACAACACGTAGGCGGCGGCCGGCGTGTCGTAAAATCCCAGCGCAACGACGTTGAGAGCGATTCCAGCGCCGGCCCACTCGGCCTTCGCGGCTTGCCGTCGACACCAGCGCTGCAGCGCATACTTCGCGCTGCAGTACAGCTCGAGGGGAATCTGCGACGCATCGGGCGTACGGCTTGCGGCCAGGCTTCGCGCTGCATCCAGCGCCGCCGGTTCATCCATGCGCAGGCACGCCTTGACGATCGACGGATTGGCTGGTCGTAGCGAAGCCACTGATGACACCGCAACGGCCCGCGGCGCCGGACTGTTTGCCAGGAGCGGGCGCAGACCCTCGAGTGATGCGACGGCGCCAAAGAAATTGAGCTGGATGCTCGTCTCCGGCGGGCCGCCGCCGGCATTGGCAACGATCGCGTCGATCGAACCGCCCGAGAGCCGGCTGACGCCTTCGATCAGGGTGGACCGTCCCTCGCCGGTGGCTAGGTTCGCGATCACATCGGCATGATGCAGATCGGACGTGATGACGTTGCCGCCGCGCTCGCGCAGGTAACGGACTGTTGCCGCGCCGATGCCGGAGGCTGCGCCCGTAACGACCGTGGTCCTATCCATAGCGTCACCTGTTATGGCCGCTGGTAAACGATCATTTACCTACTGCAGATTTAGTAAATGACCATTTACTTGTCAACCCGACTCGCATATTTTTTCTCCATGCCAGCCAAACGCCCCAAACGGAACGCCGCCGCCGCCAATCAAGAGAGCATCCGTCATGGCGACGCTCCCGGCTCGACTCGAGACCGGATCTTGGCAGCGGCGCAGACCCTGTTTGCCAGGCACGGCTTCGCCGGCGTCTCGATGCCTTCGATTGCAAAGGCGAGCGGCATCACCGCCGGCGCGATCTACAAACACTTCGAAAGCAAAGACGACCTCTTCTTCGAGGTCGTCAGTCGCACCGTTCGCTCAGCCCCATTGCCGGAGGTTCGCGCCTCCACGTCGGCTGCCGCCGTTCTGCCGTCTATCGTCGCGACGTACACAACGCACAAGCTGAAACTCCTGCGTCAGCTTGCGCTCGAAATCCATGCCGCGTCGGACAAGCATCCGAAGGTCCGCCGCATGTTGCGACAATCCCTCGATCGCACGATCGCGCAGATCTCCTCGACCATCTCGGTCGCTCAGGACAACGGCGACATCGATCGCACGCTCGACGCCGAAATGCTGGCGAGCACCGTGATGGTGTTCATCATGGGCCTCATGCACATGGAGACCCTCCTGCCCCGCCGCGTTGGCGATCCCAAGTGGAACGCCTTTGTTCAGGACCGCGTTCGCGCGCTGATTTCCCTGCGTTCGGCTGGTGGGCCCGGGAACTACCAAGAATTGTCACTAACAACTTGAAAACAAAGACGTATTGATTTTTCCTCTTTGAATGTACCAACAATCGTACCAACAATTTGGGGCGCGCGCAGACTACCAAGACTTGTCGAAAAGACATGTCGGAACAGGGTGGCACGCAAGAGCACAATCTTATCGGCATGATCACGGCAGTGATCGGATAATCTCACGGCTTGCTGCACTCGGCCCTCTTCAACGCGCACACTACGCTCCAGATGCGGCACCGCGGTGGATCGACTGGCTCATCGGCATGGTGTTTGGGAGTGCCGGAATTCTTGTCAAGCGGAGGCAGATACGAACGTCCGCTCTCGACCCAAAGCGGACATTTGTCTGCCAAGTCTAGGATGCCAACCAACGAACTAGGAGCAAGACTTCTGAGACCGCAAACAGCGAGCCGAAGATGAGCTTGTTGTTTCGCGCCAACCATACTGGCAGAAAGATATCAAAATTGTCCGAACGATTTGCTGTGTAGCGCTCTGCCATTCTAGTTAGTGGACATCGCATTCGATTGAACAGCAGTACCAACACTTCGCACCACACGGTGAGACTGCACCATAGTGCCCACTCCAACCGCTGCCGCAACGCGAGAATCGGGATCGCTGTCGTCGCCGCAGCGAAGATGAACCAGACGAGCGTATGCACTAATCTGATCTGAAAGAGTGCTCGGCTGTTGCGTGATAGGTCTG